>Ga0326728_10000074_pt1 | contig 392944 bp, 345 predicted proteins | sample MB3enrmetagenome_FD_207602 | JGI IMG/M metagenome (GOLD analysis project Ga0326728, IMG submission 207602) | Lab enriched peat soil microbial communities from McLean, Ithaca, NY, United States - MB31MN | ecosystem: Environmental > Terrestrial > Soil > Wetlands > Peat | place: USA: New York...
CACTAGATGAAAAACTGTCTTACCAAGATCAATACCGATCGTGTGCAGCTCCATGGGACGCCTCCTCCGTTCATCCTTATACCCAGCTGCTGGCTGGGTAAAGGCGGCGGACCATCCCATTAGTTAAGCTACACATCTGAGATTCAGTTCACCCGAAACAGGGAGTAGACTGGCGGCGACAGCGGGGCCCCAGCCAGCCCGCATTTAGCTGGCTGGGGTGCTGGAGCCGGCAGTCTACTCCGGCGGCCCTCGACCGGGCCGGAAGGGTGAACATGCCGGAAGAAAACAAAGCCGAAACTCTCTCCCCAGAAATGGCGGGCGCGACCCGCTCCGCCGAAATCGCCCGCGCTCTGATCCGCAAAGCCAAAACGCGCCACCCGACGCCGGTTTCCCACCGAAGAGAAGATCTGCATCGTGATGGAAGGGGTACGCGGAGAAGTGTCGGTGGCGGAACTTTTGCCGCCGCGAGGGCATCCATCCCACGATCTATTACAAGTGGCTCAAGGATTCCATGGAGGCGGGCAAAGCGCGCATGCGCGGCGATACCCTGCGTGAAGCCACCAGTGAAGAAGTAAAACTGCTGCGCCAGGAGAATGAGCGGCTGAAACAGTTGGTAGCCGACCTGAGCGTGGCCAACATGCTGCTCAGAAAAAGCCAGAGTTAGGGCTCATCGGACGGCGGAGGTACGGACGAGTGAGTGCAGAGAAGAAACGCGAGCTAATCGAGTTGGTGCGGCGGTCGCCGCAGCCCAAGCGAACGACGATTGCCGAGCTGGGACTATCGCGTTCGACGTTCTATCGTTGGCAACGACGGTACCGAGCCCAGGGCGAAGTGGGACTGGTGGACCGCAAGCCGGAGCCAGGAGCGGTGTGGAACCGGCTGCCGCCCGCCGAGCAGACTGCCATCCTCGAAACCGCGCTCCAGCAGCCCGATCTGAGTCCTCGCGAACTGGCCTGTCAGGTCACCGACCATGCCGGGTTCACAGTCTCGGAAGCCACCGTGTATCGCGTTCTGAAACGACATGGTCTCAACCGAAGCATCACTCTCTTGGGTTTTCCTGCGGGCAAGGAATTCCGGGTGAAAACCACTGCACCGAATCAACTCTGGCAGTCCGCATGCCAGTTACTACTTCGTGGTCGGTTGGGGCTGGTACTACTCGATCGAAGTGCTCGATGACTTCTCCCGCTTCGTGCTGGCCAGCGACCTCAAACCGGATATGACCGCCGACTCCATCAGCGATGTGGTGGAACAGGCGATCGCGTTCACCGGCATGCGCCAGGTGCGGATCGAAGATCGTACCAAGTTCCTCAGCGATCATGGCTCGGGCTATCTGGCGCGGGCCTTTGAAGAATACCTGCGCCTGCTGGCCATCCGGCACATCTACTGCGCGCCGCATCATCCCCAGACCAATGGCAAAATCGAGCGCTTTCACGAAACGCTGCGGGCACGCATGAATCTGCTGGTCTACACCAGCCCGGACGAGCTGCGCCGCACCATGCAGGACTTCATCACGTATTACAACCATCGCCGCTATCATGAAGCCATCGGCAACGTGACCCCGGCCGATGTGTACTACGGAAGGCGAGAAGAAATCCTACGCAGGAGGGCCGAACAGAAACAACGCACGATCGAGCAGCGGCTGCGCTACAATCTGGGTCGCTGGAACCACGAACCAAGGGTGGAGCTGAAACTCAAACCGTAGCTTGGCCCACGGGCCAAGCTGGTCTCAGAGGTTCTGACGACGGACACCATATCCTGCCCTCCTCGCTTGCTGCCTATCTTAGCACTAGCCTGTTCCGACCCAATTGATTTCCTAGCCACCATCCAGAGCGCAGCGAAAACGGGCCCAACTCCAGTGCGCGGCTGAGGCGGGGCTTCTGATGAGCTTCTGCCAAAGAAGTGGCACGATTTGTTGACCGACGAGCCGTGGGAGCACGTGGAACGCAGATATTCTGCGGAGGCGGGAGCAGAGGACTAGGTTACTTACGTACGGGAGTTAACCAAAAGTACCCTTGAGCTTCTTTCCCGCGCGGTCTAAGTGAGAGACAAACGGCAACAGGAGGACGAGATGCAAGAGCCACCCGAACATCCGACCACGCAATCCAACGGGAACGCGGACGAAGCACTGACGAACCCACCAGTTGCCATTCCCGAGGTAGCGGATAGCGATCTCGGAGGCAATGGCAAGCGCCAAGATGCGGTTAAGGGCACCCCTGCCATCACCCCCATCTTAGATGGGAGCAAGCAATCATCGAATGCAGAAAGTCCTAGCTTGCAATCACCTGTCTCCCCTGAATCCGAGACTAGGGTTACACCCATGCTGGACTTGGTCCGCCGCCCGGAGGACGGAAAAATCTACGTAGCCCTCATGGAGTTCAAAGACGGGTCCATCAAGGGGCAATCCGGTTCCGAGATCCAGCATAATGGCCGACGGTACTCCGTACCCAGACTTCCACTTGCCTTGTCCGAATCATTGATTTTGCCGACCCTCCTTGGAAAGAGCGCATCGGCCCGGGAACTTTTCGATGGCATCGTCGTTCTTTTGCGGAAGCATGTCATGCTTCCGGAAAGGGAGTGCTCGCTTCTTGCGTATTGGTCGATGGCCACGTGGTTTGTGGACTTTCTGCCGTTTCTTCCTTCCGTGGCTGTCACCGGCTCTGCGACCGCGGCCGATCTGCTCCTTCGGACTCTGGTGGCTGTCTGCCGGAGACCAGTGCTGCTCGCGGACGTGAATCCCGCCACTCTACGTGCTCTTCCGTTGGCCGAGCTCCTGCCTACCTTGTTGATCCGTGAGCCGCAAATGAGCAAGCGCACGGCCGCATTGCTGGACGCTTCCAACCAGCCGGGATACTTGGTTTGCAGCGGTGATGATTTCCAGCAGATTTATTGCGCCAAATGCGTGTACATGGGGGAACACGCCCATCATGAGCTGCTGACGCCCGGTAATATTCATATCCATATTGACGCGAATTGTCAGAGCTCTGTTCCGTCGCCGCCCAAAGAAGGTGTGATCCAGGACTTCCAAAAGCGCCTTCTCCGTTATCGTTTCGTGAAGCATGACGTGGTTGCGGATTGGAAATACGGATCCGTCGGATTTCGGTTTCGGCCGGAAGTTTCTGCCATGGCCCAGGTACTGGGTGCGTCCATCGTCGATGACTCCGAATTGCAGAAGGGCGTCCTTGAATTGCTGCAAGAACGCGACGAGCAGTCCCGCGTCGATCGCGCCACGAGCCGGGATGGGATGGTTCTGAAAGCCGTTCTGCGGCATTGCCATCAACCCGACGAGCAGCAAGTGTTTGTTCGTGAAATAGCGGTGACCACGAACGAGATGTACAGCGCAGAAGGAGAAGCGCGCAAAGTCAGCAACGAAACAGTAGGACATGTACTAAAGAACCTTGGCCTGTACACGCGCCGGCTCGGCAATGCCGGAAGGGGACTGGTTCTTGACCAAGCCACGCAGGCTCGGGCCCATGAACTGGGCTATGCCCACGAGGTACTCCCCGGGAGTGCCGAAGGATCTCCCTGCGGGCACTGTCACAACCTGCAACTGCTAGAAACACAAGAGGTTGTGCAGGAAGTGCAGGTTGTGAAGGTTTGGCCCACGATTTAGCTTCCGGGCGAGGAACGGAATTCCCCCGGCAAACGCTGTCGAGTTTGGCTGTGACCGTGCATCTTGTAGTCTCCGTACGGTTTCAGGGACTCGGATTTGGCACTGGGGCGCGTCGATGTTTGGCGGCTTATAATGGTGTAACGGGATGGGCCCCGTCGAAGCGCCTTTTCAGGACCACGCCGTTGCCCCGAGCATCGAAACCGGCGGAACCGCTGGCGGCAGCGCTGCTCGACCGCCGCTCGTGCTGATTTCCTCACGCGTGAACGGCGGTTACATGGTGAATCCGCCGCACATGGATTTGCTTCTCACGCTTGCGGGTTTGGGCAATGTCGTAGGAGGCTTGCATCCGCATGAGCGTGTCCATCTTCACTCCAAAGGCTTTCTCAATGCGGAGCGCCATATCCCCGGAAAGGTCAGCCTTGCCATTAAGCAGGCTAGACAGCGCGGGCCGGGAAACCTGAAGCGCAGCCGCCGCCGCCGTTACCGACAGGCCCGCGGGCTCGATAATCTCCGTCCAAATAAAATCTCCGGGATGGGGCGGGTTCTTCATAGGCATGGCACTTTGCTCCTTTTGTCCTAGTGGTAGTCTTCCAAATTTAGGTCGCAGATTTCGTGCTCTGCGACGTCGATGCGGAACGTCAAACGGCGGTTACGGGTGACGCTGAGGCTCCAAGTGCCCTTGCGGTCGCCGGTCAGGGTGTGCACCTTCCACGCTGGGAGCGAGCGTAATTCCTCGGGGTCTTGCATGTCATCGAGGAAGGTGAGCATCTTGCGGAGCTTGTCCACGGTGTCGGGCGGAACGCCTTTTGCGCTGTCTTCCGCGTAGAGCCTCTTCAGACCCTTATGAACAAAGTTCCGTATCTTCACCGGTGAGACTGTAGCTTGTAGCTTAACACTTGTCAAGTACGAGCCTTACCGTTACATGGGCGTTATAAAGAATCAATTCTGGAAGATGCCCGACGGAAATTGGAGAAAGACCATGAGCAAGACTATGAGCATCCGGATGGATCGTGAGAACTTCGAATTCCTGAACGAACTCACCAAGGAACAGAGGAGTGATCTGTCCAAAGCCGTGCGGGACATGGTTACCCGGGGGAGAATCTTGCTCGCCGTGGAACGGTACAAGAAGGGAGAGGGATCTCTCGGCCGAGCCGCTGAGCTTGCCGGAGTCCCCGTGGGAAAGATGATGACGCTCCTAACCGAATACGGAGTGGAGAGCAGGGTCGAACAGGAGGATTATCTCCAGGGGCTCCAGGGTCTTAGTAAGGTATGGTAACCGGGAATTCCGCTCAGCTTGACTGGCAGAAATCGGTGCCGTTTGCGGTGATGGTCTCGATGTTCAATTCGTCTGGTACATCAACAAACTTGCGCCAGGAGGACCGACGATAAGAAGGCGAGGTCGGAAGGCGGTCGCGTATCGCTCGTAATGGATCAGCATTCGAGCGATAGCAAGGCCGACCATCGCTCATGCCGGGCCCCGGGCGCTAGAGTGTGGCAGTCAGACGGTTGGTAGAGATGCACCTCCGGTTGGCAGAGATGCACTAACGGACATTCCCTCCATGCTTCAACACAAGCGATACTTAGCACATGGATACGATGTCAGGAATACGCCCCAGTCTACGCAAACGCTTGGCCAAGCTTGAGCAGGAGCACGCTGACAGAGTGCGTCGTAAGAGACTGCGGGACTGTAATTGCGCCGAGGAGAAATTGGCGGTGGCGCTCAGTATGGAAAATATCGAAGATTTCGAAGCCGAGATGAATCGGACGTGTCCAGTTCACGGATTTCGCAGTCTCGGAGAGTTAGTAGCCATTGTCTTTCAGGCTCCAAGCGAGACTCGCGGCGGGACTCCGACCGAGCTGTCGTCCAAACTGTTGCAACTCGTCGATACGTATGATCTTCGTCTCGAGCAGCACTCTCAGTCCAGCGTTGAGCCTGAAGAAGAAAATGATGATGACCCACAAGAACTCTGACTTCCGTTGTAAGGCCCGCGCCAAGAGCGGCCAGCCCCTGTGGGGCCGCCGCGACCGCGGGCGGCCTGTGCTTTTTCCACACCAACCCCAACAAGGCTTCCGAACTGGGCCGGATCGGGGGCAGGAAGAATCGCCATGCTGCCGGCGAAAGCGTGGATCCACTGCCGACCTTGGACAACGCGCTTGCGGTGCGGGATACGGTGGCGCGGCTGATCACGGACGTATACGCGGGCAAGATCGACCCCAGGGTCGCTTCCGGCCTGGCGCCCCTTCTGAATTTGCAAATGCGCGCGATCGAGACCACGGATTTCGAACGGCGACTCTCCCGGGTGGAGGAGCGGGTGGCCAAAGACAGACCGGGAGAGAAAGAGCAAAAGAAGAAGAAGCCATAAGGTATATAGCTTACGAAATGGCTACAATCTCAATCAATAACGTCTTCATACGGCTTAAGCCACAATTAATTTGAAAGCCATGCCGAACCATTGCCGTGGTTCCGCCTGCCGGATAATTTGGTGGGCCGACAAGGCACTTCCGGAATCACATCGGTTCCGAATCGAAGCCGCTGAGTAATGCCGCCTCCCTCAGCTTTTGATCGGCGGTCAGAAAAATACAGCCCTGAGCAGCGCCTTCGCACCACTCCAAGGCTGCCGCCAACTGAAACGAGTCAGCGCTACGCAAGTTGAAGCGATCCACAAGGTCAATCGATTTCGCTCGCAATGTATCCGAGGGCTGAATTACGGACCAAGAATCGGCCAGCCTTTTGGCAAGTTTGCGGGCCTTGGTCCAGTCGCTGGTGTCGAGTTCCTTCATCCGCGCAAGCCTTGCAAGGGCACTCGCAATCTCGACCGGCGTAGCCCACCAGACCACAGCGTCATGAATCTTGTAAAGGGCAATCGCGCGCGGCGTGATGCCCTGCCGTACGCAGAGAGGTACCAGAGCGCTGGTATCCCAGAACGCTGGAATCCGCACTACCGGTTTTCCCGTTCTTCCCGCCATACCTGCTCCATTACCTCATCGGATATATCCCCTGGCGGCTCGGGCCACGAGACAGACGCCGGCCGTTTCTTCAATGGTGGCGTGAGAATGCCGCGCGCAACCAGCCGTTGCTCTTGCTCGGAGCGATGCTCCAGACCGCAAGGAACAATCCGAGCGACAGGTTTGTTACGGTCGCAAACAAGCACCTCTTCGCCGTCCCTTACGAACTGGATATGAGCGCTGAGCTGCGCCTTAAGATCGCTGACATTCACGGTTTTCATAGGGGCAATTATAGCCAATATGACCATGTTGGTCATCTTCTTGTTTGTACCCATATGTGCTCCGGCGGAGAACGAATAGGGGGAACTGTGCCGCGCCATTGGGATGGACGCCCGGGAAAGGGCATTGCAGAGGTTCTTTCGGCCGGATCGTCTTCCCAACTTTGGCTTCCACCAACCACAGGCTTGAGTCGGGGCGCGGCACGAGGAAGTCTACCTCCAGTCCCTAGGGCCAAGGACTCATGACCAGTGCGCACCGTGACCGGCAAGGCGAAGATGGCAAAACCCCGCGGAAGAACACGCAGGACAAAGCCTGATCTGCTGACATTTCTTCGAAATTGAGCAGAAACAACGCGGCTCCTTCCTATCCGAGCCAGCCAAATCAGCGCCTAGATGCCAAGCAGAAGAGTAGTGTCCAGAGTAGGGGCCTGCCGCCGATCCTCCGGTGGACGTAGCGTATCCCCGCGGTCCAAACCAGCGATCCGCCACGGGAAGGTGACAAGTCACGTTGATCGCGTGTCACCCTTGAACAACCTCTCCTCGTTCGTTTACGAAGACTGGGGCTACTGCGCGCACCGGCATGTTGAGTTGATAGCGGGTGTGCTTGTACTCGCCCGTCCGAACCAGCGCACCCTTGGTTACCAGTTCGACTAGATCGCGAGTCGCGGTCGCCGGCGACGCTCCTGTGATAGCGGCGTACTTGCCTTCATCGTTCTTTAGTACAGACAAAAGAAAAGGTTTTGTAGACGAGCTCAGTTCGGGGTCCGGCTGCGCGGGTTCTGCTCAGGAGCGACCAAGCTCCTGGATGAACTGTTCAACATCAAGCGCCTCAACCCCGCCAGCGATTGCCGCGGTAGGCAATTGCGAGCGGGACTTTCGGTGGGCTACGATCAACCGCACGGACCGCTTGGCCGACGCTCGACGCAAGGAGAGTAGCGGCGCGGCCATGGCCGGCTGGACCGTCTTCCCGGCTTTTGCTTCAACCAACCACACGTTGGAGTTGGGGCGCGGTACGAGGAAGTCCACCTCCAGGCCTTGCTGATCGCGAAAGTAGTACAGTTCCTTCCGCAGTCCTCGATTAGCTTGGCTCTTCAGTATCTCCGCCGCGACGAAGCCCTCGAACAGGGCCCCCAGAAAGGGGGAACGTTCAAGCTCAGCCGCGGAAGTCACGCCCAGCAGATAACAGGCGAGCCCGGAGTCTCCCCAGTAGATCTTCGATGACTTGATGAGCCTCTTGCCGAAGTTCTCGAAGTAGGGGGGCACGAGAATGATTTGACCGGTCACTTCCAGAATCGAGAGCCACTCGCCGACCGTTGGAACCGATACCCCGAGAGGCGCTGCAAGGTCGGTCTTGTTGAGAACTTGGCCATGGCGGCTCGCCAGCAGAGCAAGAAACCGACGAAAGGTCACGAGATCCCGCACGTTTGTAATCGCTCGCACATCCCGCTCCAGATACGTTTGCAGGTAGGAGGCGAACCAAAGGGTGCGAGCCTGGGGACGCGCGAGCACTTCGGGGAAACCTCCGTGTAGCAGATCCACTTTGGCGGTTTCAGCGAGGCTCAAAGGCAGGAGCTGAAGAATGGCAGCGCGCCCGGCCATCGATTCCGTGATGCCGCGCATAAGCGGAGCTTCCTGGGACCCGGTGAACAACCACTGCCCCATGCGGCGAGGCTTGGTGTCGATCAGCGAACGGACGTAGGCAAGCAATTCGGCGGCATTTTGAATCTCGTCGAATACAACCGGAGGTTGCAGTTCCTCAAGAAAAGCACGCGGATCACTCGTACTCGGGACTGAATATCCGGGTCTTCGAGCAACACGTACCGGGCCTCCGGAAATAGCTTGCGCAGAAGGGTGGTTTTTCCCGCACGACGCGGTCCCGTGACGACCACGGCCGGAAAGTGCCGCGATGCATCGAGAAGGACCGGTGCTAGTTGTCTCGCAATGTACCGTATATGAGAAATATAAACTATTACTATAGATTACTCAATAGCACGCGTTTTTCCCCTGCTCAAGACTTGGGCGGAAGAAGAGCGAACGCACAGTGGCGTGATCTTTGTGGACGAAAAAACAATTTCGCCCGCGGACATCGGCGGTTTGGTATGGGCCCTGACCAAACTGGCAAGAGAAACTAAGAATTGGGATTGGACTAACAGAATCTGTTTCCTCCGGCGCTGATGCCGAAGGACTGCGGCGCGGAGGCGGAGGTACCGTTTCCCGGGAAGTCTGCAAGTGGGGCCCTCGGCTCTGGACGAAGGCGTCGAGGCCTCCGAGAAGGAAGGGCCCAAGTTCATGCAGCGCCTGGTCGCCAAGCAGAAGACAAAGGTTAAGAACTCGTTGTGGGGATTGCCTTCGACACGGTTCTCCCTCTTTGGCTTCTTGAAAGTGTGCAATTTTGAACAGCCGCGGCATTATGAATCGCCATAGTATTTGCACTTCTCGATTAAGAACAGACCGCGGGTGCCGAGGGGGGCGTGCTAATGCCAGCAAATTCCAGGACCACTCGAGTTCTTGTGTTCTCAGTTCTGTGTCTTTTCGTCGTCGCCCTTGCCCGAGGCCAGGCTCGGCAACAGGCCGCCGATAAGAGCAGTCCATCAGCTAACGGTCAATCTGCGAGAGCACCCGCGGCCGGCGCGCCTTCATCTTCATCCGACGCCTCCAAGTACGTGGGAGCGGAGACCTGCAAGACCTGTCACGAGGAAACTTACAACGCCTGGGAGAAAACGCCGCACTGGAAGACCACGCTCAATAAGGAGGGCGGCCCTTCGCACCAGGGTTGCGAAGGCTGCCATGGTCCCGGCGCGGACCACGTTGCCGGCGGCGGCGACGTAACCAAGATATTCAATCCCGCGAAGCACTCGGCCAAAGAGGTGGACGCCAAGTGCCTGACCTGTCACGCGGGAGCGCACCCGAACTTTGACCGCTCGCCCCACGCCAAGGCGAACGTCAGCTGCATTAGCTGCCACAGCGTTCATCAGAGCAAGGAAGAAGAAATGCTGCTGAAGGCTCCGCAGCCTACGCTCTGCTTCCAGTGCCACTCCGACACTAAGCCGGCGTTCAATATGCCGTTCCACCACAAGGTGAACGAAGGCTTGATCGTGTGCAGCGATTGCCACGACGTGCACGGCACCTTCGGAGCCAACAACCTGAAGTCCACGGCCGACCAGAACGCGATCTGCACCAAGTGCCACACCGAGACGCGCGGGCCGTTCGTCTTTGAACACGTCGCGGTCAAGGCCGAGGGGTGTTTGGGATGCCACACTCCGCACGGTTCCCAGAACGCCCGCCTGCTGAACATGCCGGCCATCAACCCGCTCTGCAACCAGTGCCATAGCGGCGTAGCTGCCAACACGGTTCACGGAATGGGCGCGGGGTCGTCGGAAACCATAACTTGTACGAACTGCCATACCTATATCCATGGCTCGAACATGAATGCGGCGTTCCTTAGGTAGGAGTCATCGATTGCAACGCTCCGGGAGAATTGCGGAGGCGCAGCCGCGTTTCGATTGGGTGTAGGGATTCAAGGTCTCGACAAGCAATGTTTTTCAAGTGAGGCTTTCAAGATGATGAACCCAGGATGGATTTCCCGGCTGTTGATTGAGAAGCATTCTCTTGCGGCGGCCCGAGGCATTGTCAGGGGCATGGCCGCAGCCATTTTGGGTTTGACGGCGGGCACTGCCGTGGCGCAGCTTCCAATATTTGTGTCTAACCAGGCCGCTCCGGAGGGCTACACGCTTCACGAGTCAATCGATCTGGGCGGACATGTGGCCAATATCGACGGCAGCGGCGCCATGTACGACACTCTGGTCAACCAGCAGTCCGGTCCGCGCATACTGGGCGAGACCTTTGAGCTACGCGCGCTGCCGAATACCAAGAACGCCCTCGTCGATCACTTGAAGGGCTTTGCCAGCGGGCTCGGCGGCGATCCGTACAACGTTGCCAAGCTGGACGTTTCCAAGGGCAAGCTCTACGAGTTCTCCGGCTTGTTCCGCCGTGACCGCCAGTACTTCGACTACAACCTGCTGGGCAATCCGAACCTGCCGCCCGGCCAATCGATTCCAATCGGTCCCACCGCGGCACCGACGGGTGCCTACGCGTGGCCGCAGGTGATGCAGTCGCCGTTTCTGAACAACTCGGTGCGCCGCATGACGGACACCAACCTTACAGTGCTTCCGCTGTCGAAGGTGACGTTCCGCGTCGGCTACTCGCAGAACGTCTTCCAGGGTCCGAGCCTGACGCCCAGCGGTTATCAGGTTGCCGGCGCCTACGACCTGCTGCTCCAGGAGTATCAGCGCAACAGCACCGATGACTGGACGGGATCGGTCGAGTGGAAGCCCGTATCGCAAACCCGGTTGACCTATGAAGAGCAGGTCACTCACTACAAGGGCGATTCCACTTTCAGCATGGCGCCCCAATATTTCAACCTACAGGAAGCGAATGGATTAAGGGTCGCAGTGCTCCAGAGCTACGACAATCCGATCAATAAGCCGGTCGGAATCACCTGCAACGCCGGCGTTGGACCCGCCCCAATTTCCCCGGCGCAGACTCCGAACGGTCTTCCCATCGTCGATCCGGCGTGTAATGTGATTACCAGCTATTCGCGTTCCCAGCCAACCCGCGAAATCTTCCCGACCGAAATCTTCCGGTTCCAAAGCTCCAGCATCAAGAACGTTACGATGAACGGCAACGTTCGCTACACGAAGGCCAACACGAACCTGCCGAACTACTACGACGACTTCCAGGGTCTGGCGAGAACGACCCGCGAACTCACGTATGCCGGCAACGCCCACGCCAAGCGGGAAGCGATCGCCACCGACTTCGGCGTCACTTGGCAGGCGCTGAAAAAGCTCAGCATCTCCGAGCAGATCGACTACTCGAATGTGCACCAGCCCGGAGTTGCCAACATTACGAGTCTAACCACCGTGACTTCCGCAACCCCGAACATCAATAGCACGCCGTTAACCACCACGGTGATCAACACTCCGACCACGCCGCCCACGGGCACGTTTGAAGGCAGTCCGAGCGTCGCTACGCCGCTGTTCGATTTCTTCGGCCAGAAGTTCATCACGAACAACCTCACAGCGGCCTACGACCTTACGGATCGCATCATGTTCACGCTCACCTATCATCATCAGCAGCACGACATCGGCGAAGGTGGGGCGAACACCACGGGATACCTGTCCGGCCTCTCCAACTACACCTTCAAAGAGAACGGCGGTACCTTCGGCGTCGCTATGCAGCCGGCGAACAACTGGAACATCAACGGTGCGGTCGAGGTTCTGTACGCCAACAATGTCCTCACCCCGGTCGCACCCCGCGAGCTTCAGCATTACAGAATTCGCACCACTTACCGGCCGAAGACCTGGGCGACGTTCTCCGGCGCGTACAATGACCTCGAGCGCCACAACAATACGAACAATACAGGCACAGTGTCCGTTGATGGCCCGCTGCAGCACGTCGATCATAGCCGCATAGTGAGTTTGAACGGCGACTTGATGCCGAATGAGCACTACGGGTTCGACATCGGCTATGCCTACAGCGACGTGTACACGGCGACCAACATCTGCTTCCTCGGCACGGCAGCAAGCCCCACCATACCGGGCGCCGCGACGCCCACCGGCACGGCTTGCCCGTCTCCGCCGCCCCGTGGGGGAACTGGTCCTTATACTTTTGGTCCGGCTAAGGACTTCATGAAAGCTCCAACGCAGTACGCGTCAGTGGCCCTGGCTCTTGCGCCGATCGAGAAGTTCCATGCCAACATCGGCTACCGAATAAGCTCGGCCAATGGCAGCCGCTTTTTCAACGATCCGCGGGATGTGAACGGATCGCTGGTGTCTACCTACCAGACGCCGTTTGTGAATCTCGCCTATGCGATGCGAAAGAATCTGATCTGGAAGGGCGAGTATGACTACTTCGGCTACGGCGAGGGTGGTCCTTCGGGAGCAGAGTATTGCAATCCCTCCAGCACGCTTCCGATACCGACTATGCCGGCTCCGGTCGTGCCCTGCAGCACACTGCCAAATACTGCGATGAGCGGTCCGACCTACGGGTTCACGGCTCCTCGGAGCTTCCATGCCAACAACCTAACCGTTGGGGTGCATTACGAGTTCTAAAAACATCCGTTAGCCTTACTCACGGCGTGGCCGAGAAGTGGCCGGGAAATTACCGAGCAGGGCGCACGTTCCAACGGTGGTAGGTAGAAATGGAACCGAGTTGCCTTCAGAACAGACTAGTTGATAAACTAGCTCTCACGGGAGGCACCGATGACAACTGTGGGAGCTTTTGACGCGAAGACGCACCTCAACGCCTTGCTGAGGAGGGTGTCCAAGGGGGAGGTGATCCGAATCACGCTGCGCGGTGTGCCGATTGCTAAGTTGGTTCCCGCTGGACCCGGGGAGCGGGGAGACCCTCGGGAAGTTGCGCGCGGGATTCGGGATGTTCGAAAAGGTGCAACGCTGGGAAAAATCTCGATTAGAGAGCTGATTAATGAAGGCCGCCGCTAAGCAGTTCGTGATCGATGCCTCCGTGACAGTGGCGTGGTGTTTTGACGACGAATCCACAACGTTTACCGAAGGGATCTTGGATCTCCTTGCAGCGGGAGCGGAAGGGGTGGCGCCGGGCATTTGGCCACTGGAGGTCGCGAATGCCTTGTTGGTTGCTGAGCGCCGCAGGCGTATTTCGGTGGCGCAGGTGACGGCATTGCTTGGTCGCATTGTGCAGCTCCCTGTCTCCGTTGAAACCATTGAGCCTGATCGCGCGTTTAGTCAAGTCCTGTCTGTCGCGCGCCAGCATCAGCTGACGGAATACGATGCGGTTTACGTGGAGCTTGCTCTGCGAAAAGGCCTTCCCTTCGCCACCCTGGACGACAAGCTACGGCAAGCAGCTCGGACGGCCGGTATCAAGTTGGTGTCCGTCTGACTGATCGGCAATCTGAAATCACATCTTCACACCATGCCAGTGCCGCTGCGAACTGCAGCGCGTGGGCTGCTCGCAACATAACCATCCACGAAGCGGCCGTGCTGAACAGCACAGTAACGACAATAGGCATTCATTCGAGCTGAAGTCGATGTCATGGGCCCAAAGTTGGAAGCGCGCAACGGGTTCAGGCGCTCGAGCGACTGCGCGAGCTTGTGCATTGGCTGCCCGCGCTCTCTTTGCCGGAAACGGCGGCCGAAGCGTACGGAGCGATTCGTGCCGAGTTGGAAACGAAGGGCGAGATGATCGGAAACAACGATCTCTGGATCGCTGCGCATGCCGTGGCTGCCGGGCTGACACTGGTTACAGACAACGAACGCGAATTTCGGGGGTGCATGACCTGAGGATCCAAAACTGGGCCGTCTAGCGAACCTCTGTGACCATTGGTCTCGGGCGGAGCAGGTTTGTGCAACCCGGTTGCACAGCGACGAACAACCGAATCCAAGTCGGCGAGTTGCTGCACAAAGGTGTCGAGGCCTACAAGAAGGCAAGAAGGAAGGACCCAAGTTCATGCGGCGCCTGAGGCCTTGCCAGTGTAAAAATCTCGCCCAAGAAACACCCTGAGCGGGAATCTGCAAGACAAGTGGGCATTCCGGTGAAGGTGAACATCGATTCCGGAGGGAAGCCAAACGGCGTTCCGGAGCGAAGGTTAACAGCAGTCGGAGCGAAGCGACGCTGGCGTGATGATTGTGCAGGAAGTGTTCGGCATCGTCAACTGAAAACGTCCGGAGCGGAGCGAAGGCTTGGGTTGAGCGGTTGAGCGGGGATTTGGGGTGCACGGGCAAAGGGGCGGCAGTCCCTTTGCCCCTGCTTCCTCGCTGCAGAAGAAGGGATTCAGGGGGCGCTCCCAACATAAGCGGTAACTTAAGCTGTTGGGCTTGAAGTGGCATGCCAACTTCTGGGGACCCCGTTCCGGCCAACTTCCCGTTTGCCTTTTGGAGGGCGCTGTTTCGCGGCCGGCACCGGGTGGATCTTGATCGGCGGCACAGCGGGCGGAGAGAGATTTTCAACCACACCAATCACGCGCAATCGATCGTAAGCATGCGGTACGGCTCCAGCGTTCTTGCGGGAAAGCGCGTTGACCAGTGCAACCTGGCGCGGGTTTAACAGTGGGAGCGGGAGCTGACGAAAGTTGCGGAACATCCACAGCAGATAAACGCGTTGCCAGAAGGAAAGCTCAACCGGCACCAAGCCTTGCGGGGTTTGAAACAGCAAGAGTCCGGATTCGAGCCTTTGCAGAAACACACAAACTCCCCACACCTACAGGATGCAGCTTGGGTGCCACAGGATCAAATTCCAACTTGTAGATAACAGACATATTATCCGCGATGGCGGAACGTCCGGCTGGGCGTCGGTGCAAATGGTTTCATGCCCGCCCCGAGGAGTATGCGTCCCTGCTCTCGGCATCAGCTGCGGCCTTTCACAGATACCGAATCGGCTGCAGCATCAAGTCTGGCCAGCATCTCTTTTGCGGGGGCGTAGCCTCCAGCGGCGGCCTTCTGTAGCCACGCTCGAGCAGTCGCAAGATCTTTCGAAACACCGTAGCCGCGGTAATACATCATGCCAAGATCCCATTGTGCAACCGGTAGACCCTCGCCAGCCGCTTTTCGAAACCACGTCGCTGCTTCCGTGAAATTTCGATCCACTCCTTTACCGTCAAGATAAAGTCGACCGATCATCCATTCTGCCACCGCCGATCCCCGGTCAGCCGCTTTACGGTACCAATACATCGCTTCGCTGTAATTTTGAGGCGTGCCTTGCCCGTCGCGATACATCGAACCCAGATTCACTTGAGCTTGCCGGTTTCCATGTTCAGCTGCGTCTTTCATCCGGTACATCGCCTCACCGTAGTCCAGCGGCACACCCTTTGATTGCAGGTATGCATTCGCCAGATAAACGTCCGCTGTCAACCACCCTGCTTGTGCACCGGCGGACGCCATATCCACACCGCGCCGATACCACCTCTCCGCTTCGCGAGTGTCCTTGGGCACGCCGTTGCCGTCGGCGTACATGTCACCAATTCGGAAATTTGCGCCTGTTATGGCCTCGGCCTCTGACCGAAGATCGCTCCACTGATCCGGCAAATCCGGACCCCGCATGGATGCGACTTTTATGTACCAGCGCAACGCTTCACTGGGATTCTTGTACACGCCGATGCCACGTTCGTGCATTCTCGCAACGTTGTATGCTCCCCATGCCGAGCCCATTTCCGAAGCTTTCAGGTAATGCATATAGGCTTCGCTCGAGCTCGGATCACCGGTCAAACCACTCTCTGCCAATTGACCCAGATAGTCCTCAGCATACCCATCGCCCAGATGCGCGGCAGCCTGAAGGTATCGCAACCCGTTCGCCCCATCTTGCGCGATATCCAAACCACTGGCCAGCATTACGCCAAGGTCGCACTCGGCCCGAGCGTTGCCCTGGCGCGCTGCCTTCTCCAGCCACGCCCGTGACCCAGCGGGATCGCGTGCGACGCCGCGTCCATCGAAGAGGGCCTCGGCAAATCTGGTCTGCGCCTCCGCGTTACCCATGTCGGCTGCCTTGCGATACAGTTCGGCGGCTTTGCCTTCGTTCCGGTCCACGCCGGAACCGACTCGGTACTTGTCAGCCTGGGAGAGGAATCCCTTTGCGGACGTTTCAGCGTGCGCTTGGGTCGTGTTTGCCGGTCCGTGCGCGCGATCAACCTGTGCGCGATCAACGTGGTGTGCGCGATTCTCGTGTGCACGATCAACGACCGTATGTCCGGCCGGGCTTACGGGTTTGCCCGCCACGCGGGATCGCGAACGGCTGATCTGGAGAATAAGACTGTCGTTCGCGCCCGCACTTCGAAGCTCGGCCTCGACCGTATGGGTCAACTCGAAATCAACTCCATACTTTTTTACCAACGCGGTCATGCGTGCGTTCGGTACTGCGGATTTGAGACCGTGTTCGACGTCGGCGGCCGAAAGGGGCCGGGGAGCATGTTGGGCCGGTGTCGCCCGGCCCTCGGTACTGCCCACCATGAACAGCAAGATGCTGGCGACTAGCAGCTTCGTAACGCGCATTGTTTATCTCCGACTTGCTATGATCTCGTTTTCCGCTTGCATCGCTCGGCGGGCGCGCCCCAGGCAAGCTTTCGCAGCGCTGCTGTTTCCGTCGACTTGCAACGCCCGTTTATAGTTGGCAATCGCCGCCGTGTAATTGCCCTTGTCCATCTGTCGGTTCGCCGAATCGATGTAACTCTGTGCGGCATGTGCCGCAGCTCCACGAGATCCCGCTGCGAGTGTCGTCAGGCGGTGAGTCGAAGTCGCCGCCGGAACCCTCAGCGACACCGCCGTATGCGAGTTCCCGCCCGGACTCGACGCCGTACGTGTCTTAGCACTACGGTACGCAGGCGCCGATGTCATCATTCCGCGCGTCGATCTCGACGTCCCCGGAGATGATGCGGCGCGCAAGCCTACCTCCGGCTGAGATCTGGACCTGTGCTCACTCTGCGCATCCTTCGTCGGCTCGACCGCTCTTTCAATTCCGTTCTCCAGGGTCATGGGTCGCGCCGTGCCGGCCGAATCCAGCTGCGTGACCTCCCGGACCGGAACCAACTGGCCAGTCTCCTCGATGCTCTCCTGTACCTGCGCCGCCTCCTTATCGAACGACTGCGGCGCCGCTGCCGGCTGCCTCTTCGTGAAGTACTGCTCCTGCCGTCCGCCGTTCAACATCGACGACGGTTTCGCCGGACGATTCGTCGCCGTAAGCATGTCTCTGGTTGGAACGATGGGCACATTGCCGGTGATGATGCGCGCGTCACGAAACGCGCGCCGGCCCACAGTTTTCGGCGCAGAACGTCCAGTGCCGAAGCGATCCGCCGGAAGCGCCAAGATCGCCTTGCGAATCCGTCCATCGACTGCGGCCAGACTTACATTGGAGAACTCGTTGTCTTCGCGCAGTGGGGCGACGACGCGAATGAGTTTTGTAATGTTGGTCGCGTCGGTGACACTGGCCCCTTTCAATTGCGATCCGTTCCGTCCGTACCACGGATAGAACGAATCGCCTGGGCCAAGTGGCAGCCAGCCCACCGATCCGAACCCGATGGAAACTCCAGGGTGGCCGCCGAATCCGAAGAACGACACATAGGCCGGAGCCCAATCGGGGCGGTAGTTTCCCTTGCTGTCAACCGGCCCCGGCCACCACATCCAGGATTTTCCGTAGAGGAACCAGCGACCGTAGTGATAGGGCGCCCAGCCCCAGGGTTCACTCGAAACCCACGTCCAGCCCCAGTACGGCTCCCAGACCCAGCGACCGGCGCGATAAGGAGACCAGCCCCCGTCCACCGTCGGCGACCACACCCGCCCGCAGTCCGGCACGTTGACCCAGTGTCCGTAGACGTCGAGATCTTCGCTTCCCACGTAGTAGCGATTCGTGTAGTTCCACGATTGAGCGTTGCGGATCACTCGTTCGCGGTCAATGTTCCAGGAATCCCAGCTGTCCATCGCAGGCGCGCCACCGAGCACGTTGCCCGCCTCGTGGGTTGTGCCACGCACAGTCGCGCCCTGTCCCATCTCCACGCGCGCGCTCCCTTGAGGCGTGGCCATGTCGACCGCTCCCGCGCGCACGATCACTTGCGTCTCAAAACCGGTCACCTCGATGCGGTAAACGCCGTCTTTGGACGTCGGCCGGATGGCCGCATTCGGCGTGTCGATCTCGACTTCGGCCTCGGAATCCTTGGAGACCGTGTAGTAGGCAAGCCCCTGCCAGATCTGAACCTGAATCTGAGCCGGCTGGTTCGGCACAGGCTCCACGGTTGCGATCTTTGCCTGCGAATTGTTGCCGAGACGAAGGATGTCCGCGTGGTCGAGTTGCAGCTCGGCCTTGGAATTGTCTCCGGTCGAGATCCTGTCGCCGGCGACCAAGGGCTGATTCAGCGCCGCTGCTACCCAGTCCCCCGTGTCGCCGCGCTGCATCGCAACGTCGCCCTGGATCAGGCTTATGCGCGCCACTCCAGGCGAAATGTCCACCTGCGCGCTGGAAAGAACAGCCAAGAGTCCTAGTGAGAAGACCGGCGCCACAAAGTTGCGTTTCATGCCTACCTAACCGGGAAAGCAGCGTTATCGATGGAGTCCGGAAGGAACCGCGTTGCAGGTTCCCGGCCAGACTTGCAGCCCCACAAGCCGCGCAACTCCTTTGCTTGCATAAACCGCACTATGCCGATGTTGTGTTCCCGGAGGATGGACTGGCCGACCTCAGCCAGGAGTGGTGTTTTTCGGCCACCGGGTGCGCTATGTAAGGCTCAACACATACTCGTTCTGTGTGGATCGGAAAGCCATGCCAAGCCGTCCGGTCCCGATGGACGAAACACAGCGTCCCAAATGCTGTCGCTCTGGGAAAACTGGGCGGGTCGCGTCATTTGTAGATCGTCGCTGTTCGTCCCGTCCAAGGGAAGTGATTGCAAAATGTATGATAGCATCGTATATTTAGCACTATGTGGATACCGCGGGACATCGAGCCACGCCTGCTGCGTTCCGCACGGACCCGTCCAGTCGTGGTGCTGACCGGAGCCCGTCAGACCGGCAAGACTTCTACCTTTCGACGGCTCTTCCCGAACCACGAGTTCGTATCCCTCGACCTCCCTACCGAAGCCGAACAGGCCGAAAAAGAGCCGCAAAGCTTCCTTCGTCGCCACCCGCCGCCCGCGATCATCGATGAGGTGCAATACGCGCCTGGCTTATTCCGGTACCTCAAGGGCGCAGTGGATGCCAGCCGAGCCCGCAATGGGCAGTTCCTGCTCACTGGTTCTCAGAAGTTCACCCTGATGAAGAGTGTTTCCGAGTCACTGGCCGGCCGGGCCGACATCGCAGAATTGGAAACACTGTCCTTTAAAGAGATTCTTGCGGCCCTGCCTCGAACCATGCTCGAAACTGCTATCGTGCGGGGCGGGTTTCCGGAACTCCATGCCAACCCAGACATCGACGGGACCGCCTTCTACAACTCTTATCTGGCCACCTATCTGGAACGCGACGTGCGGTCGCTTGCCAACGTGGGCAGTTTGCGGGATTTCGAGCGCTTCCTGCGCGCTTGTGCTCTCCGTTCTGCAAACTTACTCAACAAGGCTGACCTGGCGCGAGACATCGGCATTGCTCCCTCCACCGCGAACCATTGGCTGTCGACCCTCGAGGCTTCCGGTCAGATCGTGTTGCTTGAGCCATGGTTCTCGAATCGCACTAAGTCCATCGTCAAAAGTCCCAAACTCTACTTGGCGGATACCGGACTCCTTTGCGCGCTGCTGAACGTCCGCTCCGAGGAAGCTCTCCGTCTAGCGCCGGGGGCAGGCGCCATCTGGGAGACCTTTGTCTTTGCCCAATTGCGCGACCGCGAGCGTCGCGCCGGACGTATGGGTAGCCTGTTTTTCTGGCGCGATCGCACGCGGGAGGTGGATTTCGTGGTTGACATCGGCGGACGTTTGGAACTATTCGAAGCAAAATGGACCGAAGTACCGGCTGCCGGCGATGCCGTGAACCTCGATTTCGTGCGAAACGTGGCTGGCAAGTCGCGGATCGCCAGCAGCGCGATTATCTGTCGCACTTCGAACAGTTTTCCAATCGCCGACGGAGTCCGCGCTTTGCCCGTGACTGAACTCGGATAGACCACGCGAGCAGGCGACATTCTGCCTAGTCGAACTTTCATTTGGATGTAGACGAACGCTCCTTACGCGTCGCTCCAGGCCCATGAGTTTTGTGTCCGGGGTGATGTGCAGAAGGCGTGGCACGCGGCGCGCTCGTGATCAAGATCTCTTCCCATAGGACAAAACCTGATCTGCGCAGGCTCTGTTGGCGCAGACGGTCGTACAACGAAGGATCCAGCCGCAAGCGGTCGGCTTTGGGGCGAATCACTCTCACGATGCCCTCTCGCGCAGTCCTGCGAGGAAGGCCTGCCGCTGCTCTCCGGGCAAGAACTTGTAGTAGCGGGAGATCGAGTTGAGCAGGATCTCCGGGTCGCCATTGTCCAGGTGCGCGCCAGCCAGAAAATCAGCGCAAATCATCTCCAAACAGTAGCCTCGCGATTTGTCCGTGCCCAGCATCAGAGCCGCCGTCTCGATTGCCTGCTCAATCACCGGGATCTGGCTCTTGTAGACCATGCTTAGCTCCTAGTGGTAATCCTGGTAATCGACGAGAATCGCGTTCTCGCCCTCGAATGCAAACTTGAGCCGCCAGTTCCCGCTCACCCGCACGGCCCAGTGCCCCTCCAGGCCGACCTTGAATGGGTGCAGGGCGACGCTGGCGCATTCATATTGCCCGGGCAGGTAGCCGCATCCAGAGCAGAGAAAGTGGATGTCATGAACTTGCAGGTTTTCCAAAGTGTCGCAGACCTAACAGCACCATCCACCGCGATCAAGAACCTGCCTGTGTAGCTGTGACAGGATCTCCTTATTGCCGGGCTGGCCAAAAGCGAAGTAGTTGAGAACAAGCACTGAATAAGGTAAGATCATCTTACCATGCGCACCAAAGTCTCCACCAAAGGGCAAGTCGTTCTTCCTGTCCCAGTTCGCCGCCGACTCGGTATTCAAACAGGAGACCCGCTGGAAGTCCATATCGATGCAGGGCGAATTGTGTTAACACCCCGCAAGAAACGTCCCCACCAGGGCAAGATTGTGGAAGACCCCATCACCGGGCTGCCCGCTTTCAGTGCGGGGGCAGACGCGCCACCATTGACGAGCGAGGAGGTGGCGGAAATTTTGGCAAGCTTCCCATGATTTATTTGCTGGATGTGAATGCTCTGGTCGCGCTCGGCTTCATCAATCATGAATTCCACTCTCGCGTCGCTTCTTGGGTGCGCTCTCAGAATTTACCCACTCTGGCAAGCTGCGCGATCACCGAGCTCGGGTTTGTGCGGGTGCTAGCTCAAGCCCCGGCTTACGGATTCACAGTAGCTCAAGCCCGCACGCTGCTGCTGCGCCTTAAGGAGGCCCGTGTCTCTCGGCTCATATTCATTCCGGATCAGCACGACATTTCGTATCTTCCGAGTTGGGTCAGGGCACCGAAACAAATTACCGACGGTCACCTGACTAAGCTTGCGAGCGCAAATGGAGGAGTGCTGGCGACCCTGGACGAGAACATCACTGGGTCTTATTTCATTCCGAAGTAGGCTCTTTTACGAAGGGAGATTCAACTCGTGGGCCCGTGGGCATGCCTATGACAGTCTGTGCAAAGCGTGATCAGATTCGTTTCGTCGTCGTTCCCGGATAGGCTTCGAAACTGCAAGTGATGAACTTCTAATCTCTCCCTCGAGCCGCATGCCTGACATCGCCAGCCGTCCCGCCGCAGCACATGGCGGTGCAGGGTCTGATAAGCTTCGGATGGCAATTTCAACCGCGGTCGCTTGAGAACAATCTTCTTCATGAGGCTTTCGCCTGCACTTCTGCCCGGAACGCCTCTCTCTGCAGTTTCGACAGGAACCGGTAGTAGCGCGAGATCGAGCTCAACAGGATCTCCGGGTCGCCATTGTCCAGGTTCGCTCCAGCCAGGAAGTCGACGCAGATCATCTCCAGACAGTAGCCGCGTGACTTGTCCGTGCCCAGCATCAGGGCCGCCGTCTCGATCGCGAGTTCATAGCTTTTAGGGTTGCTCCGGAACTCAAGCGCGAGCTACTGCGCATAGCGGACGACGAGCAGAGGACTCTTTCTCAGGTTTGCGAGATGTTCCTGTATGAAGGTGTTGAGGGCTCCAAGAAGGAAGGGCCCAAGTTCATGCAGCGCCTGGTCGCCGAGCAGAAGAAAAGGGCCAAATAGGCTTGCCGCAAGCGGGCGGACGCAATGCCGCCGGTGCTCGCCAGCCGCATTCCCTGCTATATTCTACTTTTCCTGTAACGATTTTATGTAATTGGTCAGATTGGCGATGCGGAGTTGAACAACAGTGTCGGAGTGCGGGATCAAGGTTGCGAACACTGCACCCCAAATAGGCATGTCTTTAGAACCATGCGCGGCCACATCCCCGCCCAGACGAATGACATTGGAGACGTGCGCAGACGGGAAGTGTCCTCCGTTCCGTTTTGCAACCGTGGTGAGATCAGTTTGGCAGCACCTTCAACGCCGGAAGCGCTGGGCCGGAGCCCCTCGCATCTTTACCATGACAGACAGCGCAGTACTCCAAGAACATCGCCTGACCTGATTCAGCAGGGGCTGGCCTCATCCGACCGCTCTTGATCTCAGGCTTCTGAGCTGTCCCCAAGGCAACAAATCCAAGCAAACCGAAAACGACCAAACGCATAGCTCTCCTCGTGAGCATTATGCTCCCCCACCCAATCATGGCGAAAAACCTTTCTTTCACATTCGCGATGGCACGAAAAAAGCTGAGCAAGCCGCCGGAAACAGATTGAAGGTACGTCTGGTAGCTGATCACCTGTGCGGCATGATCGTTAATGCTGTGAATTACAATACCTCCATTGAGTCCTGAGTCGCAGTCATAGAAACAGGAGGACGATACGGACGAGGGAGTTTGGCGTAGTGCTCGTTAGGTCCGAGCATCCGTGCGAGATGTGTGGCGTTACAGTCAGTGCACTTTGATCTCAACCCTTATGCGCTCCAGATACTCTCGGGTGTTTGCACCGGCGGTGATGCTCTTCCTGGTGGTCGGTGCGGGTCGTGGGCAGAATACGACGCGGATCACGCTCGATCAGGCCATTGATCTGGCGCTCGAGCACAACCATTCTCTTAGAGCCACACGAACCCTGATTCTTCAGAATCAGGCCCAGGAGATCACCGCGAACCTGCGCCCCAATCCGACTCTTGGGATGGATTCGCAGTTCGTTCCATTCTTCAGTCCGCAAGATTTCTCCGGGGAGAATCTGAACGAAACTCAGCAGTTCGACATTGGGATCGGGTATCTCTTCGAACGCGGTCACAAGCGGCAGCGCCGGCTGCAGGCTGCCCGTGATCAGACGGCCGTAGCCCGGGCCCAGGTTGCCGACGCCGTGCGCACGCTGGCGTTCAATGTAGGCCAGCAGTTCGTGAGCGTTTTGCTAGCGGAATCCACGCTCCAGTTTGCGCTCGAGGATCTCAGGGATTTTCAGCAGACGGTCGATATCAGCGAGGCGCAACTCAAGGCAGGATACATCGGTGAAGGCGACTATCTGAAGATCAAGCTCCAGCTTCTGCAGTTTCAGACGGACGTCTCTGCTGCCCGCCTCGCGAAAGTGCAGGCGCTGGTAGGACTGCGTGAGTTCCTCGGCTACAACGCGGTACCGGCCGATTACGACGTGGTGGGCGAACTGGAGTTTCAACCGCTCAAAGGGAACTTGGAAGACTTGCAGGTGCGGGCGCTGCGCGAGCGGCCCGACTTCCGTGCTGCTCAGTTAGGAATCACTGCTGCGCAGAGCCAAATTCTGCTGGCCAAAGCGAACGCCAAAGTCGATGTAAACGGTACCTATGATTTCACCCACGTCTCCGGGGAGAACACCGCTTCCATATTCGCTAATTTTGAGCTGCCGATCTTCAACCGTAATCAAGGAGAGATCGCACGCACTGGCTATGCGCTCACGCAGGCACAAGAGCAGCAGCAATCGGTCAGCGATACCGTTCTTTCTGACGTTGCCAATGCCTATGAGGCGGTGCGGAGCAACGAACAGGTGGTGCAACTTTATACCTCTGGTTACCTCAAGCAAGCGCAGGACTCGCGCGACATCAGTGAGTATGCTTACAAGCGGGGCGCCGCCAGTCTTTTGGATTATCTGGATGCCGAGCGCAGCTACCGATCGGTGCAGCTGGCCTATCGGCAGGCATTGGCCTCTTATATGACCGCGCTGGAACAATTGAAGGAAGCCGAAGGAACAAGGAACTTGCCATGAGGAAACTGACATGAGTGTTCGCGCGGGTCGCTGTCGGTGGTTGGCTGCCTTTGCTGCCGCGCTGGTGATCACGCTCGTGTTTGCCAGCTGCGGCGGGCCGGGATCGAAGGCCGCGACTAATTCGAGTAGCCCGAAGAGCTCCGACAATGCAGAACTGTTCACAATTCCCCAAGACCAAATGGCTCATGTGCAGGTGTTGACCGTTCAACCCACGACGCTCCCTCGAAGCCTCCGGCTGACGGGTGCAGTGGCGTACAACAGTTTTCGCACGACTCCCGTCATCACGCAGGTGAGCGGGCCGGTCAGCCGGGTAGTGGTCGTGCCCGGTCAGAAGGTACAGAAGGGCGAGCCCATGTTGTACGTGGCAAGCCCGGACTATTCGCAACTCCGCACCAATTACCTAAAGGCCAGGGATGCATACGCCCTAGCACAAAAAGCCTATGCTCGTGCTCGTGACCTGTATGAGCACAAAGCGATTGCCGAGCAAAACCTGGAGCAGGCGCAGTCGGCCGAGACCCAGGCGGGCGGCGACCTCGCATCGGCGCAAGCTGCATTGAAAGTGATGGGCATTACCGATCCCGACGCGCTGGTGCAAGGTCCGCCTTCCTTTGAGGTCCCCGTGAGAGCCCCGATCAGCGGCGAAGTCGTCGAGCAGGACGTTTCCGCCGGTCAGCTCATTCAACCCGGCACGACGCAGTGTTTCATGATCTCCGATACCGGCAGCGTCTGGGTGCTGGTGAATATTTATCAGAAGGATTTGCCCTACGTGCGCATTGGAAACACGGTCGCCATCCAGACGGATACTTATCCTGAGGCATTTCACGGGCGTATTTCCTACATCGCTCCATCGCTCGATCCGAACACGCGTACGCTGCCGGCGCGCATCGAGACGGCCAATCCTAGCGGGAAGCTGAAAAAAGATATGTACGTGGTTGCGACCGTAAGCGCGGGCACGATTCCAAATGCCATTGCGCTCCCGGATGCTGCTGTCCTGCGTGATAGCGAGAACCAGCCATTTATTTATGCCGCAGTATCTTCGAACCAGTTTGGCATGCGTGCCGTTACACTCGGAGAAAGCCTGAACGGACAGACGCAGATTACCAGCGGGCTGAAAGCTGGTGACCAAGTCGTCGGCAATGGCAGTTTGTTCCTGCAGTTTGCGAACTCGCTGCAGCGCTAGGCAGAATCGCGCAGCTTTGAAGAAGTTACAACAACTCTGGCAGGGATTAGGGTCCACCACAGCCGAATGATCCACCGAATAGTCCAAGCGTCGCTGCGCCAAAAGTTTCTGGTACTGATGCTGACCGCTTTCATCACGATCGGGGGGATCCTCTCCTTTCAGCGGATGCCCGTGGACGCCTATCCCGACCTCTCACCTCCGCAGGTCGAAATCATCACCCAGTGGCCGGACCATGCCGCCGAAGAAGTCGAACGATTGGTCACGCTTCCTCTTGAACTCGAGATGAACGGCGTTCCGCACATGGTGGTGATGCGTTCCATCTCGCTCTATGGTCTCTCTGATCTCATCCTGACCTTCGAGGAGAGCACGGACGATTACTTTGCACGGCAAATCGTGTTTGAACGGCTCGCACAGGCCACCCTGCCCACGGGAGTAACTCCGAGTCTGGCGCCTCTGTTTAGTCCCAGCGGTCTGGTGTATCGCTATGTGCTGGAGAGTCCCGACCGCTCGCCGCAGGAGTTGAAGACGATCGAGGATTGGGTGGTGGAACGGGCGTATCGGTCGGTGCACGGCGTAGCTGACGACTCGGGTTTTGGCGGAACGGTGATGCAGTACCAGGTGCTGCTCGACCCGGCGCGCATCTACGGATATCACTTGACTGTTCCGCAAGTGATGGCGGCACTCGCCGCCAATAACGCCAATGCCGGTGGCGGATTCTACTCCCAAGGCGGGCAATTCTACTATGTGCGCGGCATCGGACTGGTCCGCAACACCGACGACATTGGGAACGTCGTGGTGGGCGCCAACAAAGGCGTGCCGATCCGGGTGCGCGACGTGGGAGATGTAACGATCGGGCACGCACCCCGCCTGGGCGAATTCGGGTTCCAAAAGAATGACGATTCCGTAGAGGGCGTCATTCTGATGCTCCGTGGGGAGCAGACGCAGAACGTCCTGAAAGGAGTTGAGGCGAAAACGGAAGAACTGAATCGCCAGATCCTGCCGCCTGACGTCAAGATTCATCCTTATTATGACCGCAGTGAACTCGTAGACCTGACTACGGACACGGTGGAAGGGAACCTCCTTCGCGGCATGGTGCTGGTTTTGGTCGTGTTGATTTTCTTTCTGGTCAGTTTCCGAGCTGCGGTCATTGTTGCCCTCACCATTCCAATCTCGCTCCTGTTTTCCTTCATCGTGCTCCACGCCCACGACGTTGCCGCAAATTTGCTCTCCATTGGCGCGATTGATTTCGGGATTGTGATCGATGGCACCGTGGTCATGATGGAAAACATCTACCGCGAGCTGGCACTGCAGGAGGGGCAGCAATACAACCTGAACGAGGTCATTCTCGCGGCTGCGAAGGATGTGGATCGCCCGATCTTCTATTCGGTGGCTGTCATCCTCGCCGGATATCTGCCGATTTATGCGCTGACCGGAGCCTCCGGCAAACTGTTTCACCCCATGGCTGAGACCATGTCCTTCGCGCTGGTTGGTGCGCTCATCCTGACGCTTACATTGGTGCCCGTGCTTGCCTCCTACTGGTTCAAAAAGGGCGTGCACGAGAAACCGAATCGCGCCTACGAATGGATGAAGCGGAAATACGCAGTGCAACTGGATTGGGCCCTCAACCACCCCAAAACAACCATGTTGATCGCGACCCTGATCTTCGGAGCGACCCTACTGCTGGTGCCCTTCATCGGCGGCGAGTTCATGCCTCACCTCGACGAAGGTGCACTCTGGGTCCGGGCGACGATGCCGTACACCATTTCTTTTGAGGAAGCCAGTAACATCGCTCCCCAGATACGCGACATTCTAATGGCTTATCCGCAGGTTACAGTCGTGGGTTCAGAGTTAGGACGTCCCGACGATGGCACTGATCCCACGGGCTTTTTTAACTGCGAGTTCTACGTTGGTCTGAGGCCTTATAAAGACAAATCGTGGACCGGCGAGGTCAGTGATAAGAAGCAGCTGATCGAATCGATTAACAAGAAACTCACAACTTTCCCCGGCATCATTTTCAACTACACGCAGCCCGCGGAAGATGCCGTGGACGAAGCGCTCACCGGCCTCAAGAGTTCTTTGGCGGTCAAGGTCTATGGTGAAGACCTGAACGTACTCCAGGACAAAGCTATCCAGATCAAGAATACGCTGTCCAATGTTCCCGGGTTCACCGACCTCACTGTCGTGCGCGAACTGGGCCAGCCCAGCCTGCTTGTCGATGTCGATCGGGACAGAATCGCGCGGTATGGGATAAACGTTGCGGACGTGGAGGCTGTGATTGCGGCTGCAGTCGGTGGGCAGGCGGTCACCCAGGTCATTCAAGGGGAGAAGCTGTTCGACCTAGTTGTCCGGATGCAGCCCCAATTCCGCAGCAACGCTCATGAGATTGGAAACTTATTGGTGGGTACGCCCGATGGGCAGCAGATCCCGCTCAGCCAGCTCGCCAAGATTACGCAGGGGAACGGCGCGTCTTTTATTTATCGCGAAAATAACTCCCGCTACATCGGCGTACAGTACAGCATCGAGGGGCGCGATTTAGATCGGGCGGTGCGAGACGGGCAGGCGGCCGTGAAGAAGGTCGTGACCCTATCGCCGGGTTACACGATGTCGTGGGGCGGCGAATACAGCCAGTTTCTCGAGGCCAAATCGCAAATGAACATTATTGGTCCACTTGCTGTAGTACTAATTTTCATGATCCTGTTTGCGCTCTACGGAAATTTCAAGTTCCCGGTCACCATTGCCCTGGGAGTAATTATGACGGAGCCGGTGGGAGCGCTGGTTGCGCTGAAGCTCACGAACACTCCCTTCAGCGTCTCCTCAGCCCTAGGTCTTATGGCATTGCTTGGGGTTTCCGTGGAGACGGCCGTCATTCTCGTCTCCTACATCAACAAGTTGCGACAAGAGGGAATGGGCATTCGTGCGGCCACACGGGAAGCATCTCTGCTTCGGCTCCGTCCCATCATGATGACGGCCCTGGTAGCTTGCCTCGGGTTGCTGCCTGCCGCCCTCTCCACTGGCATCGGATCGGATACTCAAAGACCGTTCGCGATTGTTATCGTGGCTGGCCTGATCTCTAGACTCTTCATCGGCTTCTTCGTGAATCCCGTGCTGTACGAAATGGTGGCCCATGAAGGCGATGTGCTCCAGGTCTAGACCAGAACCGCCATAAGGCCAATGGCGGAGTGCGTTTTTTGCATGGATTCCCCGCGCACCCGTGGCGCGGATCTGGAGGCGGTCAGGGACCACCGAAAAAGCCCCGCAGATGGACACACACAACACAAGGCCCCAATCTACTGACATTCCCTCGAAATTGAGCTGAGGCAGTTTCCTATCGGGCATTTGCTGACTGTGACACATATGAATTCGCCAGGAGCGAAGAGCAAGCTGGCAAAGGAAACTAGGAATTGGGACTGGACTAACAGAATCTGTTTCCTCCGGCGCTGATGCCTAAGGATTGCGGCGCGCAGGTGGAGGTACAGTCTCCCGGCGAAGTCTGGAAGTGTGGCCTTCGGCTCTGGACGAGGGCGTCGAGACCTCCAAGAAGGAAGGGCCCAAGTTCATGCAACGGCGTCGCCAAGCAGAAGGCTATCGGCCCGCGCCGCAGGGACTGTCCGTTCCACTCTTCATCGTCCGGACGGTCCTTCGACCGGGCAAGTTGTCGTCCGCAGCCGCGCTACCACGTGGGCGACATGGTGCACGAGCCTCGGGGAGAGCGAGGGATGAGGTGGCTCAAGTTTGCGAATGGCTACTCAGGGAATGATTGCCGATTGCGAAACGAACCCAACAAGCCCAGTATTTTCAGTTCTGCTGGTAAACAAGGAACGAGCTTGGCGGTCACTGCGTCAGTAGCCAAAACATTTCGTGCCAGATGCCGTTCTCGGTGGCGAAATCAAGGCTGGACGCCAGCATACAAAGGAATCGCATCCCGGGCAGCGTTCTTGTAAACCACGCCGCCCTTCATTACAAACACAACCCGCCGAACGGCCGTCATGTCTTTCAGCGGATTTCCATCGAGCGCAATAATGTCTGCCTGCAGGCCGGGGTTGATCGAGCCAATCTGATCTCCCATGCCTAGCGCTTCAGCCCCCAGCGAGTTGGCAGAGACAATCGCGGCCATCGGGTCCACCCCACAGTCTCGCACGCGGTCGATGAACTCCTCGGCATTGCGCCCGTGAGCGCCCGCCACCGCGTCCGTGCCAAACACCACTTTCAGTCCCGGAGTTTTCGCTGCCTGTCGTACTATCTCGTGGTCCACCGAAAGGACCTTCTCCATGGCCGCAAATCCCTCTGCTGTGTAGCCTTCTGTGCCGAGATACTTCTCCCTGTTCTGCAAGTAGTTCTCAATGACCAGTCCGGCTTGCGGATCCAAGTATGTTCCCTTCTCTGCCATCAATTTCAAATCGTCGTCTGTGGCCAGCGTCCCGTGCTCAATCTCGGTGCATCCTGCGAGAGTCGCGGCGCGGACCGCCTCTTTGTAAGCGTGCACCAGCGTGCGCAGTCCCTGCTTCTTTGCTTCATCACATGCCGCGCTCAATTGTTCCTGCGAAAGAGTCATTCCTCCGCCCTGGCGGATGGACTTGGATGCGAAGATTTTGATCAGGTCCGCGCCGGCTTGCTTTTGCTTCCTCACATAAGCGCGGATTTCATCGGGCGTGCCGGTAGCCTCGCCCTGCCCTTCGAGTGGCTGATTGGCAGTCAGGATTCGCGGCCCGGGGAGTATTCCTTTCGCGATCGCATCGCGAAGCGGAATATCGTTAGGCGCCCCCACGCTCTGCACCGTCGTGAAGCCTGCCATCAGCGTCAACCATGCATTCGACGCGGCTTGATAGGCGTCCTCTTGTGTTGTTCCTTCCGTGCCCGCGTTTTTCCCGTCCTTGCCGAAGATCCATGTAATGTGCACGTGCGCGTCAATCCAACCCGGCAATACCGTCAGCCCGCGCAGGTCGTAGTCCACGGGCCCTTCGACGCTAGGGCCGATCGCAACGATCCTTGAGCCTTCGATCGCGATTCGAATGTTGTGCAGGATTTGGCCCTTGCCATCGAACACCTCGCTCGCGGCGATTACGATGCGTGGGCGCGACGCGAGCGTCTGTGCGGGAATTTTAGGCTCCAGGACGCACACGTAGAGAATGCTGAGAATGCATGAAATAACCTTTGCAGGCCGCATTTGCAGCGCCTCCTTTCGGTTGAGCTAAAGCAGTCTGAGCAACTCCAGTTTTCAGTGGCCCGGCGGCACCGCTTTCTCCAAGTCATCCGCGGCTTTGCCGATCGCGGCTGCAACATTTTCCAGCACTTGGCCAATGATCGGAACCTGGGCCTCGGCTTCCTTCCATTTTTCCTGATCCATGTACTCACGAACAGCCGCAATCGGCTTGGCTCCATAACCGGTATAAGCTCCGGGAGCATAGACCTGGTGCTTGAACCACGGGCGCTCGGGCAGGCCTCTCTCCGTTAGAAACGCCCTTTGAATCTGCACCAGTTCCGTGTTCAGAGCGGCGGCGGTTTGCGCCGGCAAATCGGTTCCGCCGGCCGGCCATTTCGCAAACGCCGACTGGTAACGCTCGGCGCTCTTCTTGATCGCCTCAACGCCATTCTTGAGCGGCGCAAAGTTCATGAATGGTGGAACGGGCTCCGCTGGAGGAGGAACTGAAGTCTTGCGCGGATCGGCCGTTGCCATGAATAACCCTTCTGTCAGCTCCAGATTGCGTTCGGTGATTTCGTCCTGCTTGTCTTTGAGCAATTTCTCCAGCTCTTTCACATACCGTCCGATGGTCTCCGCTTCCGCGTTGTACTCGTAGGGAATCAAGTCGGCATCCGCTAGTCGCATGACCACGGTTCCTCCAGTTTGTGCAAGGACGCGGCCGTAAGCGAAGTCCGTATCTACAAACTTGGTGTACCAGTAGAAATCGTCGTAGATGGAGTGATAGGCATCAGCATCATTCTCGCCACCGTAGCCGATATTCAGAGCGGAAATGCCGGCGTGATCGATGAATGGCGCATAGTCGGAACCGTCGCCTAGCGCGCCAATCCGGATGTCATTGCTCTTTCTGATCTCGGCCCGCTCCTCGGCGTTGGGAGCATTGGCAATGCGCTGCAGACGCGCACGTTGCTGAACAGAAATGTGCTTCTCCGGATCTTGAATGTCCAGAGCAACATCGTTAATGAAGCGCTGCAGGTCATGCGAGCCAGCTGTACGGAAAAACCCTCGACCATTGCTATCGGAATTAATGTACGCAACGGCATGCTTCTGAAGTTCGTCGCGATGGGTTTCCACCCACTCGGTTGAACCCAGCAACCCCGGTTCTTCGCCATCCCACGCACAGTAGATGACTGTCCGCTTCGGTTTCCACCCCTGTTTGTGCAGGTCTCCCAGCATGCGAGCTTCTTCTAAAACCGCGACCATTCCCGAGATTGGATCGTCGGCGCCATTGACCCAGGCGTCATAGTGATTTCCGCGGATCACCCACTCGTCGGGCTCGTCCGATCCGCGCATGGTGGCAATCACGTCGTTGACCGGCTTCAAGTCCCAGTTGGAAGCCACTTTCAAATGAACTTTCGCGGGGCCGGGTCCTACGTGATAGGTGATCGGCAAGGCTCCCCGCCACGCTTCGGGCGCAACCGGCCCCTGCAAGGCGGAGAGCAGCGGCAGTGCATCGCCCCACGAGATCGGCAGCACTGGAATCTTGGTGATAGTTTTTGCGTCCTTAATATCGAGCCGCTTGGCGTCGGCCGTCGCGCCGACTCCGGGCGTTAGAGGATCGCCGGGATAGTCGGTATCCATGACGCTGCCGCGTTGCACGCCTTCGCGCGGCCGCCAGCCACCGTTTGGGTAGTCGTCGCCGTTGAAGAAACCATCGTCCCTGGGATCGGAGTAAATGATGCACCCGATCGCCCCGTGTTCCGCACCCACCTTGGGTTTGATGCCGCGCCAGCCTTCGCCGTAGCGCGCGATCACAATGGCGCCCTTGACCGAAATCCCCATACGGTCGAGTTGTTCGTAATCTTCCCGATTGCCATAGTTCACGTACACCAGAGGCGCTGTTACATCTCCGTCGATGGAATACGCGTTATAAGTCGGCAACTGCTCGGCGGTTTGATTGGACGTGGGATCGCCGGGGACTGGGGGCTCCTGTAACTTGGCTTGGAACCTGGTCGGCTCGATCATTTCGACGATGCGTTCCTTGGGCGTCGGGAAAAGCACCTGGAAGGTCTCGATGTGGGCGTCAAATCCCCACTCTTTGAACCTGGAGAGAATCCACTCCGAGTTCTCCTTGTCGTAGGGAGAGCCTACGTGGTGTGGACGCGCACTCAAACGCTGCATGCTCTGACGCAAGTTCTCGGGGACGATCCCGGCCTGGAGTTTCTTTTCCCAGTCGCGCTCCGTTTTGGAGGATTGCGCTGAGTAGCCAGCCAGGCGGGAGGTCTCAGACGTTGAAGTCTGCGCTGATTGACCGAGCATGAGATGGACGAGACTGATGGTCGCGATTGCGGAATATAGGGCAAGGGAGCGTACTGAAGCCAAGACATCCTCCTCAGGCAGTCACTTCTTCGTCAGGATTGATCGCAGCGAATTATAGGACGAATGATCAGCAATGAGGTAGTGAGCCCGTCAGGGCGCGTCAGCGCAGGCCGGAGGCGGATCATCGACATTCCATTGTCGTGAAAGAGTATGTTACACAAGGAAAGCAGAAAATTGCCTTTGCTGCTCGCGTTTTCGGCCAGTTGATTTGGCTTGCATAGGAGCACTTATTTGGGAATCTCCAACGCTAGTTCGGTGAATCAAGGCGAAGCGGGAACAGCGCGCCATGCATCCCTCGAGAACTCGCAGGCCATCTGGGGGCGCGGCGAGTACGCGATTTACGCTCTTGCGCTGGCGGGTTCCATCTCCCTCTGGTTCCTTGCGATTCGCGCACCGCTGTGGCTGGATGAGACATTTTCGTTTTGGCAGATCAGCGCCGGCTTCTGGCAGATTTTCTCTCGGCGGGGACAGGTTTCTGCCGCTTATCCGTACATTCTCTGGCTGGCGACAAGAATCACAGGCACGAGCGAAGTCGCCCTCAGAATCCCTTCGATTCTCGCCATGCTTGCGGCTGCCTACCTGCTGTACCGCGCCGCTCGGGAGCTGTTTGATCGCGATGTCGCCCTCGTTGTCGTCGTTTTCTTCTGCGCTCATCCCATCGTCGTATTCGCATCCATCGACGCCCGGCCCTATGCGTTTGGGGCGCTGGCGATCAATGCGGCCATATACATGCTGGTCCGGTTACGCCACAGTAATTCCAGTTGGCTGGCGGCGGCGTTCGGCATTGCTGCGGGAGCCAGTACCCATTTCCAGTTGTTGTTTGGCGCCGTTCTGCTGGTGCTGGCGGTTTGCTTTCTGGTGGCCAAAGCGGGCGACTTGAAGACGCTCGCGCGCCAGGCCGCAGTTGCCTTTGGCTCGTTTGCGCTGGTGTTCCTGCCGGTCATTCCCGACGCTCTACAGCTATTCCGCTATCGACAAACCTATGTTTTCGAGAGAACAACTCCCAGGGTCGTGGAGCTAAGCTCAACTCTCGCGCCCGTGTGGTCGGTGTTCATTTTCACTGGCATTGCGCTCTTAGCGGTAGCTGCAAAAAAAGTCGATTGGCAGAACCGGCCTGATCTTTGGCGCTTCCTGGTGTGCGCGTCGTTGGGGCTGGTTCCAATTCTGACTCTCTTTGGAGTGAGCGCCTTGACTCCAACCAACATTTTTGTCGCCCGGTACCGCCTGCTCGCGATCCCGGGGATCGCACTTTATTGGGGCTGGCTAGTCAGCCGCATCGACTCCCGTTTGCTTCGGGTGCTGTTCTGCGTGGCCCTTGTAACCACCGGGGCTTACAGAAAACTCAGATCTGAGAATTCTCATCAACACGGATACACCTGGAAATACGCCCTCGAACTCGCCGAGAAGAGCGCCGCGCCGGACCATGCCCCGGTGCTCATCTGTAGCGATTTTCCAAGTTCCGATTACTTTCCCATACCCGTCGGTGCAGCCGTAAAAGACAGCACCTTCTTCACTCCGCTTTCGTACTACAAATTGAGCGTGCCAGTTATAGGCTTGCCGCGTGCGCTCAATGACGAGGCGATGCGCATTGGTTCAGACTTTGTGCACCAGGCCGAACCGCGCCGGGAGCGTTTCCTGGCGCTTGGCTACCGCCCTTCCCTCGAGACCATGCGTTGGCTTAAGAAAATATCAGCTCCCACCTACGAGGCACGCACCCTGGGGCAGCCGGACGGAATTCTCGTGCTCGAGTTCAGGCCGCGCGCCAGCGAACCCGAACCACGCTGAACACGCCTGCGCTTTCGCCTTCGCCAGCGTTCTTGCCGCATTCGCCGCGGATGAATAAAATGAATGCGCACCCATACCCTCCCGGAGAATCCCCGTGAAAGTGGTCTTGTTGTGCGGCGGACTCGGTACTCGTTTGCGCGAGGAAACTGAATTCCGCCCAAAGCCGATGGTCGAAATTGGCGGCCGCCCCATCCTCTGGCACATCATGAAACTCTATGCCCACGGCGGGTTTCGCGACTTTGTCCTCTGCCTGGGATATAAGGGCAACACGATTAAGGAGTATTTCCTGAACTACGAGGCCATGAACAACGACTTCACGATTTGCCTCGGGCGGGACTCCCAGATCCAGTTCAACAACCTGCATACCGAGCAGGGCTTCAAGGTTACCCTGGCGGACACTGGCCAGTCCACCATGACGGGTGGTCGCGTAAAGCGCATCCAAAAATATATCGACGAAGATACATTTCTGATGACATATGGCGACGGCCTTGCCGACCTGGACATCAACCAACTGATAAAGTTCCACCAAAACCACGGGAAACTGGCCACCATCACCGCGGTCTCGCCTACCTCCCGCTTCGGCGTGCTTGAGATGAATAAGAATCGGGTGATGAGTTTTCTGGAGAAGCCGCGCACCGAGGGGTTTGCCAGCGCCGGATTTTTCGTTTTCAACCGGAAGGTCTTCGACTATCTCGGCGGTGACGACTGCACTCTTGAACGCGAGCCGCTCGAGCGCCTTGCCCGTGAGGGCGAATTGATGGCCTACAAGCACGATGGATTCTTTTTCGCCATGGATACCTACCGCGAATATGAGTACTTGAATCAACTCTGGAACAAGGGCGAAGCTCCCTGGAAGGTGTGGTGATGGCAAACAACTTCTGGCGCGATCGGTCGGTCCTGGTCACGGGCGCTACCGGTCTGCTGGGCGGTTGGCTCACGCGCAGCCTGCTGAGCCATGGCGCCAGCGTGGTCTGCCTGGTGCGCGACTGGGTTCCACAATGCGAACTCGTGCGCAAGAACCAGTTGGAGCAGGTCAACGTGGTGCGCGGCGATGTCACCGACCGTGGCGTCATCGAGCGCGCTCTGGGCGAGTATGAAGTGCAGACCGTGTTCCATCTGGCTGCCCAGACCATCGTCGGCATTGCCAATCGCAATCCTGTCTCCACTTTCGAAAGCAACATTCAAGGCACCTGGAATCTGCTGGAAGCTTGCCGCCGCTCGCCGTTTGTCAGCGCCATTGTCATCGCATCGTCGGACAAAGCTTATGGGACTCACACCGTGCTACCTTACTCCGAAGAAATGGCATTGCAAGGTCGCCATCCTTATGACGTCAGCAAATCGTGCGCGGACCTCATTGCGCAAGCATATGCGGCCACCTTTGACTTGCCGGTCGGCATCACCCGCTGCGGCAACTTTTATGGCGGAGGCGACCTGAACTGGAACCGCGTGGTGCCGGGCACGATCCGCTCCGTCCTGCGCGGCGAGCGTCCCATTATCCGCTCCGACGGCCAATTTATCCGGGATTATTTTTATGTCGAGGATGGCGCAGCGGCCTATATGCTGCTGGCCGAGCGGCTGAGCGCCGAGCGCGCGCTTCGCGGCCAGGCATTCAATTTTTCGAACGAGATCCAGATCACGGTTCTGCAACTGGTCGAAAAAATTCTGACCAAGATGGGCTCGAAACTCGAACCCGAAGTACAAAACCAGGCTTCCAACGAAGTTCGCCACCAATTTCTAAGCGCGGAGCGCGCACGCAAGCAATTGAACTGGGCCCCCTCGTTCACGCTGGATGAGGGATTGGAGCGCACCATCGCCTGGTACCGGGAGGCGTTGAAGTAGTGTCACGAAAGGACAAGTTGCGCGACCGCATCTGCGGCATGGTGGGCGAGTATTACCGTGAAGCCTTCCCTGCGGCTGGCTTCGTGCCGGGATCGTCACCCGTACCCGTTTCCGGCCGCGTTTTCGACGAACAGGACATCGAGCTACTGGTCGAGTCCGCACTCGATTTCTGGCTGACTACCGGCCGCTTCGCCGACCAGTTCGAACGTGAGTTCGCCAAGTTCTGCGGCGTGCGCGAAGCAGTGCTCGTCAACTCGGGCTCCTCGGCAAACCTGCTAGCGGTCACCGCTCTGACTTCGCACAAGCTGGGTGATCGGCGACTGCGGCCCGGCGACGAAGTCATCACGCTGGCCGCGGGATTTCCCACCACTGTCAATCCGATCTTGCAGAACGATCTCGTGCCGGTCTTCATCGATGTTCACATTCCGACGTATAACGTCGATGTCAGTCAGCTCGAAGCCGCGCTTTCGGAGCGTACGCGCGCCGTTATTTTCGCCCACACGCTGGGAAACCCGTTCGATCTCGACGCCGTCACCGCCTTCGCGAAGAAATATAAACTGTGGCTGATCGAAGACTGCTGCGACGCCCTCGGCTCGACTTATCGCGGCCAGAAAGTGGGAACCTTCGGCGATCTCGCGACCGTCAGCTTTTATCCTGCGCACCACATCACCATGGGAGAAGGCGGATGCGTCTTGACCAACCAGGCTATGCTGCGCAGCATCGTCGAATCCTTTCGCGACTGGGGCCGCGATTGCTGGTGCGCGCCGGGCAATGAGAATACCTGCGGCAAGCGCTTCGACTGGCAAGCCGGCCAGCTGCCCCACGGCTACGATCACAAATACATTTATTCCCATGTGGGCTACAATCTCAAAGCTACTGATATGCAGGCGGCCGTAGGCGTGGCGCAGTTGCAAAAATTGCCGGCTTTCATTGAGGCTAGAAAGAAGAACTTCGCATACCTGAAGACGGGACTCAAAGCCGTCGAGGAACACTTCGTCTTGCCGGAGGAGACCTCGAAATCCGATCCAAGCTGGTTTGGATTTCCGCTCCTCCTGCGAGAGACGGCTTCATGTTCACCGAAAGCGTTAATCGAGTTTCTGCATGCGCGCAAGATCGGCACTCGACAGCTTTTCGGAGGCAACCTGGTCCGTCAACCGGCCTATGCGGACCGCAACTATCGTGTAGTGGGCGACCTGCGAAACAGCGACCGGGTCATGCATCGCACTTTCTGGATTGGCGTATATCCCGGTCTCACGCCGGCCATGTTGGATTACGTTTTGCAATCGATTCACGAAATCGCTTCAAAAGGAGTACTTTCTGATGCCGCACGCCAACAATAACAGTCCTGCCGGACAGATTCCCGAGGTTCGCATTGGGTCCAAAACAGTCGGCCCCGGAAGACCTTGCTACGTGGTCGCTGAGATCGGGATCAACCACAACGGCGATATCGACCTCGCGAAGAAGCTGATCAATGTGGCCAGCGCCGCAGATTGCGACGCCGTCAAGTTTCAGAAACGAACCATCGACGTCGTCTACTCGGCAGAGGAATTGGCAAAGCCGCGCGAAAGCCCCTTTGGCAACACCAACGGCGATCTCAAACGCGGCCTCGAATTCGGTCGCGAGGAGTACGAGGAACTCGACCGCTATTGCCGCGAGCTGAAGATTGACTGGTTCGCCTCCTGCTGGGACGAGGCCTCGGTCGATTTCATCGCCAAGTTTCAAGTTCCCTGCTTCAAGATCGCTTCCGCATCCATCACCGACGACAATTTGCTGCGCCACACTCGCGCCGTCGGCAAGCCCATCATCCTGTCAACCGGAATGAGCACCATCGAGCAGATTGACCATGCCGTGGAGATTCTCGGCAAGAAAGATCTCGTCATTCTTCACGCCTGCAGTACCTATCCCGCCTACTACGAGGAATTAAATCTGAAGGTGATCGATGTTCTTCGCGATCGCTACGGCGTGCCCGTGGGCTACTCCGGCCACGAAACTGGCTTGCCTTCAAGCGTTGCCGCGGCCACGCTTGGCGCCTCGATCATCGAGCGCCACATCACTCTCGATCGCTCCATGTGGGGATCGGACCATGCCGCTTCACTCGAGCCGAATGGAATCTCCCGCCTCGTTCGAGATATCCGCTTGATCGAAAAATCGATGGGCGACGGCGTCAAGCGCGTGCTGGAGCGCGAGCAACCCATCATCAAGAAACTGCGGCGCGTGGGAGCGGTGTAGTGCCGGAGGCCGCACAACCGCAGGTCATCCGGGAGATCAAGGCCATCGCCATGGACGTCGATGGCGTGCTTACCGACGGCGGAGTCTGGTGGGGACCGAACGGCGAAGAATGGAAGCGCTTTCACTTCGCTGACATCATGGGCCTTTCGCTGGCGCGAAAAGCGGGCATCGCCATCGCTCTCATTTCCGGCGAGAACAGCCCGTTGGTCGACCGCTTGGCCGACAAACTGGGCATCACCGACGTTCACAAAGGTTGTAAGGACAAAGCGGGCGCGCTCCGCGCTTTCGCTGAACGCCATGGCCTGCCGCTTCAGCAGATCTGCTTTATCGGCGATGACGTGAACGATTTATCCGCCCTCGCCATCGCCGGCCTCAGCGCCTGTCCTGCGGATGCGCGCTTTTCTGTTCGCCAGCGTTGCCAGGTCGTCGCCAATCTCGCCGGAGGCAACGGCGCGGTGCGCGAGATCGTGGATATGCTGCTCGCATCTGCCAATGCAGCGACAAAGACCGCTTCGTTAGGAGACCATACTAAGAAGACATGAGACTCGCCGACTATGTCATGCGCTTTGTCGCCCAACAGGGCGTGAAGCACGTTTTCCTTCTTCCCGGCGGCGGAGCCATGCACTTGAACGATGCTCTGGCCCGGTGCGGCGATTTGACCTTCGTCTGCAACCATCACGAGCAAGCCAGCGCCATCGCCGCGGAAAACTATGCGAAGGCCACCGACAATTTAGGTGTCTTCATGGTCACGACAGGTCCCGGTGGCACGAATGCCATCACCGGCATTGTCGGGGCATGGCTTGATTCGACTCCGGTGCTCTGCCTCTCGGGACAGGTAAAGCTTGCTGACCGCATGTACCTTTCCGATGGCACGCCTCTCGGGGTCCGCCAGCGCGGCAGCCAGGAAGTCGACATTGTTTCTCTGATCAAACCGGTTACCAAGTACGCTGTGACCATCGTCGACGCGCAAACCATCCGCTACCATCTAGAAAAGGCAGTACACCTGGCACGCGCGGGAAGGCCCGGTCCGGTTTGGATCGACATTCCGATCGATATCCAGGCCGCCCAAGTTGACCCGGATTCCCTCCCCGGCTTCGATCCAGTCGAATCCTCCGGGCAACTCGCTGCAACGATGCCCGATCAGCCGAAGTTGGATGTGCAAGTCCGCGATCTGCTCGATCGTCTCAGCCGCGCCGAGCGCCCGTTCATCTTCGCGGGCAATGGCGTTCGAGTATCGGGAGCGGCAACTGCCTTCGAGAAGCTCGTTGACCTTTTGAATATCCCTGTGGGCCTGACTTGGCTGGCGATGGATTTGCTCGACGACAACGATCCGCTCCTCGTCGGCCGCCCCGGCACCATCGCATCTCGTGGCGCAAATTTTGCGCTGCAGAATGCCGACTTTGTCCTCGTCATCGGAAATCGCCTCGATCCGCCGTTGCGGGGTTGGGATCTTAGTCAGTTTGCTCGCGGAGCCTACAAGACGGTCGTGGACATCGACCCCGCCGAGTTGCGCAAGCTGGAAGGCGCGATCGACAATCCCATCTGCGCCGACGCACGCGCATTCATTGAATGCATGCTGAAGCAGGCCCAATCTGCGCGCGGCCCGGAAAAAGATAAAGATCGCGCCCCCTGGCTCGAACGCTGCAAGGATTGGAAGACCCGCTATCCTCTTGTTCTGCCCGAGCACCGCGCACCCGGACTCGTCAGCCTCTACCATCTGGCCGAGGTCATCGGCCAGGAAGTTGGGCCGAACGACCGCCTCGTCTCCGGCAGTTCCGGAAGCGCCATTGAAGTTTTCCTGTTTGCCTATCGTGCGCGAAAAGGCCGCCGTGTGTTTCATACAGCCGGGTTGGGAGCCATGGGATACGGCATCCCCGCAAGTATCGGCGTGTGTCTCGGCACCGGCGGCAGGAAGACCATTTGCGTTGACGGCGACGGTGGCCTCCAGCTCAATATTCAGGAACTGGCCACCATCGCGCACCTGAAACTGCCGATCAAAATTTTCGTCCTCAACAATCGCGGATACGCATCCATTCGCGCCACGCAACAGAACTACTTCGGCGGACCCAATATCGGATGCGATGCAAGCACCGGCATGGCTCTTCCAGATTATCGTAGGGTCGCTCGGGCCTACGGCCTCAAGACAGCCGTTATCGAGGATCAATCGGACTTGCACGCAGCCGTCCGCCGTGTTCTGCGCAGCCGCGGGCCGGTGGTTTGCGATGTGCACGTGATTCCGGACGAGGGTCGGGCGCCGCGCGTAACCTCGGTTCAGCGCGCCGACGGCTCCTTTCTTTCCAAACCGCTGGAGGATCTCTTTCCCTTCCTCGATCGCGACGAGTTTGCCCGGAATATGATCGTCGCGCCGGTGAGTGAATGACAGCGACCAACACAAAGACGGACGCATACCTGGCCGAACTTGAGCACTTGCTCAGTGAGCGTGTGAGCAGCGTGCGTGACCGTGAAAACTCGGCCTTCGACAAGTTGCTGGCAGGCTGCGGGAACCGCGTAGTCCTGTTCGGAGCGGGGAACCTGGGGCGCAGGGTTCTCGAATCCCTTCGCAGCATCGGCGCGGAACCGCTGGCCTTTGCCGACAACGGCCAATCGAAATGGGGATCGCAGGTCGACGGCGTTCCGATCCTATCGCCGAAAGATGCGGCCGCGAACTATGGAGCGTCCGCTTTATTCCTGGTCACTATCTGGTCGCTCGGGCACTATTACCGCGACAGCCTAGCGCAGCTCAAACTTCTGGGATGTGCCCACGTCGAGCCCACGGCATCGTTGCGCTGGAAGTTCGCCGGCCAATTCCTGCCCGATTATTGCCAGGACCTGCCCCACAAGCTATATGAACAAGCAGCCGACGTGCGAGAAGCAGCGTCCCTCTGGGCCGATGATTCCTCGCGCCGGGAATATTTGAACCAGGTGAGATGGCGCGCGCTCGGCGATCAGAACGCCCTCGGGCCCCCAGTCAAGGAAAAACAATATTTCGTCGAAAGCCTGTACCGAATCGATAACCGCGAAGTATTTGTCGATTGCGGCGCCTACATTGGAGACACGGCTGAGGAGTTAATCCGGAGAAATCCTGTCTTCTCCAGAATTATCGCGATCGAGGCCGACCCGCAGAATTTCGAACGTCTTACCCAGTGGATTCGCACCCTCGATGCGCCGGTCGCCTCCAGGATTACCGCGCTGAACGCCGCCGTGGGCGCCAAGCGGAGCAAATTGCGCTTTCAGGCGAGCGGCGGCGATGGCGCTCGACTAGCAGCCGATGGGAACGTCGTGGTGGAGTGCATCCCAATTAACGATCTGGTATCTGAAACCACACCCACCTTCATCAAGATGGATATCGAAGGAGCTGAGCTCGATGCGCTTGAGGGCGCCCGCCAATCGATCCAGGCACATCGCCCGATTCTTTCCATTTGCGTCTATCACAAGCAAGACGATCTGTGGCGCATCCCGCTCTTCATTCGCTCGATGGTAGAGGACTACCGTTTTTTCTTGCGCCCGCATGAGGCTGACGGCAAGGAATTGGTGTGCTATGCCGTTCCGGCGAATCGGCTGCGGAGCGCAGCCTGACAAGGGTCGTAATTTCAAACGGTCATTGGTTTCTTGCGTGCAGAGGAATGACGCTTCGTAGTGCTATCGGCGAGCGGTGGAAAGAACTCACCGGCCACATCCCTCCCGGCCAGTTCGGTCGCTATCTTCTGGTTGGGCTCTGGAATACGTTGTTCGGCTATGGCACGTTCGCCCTGCTGACGGCGGTTTTGAATCCCATCGTGCCGCACAGCTACATGTGGGCCTCGCTGCTCTCCAGCCTGCTGAACATCACAGTTGCGTACCTGGGCTACAAATGGTTCGTCTTCAAGACAAAAGGAAACTATCTGCGCGAATGGCTGCGCTGCGTCGCGGTGTACAGCAGTGGTATTGTGGCTAGCCTGATCGCCTTGCCTGTCCTGGTGCTCGTGATCCGGCGCAACACGCGTTTTTTCGTCCAGGCTCCCTACATTGCGGGCGCCATCCTCACCGGCGTCGTCGTGCTCTACAGTTTCTTCGGGCATAAACACTTTTCGTTTCGGACTCCTTCATGATGCGCATCCTGATCACCGGCGGCTCGGGCTTCATCGGAAGAAATCTGGCGGAGCAGCTCACCTCAACCTACGACGTGTCCGCGCCCTCCTCGGCGGAACTGGATCTACTCAACGAACAAGACGTGCGTGACTACCTCAACGCACACCATTTCGACGTGATCGTGCATGCCGCCACCACCCGTTCGAACCGGCGCGTGGCTGCTCCCGCAGACATGCTCGACCGCAATTGCCGCATGTTCTTCAATCTCGTGCGCAACCTCGTGCCGAACCAGGAGCGCTTCGGCAAAATGATTCACTTCGGTTCCGGCGCCGAGTATAGCCGCGCCCAATTACCGGCTCGCGTTCGGGAAGATTACTTCGACACCCGCGTACCCACGGACGCCTATGGATTTTCCAAGTACATCTGCGCCAAGTACATCGAGCGCTCCGACCGCATCGTCGACTTGCGTTTGTTCGGAGTCTTTGGCCCCTACGAGGATTACACCGTCCGGTTCATTTCCAACGCCTGTTGCCGGGCGATGAAGGGCTTGCCGATCGTGCTGCGGCAGGATGTACTCTTTGATTATTTGTACGTCAAGGATCTCGCTTCCATCACGAGCTGGTTTATCGAGAATGACGGGCGGCACAAAGCCTACAACGTTTGCTCCGGTAGACCGGTTGCGCTAACCGAATTGGCGAAAATGGTAGCCGATGTTTCAAGACGGAATCCGGCAATCTCGGTAGCAAAGGCCGGGATGGGCGAGGCGTACACAGGCGATAATTCGCGTTTATTGGAAGAGATGGGAGGTAATCGACTTAAAGACTTACGGTGTTCCGTCGCGGAATTGTACGCTTGGTATGAGGAGAGGTCGGACGAAGTGGATACTGCAGCACTGCAGTTTGACTCTAATTGATCCTGCGACACCGATTGCAAACATGAACCCACCCGCACGTAGTATCCGAGCTCTCGATGGGATCAGAGGAATCGCTATCATCCTCGTGATGGTGCATCATTTTCAAGACGTATTTCCTGGTTATAATCGGCTGCTGATTCTAATAAAGGCGGTATTTGACTATGGCTGGGTAGGCGTTGACCTTTTCTTCGCTTTGTCAGGGTTCCTAATCACGGGAATACTGCTCGACACTCGACTCGCGTCGAACTATTTTCGCGCCTTCTATGCCCGGCGTGTGTTGCGAATTTTTCCGCTGTACTACTCCGTATTAATCGTGATCCTTGCAGTCGCATCACGGCTCAAACCGCGCCCCGCGTGGCTGCCCTTAGTGGCGGATGAAAAACTCTATTTCTGTTATTTGACGAACTGGCTGGTCCTCTGGAAGGGGAAATGGGGCGGAAACATTCTTGGCCACTTCTGGTCGCTGGCGGTGGAAGAGCAGTTCTACCTGGTGTGGCCGCTCTGCGTATGGCTGCTGGTGCGTTCGAGATTGCGGGGAGTGGCGGTTGGAGCTTCGGTGATTGCGCTTCTGACTAGGACGTACTGGGTTGTGCACGCAGGTCCCTCTCAGTCTGTTGTCATGGCTACGGTGACGCGGATGGACTCGCTGCTTTGTGGGGCTCTTGGAGCGCTTGTAATTCGGGACACCATGACGATGGCGGTCGTGAAAAAGAAGCTGCCGTTTATCGCGGTGGTCGCGATCTTGGTATTCGTCCTTGGTGTCGTTTCGCCATCGATCCAGAACGGTGAAGGTCCGCTGTTCTTTGTGGAAACTTTTGGGTTTAGCTTATTGGCGGTAGGTTTTTCCGCACTTGTTCTCTTCGCGGCATCCACAGACGGGGACAGAAGTCCCTTACAACGCGCTCTGCGCAACAGAGTCTTGACCGATTTTGGCAAGTATAGCTATGGAATCTATGTGTATCACGTGCCCTTGTTTACGGTTGGCAACGTCCTGATTAATCTGTATCTTCTGACGGCAGTGAAGGCGAACCCACTGTTGTTTGGTGTTTCGTATTTTATTTTTTTGTTCGCTACCAGCTTTTTCGTTGCCAAGTTGAGCTATGAATGTTTTGAGCGCTACTTCCTTGGCCTGAAGCGCTATTTTGAACCCTGCGAATCGAAGGCAGCCGCCTCGGCTGCATCGCTCGGGGCCGATTAGGTATGGACTCGATGAAGACGATCACAGTTCTCACGCCCTGCTACAACGAGGAAGGTAACGTCCGCGAAGTGTACTTGCAGGTGCGCGCGGCCATCGCCGCGGCCGGTGATTATAAGTACGAACACCTTTTTATCGACAACGCATCCACGGACAACACCCTGAACGAACTGAAGGCGCTGGCGGCCCGCGACCACAACGTGAAGATCATCCGCAACACCCGCAACTTCGGTCACATAAGGTCACCGCAGCATGCCCTCTATCAGGCCAGTGGGGATGCCGTGATCGGAATCGTGGCTGACCTGCAGGATCCTCCCGAGATGATTGGTGACATGATCCGTAAGTGGGAAGAAGGTTACCCGGTTGTGATCTGCGTCAAGGTCACCAGCGGAGAAAACAGCCTGATGTTCTGGATCCGAAAGCAGTATTACAGGCTGGTCAACCGGCTTTCAGGGGTCGAGACTTTCGAAAACTACACGGGCTTCGGTCTGTATGACCGCAAGGTAGTGGAAGTCATAAAAACTTTCGACGACCCCTATCCCTATTTTCGCGGCATGATTGCCGAGGCGGGCTTCCGGCATTTTGACATTCCCTATCATCAGCCGGCGCGCAAGCGCGGGATTACCAAGAACAATTTCTATGCGCTTTATGACATGGCTATGCTTGCCATCACCAACCTTTCCAAGGTGCCGCTGCGGATGGTCACGTTTTCCGGCTTCGCCGGCGCGGCGATTTCGGTGCTGGTATCGCTTGCCTACCTCGTTTACAAAGTAATTTTCTGGAGCCGCTTCTCGGTTGGCATTGCTCCATTGGTGATTGGTGTGTTCTTTTTCCTGTCAATTCAAATGCTCTTCATGGGAATCATCGGTGAATATATCGGCACCATCCACACTCTGGTGCAGAAGCGCCCGTTAGTAGTCGAGCAGGAAAGGGTCAATTTCGAATATCCCCCCGGTGACCCGCTGCGCGATAACCCCCTGTAAGCGAGTTTGGCTCGCCAGACTCGCCGATCGAACCGAGATTCTCTATGAACGCTGACACGGCCAGTCGCTGGCGGGTGTGGCCGCACTATCCTGTTCGTCGGAGACCGCTTCCGCGCCCCGCCGTTCCCTTCATTATGTATCATGGGCGCAGCAATTATGGGCCGCCCCGTTACAAACCTCTCCGTGGAGCCAGCCGGCCGCCCCACCCCGCAGCCCATCGAGGTCTCCGTTGTCTTGCCATGCTTGAATGAATGCGAGACCGTCGGCCGTTGTGTCTCAAAAGCCGTCGCCGCTTTACACGCGGCCGGTCTAAGCGGCGAAGTGATCGTTGCTGACAACGGATCGACCGACGGTTCGATCGAGATCGCCCAGTCGGCCGGCGCACGCGTGGTCCATGTCGAGCAACGCGGCTACGGCAACGCTCTCCGCGGCGGCATCCGGGCTGCACGCGGCACCTATGTCCTCATGGCCGACTCTGACGACAGCTACGATCTCAGTCATATCCCCGGTTTCGTGGAACAACTCCGAAACGGCGCCGACCTGGTGATGGGCAATCGTTTCCGCGGCGGCATTCAAAAGGGTGCCATGCCTTTCCTGCACCGCTATCTCGGCAACCCCGTTTTGACCGCCGTCGGTAGGTTGTTCTTTCATTCTCCCAGTCATGATTTCCACTGCGGCTTACGCGCGTTTCGCAAGGATAGTTACGAGCGCATGGAGATCCGCTCCACCGGCATGGAATTTGCCAGCGAGATGGTGGTCAAAGCCAGCTTGCTGCACATGAAGGTTTGCGAGATCCCGACCACCCTCGCGCCCGACGGGCGCAGCCGCCCGCCTCATCTGCGCACATGGCATGATGGCTGGCGTCACCTGCGCTTCCTGCTGCTGTACAGCCCCCGGTGGCTCTTCTTATATCCGGGCCTGTTTTTCCTGCTCTTCGGAGTGGCGGTTGGCCTCTGGCTTCTGCCCGGTCCTCGCCGCATCGGCACCGTTGTGTTTGACGTTCATACGCTGCTTTATGCTTTCGGCTCCGTGCTGGTCGGTTTTCAATTGCTGGCCTTTGCCGTTCTTGCCAAAGTCTTCGCCATTACCGAGGGCTTGCTGCCCGAGGATCCGCGGCTCAATCGCATGTTTGAATACGTAAGACTCGAAACTGGATTGCTGGCCGGAGCCGCGCTGGTTCTTTTCGGAATCGCCGGATCGGTGTTCGCGTTATCGAGTTGGGCACAAACCAGCTTTGGCCCCCTCGACTCGGAAACGATGCTTCGCATCGTCATGCCTTCCGTCTTCGCCCTTACACTCGGAGCGCAGATCATTTTCAGCAGTTTCTTTCTGAGCATCCTGGGCCTGCGCCGTCATTGACGCGATCCGGAGCTGGCTAATGGGAAAATGGCTTAACCGGCCTGCTTAAGCCGCGGAGGGCCGGCGCCGCAACACGGGAAATGCGCTCGTCATGACTCAACCCGAATTCGATCGCTTCGCCACCAGCTACAACGCTGACCTCGCCCGATCCCTTGTCGCGACCGGCGAGGCCCCCGACTTCTATGCTCGGGCAAGAACCGATTGGGCCGCGCAATGCGTCGCAAATCTCCAACATCCCGTTCAGCGGATTTTGGATTACGGCTGTGGCACTGGTGGGAACACGTCCATTCTTGCAGCCGCGTTCAAAGCCGGCCACGTGCTGGGAGTGGACATCTCCTCCCTCTCGATCGCTGAAGCCCGTCAGTCTAGCCCCGGTGGCCCAGTCTCATTCCTTGCCACCAGCGACTGGATTCCCGACGGAACCATCCACCTGGCCTTCACCAATGGCGTCTTTCACCATATCCCGCCTCCGGAACGGCTGGAATGCCTGCATGCCATTCGTCGCGCGCTCACTCCCGGAGGATTGTTCGCCTTCTGGGAAAACAACCCCTGGAACCTTGGTACACGTTATGTGATGTCGCAATGCGTATTCGACGAAAACGCGATCCCCATCTCCCCTCCGCACGCCCTCCGAATCCTGCGCCAGGCCGGTTTCGAAGTCCTGCGAACGGATTTCCTCTTCTTCTTCCCCCGTCCTCTCAAATGGCTGCGGCCCATCGAACGTTGGCTCCGCATTCTGCCGCTCGGCGGCCAGTACCAGGTTCTTTGCCGGAATCCCGCCGCATAGAGCGGTTGTTCCAAAGAGAAACTCCCCGGGAGACTCTTGCACGCAGTCTGCACGCCGTTTTGGGCAGAGCGTCTCGCAAAGTGCGAGACCTCAGGCATTACTGGATAAAATGCAGGTTTGAGATCACTGCGACTTCTAAGCGGCGGGCTCGTGAACACTTGTCGCGTGCTTTCAGCCCATGCTCCACAGGTTATACATCACCCTAACTCGTGATCATTATCACAGCCCTTGCGGCCACAACCAACGACCATAATTGAATATTCTTCTGGAGGATCTGTGCCATCGGAGTTTATGCGGGCAAGAGTGAGCCAGGAATTGGAAACGGCTCTGCGCGAGATGATGACGCTGCGCTCCTTCCCAAAAGGTGGGGCGCTCTTTCGCCAGGGAACCCCTGCTACCGGCGTCTATCTGATGGAGAAGGGTTCCGCTCGGGTGCTGCTGGCGACTGCGGCGGACCAGACCCAGTTGCTCGACTTAGTCGGCCCGGGAACGCTGCTCGGTCTCAGCGATAACGTCGCCGGCGGACGGTACCGGGTTACGGTCGAAGCGGCCGAGCAAGCAACCGCAGGATTTATCGAGCGCGAGGCCTTTGTAAATTTCCTGGGCTGCCACCACGAGTTTTGCATGCAGGTGGTGCGCCTGCTAAGCGACAACTTGCACGCCCTTTATCATAAGTTCCGCAGTGTGAGCGCACATCCGGGCCGTCCGCGCCGCCGCTCCCTGAACGAACAGTTGAGCTAAGTGCAGTTAGTTTCCCTTGAAGTTAATCCTGATCTGGGTCTGGATCTCAACCGGCTCGCCGTTCAGATAGTAAGGTTTGTAACGCCATTGGCGGACCGCCTCCAGCGCGGCCTTGGCCAGCACGTTGTTTCCACTCAGAACTTTCGGATGCACAACAATGCCTTCCTTGTCGATCGTCGCTTCGATCAGCACCGCTCCCTGCGCATGGGATGCGAGTGCTTCGGCGGGGTACTTCGGCTGCACGCTCTTGATCAGCAGTCCCTGTGAGACGCCCTGAGAAATCTTGATTTGGGCCAGCGTGGGCTTGGCGGCGTTTGCCTCCGAATTCATAAGGCCGCTCAAATTGCTGCTGTCCGGCAATTCGACCGCAACCGGACTCGGCGGTTCGAGTGTCGCCTCATCTTGCGCCTGCGTTTTGCCTGCCTTTACATCAGGCCTTACCCGGATCGGTTCCCTTTCAGATCCCTTCTCTGCGGGCTCGAGACTCAGGGCGGTGCGCTCGGGTGATGCGCCCGCGGAAGATGCGCTCGACGACGCGCGGCCATTCTGAGACTCCGACTTGTTCAGCGCAGGAGAGGACGAGGTCTGCCGGTTGGCCTTACTTGCCGGCGAGGCGACCGGAGTAGGGGATGACATCGGGGCTAAATCGGACTGTGGCCCCATTGGCTGCGATTGGGGAGCGGCGGTTACTGGATGAGACGTCGCACCCGAATGGGATCCGCCGAATGTGCTTAACCCGAAATACCCCGCCACTGCCAAGCCCAGCAAAACAGCCGCCACGATCAGAATTTTCTTGTTGCCGCCCTCGCCAGCAGCATCCTGCTCTCGGAAGGCCGCGAAGGATAACCCATCCGAAACACTTCTCTTGCTTGAAACACCTTCTTCACAGCCTGCAGGCTCAACTTTCTTAATATCCGGTGGCGTGTCCAGCGCTGCTTCGTTCTTCGCTGGCTTCATTTCCACTGCCTTGACCGCCTCTTTCGCCGGAGCGGGAGCGGCAGCTCCTGCTTCACGGCCGGCAACGGCCAGGACTGGCGCGGGTGCCTCTGCTGGTTTGGGCAATTCGGCCTTCGCGACTCTATCGCCAGTCATGCTCTGCGAAAAGGACGTTTCGGCTTGCGCCGTTCGAGCCCTAGTGACCGGTGATTCAGTCTGCGCCGAAGGCATCGCGGCAGATGGGAGTTGCGTCTCTCCCCACGCGTTCATCGCGGGGAGTGGAGCCGCTGGAGTCGAAACTGTGGGGATTGGCGCCGCGAATGCCGGCGCTTCGTTGTGAGTGAGTGGAGCCACAGCCGGCGCGTCGTAGGCTTTGGACTCGACTGCAGGAGCAAATGGAGTAGCCTCCTCTTTGGCCGGCACGCCGCGTGTCATTGTGCTGGCTGCCGGAGCCACATCCGCACTCTTCCGCAGTAACCCGCGGGCAACTCGCAACGTGCCTTTGGCCTGTTCGACATTGATCGGCTTCGTAAGTACGAGGTTGGCGCCCATGCGATAAGCCTGGGCTATGCCCGCCTGTCCTTCGACGAGCGCGATGGCGAGCGAATTTTGGTTGAAGGGAGAATTATGGGCGCTTTTAAAAAGCAGCGAGCTGTTCTGCTGGTTTTCGCAGTCGACAACGACGGCATCGTAGTGCTGCGCCATTAACTTCTTGACCGTCGCAAACGGGTCGTTGACGGGGTCCACGACAAAATCGACTTCGTCAAAAACCTGGCTGACGACACGGGCAAGTTTCTCATCCGGGCAGAAAAGAACGGCTTGGTAACCCATAATGAGGTCATCGTAGTTACTGCTATGGGTACCAGCAAGTTACGGGAGTAATTGTGCCTCTTGTGATTTTCCTCGATTTTGCCAAGGCCGCGTTGATCGGAACCATCATTCTTCAGCGCAATGTGCACCGGAACAAACTTCGTCAGGGCCGCGGAAAATCGATCTGCACAACCGTCTGGAAAGGAACAACTTTCCCGTCGCGAGTGTAAGGCCGGTAGCGCCACTGCTTGACGGCGTTAACGGCCGCATCAGCAAGAGCCGCGTTGCCCTGTACAACCTGGGCGCTCGAAACTTTTCCATTCTCATCAATCACGGCCCTAAGAACGACCGGACCCTCGGCCCCACTCGAACGGGCCGATGCGGGATAACTGGGTGCAACGGAGTGAATCAGCCTTTTTTCCGCTCCCGTGGAGGAGAGAACCGCCGCATTGTCGGCCGACGATCCTGCCCCCGCATTCTTGTTGTCCGTGTCCTTCTCGCTGCCCGAATTCAGAGCTGTGGCCGTTTTGTCGCTGTCAGTTTTGTTGACATGGTTGGCGGTTGCTGGGCTAGCCGTACTTCCGTTCGCAGCTGACGCCGCTATGCCTGGTGTCTGGGCCGCTGGGTTCGAAGCAGGCGAAGATTGAGCCGTCTGGGGCGTCGGGGCGCCCGCAGTTGCAGTCGGAACAGTCGAACTTCCAGCCGCACCCGAAGCCCCTGGTTCAACCGAAGGCACAGATCCCACGGGGCTGACTGGCGCCGGCGGCGCAGCCGGCTTCACTGGAGCGGGAGCCGGAGTCTGCGTGTGCGGTGCCATGCCGACAAGACCTAATATTTGCTCAACCTGCGGTTGCACCAGCGTTCTAAATCCGGGTTGCGTCATCCATGCGGCATATAATCCGCTGCATATCAAGGCAAGGGCAACGAGAGCTACCAGCGGACCACGCTTTTTGCTCTGCTTGCCTTCCTTCTCCTGGTAGGCCGAAAAGAGGGGAGCGGGCGAGCTCGCTTCCGGCCCCGCCTCTGCGCTTTCCAGTTCCGCAACTACAGGATCGTCGGAGAATTGATGGGTTGTCCCGCTCATCGATCCCTGCGCAACTGTCCTCCCCTTTGTGGCCGAAGCGCTATCAGGCTCCGAAATGGCGGAAGCTGCTGCGCTCATCGTGGGAGCGGCGCTCGCGGAAGCCGAAATCGTCGGCGCCTCATGAACCGATTGCCCCTGCGAGGAAGCCGCGGCGGCGAGCGCTTGTGATTCCACTGGAATTTGCGCCGCCGAGGCCGATGCCACACCGTAACTGGCCTGGGCTTTCGGCGAATCCAACCCAGCATCGCTCGTCCCGGGCAGTATTACGTCCAACTGTTCCTCTGTTTGTCCTGCACTTGCCGGTTGCTCTTTCTTCAGCCGGTTGACAGCGCCGCGAATTGTACTGCGAGCCTGGTCCTTCGCGACCGGCTTGGTCAGAATCAAATCTGCTCCCAGCCGAAACGCGGTCGGCAGTCCGGCACGGCCATTGACAATCGCGATTGGAATCGGACTCTTGCCGCCACTTCCTCGGCGGCACACATCAAAGATGAGCTTGGCTGCGGGCAGGTTTTCGCAGTCGACAATCACCAGATCGAAATTGCGGGAATTAAGTTGCTTGGCAGCGGCGACTCCATCGAGCGGACGCTCGCAAGTCACCGACATCTCTTCGAGAACGGCGGTAATGGCGCTGACGGCTTGATCATCCGGCGACAACAGCAGAGCTAAGGGCATGGCTCCTTAATGCTAGGAAACCGCTGCACAAGCCTGCAAGTTACATCGGTAAGCACGTCCCATCGTGCTATTGGGGAGTTTATCGGAAATAGCAGCCGCCCAGCCTCTTGAGCCGCCCGCGGTTTCACACCGTTTTCTTCGCCGTCGCCGACTCCGGCGGCGGATAAACGATCGAATCGCGAAACGAAGCCTTCTCCGCCGCTGCATAATCCGGAAACGGCAACTGCCGCTGCTCGCGCCATTGCTCCACTTGCTTCTCGGCAGCCGCCGACTTTTCGCGGTCTAGCCCGGAGTCGCGCCCCAGATAAAGCGTCTGCGACGGGAAGGCTAGCGCGGTGCCCGAACGCCCGACAATTTCCATGATGCGCAGCAGCAGGTCCTCGCGAATGGCCACAAACTCGTTGAAGTTAGGGGTGGGAATGTAGGCCGTGATCGCAAGCGTCGACGCGCTCGCCCCAAAACCGGTAAAGCGGACATCGGCAGTGTCCGTATCGACTTGGGGATGTTCATACAGCAGGCGGCGGATTTCGGCCAGCAGATAGCGAAGCTGGTCGGGAGAAGTTTCAGGCCGCACGTTAAGCGTCGGATTGAACAGATACTTGTCGCGCCGGGAAATGTTCTCGACATTCATCGCCGCCACTGCGCCGTTCGGAATAGAAAGCTGCGTCCGGTCGTCGGTGCGAATCCGCGTCGATCGCAGGCTGATGTCCTCGACCGTGCCCGACCGATCGCCGAACTTACAGTAATCCCCCACCCGGATCACTTCATCGGCCAGCACTGAGATCCCGCCAAAAAGGTTCTCCAGAGTTTTCTGCGCGGCAAACGCGATGGCGATCCCGCCGATGCCAAGTCCGGCTAGTACAGTGGTGAGATTGAAGCCGAAAATCGCAAGTATTGCGAGGATGGCAACGGTGGCAACCAGTACTTTCAGCAGCCGTTCGCCGAGCACCATCAGCGTTCCCGTGCCCGTGCGCCCAATGCCGAGGGCATGCGCCCGCAGCCGCTGCATCACGACCGTGACGACGCGCAACAGAAACCAGAAGAAGCCGATGCTGCCGAGAGTCCAGATGGTGCGCGCGTAGTAGAAGCGCGGCAGCAACGGCAGCCCGAAGTAGCTAGCAATCAGGCGGTGAGCAATCGTGCTAAAGGTGAGCAGAAGCGGCTTCGACAAGCGGCTGTAAGAATGCAGATTCGGCCGCTTCTTATATTTGAGGTAGAGCCGCCGAGGAATAGCCAGGAGCAGCACAACCGCCCAGCCAATAACAATCGCCACGGGAATCGCGGCAATCAGCGCTAGCCACTGCCAAAGCGGCATTCCAAGTAGAAAATGCCGTACCAGGCTCTGCGGCAGTTTCGTTTCCACCTGGTGGGCTTCGACGTTGTCGTAAAGCTCCGGAACTTTGCTGAGCGTATCGGCGGAAAACAGCCAGATTTTTCCGGAATTCGCGTCGGCGACGCGAACCAGCACGACCGGGACATCGCTATCGGCAACCGAAAAAATTCCGATCGTCTCCTGATCCAGAACACCCAGGTCAGGATTGCCCTCGGGGTTGGTGCTGATCCGCCCCAAGTGGCCGACGAAGGCGCGATCCATCAGAACTTTCAGTTTCCCGGCCAGTCCGGGACCCTGCGACAGGCGGCGAGCCGCGCTCATTTGCAGATAATCCGCCGCAGCCTTGTCGTTTCCATCTTGCTCCGCCTGGAGAAAGCCCACCACGGTGCCCGATGGCGTGCTGCGTCCCAGCGAATCCGTCTGCGCAGAAGCCGCAGCCGGAGCCTGTTTTTCCCCCAGCAGACCGCCGGCCGACTGGGCATGCAGCCCGGCCGCGGAAAGCACCACGATGAAAACCACCAGCGCTGATCTCTTCATGTCACCCGATTTGAACAAGGAAGATTTCGACGACCCAGAATGTGAAGCTGTCGCCATGCGCATGCAGAATCTGACAATTAACCCGCAGGCACCATTGACGCTCCGGTTGCTCGTAGCTCGCAGCTCGCAGCTACCTACTTCTTCGGCCGATAAATATCCGTGGCCTGCCCGTAGAAAATCTCCGCCGCTTCCATCATTGTCTCCGAAAGCGTCGGATGCGGATGGATGGTCATGCCGATGTCTGCCGCCAGCGCGCACATTTCAATCGCCAGCACACCTTCGGCGATCAGTTCGCCAGCGCCCGGTCCACAAATGCCAACACCCAGCACGCGCTCAGTTTTCGGATCGATCAGCAATTTGGTCAAACCTTCAGGCCGGTCAAGCGTGATGGCGCGCCCGGATGCCGCCCACGGGAACTTGGCCACTTTGATCTCGCGTCCTTGTTCTTTGGCCTGAGTCTCGGTAAGCCCGGCCCACGCAATCTCGGGGTCAGTGAAAACGACTGCGGGAATGGCGTTCGGCTCGAAAGCAACTTTGTGCCCGGCAATGGCTTCGACCGCAGTTCGCCCCTCATGCATCGCCTTGTGCGCAAGCATCGGCTCGCCGGCAACGTCGCCAATCGCGTAAATCGTGGGATCGGCTGTCTGCCGCTGCTCGTTGATTTCAATAAATCCCTTGGCGTTGACTTTGACTTTCGTTTTGTCGAGCCCCGGAATCTCGGAATTCGGCCGTCGCCCCACCGACATCAGCACGCGGTCGAAAACCTGCTCCTTTTCTTTCACGTCTGCACCGTCGAGCGTCACGCGGATCCCCGTCTTCTCATCCTTCAGCGATTTGACGGTCGTATTAAGAAAGATGGCCGAGAAGAGCTTCTCCAGCCGCTTGTGCAGCGGCAACACCAGGTCGCGGTCGGCGCCGGGCAAAAGCCCGGGCATCATTTCGACACACGTCACTTTCGTGCCGAGTGTTGCATAAACGGAACCAAGTTCGAGCCCGATGTAGCCGCCGCCGATAACCAGCAGCGTCTTCGGAATGTCGGCCAAATCGAGCGCGCCGGTCGAATCCATGAGACGCGGGCTGTCGATCTTGAGGCTGGGCACAACCGTCGGCCGCGATCCGGTGGCAATGACGATGCGATCGAAGGTGAGCGTTTCTTCGCCGCCCGCCGCCGACTTCGTAACCTTAAGCGTGGTCGAATTCAAGAACGCAGCTTTGCCCTGAATGAACGTGACCGCGCGCTGCTTCGAAAGCTGACCCAAGCCGCCGGTCAGCTTCTTGACGACACTTTCTTTCCACCCGCGTAGTTTGGTGAGGTCGATTTTCGGCGCGGCAAATTCCACGCCCCAGTTTTTCGCCTGCTCCGCTTCCTCCAGCAGCTTGGCCACATGCAGAAGAGCCTTGGAAGGAATGCAGCCGCGATAAAGGCAGACGCCGCCGGGATTCACCTCCGGATCAATCAGCGTAACTTTCATGCCCAGGTCAGCGGCCAGAAATGCAGCGGCATACCCACCAGGGCCACCGCCAATTACTGCCACACGAAGATTCGAATTAGTCGTCATGATCTTGGTTTATGTCCTTCATTGAACCGCCGGTGAAGGCAACTGACCACTGCCCACCGGCCACTGTTCTATCCCTGCACCGACAGCAAGAACGGCTGCTCAAATGCCTCCGCGATCCACCGCAGAAACCGCGCCGCGTCGGCGCCGTCGATCAACCGGTGATCGTACGAGAGTGACAGCGGAAGAATCAAGCGCGGCTCAAACTTGTTGTTCACCCACTCCGGCTCCATGCGCGAGCGCGACAGCCCAAGAATCGCCACTTCGGGATGATTCACAATCGGAGAAAATCCCGTCCCGCCAATCCCGCCCAGATTCGTAATCGTGAACGTCCCGCCCTCCATCTCCTCGGGACTCAGTTTGCGGTCGCGCGCTTTCTTCGAAAGCTGCGTCATCTCCGCCGCCAGCTCGACAATGTTCTTCTTATCCACATCGCGAATCACCGGCACAAGCAGCCCGCGATCCGTATCCACGGCTACGCCAATGTTGATGTATTGCTTGTAGATGATTTCCTCTTTCCCCATATCAATCGAGGCATTGAACTGGGGAAAGACCTTCAGCGCCGAAGCGCAAACTTTCAGCGCAATGGCCGTAACCGTCATCTTGCCACCGGCTTCTTCCGCCCTCGGCGCAAAGCGCCCCCGCAACTGTTCAAGCTCGGTGATGTCGGCGCGATCCTGCTGCGTGACATGCGGAATCGTGTTCCACGCCTGCCGCAGATGCTCAGCGGTTTTACGCCGCACACCGCGCATCGAAACCCGTTCCGTCTTGCCCCACTTCGAAAAGTCCGGCAGTTCGGGCTCCACAAACACAGCGCGCGGAGCCTGCGCCGCCGCAGTCGCCGCAGCCAGCGCGTTCTTCGCATGCAACTTCACGTCGTCTTCGCTGATGCGTCCGCCCGGCCCGCTGCCCGACACGCCATGAATATCCACGCCCAATTCCCGCGCCAGCCGCCGAACGTGCGGAGCCGCCGGCGCCGGATCGCGCTGCTCGGTCCCAGCAACTTTGCCCAGTTGCACCGGCATACTGAACGCGGGAGGCGCGGCAAATGGCTGGTCCGGAGGCAGCGCCTGCTCTTCCGTCTTCCCTTCTGCGCGCATCGCAAGCTGGAACGACAGCCGCGCAGCCTGCTGCCCGGAGACGTGCTCAACTGGCTCATGCCGCCGAGGAGCTTCCACCGCCGGCGCGGGTCCGCCCTCAAGAGTGAAGATGACCGCGCCAACTTTTACCTTCTGCCCCTCTTTCACTTTGACTTCGCGCACCACGCCGTTGACTGTAGAAGGAACTTCAACCACAGCCTTATCGGTTTCCAACTCCATCACCGGCTGGCCTTCCGCGATGTTCGCGCCCGGCTTGATCAGCAGCCGAACCAGGTCGCCGCTCTCAATGTTTTCGCCCAGTTCGGGTAATTTGAATTCCGTAGCCATCCTCTCCTTCGCTTCTTGCAGCTACTAACCTGATCGTGTGGCGCGGGCATTCCTGCCCGCGCGGTTCTGGTTCCTTGCTGCGCGCAGCGCGGAAAAGAGTGTCCGCGCCACACGGTCCTAGCTCGTCGCCGGGTTCCGTTTCTCCGGATTGATCCCCAGATCCCGAACCGCCTTCTCCAGCACATCGCCGGCAATCTTCTTCTCGTCGGCCAGCGCATGCAGCGTCGCCAGCACAATGTGCTTGGCATCCACTTCAAAGAAGTCGCGTAACGCCGCTCGATTCTCGCTCCGCCCAAAGCCGTCCGTGCCCAGCGCCACCAGATTGCCCGGAATCCACTGCGCGATGCTCTGCGGCAGCACCTTCATATAGTCCGACGCCGCAACAAACGGCCCCGCCGCGCCTTTCAGCGCCTGCGTCACATAAGGAACCTTTGGCGCCGCCGTCGGATGCAGCATGTTCCAGCGCGCGCAATCATTGGCCTCGCGATAAAGCTGCTTGTAGCTGGTCATGCTCCAAACGTCGGCAGCAACGCCATAATTCTTCTCGAGAATCTCGCGCGCCTTTAGCGCCTCGAACATGATCGCCCCACTGCCCAGCAGTTGCGCCCGCAGCTTCGCATCTTTCTTTTCCGAGGCGCTGTATAAATACAAGCCTTTGAGGATGCCTTCCCGCGTGCCCGCCCGGGTCGGCATTTCCGGCATGGGCAGCGGCTCGTTGGTCACGGTCAAGTAATAGAAGGTGGACTCCCCATCCACATACATCCGCTTGATCCCATCCTGAATAATGACCGCAATCTCATAGGCGAATGCCGGATCATACGTCAGCAGGTTCGGCACTGGAAGCGCGAGCACCAGGCTGTGTCCATCCTGATGCTGCAATCCCTCGCCCGCCAAAGTAGTGCGCCCCGCCGTCCCGCCGATCAGGAAGCCGCGGCAGCGCATATCGGCCGCCGCCCAGATCAGATCGCCGATCCGCTGCAATCCGAACATCGAGTAATAAATAAAGAATGGAATCGTGTTGATCCCATGATTGGCATAGGCCGTGCCCGCCGCAATAAACGAGCACATCGATCCTGCCTCGGTAATCCCCTCCTCCAGAATCTGCCCGTTCTTCGCTTCCTTGTAATAGAGAAGCGTATCCATGTCGACCGGCTCATAAAGCTGCCCGACGTTCGAGTAAATCCCCACCTGCCGGAACAGCGCCTCCATGCCGAACGTGCGCGCCTCGTCGGGCACAACCGGCACAATAAATTTCCCGACCTCCGGATCGCGCAGCAGCTTCGCCAACAGCCGCACAAAAACCATGGTCGTCGAAGCCTCGCGGCCTTCGGTGCCCTTGTAGAACTCTTCAAACACCGCGTCCGCGGGCGGCTTCAGCGGCGTAGCGCGCACTTTGCGCACCGGCAGGTAGCCGCCAAGCTGCTGCCGCCGTTCCTGCATGTACTTGATCTCCGCGCTGTCGTCCGCCGGACGATAAAACGGCGCATTGTGCAGCTCCGCATCCGGAATCGGAATCCCGAACCGCGACCGGAACACTTGCAGCTCGTCGTCATTCAGCTTCTTCTGCTGATGCGTAATGTTCTTGCCTTCGCCCGCCTCCCCCAGCCCGTATCCTTTAATTGTCTTGGCCAGAATGATCGTCGGCTGCCCCGTGTGCTCCACCGCCGCCTGATACGCCGCCAGCACCTTGATCGGATCGTGTCCGCCCAGCCGCATCCGCGCCAGCTGCTCATCCGAAAGATGCTCGACCATCTTCAGCAGCCGCGGATCGGTCCCAAAAAAATTCTGCCGGAAGTAAGCGCCGCTTTCGACAAAGTATTTCTGATACTGCCCGTCGGTGATTTCGCCCATGCGCCGCACCAGCAAGCCATCGCGGTCGGCCTGAATCAGCGAATCCCAATCGGTGCCCCAGATCACCTTGATGACGTTCCACCCCGCGCCGCGGAAGATCGCCTCCAGTTCCTGAATGATCTTCCCGTTCCCTCGCACCGGCCCGTCCAGCCGCTGCAGGTTGCAGTTGACGACAAAAATCAGGTTGTCGAGCCGCTCGCGCGATGCCAGCGTGATCGAGCCCAGCGCTTCCGGCTCATCCATCTCGCCATCGCCCATGAACGCCCAAACCTTACCGCCGGTCGAGAGCTTCAGCCCACGATTTTCGAGATACTTGATAAACCGCGCGTGATAGATCGCCTGAATCGGCCCCAGCCCCATCGAAACTGTAGGAAATTCCCAAAAATCCGGCATCAGCCACGGATGCGGATAAGAAGACAGCCCGCCGCCCGGTTTCAACTCGCGCCGAAAATTTTCCAGCTTCTGTTTCGGAATCCGGCCTTCCAGGTAAGCGCGCGCATAAATTCCCGGCGCGGCGTGCCCCTGAAAATAAACAATGTCGCGGTCCCCCGATTCCGTCGAAGCGCGGAAAAAGTGATTGAACCCCACTTCGTAAAGCGTAGCCGCCGAAGCAAACGTAGAAATATGCCCGCCAATTCCCTCTTGAATCTTGTTCGCGCGCACCACCATCGCCATCGCGTTCCAGCGCACCAGGCTCTTGATCCGCCGCTCCATCTCCTGGCTGCCCGGAAACGGTGGCTGCTGCCGCGAAGGAATCGTATTCTGATAAGGAGTAGTCGCCGAAAACGGAAGGTTTACCCCCGCCGCGCGCCGCGCATGCAGCGCCAGTTGCTGCAAGAGCCGCCCCGCCCGCTCCGGCCCACCCTTCGTGAGCACGTAATCGAGCGAATCCAGCCACTCCCGCGTCTCCAGCACTTCAATGCCGTTAGTCGGCTGCGTTTGTTGCGTTTGCTGCGGTTGTTGCGCCTGCGTCTCAGCCACGCTGACCTCACCCCACGAAAGGTATGCGAACTTCCATCATAAGCAATCGACAGGATTTTTGCTGAGGGGATGTGTGAACCCTTTGAAAATTGGCTGGTCCGGATCTGGATCTGGTTCGGGTCAACCATCGCTAACGGGATTTTCGCCAGCTACCACGACAGGGGTGCGCTCACTAACAATGAGCGGCACTTCTCATTCCGCCCGCCGCTTTACATCCTGCTGTGGGGACCGTGCTTGACGGGCCGCTGGCCACGAGCATCTACTTGACGGGCCATTCGGGTGCTCAATTCCGCCTTTGGGGGAGGACCTATGAAGCGATTCGGCTCGACGAAACTGAAGGGCGCAGCTGCCCGCGGCGTTCTGATACTGCTGGTGCTCTCCGCGGTATTGCTTATTGCCGTTCACCCAGCGCAGGCGCAAACCGAGACCGTGCTCTATAACTTCACGGGTGGCAGTGATGGCGGCCATCCCACATCTCACCTCACCGCTGACGGTAAGGGAAACTTGTATGGAACAACCAACGCGGGAGGACTGGGATATGGAACCGTGTTTGAGCTTTCTCCTAACGGCGGCGGTGGCTGGATCGAGACCGTGCTCCACAGCTTTACCAACGGGGCGGACGGAGGAGAACCATATTTCTCTTACGTGATATTCGACTCCGCGGGGAATCTTTACGGCACGGCAAGCTCCGGTGGTGCGAAGGGATACGGCGTCGTGTGGGAACTTAGTCCCGTGGATACAGGCTGGACGGAAACCGTCCTGTACAGCTTTGCCAATGGGGGGGACGGTGCTAATCCGGTTAATGGTTTGATTGCGGACAAAGTGGGCAACCTCTACGGCACAAATTGCTTATCCCCCGGCACTGGGTTTTTCGAGTTGAGCTCTTCTCGTGGGGGCTGGACGGAACAAACGATCTACGCCGCCGACGTAGACTGCATTGAGTTCGTGCCCGGGTTGACGATGGATACCGCCGGAAGCATCTTCAGCACCACACCTTCGACCGTATTCGAGCTATCACCGAACGGCACGGGCGGTTGGAATCAAACTGTGATCCACACATTTACAGGCGCTCCTAAAGATGGCTACCAGCCGGAGGGGACTCTCGTGTTCGACGAGTCCGGAGACCTTTACGGCACAACTTATCAGGGCGGTGCCAGGGACTCTGGGACGGTCTACAAGCTAACTCCTGTAACGAAAGGAAAAAAGAAGGGAACATGGACGGAGAAGATTCTCCACTCCTTTGCAGGCGCTCCGCGTGATGGCAGCTATCCTTCGGCGGGCATTGTGTTCGATGCATCCGGGAACATCTACGGCACAACGGAGGCCGGCGGCAAGTTCGGCGATGCAGGGACTGTCTTCGAGTTGGCACCGGCGGTCAACGGCGGCCACAAAGAGAAGCTCCTCTGGAATTTCAACGGTACGGACGGAGTTCAACCCTATGACAGTCTGATTCTGGACAGCGCGGGCAATCTCTACGGCACGGCCAGCTTGGGCGGATCAAGCGCAAATGGCGTTGCCTTCGAGGTAACCCCGACCTCTTGCGGATCGCCTACAACGATAGGGAGCTACACTTCATGCGGCGCGGCGTTCAACGTCAACGCCTCGACTGGCACCACAGTGACGGCAAATTACAGCCCGACGGCTGGCAACGGTATAGAAATTTTCGCTACGTTTTGCAGTGAATTTTCGCCTCTTTGCGGCAGCTTCAACACGTCTGTCGTCGCATCCATCGGCGACAACATCAATCCCACAGAATCCTGCTTCACCATGTCTCCGCATTCGCCCTACTACATGAGCAATTCGAGCGTGCCGGATTACATAACCGGATATGCGTGGTACTGCCCATCTATCCCGAGCGGCGTGACTAGCTTCACGCTCTCAACTTCTGGAACGGGAAGCGCCAACACGACGTTTCTCACTTTGGGGGTAGTCGAATGGAAAGCGGGAAGCGTTGCGTCTACAGGATACTTTGAAAATGTGGATAACTCTGCGACAAGCAACAATGTGCCTAGTCTCAGTTCGAGCGTTCCTACCAGCGGAAGCACGACGAAGACGAACGATATTATCACCGGGCTCACAACGCTCTGCGGCGGCACGCTTGATATCGTTCCTGGGTCCGGCTTCACCGGCTTGATCGTCAATCCCTCATCGAATCCAGGAGTTCTAATCGAAGCAGAGGGAGTTACTGCCACCGGAACGCAGGCGGTGACGGCAACGTGGAGCGGCGGAACTATAGTTGGTAACTGCCAGCTCGGGCAGACTGGTGGACTTGATACCTGGTACGGCTTCGTGGTGCCGCTGGTTGGAGCCTCGCAGTCTGGAGCAACCATCGGACTGCCCAGCGTGTCCGGGGAGCGCGACCATTGGGTCTCTTGGTCCTTCCAACATTCCTGCCCTTGAGCCGATTTCCGCTTATCGCCCCGCCCCGTTCAGCAAGTTCCGCAACACCGCGACCTCCGCCTTGATGCCGGTGTGCAGCGCCGGATCCACATCCGGCGCGAAGTATGGTGAGTGATTGGAAGGCAGCAGCACGCCGGTACTTTTGCTCTCGGCATACTTCTGCGGGTCCGCGCCTCCCAGGCTCATATAGAGCGACGGAACGCCCTGCTCGATGAAAAAGGAGTAGTCCTCAGAAGGCGTGACCGGTTCGGTCGTAATCACGTTCTGCTTGCCCAGCGCAGCTTCGAGCGGAGCTCTCAACCGCTCGGCGAGTGCTGGATCGTTATACACCGAGTCGGTCGCCTCGGGGTGCTCGATCAGAGGCTCCTGCTGCGCTCCACCAGCCAGCGCCTCGGCTTTGGCGATGCGCGTGATGGCCGCCAGAACCTGCTTGCGCACGTCGTTCTTGTAAGTTCGCACCGTCAGGCCCATCTCCGCCTGGTCGGGAATGATGTTATTCTTCGTGCCCGCCCGGACATACCCGACGGTTACAACGGCCATCTCTCCCGGCTTCACCTCGCGCGAAACAATGGTTTGCAGCGCGACAATCGTTCGCGCGGCGATCACGATCGGGTCGATGGTCGTCTGTGGCGCGGCGCCGTGTCCGCCTTTGCCGTAGATCGTAATCCGCAAGGAATCGGCATTCGCGTCATACACGCCCGGAGTGATCCCCACCTGCCCGGCCGGAAGATAGTTGCCGACATGGAGAGCCACGCCCACCGCCGGTTTTGGGAAGCGCGTGAACAGGCCATCGTCGATCATTCTCTTGGCCCCGCTGATGGTCTCTTCGGCGGGCTGGCCCACCAGCATCAGCGTTCCGTGCCAGCTTTCTTTGCTGTGCGCCATAATGGCCGCCGTCCCCACCATCGATGCCATGTGCAGATCGTGCCCGCAGGCATGCATCACCGGGACGTCGTGTCCAGCGTCGTCGCTCGCGTGCACTTTGCTCGCATAAGGAAGCCCGGTCTTTTCTTCCACAGGAAGCGCGTCAAGTTCGGTGCGCAGCATGACCGTAGGCCCAACGCCGTTCTTGAGAATGCCGACCACCCCCGTGCCGCCGACTCCTTCCGTGACCGTATAGCCTAGGTCTCGCAAACGAGCGGCTAGTTTGGCAGCGGTCCGGGTCTCATGCGAAGACAATTCCGGAGATTGATGAATATCAATATAAAGATCGTGCGCCGCGGGATAGACGGCGTCCACCTCGGAGGAAGCAGGAGCAGTCTGCGCATAGCCGGAACCAGCCAGCGAAAGAAGAACAAAAAAGAGAAGCGAGAGCCCCGTCGTTTTCATGACCTCCGAATCATATCCACAGCCGCAGGACACGGCAATCCGCCAGAGCCCCGCTCAGTGATGCGATTGCGACGTTACAACAGTCACAATTTTCAAGTTCGCTTTTGACATGATGTGGTGGGACAATAAGGCGATGAAGGATCATGACGCAAATCGGCATCCCGGCCCTTGGCGAATTATGCAAGTCGACTCGGAGTTCGCCGGACTTCTGGTTGCCGTCGGCTTTCTCGTAATGGGTTTCGTTAGTATGCCGATTGCGACATGCTTCGTGTTAGGAGCCCTTGTGCTCGGCGGCTTAGTCGCAATCTTGCTCCGTCTTACCGGCAAGGACTAGTTGGTCGCAGTGTCAAACCCCAGAGGGAAAATTCCCGGTTGGTCGGCCGTTGTCGATCTGATGTCCAATGCGCCAGCCTAGGCCGAGCATTCCACGCCGCCAACAAAGGTCCGCAGCACCTCGCCGCGCTCGTTGAGCACGAGAAAGTCCGCATCGGCCCCGGCACGAAGCACTCCTTTCTCCGCGCGTCGAACCACGCGCGCCGGATTTGCACTAGCCGCGCCAACTGCCTCAAACAAAGTCCACCCGGCAAATTGCACAAGATTGCGCACCGCACGATCCATCGTCAAAACGCTGCCGGCAAGCTTGCCCTCAAAAGTGCACTCGCCGCCGTGAACATCGACCTCGATCGATCCAAGTCGATAGCGCCCGTCAGGCACGCCGGTAGCGGCAGTAGCGTCCGTAATAAGCACAGTCAGTTCCGGACCTTTCAACTGTGCGACCAGCTTAACGATCGCAGGATCGAGATGAATGCCATCGGCGATGATGTCGGCGGTAACGCGCGAGTCAGTCAGCACGGAGCCAAGAATGCCCGGATCGCGATGGTCAAGCGGCCGAATGGCATTAAAGATGTGAGTAGCATGGCGAGCCCCCGCGTCAATCGCGCGCTCCGTGGCCGCAAAATTGGCATCCGAATGTCCCAAACTAACGCACACCCCACGCGCCGCCGCGGCGCCGATCAACTCGATTGCACCCTCCAGCTCCGGCGCAAGAGTCATCATGCGAATGTGCCCGCGCGCCGCCTCCCAGAAACGCTCAAACGTCTCAACCTTAGGCGGCAGCAAATCTTCCAAAGGATGCACGCCGCGCCGCGCATGGCTGATAAACGGCCCCTCCAGATGAATGCCCAGCGGAGCCGCGCGGCCGGCGCGGTCCCCGCTCCTCTGCTGGCGCGCTTCCATCGCATCCGCAAGCCGCTCCAGCGCGCGCAGCGTGCCTTCCATTGGCGCAGTCACAGTGGTAGGAAAGTAGCTAGTCACTCCATGCCGCGCCAGCATGCGCTCGATCGCAGGCAGCGCTTCCGCCCGTTCGTCCATCACGTCAAATCCGCCGTTCCCGTGGATATGCAGATCGACGTAGCCCGGAATGACCGTGCCCTCGCCCAGGTTGCAGTGCGCGGCGCCCGTCGGCAGTTGCCGATCGCCGCGAGCCCCGATTTCTCGGATGCGCCCCTCGTCGACCACCATCAGCGCAGGCTCAACCACGCCATTCGGAGTCAGCAGCCTTCGCGCCGTAAATGCCAGCATAATAAGCGCTTTGCTTTCAGCAGAATATGAGTCGAGCAAGATTGTACCGCCTCTCGTCTCAATACTGAACTTAGGTAATCTTTGTCTTCACCCCCTTTTAACAATGCACAATGTAAAATAGAAGCTAATTGATGGGGTATCAGAAGATTGAGGGGTCCTAGCAGTGGAGAGTAAGAATCTAACCCGCGAGCGCCAGAAGCTCATGGTCAACATGTTGGAGAGGAAAATCCGTCTCCGCGCCCGCCAGTACTATGACGAACGCGGCCAGGAAGACGGTCGCGCGCTCGAAGACTGGGTCAAAGCCGAATCCGAAGTGCTGAAATCGAGCATCCTCCGCCCGCTCTGGGCGGTCCGCGACGACTCGCAACCAAGCGAAGCGTAGGCGCGCTCATCCGAAACCTCTTCCAATCACAAAAGCCCTAACAGCAGCTTCGCCGATGACAGGCTAAGTACTGGCCCTGCGATCGTGAACAGCGCGCGCCCGATTGTTCCCGGCGCGCCGCCGTAAAAGGCGTCCAAAGCAAACGCCACCGCGCAGGCCGCTCCCGTGGCCGCAAGCCACGCGCGCGGAAACTGCTTCAGCTTCGGAATTGCAGTCGGCAGCAACCACAAAAATGTGTACCAAAGCTGGTGATCCGCGAGAGATCGGACGAAGTGCGCAAGACAGCCGCTGGCCAGAGAATCGTGCGAGCCTTGAAGACCGAGAGCAAATTCGAGCGGGCTCGTAAACGTTCCCTCAATGGCGCGATGCAGTCCAACAAAAGCGCCCCAGCTCACACCCCAACTGATCGTGAGCCAGACGCCAATTCTCTTAGGAGTCTCCGCCAACTGACGATCGGAAACTCGGCCGCTCCGCATTACCAGCCACCAAACCGCACCAAACGCGATGCTGAACGGGACGAATGACTCCTTCGTTAGCGTTCCGAGGATCGCAATTAACGGCAAGGGCCAAAGCCTGCCTTCCACCAGGCTCCAGAGCAGGGCGAGCAGAAAGAAGCCTTCGCCCGCGTCCACTAACCCAACTAATCGAAGGTTGGGAACGGCGAAGTTGACTAGATAGACAAAAGCTCCCAATAGTCCGACCGTGGAGTTGCCCAGGCAGCGAGTTCCGAGCGCCACAATCAATACAGCGGTTGCGGCGACAAAAACGGAGTCGGCTACGAGCAACGAAAACATCACCGGGTCCCAGCTTGCGGATCGCCCGTCGACGATCCGATAAATTTGCCGGGCCACGAACGGAACGAGCACGCGGAAGCGAACGTGTCCCGCATCCGCGCCTGCCGTTCCGCTCACCATCTCCGCGTAGATTTTCACGTCGGAAAGCCCCGGCGTCTGGCGCGGGTCGTACCGGCTCAGTACCGGATAACCAAGACCGCCGGCAATCAGGAAAAACAGCAGGAACAGCGATCCCAATTTGGCGACAGTGATCTCCGCGTGCTTGTCTCCGGGACTCGCCATGGTTCCCGCCTTCACCAGCGAACTTTTCCTTCGGGATCGTCCACCAATACTACTTCGTATTTTTCGATCATCGGCATCAGAATATTCTCAAGTTGGCCCTTCCACAGTTCCCCTTCGTAGAACTTGGCCTTCATTGGATCGCGCGATTCGAGGGCGGGAAAGCCGCGCATGAAGAAAAAAGTGTCGGGATCTTCAATGGACAGAAATGGCCCGAGAATTTTCATGCCGATTTCGTCGTGAGCCGGAACCGAGCGCGTGCGGAAGATTTCAAGGAATTCCCCGCGCTTGCCCGGCTTCAGCTTGTAAGTGCGCATTTCGATGATCATCGTGGTCATTCTCTCCCGCCAACGAGGGTAACTTGGATGCGCTGCGTTGGGCTAGCCCGCGATCATCCCGACCTGACTAACGCGATTTGATTTACAATTTCGGCTCTCAGGGGGATCTATGCATACTCGTTCTCGAATCGCCATCGTTGCGTGTCTTTCGGCGGGTTTCTGCTTTGGGCAAGGCCAGGACTTCAGCAAAGTTGAAATTAAAGTCACCAAAGTTGCCGGCTCGGTTTACATGCTGCAGGGCGCGGGCGGAAACATTGGAGCCTCGGTCGGCGACGACGGCATCGTCGTTGTAGATGATCAATACGCGCCTCTGGCCGACAAGATTCAGGCGGCGCTCAAGGGCATCACCGACAAGCCGGTGCGCTTCATCATCAACACGCATTATCACCCCGACCACACCGGCGGAAACGAATATTTCCAGAAGCAGGCGCCGATCATCGCGCAGGATAACGTCCGCAAGCGGCTCGAAGAAGGTGGACAGAGGGGCAACGGCGGCTCGTTGCGCATGGAAAACAAGCCCGCGGCCAAGGGCGCGCTTCCCATTATCACGTTCGATCACGACGTCACCCTGCACCTGAATGGCGAAGACATTCGCGCGCTCCATTTTCCCGCCGGCCACACCGATGGCGATTCGGTAATTTATTTCCCGAAGTCGAACGTCGTGCACATGGGCGACGATTTTGTCACCTACGGCTTTCCCTTTATCGATGTGGATGGCGGAGGCTCGATCGACGGCATGATCAGCGGCGTGGAACGCGCGATCGACAAGCTGCCACCGGATGTGAAGATCATTCCCGGCCACGGCGGGGTGTCGAACCTGGACGATGTACATGCCTACGTGAAGATGCTGCAGGAAACGCGCGCGGCGGTGCAGGATGCGCTCGACAAGAAAATGACGCTCGCGGAAATGAAGGAGAAGAAGATTCTCGATCCGTGGAAGAAGTATTCCGGAGATTTCGTTTCCGAAGACGTATTTCTGGAGACGGTCTATAACTCGCTAACTGGCCAAAAGAACGGGAAGTTTGTGAAGCATAACTAGGATTCAGGGCATGGCTGGCCAGTACTGTGCCGGTCTTAAGAATTAGAATTCGCAGGTAGATACACAACCGTTTGCCTAGTTGCTACGCCGGATCGCCAACAAGCTCAAGTCATCCTGCTGCGCTCCGGCGCCGACGAACACGCGCATGTCATCGAGGCAAGCAGCAATCAACTCGGCCGGAGTGCGCGCCGCTTGCTGGCGCGCCAGGTGCGCCACACGATCCACGCCATATTCGTCATCCAAGTTCCGCGCTTCCGACAGGCCATCGGTGTAAAGAAACAACATGTCTCCGGCCTCCATCTGCAAACGCGTAGCGGAGAACTCGCCTTCAAGGAACAAGCCCAGCGGCAGCCCCGTCGACTCAATGCGCAGCACGCCGCCGCGCCCGGTGACAATGGCTGGCAAGTGGCCAGCGTTATGGATCTCGACCTCTCCCGTTGGCTTCGCCTGGCCGCACACGAGAGTGGCATATTGCCCGGCCAGGGCGCTTTCACAGAAGATACGGTTCGCCTGAGTTACGATCTGCCCGAGCGGCAGGCCCAGGCCCGTCAGGCTGCGAAACAACGCGTGCAGCTGCGCCATCAGCATCGATGCAGCCACGCCTTTGCCCGAGACATCGCCCAGCACAAAGAAAAGCTGCCCGTCGGAGGGGATCAGGTCGCAATAGTCGCCGCTGACCGGGCCGAGCGGCGCGTAATGATAACTGGTTTCCCAGCAGCCGGCGCACAAGCCGCCTCGTGGCAACAGGTTTCGCTGCACCGCAGAGGCCAGGTCCAGGTCGCGCTGCAGCGCCGCGCGCTCCCGCTCGGTCAGGTGGTCCAGGCAGTAGCGCACCAGCGGGTCGGCCAGCAGCCGATCTTGTTCCACCGGGTCGTGGCACGTTTCGCAGAAGCCGTAGGTGCCCTTGTCCATGCGGTCGAGCGCGGAATCTACATCGCGCAGCAGGCTAGCAAAGCCGGAGTTCTGCGGCGCGAGCGCGACCGCCCGTTCCAGCCGCTGTTTTCGCGCTTCCAGTTGATTTTGCAGGAAAGTAACTTCTAATGTGGCCACAGCAACCTCCCCGGCTTACAGCACCTTCTGCTATTGGATTCTACCGACCATAGTTTCGATGCGCACGCACAAAGCCAGCAGTCGGCTGCGCAGGACGAGCAAGTACGGTGATCGCCGGTTTTTCTTGACATTCGCCTCTTCTTCGCCTATGCTGCGCGCATGGCGATCACTCGGCGGCAACGCGAACTCTATGACCTCATCTCGCGCTTCGTGAGCGAGAAGGGATACTCCCCTTCGTTTGAAGAGATCAAGGATGCCATGGGCCTCAATTCCCTGGCCACCGTTCACAAGCACGTCACCAATCTGGAAAAAAAGGGCCTGCTGACGCGCGGCTACAATCAAAGCCGGTCCATCGATCTCGTGCCTCCGCGCGGCAAGCTGAAGCAATCGATGGCGGTCAATACCGGCGTGGTGCTGCCGCTGGTGGGCAGGATTGCGGCAGGGCATCCGATTGAGGCGGTCGAGAACCCGGAGACGATTTCGCTGGCGGATTTCGTGCGCTCGAAGGAAGTGTTTGTGCTCGAAGTGCGCGGCCAATCGATGCAGGACGAGGCGATTCTCGACGGCGATTATGTGCTGGTCGAAAAGACCAAGACCGCGCATAACGGCGACATTGTGGTCGCTTTGATCGACAGCTCGGACGCTACTTTGAAACGCTTCTTCCGCGAGGGAGAGAACATCCGGCTACAGCCTTCGAACGCCACGATGAAGCCGATCATAGTGCCGGCCGCGTCGGTCGAGGTGCAGGGGCGGGTGATTGGGGTCCTTAGGAAATATTGACGCGGCCGCGTGGATTGCAGAGGTATGAAGTCAGATTGCAGAGGTTAAAACCCTTGGGGCGCACCGCGTAGCTGAATTCAAAGGCTTTTACCTCTGCAATCTGGCCTCATACCTCTGACCTATCTCAGCCCAGGTGCTTGTCAAGCGCCTTCTGAATGTCGTCTTTCGAGCGATAGCCGACTAGCTGCTCTACGACCTGTCCGTTCTTGAAAACGAGCAGAGTCGGAATGCCAGTGACTTTGTAGCGCATGGGGGTAGCGCCGTTGCGGTCGACGTCCATCTTGCCAACCGTGACCTTGCCCTGATATTCGGTGGCAAGCTCTTCGACGATGGGGGCGATGGCGCGGCAGGGACCACACCAGGCAGCCCAGAAATCCACCAGTACAGGCTTGTCAGACTTCAGCACATCCGAATCAAAATTTGCGTCGGTAACCTCGACGATGGTGCTCGTTGCCATTCATCCTCCAAGTGTTTTTGGGTTCTCCCCGGCGGACACGCTCGTTCGCACGGGATAACCCATCTATCCTAGCACTGACGATTGGATGCCGGGGAAGCGCAGAGGTCGCAAGCGTTAAGGAGACCCTGATTAAGTGTGGCGCGGACACTCTTGTCCGCGCAAAAGCCTGCATCGGCAATCGTGCCAGCCAAAACGGCACTTGCTCAGAGTTTCCTGAGGGCGGGGGAAAGCGGCAAACGGCGACCGGAATAATCCCCTCGGGGCCCGGATTATTGCCCATTCCCCGCGCGGCCGCACCGGGCTAAGCTGAATCATCCCTGCGGGGAAAATTCTATGAAAAGCGATCTCGACAACCTGCGCGTGGTGCTGGTAGCGACGCGGAACCCTTTGAACATCGGCGCTGGAGCGCGCGCCATGAGCAATTTTGGAGCGCGGCATTTGCGGCTTGTCCATCCTTATGAAGTGGCATTTCGGGAGGCGCGCTCGGCGGTGGGCGCGGCGGAACTGATGGCGAGCGCGAAGGAGTATGCAACGGTAGCCGAAGCGGTCGCCGATTGCAGGCTGGTCGTGGGAACCACAGCGGCGGGACGGCGTGAGTTGCAGCACGAGCTGCGGCAGCTGGAACAGGGCGGGCGTACGATCCGCAACCAGCTTGGCGCGCGACGGGTGGCGTTGCTGTTTGGGTCGGAAAAAGTCGGGCTTTCGAACGAAGACATGAGCCATTGCCATTGGCTAATACGGATTCCAACACGCGCCGAACATGGCTCGATGAATCTGGGACAGGCAGTCGCCATCTGCCTCTACGAACTGGTGCGCTCGGGAAAAACCGCGGCTGTCAAGAATGGCAAGGAGCACGCCGCGGCGGCTGATTTGGAGCGGTTGACGCAAGTCTTGTTCGAAGTGCTCGACAGGAGCGGTTACGTGAAACCGCGCGTGGCCGCGGCCACCGAGGCCAAGCTGCGGCGGATGGTGCGGCGCATGAATCTCAGCGACGGTGACGCGGAACTCTGGCTGGGAATGCTGCGGCAGATCCAATGGAAGCTGGGCGCGCCCGAATCTCGGCCCGGCCCGAAGGAGGACTAATCCGCTTAGCACAATTTGTTGAGTTGTCAGTTGTACAGACGCACCACGTTCCCTTCGCAAGTCAACCTATGTAATCCCACAATTGCGCTAACCGTTGCCGATTCCACCAGTCAAATGAGAAGGCGGCAACGGTCGGCTTCATCTCTGTGTCATCCGCCGCCCCGGAGGTGCGGAAATGCGCATGCTGCTCGACACCTTCTCCCAGACCTTGCGCACGCTTTGGGCGCATAAGCTGCGGTCATTTCTCACCATGTTTGGAATCGCCTGGGGCGTCGGCTCGCTATTGTTGCTGGCCGGCGTCGGCGAAGGATTCCGCAACGGCAACCGCAAGCAGCTTGAAACCTTCGGCAAGAACATCATCTTCTTCTTCGGAGGCCGCTCACCGGCGGTCGAGGGCAGCTTCGGCTCCATGAAATGGTTCAATCTGACTTACGACGACTATCTGGCGATCAAGAACGAGTCAAAACTGGCGCTTCACATTTCGCCTCTCATCGCTCGCGACGACATTCGCGCGGTGAGCGATTACACCAGCACGAATGGGCAGGTCTCGGGCGTGCCGGCCATCTACAGCCAGGTGCGCACGATTCCTCTCGCCGTCGGGCGTTGGATTAACGATGACGATGATGCCGAACGGCGGCGCGTGTGCGTGCTGGGAGTCGAAATGACGCAGAACATGTTCCCCGGGCGGCCGGCCGTGGGCAACACTATTTTGCTCAATGGCGTGCGCTTTCAGGTAATTGGCGTGCTCAACAAGATCGGCCACGAAGAGCACAACGCGACCAACGTCCGCATTTTTGTTCCATTCAACACGATGCGCGAGCTGTTTCCGCTGATCGGCGACGACTCGAAAGATGGCAATGCGGTTTCCTTCATCAACTATCAGCCACGCAGTTTCGACGAAAACGAAACAGCCAAAGACGAGTTGCACCGCATTGTCGCCCGCAACCATGGCGGCTTCGATCCCAAGGGCAAAGACACCTGGGAAGAATGGGACACGGTGAAGAACCAGAAAACGATGGGCAAGATTTTCACCGCCATGGATTGGTTCCTCGGCGGCGTCGGCCTGGTGACCCTGGCGCTGGGCGCGATCGGAATCGTCAACATCATGCTCGTCGCGGTGACGGAGCGGACGCGCGAAATCGGCTTGCGCAAGGCTCTGGGCGCAACTCATCGCAGCATCCTGTTTCAGTTTTTCCTGGAAGGCTCGTTCCTGACTTTGATCAGCGGCGCGGTTGGCGTTGGCGGCGCAATGCTCGTAATTCATCTGCTCTCGGGAGTGCAGCTGCCCCAGGGTTTCGACACGCCGCGGATCGTGCCGGCATCGGCAATCGGAGCGGTGCTTTCGCTGGCGCTGGCGGGGATCACGGCTGGGCTTTATCCGGCGCGCAAAGCAGCGATGCTCGAACCGGTGGAGGCGCTGCGGCAGGAGTAACGAGCAACCAAGGAGTGAATCATGACAAGCGATCTCTTGCAGGAAGCCTACGGGGCGATGTTGCACAACCGGCGGCGCACGGCGCTGACCATGCTGGGGATGGCCTGGGGGATTGCGACGGTTGTCATTTTGCTCGCGTTCGGTTCAGGATTCGAGCGCGCTATCGATCTCATCTTCAGTTCGTGGGGAACCGACGTGATTGGAGTGTTTCCCGGGCGCACATCGCTGCAGGCTGGCGGCGCAAAAGCGGGCAGCGAGGTGCGGCTAAAGCTGGCCGATGTCGATTATGTCCGCAACGAAGTGCCCATGGCGAAAGGCGTGACGCCGGTTTTCGACAAGCAGAATGGCGTCACCATCCAGCACGACACGCGCACCTTCACCAATCTGTTCTTGACCGGCGTATACCCGGTTTACGAGCGCATTCGCGATTTCGAAGTGGCTAGCGGCCGCGGCCTGGGCGAGCAGGACGAACTGGAGCATGCGCGCGTGACCGTGATCGGCGATGAGGCCAAGCGGCGCTTGTTTTCGGGAGAACAACCTCTGGGCCAGACCATCCGCATCGCTGGCGTGAGTTTTCAGGTGATTGGCGTTTACCAGCACAAAGTGCAGGGCGGCGACGATAACGACAACAACATGGTCGTAATCCCTTTCAGCACCATGGGCGATCTCTACGACACGCAGTACATCACCGGCATTCTGATGGACTACGACGGAGGAGATCACGCGCAGATCGCGCGCGTGGTACGAGCGGTGCTGGCGGGGCATCATAACTTCCGGCCCGACGACCGCAGAGCAGTCTTTATCGCCGACTTCAAGCAGGATTTTGACGAATTCACCACCGTGACCACCGCGCTCAAGGCGCTTCTCGCTTTCATCGGCGCGCTGACTCTGGGAATTGGCGGCATCGGGCTCATGAACATCATGCTGGTATCGGTGCAGCAGCGAACGCGCGAGATCGGAGTCGAGAAGGCGCTGGGCGCGCACAGAAGCCATATTCTTTTTCAGTTTCTCGCCGAGGCGCTGGTCATCACGTTTGCAGGGGGCGCCGCCGGAATCGGAATCGCGTACCTGATTTCGTGGGGCGTCGGCGCATTACCTCTGATGAGCGCTTTCGGCGACAACCTGCAAGCGGGTGACATTCACCTACAGATCAACCTCAGCAGCCTGGCGGTAGCGACGACTATTCTCAGTATCGTGGGAATCCTGAGCGGGATGGTGCCCGCGATCCGCGCTGCGCGGCTGGATCCGATTGAGAGCCTGCGCTACGAATGAGGAAGGTCCCAGGTGTCAGGTCGCAGGAAAATCGCCTGCAAATGGTGCCCAGAGCCTGCCCTGAGCTTTGTCGAAGGGTTCGCGCCCGTTTTCCGGGTGTTAACCTGCGGTCTGAAGCAGGAATCTAAGATCACTACGCCCGCCGCATCGAACCCGCAATCACGGCGCCGATTACCAGCAGCGTCAGCAGAGAAATAATCCCAAGCGAGATCACACAGTAAATACACCACACACCCAGCGCGTACTTTTCGATGTCCGCCAGGTGGACTGCAAACGTGAAGGCGCCAGTCACGAATGGCAACATCCATGGGTATGCTTTTCTGAAAGCGAGCAGGGCAAGAAGCAGGTAGCCTCCCATGCCAATGACCGCGACGGGAACTCCATAAAACAGGGCGAACGGACTGTGATTGACGATGCCGCAGTCCCAGCGTTCATTGATGCTGCACGGCGATGCTTCCGTTCGGTAATGCTCGCGCAACGCCAGCGCCGAAACAACAATCCCTGCAATTGCCAGCACAACCAGTACCCATCTCATATTCCGCTCTCCAATGCTCTTTCGCTGAACACAAACATGGTAATCACCGAACCGGTATTATCCGCGATTTTGGTGCACGGTGTGCTTCGGCGTTATCGATTGCGCGCTTCCGCTTCCGCCAGCCAGCCGCGGCGCAACCCTTCCTGCGGAACTCCCGAGAGGTACGGCTTGATGTCGAGTATCGGCGTGCCATCGAGCATATCAATCCCTCGAACATGGAGAGCCGGGCCTGCGCGGCGCAGCAGTTCTACGATGGTCAAACCAATCGGATTGGGACGCCGCGGCGACCGGGTCGCAAACACACCGTGCGGCCGGTTATCGGAAGGTGGCGTACCAACCAGTTCGAATCCCTCAGACCGGTCGAACTCCCAGAGAACGATGAGGTGCGAAAATCCCTCGATGTCGATGAGCCCCGGCTCAAGCTCGGGCAGGATATTAAGAACGCCTTCGGCTTCGTGTTTGGCGCCAAGACCTTTGGGAATTTTGGCCGTCTCCTTATACGGGCTGCTGACAAAGCCAATGGGATGTGAGGTGAACATGCAGGAACCTCCCAATCCATACTAATCCTGATGCCGAGCTTCACCGGCGGCGCTTCCCTGTGTTACAACAACCCAATGACGGACGATGCGGGGGCAACTTCAGGATCTGGAGAAAATTTGATTTCGGCGATGCCTTCAAGCGCACCAACGGCCCAGCGCGATATCTCCAATTTCTGTCCGAACTGCGGGACCGAACTGCTGGGGCGCAGTTGCAAGCTGGTTTGCAAGACCTGCGGCTTTTATTTGAGCTGTTCGGATTTCTACTGACCTACGACGCGGATTACCAGTCAGGTCCAGGGCCGCAACGCCAACCCTCCAGCGCTTTTCAAGTTCCCGCTGCCGCCGACGAACTCTCGCCGCTCTCAATCCACCGCCGGGCCTCGTCCATGGAAAAGAAAACGCGGATGGTCGAGCTTTCCGGGCGAAGAATTCGATGAAACTGGGCGACGTGGATCTGGGCCTCGCTTTGGGCAACAAAGGCACGCCTTGATTTCAGCGAAAATGGATCCACTTCATCGGCAATCGTGATGATTTCATCCGTGGTCAGATGAACTGATTCGACTCCGCGCAGGTCAACGAGTTCGGAAAAGGCTGGGCTGAACCGGGGATCGGCCCGGAGGCTGGACGCGTAATGGACAATTCTGCCGAAGGTGAGTGCCCCCTCGAACCGCGCTGACACCACACGGGCGGCCGTGTCGATGGAATAATCAAACGGTCGCTCGCCCGTGGAACTCATGTTTTCCTTATCGGCAGAACAGCCTTGAAACTTCAGCCCCCGGCCCGGCGATGTCGCAAGGCCCTCCCTCGCCCGAACAAAGTTTCCCCGTAGCTTCTACAATAGGTCCGGCTTGATTTACAGATTCTTCAATACAGGAGATTCGAATGGAACGGAAGGCTAGCGCAGTTTGGAAGGGTGGACTGAAGGACGGAAAAGGCACGGTTTCGTCGACGAGCGGCGTGCTCTCGAACACGCCCTATTCATTTGCGACGCGTTTCGAAGGCACTCCCGGGACAAATCCGGAAGAATTGATTGCGGCGGCACACGCGGGATGTTTCTCGATGGCGCTTTCCGCGCAGCTTGGGGCCGCAAACCTTACACCGGAAACTATCAACACGTCGGCGACGCTCACCATGGAGAAGCTTGAGGCCGGTTGGGCGATCACAGCCGTGCATCTGGACGTGACCGCAAAAGTGCCGGGTGCCAGCGCGGAAGCATTCAACAAGGCGGCGCAGGATGCCAAGGCCGGCTGCCCGGTCTCGAAAGTGCTGAACGCGAAGATCACGATGAATGCGAAGCTGGGATAGGGGCAGGGGCGAAGCGAGCCTTCGCCCTTCGCCATCCCATTCTTGTCCGGCAGGTCGAGTCAGATTCCTCCGGGGGTACCGTGAATCAAAAGGTCGTAGTCATCGGGGCGGGGCGTATGGGATCCGCTCTCGCGACTGCCCTCTATAAGAGAGGATTTGACACCACCGTATGGAATCGCACTTCGTCAAAGACGGAATCTTTGTCACGGCTCGGTCTACATGTCGCAGCCAGCGTGCTGGAAGCGGTCAGCAACGCTGAAATCGTCATCGTCAATGTCAACAACTACGAGTCGGCCAATCAACTGCTACGACAGACGGCAATTGAGTCCGCGCTTCGCGGCAAAGTGCTTGTGCAATTAAGCAGCGGAACCCCGGATGAGGCCATGGAGATGGAATCCTGGGCTCGACCACGCGGAATTGACTACCTCGACGGCGCGATCATCAACTATCCGGCCGATATCGGGAAGCCACAAGGCACGGTTCTGTATTCAGGCCCAGATGATCTCTTCAATCGCGTGAAGCCGGTCCTGCTTGCCTTTGGTGACAACGCCATGTTTGTTGGAAAGGAAATCGGCCAGGCTTCGGCAACCGATATCGCCGCTCTTTCCTTTTGCATGGGATCGATGTTGGGCTTTCTTCATGGGTATATCGTCTACGAAGCGGAGAGGCTTCCCGTGGGCGGATATCTGCAGCTCATCAAGACGTTAATGCCGGCCATGGAGGCCGCGCTCGCCGATCTTTCCCAGAAGATTCAATCGAAGGATTACTGGTACACGCAAGCCTCGCTTGAAACCTGGGCGGTAGCGCCTCGCGAACTCATTGCTTGGTGCGAGAAACATCGGGTCAATCACACCTTTGCCGATCCACAACTTCGGCTCATCGAACGGGCCATAAAGGCCGGCAAAGGCCAAATGGACCTCGCTTATCTCTACGAGGTTCTCAAACAAGACGCAGACTAATCGCTCTGCGGATCCCGGTCAGCGGTTGCTTTTTCCACCATGCCCGGCAAATAGGAAATTGCTCAGAAAACCACATCGCTCTTTAGAAAGCATCGGCTAGCTGTGGCTGCGCAGCAGTTCGCGGATCTTGCCGTTGATCTTGACGGCTTCTTTGGAGGCCTGATCGATCATTTCGACCCAGCGGCGGGAGTTCTCGGGCGGACCGGCCTGCGCAATCAAATACGTCGCCTGCACGATCGTTTCGAGGGCGTTGCTCAGGTCGTGCGCCAGAAAGCGAAGGTCTTTTGTGAGGGCAGCGGGAATTTTATCGTCAGCGCTCGGCATGCGGGATCATCCTATTTGGTTTGCGACGCGGCTCTCCGCTTCATTGACAGGCAGACGGCGGCCAGTAGATATTAGTGTAGTCCCTTGAAAAAGGGACCCTGCCGATTTTTTCTTCACCGTGCGGATATGGCGGAACTGGCAGACGCGCTAGGTTCAGGTCCTAGTGGCCGCAAGGTCGTGGAGGTTCGAGTCCTCTTATCCGCACCAGAAAACCAGCTCTCAGTTGTCAGGTCTCAGCTCTCAGGAAGGACCCTTGATGCCAAAAGACTGCTGGTTGCATCGGCCATTTTCTTTGTTTTCGCTCGGCCCGATGATGCTTCCCTCGCTGATGGCATTTACCGCGGCCTGTCGGAGGGAGCAACCGGATCCGTAGTGGGTTCAGCGGGAGAGAACATCCTCCGCAGTTCGTACCTGAGACCTGACGCCTCAGACCTGAGACCTGTTCTTACGCGCCCGCCGACAACCGATGCGTGCTGCGCGTTTGCGCAATCCCATATTGGCGGATCTTATAAAGCAATGCCTTGTAGCTGATTTTCAGCAGCGCAGCCGCCTGCTTCCGGTTCCAGTTGGTTTCTTCGAGAGCGCGCGCGATGGCTTCAGCTTCGGCTTCGTCTTTGGCGCTCCGGCCCAGAGATTTCAATCCACCGCCGCCCTCGGCGCCGGCGACGGCGGCTTGCCCGACTGGCTCAAAATGCCTTCCTCCGCCGCCATCGGGGCGCGGCTGCAATTCAGAAACAGCCAGCGATTCATCTCCCAACACCAGATAGCGCTTGATGAAGTTGCTCAATTCGCGCAGGTTCCCTGGCCAGGAATGGCGCAGACAAGCTTCCATCAACTGCGGCCCCATCGGCAGCGGCGAGCGCGCATAGGACTCCGACATGCGCGACATAAAGTGCTTGAGGAGAATGGGAATTTCCTCTTTGCGCTCGCGCAGCGGCGGCAGCGATAGCGTGAACGCGTTGAGACGGTAGTAAAGATCTTCGCGCAGACGCTTGTTGGCGAGCGCTTCCGGAATGTTGATGTTGGTCGCGGCCAGGATGCGGACGTCCACCTTGATGACGTTGCGGCTGCCGAGCCGCGAAAAGGTTTGGTCCTGGAGCACGTGCAGCAGCTTGGCCTGTAACAGCGCCGGCATTTCCCCGATCTCGTCGAGCAGGATGGTGCCCTTGTTGCACAGCTCAAACTTGCCCGGCTTCGGATGATTCGCCCCTGTAAACGCCCCCGCCTCATAGCCGAACAGCTCGCTTTCCAGCAAGTCTGCCGGCACAGCGGCGCAGTTCACCTTAAGAAAAGTCCGGTGCGCACGCGGAGAAAGCTTGTGAATCAGCCGCGCCAGTACTTCCTTGCCCGTGCCGCTCTCGCCCAGCAGCAGCACCGGAATATCCACATTTGCAACCAGCGCCGCCTGCGAGCGAATCTTCTTCATCGCCGGACTGGCCGCCACAAAGAAAACATCGTCGCACAGCTCTTCCACTTCTCCCGCATAGCTCTCGCTCTTCGCACCGCCAATGCACTGCGCGATCACGCCATCGAGTTCAGCCTTCTGAAACGGCTTGGTCAGATAATCGGTCGCACCCAGGCGCATCGCCTGCACCACCTTGCGCGTATCGTTGACGCAAGAAAGCATCACGACCTTCAGGCCGGGCTTGATATGGCGGAGCTGTTCCAGAGTCTGCAAGCCGTCGATGCCGGGCATGAGCAGGTCGAGGAGCACGAGATCGGGCTGCATCCCTTTTTGTACGTGCTGAACGGCCTCTTCCCCGGTGGAAGCGGTCTGAACTTTGTGGTCGTCGACTTCAAGCAGGGTGCGGATATAACGCAGCATTCCCGGTTCGTCGTCTACAAGCAAGATGTTGGCGGCTTCACTCATCGGCTGCTTCCTTGCGGCGAACTGCTCAAAATTGGTTTCAGGGGAATCAGGAAAGAGAACTTGCTGCCGGCGCCCACTTCGCTCTCCACCCAGATCTTGCCGCCCATGCCTTGCAGCAGGCGGCGAGCGATGGCGAGGCCGAGTCCCATGCCCTCGGCAGATTCGGAACCGGGCAGGCGAAAGAAATCGTCGAAAATCTCCAGTTGAAACTCCGGACGAATGCCCGGGCCCGTGTCGGACACGCTGACCTTCACTGCATTTGGCGTATTCGCCAACTGGCGGCGGCGGTCGCCGCTAGCTGGCGCTTGCGTGCCAATGCGGCGCTCCCACATATGCGGCTCCGCATGCAGCCAGACCGTGCCGCCCGGGGGCGTGTATTTGCACGCGTTTTCCAGAAGATTCGAGATCACGCGTTGGATCTTCGGCGCATCGAAAGCAAAAGGCGTCAGCTTTTCGTTTGCCAGGAAATAGAGCGCAAGACCGCGCTCATGAAAACGCTCGGACCACAGACGGCAAACTTCGGAGAGGCAAGCGTTCATGTCGCCTTCCACAAACAGCATGCGCATCGCGCCCGTTTCGAGGACGGAAAAAGTCAGGAAGTCCTGAATGAAGTTCTGCAGGCGCTGTCCGCTGGCGAACATGTCCGTCATGACCTCGCGCTGGCGCTCGTTGAGCGGGCCAAGCTTCTGGCTCTGCAACAGCTCGATGTATCCGTTCAGAATTGCCAGCGGTGTTTTCAAGTCGTGAGCGGCGGAAGCCAGCGCGTTGGTGGTTTTGCGGAAGCGATCACGCAGCTGTTCCAACTCGCGAGCATCTTCTTGTGCGGAACTGGCCGCAGACGTGTCCGCGCCCGCGTATGGCCTGGGGCTCTCCTTCATCGGACTAGGGCCAGCAAGAGACACGGCTGGAGTTTTCTCAGGCGTAGAGGCCATTTGGACCCAAAAAATGACAGCTAAGGGGAGGTCAGTACTACCTGTTAAGAACGAGGGATAAAAAGATGCTAAGTCAGGGCCAACAAAGTGTCAATCGGAAACGCACAGAAGACGAAACGGAAAAACCTTGCACTTCCGATTTGACTTTTGGTCACTACTGATCAACAGAGAGACATTGCTCATCCCGTCAAATTCCCTTCTGGTAGCGAAGTTCAGGAGGAATCGCGAGGAATGCTCGGCATCTCCGAAGTTTGGCCCCTAAGGTGCTGCGTTGATGGCAGTTACTACGGTTTTTGCGCAGGTATCACAGGTGACCGACCGACCATATCGGAAGAACATGCGGAAATGGACGCGCTTACGCCTGGCCATTCCGGTTTTTCTGCGAACCCGTGACGAGCATAATAAGGATTTGCTGGAGTTTGCCACCGCCATCAACATCTCCGCCGGTGGCGCCCTGGTCGCAACCCGCCATTCCTTGCCCAAATCAACCCCGATATCGCTGGAAATCCCCAGTGCTCCTATAGGGCCGCCCCATGGAGTGGCGAGTTTTCATAGCGTAATCCGGGCTAAAACCGTATGGGTGTCTCATCTGGACGACTATCACCTCGTGGGGCTGAAGTTCGCCCGACCGCTAAATACCGACGCGGGAATCGCGCCTCAAAGGCAAATGAGGAAACCTAGTACCGAGGTGTGAAATAGTTTTCCCTCCAAGACACTGCCGCAGCTTGGCACGTCGGTGCCATGCCCCTGGCGCGAAAAGCCCGCTCATTCCGCCCGCAAGTTAATGTTAAACTTCATAGTTGTTGGACATTTCTTAAGTCCCTCTCTCCCTCTCCCTCGTTTGGCGCTTCAGGTGCACTTTTAGTGCATGCGGGTTCCATACCGCAAAATTGGGGCATTCATCTCTATATGACGACACTCTCGGTGGTTTCGCTGCAACAATCGCTTGGTGATCTTCCCCCGGACAACATCATTTTCGGCCGCTCGGAAGCGCTGCAGGCCATCCGGGCGCAGTTGGCAAGAGTAGCCGCCGCCAACGTTCCGGTCCTGATTACCGGAGAGAGCGGCACTGGCAAGGACATCATTGCCCGGTTGATCCACGGGCTTTCTCCGTGGAAGAGCGGACCCTACGTAAAGGTCAACTGTCCGGCCATCCCAGGAACACTGTTGGAGAGCGAGCTGTTCGGTTACGAAAAAGGAGCCTTCACGGGCGCTTTCGGATCGAAGCCCGGCCGGGTCGAGATGGCCCACCGCGGCACCCTGTTCATGGACGAGATTTCCGAACTCGATCCGTCGCTGCAATCGAAACTGCTGCAGTTGCTGCAGGACGGTCAGTTCTGCCGCATCGGCGCGCAAGAGGACAAGAAGGTCGAAGTGCGCGTGGTTTGCGCCACCAACCGCGACCTCCGATCCGAGATTGAATCCGGAGCGTTTCGCCAGGATCTTTTCTACCGCATCAACGTCGTGAATTTGCGCATGCCTTCGCTGCGCGAGCGGCGCGGCGATATTGAGGATCTGGCCAACTATTTCCTTGAGTTCTACAACCGGAAATTCAACTGCAAAGCGCGTCCGCTCTCGTCCGAAGTCCTTGCAGTGCTGCAGAAGTATCACTGGCCCGGCAACATTCGCGAACTGGAAAATCTGGTCAAGCGCTACGTCATCCTCGGACACGAAGAAGCGATCACATCCGACCTCGTGGCGCGCGAGCCCGATTTCCTGAGCGCTGACATCCCGCTCGACGGTCCCATCTCGCTGAAGAAGCTGACGCGCCAGGCCGTGCGCGAACTGGAGCGGAAAGTCATTCTGAAGGTCCTGCAACAGCATCACTGGAACCGTAAACAGTCCGCGCGCACACTCGGGATCAGCTATCGCGCGCTGCTTTACAAGATTCGCGACGCCGGATTGCCGTCAAACCGCGCACTGCGCCAGCAGCACGCCGAGGACAACGCGCCCACGAAGAGCGGAGCCGCGGCAGACTAACCATCTGGATCGCGGGCACACTTCCCGCAAGGCCGATTTCACCGCAGGTGACAATTCGAGCTTGCAAAACAGCAAGTCACCGGTTGCATTTCGCCTTGATGCGGCTGGACCACTCGTCACTGCCCGCGAGGCAGAGGAAGTTTTGCAAAACGGTTGCCTTGGTCTCCTCTTCAGACCATCCCCTTAATTCGGCAAGCTTGCGCACAACAAGTACGATGATCGACGGCAATCCATTCTCTCCAGTCAACCAGCCGTAGCCGCCGGGATTATCGGTTTCCGTCAACAACAGCGACGCGGGGATTGCCTTGGCTATCTCCTGGATGGCAGCGCTGCGAAGAACCTCCACGCCCACCGTGAAATACATGCCCTTCTCCGCCAATGCATGCAGCTTCCGGAGTGGTCCCGAGTACCAATGAATGATGGCCCGCCGAACATCGAGTTCACCAAGAATGCGATCGACGTCCGCCTCTGCTCCCTTTGAGTGTATGTTCAATATCTTTTTCTGAGAGACGCCTTGCCTGACAAAGTGCAGAAACACCTCTCGTTGGAGAACATGTTTCTCCGGCTCATGCACGAAGTAGTAGTCCAATCCGATCTCTCCCAACATGACGGAAGAATCGATCAAAGGTCGCAGGGCTTCCAGTTGCGGCTTAAACGCGGGAGCGTTCCAGGGATGCACTCCAAACGTGCTTTGCACCCACCCGGTTTGCGCGTCGATAGCCTTGCTCTTCGCATATGCTTCTGGGTCCATCGCGACGCTGATAGTAAAGATTTCCTGTCGTTCGATCTCTTCGATCACCTGGGGCAGTTGGGAATCGTACTTCTCCAAATGCGCATGCGCATCGATATACATGGCCCCTTATTTATGGCACATAATCGGGCAGAAGAGCTGCACGTTTTTCTCTGCGCTCTCGGCGTCTCGGCGGTAGAACTTTGTTTTGCTCACGCCCAGAACGTGCGGTCGAGCGTCCGGTACTGAATCGCCTCGGCTATATGCTTCGGTTCCAGCGCAGGCGTACCATCCAGATCGGCGATCGTGCGTGCTACTTTCAAGATGCGGTCATGCGCGCGGGCGCTCAGCCCCTGCTGCGTCATCGCTCGTTCGAGCAAATGTTCACAGTCTGCCGAGAGCATGCAAAACTTGCGAATGTTCTGCGGCGACATTTGTGCGTTGCAGAAGAGCTTCTGCCTCTCTGACGAAAAGCGCTCCAGTTGAATCTGCCGCGCGCGAATCACGCGTTCCAGTATCTTGCCCGAACTTTCCGGCTCATTCGTGCTCCGCATTTCCTTGTAGTTCACCGCCGGCACGTCGATATGAATGTCGATGCGGTCCAGCAGCGGCCCCGAAATCTTCGAAATATAGCGCTGGATCATGGGCGGCGTGCAATGGCACTCACGGGTGCGGTCGTTGTGAAATCCGCACGGGCAAGGATTCATCGCCGCGGTAAGCATGAAGCGCGCGGGAAAAGTGAGCGACATGGCGGCGCGCGCAATGCACACGGTCCCATCTTCGAGCGGCTGCCGCATCACTTCAAGAACGGTGCGCGGAAATTCCGGCAGCTCATCCAGGAACAACACTCCGTTGTGCGCCAGCGAAACTTCTCCGGGGCGCGGAATGGCGCCGCCACCAATCAGGCCGGCATCGGAAATCGTGTGATGCGGCGACCGAAAAGGCCGCACGCCGACCAGCCCGGCGCGGGCATCCAGCACCCCGGCGACGCTGTGAATCTTAGTCGTCTCTAGCGCCTCCTCGAAAGTCAGCGGCGGAAGGATCGTAGGCATGCGCTTGGCCAGCATCGTCTTCCCCGATCCCGGCGGCCCGATCATCAGAATGTTGTGCCCGCCCGCGCACGCCACTTCAAGCGCGCGCTTGGCCGTTTGCTGCCCGCGCACATCCTTGAAATCCACCGGGAAGTGTTGCGATTCGCTCAGCAATCGCTCGCGGTCCACCTGCACCGCTGAAACGCCGTTGCCCGAATTGATGAAATGGATCACGTCGAGCAGCGACTTGACCGGGTACACATCCACGTCGCCGACCATGGCCGCTTCGCGCGCATTCACTTCCGGGACAATAATCCGCTTCAGCTTCCGGCTGCGCGCCTCGATAGCAATGGGCAAAGCCCCACGCACCCCGCGCACGCCGCCGTCGAGAGAAAGCTCGCCGACAAAGAGGGCGTCCGGAATGTCCTTCTTATTCAGTCCACCGTAAGCGCCGAGGATGCCGAGTGCAATCGGCAGGTCAAAGCCAGACCCCTCCTTGCGGATGTCGGCCGGCGCAAGGTTAATGGTGATATGGGTGCAGGGAATGTCATAGCCGCAGTTCTTCAAGGCGGCGCGCACCCGGTCGCGGCTCTCGCGCACGGCGGCATCGGGCAGCCCGACCGTGTGGAAGTAATCCTGCTCCAACTTGATGCCCGACACGTCAACTTCCACCTCAATGACGTTGGCATTCACACCATAAACAGCGGCACTCAAGGTCTTGTAAAGCATAAGAAAACCAATAAACACACCAGGAGGGTGGCGCGGATGGGAGATCCTTGGCGTCATCATAGCCGCAGCCAAACCAACTAGCTGTGATTGCGGTCACCCCGTTACCGTGATGGAACCGTTCCTCCAGGAAAGGGTCTGACCGGGTGCGTTCGGTGCTAGGCTACAGTTAGTCTGGCCCGAAACGCGCTTTCATAAGTACATTCGTGCCCGCAGGGATCCACATGCCGGAAGACCCCAAACCGAAACAAACGCCTGCCCCCAGCCGGCTTGAACGCGAAGAGAGCCAGCTCTGGCGGTGGGCGCTGGGACTCATGGTATTGCTGGCGGCCGCTGTGGCCGCATTGTCATGGCAGCAGTTGAGTGCGCTCCCCTACCGCCTCGGTGCAATTCCCATAGGACTGTTCGCGCTGGCCGTGCTTTTTGCTGCCTATGCTTTCGGCCGCAAGCGGGAAGTCCAGGGACTGAGAGAGATCCTGAAGGGCTTTCAGGATCGGGCCGGGGCCGCTCCAAGCGAAGAGCAACTCGATCAGCTCGGGCAACTCATTGTCCGCTCGCAGCGTAACTTCAAGGAATTGATCGATTCCATGGATGACGTGGCGCTGGCCGCCTCGCTCGATGGAACCTTGCGGACCGTAAACCGGCGGGTTACAGAGATACTCCAGAAGTCTTACTCGGATGTCGTAGGCCACAAACTCGATGAATTCTTGCAGGGACCTCTGATCGCAGAGGAACCCGCCGACTTGGCGCGATTTCTTGAGAAGCGCACCTGGTCGGGCGTGGTCGGCGTCGAGCTCAAGAACAGCCAGCGCCGGCTTTATTACGACTGCGTGGTGAACGCAATTGTTAAAGGCGGCGACGTTACCGGAGCGAGCGTCCTGGCGCGCGACATCACCCAACAGCGCGACAAAGAGCGGCGCTTCACACAGCTGTTTGAGACTCTCCAGGAGGGCGTCTACATCTGCACCCCTGAAGGCAAGCTGCTTGAGGTCAATCCGGCGCTGGTCGCGATCCTGGGATACGAAAGCAAAGAAGAAGTCCTGAATCTTGCACCCGAGGCTCTGAAAGTGGATGCGAGCCCAGATCCGGTGTTAGGACGGATGGGGAGCCAGACCGGCCGCACGCGCACGCACGAAGTGCGGCTGAGAAAGAAAGACGGCGGCATCGCCATCTGCCAGGACGCTTCGACGGGAGTGATCGAAGACGGCCGCGTTGTGCGTTATCAGGGCACCCTGGTCGATATGACCGAAAAGCGCACGATGGAGCGCCAGTTGCGGAGCCAGGAGGAATTCCGCCGTCATCTGCTGGAGAGCTTCCCCGACCTGATCCTGGTGTTGGATCTGAAGGGACAATTCACCTTCGTGAGCCCGCGCATTCGCGAGCTTCTTGGCTACGGGCCGGAGGCGCTGCTGGGCAAGAACGTGGAGGATGCCGAGAACAGTTCCCCCGATTTGGCCAAACTCTACCGGATGGTGGCAGCGGGAGAGAATTCCCGCCCCTCGTGTGAGTATGCCGCGCGCCACCAGGATGGCAGCGGGCGCACCATGTTGGGCGTCGCCAGCCCTTTGCGCGACGCCGAGAGTAAACTGGCCGGTGTGATTCTCTCGATTCGCGATGTAACCATCGAAAAGAAACTGGAGCAGCAGATCATTCAGAGCGAACGGCTGGCTGCCATGGGGCAGATGATCGGCGGGTTCGCGCACGAACTCAATAATCCGCTGACCGCAATTCTGGGAAACGCGCAGCTACTCGAAGACCGCGAAACCGACGAAACTGCCCGGAAGCGAATCGAGACGCTGAATCAGGAGGCACGCAAGGCCGCCGAGATCGTAAAGAATCTCCAGTTCTTTGCCCGGCCGCCCGCGCCCGGACACAGCCTGGTCGATGTGAACGAACTGGTGAACCGCACGGTGCTGATGCAATCTTATCCGCTGCGCAAGAGCAACATCACCGTCGACTTTCTGCCCGAGCCAGCGCTACCCATGGTGGTCGCCGACACGAATCAACTGATGCAGGTGTTCTTGAACCTGCTGCTGAATGCGGAGCAGGCAATCCGCGAAAACCGCGAGAAGGGGACGATCCGCGTGCGATTGGGCCACAACTCCGACTCGGTGTGGATCGTTTTTCAGGATGATGGTCCGGGGATCGCGCCCGAGACCCTGCCCCACATCTTTGATCCGTTCTTTACCACCAGACGGCCAGGGCGCGGCACCGGGCTGGGCCTCAGTATCTGCAAGACCGTGCTCCGCGAGCACGGAGGGAATATCGATGCCGCGTCGGCTCCCGGCGGAGGCGCAGTGTTTACAATTACGCTGCCGCTGGCAGCGGGAGCGGCAGAGACGGCAGCTAACTGACGCCCTCCAAGGAAAGATCCCATGATCAAGACCATCGAACACGGAGCGATTCGCGAGTTGCGGCTCGACCGTCCGCCGGTCAATGCCCTCTCTCCCGAGTTGATCCTTGCTCTGAGGAAAGCAGTTCAAGCCGCGCCGGACGAAGGCGCTCGCGCCCTGATTCTCTCCGGCTCGCCGGGAAGATTCTCCGGCGGCCTCGATATCCCCATGCTGCTAGGTCTGGATCGTCCCGCGATGGCCGACCTCTGGCGAAATTTCTACGGACTGCTAGGAACCATCGCAGCATCGGCAGTCCCGATCGTGGCTGCTATTACCGGGCATTCGCCCGCTGGCGGAGCCGTGCTGGCAATATTCTGCGATTGGCGCGTGATGGCCGAGGGCGACTACAGGATTGGTCTTAATGAGGTACAGGTCGGCCTTCCACTTCCCCCCGTGATCCTCGCGGGGCTGCGGAGGCTGGTAGGTCCCCGCCAAGCGGAGCGGCTGGCCGTCAGTGGCGAGATGCTCATGCCACCGGAAGCCCTGCGACTCGGATTGATTGATGAATTGGCTGCCCCCGAAAAAGTCGTGGACCGGGCGCTAGAGGTTTGCCAGCGCCTGATCGCGTTGCCCGCGGAAGCGATGACCAGCACACGCCGACTAGCGCGGGCCGATCTCGTCGCCATCTTCGAGACCGACCTCGAATCAGAACTACAGCTAATCAACAAAATGTGGTGGAACCCTTCGACCCAAGCCCCGCTGCGAGCCTTGGCAGAACGATTAGGAAAGAAAGTAACCTGATCGCCCGTCCTGCCTCTCCATTCAGGGAACCGCTCTTCCGGAGGAACCGCCGCGAACCTTATCTGGTGTCAAAGAGTGTAATCGGGATTTTTCGCCAACAATCCAATCTAGAGGTCTGATTCGAGTTGTCGCACCAATGCACGATGTTCATCGCGAACTTGGTGGAACCACTCCATCAGTTTCTCCTGGGCCTCCGCTGGAAGCCCTTTTATACGAAGCCGAAAGGCTGCCTCATCTTCCTCGATTCTTTCTAAGTGCCTTCGCGCTTGCGCGAGCCGCGTTCTCTTGGAAAGTGTCAAGCTTGCACCGTCTGAATGTTGCGTCAGGCTGCGCTCCTCCAATAGGCTGCGATATGATCCGGATGCGCAAGCAGGACTCGGCCCAGCAGGCTTTCCGGTTGGATCGTGGGCTCCGTATACATCCGCGTAGCCAGTTCGTTCAACGGCAAGCCTCGCTCTTTTCCCTTCCGATTCCGGAAGAGGAAGAAGCCGTCGTGAGTTTGGCCGAGCATCTCAGGAGGCCCGGCAACATAGTCGCGGATCTGCTGCGGTGAAAACTCTTCGTCGTCGGGCATGGCCGCAACGATTTCTCCGTTCACTTTGATAATGAAGCTGAGCTTGTGGCCTTCATTGTTCCGGCTTCCCGCAGCGCCCTGCCCCGCATTCAGTTGAAATGTCATCTCTCGCTCCTAGTCTCCCGGCCTGTCAGGCCGGCTTCTTCAGGATTCCGTTTTCGCTGTAGTACTCGAGGCGCCGCCGGTCGACGCATCGCTCCTCCTCATTAAAGGCGGCGCAGAAATCAATCGGCTTGGAATAAATGTGCAGGCTGACGCTTCCATGCTCCGACTTCTCGAGGTTTCCCATCCGGTGAGTGGTCTGCCGCCGGTCGACGGTTGCAACTGATCCGTCCGCCACGCAAGTCGCCGCGTTGATCAACTCGACTTCGACCGGACGACCCTGCGCCTTACCGACGGCAGGTGACTGATCGATCCGATCGGACCGCACAAACCGGTAATTACGGGCCTCGATCTCTCCCTGAACCACTGTGACCCAGCCGAGCTGTCCAGCGTGCGAGTGAATGGCAGTGTGCTGGCCCGGAAGCCAGCAGAGCGCCAGCACTTCAAAAAGGCTATCGCGGTAGATCAGGTTGCGGGCATAGGATTCCGGGTTCCACATGACATAGGGCGCGACCGCGTCCGCACGAAGCATCATCTGTGTCAGGAAATCCAGGACGCGGGCAGTCGTTATGGGTTCGCGCTCAAGGTCCCGTAATCCGTTAATGAAGTCTCCCAGGCTTGATCGGAGAGGGTGAGTGTGGCCTGTTATTTCGATGGGATGCTCAATCGTCTGCGTCATCGTGCAATCTCCCTGGCCGGGCTTCGGGGGCAGAACCGCGGCGATGAGTGCAGTAGCCGGGGGCGTCGGTCGAAGAATCCCAGAGGATTTTTCTGGACTAATTCGCCCAACATAGACTACTATGTTAATCGACATTATTGCGTATGGGGCTGCGGATGTCAATGAAAAAGCCACACGCCCGGCGCTAACGACAAAGTCACTGTGGGGTGCTATGCCGTCACGTCGTACTTTTCTCGGAACCGCAGCCAAGGCGGCCCTGTTAACCGCAGCCGGCAAAGTCTTGCCCGCTTGGGCCACCGATGCCCCGGTCCCCATTCCCGGCAAGGACGGCCTCATCGTCCGCTCCTACCGCTTTCTTGATCTGGAGACTCCAGTCGAGTTCATGACGAACTGGATCACTCCGGTCAATCACTTCTTCGTGCGCAACCACATGTTCGCCCCCAATCAGGTCAACCCCTCGGATTGGACGTTGACCATCACCGGGGAAGTGGAAAAGCCCCTCACGCTCTCACTCTCCGACCTGACGAAAATTCCGGACCATCAGGTCACGAACACGCTCGAATGCGCCGGCAACGGACGATCTCTCCAGAGCCCAAAGGTCCCCGGCATCCAGTGGGGCAAGGGAGCGGTGAGCACCGGGCGTTTCTCCGGTCCAAGCCTGAAGTCGCTGCTTGAGAAAGCCGGAATCAAGGACAGCGCGAAGCACGTGCAGTTCCGCGGGCTCGACACGGTTCCTGGCAACGTGCCTCCTTTTATAAGGAGCATTCCCGTCGAGAAGGCGATGGACGGTGACACCCTCATCGCCACCCACATGAACGGGGAGACGCTACCCCTTCATCACGGATATCCTGCTCGCGCCATCACTCCGGGATGGGTGGGCGCTGCGTCCTGCAAATGGCTCACTGAAATCAAGGTTCTGAGCATGCCGGCGGAGGGCAACTTCATGAGCCCGGGTTACCGCTTTCCCAACACCCCCGGCAAGCCGGGCGAGCCGGTCAAGCCCGAGAACACGCACTCGCTAACCGCTCTTATCGTCAAATCGCTGATCGCAAGTCCTGCCGAAGGGACCAAGCTGCGCCGCGGCTCGAATACGATTCAGGGAGTCGCATGGGCTGGTGAAGCCGACATCGCCAAGGTGGAAATCTCAACCGATGGTGGCGCGTCCTGGAATCTCGCGCATCTCGGGAAGGATCACGCCCGGTATGCCTGGCGCGTCTGGTCCTATCGCTGGAAGCCCTCGAGAAGCGGAGAGTTTCTCATCTTGTCTCGTGCCACCGACAGCCAGGGCCGGGTCCAGCCCGAAAGCCCTGTCTGGAACCCCAGCGGATATCTCTACAATGCCTACGATCGGATCAGGGTCTATGTCCAAGCTTAGTCAAACGAACGCTATGAAGAGTCTTCTGCTCGCAACAAGTCTCGTGCTGGTGTGCAGTATCTTTCTTGCCGCCTCGGAACTGTCCTTCGATGAGCAACTGCCGGCTGGTCCTGCCAAAGAGAAGGCCGAGGCCGCTTGCCTGGGTTGCCACGAAGCTCGCATTATCGTGCAACAGCGGCTCGCAAAACCTGCATGGACCAAGGAAGTAGACAAGATGGTCAAGTGGGGAGCTGACGTCGCTCCGGCGGACCGCGATGCCTTGATCGACTACCTGAGCGCGAACTTCCCCGCCGACAAGGCTGCCTACGAAGCTCAAGGAACTGAAGTCACGACGGGAAGAAAAACGCCGAAGACAAAATAGCTTACCTACCTTTCGCAGATCCGCCGTCAATTGTGATGATTGTTGTAACCAGGCAATTACCCTCGTTGACTCCGGCCGAGACTTCCAGAACTCGCCGGACCAACAGTTTTACACAACGCTGAGAACATGAACGGCACTCGTTCCGAGGCTCCTTAGTTGGCTGATGCCCCAAACGACATCGCCACATCCGCCTTGTCCGCCTCTTCCACTTTGAACAGCGGGCTGGGCGTCAGTTTCATAAACGCCGCAACAAATGTGTCCGGCACCTGCTGGATGCGGATGTTGAAGGTGTTGACCGAATCGTTGTAGAACTCGCGCCGGTCGGCGATCGAGTTCTCCAGATCGGTGATCCGCTTCTGCAAGGTCACAAAGTTGGCGTTCGCCTTCAAGTCAGGATAATTCTCGGCGACCGCGAACAGCCCGCGCAGAGCCGTGCTCATGCTCTGATCGGCCTGCGCCTTCTGATCCACGGTGGCGGCCTGCTGGAACATGCTGCGAGCCTGCGTGATCTTCTGCAGCGTGTCGCGCTCGAAGTTCATGTAGCCCTTGCAGACATCGAGCAGCTTCGACAGTTCGTCGTGACGCTGCTTGAGCAGGATGTCAATGTTCGACCAGGACTTCGCAATGTCGTTCTTCAGGGCAACCAGCCCGTTGTAGATGGTGACGCCGTAGGCGATGCTTCCTCCAATCGCGAACAGCATCCCGAGCAAAATGATCGTAGTCATGTTTCCTCTCAATCCTTAGCGGGCCGAGGAAAAACCGGCCTTGCCATTGATTTTGGGTGGCGCAGCGCTTCAGCGCTGCGGTCGCCCCATTCCTTTGATCGCGGCTTTAGCCGCTGAGGCAAAGCTCCCCGTTCAGAAGGGACCCTTTCCGCAACCTACAGCCAGCCGGCTTGCGCGGCCAGGAAATAAACGCAAATCAGGGTGAGCACCGGCCCACCCCAGATCATGGCGGCAGACTTCCACCCGAGCGATCGAACCACCTCGCGCTGGCTCTGCCACGAAATGAAAAATGCCGGATTGTGCGCGCCCCTCATCAGCACCACCGGAGGATGCAAATCGAATTGAGGCGCTTGCTCGGCGGCGGGCGCGGCCGCTGCTCCTGCGCTCCCCGAAGACAATGATGAAGCTGACACTCCGCCCGCGACACCGGCCGCCGCCCATGCCGCCGGATTCGTAATCCCCGCCTTCATCAGCGCAGCCGCTACTTTTTCGCGCTGTGCGCCTTCCAACTCCGGAGCAGGCTTGCCCATTGGCGCCGGCGGCACAATCACTGGGTTGGCCCCCAGCGTGAATGTCGAGCCCCCGATACCGGAACGCAGCCCATTAATCCGAAACGAAGACTTGTTCTGGCCAGCTCCCTCGGTTTTTACCGGAATGGCGCTGGCAACCGTGCTGTGGTTTTCGGCCAGTGTGCCCAGAACAAAGAGCGCGTTCTTCGGCTTGATGCAGTACTCCTCGACCCTGATCTTGTGCTCGGTATTCACGCCCTTGCGCGCTAGAAAGTCCGCGACATTCGGTGGAATCTCCAGACTGCTCGAAAACAGCGAATGATTGAACTCGCCCGTGAAATCGCGGTGAAGATTCATCTCCGCGCCCAGCGGATCGATCATCACGCGCCCAGTGGTGTCGTCCAGAAAAAACGCAACGTGCTGCGTTTCTTCCGCCACTTTCACCCATTCGCTGTCTTTGCCCCGCTGCTGCAACTCCCACACGACGGTGCGATGCAGAAAGCAGTGTTTGCCGGTGAGCGGAGCAATGATGGTGTAAGGACCGGTTGCCAGGCCGCTCACTTCGACCAGGCCCATGGCAGCGCTGCGAATCTTCGACGAGGGCGTGTTCTCGATCAACCGCTTGCGCTGCAGCATGAGAAAGCCGCGATAAAAGAGATATACGCCGGCGATCGCGCCAAAGATCGCGCCCGCCCAAAGGCGAGTGCCCACTGTAGTTGCGAGTAGCAAATTCACGTTTCGTCAGGATGCCAAGCGGGGGGCAAGGGAGGCATCAGCCCCGAGCGTAATAGAGAAAGGAGGGGTCAGACAGCAGAAAAGGGAGGGTTCAGGGTTACGGCGGTAATAGCAGTAAGAGGGCTACCCTCTTCGCATCCCGCATCCTTTATTTGAGAATCGCAAGTGCCGCGGCCACGCTTTGGTCCGTCCTACCGCTCCACCGCCATCGCCACCGCATTCCCGCCGCCCAGGCACAGCGCCGCGATCCCGCGATGCACATCGCGCCGGATCATCTCGTAGATCAGCGTAACCAGCACGCGCGCCCCGCTCGCACCGATGGGATGGCCGAGAGCAACCGCGCCTCCATTAACGTTGACGCGGTTCATGTCGAGCCCAAGTTCGCGGCACACGCCGAGCGCCTGCACCGAGAACGCTTCGTTCAGTTCATAAAGATCGACATCGTCTTTCTTCCAGCCCGTCTTCTGCCAGATCTTCTGCACCGCCCCCACCGGAGCCATCATCACCCACTTCGGCTCAACTCCGCTGGTGGCCTGCGCAACGATCCGCACCATAGGCGTCGCGCCCAACTCCTTGGCGCGCCCTGCGCTAGTCACGACCAAAGCCGCCGCCCCGTCATTGACTCCCGGAGCATTCCCCGCCGTCACCGTCCCATCCTTCTTGAACGCCGGCTTCAGCGCGCGCAGAACCTCGATCGTCGTGTCTTCACGCGGCCCTTCATCCTTGTCGAAGATCACCGGCGGCTGCCCTTTCTTCTTCGCAGGCAGCTCGACGGGTACAATCTGCGATTTGAAGCGGCATTCTTTCTGCGCGGCGATAGCTTTGCGATGCGAGTTCACCGCGAACTCATCCTGCTCCTCGCGCGTGATCCCGTATTTTTCCGCCACGTTCTCGCCCGTGATGCCCATGTGGTAGTCGTTGTAAATATCCCAGAGCCCGTCATGCACCATCGAGTCGACCAGTTGCCCGTTGCCCAGTCGGTATCCCTTGCGCGCGTTCGGCAGCAAATATGGCGCGTTGGTCATCGATTCCATTCCGCCCGCGACCACGACCGAACTGTTGCCGGTCTCGATGGCCTGTGCACCGAGCGCAACTGCTTTCAGTCCCGACCCGCACACCTTGTTTATTGTCATGGCACCCACCTCGGGTGTGAGTCCGCCGAAGATCGCAGCCTGCCGCGCCGGATTTTGTCCGAGCCCCGCGGAAACAACATTGCCCATGATGCACTCGTCAACCAGCTTGGCATCGAGATTCGCGCGCTTGACGGCCTCGCGCACCGCAATGGCGCCAAGCTGCGGCGCACTAAAATCGCTCAGGCTTCCCTGAAATTTTCCGATCGGTGTGCGGCATCCCGCGATAATCACAACCTCATTGGAACCGGGCATACATGCGCTCCTTCAGGCAACGTCTGCGTTCGAAATCGCCCTTCATTATAGATTGCGGAACGAACGGCAGAGGTTCGAGCGCGCGCGCCAGGAATTTCTTGCATCACGCAAAACGTCAGCGCCGCGCACCGGCAAAGACCATCGCGCGAAAGTCGGGATCATCGCGCAAAGAAAGTGTGAAGACGCTCCACTCGCGGCATGCGCGCCCGAATTTTTCTTGTGCCACTCCTTCCGGTGACTTTGGTTCCGCGTTGCATGCGCTCGATTCGATCATTTTTCTCTTGACTTCGTTCCGCGTTGACTCTATACATTCAATCAGTTGCAACAAATCACCGTTGCACAATCCATGAAGAATGGAAAAGGGAGAATAGATCCATGGCAACCAAGAAGAAAGCAAAGAAGAAGACCAGCAAGAAGCATTAAGAAGCTGCTTTAAAAGGCAACGAAGGGGACGCGATGAGCGTCCCCAAAGTTTTTTGAGCAAACCCCCGCCGATCAGAAATCCCCAGTAAACATCACTGTTTCCCCACCATCACTCACCTCATCACGCACTTCAATGCACAAGCCGCGCGGATTTCTTCTGCGCCACATGCACAACCTTCTCGGTGGCAGGGCACAAGTTCCGGTAGGGACAGTAGCTGCAGTAGTAGTTTGGTTTCGCCGGAAACTTTCCGGCGGCGATGTCCTCGGCAACTTCTCGTACTCGCTCTTCAGCGGCTTTGAGATCGGCAGCGCCGCGGGCCGTGACCACCGTTGAGTTGTCCTCGAGGTTGTGGAAGATCAAATGATCGGCCCGCAGCCCGCGTCCTCTTGCCGCCAGCGCATACAGGGAAAGCTGCAGGCTCTTATCCGCGTCTTCCTGTGACTTCGGCTTGCCGGTCTTGTAATCGACAATTGCGACTCCACCATCTTCAAGCAGATCGATGCGGTCGATGCGCCCCGTCAACTTCACTCCCGCTACCGGCAGTTCAAAGCTTTCCTCCGTTTTAATAACGTTTGGTTGCCGCCCGGAACGGGCCGCAACCAGGAACTGCGCCAGTTGCTCCCTCCCCTGCCGGAGATACAACTCGTATTGATAGCGGTCGGCAATGCCGGCCGTGGCCAGGTCCGCGCGGAAATTCTCCAGCAGGTCGTCGTCCGTGATCTGCCTTCCCTGCCGCTGCGCGTCGTAAAAAGTGTGCAGCACCCGGTGCATCGCGGCCCCGTAATGCAGCGACGCAGGCACATCGCGCGGCAGGTTCCACTCCCGTTCCATCTTGAAGCGCAGAGGACAGTCCTCGTAGGTCTGTATCGACGATGCGCTTAGCCCAGTGACAAAATTTGGCGTTGGCTCCGATAGCAACCAGGCGGCAACCGTCGAGTGCTGGATGGCTTCCCGTTGCTCTTCCTCCGCGAACAGCCCATCCTGCACGGCTTTCGCTTCATCCGGTCGCCAGAACTTTCTATAGATCCGTTCATCCATGAACTCGCGCAGAAATTTCGTCGGCCTCTTATCCGTGCCCGTGCCCCGTTTCGCATAAATCGCCAGCGTGTCCTTGGCGCGCGTCATGGCGACGTAAAAAAGTCGGCGTTCCTCCTGCTCATTCAAGTCCTTGTCGCTGTGCATCGAATGCGACCGCCGCAGTTCGCGCGGGAAATCAACCAGCGGCTCCCTGTATGGACACGGGAACGAAGTTGAAGAGCCCCGAATAATCGTAACGTCACGAAACTCGAGTCCCTTTGCCGCGTGAGCCGTCATCAGGCGCACGCCGTCTTCCGTGCTGGGCGGTAAAGGGATCGAACTGCCTTTCGCTTGCCGGAAATAGCTGAGGAACTCGAGGAACTCGGCTGCGCGCCCGGTCTCCGTCACCGCGCTCTTCTGCCAATGGTCCACGAAGGTGGCTAACGCACCAACGGCCGGCGTGCGCCCAAGAGCAAACTGTCGCACTACGATGTTGACCGCTTCCGTCGCCTTGATTTCATCGCGCCCCACCTCCCCATGCACCTTCTCGACGGCCCCTAGCACCGCCGCTCCATTCCTGATCTTCGCCAGCACTTTGGCGAAATCCAGTTCATCCCGCCGCACCGATCGCATGCCTGCTTTCAGTTCCCCAGGATCGATGGCAAACTGCGGCAGCGCCGCCACGCGAAACAGGCTGGCCACATCTTTCGGATTCACGGCCGTGCCCAGACATGCCAAAACGTCGCGCACTTCCGGCGTATCGAGCACATCCAGACCTTCGATCGAGTAAGGAATTTTCCGCTCTGCCAACTCCTTTACCAGTTCCTCACGATGGCTATGCACGCGGTAAAGAACCGCAAAGTTGCGCCACTCGCAACCAAGCTCCCTGTGTTTCTTCTTGATTCGCCCCGCCACATCGGCAGCTTCAACCTCATGATCTCCCCATGTAATGATCTCGACCGGCTGACCAGGCAGCCGCGCCCCACTTTCCCGCGCATCCGCTTCCCGCCATGATTCGAGCAGTGAGTGTTCTTCTTTCGGGTTCTGCTTGATGATGCCGTAAGCACATTGCAGAATCGGCGAAAGCGAGCGCCGGTTTTTCTCCAGCTTGACCACGGCAGCTTTCGGGAACTTACGGCGAAACAGGTCAAACGCTTCACTCGAAGCGCCGCGGAACATATAGATCGCCTGGTCGGGATCGCCCACCACAAAAACGCTGGCCTTTGCTGCGCCTGCCTCTGTTTCCGCACCTGCCAGCAGGCCGAGGATCTCCACCTGCGCGAAGTTCGCATCCTGAAATTCGTCGACCAGCAGGAATCCGATGCGCCGTCGCTCCTCCCCAAGCAGCGCAGGATTGTTCTTCAGCAGATCGTGCGCTCCCGTAATCATGTGACCGAACGTGCCCAGGTTCTTCTCCCGCAGCATCTCGTCGACCTTCGCGAATACGCGCGCAATCTCGCGGCACCGGTCAAGAATCTCATCATCTTTCAATTCCGCTTGCTTCTTTGATTTGGCCACGCGCGGAAGTGGAATCTCGCCCCGTTCGAGGCGAGCGACATAGGCAGCGTATTGCTCAGGCCCGACGAGCTCATCCTGGCAGCGCCGCATAAAATCGAGCAGGTCGTTGAGGAACTGGCCGACATTGGCGGCTCGCACGAAATGCTGCAAACGCAGCTCGCGAATCCGCCGCCGCAGAAATACCCACAGCTCTTTGTCGTCGAGCACTTGAAACGACGCTCCACGACGCTTCAGCAGTTCGTTGCACCACGCATGGAACGTGCAGGTCTGAAGGCCCTCGATATTCGTGCCCTTCAGTTCCTGGCGAACCCGGCCTTTCATTTCTTCCGCGGCATTGTCCGTATAAGTGAGGGCGAGGATCTGATCGGGCCGCGCATGCCCTTCGCGAATCAGGTGCGCAATTCTCTGCACCAGAACCGTAGTCTTCCCGGTTCCCGCGCCCGCGCGCACCATCATCGGGCCATGAACGTGTTCAATCGCCTCCCGCTGGCGTTCATCGGGAGAAACTTTCGCGTCAGGCAGCACGGCGGTACTCACGTGCCGAGCATATCAAAGGAGGATGTGGAAGGTCTCTCAAGGCGCGACCGCGAGGCATCGTCTAGTGCAGTGCGTCAAACAGATCCACATTTATGAGTCGCGCGTTTCCTCTGTGATCCTCTGTGCCCTCTGTGGTTAAAGCCTTTGAACTCCCCGCCGGGCACCACGGATCGCGCGGATCGAGGCACAATATTTAACGCTCATTATTTCCGGCGCACTGCACTAGCGCAAGGCCGATTGCAGCTCATCCAGCGCCAGCGCCACAGCCACAATCGCGGCGGTCTCGGCTCGAAGAATCGTGCCGCCAAGCGAAGCCGCCGCCCAACCCGACTCTTGAAACCACTTCAGCTCGTCCTCGGCCCAACCACCTTCAGGTCCGATGGCAAGAATCACTTCCGAAGACCGGTCCGCCGATCCGGAACCGAGCAGATCTCCCAATCGAGTAGTGGCATCAGACTCAGCGAGGACGATTTTCGCCGCGGTCGTGTCGCCCGAGGCGGGTGATGCCGGCCCGACGCCGACGCTACCCAGTTCTTTGAGTTTCACGGGCAACGAAATCTCCGGCGCGGCCGCGCGCCGCGCTTGTTCCGAGGCCTGTCGGGCAATCCGCTGCCAGCGCTCCTGCCGCTTGCCAGCCGCCACTGCCAGATGAGAATCCGTGCGCCGCGCGATGAGCGGAATGATCCTCGTCACTCCCAACTCAGTGCATTTTTCGATCGCCCACTCCATGCGGTCAAACTTAAAGACGGCGAGAACGAGCGTCACGTGCACAGAGGATTTCCCCACCAACTCCTCGCCAAGAGCAAACTCAACGCGATCATCGGAGATCGTCGCAATTCGTCCGTGCCGCACCGCATTGCCCGTAGCGATGTCAAATTCCTGTCCCACCTGCGCCCGCAGCACCCGGCTCAAATGAAAAGCGTGCTCCCCAGTAAGGGCAGCGGTATCTCCGTGAACTTCATCGGCAATCCAGCGGCGTCGGGTCATGGTTCAGTTCTCAGTTCCCAGTTCTCAGTTCTCAGTAAGAGCCCCTGGCCCTGATAGTCTCTTCGTGCATTCGGATGAGTGAGATTTTACTGAGAACTGAGAACCGGGAACTGAGAACTCTTACGCAAACATATCCTTCACTCTGCCCAGCAGCGAGCGCCGCTGCGGCTTATTCTCGACCGGCGTCAGTTCTCCCAACTCAGCCAGCAATTCGCGCTGCCGCTTGTTGAGCTTGCCCGGCGTCTGAATTCGCACCTCGACAAACAGATCGCCTTTGCCATGCCCGTTGAGCACGGGCACGCCCTTGCTTCGGATGCGGAATGCCGAACCCGACTGCGTGCCTTCCGGCACTTTCAATTTGTGCTCGCCTTCCAGCGTAGGAACCATAATCTCAGTCCCCAACGCAGCCTGCGAAAAGGAAATCGGAACGACACAGTGCAGATCGTTGCCTTCGCGCTCAAAGAAGGAATGCTCTTTCACATGCAGCACAACATACAAGTCGCCCGCCGGTCCTCCGAAAGCGCCCGCTTCGCCCAGCCCGCCGAAGCGAATGCGCGTTCCGTCCTCCACTCCAGCCGGAACCTTCGCCTCGACCACGCGCTCCCGCAACTGCCGTCCCTCACCTTTGCACTTGACGCATGGATCGGTAATCACTGAGCCCGCGCCCTGACAAGTCGGGCAAGTGCGCGCAATGCTGAAAAACCCCTGCTGATACCGCACCTGCCCTCGTCCATCGCACGACCGGCACGTCACCGGAGCCTTGCCTGCCGCCGCTCCCGATCCGCGGCAGCTATCGCACGTCTCGTGCCGACGCACCTTGACTTGCTTTTCCACGCCGAAGACTGCTTCCTCAAATTCCAGATGCAGATCTTCGCGCAGATCGGCGCCCCGTTGCGCCCGGCTGCGCCGCCGCCCGCCTCCGCCAAACATGTCGCCAAAGCCAAAGAACTCGCCGAAAATGTCGCCAAAGTCCTGGAAGATCGCCGGATCAAATCCCGCCGGAGCCGAGCTGCCGCCCACGCCCGCGTGCCCAAAGCGGTCATACAGCGAACGCTTCTCGCCATCCGCAAGAATTGCGTAGGCTTCCGTAATCTCCTTGAACCTATCTTCCGCATCCGGATTATTCGGATTGCGGTCCGGATGGTACGTCATCGCCAGCTTGCGATACGCGCTCTTGATCTCCACATCGCTCGCCGTGCGCGTAACGCCCAGCACCTCGTAATAATCGCGCTTCGTGTTAGCAGCCAGAAACTCCCCCTACTCTTCTCTGAAGAACTGTCGTCCTTGAAGAACTGTGGTTTTGGGTGGCGCAGCGCTTTAGCGCTGCGATAAATCCCCGTCATCTCTTCGCGGCTCTAGCCGAGGTCTGCGCTCGAACTCAATACTCCAGCGCCCGGCCCCGAACGCACTTCCCCATTACTACCCGCCGCTATTCCGCGCCACCCGCACCATCGCCGGACGCAGCAGCCGATCCTTGAACTTATACCCGCGCTGCAATTCGTCCATAACATGATGGTCCGGCACATCCGTCGTATCCACCATTTCGATCGCCTCATGAACCCGCGGATCGAACGGCTGCCCAACGCTGACAATCGGCTGCACGCCCGCCTTCTGCAGCGCGTCCTGAAACTGCCGATAGATAAGCTCAATCCCGCTGCGAAATTCACCAGCTTCGGATGAATCTGAGGGTGGCCCACTCAAGCCTGCTTTTGGCTTAAGTGGGGCGGCGTTCTGCGAGGTCTTCAGCGCCCGCTCAAAACTATCCAGCGCCGGCAACAGTGCCTTAATCACTTCCGCCGCCGCAAACTCGCGAAACTCCTGCTGCTCGCGCACTCCCCGCTTGCGCGCGTTATCAAACTCCGCCTGCAGCCGCGCCAGCCGGTCCAGCAGCGCATCCCGCTCCGCCTTCAGCTGCTCGACCTCCGAAACCGCGCCCGCAGCCGCCGCCGAATCCGCCGAACCACGCCCAGCCGAAGCCGCGGTCTCCTCCTCGCCTTCCGCCGCCGGAAGCTCGTGTTCCAAATCGAGGTTACTCTCCTCGCTCTTTCCATTCCCTTTCGCCATACTGCCACTTACTCCGATTCATTCAATAGTTTGTCAAACAGCCGCGTAATGTACGACACCGCCGACATCGTGTGCTGATAATCCAGCCGCGTCGGCCCAATCACCGCCAGAGATCCCACCACTTCGCCGCCCACCCGTGCCGGCGCTCCAATCAAAACAAAATTCTGCAACGATGACGCAGGCAGCGCCTCATCCAGCCCAATCACCACCCGCACCGCCTCCTGCCGCGTGTCCAGATACGCGCTCAGCAGCTTCACGACCTTTTCCTTCTCCTCAAGCGTGCGCAACAGGTCCTGCAGCCGCTGCCGGTCCTCCTCGCCGGTCAACAGATTAGCCGCGCCTTCCACGAATACCGTTTCCGTCCCTCCGCTCCCAGCCAGCGCTCCCTGCTTGTACAACTGCTCCAGCGATTTCATCAGCCGGTCGTACTCGCTGCGCTCATGTTCGATGCGCCGCGCCAGCTCCACGCGCATGTCTTCCATCGTCCAGCCGCGGAAATTCTCGTTCAGGTACCGCGCCGCCAAGTCAAGATCCGCCTGCGGAATATCCAGTCGCAGCACGCGGTCCCTCACCACTCCCGACCGCGTCACCACCACCGCCAAAACTTTCTGATCCCCCAGCCGCGAAAAATAAACATGCTCCAAAGCATTGCGCGGCCCGCTGCTAGCGATCGTAACCCCAACGCTGTGCGAGATCAGCGACAGTACATGCGAGGTCCGCTCCATAAACTCCTGCACATCCGCGACGCCGGTCAGCGTGTCCTGAATAATGCTCTCGTTCTCGCGCGACAGGTGCGCCTCGCCGCTCAGTTGCTCCACGTAATACCGGTAAGCCTCCGGTGTCGGCACGCGCCCCGCCGAAGTGTGCGGCTGCTCCAGATACCCCGCGTCCGTCAGGTCGGCCATCACGTTGCGAATCGTAGCCGCACTCAGCCCTTCGCGGCTCGCGCGCGCAATGGTGCGCGACCCCACCGGCTCTCCGCTGGCAATAAACGTCTCGACAATCGCGGTCAGGATTTCCCGTTCCCGTCCGCCCGCTGGTCCTGGTGGCATATGTTTCCGAGGAGCATGGATCCCGAGGGTGCACCCACATCCTCGAGGGTGCCCCATCCTTACGTCGCGCAGTTTGCGACGTAGGGTGGGGAAGTTGAACTCACAAGGGCCGCCAACTCACCCCTTCTCAGAGGGGATGAGCCTGATTGCGGAAGCGCCCTCCTAAATACTTTAGATGCAGAGGCTTAGATTGCAGATCCAACGCTCCTATTGCGATTCTAGGGAGGCTGGAGAAGGGTGTCAAGGATGGCGCGCGTGGAGAGCGAGGGGCGCTGGCAAAACTCCCCCGCCCCACCACCGGGCCCGATTCGCTCTCACCGAAAAGAAATGGCGCGAGCCCATGAGTGGACTCGCACCGATAATGGTTGCGCTCGTTGTGTCGTCAGAGCTACAACGAAGCACCGTTATAGCGTGACGTTGAGGGCAACGTTGATGCCGGGGAACATCGGGTTGCATAGGTAATACATCCCGTTGATCTCGACCACAAAAACGTCTTGTGTGTAGAGCCAGTTGCTTGGCCACGAATCAACGAATCCGAACCAGTAACCCTCGTATTGGAAGCGGCGTCCCCCGCTGTATTCGGCTTGGCTCACGTGGAACGTGTGCTCTCGGCCAAAATGGGCTTGGTAGCGATCTTGGGGGATGCGGCCGCCACCGTTGCTACCACGCTGCGCCTGCGGACTTGGTTTAGCCTGCTGCTCACGTTGCCCCTGTTCCTGCGGGGCTTTCTCTTCCTGTTTGGTGCTCTTTTCCTGTTGCGCTGCTTTCTCTTCCTGCTGCTTCATGTTCTTCTCTTGTTGCGCGTTTTTCTCTTCTTGTTTCGGCGGTTTTTCCTGCTGCGCCTTCTTCTCTTCCGGTTGTGCGCGCTTCTCTTCTTGTTGGGAAGGCTTGGCTTTCTGTTCCTCCTGTTGCTCGTGCTGCTCCTGTGCAAACGCCGGAACTGCAACTCCGAGCGCCAAAGACAGAGCTGCGGTGCTGATAACTCCAACTAGTTTCATAGGTGTTGCCTCCATTTTCGAATCGGTTACGTACGCGTCTGACTTGGCAGAAGTTTCCCGTGCTTGGGTTGCTTCACCATCTACGTTCCAACGTGGATCCGGGATAGCGAATGAAAGAGTCCAAAAACATTCAGTATCCACAGAACCACGGCAATGACCACGACGCCGTTCAAAATTGACTTGATGGATGCCTGCATGGGAATGAAGCGGTTCACCAACCACAGCAGGACGCCCACCACGATGAGAACTTCTAGCAGTTGAATTAAAGGCATGTTGTCAACCTTCCTTGTTTCGCGGACTGACGCATCCCATCCGCCTGGAGGCGTTGCCCTGATTTTGCGTTGCGAGACTTTTAAGGGTCGAATCGTGTTTTGCTGCGAAATCTCGCGGCATACACACGGATGAAGAATGCCGATTGACTGGATGTTGGCCGCTCTCCCTGACTTAATCGGGACCCACTTGTCGCGACCCGAGAATCAACGCTGCGAATCAGCTTTCGCGGCTCTGTCTACACACTCAGTACACTCACAATGACAGGTGTGGACTTTCGTGTCTGAGCAACATAGCTCACATATGGAGATTGTCCATTTCCTTTCGCAATGTTGGGCGAAACGGTTGATTTTCAGGAACTCAAGTCCAAGCAGAGTCGGCCCGTGCGGTACCACAACCTGTTGGAAAAGCCATCAATTAGGCCTAGAATGACAGCCAATGGTTTCTCCCAGGGTTGCGAACACAAGCGGCAAGTTCAATCCCAACGCCTTCCTCGACACCATTGGTGAGGGGCGGAAGAACCTGACGTTCGCCAATAAGCAGGCGATCTTCGCGCAGGGGGATGCGGCGGACGCGGTCTTCTATATCCAAAAAGGCAAGGTAAAGCTCACCGTCGTCTCCGCCACTGGTCGAGAAGCGACCCTGGGCATGCTCGGTACCGGATATTTCTTTGGGGAAGGTGCGCTGGCAGGTCAACCTCTGCGCATGGGATCTGCCGCGGCCATGTCGGATTGTGAAATTCAGCGCATCGACAAGAAGGCGATGATGGGCGCCCTGCACCGCGATCCAGCATTCTCCGAGCTGTTCGTGGCCTATTTACTGGCGCGGAATGTCCGCTACGAAGAGGACCTGGTCGATCAGTTGTTTAACTCCAGCGAAAAGCGCCTGGCTCGAGTTCTTCTTCTGTTGGCTCATTTTGGCAAGGAAGGCGTACCCGAGACGGTGGTTCCCAAAATCAGCCAGGAAAGCCTAGCCGAGATGGTCGGTACCACACGCTCGCGGGTCAGTTTTTTTATGAACCGGTTCCGCAAACTGGGCTTTGTAAATTACTCCGCGGGCCCGGAGGGTGGCTTGCAAGTCCACAGTTCACTGCTCAGTGTCGTTCTGCACGACTAGTTTGGCAGCGCTGCGTTTAGGCGACCCGTCGGCCGCTCATTAAGTTAATGACCAGCATCACCAGCGCCACAACCAAAAGCAAGTGAATCAGACCGCCAGCGATGTGCAGGCTGAATCCCAGAAGCCACAAAATCAGAAGCACTACGAAAATTGTCCAAAGCATATTTGATCTCCTTCGCGCATATCGGGGACGCGAAAAACTCCTACCCCACATATTTAAGGATGACACGTCCCGACTGGTTATTCTGTGCAAGAGTGCTCATCGGGGCCCACAAATCAACAGATCCCTCATTGCAGAGCCGGGCAGTAGGTTGCGACGAAAGTGAGCAATATAGACCAGACGTCCACCTGTCCGCTCTGCGACCATGGGAAGTGAGACGAGTGTCTCTTTTGTCTCTTTCAGATTTTCTGAGCTAAGTCAGCCCATCTGAAGTCTTCTCCTCTTAGTTGCGCAAATCCCAAAAGGACAATTCATGAAAAAAATAATGTCACTGCTGTTGATGAGTTTGATCGGCTTGGTTGGAACCTTCGCGTGGGCAGGCTCAACTCGTGAAAATACGGTCGACCGTATGCAAAAATCCGTGGACGTTCTCCAATCGATCATGTCAACGCCCGACAAAGGCATCCCTGAAGAAGTGCTGAACGGTGCAAAGTGTATCGTCATCGTGCCAGACCTAATCAAAGGTGGCTTCGTCTTTGGCGCCAAACACGGCCGCGGAGTGGCAACGTGCCGCACGGCTGCAGGTTGGAGCGCTCCTGCATTTATCTCCATTGGCGGTGGGAGTTGGGGATTGCAAATCGGAATCGAAGACATCGACTTGGTCATGTTGGTCATGAACGATCGAGGCTTGCAGCATCTGCTTTCCAGCAAGTTCGAAATGACAGGTGAAGGATCGGTGGCAGCGGGCCCGGTAGGCCGTCACACTTCCGCCGGAACGGATATATTGATGAACACTGAAGTGCTAACTTACTCGCGCTCAAAAGGCGTATTCGCCGGCTTGACGTTGGAAGGTGCAGTAGTGGAACAGGACAACGACTCGACGCATGCCATCTATGGCCACCATATGATGTTCCGCAACATTCTTTCCGGCAAGGCGTCAACTCCCGCAAGCGGGGATGCGTTTGTGAAGACTGTATCCGAAGCCGGACACCAGGCTCACATCGCGGAAGCAAGAGAAGACAATAAGAAGGAAGACAATAAGTAAGTTGATAAGCCAATCCGTCGGGTGCCCCAGGTCTCGCGCTTTTCGAGACCTGGGATTCCACGGTCGCGTCAATCATGGGGTTCCGTTAAAAGAGCTCGCGACGCCAGTCGTAGCCACGGTCGTCTCCTCGGCAGCACCCGCAACTGCCGTTTCCCTTCGATCCGTCCGCTGCCTTCAACCCCTCCGAAACCGGAAAACCCGCCCAAGCCGCCCATGCCCGCCGCGACCTTCCATATATCACATGTAGTCAAGCCCCCTTTTACCTCCCGGAAACCCCCCAACCGCTTTCATTTGTTGCCCGTACACGGATTGTATGTACACTTCCGTATTCCAATAAATATTTTGTTCGCCCATCATTCGCTTTTCGCAGGGCCGTCCCCACCGCAATTTTTCATCACAAAAATCCTGTGCACCCATCACAGACTTCCCACCCAACCTGCGCGAAAATAGAAATCTGATTGGGGCAGTTTAGAAGTGTGTCCGCCGACCAGGTCGCACCTCGAAACTGCCCCAAACCCATTTTCAGCGCTTGTTCGGAGGCTAACTCCTTATTTCGGAATACTTTCCATATAAGCATCACAGGCTCAAGACTTTGAAAGGAAAACCACGCTAAAGTCTTGATTCCAATAGACCACGGTGGGGAAGGGGGGAGGGTGTATAAGCAGGAATAAGGTCACGATATACTGCGCGCCATGCCCGCCAAACCTCATATCGCAGTGATCGGCGCAGGCGCCTTCGGCGGATGGACCGCTCTCTATCTCCTGCGTGCCGGCGCAAGGATCACGCTGGTCGATGCTTGGGGTCCAGGAAATTCGCGCTCCTCCTCCGGCGGCGAGACCCGCGTGATTCGCGGCGCGTATGGCCCGGATCAGCCGTACACGAAACTGGCCGCCCGCGCCCTCGAACTCTGGAAAGAAAACCAGGCACAGTGGAAGCGGAAATTTTTCTTCCCGATCGGCGTCTTGTGGATGGTCGAAGGTTCAGGAGAGTTCGAACGAGGCTCGCTGCCGCTGTTGAAAGAAGCTGGCATTCCCTTCGAGCAGCTTTCGACCGGAGAAATGGTGCGCCGCTGGCCGCAAATCAGTTTCGACAAGGTCGCATGGGGAATCTACGAACCCGAGAGCGGATACCTGCTGGCCCGCGCATCGGCGCAAGCCGTAGTCGAGTATTTCATCGCCGAAGGCGGCGAGTATCGGCAAGCAGTAGTTGCGCGCCCTAAGCTAGACAGCAGCAAGGAACCTGAGAACGACAACTGGTTGGTTGACAGGAAAAAGGGTTTGCCGCTCACCGACGGATCGAAATTAGTGGCCGACAAATACATCTTTGCCTGCGGTCCGTGGCTCGGCAAACTTTTTCCGCAAACGATTGGTCCGCATTTTGTCGCAACGAAACAAGATGTATTTTTCTTCGGGCCTCCAGCGGGCGATTCGCGCTACGACGAATCAAGCCTTCCCGTCTGGGCCGATCACAGTGGTCACTTCATGTACGGCATTCCCGGAAATGAAGGACGCGGCTTCAAGATGGCCGATGACACGCGCGGCCCGCAATTCGATCCCACGAATGGCGAGCGCTTGGTCAGCCAGAATTGCCTCGCCGAAGCGCGCCGCTATCTCGCATACCGTTTTCCGGGAATGAAAAACGCGCCGCTGGTCGAGACGCGCGTCTGCCAATACGAAGACACAACCGACCGCAACTTCATCATCGATCGCCACCCGAGGAATGCAAACGTCTGGATTGTCGGAGGCGGTTCGGGGCACGGCTTCAAGCACGGTCCAGCGCTGGGAGAAATGGTCGCACAGTTAGTGTTACAAAACGGAACAGTCGATGCTATCTACCGTCTCGGACGGTTTTAGCTCGGCCAGATCCCGAAACGCCCTACACCGAAAGCATCAGCCAATAGTTCCGCAACTCACTCGTTAGTGCAATCATCACGGATTTTCTGTACGGCAATCACCGACTTCGCTTTGCACTTTGTGTGAACATCCTTTCATTGCCACTCGTCACCCGGTCGTTTCTAAGGGTCAGCTAAGAGCGCCGGGAAAACAAACGGCGACACTCTCTCGGCAGTTCGCTCCCGCCTGCTGCATCGCAGTGCCAGCCTGACAAACTGAACTGAAACGGAGTTGCGACAGTGATGCCAGCGCCAGAATTCGCAGGCAGCAGTGTCTGTGAATTGGCCGGCGAGCATAGCGCCGCTCCCGATCCGAAGGAAACTACAATGATGAGACTACTGTTCACAACATGCTTATTCTTAGACTTAGTTGCCCTTATGCCTGCGCAGGGCATCCGAGGAAAAGTAACTCTCAGCGGCAACGCATCGATCGTTACCACTGGACACTCCGTCACTCTAACGTGGAACTCAAGCCAGGGGGCAACGACTTATAACGTATACCGCGGGGCGATCCACGGTGGACCGTATGCCAAAGTGGCGAACGGTCTCACTTCCACAACTTATACCGATGTGCAGGTAACCCATAATCAAACGCTCTATTACGTCACTACGGCCGTTAGCGGTAGCTACGAGAGCCCCTATAGCAATGAAACTACAGCAGTGATCCCTTAAGCTTAGGAGACGAGATGAAGAACTACTTATTGATCGGAACGCTGAGCCTTCTATCTGGCATCGCTGGGGCGCAGTGCAACACAGGTACTCCCGGCACGAACTGTAGCGGTCCGCTGAGCGTGCAGCCGCAGGCGGGCAATTCTACGCAGTCTGCGATCACTCTGGTTGACCTCGGACTGCCAGTGCCAGCGCCGGCGGCTGGCCAGTACATGTTATCGGTCGCGAGCGGTGTGATCTTAGAGTCCGACAACGGAAACGCTTACCATTCCCTGGTGGGTCCGCCAGGAGTGCAGGGCCCAGCCGGACCCGCAGGGCCACAAGGAGCTACCGGACCAGCCGGGCCGCAAGGACGTACGGGTCCGGCCGGCGCACAGGGGCCAGCAGGTTCAACTGGACCCGCGGGAACACAAGGACCACAGGGAGTTGCAGGCCCGGCTGGCCCACAGGGGCCGCAAGGAGCTCAAGGACCGCCAGGGACAATTGCGGCGCCCCTCGACTATAGCTTTTGTTGTGGTAGCGGATATGAAGCGGTTGTGGGCTTGAGCGAGGTCAGGGGATCATTTGACCGCGACCTGATCGATATGTCGAACGCGACTTCGGTCCGGTTGATTCTCTCCCTCGCGGGCGCTTCCCTTCCCAGCGGAAGCTATGCTCAGGCGGAATACACTCCCGATGGCACAAACTGGTACGCGCTGTCCGGAGAAGTGCCTGTGACCACGCCCGACGGACTCTACTCCAGTGGCTGGCAAGGCTTGCCGACAGGCGCTGACGGAGATTACGTGGTGCGGATCGTGGTCTTCAACGCCGGCAGCGGCACAATGGAGGTCAGCCTCCGCCAGATGCATTTGCAGTTTAAGTAAACGTCTACTCAAAGGACGATCGGCAACTGCCGATCGTCCGCTTGTTAGCGCTTTACTGAATCTGGATGACGCCTTGCGAACTGCTCGCCTTGATCTCTTCCACACGCGCCGCGACCTTGCGCGCAAATTCGAACAGCGACTTCGCATGCGGCGAGTCTTCCCCCTGAAGCACTGCTGGCTTCCCTCCGTCTCCTGCCTTGCGAATCTCTGGATCGAGTTCAATATTTCCAAGAAAAGGCACGTCAAATTGCTTCGCAGTCTTCTCCGCGCCTCCGCGCGAGAAGATGTCGATCTCATGCTGGCAATGCGGACAGACAAAGTAACTCATGTTCTCGACCACGCCAACGATATCGACCTTCATCTGTCGAAACATCTCGATGGCTTTGCGCGCGTCCTGCAAGGCTACATCCGAAGGTGTGGAAACCACGATCGAACCCGTCAGCGGCACGGTCTGGATGAGCGAAAGCGCCACGTCGCCCGTTCCCGGAGGAAGGTCGATGACGAGATAGTCAAGCTCTCCCCACTGCACCGATCCCAGAAACTGCCGGATGATCGAATGCAGCATCGGTCCGCGCCAGATGAGCGGCTTGTCGCCCGGATTCAGAAATCCCACCGAGATCACTTTCAGCCCGTTGGACTGAATAGGAGCAATCTGATTTTCTCCCATCGCCTTAGGCTGTTCGTTCGTTCCCAGCATCAAAGGAACGTTCGGGCCATAAACATCGGCGTCGAGCAGGCCAACCTTGTGGCCCATCTTGGTGAGAGCAATGGCGAGGTTCACGGCAAGAGTGGTTTTGCCGACTCCGCCCTTTCCGGATCCGACGGCAATGATGGCATTCACTCCGGGAAGCGGTTGTGGTGCAGGCGGTTGCTGGCCAGGTTGGTGAGAATGAGCGCTCACAGGAATCCTCTTTCAGAAACGGCCGCAAATCGGGCCGGAGTTTCGATTATACGGGAGTGGGGAGCCATCAGCCGTCAGCCATCAGCTATCAGGAAAAGCGCAAGACTCGCACCCCAGAAGAGCGGAAACAGTAACTCGCCGCAGCACCACGCAAAGTTTTGACCTGACGGCTGATGGCTGACGGCTAATAATGCCCTTCTCCCAGCAGCACTTTGCCGCGGAACATTCTATAGATGAACACAAAGTAGGCCACCGCCAGCAACGCTCCCAGCATCCACCAAACCAAGCCGACCCTCAGGCCATGGAGTGCAGCGCTCGTGTTCCAAATAGTGAGGTCGTGCTGGCGATCGCGAGAGGGAAGGACGACCGGATAGAGCGCAAACGCAGCTCCGGCCAGCATGCCGGCGATATAGAGGCTGGAGGCAACGAATGCGGTCTTCTCTTTCCCCTTGGGAGTCGCCCACAGCATCATCGCCAGGCTGGCGAAAACGATGATGGGCACAAGAATTCCAATTCGATGCGCCTGGTAATTCGCCATAACCTCGGGCCGAATAAAGCACGTGGTTACCAGCGCAATGCACGTCAGGAAGAGTTGCAAAGGCCACAAGAGCAATGCCAGGCCGCGGGCGCGGCGGCCCAAATCCTCGTCAGTCTTGAGAGCCACGTAGTAGGAACCGTGTGCCGTCAATGTCACCAGCGCCACGACGCCGGTGAGAATGGTGTACCAGTCAAGGATTCCCGTCTGCGGCCCGAGCTTGAAAGTCGTCCACAGCGGCTCAAAGAAATAGCCGGTCGCATCGAGCGGAACTCCGCGCACCACATTGCCCAGCGCAGCGCCCAAAAACACGCAGAGCAGAATGCTCGAAACGGCGAAGACGACATCAAAGAACTCTGTCCAAATTGGATTATCGATGTGCACCCGAAATTCAATACCAATGGCGCGCAGCATCAGTAGCCACAGGACAATCATCAGCGGGAGGTAGAATCCGCTGAAACTCGACGCATAAAGCAACGGAAACGCAAAATAAAGCGTCCCGCCCGCCGCCAACAGCCAGACTTCGTTGCCGTCCCAAACCGGACCGATGGCGCGCAGCACCCGTCGCCGTTCGTCGTTGGTCTTGGCCACGAGCAGATAAATCACGCCCGCGCCCAAGTCGAAGCCATCGAGCACGACATAGGCCGTGATCATTGCCGCGACGATCCAAAACCACAGGCTAGCCATAGCTACTGCGCCTCCGCCGGGGGATGGGATGCAACCCCCGATACGCTCGCCACGGGACCATGCTCAATTTCCCTCCGCACAAGAAACAGAAAGAGAATTCCAAGCACGGTGTACATGCCCATGAAACCCAGAAGAGTAAACATGCCGTTGCCGGCCGAAACCACTTTGGAGTAGCCATCTTCGGTGCGCATGAGCCCGTACACCAGCCAGGGTTGGCGGCCAAGTTCGGCGGTCATCCAGCCGGCCGTATTCGCAATGTAAGGAAATGGCGCGGAAAGCATGAGACTCCAGAGCATCCAGCGGGCACTGAATATTTTGCCTCGCCAAAGAAGAAGCAAAGCAACGGCCATGACCGCAACGAAAGACGTCCCCAGGCCCACCATGATGTGATAGCTGTAATAGAGGAGCGGAATATTACCCGGCCAATTCTCCTTTGGAAAAGCGTCGAGCCCTTGCACGTTGGCGTTCCAACGCTGGTAGGTCAGGATGCTCAACATACCCGGCACTTCGATAGGGTTCTCAATCTTGCCCTCGATCTCGTTCGGTTGGCCGAGGATGAGCAGAGGCGCTGCGTTCTGGCCGTGGAACAATCCCTCCATCGCCGCCAGCGTCACCGGTTGATGGTCGGCGACCAACTTGCCCTGCCGGTCGCCCGTCGGGAAAATCTGCAGGATGCTGAACACGCACCCGGCCACGACGCCTACCTTCACAAAGATGCGCGCATGTTCCGTCCACTTACCTGAGAGTAAATAGAAAGCTCCCACCGCGGTCATCGCGAATGCGCCGGTGATCGCCGCGCCGCTCATGTTGTGCGCGTATTGCCAGAGCGCCCAGCGATTCAGCACAAAATCCCAGAAGCTCCCGAGTTGCAGGCTGCCGTCCGGCGCGGTGAAATAACCGGCGGGATACTGCATGAAAGCATCGGTCGCAATAATGAAATAACCCGACAGCCAGGAACCAACAAACACCGCCACCGCCGATAGCCAGTGCGCCCGCGGGCTCAGCCGTTTCTCTCCATAGAGAAACAATCCCAGAAACGCCGACTCAAGAAAGAACGCAAACATGCCTTCCATGGCCAGCGTCTGCCCGATCACGCCGCCCGCAAATTTCGAGAAGACCGCCCAGTTCGTGCCGAACTGAAATTCCATGGGAATGCCAGTCACTACACCGAGCACGAAGTTGATGCCAAAAATCTTGCCCCAGAACCGCGCAGCCTCGTCGTACACCCGATCGTTCCGCCGCAGCGCTATGGTCTTGAGCACAACGATCAGCAGGGCAAGGCCCATGGTGAGCTGCGGAAAAAGATAGTGGAAAGTCGCGGTAAAGGCGAAGTGAAGACGATGAATCAGAAGCGCACTTTCCATTTACTAACCTCTGTGGAGATGTACAAACATTCAGCGACTTGGCCACCCGGCTTTCGACCCACTGTCCCACTTACACGTACTAATCAAGTTTAACCGCGAACCTGGGTGCGGCGCGCCGATTCCGCGCTGCGGATCTCGCGCCTGCGTCCCGCGTCTTCGTAGCGCCGCTTCTCATCCGCGGTTTCCGGAATCACCGGCGGCACAGGAACGCGATTCCCGGTGGCGTCGATGGCTACAAACGTCAGATACGCGGAACTTACATGCCGCTTTTCCTCCTCGCGATAGTTCTCCACCCACACTTTAACGCCAACTTCCATGGACGTGCGAAACGCGCGATTCACCGAGGAGCGCAGAATGACCAGGTCGCCGACGCGCACCGGCACCAGAAAATCCAGATGGTCAATCGATGCCGTCACCACCCACTGCCGCGAATGGCGGTGAGCGGCCATCGCGCCCGCCAAATCGATCCAGTGCATGAGGCGCCCGCCCAGCAGAGCGTTGAGCGGATTGGCATCGTTCGGCAAAACGATCTCGGCCATTTCCGAGATCGAGTCGTGCACGGGCCGTGGTTGGTTCAGTTTTATCTTGTCGTCGGCAGCCATGATTTGTCAGACCAACGCGCTCGTCTCGCGCGTTCGATAGGCGTGGAGGTAGCTGGCCGCCAGACGGTTGATTCGGGCATCCGAGTGAGTCTCACGCCAGCCCTCGCGTGCCAACTCGTAAGTCAGAGTTCCATGCTCCACGGGCGCGTGGTTCAACTCGCAAGCGTAACGCAGCGTGATTTTTTCGGCGCTCGCACCGGCAACCGAAAAACGGACGGCGTCCCAATCGCGCTCCCGCGGAAGATGGGAGCAGGCGGCAGCGTAGCCAAGATTGCAGAAGTCTCGGATGTGCGTATGGGCGGGCCTCATTTCCTGGGTGGAAGCACAGCACGCGCCGCTCCATCCGGCACCGAGCGGCAAACGCGAAGGGTGCGGCCATGATCCGTCATTTAGAATTTCACGCGGGATAAAATATGGGCACGCCAAACTTTGATCCTCGAAGAAAGTTTATTGTAGCGCGGGCGAGTCGTGTGCATGTCGCTGTCCACCGGCTGCCGCAGTGTTGCGCGCCGGAGCGCTGGTGTATCCTCACTAAATCCACACCGTGCATCTGAACTGTTTTACTGAGGGCTGAGAGCTGAGAGCTGAAAACCGGGATCTGAGAACTTTTATGGACCGCATTGCAAGCTTGACAGAAATCCTGACGGCGAATCCTGACGATGCCTTCGCCCGCTACGGCCTCGCCATGGAATATTCCAAAGCCGGTGACGTCGACCGCGCGCTCGCCGAATTCAAGACCCTGCTCGAGAAGAATCCCGATTACACTCCCGGCTACTTCATGGCCGCGCAGACGCTGGCGAGCGCTGAACGAGTTGACGAGGCCAAGCGCATGCTGGTAGATGGTATCTCCTCCGCGCGCCGCACCGGCAACCAGCACGCGCAATCGGAAATGACCGCCATGCTGGAAGAACTGGGGTGAAGAGAGGTCAGAGGTGTGAGGTCAGATTGCAGAGGTCAAAATCGCGTGGCTTACATTGCTGTTTGCCACTAGAGGCTTTTACCTCTGCAATCTGACCTCTAGCCTCTGACCTCCGGTGCTACACTCTCCTGTTCCCGCGAAGGAGATTGCCGCATGCGCCGTCTCGTATTTCTGCTTGTTCTTTTTTTGTCCCTTCCCGCGTTTTCCCAAGCCAAACATCCCTTCACCTTCGAAGACATGATGAAGTTGAAGCGCGTCGGCGAGCCAGTGCCCTCGCCCGATGGCAAGTGGGTGCTGTTCAGCGTGGTCGATGTCGATCTCGCGGCCAACAAGAAGACGCCTCACATCTGGATCGTGCCGCTGAACGGAGGGGCGGCCGCCTCGGCTGCCCATGCCGAGCACGTCCTCATCGCCGATCAGGATGGCGACCGTCCGCGCTGGGCGCCGGATGGGAAACGGTTTGCGTTCATCTCAAATAAAGAGAACGGCTCGCAGGTTTGGATTGCGGACTTTGATGGCACCGCTGGTTCGGTAACGGCAGTTCACGAGCTCACCGCGATTGCCACTGAGGCTGGCGGTGAGCTCTGGTCGCCGGATGGAAAACTCATCCTGTTTGTGTCGGATGTCTACCCTGAATGCGACAACCCGACGACTCGATACGAATGCAATCAGAAGAAGGCGAAGGAGGCAGAAGCATCGAAAGTAAAAGCACAAATCTTTGACCATCTTTTGTATCGACATTGGAATGCTTACAGGGAAGGCAAGCGAACGCACATCTTTGTAATGTTTGTGCCCCGCGAATGGCCCCATTCGCCGGCAGTCCAGCCGGGACAGAATGGCGGCGTTGGGTATTTTTCTAGCGTACTCGGATCTTTGCCGATCGATCTCACGCCCGGCGATTACGATGCGCCGCCATTCTCACTTGGCGGGCAGGATGACTATGCATTCTCACCGGATGGCAAGGAGATCTGCTACACCTCGAATCACGACAAAGAACCGGCCATTTCCACCAACAATGATCTATGGATCATGCCGATCGCCGGAGGCACCGCCAAGAACATCACCGCCGACAATCCCGCCAGCGACTCGACTCCGCTCTATTCTCCCGATGGCCGCTACATCGCCTACCGCGCCCAGCAGCGTCCGGGATACGAGAGCGACCGCTTCCGGCTGATGCTCTACGACCGCAAGACGGGGGAGAGGAAAAGCCTCACCGACGAAGTTGATAGCTGGGTTGGCACGTTCACTTGGGCTCCCAATTCAGGGGAACTGTACTTCGTTGCTGAAGACAAGGGTGAATCTCCAATTTATAAGGCCGCTTTAGATAGTCCTCCAATCCAGCTCTCCGAACATATTAAGACCCGAATTCATAGCCAGCCGGGGAAAATCTCTGATCCTGTAGCGAACGGCTGGAACCGTGGTTGGAATGACGATCTCGTGCTCACGGCGGACGGGAAGATGCTGCTCTTCACCCGAATGGAAGTCGATCATCCCACCGCGATATTCCGCAAGGTGCTTTCGAACAAGAACATCCAAAATGAGGTTGCTAACGATCCAGTACCTCTCACACATGTCAACGACCCCGTCCTCGATTCGGTCGAAGCATCGCAGCTCGAGCCCTTCTGGTTTACCGGTGCCCACGGCGACAAAGTCCAGGGCTTCCTCGTCAAGCCGCCGAACTTTGATGCCTCGAAGAAATATCCCGTGAAATTCCTCCTCCACGGCGGCCCCGAAGGCGCTTGGGGAGACGACTGGTCCTATCGCTGGAATCCCGAACTCTTCGCCGCTAACGGCTACGTGGTCATCATGATCAACTTCCACGGCTCGACCGGATACGGGCAGAAGTTCGTTGACGCGATCAATGGCGACTGGGGCGGCGCTCCGTTTGAAGACCTGATGAAGGGGCTCGACTACGCGGAGAAGGCTTATCCGTTCATCGACAAAGACCGGGAGTGCGCGTTGGGCGCGAGCTACGGCGGATACGCGGCCAACTGGCTGCTCGGCCACACCGATCGCTTCAAGTGCATCGTCTCGCACGACGGCATGTTCAATGCCGAGTCCGCCTGGGGAACGACCGAAGAACTCTGGTTCAACGAGTGGGAATACAAGGGCACGCCGTACTCGAACCGCGAGATGTACGAGAAGTGGTCTCCGCACAGGGCCGCAAAGAATTTCAAGACACCAACGCTCGTCGTCCACGGGCAGCTCGATTACCGGCTTGACGTGAGCGAAGGCTTCCAGCTTTTCACCACGCTGCAGCGGATGGGCGTGCCGTCAAAAATGCTTTACTTCCCCGACGAAGGCCACTGGGTGCTGAAGCCGCAGAACTCGCAGCTGTGGTGGAAGACGGTGAACGACTGGGTCGACCAGTGGACAAAAGATCAGGAGACGAAGAAGTGACGGCTCCGCAGTTCAGAGCGTACTCAACGTGGTCCGCGAGCCCACTCGCGCCGTAACCGAAGTCTTGACTCCGAGACGAGTCTTGCGGGACGAGACGCTCCCGCGCCAGCGAACGCAGATGCTACCGTCTCGTTAGAACTTGATCATGTCCACCTCGACGCTGTAGTTTCCGGAAGGATCCTCGGCGAAACGACAGCTTCTCCTCCCGTCAAGCAGCGCGGCCGCGGATTGAGCCACAGGAACGTTTGGACCCGCGTTTTGTTCTTGAGAGACAGGGCGGCTCGCCGAGCCAGTCTTCGGCAACGGTTCCGTTGGCTGGGACGCTGGCTCAGCCTCAGGAAGAGCCGACTGCGGGCCGGACTGGACCTGAGAACCGTCCGGCGTCGGTGTTGCGGTGCTCGGTTGAGCGACCTCGGCAGTGCCGCCTGCCGCGGCATCAGAGGCAACCGCACACGCAGCCTCCTGGCCTGAGTCCGAACAGGCTGTCGCCGGTTGCTCCGCCCACGGGATTTCCTGCGGCACGGCAAACAACATGCTTGCTGCAACCGGCGACTGCGCCGAAACCACCGCCACTGCATCCAATCGGGCCACGCTTCGCGACGCTGGCGCCCCACCATTTTTCTGCGGCTGTTGTTGTTCCGCGGTCAGCGGATCCACGTTCTCCAACTCAAACTGCGCGGTCGTGCTCCCCGCAGTCACCGTGATAAACGCATCGCATGGACCGAGGCTGCCAACCGTCGGCATGATCGAAGCGAGCCCATTCTGCCCGGTGACCGCTTGCGTTTGCGATGTCCCCAGAATCACGGGCATGTCATCCTGGCCCACGAAGTCGGCCCCCGGCGGTGGCCCTCCACCGGGCCCCTGCGGATTCCGTTCAAGCGTGGTCACAAATGTGACGTTCACTCCCATCACAGGATTGTCGGCCGCTGAGCCGTCTGTCACGCGCATCACCAGCGGCTGGAAAGCTTGGCCGTTGGGCACAACCTGAACGGTTCCGCTGACCGCTTCGAGCTTCCACCGGGAGGCCGATACGACGAGAAGCGAAAAGATCTGGCAGGGATTATTGCCGGGAGACACGCACGCACTCATCTGCACGATGCCGGTTAGGTTTGTGACCTGCGCGGTGACACTGGCCAGCCCCGAGCTGTTGGTGGTGGCGGTGCCGGAAGAAAGCACAGCCACGCCCTGTGTGATGGTGTAATTGACCGCGACCTCGGCCTGAGGCGCGCCTTGCTGGTTGAGCGCTTCGACCGTAAGCGGAACGGCGAGGGTTGCTCCCTGCGCGATCCAGCGCGTGGGCGCGATAGCGGCCAGGCTAAGCGTAGACTCGGTGCCGACCAGTGTTGTCTGTTGCGTCTGGGCGGGGGAATAGGAAGCGGGCGCCAACTCTGCCGTGATGGTCCCCGGGCCTGTGGCCGTTGGAGTCACCCAGGTGGAAGCTTCCCCTGACGCATCGGTCAGACCAATGCAAGAAGACGCTCCGCCGCAGGCGGAGAATTCGATGCCGTTCGTCGAGCTCCACACGATGGTCGCGCCATTGACCGGCGTCACTCCGTCGGCAGCTGTCGCGCGCACACGGAGCAAGTTCGGCGCCTGCGCTCCTACCGGCGTGGGCGGCTCTGTGCCTTGCAGCCACTGGAGAAGATCGGTAGCAGCCGCGCCGTAGGTCAGCGCGCCAATCATTTGCGAGAACGATCCATTCGCCGGATTTGTGACCTGAATCGTGGCCAGTCCATCCTGCGCGGCCGATGGCATCGCGACTTGCATCGCCGTCGCCGATTGGGTCAGCACCGTGCCGTTACCGCTGCCGGCGTTCGCCTGCATGCCCGCCTGGAAACCGATTCCTTCGAGCGTAGTGACTCCGCCGGCCACGCTAAGGCGCGCAGGCGTTACCGTGTCGGAATAGAGCACGCTCGCCTGATACAAATAATCGGGACGCCCGTCACCACGATAATCGGCGATGCCAACGCGATAGCCTTCCGAGGAGCCGAACTGGGCGTCGAGGCGCGTCATGCCAAACGTCATCGAGTTGAATGCTGAAGGCGCGGCCGCGGGCGCCGGATCGCCGCTCTGGTCACTCAATTCCCAAATTCCGATCACCGGCAGCAGCTTCGATTCAGTGGGGTTGCCGAATTCGTCGAAAGCTCTGACCGCGACCGAAGCCGTGCGGTTGGCCTGGGCAGTGAATTCGAAGAAATCGGCCGAGCCATAGCCCGAGATCCACGAGCCCCATCCGCCGCCTTGCGGCAGGGACGCGGGATTTTGATATGTCGAGCCGCCACCGGGATGGGCTTGGGCAATTTCGCTCCCGAGCATCAGGATGTCGCGCTCAGAATTATTGCCGCTGGCGACCGTGACAACGACCGGCGCAAACGATCCTGATGGCTCGACCTGCGCGGGCGCATACGGCCCCACGCCTGTCGACCAGTGCGGGTCAAGCGCTTCCACGCTCAGCTGATACTGGACAGTTGTCTGGCCCGATGGAATCATCAACTCGCCCAGGTTGTAAGTTCCTTCGATGGTTGTGTTGCTCGATCCAAAGAAATTAAAGGGAAGGCCGCTCGGATCCATATACCCGGTGATGATGTTGCCGGCGTTGCCGACAAACGCATATCCAGAGACCGAGCTCACCACATATTGGCGCGAGGGCTGGCCGTTGACCATCATTCGAGCCACGACATTAACACCCTGCATCATTTGCGCTGCGTCGCCCGAGGCGTCGGTGAAGTAGACTCCGCCCCACAGCCCGCCCGTCGGCTGCGGATCGCCGCCAGACGCGGGATATAACGCCGCCAGCGCCGTAATATCGTCAAGCTTAGGCACGGCCGCATTCGGGTAGCACTGGCTGATGGGCACGCAGCTGATCGGGTCGGCAAAGTGCATCACCGGGAAGCCCTGAAAATCCTCCTCGGTGGGAGGCGGGTCGTTTGTCAGCACGTTGATGTTCGCCTGCGACCACCCCAGTCCAAAGATGCGCGCCAGCACGCGCACCAGGCGGTATTGCACGTCGGGCAGCTGCGCGCTGGTGGAAGCGCAGACTCCGTTGATCACTGCAAGAGCATGAACAATGTTGCCGCTCACGGCGAAATTGTCGGGCCCGCCATAGACGGCGTTGGTGAAACAATCGTCGACACCGCCCGCCCCCTGGCCGAGAAGCGCGTCGGTGACCGTGCCGTCGTAGTCATAGACAACGCCGAGAGGCGTCGTGGTCGCGGACGGCGTGATGTCGGTGGGCGCCGTGATTACGCTATCGGTTACCTGGATGTTGCTGCCGGTCACATCCTCGGCGAGATGGCCTGCCTGCGTTACGGTGAGGGCGACGCCGGGCGCACTGGTCCAAGACGCGATCGCATTGCCAACGAGAGCATCCGCCTGCGCATTCGTGAGGATTGGGCTTAGGTCGCCCTGATCGGTGTGGTACTGAACCGACGCGTTGGCCCATACAATCGGCTGGCCCGCGACGCCAGGATCGAATCCGGAGCCGGCAATGAAAGCGGGCCCTCCGCCGCGGAGACCGACAGGGCTAAGAATGACTAGCAGCGCGACAATCAGGATGCGAGTTCTCATCGCTCACTCCGTGCCGAGCGGATCGCCCGCTCCAGTTGGTCGAGCGCTACTGGGACGCGCTTTAGTCCAGCGTAACTGGCGGAGTCACGAGCACGCGGCGAGGTGGATCGCACGCCATTTTGCATGCTGACCCGAACAATGGGCCGCTCGCCAACGACGTTGCGGCCGGTCGCATCTAACCGAACCTGTCCCTGAGGTCCGCCCACCGGGCTGGTCAAGCCCAGGCGGCTAAGGGGATAAAAGAGGAGGAGGACGTGCTCGCCTCGACGCACTGGTGGATAGAGCGACGCTGCGCCCGTCCACTCGTGAATCGTCAAAACCTGGCCGGACTCAACGCCCGCAATCGCGCGATCTACGCGAAAGCGCAGGGCGATCGATGGGACGCCCCGATCCGTTCTCACCGTTTGCATCCTGTCGGTTAGCACAGTGCCGGCAAACACCAGTCCCGCCCGCTGCGAAAGATGTTTCCATTTCGGGCCTAAGACGCGCTCGGCGGCGGCCTGGTCAGATTCACAGGCCGCCACCGCGCTCAACACCCAGATCGCAGCGAAAACGAAGGCGGCAAAGAATGCTGGTCGCGGGGCACACATCGCAGATCTCTTTCTGGAGAGGATCGAACAGAGGTAGAGACGCGGCTCGCCGCGGCTCATCGCGGTCCCTGGGAGTGAGGTCAGCGTAGCGCTTCGGAGCCGGCGAGGCTATGCGCTGGGTCACGGAGGAATTGTGACAAATCATGATCCCGGTTGGGGCGGCGGAGAATTTTGCCGCGATGCAACAGTCGAAAGATCGCTGTTGACTGCTTTCCGCGCAAGCACTATATTTGAGCCATGCTGCATTGCAGCATAGGAGGCTGTTTATGAGAACCCACACCAAACCCCACGACGAGCGCTCGCCTCTGTCCCTTCTGACCGAGCTGGCCGTCGAGGGAACTTCGAGCCTCGTCGAAGCGCAACGGACTCTGCTTAACCTGGCAAAACAGGAGAACGACATCGTCCTCAGCGGTGTAAAAGAGCGGATTGGCGGCTTTATGCCGGCAATCGCGATGACAGATCTTGTGCAACGCAGTCTCGATACGCTTATCGGGTTGCAGCAAGAGCTATTGACCACCACCAACAAAAAGGCGCTCGAGTTGCTGGAGTCGAAAAAGGGTGGAAAGAGTGAGCGCACGGCTCAGTTGGTCGAGTTTGCGCGCGAGGGAGTGGAAACGTTCACGCGCGCGCAGAAAAAATTCCTCGACGTAGTGGCCCAGGAAACCGCAAAGGCAATGCGGGGCAAGCCAGAGCACAACGGCAAACCTGCCAAAAAGACTGAGCTGACGCAACTGGCGCGCGAAGCGGGAAATGCCTTTGTCGAGGCGCAGAAAAGACTGCTCGACGTCATGGGCCAGCAGATGAACGTCAACCTGGACGTGGCCAGTCGATCGCTGGAGATGATGTCGCCTTCCCGCCTGCTGCCGATGGCGAACCTCACCAGCGAAGGCGTGAGGAACTTTGTCGACAGGGAAACGGCTCTGATCGGTTCGATCGTCAAGCCCGCGAAGAAGGTCGTCGCCCATGTCAAGCCCAGCGCCCGGCATGCGACTCGGCGGCATAAGGCCGTACCAGCATAGACTGCGGAACTCGCGATTCGTCCCGGGATTCCTCGGGTAGCCGTGTCTTCAGAGCGATCGCGTTTCGGCAATCAAGCAATGGCCGGCGATGCCTTCGACCGCGGTTTCAGAAAGCGGTTCAGCATCGCCTGCTCCCACTGCACCCACAGGCGGCTGGTGTAGAGCAATGCGCTGCACTGCAGCGTAAGCCAGTCCCGCGTCCGGAGCGGCGAACGGAATTCGGCCCGATTGCCGAGCCAGCGCCGGGCGACGCGACGCGCGATGGCGAGGCCCATGCCGGTATCGGGCCCAACGATGTCGGCAAGTATTCCTTCCAGCGTAAACATCACCTTCGACAACATGATTAGCGAAGCGGGAAACCCGACACCCTTCATCGCGACCCGCTCCAGCAGACGCATGGCATCGGCCGCGCTGGGCATATTCGATGGCGGTATCCCACCCAGAAATTCAGCCACTGTCCGCCGAATCATCCGGCCGCGCGGCGAATTCATTCTGATGGGATGCTGACTGAGCGCAACGATCTCGGCACTCGTACCCACCGGATCGCGCAAGCTGACCATCAGAAACAGCAGCGCGAGGTGCCGGCGTTCCTCGCGTGCTAGTCGTTCCCGCAGAGCCCAGTCGATGATCGCCAGTTCGCCCGTTCGGTTGTTATAAAGCAGGTTGCCCGCATGAGGATCGCCGTGGAAGATCGCATCTTGCGTGGCCGCAAACAGAGGCACAGCAACCAGTGCTTCAATAAGTTGCTCGGCCACCTTTCGGCGGCGCGGGGCCGGCAGGCGCGCGGCCGCGCTCGTCACCTTGATTCCGCGCTCCTCGGTAAGCGCCGTGATGGCCGGTGCGCACAAAGGCTCGATCAGCCGCGGTACGCGCACACCTCGCATCGACCGATAGAGAGTCCCCGCTTCGATCAACGTCTTCTGTTCGCGGACGAAGTTGACCTCGTGCCGGAGCAGGCGCCGCACTTTATGGAAAGTGTCAGGAATAAGATGGGCGGGAAATCCGTACCGGTGGTGCCGGTCTCCAAAGTATTGGGCAAGTCCCTGAAGATAGTCCATGTCTTCGGCGAAATATTCGGAGATGTGGGGCTTCAGCACCTTGAAAACGCCGCGCTGGCGGCGTCGGGTTTCGGGGTTGCGCCAACTGAAGCGCACGACCGCGCTGACGCTCGCTTCCGAGAGTATGGCCGGTGCTATCTTGACGGCATAAGTCTCGATCTTCTTCCCTAACTGCCGCTCGATGATGGCGCGTATGTCCTCCGGCCTGACGTCGCGAATCCCATTTTCCAATCGAGCGAGCGCCTTGCGCAAAGCCGGGTGAAGATGCTGGTTGCGCGCGATAACCTGGCCCAGCTTTTGTAGCCCCGGTACTCTTGCGATGAGGCGCAGCAGCCGCACCTCGGCTGGCGTGTCAGCTGGAAGTTCAATCTGCTCCAGCAGCTTTGGGGCGAGGCGCGCCGGCGAAAGTCGGGCGACGACGAACATCATGGAGTCCCGCACCGGCGGACGCCAATTGGCATAAGCTTCGGGAACCAGTCCCTCGACCGGAACGATCTCGTCCACGATCCAGCGCGCCATGGCGTCGCGCAGCGATTCCCCAACCGGGCTTCGCAGTCCAGCCTCGATGGCGGCGACCTTTTCAGCGGCAGTGGCGCCCTGAGGCAGAAAATTCTCGAGCGCAGTGTGCAGCTGTTCGGGCGCGAGCTGGCCAAAGCCCGCGGCGATGGCGGACGCATCCAGCATAAAGGTAAGTCTCAGCCTTTACACTATAGTCCCCAGCGTACGAGATGCGCAGTAACCGGCATCACGGCACGGATTGAAGCTCTATGAGACAGTTTCGGGTCAGGCTCGTGTGGTGCGTTCTTGTGTTGTAGGGAGTGCAAAGGCGTTGACTACTCGGTTGGCGACACTGAACGAAGCATTTTCCTCGCTGTCAGTCCGGCGCCGTTATGAAGTCTGGTTTCTTCGCCTTGGCCTGGCGGACGGCAGCGGGGCCTGGTGGTTTCGCTATCTGCTGATGAATCCCGGGCGCGGAGGCTGCGCCGGAAACCCGCAGGGCATGCCCGTTCAGGTGTGGGCCACGTGGTTCCCGGCGGGCGGAAAGCCTCTGAGCATGATTCAGGGATTTCCGCTGCAGGGGCTGGACATCAGCGGCCGAGGGCAGGCGCCGTTTCACTTTCGAATGGGCAGTAACCAAATCGAAGAAGATTCCTGCCGGGGCGCCTTGGCAGTCGATGGCCACGCAGTATCCTGGAATCTCCGCTACCGTTCCACCTTTCACGTGACCTTGAGCAACAAGGGCTGGATTGGCTTCTCGCGTACGCCGCACTCTGACGCGATTTTTTCCGGCGAGATCACACTCGACGGCCGCACCTTTGCCGGAAACGCTCTCGGGCTCGGCGCGCAGGGACACAACTGCGGATTCCGCCATCGCAATTTCTGGACCTGGACGCACGCATATTTTCCTCGCGCCAGCCGCCCTGCAACCACGCTCGAAGCCTTGGTCTACGAGATGCCCTTCGGATTGGTGTTTCGCAAAGCCGTGCTCTGGCACGATGGGCAGGAGCACGTCTTCCGCGATATGCGGGAAACTGGCGACATCCGCGAAAACATGCAGTGGAATTTCCGTTGTGCCGCACGCAACGGATTCCGGATCGAGGCTGCAATCGACGGAAGCGGTCCAAGCCTGCATCGCCTCGATTATCTAAAGACCGATTGCTCGGGCGGCTTCGAAGTGATGAACAACAGCCTCGCATCCGCCTCGCTTGTGATTGAGAGCGCGGGCGCACCAGTTGAGAAACTGGAAACGGCTACGGGCGCGGTCCTTGAAAGAGTAGGCTAAGCTACTCGCGCGAGTGCGCGCGAGCCAACCGCTCGGCGACGACGGAATATACCGTCGGGTTGAACGCCATCCCGATGTGCGTACCGGCGACTTCCACATCCACTTCAGGATTCCTAGTCAAACAATGACGCCAATCCACGACCCCGTCGTGCCGCGTGTAAATCGCGGTCTCAACCATCGTGGCTGGAACTTTGCGCCGCAGCGAATTCAGAAAATTGCAGGTGCAGCGTCCGGTATAGCAATCGGGCAGGACCCCGCGCCCGTGCTCCGCGAGAATCCGCAGACGCACGGCTTCGACGGCGTTGGACACAGCGCGATTCGCAACCGTGCCTTGAATCGGCGAAGCCAGAGTAATCACCGACGCGACATCCCGTGGCCGCTGCCCCGCCACCGAGCGCGCGATCACTCCTCCCAGGCTATGGCCGATCAAATGAACCTTGCGGCCCGTCTCAGCCAGTGCCTTGTCAATGGTGTGGTTCAGGCAGCGCTGGATGAGAAGGTTCGGACATTCCGCATTCACACCGATCCCGGAAAAATATGGCTGGTATCCGATGCGGCGCAGCCAGGCGTGAAGCTCCGTCAGGTAGAGATCGGTGCCGAGAAAACCAGGAATAATGACGACCCCGGAGCCGTCGCCGCGCGGCACACCCAAACCGTAGTAGACCGGCGCCGCATGCAGAATAAGGATCTCAGCTCCCAGCAGCGCCTCGGTCCAAAGGGAGGTGTTGGCTTCTGGGGGAAAAGGCGGGCTAGCCGGCCTGCGCGCGCTGGCCGTTGCTGGACGTTTCGTCGCTCGCTTCTGTTTACGCCTCATACATGTGAGACTCAGCGCTTCTTTCGCGATGGCCGTTTCGCTTTCCCACGCGTGGATGCCTCCAGCCGCGCCTCCAGTTCCGCCACCCGTCTGCGCAGAGCGTCGACTTCGGGCTCCGCTGCGGCGTGCGCGGGCGACGGAACCGCCGCGCCCAGGATCCTCTTCATCACATCCACCGGAGACAGGATCGCGGACTGGACCTCGCTCAACCGGTGTTGCACCGTATCATGCACCTTCTCATACGTGTCAAACGCGGACTTCAAATACCACATCAGAAATTCCTGGCGCACTTCGTCGGAGGCGATGATCAGTTGCCGCAGCAATTCCAGCGGCAGTCCGGTCGGTTTGTCTTTTGCATCTTCGGTGATGATTTGCGTCAGGGTGACGCGGGTCAGATCCCGGCCGGTTTTCGCATCGACCACGCGGACTTCATGGCCTTCGCGAACCAGCACCGCCAGATCGTCGAGGTTGACGTAGCGGCTGCCGGCGGTGTCGTACAACCGCCGATTCCCATATTTCTTGATGACGACGACAGAAGGCTTCATCGGTCCCTGCCTATGTTGCTACGCACAAGCGAGCAAGAATATCTTGACACAAGCCCCTTGCCCTCGTATAGTTTAGCCGATGCTGCAATGCAGCAATTGGAGGTATTATATGGCAGCGGTAACCAAGCAAGAATCTACCCACCTGAACCCGCCCTCGGTAATTTCTCTTCTTTCGGGTTGGGCGCAGCAGGGCGCGCAGACCTTCTTCGCCACGCAGCGGATCCTCCTCGATCTCGCCATGCGGCAGAATGCCAACGTTATGCACGTCCTGCGCGAGCAACTATCGGATCCCCATCGTTCTCCGACTACCATTCTCAGCGAGATGGCCGGCGAGGGCATGGAGAATTTCCTCGAAGGGCAAAAAGTGCTGCTCGATCTCGGCAAGCAACAGAATGAAATTCTGACGAGCGGTGTCAAGGAACGGATCGGCGAGTGCCCGCGGCGCCATGCCGCCATCGACCTGCTGCGGCGCAGCGTGGATACATTCATCGACATGCAGGAAGAGTTCCTGAAGATCGCCGGCAAACAGAAACACCTCTGGATGGAAGCGGCCAAGGCTCGCAAGGCCTACCAGCCTGAGCACGCCGTTGACCTGGCCCGCGAAGGGATGGAGAACTTCGTCAAAGCGCAGAAGCGGTTTCTCGATGTTGTCGCCGAGGAGACTTCCAACGCCATGCGCGGCAAAGCGAACGGCGTCAGGAAGGGGAAGAAGACTGAGTTGTCCGAAGTTGCGCGCAAGGCTACAGAGTCTTTCATCGACGCGCAAAAGAAGCTCGTCGATGTAGCCGGTCAGCAAATGAACGCCTATGTGAAAACCGCGGGCAAGACTGTGGATCTGCTGCAGCCGTTGCCGTTCGTTCCCCTGGGCGAACTGGCACGCGAGGCGGTGAAGAGCTATGTGGATGCGCAAAGGTCGTTGATGGAAGCTGTCATGAGGCGGGGAAATGGTCACGCCAACGCGCCCAAGACAGAACACCGTGCCAAGCGTCCCGTTCGCGCAACCAAGAGAGGGCCTGCAGTCGCGGCGACTGCCTGACGCACGTTGGCTGAAGCAAAAAGCGGGATTGGTGCGTCGATCTCGTCCCATGCAATGTCGCTTAAGACGCTCGCTGCCAACTGCGATTAAAGCTGTTTTCCGGCAAGGCGTCTTCGCGCGAGGCGTGTCTCGATCGAAGTTGTTCTCGATTCGAACCGGCTCTCGCCCGAGGGCGTCTTTTTTGCGCGTTCGGGTCTGCTTGTTTCGAGGTTGCGATGCCCGAGGAACGCAGGGGCGCGCGTTCACAAAAATCGATTCGAGTTGCGCATCCCATTCGCGCTTACGTTCGCAGGAAGCGTGATGGCCTTGGCTCCGCTGGTGATGCGCTCGGCCTCCTTGTTCCCGGCCTTATCCCAGGCGCATTGCAGAAAATCTTCAATTTCATCGATTCGTTCGTCGGCATCGCGATAGCCAATCTCGACCAGGTCACGCGTGTACTTTGAGGTAAAAAGCAGATAACTCATCAGGTCTGAACAGGAATCCGAATCCCGTCCCAAAGCGCTGACAAAGTACCGGATCAGAGAGGGCATATCTTTCTGATGTTCCCCAGCAAGATCGGATAAGTTGACCGAAGGCGTGATGACCAGCGTCTTCAAGGGCCGTATCTTTTCGCCATCTTCTACGTCGGGCTGAACGATGCGGCCACTCTCAAGCAGATGGTTCAACCGTTCCAGATGCTCGATGTCAGTCGCGAGATGATCGAGGAACATCACGTTAAACAAAACTCCCATCACCTGCGCGATGGAAGGCTTCGTTTCATTCGCGCTGACCTCGACCTGCTCTCTATTTCCGCAGCGGACGCCGATCGCAAAAACTCTTTCCGCGCCGAGCCGAATCACCGGGCTCAGCGGTTGTTGCAGGCGGGCGCAGCCATCGCCAAAAAAAGCCGACCCGCGCGGAATTTTCAGTTGCACCGGCTCGAAAATCATTGGGATCGCGGCCGACGCACAGATGTGGTCAACGGTAATTTTTGCCGAAACCGTCACCAGCCGCACCCGCTGCCACGTCGGATGTCCTTTTGCGCCCTGGATGAAGAGATAGCTCTTCCCGGAGTTGAAATTCGTCGCCGAGATAGCCAGGGCGTAGAGGTGTCCGCGTTTGATGTTTGTCTGGATGCGGTCGCAATCGAGATGCCGGCCGAGAAAATGCCGCAGCGGGGTGGCATCTAACAACGACCGAGCGTGGCCTCCTCCGGTGATCCCGCCGAAAGAAAGATCGAGGATCCAGGTGAGCGAGTTGTGGGCCTGGGTTACAAGATCGCAATGGAAAACATCGGAGGGTTGAAGCCGCGCCCACATCTCGGCGAGCAGGGAGGTTGCGGAGGCAAATTCATCGCAGCCAGCAGCGAGCGCGCTGCCGTTGACTGCGCCAGCCGACGATCCTCCGATTAAAAGGAACGGATTGCCGTGGGCCTCGACCCGTTTAAGCTCACCTACACGTTTGAGAACACCGGCTTGATAGGCGCCTCGGGCGCCGCCGCCGGTCATCACCAGACCGATCGCATTGTCCATCATTTTCCCTTTACAGGATCGTCTGCGGTCGACGACTCGGTTGGCCTCTAGACGGAAGCCTTTTCGATCAGCACGCTTTGCCTGCTTCCTTTTTCTTCTTGCCTTAAGTTGGGAGCACCTCAAGTGTAAGCGCGAGGTACCCCCCTCTCAACGATCTATTGAAATCAAGACCTTAGCGACGATTCCTAGCAAAGTCTTGAGCCGAAATGACTTATATGGAAAGTATTCCGGGATAAGGAGTTAAGGGCGTTTCCTTGAATTTCGGAGCCTCTGATTCCTCGGAAGTCTTGGCTAAGTTGCTCCGGCTCATTTTGTGGATCTTGTGGAATCAGTCACTTAGCGGCTGGCCTTGCGTGCGGAGAGCTACGCGAAACGCATGCTTCCTTACAAAGTATTGAAAAATAAAGAATTTATTGGCAACAATCTCCGCGCACGGACATGTGGCTGACTACTGAAATGATTCGGGCTATGCCCCTCAGTTGTCAAAGAACGAATCGAGCTACAGCAACGCTCTGTTTGCTATGTATCTATTTTATCAGCCGAGTCAAGCTTAACTTGAAACCGTCATTCCTTGCTGGCCTTCGTCCCGACGCCGGCGGCGCTCTCACTGGTTTCCACCCGCTTGCACCTGTGCGCGTTGAACTGCTCCTGGATGGCGGACTGCGCATTTCCCATGTTCGGATCCCCGGAGAACTCTGCATTGCAGAACTCGCAGATTCCGCGCACAGGAACATTTCTCACTCGCTTTACGATCCGAAGATTCCGCTTTGGCATGAGCCAAGTTTCCCACAGCACCCTTTCCAGCGCTAGCCCTGTTTATTTCGGACTGCATTGCTACCCATAGCCGGTCTCGCTCTAGGTTGTTGCCTTCAGCCTCACCCACTCGATGCGGTCGCTCGCCAACTTGCCATCATTCACGAACATCTCATAGGCGGCAGCAAGCAGCTCCGGCCACTCCGTCGCGTCAAAATCCAGCGCAGAGGTGTCTCCGACGACAGCCACTTTCAGTGTGGCTCCACTGTCCGCGGTTGCCTCCAATATCCTGTCTCCTTCCTCAAAATTCTCTTCCAGGTCGAAGACGGCGACGGGATGGCCATTCGAATATGCAAAGAGATAGCGGAACAGCGCTTTGGTTTGGTCTGGGCCGGGCATCTTTGGGACCCCCGTTTCAACGCGCGAAGAAGTTAGCGGTTAGCGGGATACTTGCCCGCGGACGTGTTCGTAGCGATCCACTCTTGTTGATGCGTTTCCCGTCTGTTCAGTGCCCCACAACCTTAGAGACAGTATATCTGAATTCGTTGCCTGCCAAATCAGAGCAATTTATCCACCGCCCGTACTTAGAGCCTGCCTTAATTCGCATTGTGCAATTTTGAACATACAGACTCGTGGGAAGCTGACAAAGTGTGGCGCGTTATTTTTTTCTTCCTGAAAAATATGTGCCTTGTTAGGGCTAATCGACAAAAGAGAGGAAGAACATAAGTGGAACGCATCAAAGGCAGCGTCAAATGGTTCAACAACGCAAAAGGGTACGGCTTTTGGGGACGCGACAGTGGAGCGGATGTATTCATCCACTTTAGCGCCATCGCTAGTGAGGGCTACAAAAGCTTGCAAGAGGGCGACCAGGTTGAATTCGAGATCGTTCAGGGGCAGAAAGGGCCACAGGCGGCCAACGTCACTAAGGTCAACGCTTGATCCCGAACCAGCAAGCCCCGATGAGGAGACCAAGATTGTTACGGCCTTGAGGCGACCGTAGCCGGGGCGTGGCATCAATTCCTCTGGTGCAACCTCTGGGATCCTCATGACACCAAGGGAAAGGAATTGTTCCAGAAAGACTATTGCGATGCAGGTGGGGAGCAGTAATTGTTCCAATCACGTTAGCTGCTCAGAACCCGGTCGTGGCTTAGTGTCACGACGCCGCTGAGCCACACCGCCTGAGGGCGGTCCTTTCCAAAGCAAATCCGGCAGTCCCTCGCCACAGTGTAAAATGTTTAGCGCTCCGGGGATCAATCAAGGACCTCGTCGTAGGGGACAACGTGCAGCGATTCTCAAGAAGTCTTGCGGCGGCATTGGTCGTAACATCTTTTCTGGCGGCGCTCGGGGTCGCGCAAGCTTCGGAGGACGATTCCCCGCCGCCACCGAAGTTGCGCCTGCCGGCCGATGTGGCTACTCCCGTGCGATACCGCGGCGAACTGACCGCGATTCCCGACCAGGACACCTTTACCGGTACGGTCGAGATCGACCTGCGCTTCGCGAAATCCGCGCCGATTCTTTGGCTGAACGCGCAAAAGCTCACGGTGAAGGAAGCGACCTTGACGGTAGGAGGCGAAAAGGTCGATGCGAAGGTGCGCGCGCAGCCCGAGGAATATATTGGGTTTTCGTTCGCGCATCCCGTCGGTCCGGGGGAAGCGACGCTGCGCGTGTCCTACCAGGGCGAAATCAATCGCAAAGATGGACGCGGCGTCTTCCAGCGCAAGGATGGCGACCAGTGGTACGTCTATACGCAATTCGAGGACACCGACGCCCGTCGAGCCTTTCCCTGCTTCGATGAGCCGGGTTACAAGGTTCCTTGGCAATTAACGCTGCACGTGAAGAAAGGGCAGCAAGCGATCTCCAACACGCCAATCTTGTCCGAGATCGACTCTGGGGATGGCACAAAGACGGTGAAGTTCGCCGAGACCAAGCCGTTGCCGAGCTATCTGGTGGCGTTTAGCGTGGGGGATTTTGAATTCGTGGACGCAGGCAAGGCTGGAGCGAAAAACGTTCCCGTCCGCATCGTCGTTCCACGGGGCCGCGCCGCAGAAGCTAAGTACGCCGCCGAAACTACACCCGCCATCGTTGGGCTGCTCGAAAAATATTTCGGCATTCCCTATCCCTACGACAAACTCGACCAGGTCGCCGTGCCGCTGTTCGGCGGCGCCATGGAGAATGCCGGACAAGTGACCTATAGCGTGACGCTCATCCTTGCCAAGCCCGGACAGGACACGCCGCAGTGGCAACGCGAGTGGGTCTGGGTTGCTGCGCACGAACTTGCTCATCAGTGGTCGGGCGACCTTGTGACCACCGCGTGGTGGGACGACATCTGGCTGAACGAGGGCTTCGCCAACTGGACGTCGGACAAGATTGTGCATGAATACCATCCGGAATGGGGATCGAATATCGATGTGGTGAACAGCACCCAGGGTGCGATGGACAACGACGGACTGGTGAGTGCGCGGCGCGTGCGGCAGCCGATCGAGTCCGCCGATGACATCGCCAACGCCTTCGACAGCATCACCTATGACAAGGGCGACGCGCTGCTTTCGATGTTCGAAGCTTACATTGGCCCGGAGCGCTTTCGAGAACGTGTACGAAGTTACCTGGAGAAATACTCGTATAAGAGCGCCACTTCGGCAGACTTCCTGGCCGCGATCGCTGGCAACGATCCGGCGATCACGTCCGCGTTTTCGAGCTTCCTCGACCAGGAGGGAGTTCCGCTGATCTCGGCGAAGCTCGACTGCGGCGGGAAGTCGGTGAAGGTGGAACTTGCGCAACAGCGGTTCCTGCCGCTCGGCTCTCCGGGCGCAGCGCCCCAGGTCTGGAAGGTGCCGGTGTGTCTTCGTTATCCCGCCGGAGCGCACGATGAGCGCGAGTGCGTTCTGCTGGAACAACCGGAGCGGGAGGTGACGCTCGCACATGCACAGAGTTGTCCGGCGTGGGTGGACGCCAACGCGGATGCGAATGGTTATTACCGCGTTCTCTATGACCGGGGGGTGCTGGACAACCTTCTTAAAGACGATGCGCGGGTGCTCTCGGGGCGCGAAAAAGTGGCGCTCATCGGCGACTTGTCGGCTTTGACCGGTAATGGCAAGCTGCCGCTTGGTGCCGCGCTGGCGTTGGTTCCGAGCCTGGCCCGGGATTCAAGCCGGCGCGTGGTCGCTAAAACTCTGGACATCGCCACCGATCCCAAAGGCAATCTGGTTCCGTCCGATCTCGTCTCACAGCATCGCCAATACCTGGAAGATCTTTATGGGCAACGCGCGCGCGAACTGGGGTGGAAGGCCAAACCGGGAGAGAGCGATGACGATCGACTGCTCCGGCCAGAACTTCTCGATGTGGTTGCCAATCAAGCCGAGGATCCGGAGCTGATTGCCGAGGCGAAATCTTTGGCACTCGCTTGGCTGGACGATCGTAAGGCGGTCGCTTCCGACATGTTGGAGCCTGTGCTTAACACGGCCGCCCGCCACGGTGACCAGGCGCTCTTCGATCGCTTGCGCGCCGCAGCGAAACAGGAGAAAGACGAAAATATCCAGCGGCACCTGCTCACTGCCTTGGGGTCGTTTCCGCAGCCTGAGATTGCCAAGGAGGCTTTTTCGATCCTTTTGTCGGACGAATTTTCTCCCGAGCAATTGATTACGATTCTTGCGGCCGCTCACGACCTGCCCGGGTCTCGTGAACTCGCCTACGATTTCGTGAAGCAGAACTGGGACGCGCTTATCGGCAAGTTCCCTACCGACTGGGGGGCATTTATGACTTTCGTTGCGGCAGGCTTTTGCGACGAGCCACACCGCCGCGATGCCCAGGCTTTCTTCGAGGGACGGTCTACGAAATACAAGGGGGGGCCTCGCAATCTGGCGGAGACGCTCGAAAGGATCGACGTCTGCATCGCCTATAAGAAAGCGCAGCAGCCAAGTTTAAGGGAATTTCTCGAGCGCTACGGCAAGGGGAAGTAATAGTGCCAGCCAGCAGCGCTACCTTACTTTTGGTCACACACATATGTGAGCCACATCACTGCGTGACTGAGCAAAGAGTAGTTACTAGTATTCTCGCACCATTTTTCCATTCAGAAATCCAGCTTTGGGCCAGGCCGCCGGTTTTCTTAGCCTCTTTGGTTTTTCTGCTAGGATCAATGTTTGCTTTCGTGGGGGCTTAGCATTACAGCACGTTCTAAGGGTGTGACTCGCAATTACTTTGGATAATCTCACTGCAAAAAATGACGCGGACCTCTGACGGAAACACTGAATCAGCCTCTCGCATTGCTCCGCGGTATCAGTTCGAAACCCGCGTGGCAATCCAGATGAAGAGCGGGACGACGACGGAAGGCTGGGTAAGAGACCTGAGCGAGAGTGGCATCGGGGCCTTCGTCGGCCGCGAATTGACTGTGGGTGAAACGGCCACGCTTGCTTTTCGGTTGACCGACATAATCAAGATCGTGGTTCCGGCGCAGGTGGTTGTGTCGGTGGGAACACGCTATGGCTTCCGTTTCCTGGCGTTGAGCGCCGAGCAGCGAGATCAGATTGTGAAGGCAACGCAACACCTAAAGGTGATTCCATTCGTCGGCGGGTAGCGGCTGAGAGAACGTGAGAACAGCGCCGCGTGGAACTTAGAGTGGCCATTTACCCTTGTTGGAAGCCATCTGTTGGAGCCTTAAAGCACTAAGCAAAGAAGGCCCCTACCCTTGCGGGGATGGGGCCAAAGGCAGTCATGATCGGGGAAGGGTGCGGGACGTCATGCAACCAAGTGACTGCCCAGTCCGAACGCCCCCTCGGAACGCATCACCGTAAGTATCGACATAGAGACCGTTTCTGTCTGTGATGAGCGTCACACTTGATACTGATCGTTCCTAAGAGTACCGTAGATTATCACTGACACCTCGGGGATCGAAAGGCGACACTGTGGTGCGAAATGAATACCCACGCAAAACGATCTCAACAGGTCAACGTGAGGCTGTCCGGGGACGACCTCAGACTTATGCGCCAGGCCGCTGAATGTATGTGGCCAGGGATGCCCTTGTCGAACTCTACTCTCTTGCTGACACTCGCACGCAGTCAGGCGCAAGGCATCCTCAGCGCGAACCAACCCCGGAAATCTCCACGCTCGCCCGCCCGAGACGGTAAGGACGCACGTTAGATCGGGTTAGGCTACACTGCGTTGCAGCTAAGAACTTTAGCGCCAGCCAACGATCAGAGGCACAACTCGTGCGCGCATCCGATGCTTGCAGTTACGCTGCTTAGCAGCAAGGCCGTCGCCAGCGTAGGCGCGACTTATAGGGTTTTGGACTTCCGGCCGATATTCGGTGATAAGAGTCACAGCATACGGTGACAAGCGTTGCAGACCATTGCCACCAAAGGAGGTCTACTTTGGTACCGAGGCTGGTTCACGGGCCCGCCGGAGCCGTAGACTGCCTACATCTCCGAAGTTTTCCTCGCGTTGGCACTAGTTGAGCGCTGTCCCTTGCGAAGTAAGCGGGAGATGAGTGCAGCCGCGGCAAGCCAAGGTTCGACGCAGACACTCTCCTCCGGACGCTTGATTCCGAAGCAGGCCCGCTGACGCTGGCGATGGCTTTCGGCAATACGGACGGAAGGAGGCGCAATGATCGCGAGTGAAACTCTGCAAGAGAATACCCGCGTCCCATCTCCCGCGGAGAACCTCAGTCCGGAACGAATTGCTTATCTGGAAAACCTGGTCAGCCAGGCCAGAACTGCCGCCGCTATCTTTACTCAGTTCACGCAAGAGGACGTGGATCGCATCGTCAAAGCGATGGTGCTGACGGGCCTGGAGCAGGCTCAGCACCTTGCACGGCTGGCGGTTGAGGAAACCAAGCTCGGAGTCATGGAAGACAAGGTCATCAAGAACATGGTGGCCAGCGAGTTTGTCTACAACTATGTCAAAGACAAGCGTACGGTCGGCATTATTCGCGATTTCCCCGAGCGCAACTTGATGGAGATCGCGGAACCGATCGGCGTCCTGTTTTCGATTACACCGATTACCAACCCTACTTCTACGGTCTTATTCAAGTGCATTGTTGCGATTAAAACGCGGAATGCGGTGATTTTCGGCCCGCACCCGAAGGCCTGGCGCTGCTGTGCCGAGGCCGTGAAGATCATGTATGAGAAGGCGTTAAAACATGGCGCGCCGGAAGGCGTGTTCAGCTGTCTGGAATCGCCTACGATTCCCGACAACGCTTACCTGATGCGGCACAAAGATGTGGCCATGATTGATGCCACCGGCGGCCCGGGCGCGGTCAAAGCCGCCTACAGTTCGGGCAAGCCGGCTTTAGGTGTGGGACCGGGAAATACGCCGGTCTATTTGGAGAAATCCGCGGACCTGAATGCGGCCGTCGTGGACATCATTATCTCGAAGACGTTCGACAACGGGACTATTTGCGCTTCCGAACAGACGGTGGTAATCGACGATGAGATTTACGACCAGGTGCTGAAGAAGTTCGCCGACCTGGGCGCGCACATCTGCAACGAGAAAGAGACCAAACTGCTGGAGCGCACGGTAATTGATCCGCAAACCGGATTCATGCAGCCCATGGCCGTCGGGCAGAAAGCCACCGATATCGCGCGCTTCATCGGTGTGGCAGTGAAGCCGAATACCAAACTTCTGGTTGCGCCCATTCGCGGCGTGGGGCGCGAACATCCCCTTTCCGTCGAAAAGTTATTCCCGGTGCTGGCAGTCTATCGGGCGAAATCCGTTGCGGAGGCAATCCAGGTGTGCGTGGACGTCAACCATGCCGGAGGCATTGGACATACGGCAGTCGTTTTCTCGCGCAACGATGAGGTCATCCGCAAATTCGGCGAGGTCATCAACGCGGGGCGGATCATCGTGAATTCGCCGGGCGCAATTGGCGCCCTGGGCGCGGTTTACAACGATCTGGTGCCCACCTTCTCTTTTGGATGCGGGACCGGCGGCGGTAACAGCACGACCGACAACGTCAACATCTACCACTACCTGAATATCAAAAGACTGGCTCGGAGGACCCAAAACCATATGTGGTTCCGAGTTCCTAATCAGATTTACTTCAACATGAATGCGGTGGAGAACGTGCGGCAATTTCCATCGCGCTCGACTGTCATTGTCACGAATCCGGCCCTCGAGCAAATGGGCCACGTGGATATTGTCCGGCGAAATCTTGCGCCCGAAACTCAGGTGCACGTTTCGGTGATTCCAGACGCGGAGCCAGAGGTCAAGGTCGTCCTGCAGGGAGTCGAGGAACTCAGCTTCTATAAAGCGGACCAGATCATTGCGCTGGGCGGCGGGTCGGTGATCGACGCGGCGAAGATCATGAAGCTCAAATATGAATCGCCCGAGGCTGACCTGGAAGAGTTGGCCGCGCCTTTTCTGGATCTGCGCAAGCGCGTAATCCAGTTTCCAACGGAGAAGAAGAACCGGGCGCGGTTGATTGCCATCGCGACGACCAGCGGAACGGGAAGCGAAGTTACGCCGTTCGCTGTGCTGACCGATAAGGCGAGCGGACGGAAGGTGACACTCGCCGATTATTCATTAAGTCCGGATGTGGCGATCGTTGATCCGCAGTTTGTGATGTCGATGCCGAAGGGTCTTACGGCGGACACCGGCATTGACTGCTTGACCCATGCACTGGAGGCGGGCGTTTCGAATTACGCCTCGCCCTACACCGATTCCAATGCCATGCAAGCGATTCGGCTGGCGTTCAAGTACCTACCCATCGCTTATGAGCATCCGCGGGATGAGGAAGCGCGCTCGATGATGCACAACGCCGCCTGCATTGCAGCGATGGCGTTTTCGAATGCGTCGGTAGGACTGAATCACGCGCTGGCGCATGCCTTTGGCGCACGCTTCGGCGTCGCTCACGGCCGTGCGAACGCCCTCATGCTGCCGCACGTGATTGCCTACAACGCGGCCGTTCCGACTAAGTTCATGCCGTCGCCATATACGCAGGGGTATGTGGCGCACAAGAAGTACGCGACGGTCGCGGACTTATTGGGGCTGGGGGGGCACACGGTAGAAGAAAAAGTTGAGAAGCTGATTGCCGCGATCTCACAGTTACTTGAGCAATTGGGCGTTCCGCGCTCGATCGCAGAACTGGGCATCTCGAAAGAAGAATTTGAGCGGGCGATGCCCGATCTGGTGCAGGCCGCCTTTAACGATCCCTCCTGGCGTTCGAACCCGCGTATGCCGCTGATGAACGAATTGGTCGAGTTGTTCTGGAAAGCATATGCGGGACGAGGTGCAACCGCGCGGGTTGGTGTAGCGGACCAACAAGCGGTGTAGAGGCGGCGGTGTTTATGGCAATGACTACGAAGCCGTTGAGCATGGATGAAGGGCACTTCATGCTTACCTTGCGTGCGGCCGGAGCGAAGCTTAACGTAGCGGACGGCGAAGCGATCTTGGATTTCTCCGCGGTGCGCCGAGTCGACTCGAAAGCATTGCACGCCCTGGAGGAGTTCGCCCAGATCGCCGGCGAGAAGGGCATCAAAGTCGTCTTACGCGGCGTGAACATCGATGTTTACAAGGTGTTTAAGCTGGTGAAATTGACGCGGCTGCTTTCCTTCGAATACTGCCCTGCGCAGTCGCCGCGTAGCTATTAGGAGAGACGTCATGCACAACCATCAACAGAGTGACCGCCTTTCCTGGGGCGACACCGTCTTTCTGCATCTGGAGCGGGAAGGCATGCCGCTCAATGTGGCGAGCATCTGCGTGTTCGAGGGCGAGGTTTTGTTTGAAGACTACGTTCAATACGTCGAGTCGAAACTGCCCCTCATTCCCCGCTATCTCAAGCGGTTGGTGCCCGCGCCCTTCGGGCTCGGTCTTCCCAGTTGGGAATACGACCCGGAGTTCGACGTCCGCCGGCACGTGCTCGAAGCAAGGCTCAAGCATGGCACGGACACAGAACTGAGAACTCTCGCCGGCAAGCTTTTCAGCACGGTCATAGACCGCCGGCACCCGCTGTGGGACATCACTGTGGTGCACGGGCTGAAAGGCAATCGAACGGCGCTCATTTTCCGCCTGCATCACTGCATGGCCGATGGAATTGCGGGCGTGGGCATTATGAACGTGCTTCTGGATGCGAACCCCGAAGCCCCGCGCCTTCCCAGGAAGAAGCTAAAGTTTCGCGTTCCACCGCCGCGCGACCCGTTGACCTCACTTACTACCGGCTTTGTGGAGACTTATTCCGACTTTGTCAAACGAATCCTCTCCGCCTTGACCGACCTGCTGAGCATGGCGGAACGCGCGGCGGCCAATGGCAGCGACGTGGACACCCGGGAGTTTGTGAGTCTGATTCCTGAAATTACCGCATTTACCGAGCGGCTCCGTTTTAACGTCCTTTATCAAGGACCGCAGAAATTTGCGTTCACCGAAATTCCGCTGGCGGATATCAAGGCCATCCGGCACAAATGCGGGACGAGCGTGAACGACGTGATTCTCGCCATCGTGACCGCGACCATTCGACGGTACTGCGAATTGCATGGCGATCGGGTGAAAGGCAAACTACTGCGGATCATGGTGCCGGTAAATTTGCGCGGTACAAGCAGCACGTCGGAGTTAGGGAACCGCATTTCGCTGGTTCCCGTCACCATCCCGCTGGATATCCGGCCACCACTCAAGCTGCTCGCGGCAGCACATAAACGGGCAGAGTTTCTCAAACGTATTCACGCAGCGGAGTTAGTAAGTCTGGCTGGAGGACTGATCGGGATGTTCCCCACCTCGGCGCAGGGATTGATTGGGCCCCTTGTCAGCCGCCTGCCGATCACGCCGTTTAACCTGGTGTGCACGAATGTGCCTGGCCCGCAGGTGCCGCTCTACTTGCTTGGCCGTAAGATGTTGCATTGTTATCCGTATGTTCCAGTCGGAGGCGAGATGGCGGTCAACTGCGCTATCCTGACTTACAACGGCACGGCGCACTTCGGTTTCAGCGGGGACGCGCAGGCAGCACCAGATCTCCGAAAACTGGAGAAATTGCTGGCGGAAAGCTTCGGAGAACTGCGCGCTGCCGCTGGACTCGAGCCGCCGCAAAAAAAAGAAAAGAAGCGGGCACGCCCGAAGCTGCGGGTTGCGTCTGTCCCTGCGACGGCAAAGGCCGCGCCCGTGCCGGCAAAGGCGATGTCGACGCCCGCGCCAATGGCAACTGAATTGAAACAAGCTTCCGAACCTGCGCCAGCAACTGAGACGAACGTTGCGCGAGAACAGCGGATTGTCGCGTAAAGACATAACCGGTGTAAACCGTGGTAGGTACTCATTCAGCCTCGCAAACGGCAGACTGGCGGGCCCTTGGCTATAGTCTGCTTCTCGTTCTTAGTGCATGTGCTGTGTGGCTGGTGCCGATTGGGCACAGGTCGTACACGGAAGCCCAGTCTGGCCGATTCTCCCTTCGCTTGTCTTCTTACTTAGTAACCAATTGCCGCGAGGTGAAGTATGGAGTCTGTCAAGCGGTTGCTGCTTTGCATTCTTACGATTTTCCTGTGCCTGCCTGCCTCAGCTCAGCAGACTGACATCAACCGTTACACGCTTTTCACCGGATTCGATTACCTGATCAGCCCGGCTAGAAATCTTACAGAACGCGGATTAGAAGGGGATTTTGGCGTCACTCTGAAACCGTGGTTGGGCGTCGGCGGTGACTTCAGCGCCATGGGTGACGATGTCATCAGTGGGGCGGGGACCATCAACGGGAGCGAAACGGTCTACGCGCCGATACTGGAGAATATTCCTCCTATCTACGGCGGCCCAATAAACCCAAGCTCGGTTCACGTGCCGTTCAGGTCCTCTACCTATGTTTTTGCCGTCGGGCCCCAGTTTTACATTCGGAAATGGGATAAAGTTACATTTCTCATCCGTCCCGGCTTTGGAGGAATGCACGAAGTAGCGGATATCTCCTTACCGGCTCCATTGGCGGGTCTGTTCGGCGCACTGGGAGTTCCGCTGCCTAGCAGCCATCAGACAGATACCCAATGGTTCATCGGCACGGGCGGCGGGTTCGACATCAACCTGACACGACCAGTAGGATGGCGGTTTGCCACCGACTGGGTGAATACTCACTTGTTCTCTAACTTACTGGTCCCCCGGCAGAACTATTGGCGATTTTCCACCGGCCCGACCTTTCGCTTTGGCCATTTGAAGTAGCACGGCAAAGAAGTATTGAACTATGAAGCCTCAAACCCTTAACGACATCTTCTCGACCATTGTGGAGCGTCGGCACGAGCGGGTGATGCTTGCCCGGGAAGCAGGCCGGTGGGTTCCTATTAATTCGCAGCAGTTCTACCAGTATGTTGCGGCCGTGGCCGTGGCGCTGCGGAACTGGGGCATATGCAAAGGCGACCGTGTTGCCATCCTGAGTGAGAACCGGCCTGAATGGGTGGTCACGGACTTCGCATCGTTCCAATTGGGCGCGGTGGTTGTGCCCATCTATGCGACGCTGACCGCCCAGCAGACGGCGTACATCCTGTGCGATTCGGGGGCGAAGGTCGTTGTCGTCTCCACCGAGCAACAGTTAAAAAAGGTCCTTTCAATCAAGGAACAAACAGCAGTGGAACGAGTGATGGTGATGGATCCGCTGGACACGGAAGATGCGGCACCCATGCGCCGGTTGATGGAGGAAGGCCCGCGCGAACGAGACACGGAACTAGATGCTGGCGCGCGCTTGATCGCTGCCGACGATTTGGCTTCCATTATTTACACCTCGGGAACCACGGGCACCTCCAAGGGTGTGCAGTTGACTCATGGCAATTTGACTTCAAACATAATGCACTCGCTCGAAGGTTTCGACGTTCACCCTGGGCACGTCAGTGTTTCTTTCTTGCCGCTCTCGCACGTCACGGCGCGTCATGCCGATCTGGCCTTGCTTTACCACGGCGTGACGTTGGCCTATTGCCCCTTTTTCGAACAGTTGCCTCAGGTCCTGCTGGAAGTCTTGCCCACTCTATTTGTCGCCGTGCCGCGCGTTTACGAAAAGATTTACAGCCAGGTGGAACAGAAGGCCAAGAAATTTCCGAAGCGGGCGATTTATCGATGGGCCCTATCGGTGGGGCGCGCCCATCTCATGAAGATTCTGGCCGGCGAAATTCCGACCTCACTAAGTTGGAAGCTGGCGGACAAGCTGGTATTTTCCCAGGTGCGTGCACGGATGGGCGGCAACGTGGAAGTATTCGTCTCGGGCGGGGCGCCCCTGGGCACGGAACTGGCAGCATGGTACGCCAGTATTGGCATTCGCATCCACGAAGGCTACGGCTTGACCGAGACTTCTCCGGTGATTGCAGTGAATAGCCCGCGGGCGCACAAACTGGGCGCAGTAGGGCGTCCTCTCTCGAATGTCGAGGTTCGGATTGCGGAGGACCGGGAGATTCTTGTGCGCGGCCCTTCGGTCTTTCGCGCCTACTGGAACCGGCCGGAAGAAACCAGCACCGCATTTGCGGACGGCTGGTTCAAAACCGGAGATATCGGGAACCTGGATGAAGACGGGTTCTTGTGGGTCACCGATCGTAAGAAGGACCTGCTCAAGACATCGGGCGGAAAATTTATCGCCCCGCAACCGGTCGAGAACTCCCTTAAGTTGAATGCCCTGATTGGAACCGCAGTGGTCGTGGGAGACCGGAGGAAATTCGCGTCCGTGATTATTTCCCCCTGTTTTGCTCTGCTCGAGGACTGGGCGCGCGACAACCACATATCGTTTTCTTCCCGGCAAGAGCTGATTGCCCATCCGAAGGTCAAAACGCTTTATGAAGGCATTGTCGGCGAGGTGAACCGCAACCTGGCGCGCTACGAGACGTTAAAGAAAGTGCTGCTGGTGCCGGATGAATTCAGCGCCGACGATGGCAGCCTCACGCCGACGTTGAAGCTTCGCCGCAAAACCGTTGAGGAGCGCTATCGCAAACAGATCGATGAATTATACGAGGAAGGCGATGTAGCTATCGTGGCCTAGCAGCGTGCCGAATCGCCTCCTGACGTCCAAATTGCTTCTCACAATTCATCTGCGTTTCGCATAAAGCCGCGTTCTATCGGTTATCCTCAGTCTTTAGTCTCTAAACACTCTTAGTCGTTCAACGGCTGGTCTTTCAACAGCAGCAATGAAGTATCTCAGCATCACCCGAGGGCACGTTCACGCATGGCGAGCGTACAAATCGAGTATTCCCCTTCTACAAACAAGCGACTGATCCTTGGCGCCCAGCTTGCCTTTCTGCCCACTGGCATCCTGATGACGCTGCTGGGCCCGATGCTGCCGCTGCTCATCGCGCGCTGGTCGCTCAATGACACGCAGGCCGGCAATCTGTTCTTAGTGCAGTTTCTGGCTGCGGTTGTGGGGGTGCAGCTATCGGGAGTTCTGCTCACACGGCTCGGATATCGGCCCGCATTTTTGTTGGGCTTGCTGCTGATGGCTGTCGGCGCCGCTTTGCTCTACGCTGGCTCGGCGCGCTTGGGGATGGCCGCCATCGGCGTCTATGGGCTTGGAGTTGGCCTGATCGTTCCGACCGATAGTCTTCTGATTGCCGAAATCAGCGGGGATGCACGCACCCGAGCCGTGAATCTTCTGAATTTCTTCTGGGGATTCGGCGCTGTTTTCTGCTCGTTGATGGTAGCGTGGGCAGCGGCTCACAGAATGCTGCCGGTCTTCCTTGGTGCGGTGTCGTTGTTCCTGGTGTTGCTCGTAGTCGCGATGTGGCGATTGCCTTTCCCCGCCGCTGCCGCGCCATCGGATCGCGGGCCGCGCTGGCAAGAGTTGGCCAAAAATCCGGCGATCTGGCTCTTTGCGGCCGTGTTCTTCTTTTATCCCGGAGCTGAAACCGCGGTCGGCGGCTGGATCGGCTCGTATGTCGCGCGGCTGGGACCGCAGGAAGCGCGCTGGGCGCCGCTGATGCCGGCGTTTTTCTGGTCGGCGCTGACCACCGGGCGCGCTCTCGGCACCATGTTCCTCTCTTACCTTTCCGAGCGGCGCGTTTTGCGCGTGGGATTCGCCACGGCTGCAGGTGGAATCGTTTTGATGCTCGTTGCCACCGCCCTACCCGGAGTGATTCTCGGAGCCTTAATTACAGGACTGAGTTTCGCCACGTTGTATCCCATCACCATCGCGCGGCTTTCGCTGCGCTTCGGTGTGGCTGCGCGCAGCATCGGCGCGGTGATGTTTTCGCTGGCGTCGATCGGCCCGGCGGTCATCCCGTGGATGGTGGGCGTCGTCTCGCAAAACACGGGCAGCCTGCGCTCGGGATTATTGCTTCCGTTGGGAGCGACGGTGCTTCTGCTTTTGATTCACTTGCGCGACTGGTAGAGACTTATCCTAGAAGCACTCGGAGAGAATGCGAGCTAGCGGGGTTATAATTGTGCAAGGTGAGCCGCCTATTTCAATCGTTCGAGTTTGCGAATCGAGGCTGGGACGTTCGCTTGCTAGAAAACCAGTCGCTACGCTCAGTGTTCGTCTGGCTATTGCTCGACTTGTTCATGCTTGGGATGCTCACAAGCATGATGATTTTCGATGTTTTCCGTCTTCACCGCTTTAGCTGGACGAACGCCATGCTTATCGTGCTTTTCCTCACTTCCGTTTTTCCCCTTTCGCGATTAATCTATCGGCGACTCGGACACTAACTCGTAACAATCAGCCGATCCCTCCGGAAACTAGACTCACGCACTCCCTACGACCGCGACGCCTTGACCCGCTTCTTTCGCTCGAGCCGGAGCGGAGCGGTCGAAGCCAGCTCCACGCGGTTGCGACCTTTTTGCTTGGCGCGATAAAGCGCCTGGTCTGCCGCATGGATTACTTGCTCAGGCTGCCGATAGCGAGTGCTGGGCTCGGCCACGCCGATGCTCACCGTCACCGACAGGCCGTCGGGCGGGCGGCTGAGAGGAGACGGAGCAGCCTTCTTTTTCGCAGGCCGTCTGCGGTCGGCGGCCTTTCTGCGGTCGGCTTCTTCTGCCCGCAGGTCGGTTCTTCTCTCCCCGCCGCGCATGCGAAAGGTCGAGTCCTGAATAACCCCGCGCAGCGCTTCCAAATGCTCGAACGCCTCTTTGGCCGATATACCGCGGAAGACTACTGCGAACTCCTCGCCTCCACAGCGAAATGCCTGCCCACCGCCTGCGACGTTGGAGATCCGCGCCGCAACCATGCACAAAACCTGGTCGCCGACGTCATGCCCATAGGTATCGTTAAAGCTCTTGAAGTGATCGATGTCAACGATGGCAATGGCATACTGCTGATCGAGCGAAAGCAGCGCCTCGTTGAAGGCGCGCCGTCCACGGATCCCCGTCAGCTCGTCATAGTAGGCGAGCATATACGAAGTCTCAATCAGCGAAGCCGCGATGATTAACGCAGCAGTCGCCACGTAGGCATCGGAGCCTCTCCCAATCGGCGAGAACTCGAGCCACAGAAAAACAGCCGCCACGGACCAGACAAATCCAGGCTCGATGGGCTTGCGCGTCTGCACGTAGCGCCGAATGAACACCGCCGCAGCAGCGGCCAGACCGGCCAGCGCCCAAACCGGAATGTCAGCGTGGTTGGGGCCGTGCGCTGCGATGGCGCTGTTTTCTGGCCGGCACAGAACTGCTACGACAACGGACTCGAGAAAAAGCAGGCCAAAGCGCGGCGCGATTCCGGCTATCACCAGTCCGCGTTCGCGCATGGCGGCAAACAGGATGAAGTTGAGCGGGATCAGAAGCGCCGCCAGCGTTACGGCGGTGCGACCCGTCCCGCTGTGGGCGTGCCCAGCAGAAAAGAAATCAACCGCGCGATGCCCAAGCAGAAGCGTCAGCAGTGAAAACAGAATGCGGCTGGAATTGAACCGCCAAGCCAGAAGTAATCCGGCCGCAAAGACGGCAACATAATAGAAGGAGAGCGAAGAGGCGATCTGTGCGAACAGAGCACTGTTGACGAGCACGACCACGACGGCCAACACCGCACCGCCGGGAACCAGCCACGCCTTCCAGACTTTGCCGTTCACCACTGAGCCTCTGCGCTAATGACTCGGCGCTGACAACCTCTTTGCCGAGACCGCTGCCACGATCCCAGCTTTCAGAATACGGCAGCGCGGGAGAGAAGGCAGTTATGTTTCAGACACCGGCGAACTTGCTGATTGTGGTCTGCGCCCGTGGTAGTCTTCCCTGTTCATGGCCGAGTCCGTCAATCCCACGCTGCGCATTGCCATCGACACGGGCGGAACTTTCACCGACTGCGTGTGGGTCGAAGCCGGCGAACTCAAAACTCTCAAAGTATTCTCGACGCCCGGCGATCCCTCGCGCGCCCTCGCCGAGGCGCTCGCTAAAATCGGCGCCACAGCCGGCGTCACGCTGTTGCACGGCACCACTGTAGGCACAAACGCGCTGCTCGAAAGAAAAGGCGCACGGGTTGCGCTCATCACCACAGCCGGGTTTGAAGATGTCATCGAGATTGGCCGCCAGGCGCGCCCCCGGCTTTACGATTTCTTTTTCGATCGGATTCCGCCGCTGGTCGCTCGCGACATGCGTTTCGGCGTCCACGAGCGCATCGATGCCGAAGGCCGGGTGTTGCAGCACCCGTCAGACGCGGAATTAGCGAAACTGCGGGACGCGGTATTGCGCACGCAGCCCGAGGCCATCGCGATCTCGCTCTTGTTCTCGTTTGCGAACGCGGAAAACGAAGCGCGGGTTGCGGCGGCGCTGGCCGATTCCCGCAAACCGCTCTCTGTATCGCACCAGATCCTGCCCGAGTTCCGCGAATATGAACGCACCAGCACGGTTGTCGTGAATGCGTATCTCCAGCCGCTCATGCAGAACTACATGGAAAAGCTGGCCGAGCGAGTTGAGCAATTAAGTAGTGATGCTACAGCGTGCGCCCGCCGCAGATCTCCCAGCCAACCTCGATCGCGCATCTTCGTCATGCAGTCCAGCGGCGGAATCACCGCTCTCCAGTCGGCCGCGCGCGAACCGGTGCGCACCGTGCTGTCTGGCCCCGCCGGCGGGCTTGTGGGCGCTGCCGCCGCGGCCTCCCGAAGCGGTTTCACGAAGATTTTGTCGTTCGACATGGGAGGCACATCGACCGACGTTGCCGCCGTGCAAGGCGAGATCAGCGCCGGCAATCAGTCGGAAGTAGCCGGGCTCCCCGTGGGCGTCCCCATGCTCGAAATTCACACCGTGGGCGCGGGAGGCGGATCGATAGCGCGCTTCGATGCTGGCGGCCTGCTGCGCGTAGGGCCGGAATCGGCGGCCGCGGATCCCGGTCCCATTTGCTACGGCCGCGGAACCCAACCCACGGTGACCGACGCCAATCTGCTCTTGGGACGACTTCGGCCCGACCGTTTTTTGGGCGGCGAGTTTAAGCTCGACCTGGAACGAACGCGCCGGATCGCAACCGAATGGCTGGAGCAGCAGCGCGCGCCGATGAGCCTGGAGCAGTTCGCGCGCGGCGTGGTGCGGGTGGTGAACGCAAATATGGAGCGTGCTCTGCGCGTCGTCTCCATCGAGCGCGGCTACGATCCACGCGATTTTGCGCTGGTCGCCTTCGGCGGCGCGGGCGGCCTGCATGCCTGCGAACTGGCCGAAGCGCTGGCGATTCCCACCGTGATCATTCCGGCGCGGCCGGGTGCGCTGTCGGCCTTCGGAATTCTGGTAAGCGACGTGGTCAAAGATTTCTCGCGCACGTTGCTTTGGCGGCTGCGGGGCCACGTGCCACACGGGGATCTTCGAAAAGAATTTCGCAAGCTGGAAGCCGCGGCCCAGAAGTCATTTGCCGAGGAGCGCTGGCCATCCCACCGGGCACTCCATTACGAAAAGAGCCTCGACCTGCGCTATCGCGGCCAGGGCTATGAACTCAACGTGCCCGCCAGCGGAGATGTCATCGCACGCTTCCATGAGGAACACCAGCGCCGCTACGGCTATCACCACCCCAGCCGCGAGATCGAACTAGTAACGTTGCGGCTGCGGGCAAGGTTGCGCACGCCACAGCCAGCGCCTTCCGGAAAGACCGCGAAGCCATTCGCACCACGCGGCTCTTCGGCGCGCGTTGATCCGTTCGAACGGGCACGAGTGGTCTTCGTCAAGGCACAAACCACGCCTGTCTTCGACCGCGGCCAACTCCCCACGAGGCACATCCTGAGAGGACCGGCAGTGATCACCGAATACAGCGCGACGACGGTGATTCCGCCGGGAAAGAAGCTTTGGGTGGACTCGCAGGAAAACCTGATTGTGCAGCTAGGGAGTGCGTAACCGTCGATCAGCAGCGAGTTAGCGACACGAGGAGTAGCATCGGGCCCAGAGACACCGCTCCCAAACTGAGCGGCAGCGTCAACCGTAGACTTCGGCCTTTCGATTGGTCCGACTGAGGCACACGAAACAACCAAGCGATCCTGAAAGTCAAAAGCAGGGCAGCGAGAATAAACAAGAGCCTAATCGAGATCGATATTGCCAGCTCTGCTCGGCTCGGATGGTATCCCCCATCGCCAAGACCCATGGCGATTCCGACCCAAAAAAGAAGCGCCGCGACAATGTAATAGACGACTATCTCTAGTTCCATAGAGAATAACTGTCACGGACTGCTAAGGCCGGAATCCATCATTCTTCGTCCTGAAGCTTCGTCTCCTCGATCGCCATATCTTTGAACTCGCTCGATTCGAAGACCTCTCCGCATTCCTTGCATTCCACGTACTCGGAATCCTCATCGCGCGAAACAATCTGTACCTGCGGATGCTTGCAGAGATCGCGGGTGATTTTTTGCTTAGGGGGCTGCGAGGGTTGGATCGGCATCATATGCATAGCGAAGTAGCTTCGGTCTTGGACAAGCGGTTGGTCGTCAATTTAGGGAAATTGGCGGTATTTTGGGACGGGTCGGTCCGGATGTCAAGTCCCTAAAGGCAGATGCGTGCTGGTGACCGGTAGGCCAGTCGGCCAATGTTCGAAACTGCTGGTTCGAGATCCCATTTTGGACGGGCCGTAACCCTTTTATCCCCTTAAACTTACCGCTCGACAGCGATTTTGATCCATTGGCTGCTCAGGCTTGCAAAGAAGACGCCGCTGGGGTTAGAATTAAAGGCGACCTAAAGAGTCGTATTTCTATACGACCGTATTGGTCGCCATTTAAAATGCCAGGGCCGAAATGCTGAAGCTGACCAAAAAAGCCGACTACGGTCTGATGGCCATGAAACACCTGGCCGAACATGCCGCCGACGGCGCCTGCAGCGCCAAGGATGTCGCCGAAGCGTACGGCATTCCGCAAGAGGCGTTGGCCAAGATTCTGCAGCGGCTGGCCAAGGCGGGCCTGCTGGCGTCGCAGCACGGCATCAACGGCGGCTACACGTTGACGCGCGACCCGAGAACGATTTCGGCGTTTGAAGTAATCAAGGCCATCGACGGCCCGCTGTTCATCACGTCGTGCGTCACCGTGCGCGGCGAGTGCGGCCAAAGCGACCGCTGCACGATTCGTGAGCCGCTCCGCAAGGTGAATGAGAGCATCGAGCAAGTATTGAAGAACATCAAAATTTCGCAGATGAAAGAAGAGCCGGAAACGATCGAAATAAAGAAGCCGTCGATCAGCAAGCCGGCAGATTTAGTAACGATTTCGTAGAAAAAAATGCCCCTTTAGGGGCTGTAGGAGCAACGCAATCATGAGCACGAACGGCAAGACACCGACCCCAGCCATTCAGGAAATTGGACAGCGTGCAGTTCCCGAAGGCATCAAGCTGCCCATTTATATGGATAATCACGCGACCACCCCGATGGACCCGCGCGTCCTCGAAGAAATGCTTCCCTATTTCACGGAGAAGTTCGGCAACGCCGCCAGCCGCAACCATCCCTTCGGATGGGCGGCCGAGGAAGCGGTCGAACTCTCGCGCGACCGCATCGCCAAGCTGATCGGCGCGACGGCCAAGGAAATCATCTTCACCTCGGGCGCCACCGAAAGCGACAACCTGGCGATCAAGGGTGTCGCCGAGATGTACCGCGAAAAGGGCAACCACATCGTCACCGCGGTCACCGAGCACAAAGCCGTGCTCGACACCTGCAAGCACCTTGAGAAATTAGGCTTCCGCGTAACCTATTTGCCGGTGCAAAAAGACGGCCTCATCGATCTCGACGACCTGAAGCGCGCCATGGACGACAAGACCATCCTGGTCACCATCATGGCCGCCAACAACGAAATCGGCGTGCTACAGCCCATCGCCGAGATCGGCAAGCTCTGCCGCGAACGCGGCGTGGTTTTCCACTCCGACGCCGTGCAAGCGATCGGCAAGGTTCCCATCGACGTGAACAAGATGAACATCGACGTCGCCTCCATCACCGGCCACAAGCTCTACGGCCCGAAGGGCGCCGGCGCGCTCTACGTACGCCGCAAGAATCCGCGCGTGCAACTGGTCGCGCAGATTGACGGCGGCGGCCACGAGCGCGGCATGCGTTCCGGCACGTTGAATGTTCCCGGCATCGTCGGTCTCGGCAAAGCGTGCGCGATCGCGCAGGAAGAAATGGCACAGGAATCGTGCAAGATCGCCGGCCTCCGCAATCGCCTGAAAGACAGCATCATGAGCCAGCTTGACGAGACTTATATCAACGGCTCGATGGAACACCGTCTCCCCGGCAACTTGAACATCAGCTTTGCCTACGTGGAGGGCGAGTCGCTCCTGATGGGCATCAACGATATCGCGGTTTCCAGCGGTTCGGCGTGCACCTCCGCGACGCTTGAGCCATCTTATGTATTGAAGGCTCTCGGCACCGGCGACGATCTGGCGCACAGCTCGATCCGCTTCGGTATCGGCCGCTTCAACACCCAGGCCGAAGTCGATTATGTTGCCGACCGCGTAGTCGAGACCGTCCAGCGCCTGCGCGAACTGTCTCCGCTCTATGAGATGGCGAAAGAAGGCGTGGACCTGAAGAGTGTGAAGTGGGCCGCAGAGGCGCACTAGAGGCAAGGTTTCAGGGTTTCAAAGTTGCAAGGTTTCAAAGTAAGTGTAATGAAGCTACTTGCAGCTCTGGCGACCCGGTGGACAACGTTGAAACCTTGAGACATTGAAACTTTGAAACCTATAAGGGTGAGGAGCAAGAAATGGCATACAGCGATAAGGTAATCGATCACTACAACAATCCGCGCAACGTGGGTTCGCTCGACAAAAAGGACAGCGATGTGGGAACCGGCCTGGTCGGAGCCCCCGAATGCGGCGACGTCATGAAGCTGCAAATCAAGGTCAACCCGGAAACCAACGTGATTGAAGACGCGAAGTTCAAAACCTTCGGCTGCGGCTCGGCCATTGCATCGTCGTCGCTCGCCACCGAGTGGGTAAAGGGCAAGACGATTGATCAGGCCCTGGAGATCAAAAACACCGAAATTGTGAAAGAATTGGCATTGCCGCCGGTCAAGATTCACTGCTCCGTGCTCGCCGAAGACGCGATCCGCGCCGCCATTGGCGACTGGAAGAAAAAGCAGGAATCGTCGAAGCCGGCAGAGATGCAGGCGAAGTAGGAAATAGATCCCAGCTAAGTCTTTGGTTTATAAAGACTTTACAAGTAAGTCCTTATTTATCAAAGACTCAGCCGAGATCCCATCCTAAGTCTTTGGTTCTAAAAGACCAAGGCAAGGGGGGTCTCCAGGCGAGTCCGGATTATGGATCAAGCAATCAAAGACGAAGCGGTGAAAACAACACCTGCGGCTCCGGCCAAGGGCATTGAGGTCACCGAGAAGGCGATCGCCAAGATTCGCTCCGCCATGCAGAAGGAAGGGATTTCTCCCGAGCAGGGTGGCCTGCGGCTAGGTGTACAAGGCGGAGGATGTTCCGGCCTAAGCTATAACATTCGCTTCGACACGCAGCCGCGCGAGCGCGACCGCATATTTCAGTTCGGCGACGTCCGCGTGTTTGTCGATCCGAAGTCTTTCATCTACTTGCACGGGATGATCCTCGACTACCAGGAGACCCTGATGCAGCAAGGCTTCGTCTTCGTGAATCCAAATTCGACGAAGTCGTGCGGCTGCGGAAGTTCGTTCTCGGCGTAGGTTATGTGGCGCGGACACTCTTGTCCGCACAGATAAATTAGAGTGACGGGCGTTCTCGCCCGTCCCAATATTGAGTTGCAATGGGGCGGGCGAAACGTCCGCCCCAAGTTTTGTACGGCAGCGTCTTTATGGCAACTTCAGAATCAAAGTCGTCAGTAATTGTGCCCGGCGAAGCCTCCACGGGTTGCTGGTCGTGCGGCACCATGCGCGCCACTCACTTTTGCAGCGCGTGCGGCAAGGTGCAGCCCGCCGTCCCGGTCGACTACTTCACCTTTTTCGGCTTCCCGCGGAAGCTCGAGCTGGATACAGCCGCGCTGGAAAAAGAGTTCTACGCGCTGAGCCGGCGTCTGCATCCCGACGCCTTCGCGCAGGCAGATCCGACCGAGCGCGCCTGGAGCCTGGAGCAAAGCTCGATGCTGAATGATGCCTACCGCACGTTGAAGGATCCGATCAAGCGCACGGAATACCTGTTGCGACTGGAAGGCGTGGAACTGGGCGAGCAGTCAAAGCAGGCCACGGAGAAGGCCCGCGCCACCGGCGAACTGAAAAAACAGGTCGTGCCAGCCGATTTGCTGGAAGAGGTTTTTGAGCTCAACATGCATCTCGAAGAGCTGCGCGCGCAAAAGAAGGCAGGAGAAGACGATCCCGCGCTGCTCGAAGAAATTGGAGAAGCCAAACTTACGCTGGAAGAGAAATACGACGCCTTGTTCAACGAACTGAAGCACGAGTGGAAAAAATGGGACGCCGCCGTCGATAGCGGAACGGAAGAAGACCGCAGAGCGCTTCTTGCCCGTATGCTCGACGTGCTGAACCGGCGGAACTATATAAGAAACCTGGTGCGGGACGTGAATGAGGCAATGGAAAACTAGGTCAGAGGTAAGAGGTCAGATGGCAGAAGTTCAAAACTCGCAGCGGGCCTGATTTTACCTGTGCAATCTGACGTCTGACCTCTGCGATCATTTATCAAATGGCTACTGATCACATTGTCGGCATCGATCTGGGCACCACGAACTCGCTTGTGGCCTATATGCAGGGCGATACGCCTGCCGTCATCCCCGGCGAAGACGGACTGAATCTCGTACCCTCAGTCGTGGCGCTCGACGGGAACAATCAAGTCATCGTCGGCAATCCGGCGCGCAACTATCTGATTGAGACGCCGGACCACGCCGTGTATTCCGTCAAACGCCTGATGGGGCGCGGCGTTGAAGATGTCCGCGAAGAACTCAAGCTCTTCCCCTTCCGTCTGGCCGACGACATGCAACCGGGCGAAGTGCTGCGCATCCGGATCGGCGGGCGAAGCTATACGCCACCAGAAATTTCAGCATTAATCCTGCGCCAGCTAAAGCGAAACGCCGAGCGCTTTTTCAGCGGCCCGGTCACGAAGGCCGTCATCACCGTTCCCGCGTATTTCAACGATGCGCAGAGGCAAGCAACCAAAGACGCCGGCCGCATTGCCGGGCTCGACGTGTTGCGCCTGGTGAACGAACCGACCGCGGCTGCGCTCGCCTACGGTCTCGACCAGCGCAAGAACGGAATCGTCGCCGTCTACGACCTCGGCGGCGGCACGTTCGACATTTCGATTCTCAAGCTCCACGACGGAATCTTCGAAGTCGTCGCCACCAATGGCGACACGCACCTTGGCGGCGATGACATCGACAATCTGCTGATCGCCATCGCCCTCGACGATATTCAAGGCGACCTGAAGCTCGATCTGCGTCGCAGCGGCGAAGGCGTGCAGCGCATTCGTAAGGCTGTGATCGAGGCGAAGATTGCGCTTTCGTCGCAGCCCTCCACCAAGCTGGATGTGGAACTGCCGGGCGGCCATAGTTATCAGCGCGAGGTCACGCGTGAAATGTTCGAGCAGCTGATTCAGCCGGTGATCGATCGAACGATCGGCCCAACGAAGCAGGCATTAAAAGATGCGGGCCTGAAACCGGCACAAGTCGACGAAGTGGTTCTGGTCGGCGGATCAACCCGCATTCCGAAAGTGCGCAGACTGGTGCAGGAACTTTTCGGGCGCACACCACACACCGATCTGAATCCCGACGAAGTGGTCGCGCTCGGTGCGGCGGTGCAGGCGAACATACTGGGCGGCGGCTCGGCTGTCACGAAAGAGATGTTGCTGCTCGACGTGACGCCGCTTTCGCTCGGCATCGAAGTCGCTGGAGGCGTTACCGACAAAATTATCCTCCGCAATTCGACCATCCCCGCGTCGGCCACGCAGTACTACACCACGCAGGTGGACGGCCAGACCAACGTCGCCATCCATGTGTTGCAAGGCGAGCGCGAACTGGCCCGCGATTGCCGTTCCTTGGCGCGGTTTGATCTGAAAGGTGTGCCGCCAATGGTCGCGGGCATTCCGCGCATCGAAGTCAAATTTCTGATCGACGCGAATGGCATCCTGCACGTCTCGGCGCGCGAGCAGCGCAGCGGCAAGGAAGCCGAGATCGATGTTCAGCCCAGCTACGGCCTCACCGACGAGCAGGTCGAAAACATGCTTCTCGAATCGTTCGATTATGCGGAAGAGGATTTCCGCCAGCGCCAGGTGATCGAAGCGCGCCGTGAAGCCGAGACGATCCTTGCGGCACTGGCGAAGGGAAAGAAAAATCCGGCATGGCAGGAACTGACGAGCGCGGAGCGAACGAATGCGGAAGCCCTAGAAAAGGCCCTGGTCGCGGCCAAAGATGGTAACGAGTATCTAGCCATCCGCAAAGCGATTGACGCCTTGAATGAAGGCACTATGCGCCTGGCCGAGCTCATGATGGATACAGCCGTATCGACTGCCCTCAAAGGTAAAGCCATGGACCAGACCGATCTGGATGAAGGACCTGCCGCGGGCCATCCCGTGGCCAAAGCCGAGTTTAAATAGGAGCAGGTTTCAAGGTTTCGACGTTTTAGGGTTTCAAGGCGGGCCCGAGAGGCTTCAACGGTAAGCCCCACAGAGTTGGGACAGAGCGAAGTGGTGGATTGGACTTTGAAACGTTGTAACTTTCAAACCTTTGGAGTCACATGTCAGACGAAAAAACACAATCCGCGGGAGCCACTACCATCGACGCTCCCACAGAAAATACCGTTGAGATCACGTTCCTTCCCGAAGGCAAGACCGTTGCTTTCGAGCATGGTAAGCTGCCCTACAAGGATCACGGCAAAGAGCAGTCGATTCTCGACATTGCGCTGAATTATGGTGTCCACCTCGATCACGCCTGCGGCGGCAACTGCGCCTGCACTACCTGTCATGTCTGGGTAAAAGAAGGAGCGGAGCTGATTTCCGAGATGGAAGACGACGAAGCCGACAAACTCGACATGGCCGCCGACCTTCAGCTAAACTCGCGTCTCGGATGTCAGGCCGTAATCAAGAAGCCGGGCAAGGTAGTCGTGGAGATTCCGGCCTGGAACCGGAATTACGTTTCGGAAGAGCATTAAGAATCGGTCGTTCTCTATTCGTCGTTCGCCACTCCTGGTGAATCGGTTAAGCGAACGACGAACAGCAAAGGACGAATAGCGGGGTTACTATGCCAAAAGAACTTGCCTGGAGCGATTCGGAAGATCTCGGGATTCTTCTCTCCGAAGCTCATCCTGAAATCGATCCGCTGTCAGTCCGCTTCACCGACCTGCACAAGTACGTGACCGAACTCCCCGGCTTCAAGGACGACCCCGCAAAATCAAACGAAGCAAAACTGGAAGCCATCCAGATGGCGTGGCACGCTGAGGTTCTGGACCGCACGCAGAGCTAGCCGTCTCCCGGATTCCAGGCATTTGCTCTGTTTTGCTGGGCCTCTCGTCAGCGTCGGGCCGTTCACCTGGGCTGAACCGAATATGTCCCCGCAGTGATACCATCGCCCAGAATGAGAGTTCTTCCGATCATGGTCAGCGCAGTTGTTTTGCAAATCGCCATTGCGCTGGTCCTGATCCCTTTAACAGATCGCGCCAGGGTCCTGCCCACCGACTTCGTGAATTTCTACATGGGTGCATCCATCGTGGCCAGAGGTCAGGGGGCCGAGTTGTACCAACGAGAGACCCAGGACGCCAGCTATCAACGCTTACTGCACCAGGAATCACACCGGTACTTCCTCCATCCAGCGTACGAAGCGGCGGCTCTGTCGCCGCTGACTCACCTTCGTTTGGAGCAGGCTTTCGTTCTATGGACCCTGATCAATATTGCGTTCTTAAGCTTTCTGCCACTGATTCTGATCAAATGCGCGCCCCTCGTCCGTGCAAAACCGTATCTTGGCATGTTCAGCTTCTGCCTGTTCCCTTGTCTTACCGCACTTACGCTGGGACAAGACTCGATCGTCCTTCTGTTCGTAATTAGTTTGACTTATCTGCTGTTGTCGAGGAATCGTGACCTTGCCGCCGGTTTCCTGCTTTCTCTAGCCACTATCAAATTCCAATACGTTTTGATCCTCCTGCCTTTGTTGCTGTTATCGCGGCGGTTTCGACTGGGCGTGGGTTTCGCCCTGGGGTGCGGCTGCCTCGCGCTTCTGTCATTCTGGGTTACGGGTTGGCAGGGACTCGTGGATTATTTCAATTTCCTGCGCGCCTTCGAGGCGCACGCTGGATACGGTTCGATGCAGCCCGAGTTGATGATCGATGCGCGAGGCTTTGCCGCCGGCATGGGATGGGCCGGTCAGCCCTTCGGATATGTCATGCAGTCCATTCTGATTGGACTCGGCGTGGTTACCGCCTGGGCGACGGGGTTTCGGCGAAGTGACGGACTAACCTTCGCCCTGTTCTTGAGCATTGCGCTCGCCGCTTCGCCCTACGCCCATTTCCCGGACCTGACACTAGCTTTTCTTCCGATTGTTCTTGTTCTAGACCATCTTTGGAGCGTTGGAGTTCAAAGCAGCGCAAGAAAGGTTCTACTGTCGTGTTGCACCGCGATGTTCTTATTACCCTATGCGCTTCTGCTTTTCGGTGGGCACTACTGGTGGAACAGCCGCATTTATTGGATGTTTCCCGTCCAGGTTCTTTTCATCTTTGGATTAATAGCGGAAATACTCGTCTTCCGGGAAGGAACGCACCCGGAGTCGAATGCAGTGAAGCTGGCAGCGACTCCCGAGGCAACGGCCTAGATCGCGTTCACTTCGCCGCCACCGGCTGCGGCGCCACATCCTCCACGCTGGCCTCGCGCAGAAACTTGGCCGCCTCTTCGGGTGGCGTCGGATTGATATAGAAGCCTGTGCCCCACTCGAATCCGGCGGTCTTGGTCAGCTTGGGCATGAATTCAATGTGCCAGTGGTAGTGCTCGTTGGTCGGGTCCTGCACCGGAGAAGAGTGCACCACCAGGTTGTAGGGAGGATTGTCGAGCACGCGGTCGGCTTTCATCAGCAGCAGCTTGAGCGCCTTCGCCAGGTTCTCGAACATCTGCGACGACGAGTTCTCAAATGCCGACTCATGCCGCTTCGGCAGAATCCAGGTTTCAAACGGAAAGCGCGGAGCATACGGCGCCAGCGTCACAAAGTCTTCGTTTTCGGCTACGACGCGAATCCCGCTCTCAAGATCCTGTCGGATGCCGTCGCAGAAAACACACCGTTCTTTGTAGATGTAATACTGCTTGGCGCCCTGCAGTTCTTCCACCACATAAATCGGCAGAATTGGCAGTGCAATCAGCTGCGAGTGCGAATGCTCAAGCGATGCGCCCGCGGCTTCGCCATGATTCTTGAAAAGCAGTATGTATTTGAAGCGCCGATCCTTCTTCAGATCGAGGATCCGGTCCCGGAAGGCCCACAACACGTCTTCGATTCTCTTCGCAGGTAGCATCGCCAGGGTGGTGTTGTGGTCGGGAGTCTCGATAATCACTTCGTGGGCCCCGACCCCATTCATCTTGTCGAACATGCCCTCGGCCTGCTTGTTCAAATTGCCTTCAATGCCAAGCGCCGGGAACTTGTTCGGCACGACGCGCACCGTCCAGCCCGCGGCGTCTTTGAGGGGACCACCAGAATTGCTGGGCCGGTAAGCCAGTATCTCCGAAGGAGTCTTGTTCTCGTTGCCGTAGCAGAAGGGACAGAATCCGCCCTTGATCCTCACCGCCTCGCGCACAAAGTCATGCGGCCGCTTGGCGCGATCCGTGGAAATAATCACCCATCGGCCCACAACCGGGTCTTTCCTTAATTCGGGCACCTACCGATAGTCCTTTCCATGCGAACGTACGAATCCATGATTGTACGCCACGGAAAACGCATTTTGAAATAGCTCAAATGATGGTTGGCGGAAGCCGTGATCGTAATATACGGCGATCACATCAAACCGGTAACGGCACGAAGCGGGCATATGCCGCAAGAAATCGCGTGCCACCAGCCGCAACTCGTCTCGTTTTTCACGATCAACCGCGGCTTCGGCAGGTCTAACCGCGCGCGTCGTCCGCGTCTTCACTTCGATGAAGCACAACACGTCCGCATGCCACCCGACCAGGTCAATCTCGCCACGATGATTCGGAGAACGATAGTTGCGGGCGATCATCGTATAGCCGCGCCGGCGAAGGTAGAAGTAGGCGGCTTCTTCTCCGCGGCGTCCGGTGCGCAGATGCTCGGGCGAATCATCCGGAAGATCGGGCTCCGGCGCCACACGATCCAGAAAATGCACGATGGCTTGCGTAACGCGACCACCCAACATTGGATACACCAGCCCATTGTCAGAGTAGACGCTGTGTGCCGGGCGGCACGGTGACCCGCATCACGGCCGCTTCGGTCGGATTCGCGGCCCCAGCCTCAAAGACGCCAGCGAGGTGGATTCCGCGAACTTAATCTATGGCGTCCGCGACCAGTTGCGTCGAGGCCCGAACCGGCTTTCCCTTGCCCAATGTGTTCACCAGCACGACGCCGCCGAGCGCAATCAGGCCTCCCACCAAGGACACGGGTTTGGGCACTTCGTTCAGCCAGATCCATGCAATTCCTATCGCCAGCACCGGAATCACATACAGCAGTGTCGTCGTCCGTCCGGCCGCGCCGTGCGACAGCACATACGCCCACGCTACATAGGCAAGCGCTCCCGGAAAAATCCCTAAATAAACCACTGCGCCGGTCGCCGCCAAGGGCGCGGCACGCAGCGAGCGCAAAAGTCCGCCGGCGAAGGGCAGCATCAGAAATGTACCCGACCAAATGGAATACGCGGTGAACTCGAGCGCGCTGTAGCGTGTGAGATAGCGTTTTTGCAGAATCATGTAGATAGCCGAAGTGATAGCGGCCGCCAGAATGATGAGCGCCTGCGGCGAAAGCCGGATGCCTTGCCCTTCTCCGCTGGCGATCAGCGCCACACCACCAAAGCTCAACAGCACGCCTGTCCAGCCAATGGCGTTGAGTTTCTCGTGCAGCCAGAAGCGCGCCGCGAGCGCGGTCCAGATCGGCGTGGAAGCAATCAGCAAACTCGCCGCGCCCGCCGTCACACGTGTCTCTCCATAGTTCAGCGCCAGGTTGTAGAACGTAATTCCAATCGCGCCGGTCACGAACAGTCCCGGCACATCCCGCAATTCCGGACGCCGGAAGTGCGCGACGGCCGCGTAGATCGCCAGTACCGCCGACGCAACCAGAAAGCGCAGCACCGCGAGATTCGCCGGCGCATAAGCGCGAAGCCCGGCGCGAATCCCAGCGAAGGCCGAGGCCCAGATCACGAGGGTGAAAGCGAGAGCAAAGAGTGTGCGAGACGTAAAGCGCGGCATGGACGCCTCCTTTCATTGGGTTTGAGTTTTTTGGGAAAAGCGCCGGACGAGCACCCTACCAGGTGTCGCCGCCGCGTTCAGGAGGCCAGGCGCCTGCCTGCCGACGCAACAGGGCGATTTGGCCGGCGTGGTAACTGTTGTGCGCAGTGATCTGCCAGAGCGTGGCGCGCACGGTGGTTTGGCGTGAAACCTTCTCGGGACTCACATCGCTCACAAGGCGGTCCAGAGTGGCGGAATCCGATTCCGCCAAAGCTGCGAGCCGCGCCAGATCGTCCACAAAGCGCTGCCGCGCCGCCTGCCACAGGGCTTCGTTTGCCAGCATGGGATGCTCGGGCCAGCTCTCAATTGCGCGATCGGGGTTCCGCGGATTTTCGTTGGCGACTTTGCGCAGCTCGTAATCCATCCAGTAATTCATGTGCAGCACGATCTGCCAGATGGAATGCGGATAGCCCGGAAACCGCCGCGCTGCCACCTTCGCGGAAATATCCTCCACGCAAGCGACGGGATCGACGTGAGCGCCCTTGCCATACACGAGTTCGCGCAACGTATTGTCGCCCATGGTCCGCTCCCTCTGCGCTACCTGCTGTCCCTCTCGCTGACCTTGTCCCCAGCGTGAATTGTACCTTGCGTAAGAATCTGGGCGCGCAAACCGCCGCGATGCCGCAGTCCTTCTATGACCTGCCTTCCCGTCAGCCGCTGCAGATGTTCGCAGGGCTCGCACAGCCGGATGCCGCGGACGCGAACCTCGCCCACCATGAATTCCTTGCCGACGAGGTGATTGAGGGGCACGTCCCGCGTCACCACGTTACGGCGCGCCTCGCCCGCCGTGAGTTCAACTTTGTACTCGCGGCGCAGAGCCTCGATGGCTTCCGCTTCAATCAGCGTCAGTTCGTAATCCGGTCCGGGCTTAAAGAACGTGCCCTGCTTGCGGGCATAGCGGTCGCCCTCAAGCCCAACACCCGGGATTGCATCCGCGGCGGCAACGGCCTGCGTCGGCTTCTCCGCGGCGGAAGCGATGTAGATTGCTTCAACGATTCCGGTAAACATAGGTCACCTTCCACCCAACGACAAAGCCAAACCGCAGCGGCTAAAGCCTGCGACAGAGGGATTGCCACTTTATCGCAGCGTTAAAACGCTGCGCCACCCAAAATCGGACTTTCCCATCTGTCAAGCCGCGAGTCAAAAGCTGCGCGCACGCAGCGCCAGAATGAAGACTGGGCCGTCCCTCCGGGATTTGCATTCCTGTTCCCCATTACCCAGCGCTGAAGCGCTGGGCTAAGGTGGTTCGTCCCTTCGGGACGGAGTCTGGTCTGTCCCTCCTGGCAGAGAGTTCCTGAGCCTATTACAGACTCTTCTCGACCACGGCGATTGATTCTTCGAGCACGTCCATCGCGACGTCGGCTTCGTCCTTGGTGACGACGAGCGGCGGTGCAATGCGCACTGTGCTTGGACCGCAACCCAAAAACAGCACGCCGCGCTCAAAGGCCATTTCGACGACGCGGTCGCGTTCGGCGGCACCATACTCCCGCGTCTTCTGATCCTTCACGATGTCGACGCCGACCATCAAGCCGCGCCCGCGCACGTCGCCGACAATCTTGTGCTTCTTCGGCCAGTCGGCCATACGCTTAACCATGTGATCGCCAACTTCCTGCGCATTGTGCACCAACCCTTCTTTCTCGATTACGTCGAGCGTGGCCAGCGCGGAGGCAATACAAACCGGATTGCCGCCGAACGTCGAAGCGTGCGACCCTGGGACCCAGTCCATGATCTCGGCTTTGCTCATGGTCACGCTGAGCGGCATACCCGAAGCGATGCCCTTGGCCATGCAAACGATGTCGGGCTGCACGCCAGTGTGCTCAACCGCAAACCACCTGCCGGTGCGGCCGATTCCGCTCTGCACTTCGTCGACGACGAGCAGGATTCCGTGCTTGTCGCAGATGCGCCGCAGTTCCTGCATGAAGACCGTGGGAGCGACGACGTAACCGCCTTCACCCTGAATCGGCTCGACGAAAATCGCCGCCACTTCTTCCGGCGCGAGCACGGTCTTGAAAAGTTTGTCCTCGATGTAGCGCGCGCAGCCGAGCGCAAACGGCTCGGCATCCTGCGCCCCGCCAATGCAGCCGCGATAGACATCGGGATAGCGGACATGCGTCACGCCCGGCACGAGCGGCGCGAAACGCCGCTTCTGCTGAGGCTTCGACGCGGTCAGCGAAAGCGCACCCATGGTGCGCCCATGAAAGGCGCCCAGGAAGGCAATCACCTGCTGCCGCTTGGTGTGGTAGCGCGACAGCTTCAGCGCGCACTCAATTGCTTCGGCGCCGGAGTTGCCGTAGTAGACCTTGTGCGGTCCCGGCATGGGGGCAATCTTCGAAAGCCGCTCCGCCAGCGTCACCATGCCCTCGTAGTAAAAGTCGGTGCCCGACATGTGAATCAGTTCAGCGGCCTGCTTCTGAATGGCGGCGACAACTTCGGGATGGCAATGGCCGGTCGAAGTAACGGCGATGCCGGCGGAGAAATCGAAGAACTCGTTGCCGTCCACGTCTTCAACGACGATGCCGCGGCCACGCTTGGCAACCATCGGATAGGAACGCGTATAAGAAGGAGAGATATATTTTTCGTCGCCCGCGAGAATGCGGCGGGCATTGGGGCCGGGAAGAGCAGTTTTGATCTTCGGGCCGAGAGTCAAAGTTTTTGTAGTCGTCATGGCAAGTTCTCCTGAAAATTCGGTTCTCAGTTCTCAGTTGTCAGTTCTCAGCAAACCCCGGAACCGCCCGGCGTCGATGAGAGCCGGGAACTGGAAACTTGTGCGTGGAGTGCGAGCAGCTGAGACAAACTCAGTTACCGCAGAAGGCGAGGAGAACGAAAATTAGTCGCTGCCGAAGAGGTTGGCGCGAACATGCGAAGGCAGGAGAGACAGATACCGGCGAGGGCAGGCAAGCCCTTCAATCCAGCAGATCTGCGAAATGGAGCCGTTCGGGCGCATGTTTACTATCTAAATTATAGCTCGGATTCTCGCGCGGCGTAACCCCCAATACGGCATTACTGGGTAGGCGACCCGCTCGAAGGACTGTATTGTCATTCCGGGAGCGAGGAGTCCGCTTCCGGCTGGAGTTCCGGGAAAACAAGCCAGTTGCTCAGCAGGAAATTCGCCAGCGAGCAAACCCCCACCGCAGCTAGGTTGGCGACAACGTAATTGACTCCAAGCCCGCCCACCAGCGCCCGCATGATCAGCAGATTTCCGACAATCGAAACCGCTCCGTTGGTGGCGTTGAACTTGATGAACCTGCGCAGCGATTCCCGGGCGTGCGCAGACGGCCGGTCGCGCCAGGTGAAACGCTCATGCCACAGGAAGTTGTGGATCACCGCTGTCTCGACCGCCAGCGCGGTCGCAAGCAAATAGTCGAGGTGGGCGGCGGACCGGAGCACAGTCAGAGCGGCGAGTTGCACGAATATCCCGATCCCGCCCACAAAGTTGAATTTCATCCAGCGCACAAAGCCGCCAAGGCCGCGGTCCCTGTCTGACCCGACAAATGGGAACTGACTACTCATCCGATCCGCTCCTCCCGATACAAGCGCACCGTGTTTTGCAGCCCGAAGAATATCAGCATGAGAATCATCCCCGCCAACCCCACCGCGCCGCCAATGTCGAATAACCTATACCGCCCGTGAATCACCCAGGACCAGCGAAACAAAGCTAGATTGCCAACCGCCAGCAGAACCCGCAGCTCCGTCGGCCCGAATCGCCAGAACGAAAGATGAAATTCGTCGAGCGCATAGGTGGCCAAATACGACTGAATGGAAAGCAGAAGAAATGCGACCAGCAATCCAATCGCAATTGCCGGATGCATAAATCCCGACAATGCCAGCCCGCCCATCATGGCAACCGCTCCGATCGAATCCACCATGTGATCCACGTAAAACCCATAGCGTGGTCTTTGCTGTTGACGCACGCGCGCCAGCGTTCCGTCGAGCGAGTCGCCGAACCAGTTGACCGCGAGACAAACGATGCCCAGTAACAGCCTGCGCCGGTCGTGCGCTCCAAGAGCATAGCAAACCCCGGTTGCAATCTGGGCCGCGAACCCAAGCAAGGTGAGGTGGTCCGAGTTCACCCAGGCGGGCATGCGCTCGGCCATCCAGATGAGGGCCCGCTTTTCGGCGGACGCCAGCCAGCTTCCGTGCACCCGGGCTGCCTGGCGAAAATCGGCCCGCCGGACCTCCGCCAAAGTGCCGGGATTGATTTGTTCCGCAAAGTCCACCATTGAAGTCGCCCCTACTGAGGTCGCAACCGCCATAACTGCCTCCGCGCTATTGCTATAGGACGCGGGCATGCGAAAAATGGAAATGGAGCGGAGGTAAAACGGATGTCAATTGCTATCCTGCGTTATTTCAACTGGATAGGCGGGTGTCTCCACCGGCAAAGCGCGCGTTATAGCCGGGGAATCAGCGACGGCAATACGTTGCTTAAGGGCTTTTTGCCAAGTGCTGGGTTGTAGGCCCATAGCTGGTCGCGCAGGTGAGGCGGAAGGCCGGGTTCGAGCCTCTCGACAACTTCGAATCCGTTCTGCTGTAGAAAGTCTCGGACCGTGCTCTTAGTTTGTAACCCGGCGTCGTTGGCTTGGTGGGCCAGGAAGTCGTGACACGACACACACAGGATTTCAGTCTGCCGCAAAGTCTCGGTCATGCCGTGAATGGCGAGGCGCTCCGAGCCTTCGATGTTCATCTTCAAGAAATGAATGCGACCCAGATTCTGTCGATGATGAACCGCATCAAGGGTGGTCGCCGGGATAGGAATCCCTGCCGCGGCGTCTAAGCGGTTGGACAGATAGGCGCTGGCATTTTCGATGGTGACGACGGAACGGCCGGGTTCGGTCGCTGCGGCATGGATGACAATCACGTTCTCGAGCCGGTTATATCGCGCCAGCCTTTCCAGGCAGCGAAAGGTCCGCGGATGGGCCTCGATGCAAATTACTTGTCCGCGTGCGCCGACGGCGCGGGAAAACGTCAAAGCCTCCTCGCCCACGCCCGCTCCCACGTCCATGATGACGTCGCCTGCTTTGGGTGTGTAGCCCCATAAGAAATGGCGGCGCGCGATCTCATCCAGCCGCAGCAAATCCAATCGCACGTAGGGCTGATGGTAGGCAAAATAACCGCGCGAGGTTTGGTGAATCCAGATTCCGTCTTCAACAAAAATTCGGCGCAGGCCGTGCCCCTGGAGCCGTGCCAGTCCATTCATGATGGGGAGCGAGACGGATTGGAATCTGCCTCGGGTGAGCAGCGTCTTGATTGTATCTGCGACTGGCATCGGCAACTCCTCGGCGGTGGGCCAAACCCGCGCTCGAAAGCAGGAACCCGGCCGAGAGTTCGCACTACGATTTTCTCAGTAACCCGGCTCTCTCAGCCTAGTCCTGGTCGCGGGACTCGGACTGTGACGTGGCTAACACTGGAAAAGTGACGAATCCCGGTTTGGCAGCGCAGTCGGCAATGGCGAGTGCCGCACACATCGCCGCCTTTTGCGAAGCTTGGGCCCGCCGCCCGCGCCCGCCATCCAGTCTGTGCTATCTTTGCTCTCGGAGGCGCGATCCGCCGTCCTCGATCTGCCAGAAATGCGCCTGCTTCGCTTCTTCCGGCCATCCCATCAGCACACCGCGTTTTCCGCCACCCTGCTGCTCATGTCGACGATCATGCTCTCGCGCGTGATCGGGTACATCCGCGAAGCCTACATCGCTTACGCTTTTGGCGCAGCCCGCAAGGTCGATGTCTACGTCGCCGCTTTCACGCTTCCCGATTGGCTCAACTACATCGTCGCCGGCGGCTCAGCTTCCATCACTTTCATTTCGATCTACAGTCGGTTTCTTGCCGAGAAGCGCGAGGAGGATGCGCAGAAGACTTTCTCCATCATCATCACCGTGATGACGACTGTTCTGGTCGCCGGCACATTCATCGCGGAGATCTTCACGCCGCAATTTGTGAGCTGGATGTTCCACGGGTTCCAGCCGCAGGAAATGGAGCTTTGCGTCCACTTGACGCGCATCCTGCTGCCCGCACAGATCTTCTTCTATGTCGGCGGAGTGGTGTCCGCCGTCTTGCTTTCGCATCGCCTGTTCCTGTTTCCCGCGTTTGGCCCCCTGATCTATAACGTCTTCATCATTGTTGGAGGAATCGCGGGAGGGCGCCGGTTTGGGATCGCGGCTTTAGCCTACGGAGCTCTCGCCGGCAGCGTCGTAGGTCCGTTCCTGATCAACGCCATCGGCGCCGCCAAAATCGGTACCGGTTATCGCCCGTCGTTCGAGGTGAAGAACCCGGCGTTTCGCGAGTGGGTCCATCTTTCTATCCCTCTGATGCTGGGAGTTTCGCTTGTCGCCGCCGACGATTGGATCCTCCGCTTCTTCGGCTCCAGCAGCGTGGGAGCGATTGCGCACCTCAACTACGCCAAACGCCTGTTCGGAGTACCTATTGCGATTTTGGGGCAGGCCACTGGGCAAGCCTCGCTGCCGTTCTTCTCCCGCCTGTTTGGCGAGAAGAAGTTCGATGAGTTCGCCGGGACGGTAAACGCCTCGGTCTATCGCATCACCGCCGGATCGCTGCTGGCAACTGGATGGATGGTCGCGATTGCTCTGCCGCTTGTTGATCTCGTCTATCGGCGGGGAAACTTCACCTTTTTCGATTCGGAATCCACGGCTCTCTATTTTTTGTGGTTCTCCTTGTCGCTGGCGCTGTGGTCAAGTCAGGGACTCTACGCGCGCGCTTTCTACGCCTCGGGCAACACGCTCACGCCGATGGTTGCGAGCAGCCTGATCACGCTGGCTTCGCTGCCGGTCTATCGGCTGCTGTTCCATCAGCTCTCGGTCACCGGATTGGCCATTGCCTCCGATCTCGGAATCGCGGCCAACACCGTCGTGATTGCCTGGCTGCTGCATATGCGAGGATTGGTTCCCTTCGGCGGATTGAACTGGAAGGAGCTGGGCAAGACGGCGCTGACGGGAGCCGTTTCCGGAGTGCTTGCCTATGAAGTAGCAAAAGTGGTTTCGCCCAATGGCAGCCGCCGTGCCGACCTGGCCGCGCTGGCGCTCGGCTCGCTGACCTGGGCTGCAGCGGTGGCAGCAGGATTGTGGATTTTGCGCAGCGAACTGCCCGCGGATTTGCGACGGAAAAGATCAACATCGTTTCCGCGCGTAGCCGAAGGCCAGACCTCTGAAACGATGGCTACGGGGAAAGAACCGTGACGCTATTCGCTATCGGCCGTTCGCTGATCCGGATCATTCCAGGGAACAAGAAAAAACGGGCCCGAAACAGGCCCGTTTCCGATCTGTTTAGCCGTCATCTAGCGAAGAGCGAACGACGGAAAGCGCTTCTATGCTCTCGCTGCGATCGCTGGTTCCGGCGCTGCCGATGCCGCAGCCGCTTTTGCTTCCTCCGGCTTCGCCCCGGCCTTGCGGATGTCGATTCCGCCTTTGAAGAAAGCGCCGTCTTCGATCGAAATGCGCGCTGCCACGACATCGCCGGTGAGCGAGCCATCGCTGCGGATATCCACGCGGTCGCTGGCGGTCAGATTGCCGCGCACTTTCCCAAGGACCACGATTTCCCGCGCGTTGATGTTGGCCGAGACCACGCCGTTGCGGCCTACGGTCACGCGGTTGCCGGAGAGGTTGATCGATCCTTCCACCCTTCCATCGATGTACAGAGATTCAGAACCAGTCACTTCGCCTTTGATGACCAGGGACTTGCCAATCGTAGCTTGGTCGGAAGTGGTGGTCGTAACCGGGCGCGGCTGAGACGTGGGCTCGGTTACAACGGGCGCCGTCGGTACGGTCGCGCTTGGACGTTCTGGCTCAGTCGGACGGCCAGGTGTGGCAGGTTGATTCGTGGGCTTCCACATTGTGCTTGAAATCCTTTCCTTAAGTAAGGGATTCACTTCCACCGCCGCATTTCGGTGGCCAAAGCGATTCTACTCCCTACTTTCGTAACTCAAGCTGTGGAAATCCATGTTTTTGTAGGGATTTCCGTGGTTCTCTCTTGGTCGCACCGCTTCGCACTTGTCCGCGCCCGCGTGTAATCCATTCATGCCTCCACCCATTTCTGCTCACACGTGCAACCGAACTGAATCGCGATAATATGGATAGCGGGGTTGTCCAACTACTCCAGTTGCTGCATTCGGGGGATTTTATGACCACGTTCGCCACTGCCATCGGTCGTCCCGAAAAGGGAGAATACGCTTCCTTTTATGAAAACTACATCGCTCGGGTTCCGGGAAACGACATTCTGGCCACGCTTGATGAGCAGCGCCGCCAGATGTTGCTTCTGCTTTCCGGGCGCAAAGAATCCGACGGCGACATCCGCTATGCGCCCGGCAAGTGGAGCGTGAAAGAAGTTCTTGGCCACGTCTGCGATGCTGAGCGCATCATGGGCTATCGCGCGCTGCGCATCGCGCGCAACGATTCCACGCCCCTCCCAGGCTTTGACGAAAACAACTATGTCGCCAACGCGCCATTCGCGCAGCATCCGCTGCCCGATCTGATCGAAGACTTCATCGCCGTGCGACGAGCGACATTGTCGTTATTCCGCAATTTCGATGAATCGGCCTGGACCCGCCGCGGCGTCGCCAATAACAACGAGGTCACGGTACGCGCTCTCGCCTACATCATCGCCGGGCACGAACTGCATCATCGGCGGATGCTGGAGGAGAAATATCTGGGCCAATCCTAGTTGTCAGTCCTCAGTTTTCAGTTCTCAGTAAGATCATTGCAGGCTGGGCAGCGAAGACTGAGAACTGACAACTGACCACTGAGAACTGATGTTTTCCGATTCCTCCATCCTTCGCCACATCGAGCGCCAGCCGAAAAAGACGGCCAGCCACAAGCAGTTGCTGCGCGAACTTGGAGCGCGGGGTGGTGAGGCTCGCCGCGAGTTGACCGATCAGCTTTACGCGCTAGTGAAAAAAGGTCAGCTGCTCGAAGTTGACCAGGGGCGCTATTCGATCCCGCAGGTGAAAGCTGGCCGCAACACGCTCGTCGGCCGCCTCAGCATGCATCGCGATGGCTATGGCTTCGTCATCCCCGACGCCATTTCGCTTGACGCGAATCTGAAGGCTCGTCTTGCGGGCGATGTTTTCATTCCTCCGCCTGCCGTCGGCTCATCCATGCACGGCGATCGCGTGCTCGTCGAAATTTCCGCGTTCCGCACCGATGGACGTGCCGAAGGCCGCATCCTGCGTTCGGTTTCGCGCGCCCACCCGACCGTAGTCGGCATCTTCCACTACGACCGCCGGCACAATTACGTCAAACCGATCGACGAGAAGGTCACACAGGAAATCGTAATTCCGCCGGGCATGGAAATTCCGCAAGCCTCGGCGGATTCCTCTGTGACCTCCGTGGGCTCTGTGGTTGACTCGGAAACATCTGCACCACAGAGGTCACAGAGGACACAGAGTAAAAAACCGATTGATCGTGTCATCGGCGATCAGGTCGTCCGCCACACCGACTGGCAGGACCTCGAAGGCGTTGTTGTCGATGTCGAGATCACCGACTGGCCGAGCGCCACGCAGAATCCGCGCGGCCGCGTCATCGAAGTCCTTGGCGAAGAAAACGATTTCGGCGTCGACGTCGAAATCATGATCCGCAAGTTCCACCTGCCGCACCGCTTTCCTCTTGCCGTCATCGAAGAAGCGCAGGCCATCGAGAACACGATCCCTGCCCGCGAACTGCGCCACCGCCGCGACTACCGCGATCTTCCCATCGTCACCATTGACGGCGAAACCGCTCGCGACTTCGACGATGCCGTCCACGTGTGCCGGCTGGACAATGGCAGTTACGAACTGCAAGTCCACATCGCCGACGTGGCCCACTACGTCACGCCCGATTCAGCGCTCGACGACGAAGCGCGCCTGCGCGGCACGAGCGTCTATTTTCCGGACCGCGCCGTCCCCATGCTGCCGCTCGAACTTTCGACTGACATCTGCAGCCTGCGCCCGCACCTCGATCGCTTGGTCCTTTCCTGCACCATGGAGATTGACCACCACGGCGAAATTGTTGGCTATGAAATCAACGAAGGCGTGATCCGCTCCGCCGAGCGCATGACTTACACGGCCGTGAACGCCGCGCTCGAAGGCGACGCCGCCACACGGACCCGCTATGCCGCGCAGGTCGAGCATTTCGAGCGCATGCGCGACCTCGCGATGATTCTCAACCGCAAGCGCGAGCGGCGCGGCTCGATTGATTTCGACTTGCCCGAGGCAGTCATCGAGTTCGACGAATTCGGCCTGATGAAGAGCATCACCCGCTCTGAGCGCAATATCGCGCATCGCCTGATCGAGGAATTCATGCTCTCCGCCAACGAATGCGTTGCGCATTACCTCGAGAACAAGCGCATCGCCTCGCTCTACCGCATTCACGAAAAGCCCGACGCCAAGCGCGTCTACGATTTCGAAGTGATCGCCGCGACGTTCGGTTATTCGCTCGGGGTCGGAGCGCTGCCCATCGAACGCGTGCAGCTCAAAGCCGACCGTCGCGATGCCCGCGGCACCGGCAAACGCGTGCGCGAAATCGAAGTACCAAAAGAAGTACACATTACGCCGCGCATGTATCAGAAGTTGGCCGCGAAAATTGCGGGCAAGCCCGAAGAGCGAATTCTCAGCTTCCTCATGTTGCGCTCGCTGAAACAAGCGCGTTATTCCGAGGAGAATCTCGGCCACTTCGCGCTGGCTGCGACCACGTACACGCATTTCACTTCGCCCATCCGCCGCTATCCCGACCTGATCGTCCATCGCATATTGAAAGAAGTGTTGCGCGAGTCGGCGGAAAGGATGGATGGAGAAGTGCCCACAGGGAAGTCGCGTGCTTCCGAGGTAGTGGGGGAGCGGGGCTCCTCCACGCTCAGTCGGGGGGAAGCCCCGTCCCCACACCCGCAACCGGGCCGGCGAGACGCCGGCGCTACTCCGTGGTCCAAGCGCCGCGACCGCGACGCCCATCAACACGCTCTCGAGCCTCTGGGCGGTCCCATCTCGCTCGACGAGTTGCATACCATCGCCGAAGAATCCAGCCAGTCGGAGCGGCGCGCCGACGATGCCGAGCGCGAGCTGATGGAGTGGAAGAAAGTCAAGTTCATGGAGCGCCGCGTCGGCGAAGATTTCGACGGCCTAATCATCAGCGTGACCAAATTTGGCTTCTTCGTGGAACTCACCGATCTGTTCGTTGAAGGGCTCGTCCCGCTGAACACGCTGACAGACGACCGCTACACCTACCACGAAACCACGCGCCAGATCATCGGCCAGCGCTCGCGAAAAACCTACAGCCTCGGTGGCCGCGTGCGCGTGCTGGTCGACCGTATCGATCCGGTGGAAAGGAAGATCCAGTTTGCGGTTCTCGACGAGCAGCCCCGGATTCCCCGCCGAAAGAAGTGATCCAACCGGCCGGCCGCCGGCCCCTTTGTACATTGTCCGCACGGAGCAGATAGGTTCCACACCAGCCCTGCGTAGGCTAAAGCAAAACCCTCAAATGTCGATGGCTATGGCAGGGAGGTGTTCAGTGAGAATACTTCTGGTGGATGACAGCCTCGCCATGCTGCACGAAAATCAGCGCGCCCTGGAGCGAGCGGGGTACCAGGTAGTGACCGCGGAGGACGGCGAAGGCGCTCTTCGCCTAGCCGGCGAACAGTTGTTCGACGTGATTCTCCTCGACTTGCTGTTGCCAAAAGTGAGTGGGATCGACGTACTCAAGACCCTGAAGAGCGATCCCGCGACCGCGGAAATTCCGGTTGTGATCGTCAGCAGCCTCTGCGAGAAAAATCGCGAAAGGCTGATTGCGGCGGGCGCAGAAGACTATCTCGAAAAGAATACTTTAATGCCGCGGCATGGCAAGAACCTGCTGCCCAAAGCTCTGGAAGATATAATGTGCCGCATCCACCGCAAGCGCGGCCTCGCCTTCGTGGACGCGCCTGCGAAGCCCTGAGGGTGCTGTCCTAAACGCAGCCTTGCAGCCGGCCCCCTGTAGAGCCCGGCCTGCCAACTGTTAGAATTGCCTGTCTCTACTCTTGGCACCTGCCCGAAGGAAACTCCACTCCATGTCCAGCGTTTCTAATCCCACCGCACGCACCCGCGTTGTGCGCGAACCGGAACGCGGAGTCTATGACCGCGAAACCGTCAACCAGATCCTCGACGAGGGCTTGATGTGCCATGTCGGCTTTGTGGCCGATGGACAGCCCTATGTCATTCCGACGTTGTACGGCCGCGACGGCAATGTGCTCTACCTCCACGGCTCGGTCGCCAGCCGCATGCTGCGCAACCTGCAGCAAGGCGTGCCGGTTTGCGTCACGGTCACATTGGTCGATGGATTCGTGCTGGCGCGTTCGGTATTTAATCACTCGATGAACTACCGCTCCGTCGTAATTCTCGGAAAGGCGACGCTCGTCGACGACCCCAAGGAAAAACTGGCCGCGCTACGCTCGGTAAGCGAGCACGTCCTGCCCCAGCGCTGGGACGATGCGCGCCAACCTGTTGAGAAGGAGCTAAAAGTCACTTCGGTGCTGCGGATTCCAATTGAAGAATTTTCCGCGAAGGTGCGCGTCGGCCCGCCCCATGACGACGAAGCGGACTACTCGTTTCCCACCTGGGCCGGAGTGGTTCCGCTGGAGACGACAACCGGCGCGCCTATTCCCGATGAACGCTGCCGGCGCGAATTCCCGAAGTATCTCAAGAACTATTCGCGCAAGAAGAAGCCTTAGCAGCCAGCTAAATTTCCGTTTGATTTGGGGGTGCTGCTGCTTTTGAGTGGCTGTTCGGTGCTGGTTCTGGGTAGTGCGGCGCTTCAGCGCCGCGTTTAGTTGCGCGTTTTCGCTGGCGGCGTTAGCCCCTGAGGTTGCGCCCGCTTCTCTGGCATTAATTCCAGAAGAATCTGGTTGCATTCCTTCCACACCGCCTCTTCGCTGTGCGGGCTGTGCCGCCCATTCTCGATGAAGCGCACCTCAGCGCCGTGCAATTCTTCCGAGGCGCGCTCAATCTCTCCCGGTTCCGTTCGCGGATCGCCTCTACCATGCATGAATGTCACCGGCAGTGGCACTTCGCCGAGTCTCCCGCCATACAGATCCTCATCGGGCCGCTCGCTCACGGCCGCAAGCCCTAACCAGGCGCGGCAATTGCGGTGCACAACGTTGCCCCAGTGCTCCACTCCGTGATCCGCAGCCAACAACTTCTGCAGCTTTTCGCTTACCTGCCCCGGATGGTCGGCAAACCGCTGGAAGAAAATCTCGTGGGATCTCGGCTTGTTCCGATAGAAATGGAGTGCCTCCAAGATCAGCCGCTCGCAGCGCTCGGGCGCCTGCAACCCGATCATCGCGGCGATGACCGCTCCATCGCTGTGTCCCCACAAAACCGCGCGATCGATTTCCAGCGCATCCAGTACCAGCAGAGTCTCCTCCGCGGCCCGTCGATGAAAGTCCAAAGGCAACGGTCCCGCAAAACTCGCCGAACGCCCGTGTCCGGAACGATCCGGAATCAGAAGCCGGACATGGCAGCGCAATGCGTCGACTTGCCGGTCGATCGGGTACACGCCGTAGCCCCAGCCTCCATGCAGAAACACGAGAGGCGTACCACTGCCCACATCTCGATAATGAATCGGGACGGGCGAAACCCCATCCGCGTGCGGCGAGTTTTTCAATTCCACAAATGGCATATGGTCTAGGGGCGCAGCGAGGCGACGTAACCGGAGATGGCAATCATATCGTCTAGCGTGAGATTGCGAATCGGCGTGCGCATTTCTCGCGACAATGTTCCCGCGCGGGCGCCACTTTGAATATCGAACAACTGCCGGACCATGTAACTTGGCGACCGGCCGGCAATCGGCGGCACATTGCCGCTGCCGCGAAGTCCCGGGCCGTGACACTTAGCGCAGGGAACGGCCTTACCGTTGCCTCCCGTGTTAACAAGAGCCCTTCCTCGCGCGAGACTGCCTTCCGGAACGTAGGCGATGAATCCGGAAGTGTCATCACGAAGTTCGGTCCGTTCCAAGTTCTCCGGCACTTCAATGATGCGTTGCCCGATCGGCTCGGTCGCAGCCGGAGTCGAAGAGGCCAGCATCCATCCGGCGACACGCGTCTTGGGAACGCTGCTGGCCTCCACAATGCGAATCCATGGCTTGCGCGTGAGTCCGGAAAAGTACCGGGCGGCGGACTGGATCTCCTGCGCGGTAGCCTTGGTTTCGGATGCGATCATCATGGCGATGGGTAGGTGGCGAGGTTCGGAGCTTTTGCGAGCGCCGTTTTTGAAGTCGTCCAGTTGCTCGACGATATAGCCAGCGGGAAGTCCGGCCAAGCTGGAATTTTCGGGGCGGCCCTGGCCGTTGGGCAGGTGGCAATAGGCGCAGGCAAAGACATCGGGCTTTCGGCCGTGGGCGACAATCTCGGGCATAGCAGGATGGCCCTCAGGATGCCAGTCGGGTGGATTAAATAAATCCTCAATTTGCGCGAGGGTGAATGCCGCAGCGCTTCCGGGTACGCGCCGAGGAGCGTGGTCGGTGGGCCCAGCGGACGGCTCGGAATTCGGATTGATAACGTATGCCCAGTACGGCGGAGTCTGGTGCGAATTCTGTGCCCAGGCCGTGCCATACGCAAACAACAAGGATGCGAAGAGCCAAATGTGGAGGTAGTGGCGCACCTGTATACTTTAACCTTAAGGCCTATCACCCCGGAATCAGCAGCAACTTCCCCGTCGTCTTCCGCCCCTCCAGATCGCGGTGCGCCTGCTGCGCCTGCGCCAGCGGGTACACGTGCTCGATGCGCAACTTGAGCTTGCCGTCGCGAATCATGCCGAACACAGCCCCCGCCCGCCGCTGCAAATCTTCTGGGGTGATCACATACGAGCCCAGCGACGGCCGCGTCAGAAAGATGGATCCCTTCTGTGTCAGCACCAGCGGGTCAATCGGCGCGACGGGTCCGCTTGATCCCCCATACAGCGCCATCATCCCGCGCGGCCGCAGCAGGTTCAATCCCTTGTCGAAGGTCGTCTTGCCAACCGAGTCGTACACCACGTCCACGCCTTTCCCTCCGGTTAAGCGCTTCGTCTCCTCCTCAAAATCGGCCTGCATATACAGAATGACCTCGTCCGCGCCGGCCGCGCGTGCCAGCTTTGCCTTCTCCTCGGTCGAAACGGTAGCGATCACACGCGCGCCGATGTTGTGCGCCATCTGCACCAACAACAGGCCCACTCCTCCCGCCGCCGCATGAATCAGCGCGGCCTCGCCTTTTTTCAGCGGCCAGGCGTCATGGGCAAGATAGTGTGCCGTCATCCCTTGCAGGAGGGCAGCAGCGGCTTCGCGCTCGCTAACGCCCGCCGGAATCTTCACCAGCCGGTCGGCCGGCACGGCAGCATATTCGGCGTAGCTGCCCATCTGCATCGTGTAGGCAACACGCTCCCCGACCGCAACTGCGCGCACACCGCTGCCCACGGCCGAAACGGTTCCAGCCGCTTCCTGGCCCAAGACGAATGGCAATTGCTGTTTGTAGCGGCCCTCGCGGTTATACACGTCGATGAAATTCACGCCAATGGCCTGAATCTTAACGACGGCTTCATTCGGTTTCGGCTGCGGCACCGGGAGGTCGACCAGTTCCATGACCTCGGGTCCGCCGGTTTGCTTTATTTGGATGGCTTTCATAGTGGTTTGCGATGAAGCTAACAAAATATATCAGCCGGTTCAAATCGGCTCGCGCGCAGATGCCAGACCCGCGCATAAAATCAAAAGCAAGAGGCGCCGCCAAATAACGGCACCTCCTAGAGACCACGATTGCCGCGCAACTGCCACCGCTATGCAGCGGTATCTTTCCTCGCGACTGCTTTGGCGCTACCGCCGAGAAATTCCACCAGCGCGGGCGTCACTTCGTCGGCATGCGTCCAGATCACCGCATGCGGCGCGTCTTTTACCACGTGCAGGCGAGCCCCTTTGACTAGTTGTGCGGTTCGCTGTCCGGCAGATGCAAACGGTACAATGCGGTCCGCATCCCCGTGAATAACGAGCGTCGGCACGTCGACGCGGGCCAAGTCCTTGCGGAAATCCTCATACCACGCCGGCACGCACGCCAGGCTGGCCGTGGCTGAAGCAGACGCAGCAACATTCCAGCTCGCGTGCACCGCCTGATCGCTGATGCGCTTCCCCAACAACTGATCGGTGTTGTAGAAGTTCTTGAAAAACTCGGTGAAGAACGCATAACGATCCGCCGTGATCGCCTTCTCAATCCCGTCGAACACCGCGCGATCCACGCCCTCGGGGTTGTCCGGCGTTTTCAGAAGGAACGGCGGCACCGAACTGATGAACACGGCTTTGGTGATGCCCTTCGATCCGTGCTTGCCGATGTAGCGCGCGATTTCCCCTCCGCCCATGGAGAACCCGACCAGCGCGAACTCACGCAGGTGGAGATGACTAATGAGCTTATGGAGATCTTCGGCAAAAGTGTCGTAGTTGTAGCCCGTGGTTGGCTGGCTCGACTTGCCGAAGCCGCGACGGTCATAAGTAATCACCCGATGGCCGGCGGCCAGCAGCGCCGGAACCTGCCGTTCCCACGAAGCTCCGCTCAGCGGATAGCCGTGGATGAGCACTACCGGATCGCCGGAGCCGTGGTCTTCGTAATAGAGACTGATGTCGCCCGAATTTTCCTTACCAACATTCACGTGGGGCATGGGATTTCCTCCTTCAAGGATTTTTGTGCAACGGGAGTTTCGAGTTAACGGTTGCGGGTACCGATTTGCGTATGCGCTTGTAGATGTACAAAAGAAGGTTTCGGATTCACAACCAGCCGACAACCCGCTGCCCAGTCCGTCCCGACCGACCCGAGGACAGCTCCGGCATGGTAATATCCTCGTCCGGTTCCCAAAGTAACGAGGGTTCATACGTCTCTCGTAGCGTTGACCCAACGATTTTCGGGAGAGTACCATCTCATATTCAAGAAGACTGTGCTGTGGGCAAAGGTCCACGCCGTGCCGGGAGGCGTTCCGCTAAGTTTCTGACACTATGAGGCTTTCTTCCGACCGATTTCCGGCAATTCTGCTCTGCAGCCTGGTGGCCGCGACTCTCGGCTGCCAGACCGCGCAGAAGTCTACGTTTATGCCGCCGCCCGCGGCCCAAGCCCCGGCGCTGACATCAAACGCGTCGCCTATTGACAAGCAGACTCCGCCCGCAACCGCAACCGTCATAGCAAAATCTCAGTCGAACCCCCATGCGGCCCAAGCCCTGGCTGTCGATCCCGTAGCCGACCTCATCGCCCGCGTCGAAAAGGAATATCTCGCCGGTCAGGAGAACTATCACGCCGGCCACCTCGAAGCCGCCAAGCAAAACTTTGATGCCGCTTTCAACCTCCTGCTCGAAAGCGGATCCGACCTTCAATCCGACGACCGCCTGGAAGCCGAACTGAACCGCATCCTCGACGGCCTCGACACCGCCGAACTCGAAGCCTTGCAAACCGGCGACGGTTCCGCTGAGCAGAAGACCGAGCCCGCTCCCATTGACGAGGCCAACGAAGTCACGCCTCCCGTCGATCAAAACGTCAAGGCCAAGGCCGAGGCCGAAGTCAAGTCCACCCATTCCGACCTGCCGCTGATGATGACCGATCAGGTCGCCGGCTATATCAACTACTTCTCGACCCGCGGCCGTGGCGTTCTCGAACGCGCCCTTGCCCGCTCCGGCCGCTATGAAGACATGATCCGCCGCACCCTGAAAGAAGAAGGAGTGCCGCAAGACCTCATCTACCTGGCGCAGGCCGAATCCGGATTCCACCCGGCGGCGGTCTCTCGCGCCGGAGCGCGCGGTATGTGGCAGTTCATGGCCAGCCGCGCCAACGGTTATGGCCTGGAGCGCAACTGGTGGGTCGATGAGCGCCAGGATCCCGAGCGCGCCACGCGCGCCGCCGCGCAACATCTCAAAGATCTCTACGCCCAGTTTGGCGACTGGTACCTCGCCATGGCTGCCTACAACTCCGGTCCGGGCACTGTGCAGAACGCGGTCAAGCGCACCGGCTACGCCGATTTCTGGGAACTCTACCGCCGCAACGTGCTGCCCAAGGAAACCCGCAACTACGTTCCCATCATTGTGGCCGTCACCATCATGGCGAAGAACCCCGACCAGTACGGGCTCACCGATGTGGTGAAGGAAAAGCCGATTCCGTATGACGCGGTGAAGATCGATTATCCAATCGACCTGCGGCTGGTAGCGGAGTGCGTCGATGCGCCGGCCGCCGATTTGCAGGACCTCAATCCCAGCCTGCTGCGCATGACAACTCCGAAAATTTCCCCCGGCTTAAGTGGCAGCCAGCAGTTTGAGCTGCGCTTGCCCGCCGGAACGGCCGACAAATTCCGGAGCGTCGTGGCCTTGATTCCCGTCGATAAGCGCGTCTGGTGGCGCTACCACAAGGTGCAGGACGGAGAAACACTGGCCTCGATCGCGCGCACCTATCACAGTTCGCCGGAGTCGATTGCCGAAGCCAATGATTTGCAAGAGAACGCGCTCTCGCCCGAGATGCGCCTGATCATCCCGATTGCTCCCGGCAAGGAGACCGACACGGCCAGCTACGCGCGCGCCATCACGCGGTACAAGATCCGCAAGGGAGACACGGTTGAATCTGTGGCAGAAAATTTTGGTGTCTCACCGAAAATGGTCCGCACCTGGAATCGTTTGAAGAGCAACAGCCTGGCAGGAAGAAAAGTCCTGCTGGTTCACGTGCCCGTAACGCCCGCGGCGCGGGAGATGGAACTCGCGTCGAAGCGTTCGCACTCGCAACGGACGACGTCAGCAAGAGCGGCATTAGACAAGGCGTCCTCGGCGTCGTCATCAGGCCGGAAGTCGTCAATCCGAGCGTCGTCCACTCGGGCGGCGTCAACCAGAGCGTCAGCAGAACCATCGGCGAGTTCGCAACTTCACAAGCCGCCGTCCCAGGCGGAAACGCAGACGACAGCGTCCGCCGCAGTCGTCCATCACAAAGTAAAGCAGGGCGAGACCCTATACTCGATCGCCAGCTCCTACAGGACCACGGTCTCCGCTCTCAAGCACGACAACCGCAACATCGCCGTTCTGCGCCCGGGAATGATCCTGATCGTCCGCGACGTGCGCTGAGCGGCTAACAGTCGCTCACTTCACCTGCAACTGCGTCCATTGGAACAAGCCATCGAAACAGTACCGTTGCCGCGGCCGCGCCTAGCAACTGCGCCCCAATGAAGGGCGGCACGTCCACCGGACGAATGCCGCTGAACGTGTCGGTAGCCGCCCTCGCCAGTGCAACCGCGGGATTAGCAAACGAGGTCGATGCCGTAAACCAGAAGGCAGCGGTAATATACGCCCCCACCGCGTAGGGCACGGCGGAGGACCGCAGCCGGAAGCAACCCCATATCACCGCCAGCAGGCCGAATGTCGCGATGAATTCGCTGAAGACCTGCGAAACGCCGGTACGCGCGTGGCGCGATGCCGTAAACAGCGGCAAGCCAAACATCAGGTGCGCACACGCGACTCCAACATAGGCGCCCAAAATTTGGGCAAAGACGTAGCCCGGTGCCTCATTCCATGGAATGTCTCGTTGCGACGCCGCCGCCAGCGTGACCGCCGGATTGAAATGCGCCCCGGAGATGCGGCCAAACGTGAGAATGAGCGCGACCATAGCTGCCCCGGTTGCAATGGTGTTGGCGAGCAAAGCAATCGCGACGTTTCCTTGCGAAAGTCGCTCGCCCATGATCCCAGAGCCTACAACCGCCGCGAGCAGGAAGGCCGTTCCAAGAAACTCCGCCGCCATCCTTACATTAAGGCTGAATTTCATTGCCGGCCGATCTCGTCGAGGTCCGTCTTAAGCGCGAGGCTGTCAATCGAGGCCAGCGGCAGAGAAAGAAGAAGCCCAATTCGTTGCTCCAGCAGAAAGAAGGCTTCCCTGAAAGCTCTCTGTATCTCCTCCTCCGTGCCGACAACCGCTGCCGGATCGGGAACGCCCCAGTGTGCAGTCGTCGGACCGCCCGGCCACACCGGGCAAACCTCATTCCGAGCGTTATCACAGACCGTGATCACAAAATCCAGCTTCGGAGCATCCGCCTTGGTGAATTCCTCCCAACTCTTGCTGCGATAACCGCTCGTAGGAATGTGTGCGGACTCAAGCTCCTTCAGCGCTTCGGGGCGCACTCTTCCTGACGGATGGCTGCCGGCACTGTACGCCGCAAACCGCGGCCTTCCCCTGAAGTTGAGGATCGCTTCGGCCATGATCGAACGCGCCGAGTTGCCGGTGCACAGGAAAAGAACGTTGTAATGTTCCTTCATAGTGGCTCCTCTGCGGATGCTATTTGCAGCAAGTCGGCCCGCAGCACGATTTCGCGGCCGTGTCTTTCCCCTTCACCGCCCGCACAAACGCGCTCATGAACTTGCCATCAACCTGCGGGGCCAGCGCATCCACATCAATCCCCTGTCCCGATAGAAACTCGCGCGCATCTTCCGCGCGATAGATTCTGGTCGGCTTCATCTCAATCTTTTCGAATCCTGCCGCCGCCAGCTTGTTTAGGTAGTCGTTCTCGTCCAGCGCTCCGGCCACGCAGCCCACCCACAAGAGCACGCTCTTGCGGATTTCGGGCATGATGTCTCCCCGCGTCACCACATCCGACACCGCCAGCCGCCCGCCCGGCTTCAGCACGCGGAAAGCTTCCCTGAGCACGCGATCCTTGTCCGCGGAAAGATTGATTACGCAGTTCGAAATAATGACATCGACCGAGTTGTCGGGCAGCGGAATATTCTCGATCTCGCCTTTCAGGAATTCGACGTTATCGACCCCTGCCTTGCTCTTGTTGTCGTTCGCCAGCGCCAGCATCTCGCCCGTCATGTCCAGGCCGTAAGCTTTCCCCGTCGGGCCAACGCGCCGGGCGGAAAGCAGCACGTCAATGCCGCCGCCGGAGCCAAGATCGAGAACGACCTCGCCGGCATTGAGGTTTGCCAAGGCTGTCGGGTTCCCGCAGCCCAACGAAGCCAGCACTGCCTCTTCTGGAAGCTGTCCGGTCTGCGCGGCATCGTACAGATTGGAAGTGATCGGGTCGGCGCACCCAGCGCTCGCCGTCGCTCCGCAGCAGGAACTGCCGCCGCTTTTCACCCGCAGCGCCGCTTCTCCGTATTTTTCTTTGACGATCGTCTTAATATCCGTGCCGCTCATGGATTCTCCTTTACCTGCAACATTGCGTGACTTGTTCCGGTTTGAGTGCCTTGTTGCGCGTACAACATTCCGCGTACAGAAACTGCAGCAATTGCTGGAGCGCATCCGTGTCGGCCGTATACCGCAGGAACGTACTCTCCCGGCGCACCTGCACCAGCCCTTCATTCTTGAGCTTGTCCAGGTGGTGGGAAAGAGTCGAGTTGGGGATGCCCAGTTCCTCCTGGATTTCCGTGACGACCAGCCCCTCCGGATGCGCCGAGAGCAACAACTGCATGATGCGAAGCCGAGCCTCAGTCCCCATGGCTGAAAACATGTCGGCAAACTTGGCGACCTGCTCGGCGGATTTCTTCGACAGCGACGTCATAGTTCGATACTTGCAGAAATATGGAGTCGCGTCAAGGCGCGCGAGAGCGCGTCATCCTGAACGGAGCAGGAGTCGAGTCGAAGGCCCCTCCCACCTCCGCACCAGTTGGCGGCCCAGAGGGGATCAGATTGGCGGTGCGCAGGTCGTTGGGAGTTAACCTTCGGCCTCCTCCAGCGTGCACTCTTTTGGATCCTTGTCGGCCCGCAGCCCAAGGAACACCGGCGCGCGCAGCTTCGGCCCGCCTTCCTCCGTTTCATGAGTCCACTCGGAGAACTTGATTTCGGCAACGAGTCTGGGGCGAACAAAATGAACTTTCCTTAGCCCGCCGATTTCGCCGTAGAAAGGATTCTCGTCGGTAGCGAGCGGCTGCAACTCGGCAAAAACATCTTTGAGCCCGCGCTGATCGAAGCCCGACCCAACCTGCCCCACATGGATGAGGCGGCCACGCTTGTCGTAGAGCCCAAGCACCAGCGAGCCGAAATAGTCGCGGCTGCCTTCGGGGTCCGTGTAGCCTCCAACCACGCATTCCTGCCGCTGCGTGATTTTGATTTTCAGCCAGTCGCGCGAACGAGTTTCCTCGTAAGGGCTGGCGCGCTTCTTGCCAACGATTCCTTCGAGCCCCTTTTTGCCAGCCGCTTCAAAAAGCGCGATTCCTTTCTCGGGATAATGATCGGAGAAGCGGACGATTTCGCCGGCAGTGAGGTGCTCTTGCAGCAACTGCCTGCGGCGCTCCAGCGGCACGCGGCGCAAGTCGAAATCATCCAGGTAAAGCAGATCGAAGGCGTAATAGATGACCGGCACACCTTCACGTCGGGCAAGCCGCGCTTTGCCCGGACGAAACCCGGTCCGCTGCTGCATCAAACTGAACGAAGGACGGCCTTCGTCGTCGAGCGCGACAATCTCTCCGTCAAGAATGGCGCGCCGGGCTTTGACAGACTTTGGAAGCGCAGCCAGTTTCGGGAACTGCGCGCTGAGGTCGTTTTGATTGCGCGACACCAGCCGCACGCGACCCTCGTCGATAAAGGCGATGGCGCGGTACCCGTCCCACTTGATTTCGAAAAGCCAATCGGGGTTGTCGAAAGGCTTATCGACCGAAGTCGCAAGCATGGGATGGATAGCGGAGGGCATGGGCCGGCGCACGGCGCCAGCGAGATCCTGAACCGCAGAGGACGCAGAGATCGCAGAGGATGTCGGGGTTGATGCAGTCGACTTCGAACTTGCCTTTGGCTTCAAGTTCGTTTTCTTCGCAACCGTCTTTGCCCATCGCTCGACCGGATTCTGTCCTTTGTCCTTATTTGTCTCCGCGCCCTCTGCGCTCTCCGCGGTTAACGCCTTTTTTTTAACCGCAGCTTTCTTGCGGTCCGCGCGCGCGATTGCATCCGCCAACCATGCAGCTCTCACTCGTCCGCGTGTAGCGGGACGGCTCCTGGTCCATTGCGCAGAATCTTCGTCTCCAGCAATCTGAGCCATCGTGCGGCCGCTGAGAACCGACGTATCGAACTGATCGATGTCGAATCCCGCAACCACGTGATCGTCTTTTTTCTTGATCAAAAGCCATTCGTTCCCTTTGCTGTCCGCGCGGCGCGCCTTGATGTGAACCAAGGCGAAATCGCCCAGCAGCCGCTTCCCTTTCAGCCGAAACTTGAGATCGCCTTTGGCCAGCATGTCCGCGGCTTCTTTGTCGGTTCCGGGAACGTATTCTCCATTTACCGGAACCGGCGAAAGCGGCTCCCATGTTCCAACGTCCCAAACCATGACCGAGCCAGCGCCGTAATTGCCTTCAGGAATCGTGCCTTCGAAATCGAAATACGACACGGGATGATCTTCAACCTGCATCGCCAGCCGCTTGTCCGCCGGATCGAGCGACGGCCCTTTCGGCACCGCCCACGATTTCAGCACGCCCTCCATTTCCAGGCGAAAGTCGTAATGCAGGCGAGTGGCGCGATGGCGCTGCACGACAAAGCGGTGCCTGGACTGTTTCTCGACCTTCGGCGGCGGTTCCGGTGTTTCCTCGAAGCGCCGTTTTCGCTTGTACTCGTCGAGCGACATGGCGTTATTGTAATGGCGAGGCCGTATACTTCGGTCTCTGAGGAAACTTAGATGAATGTCGCGGGCACTGGGAAGCTTATAGTAGTCGGACTTCTGTTGTGTTCTTCATTCGCGGGCGCTCAATCGAGCACGCTCTCAATGGAATCGCGGAAGAAAATCGATGAGATGGCACGGCATGCGCTCGCGGAGACCGGTGTGCCGAGTGCTTCGATCGCCATCGTCCAACGCGGCGCACTCGTGTACCTGCAGGCTTATGGAGATGGCCGCATCGAGCCGCGCCAACCGGCGCTGCCCAGCATGCGCTACAGCATTGGCTCGATCAGCAAGCAGTTCACGGCTGCGGCGATTTTGCTTCTGGCGGAGCAGGGAAAGCTTTCACTGGACGACCCAGTATCGCGGTTCGTGCCCAATCTGACGCGCGGCAACGAGGTCACGATTCGCGAATTGCTCTCGCATACGTCTGGGTATCAGGATTTCTGGCCGCAGGATTATGTGCCTCCGTTCATGCTTCAGCCCGTTACCGCCGACAAGATTCTCGACCTCTGGGCGCGCAAACCGCTCGACTTCGATCCTGGCACCGAGTGGCAATACAGCAATACGAACTTCGTGATTGCTGGCCTGATTGTGGAGAAGGCAAGCGGCGAGCCTCTGTTGCAGTTCTTGAGCGAGCATATTTTTGCGCCGCTCGGAATGAAGAGCGTGATCAACATTGACCAGGAACGGCTCACCGACACCGATGCAACTGGATACCTGCGCTATGCGATTGGGCCGCTACGCGTCGCTCCCAAGGAAGGCAAGGGATGGTTGTTTGCCGCCGGCGAATTGGCCATGCCCGCAGAAGATCTGGCGAAATGGGATATCGGCCTGATCAATCAGACCGTGCTCCAGCCCGCGTCCTATGCAGCGATGGAGCGCGAAACCCTGCTCAAGAACGGCCTCGGAACACGCTACGGTCTGGGCGTTGGTGTGCGGCAGGAACTTGGGCGTAGAGCGATCGAGCACGGTGGAGAGGTCTCCGGGTTCACAGCAGACAACATGGTTTTCCCCGACGAAAAACTGGCGGTGGTGGTATTGACGAATGAAGATTCGGTCGGTGCTTCGGGCGATCTGGCAAAGAAGATTGCAGAGCTTCTCTTCGCCGATGAAGGCGCTGCAAAACCCGAGCAGCAGGCGCGCGATATCTTCGCCGGACTGCAGCAAGGAAAGATCGATCGTTCCCTGTTCACTGAAAACTGCAACAGCTATTTCACCGAGCAAGCGCTCAAGGATTTTGGCGGCAGCCTGGGCCCGCTGGGTGCGCCGGCAGAATTCAAGCAAATGTCTAAGACGGAGCGCGGAGGAATGACCTTCCGGTTGTATGAATTGCACTTCGCCAAGAAAACTCTCGAAGTGTGGGAACGAATCATGCCTGACGGGAAGATTGAGCAGTATCAGGTGGGAGCGAAGTAAGAGAAGATGAAGCGCGAATTTCCCGAGTGCCCGTTTGTTGGAGTGGGAGCGGTGATCGTTGAAGGCGACCGCGCGCTGCTGATTCGCCGCGGACAGCCGCCTCTTCTGGGCGAGTGGTCGTTGCCGGGCGGCGTGCTGGAATGCGGCGAAGCGCTGCGCGATGCGACGATGCGCGAAGCCCGCGAGGAGACGGGACTGGCGGTGGAAGTGGGCGAGATGCTGGGCGTTTATGAGCGCGTGATCCACGCCGACGATGGGCGCGTGCGCTATCACTATGTCCTGATCGATTTCCTGTGTCGTCCGGTTTCGGGAGAACTGAAGGCAGGAAGCGACGCAGCCGAGGTTGGATGGTTTCGCGAAGAAGAATTGCCGCCATTGAAACTTGCCCATGATGCGAACGATGTTGTGCGGAAAGGGCTGGACCGAGGAAAGAGGTGAGAGGTCAAAGGTCAGATTGCAGAGGTGAAGTCTGGGTCGCTGGCAATCCGAATTAACCTCTGCAATCTGACCTCTTACCTCTGCCCTGGCTTTAGTCCGCCATCTTGGCGATGTGCACGACGAAGCCCGTTTTCGGAAGCAGCGATGTTAGCTCAAAGACCTTGAAGCCGTCGCCGGTGAGTTCGGTCTGCCGGTAAACGCCGGGCTCAATGTCGGCAGTTTCATGCCGAGCTCCGAGATTGTCGAGGAACCTTTGCGCATCTTTCGCCGTCACTTCTCCACCTTTGGCACGGGTCACAATGGCTTCGGTCGCGTACGAACGGACCAGTTTCGGCCAGTATTTTTGCAGCAATTGCGTGCTTGCAAAAATGTCGGCCCAAATAATGTCGCCGTTGACGGCAACAACCACTCCTACGGCATTCTTGTCGCGCAACTGGTGAATGATGCTCTCGTAGTTATGCTCAATCGGAGCGGCAACATCATTGATCTTTTTGTCGACTTCGCGATTATTCATGACGCCCGCATAGGACGTTTCAGCCTGGACTTCAGTTGCAGCTCCAGCTACCGTCACGGCTTCCGACATGACGCGCTGCGAGTTGCGGACTTGATCCCAGACCTGTTGCTGGTCCTTTGCGACCATCGCTTTGCTGCGGACGGCCGGAGCCGCGAACAGCGCAACTCCCCGGCCGGCGGTATTGAACTCGTTCTTGCCGTTCATCGCCGTCCAGCGGCCGGGTTCTACACAGAAAACACTGAGATCTACCGGATCGCTCTCTGGCGGCACAATACGGTCCTTGCCAATTACACGGTCTTGCTTGCCGCCAGTTACTATCTCGCCTGCGAGCAGCAAAAGCGGCCGTTTCGAGTTATTAACCAGGACGAGCCGGTTGACCTCCGCGTCGCGCACAGGGTGAATGACGTCAGGCCGTCCGGGGCGGCGGCGAATCAGGCCACGCGCCTGTCCGGCCTCGGTCACAACAACATCTCCGGAGCGCAGACCTTCATCGAGAGTAAGGAATTCGCTCGTTTCGTACGACTTACTGGCAACGGGGAAGACGGTAAGATTGCCGCTACGAATGGGGCTCAGCAGAGTATAGGCTGAAGCCGGTGGCACTTCGCCCGCTTCGATCAGGCACGGAACAACGATGGCCACCCCGACTAGAAACGCGATTCCTGCAAGTACCACGGCGAGCCGCATAAAACAGCCTCCAAGGATTGAAGACACCACTAGCCCGGTGCGAATTCCGCTTGCCCGCCCCGGCGCGTCAAGATGGAGCGCGCCGGGGTGCTACGTTGTGCGAGTCTTCCAGGAGAGTGTTGGTTGCCTCGCTGAGCAGAAGAACGTACGAATTTCCCGGACTTGCGTCTAATAAATTGCTAGCATCTGGAAGATGGTGTCGCGCGCCCAATCCGAAGGAGCCACTGCCGCGGAGTTGTACGGGCGCAGCGGAGCCGCAGCCTATGGCGTGAGCGCGGAGCAGTTCGCTCAAATTCTCGAAGACATTCAGCACAAGTATCTTCCGGATGCGGCGGCCGACGAAAGAGCGGCTTTTTGCGCGGGGCTGCGGCTGGAAGAACTTGCACTGGCGCGCGCATGCGCGGCGGGCAACGAGCACGCGTGGGAAGACTTCATCAGTCGCTACCGCCAGAAACTGCACGGCATGGCGTTGCAGATTACCCGGGAAGCCGCGCAGGCCGCCGAGCTTGCCGATTCGCTTTTTGCGGAATTGTTTGGACTGAATACGCGCGACGGGGGGCGGAACTCGAAGCTGGTGTTCTACACCGGACGTGGTTCGCTCGAAGGCTGGCTGCGCACTGTGATGGCGCAGGAGTTCATCAATCGCTATCGCAAGCAGAAGCGCACGGTCAGCCTCGAAGAACAAACAGAAGACGGTGTGCAGTTTGCCGCGAGCGCGCCTGAACCTGTATGCAGCGGGGATCCGCGGCTGGAGGCGGCTACCGACGAAGCGCTGGCCGAGCTCTCCGCGGAGGACCGGTTTACCCTGGCCTCCTATTACTTGGATGGACGGACGCTGTCCGAAATTGCACGCGCGCTAGGGCTGCATGAATCGAGCGTAAGCCGACGGCTGGACCGGCTTTCGGCCGGCCTGCGTAAACGCATCCTGGCGGGCCTGCGCCAGCGCGGGATGAGCCATGCCCAGGCGGCAGAAGCCCTGGAAACCGATGTCCGGGATATGACCCTGGATTTGCGCTCACGTTTGACGCAAGATTCCGGGTCAACGACGTTCCCTAGTAGACAGGTTCCCGCTCGGGACGGGCGGAGCAAATCGTGACGGAAGTGCCAAAAATCGTGCAGTTCCGGCTGCGGGCCATGGGGCATGGACGGCCCGAGGGCTCCTCGCACCCAGATGCGGATGTGCTCGCCGCGTTTGCCGAGCAGGCGCTTTCCCAGGCTGAGCGCGACAGTGTCCTGGGGCATCTGGCGCTCTGCGCCGACTGCCGCGACGCGGTGGTTCTGGCTCTTCCCGCGACAGAACCCGCGGTCGCAGTGGCGAAATCTGAGGCTGTGGCAGTGGACACTGAAGTGGCCTTCGAGCCAGTTTCAGAAAGGCCCCGCCGGAATTGGTTTGCCTGGGCCGATATGCGCTCGTTCAATCTGCGCTGGGCCGCGCTGACAGCGGGCGTTGCAGTGGCACTTTTCGCCGTATATGTGGGATTGGGACATCGCGAGAACCCAGCGCTGCCGAGCGCGGCTCGAATAGCCGGCTCTGACGCATCGTCGGCCCCGGCAACGCAAATTGCGTCAGGATTGCCCCAGCAAAACAGCCTTGAAGCAAATGCGGCGAAAACAGAAGCCCAGCCTGAAACCGCAAAAGAAAAGCGCGAAATATCTTCCGGGCGCATGCGGACTGCGTTTGCCAAGAAGAATCAGGTGGGACAGCCCGGATCCTTGGTGGTGAACGGCCGCGTTGCGAACTATCCCGCGCCTGCCGAGCAAACGCCTGCGCCAGCGGCTGGCGGAGTTGTATCCAGCGAAAACGAAACGGTCGAGGCATCGGCCGCAACAACAGAGGTGGCAACCACGCCTTCTGATACCGACCTATTGGCACACGGCCAAGTGCCATCGGTTGAAAAGGCAAAGCCGCCCCTTGATGAAACGGTTACAGGCGAGGCCGGCAAGACAGTAACTGCGCATGCTCCGGTGGCGCTTCCAACGAATGGGGCGTTCATGTCGCGCGCAGCACTCCCGCCGGCAGCCGCTCTGAAGCAAGGGATGATGTGGATGATAGCTGGAGGCCTTCTCAAACGCTCGCCGGACGGCGGTCATAGCTGGCAGACCGTTCTCGAGGGCGAGCATCCTTGGCTCTGTTATGCAACGCATGGACAGGAAGTTTGGGCAGGAGGACAGGGTGGCGCGCTTCGGCACTCGAATGACGGCGGCGCGAGTTGGAGCTCAATCGCAGTCACCGCCCACGGCCAGCGCCTTAACTCGGATGTGATTCAGATCGATGTGCAATCCCCCAGGGTCGCTCTGACCACCGCCAATCATGAGATGTGGACCAGTTCCGATGGCGGCAAGGTCTGGGAGAAGAAGTGATGGAACCAGAGTTGGGCCCATCGTCCTAACCCTCCACGGTTCCACCAGAAACAATGAACATAAAAAAAGACGCCCCGAGCAAGCTCAGGACGCCTTCGGCAGCCCTCCCCCAGAACTGCCTAACTACGTGCTCATCGTATGTCCGGTTGGACCGGGTGTAAATATCACTTCCGTAATGCCCGACTTGCATGCCAGTATGTTTGGCATGTGCGCAACGGTAACCATGCGAGAGTTACCAACTGAATCTGTCGTACCTAGCGGTTAGGCGTTGCAGCTCGCCGGTCGGCAGCGAAAACCGAATCAACCAGTGTCGCGATCTCGTCCATCGACCCTTCGATATCGAGCGTGAAGCGGACCAGATCAACCTCCGCGAGGGCGGGATAAGCACTCAAAAGAGGCTGCCAGGCAGAATCCTCCGCGAGGCTAACTGCCAGGATCTCGTCATATCCATAGCCGAGGTTACGCAAACGGCAAAGCAAGTCGCTTAGGTGAACCAAGCATACCAGCGGACCCGCGGTTGGCAGAACGTCGAGCCGGTGGTGGCAGGCAGCCACCTCTACTAACTCTTCCGGCAGACCCCATCGTTTGCAAAGTATGCGACCGGAGTCCTCGTGTGTGAACCCAAGACTCAGCTCTTCCGAGACATGGAGAGGACATTTTTCAGCGACGGCATGTTGAAAAGATTCCCGAAACTTCGCCGGATAAAGAACGGAATTCACGAGAAAGCCGATGTCATGGATCAAGCCGCCAAGGTAAGCCCTTTCGGGCTCTTGGTAACCAATTCCGCGGGCCATGGTCTGCGTCACCAGCGCACAGCCGAGCGAATGCCGCCAGAAGGCGTTGGAATCGAGCACCCATTTGCCGTTGGGAACGGTCTGATGCATGCACAAACCGAATAGCAGCGAGCGCACTTTGCTGATGCCCAGCGCCATAACCGCAGCGCGAACCGTTTCGACCTGGCGGTGCCCAAAAAGAGGGGAGTTCGCCATGCGCAGGCATTGCGCTGCGATGGCGCTGTCGTGGGAAACCATCTCGATCACGCTTTCAAGGCGGACCTCGTCGGCGGGCAAGCGCAGCATCTGGAGCAGCGGCTGAAGAATGGTAGGAGCGGTCGAGACCGACTCGAGCTTGGCGATCTGTGCCTCGAGCAGGGCGCATTGCTGGTCGTTCATGGCGTGCCTCCGGCGGCCGATCCCCGTGGCGGCTTCCAATAGGCGGTCGTCCCAGGAAAATGAATCAATCGAAACGCATCGTCCACGTGAAACAGGGATTCTGCGTGTCCCAGGAAGAAGTAGCCTCCGGGAACGAGGTTGGTATAAAAGTGCTGAACGACCCGCCGTTTTGACGCCAGGTCAAAGTAGATAAGTACATTGCAGCAAAAAATGACGTCGATTCCCTTCAAGAAAACCATCTTGCTGTCGTCACTCAGGTTGAGGCGGTCAAAGCGAATGCAGGCCTTGAGCAGATCGCTGGCTGCGAGCTTGTTATTCCCGGCGTCCTTGAAGTATTTCCAGCGCAACGCTTCGCTGACATTGCGCAGCGCGTAATCTCCATAAATGCCGGATTGCGCCGCCTCGAGCGAGTTGCTGTTCAGGTCGGTGGCGAGAATGTCGAAGTTCCAACCGGCAAGACGCTTTTCTTTTTCCTCCAGCAGAAACATGGCCAGCGTGTAGGGTTCTTCGCCCGTCGAGCAACCGGCCGACCAAAAACGAAGCCGTTTGATCCCTAGGGCCGACTTGCCCTCCATGATCTGGGGAAGAACTACATTGCGCAGAGCCTCGAGCTGGGCGGGATGACGAAACATGTAGGTCTCGCCAATGGTGATTTCGTTGAGCAGCAGGCGCAACTCGGCGTCGCGATTGGGGCGGGTCGTCAGATACTCCAGATATTGCACCGGACTGGCTGCCTCGCACGTTTTCATGCGGCGCTGGCAGCCTGAAACCAGCAAATAGAGTTTCTGGTCGGAATGGTAGATACCCGAAATCCGATAGATAAGGTCCCGGATCTTCAGGTAAGCCACGTTGCCCGCATCCAATGCAGGAGCCGCCCCCGATCTTTCCTTTCCAATAGCCATTCCCTATCCTCTGGCGCTCTCAGTTGCCGCCCCGAGTGCTGGTGTCCGTTCAACCGTGAGCGCCCGCGGCAACGCCTCTCTGATAGAACACGCGGCGCAGAATCTCCGTTGCGATGCCGCTCAGCGGGCATATGTGATCGGCCAAACCGGCCGCGACCACGCTCCCCGGCATGCCCCAGACCACCGAGGAGGCTTTGTCCTGCGCGATTACCGTTCCGCCGGCATTGCGGATTTCGGCCGCTCCCCGCGTACCGTCGGCGCCCATCCCCGTCAGCACGACCGCCAGCACGTTCGATCCGTAGGCTTGAGCGAGCGAGCGAAACAGGACATCCACCGCCGGACGGCAGGAATTTTCCGGGGCATCCCGATTGAGCCCGAGCACGCAGTCCTTGCCTTTTCTGGACACCGTCATGTGGTAATCGCCGGGCGCCACCCATACCTGGCCAGGTTCTAACTTCCGGCCGTCTTTGGCTTCCTCGACGCGAAGGGCCGCAAGAGTGTCGAGACGGGCGGAGAGCAGCGTCGTAAACATCGGAGGCATATGCTGCACAATCACAATGGGCACGGGAAAGTCCTGCGGAAACTGCGGCATGAGATCGGCGAGCGCATTCGGGCCGCCCGTGGAAGTTCCAATGGCAAGCACGTCGATCCGTACCGGCCGCTGGGCCGGGGCGGCAATGGTAGAAGCCGACCGGCAGGGGATACGGACCGGAACCGGCGCCTGGGACGATCTGGGACGTCCACATAATGCCTTGATTTTCGGTATCAACTCCTGCCGGACTTGTTCGCTGGCGGGCTCGGGACTGCTGACACTGGCCTTGACGGCATAGTCGCTGGCGCCACGCGCTAGCGCCTCGACCGTCGCCGTCGCGCCCGGTCCCGTCAATGAACTGAACATGATCACCGGCAATCGGGGATACAGCTTGCGAATTTCAACCAGCGTCTCGATCCCGCCCATGCCCGGCATCTCCACGTCGAGCGTGATCAGATCCGGATTGAGTTCGGGAATCCGCGCCAGTGCCAGGTTGCCGCTTCCAACCGATCCGGCAACCGCAATTTCCGGGTCCGCCCCAAGGAGGTCGGAAAGCTGGCGGCGGATGACGGCGGAATCGTCAACGATCAATACGCGAATTGGCGACATGGCATCGGCTCCCCCTTGCGTGATTCAGCCAGTTCCGGGCACGGCCTCTGGGCTTGCTCCCAGCGCTCAGCGAGCGGCGGCAGTACCCTTCGCAACCGCCGGTACGGCGGCGCCGTCTCCGTGTGCCACTTTGAACCGGCCGACCAGTTCGCGCAGTTCGTTCGCCATCCGCGCCAGGTGCTCCGTTGCCCCCTGCGCCTGGCCCATGGTCGAAGTGTCTTGCGCGGCTTGGGCAACTCCCTGAATGTTGCTAGCATTGGTGCTGGCGCCGCGAGCCACTTCGGAAACATTGCGCGCGATTTCGCCGTGGTCCTCATCACAAACTCAATCGGCGACGGTGGGCTCCGCTTGAGCACGGGGGTCTCGGCCGCTCCGGAGTTACCGAGCCTTCCTGACGCAAGCGAAGTGGCTTCTTCGTTAGAGACCACTCACGCGAGCCTTGCCCAACTCGGGCGGAGCATGTTCTTGACCAAGGAACTAGCCGGGACAATCGCACCGGTACCTTTCGGATGTGCGAAGGGACGCTGCTAATAAAGGTTGGATAGAACTACGGAACACACCGGGGATTGATTCCAGCGCCGGGCCGCGATGGCAACCGCTGCCGCGAGTACGAGCAAAAAAAAGGCTTCGATCAGTCCGGCATCAAAATTCACCAGCTCGAATCGAAGCCCTGAGGTTCCGTGATCTAAAAACCAGGGCCTTCTGGATAGGTAGGCAAGTCCGGCGGCCGCGCCGGCAGTTTCTTGGGATTGGCCTTGATCTGCTGCATCAGCATCTCAATAGCCTTCTCCAGTTGCGGATCTTGTCCCTTAATCACCAGGTCGGGCGGATTATCGACGACCACGTCCGGCTGAACTCCGCGGTTCTCAATCACCCATTTGCTGTCGGGACTGTAGACCGAAAACTCGGGCCGCGTGATGTAGCCGCCATCCATCAGCGGGAAGAGCCCACGGATGCCGCGCACTCCGCCCCACGTCCTCTCACCGATGAGCGGCCCCAATTTGTACTGCTTGAAGTAATAGCTGAAGATGTCGCCATCGGAAGCCGCTCCCCAATTGGTAACGCAGGCCAAGTACCCGTGGAAAACGACGTCTGGAATCGTGCCCGACTCCCAATTGCGTGCCGAATCCATGCCCGCCAGCACACGCCGCAAGCGCTCGAAAATCAATTGGTCCACGAAACCGCCGCCGTTGTAGCGGACATCGAAGATGATTCCCTCCTTGCGAATTTGCGGAAAGAACTGTTTCATGAACTGGTTGAGCCCTTCGTCGCCCATGTCGGGCAGGTACACGTAGCCGATGCGTCCGCCGCTGGCCGCGTCGACTTTCTTGCGGTTGGTCTCGATCATGTTCAGTTCGCGCAAACTGAACTCGTCGGCAATCGGCTTTACCACGACCTTGCGCGCGCCGTCCGCGCTGGGCTTGGAATTGACGGTGAGCGTTACAACTTCGTTGGCCGTATTGACGAGCAACTCGTCGGGAGTCTGTGGCGCATGCAACGAGCGGCCGTTGACCGCAACCAGGTATTCTCCTTCCTTTACGTTGACGCCGGGTTCGGTCAGCGGTGAGCGGGTATGTGCATCCCAGTTCTCGCCGGCAAAGATTTTCTTGAAGCGGTACATACCGCTCGCCGAGTCGACTTCGTAATCCGCTCCCAGCAATCCCACGTTGACCGCATGCAGACTCGGAAAGTCGCCGCCACCGACATAGGTGTGCGAGTTCGATAACTCTCCTATCATGCCTGCCATGATGTAAGTGAGCGAATATCGATCGGCAACATAGGGGAGTAACTGGCCATATTGGTCGTGAATCTTCTGCCAATCCACTCCGTTCATCGAGGCTTCGAAGAAGTAATCGCGCTCCTGGCGCCAGACTTCGTCGAACATCTCTTTCCATTCCTGGGGAGGGTTCACCTCGGCTCGCATACCTGCGAGGTTGAGCGTGCCGTCTCCCGGCTTGTGCGGCGCGTCGGGGGGTTTTGCATCGATGATTCCGTACTTAGGCGGTCCCTCGTGACCGGCGGTGCTGTATAAGAGCTTGGAACCGTCGACAGAAAGCGCGAAGTGATTTGCGCCTTCGATCAGCACCTTGTCTTTTCGGTCTTTGAGATCATAGGCGTGGATGGCCGGTTCTTCTCCGGGAAGGGGTCCCGACAGTCCCCGAATCGGCGCCGTACCAAAGTAGATGGCATCCTTGGACGCATCGAAGTTTTCAATTACGGCCGGCGGAATGGCCAACGCTACGATGCGGTTCTGAATGCCATCGAGATCGACTTTGAATACCCGCGGCGGCTCTTTGGCTTCGGTCCCGGCCGTTTTTTCTTCGCTCTTCTCCTCTTTCTTTGGCGGCGGCTGCTGCTTGGCATTCTTGCCTGCCTTTGATTCGGACGCATCTGCTGTAATGTCGGACTCTTCTGTTTTCACTTTCGTTTCGTCGCTCAAGGCCGGGAACGGCGACGGTTCGTCGGCGGTTAGCGTTACGACGTATACGCGGGTCGTCTTGGGGTTCGCGAATTCGAAATCAATGTTCCCATTAACCTCATTAAAGTCGCGGTCGGAAAGAAAATAGAGATAGCGCTTGCCGGGATCAAAAACTGCCGAATAACTGTTGTCTTGAGTTGAGGTAACCTCCGTGATCTTGCCATCGGCCAGACTGTATAAGTAGACGACGGCAAAACCGGAATATTCCTGCTTGTCATACGCCAGCCATTGGCTATCTGGAGACCAATTGTAGTTACGAATTTCATAATACTTGGCGCGGTCGACCTCGACTGGTTTCTTGGCCTTGAGGTCGACATACCAGAGTTTCAGATCCTTGTCGGCCCATGCGATTTTTGTACTGTCCGGCGACCATGCCGGGCGAAACATGAACCCCTTGTGGCCGCTCGTGATTTGCTCTTCGGGGCCGAGCCCATCCTGCGGAACAATGTAGACCTCGTCCTCTCCCGTGCGATCGGAAACATAGGCGATCCATTTTCCGTTTGGCGACCACGCAACTTTTTGTTCGCGGACCGCGGGAGAATTCGTGAGGTTACGGACGCTGCCGTCCTTCGCTGGCACCGTAAACACTTCTCCGCGCGCGGCAAACACGGCGCGCTTTCCGTCTGGCGCGATGTCGAAATCGAAATTCGTGATGTGATGGCTCGCATCCGCCCAATGCTTCATCGCCTGGTTGCGCTCGGCATTCACATAAATCGTCAGCTTCTTCGGCTGGCGCGCTTCGAGATCGAACGTGTAGAGGTAGCCGCCGTTCTCGAAAACAATTGCATCCGGCCCCAGGCTCGGCCACATGACGTCGAACTGGTCGAATTTCGTCAGCTGCTGGACTTGCTTGCTCGCCAGATCGTAGCTGTATATGTTGAGCCGATGTTCCGGCCCGCGATCGGAAGTGAAGAAAATAGTATTGCCATGCCACATCGGAAATGTATCGGTGTATTCGGTATGCGGCACCACCCCGTCCACCACATTATTCTTGAGGTCGTAGATCGTGATGTCCTGCGCCATGCCACCGGTGTATCGCTTCCACTGGCGAAAATTGCGGAAGATCCGGTTGTAAGCGATCTTTGTGCCATCGGGTCCATAAGAAAGCAAGCCGCCATCGTACATCGGCATGGGTCGCGGAAGGCCGCCACTTACACTTACCAGAGTAGGACGTTTGCTCCAACCGTTCTCGGCGTAACGGCGAGAAAGGAAAATGACGTTCTTACTATCGGGCGTCCAACCGATCACCTCATTCAGAATGCCCATGCGGTCGCTGAGCGGCTGCGCCTGTCCCTGATAAAAAGTAAGTTGCGTGGGTTGGCCGCCATCGGACGGCATAACATAGACATTGAAGTTGCCGTCATACTGGCCAGTGAACGCCAACCACTTTCCATCGGGCGAAAATTTTGGAAACAGCTCGCGACCAGGATCTGATGTGATCCGGCGGGCTGTTCCGCCCGCGCTTGACGCCAGCCACAGATCGCCGCCATACACAAACGCGATCTTGCCGTTATGGATATCGGGAAACAGCATCAATCTGCCTTCTTGAGTTTCCTCCGCCGCCAGCAGGCTGGCGCACACAAGAATTGCCAAGGCAAAAAAATTCCGCATGGAAATCATAGGAGCTCCTGATCGAGAGACTTTCTTGAAGGGAATAGCAACGGGAAAAACCATTCTGCGCAACGTCGGATTGTACCAGTTAGAATGCTCACCGCCGCAAATAAATGCCAACTAACCAAAAGATAATTCGCTAAACTGGTGACCGTATGTCTTGTCTAATGACCGGGCTCATTGGCCGCCGTGCGCACTGCTTCCTGGCACGAGCCCGCCGCGGTCAACACTTTGTCAAATGCTGTTTCTGTACGAAGCTTCGCCAGCAGCGGATCCGACAGCAGGTTCGAGTACGCGCAATAGTTCTGTTCTACCGCACTCTGAAGCATATGCAGAGCCGCCTGCTTCTTTCCGCAAAAGGCAAGGATCGCCCCTTGGTAATACCAGGTTTCCGGATCGGCATCGGTCGGCAAGTTAGTTTCGTCGTCATGCGCGATGCGATCAAGTTCGGCGGTAGGCCGTAATCCCAGGCAGGCTTCGAGCAGGTCGCGATGATAACGCGGCGTGTTCGGCATGTGTTTCACAGCTTCGCGCGCTTCATCAATTTTCCCTTCGCGGAGGAGGATGGAAGGCATGGCATAAGCAGCCCACTCCGACCCCGCATCCAAGCGCACAAAGTCGGCGGCCCGGTCGGTCTTCCCCAGTTCCGCAAAAACCCAGGCGCACGAACGGAAAGAATAATTTCCGGGATCGAGCGCATTGGCGGTATTGCATTCGCTGGCCGCCTGCTCGAGCATGCCCGCGTAGCGATAGACATAACTCATGGCGAAATGCGCCTGCGCGCTATCCGGTCGCCGTTTCACAAGGTCCTGCGCCGCTTTGTAAGCCGGACCCAATTCGCCGCGCTCGACATGGTTCGTGATCAACTGGCTGGCGGCAACGATACGGTTGGGATCGAGCGCGATGGCGCGTTCGTAGGCCTTGTTCGAGCGCTGGAACATGGCCTCGCCCCCGTCCGAATAATCGGCGTCGTAATAACAGCGCAGGCCGAGTTGCTCCCACGCCGGCGCATAGTTGGGGTCTACTTCCACCACATGCTCCAGCACCGCAATCGCATCTTTATTGGGGCCGGCATCGTGCGGCAGCGCCAGGCTGTGCAGATATAGGTCATACGCCTCTGCACTCTTCGGCCGCGTGCCCGTATCCAGGAACCCGCCTCCAGCACCCAGCGCGGGCAGCAAGCCTTGCCGGATCTGTGCCGAGATCTGCGCCTGCATCGTAATCAGATCGTCGACGGGAGCAATCACATTGGATTGCCACAACAGCCGGTCGCCATCCACCTGAATGGCCTCGACCGTGATCCGCAACTGATCCCCCTGTTTCAGAAAATGTCCTGCGATCACGTTGGCCACGTGCACTTCGCGGCCTGCCTTCTGCGGATCGACATCATTGCCCACGAACCTCCGCGTAATCGTCGACGGCCGCACGTCGAGGCTGCGCGTGTAAGTGAGCGTGTTCGCGATTTCGTCCGCCAGCGCGAAGCGCAGAAATTCCACGCTGATATCGCCATTCATGTTCTGCAAAGGCAGCACAGCGATCGTGTTCTTCGCCGCTCCTCCGGCCATCGCGCCCCGGTGTTTGAACCACCACACGCCCACCGTGACCAGCACCATGAACAGGAAGAGGCTCACGCCAAGCAGAATGTATGTGGACCATCCCCTAGTGGCCTGGAATGTGCTGGTGGCGATGCGATAAGGCAGAACCGCGCGCGACCGCCCGCCGCGCGACACGGCTGATTCAGTTTCCTTCCGCAACGACTGCAGGTCGCCCTTCATTGCCAGCGCGTTGGGATAGCGATGCCCGCGCTCTTTCTCCATGGCGCGGCCAATAATGCCTTCCAGATCCGGGGGCAACTTGGGGTTCAGTTGCAGCGGAGCCACCGGCTTCTCGTTCAGCACGGCGGCCAGCGAGGTAATGACGTTGCCCGTCGCAAATGGCTTCTTCCCGGTCGCCATTTCGTAGAGCACCACGCCCAGCGAAAACAAATCGCTGCGCGCGTCCAGTTCCTCGCTGCGCGCTTGCTCGGGCGACATGTATATGGCCGTCCCCGGAATCACCCCCATGGCCGTCAGCGAATCCTCAAACGCGGCCTCGCTCGAGTTGGGATCGTGCACAATTTTCGCCAGGCCAAAATCAAGAATCTTCGTCTGCCCGCTCTGCGAGACAAAGATATTGGCCGGTTTGATATCGCGGTGAATAATCCCCTTGGCGTGCGATGCAGCCAGCGCGTCGGCTACCTGGACGCCGATATCGAGGATTTCATCGACCTCCATCTTGCGGTTCCGCATCAGGTCTTTCAGGCTCGTCCCTTCGAGCTTCTCCATGACAATAAAGGGATGCCCGTCGTTGTCTTCAATGTCGTGAATGGTGCAGATGCCAGGATGGTTCAGCTGCGAAGCGGCTCGCGCCTCGCGCATGAAACGGTCCAGGGACTTGCGGTCCTTGGCCATGTCTTCGGGGATGAACTTGAGGGCAACACGGCGCGCCAGGCGCGTGTCTTCGGCTTCATACACCACGCCCATGCCACCACCGCCCAGTTTGCCGACAATGCGATAGTGGGAGACTGTCTGGCCGATCATCCCGGAAGGCGCAGTAGCCATCGGCGCTAATGTTAGGCCGCGAGCGCTGACCCGGTCAACCCGTGCAGGCCTCTGGTCGTGGCTCACTTTGAATTTGTTTTGAAAGGGCGCGGCTCAGCCGTGGCAGTAGAAGCCAAGAGAGATATTAGCCCCTGAGGGCCAGCGCTTTATCCGCTAAGACCATTCTATGCGGCCTGTTCTAGTGAATCGTCTTCGTCTTGCGCGACATGTAGTCCATCAGCAGATACTGCCCCAGCGTATACGGCGTCGTGAAGTACGCTTTCCCGCGGCACATCTGCGTGACCTTCTGCACAAACTGCACTAGCCCATAATCCGAGGCCAGCATGAACGTATTGATCAGCACGCCAGCGCGCTTGCACTTCGAAACCTCTTCGAGCGTCTGGCTCACGACCAGGGGATCGAGGCCAAAAGCGTTCTTGTAAATACGCCCATCTTCGAGCGTCAGCGCCGAGGGCTTGCCGTCGGTGATCATCACGATCTGCTTCATATCTTTTCGCTGGCGATCGAGCAGGCGTTGCGCCATGCGCAGCCCTTCGCGAGTATTCGTGTAATAAGGGCCAACCTTCACCCGCGCCAACTGCGAAAGCGGAACTTCCTCGGCGGAGTCGTGGAAAAGCACCAGCGACAGCGAGTCGCCGGGATATTGCGTGCGAATCAGGTGCGAGAGCGCCATCGCAACTTTCTTTGCAGGCGTGAAACGGTCCTCGCCATACAGAATCATCGAGTGCGAGCAGTCCAGCATCAGCACCGTCGCACACGACGACTGGTACTCGCACTGATGCACCTGCAAGTCGCGGTATTCGAGATTCAGCGGCAGCCCGAGGCCTTCGCGCTGAATAGCCGACGAAAGCGTAGCCGTGATATCAAGGTTGAGTGTGTCGCCAAACTCATATTGTCTGGACGCGCCGCTGGCTTCGATCCCGGTGGCCATATCGCGCGTGTCGTGCCGCCCAAAGCTTGATTTGCCCAGCGACCCAAGCAGGTCGCGCAGCGCTTTGAAGCCGAGGAAGTCAAGGCTCTTATCGGTGATTTCAAACCGCGCCTGCTGCTGCGCGTCTCCAACCTGCCCGCCTACGCTCGACTGCCGGGCCGGATCGTGCGGCTGGTCGATCGAAATATAGTCTTCCTGCTGCATGCGCTCGAGCAGCTTTTCGATCAGGTCTTCCAGTTGCCCTTCCATCTGCATCTGCTGCAAACGGTCGCGCATTTCCTCGTCGAACATCTCGCTATTCATCAATGCCTGCTCGAGCGCCCGCCGCAATTCATCGAGCGTCTGCTCGCCCTCGGGCATCTCATACCAGAAATTGTCGTTGAATCCGCTCTGCAACAGGTAGTCCGAAAGCGCGCTGAGCAGATCCTCCATGCTCATTTCGCTGGCCGCGTCGGGAACGTATTTGCTATAGCGAATTCGCTTCATAGAAAATCTGCTCTCCAGCCATTGTCATCCTGAGCGGAGCAACTGCAAGCGAAGCGCAGCAATCAAGAAGTCGAAGGATCTCTACGTCCACGGACCCCGGCCCTTCCGAAGGCGACGCGATCACCGCAGTGGCCTCGCCGCACTGAGAACTGAGAACCCGGGAACTGAGAACTAATTAAAGCTTCTCTTCCTTCCAAACCCCGGCTCTTCCCGCTCAAACATCGGCTTCTCTGGAGCCTTCGGTTGCTTCTCTCCCGCCGTGAAGACGCGCTCTTCGTTGCGCCCAATTTTCTTGTGCGCGTGCAGCCCTTCGAGAATGAACTCCGCTGCCGAAACCTGCATCTCGGGGCTGTCTTTCGGCCCGACGTTCAGCTTTGTTATCTTCTCCATGAGTCCCTGAATCTGTCTCAGTCCCCCAAGCACTTCCTCCGCGCCCGCGTTGTCGCCGAGCTGAATTTCCCCGCCCAGATCGAACCACTGCACAATCTGATTCATATTCATGCCGTGCAGGTGCGTGTCATAAGCCTTGGCAATCGCCGTGCGAATCAGTTCCCGGCTCACGTGATCGGCGCCCTTCATCTCGCCTTCGTATTCCAGTTCCAGCTTGCCAGTGATCGCTGGCAGCGCCGCATAGATATCGCTGATGCGCGGCACGACGGAACTTTCCTGATGCGTCAGCGCTCGCCGCTCGGCGTTCGAGACCACGTTCTCCATCGCCGAAATCGGCAGCCGCTGACTAACGCCAGAGCGCTTATCGACTTTCTTGTCTTCTCTCGCCACGAACGCGATCCGCTCAATCACTTCCTGCACGTACTTCGGAATATGCAGCCGCGATCCATCTCGCTCGATCCAGGCCTCCTGCGCGGTGATGGCAATTCCCTCTTCCACCGTCGCCGGGTAGTGCGTACGAATCTCCGATCCGATGCGGTCTTTGAGGGGTGTAATAATTTTGCCGCGCGCCGTGTAGTCCTCGGGATTCGCGCTGAAGACGATTGCCAGATCAAGCGGCAACCGGATCGGATAGCCCTTAATCTGCACATCGCCTTCCTGCATGATGTTGAACAAGCCCACCTGAATTTTTCCAGCAAGGTCCGGGAGTTCGTTGATGGCGAAGATGCCGCGATTGGCGCGGGGCAGCAAGCCGTAATGAACGGTGAACTCGCTCGAGAGTTCGTGCCCGCCGCGCGCAGCCTTGATCGGGTCGATATCGCCGATGAGATCGGCGATGGTCACGTCGGGCGTGGCGAGCTTTTCGACATAGCGATGATCGGCGGTGAGCCATGCGATGGGCGTCGCGTCCTTTTCTTTCGCAACCAGTTCGCGACAGCGTCGGCAGATCGGGGCGTAGGGATTGTCGTGGATCTCGCAGCCGGCAACATAGGGCAGTTCGGGATCAAGCAGCGTCGTCAGGGCGCGCAGGATCCGGCTCTTGGCTTGCCCGCGCAGTCCAAGCAGGATGAAGTTGTGGCGCGAGAGGATGGCGTTGACGATCTGCGGGACGACGGTATCGTCGTAGCCGACGATGCCCGGAAAAATCGGCTCGTCGGGATGCTCGCGCAAGCGTATCATCAGGTTCTCGCGCATCTCGTCTTTTACGCGGCGCGAGCGCAGCCGGCTCTCGGAAAAGGAACTGGCGCGCAACTCGCCCAATGTGCGGGCACTGCTCATGGTGGGAACTCCTGGGACCCTGGGTTCGCCGGCGTGCGGCCGACGGCTACCGTGACCTTATGCGGATTATACCCTCGCAGCGAACTCCCGGCCAAAGGCGGCTGTGTTCCACGTAGAACACATGTGCGAAATGAGGGAATGTTCCACGTGGAATATTTGTTCATGTATTTTTGTACGTATATTTATATATGTAATGTAACGAAAACGATTGAATGGAAAGGGCTTGCACCAGCCCAGGCAGTCGAGCGCACGGTCCGGCCAAATAAGACGCTGCCCGGGAATGGGTATCGAACCGGCTGGAGGATTCCAGGAATTCAGTTCCAGCGGGCGTTGGCGGCGCGGCGCAGGCCAGGGAGGATGGCCCGCAGATACTCGACGACGGCTTCCAGGCGCTTTGCTTCCGACAACGTCGCGAGCAGGCTCTGCTTGAAGTCGAGGTCGAGGGGAAGCGATCCGGCGAGGAGGAAAGAAAGATTTTCGGCTGCTTCGCCCGCGGTGGCGCGTCCGGCATCGGCCACAGACGGCTCGGTGCCGGCTAGCTTGGCGATTTCTGCATGCAGGCGCACGGCTTGCTCGGCCATTTCGGATGCGGGTTTCTCGGGCTCGTCTTCGACCATGGCAATTTCCGCCCTGAGAAATGAGCGTTCCTCGTTGACCTCGAGCACCTCGAAGCGGTTGACGCCGCGCGTAAGGATATCCATCCGCCCGTCGTCGTACTTTTTCGTGACGGAAACGATCTCGGCGGTGCAGCCGATGCTGGCAACGCCTTCATCGGAGGCACGCACGATTCCGAATGGCTTTTTCTGCTCCAGGCATTCCGTGATCATCTCCTTGTAGCGCGGCTCGAAGACGTGCAGCGGGAGCGGGAGGCCGGGGAGGAGGACCAGGTCGAGCGGAAATAGAGGAAGAAGCGAACTCACGGCATCTCCGGTGCAGGACAATCTTACGCTATGAGGAGTTCCCAGTTCCCAGGTCTCAGGTCTCAGGTCTCGTAAAAAACCTAATACCATTCCGCCCTACTGAGAACTGGGAAGCCGAGAACTGAGAACTCAATGCCGTTTGACTCGCCGGCACTCCAGGCGATACAAGGGTCGGCATGGAAATGGATGGCAAGGTAGTGGTGGTAACGGGCGCTTCGATGGGGATTGGGCAAGCGATTGCCAAGATCTTTGCTGATCATGGGGCTAGCCTCGTGCTGCTTTCGCGCGCTGCCAGCCGGGCTGAGGCGGCGCGGCATCGGGTGGGGCGCACGGAACGAACTTTGGCGCTGGCTTGCGACGTGCGCAACCGGGAGGAGATTGATCGCGTGGTGGGTCTGACGCTTCATCACTTTGATCGCATCGACGTGTGGGTGAATAACGCGGGAGTGGGGCTTCGCGACTCGGTCGCTGACGTGGAGATGGCAGCCTGCCGCGAGTTGTTCGAGACTAATTTCTTTGGCGCCCTGGCTTGCCTGCAGGCCGTGGTGCCGGCGATGCGGGAGGCGGGCGGCGGAACGATCATCAACATTTCCAGCGTAGCTGGGCATGTGCCAGTGCCGTTTATGGCGCCGTATTCGGCAACCAAGTTCGCCCTGAATGCCATCGGCAAAGGCGCGCGGATGGAATTGAAGCGGGACAACATCAATGTGCTGACGGTTTGTCCTGGTTACATTCAAACCGAATTCGGGTCGCACATGGTGGCGACTAAGAGAAGCAAGGTGCGTCCGCAATCGGTGAAAGGGATCACGGCGGAGCGCGTGGCACGCGCGACTTACGTCGGATATCGAAAGAGGAAGCGCGAAGTAATTGTGCCCTGGACAATGATTCCGGTAGTGAAGCTTTATCAGTTGCTGCCCGGAGTGGTGGAGTGGGGAATGGGGAAAGCGATGAAGTAGCAAAGGATCCAGGTTTCAGAGTTTCATAGTGCTCCCCAGATTTGGGGGACGCAGAATTTGGGATCAAACAATGCATTTTCGTGCGGGTTTGTGGCGCAGACGAGAGTGTCTGCGCGGTGTTGTCTTTCGTAAAGAAAAGTAAATCCGGCTACCTTTTTGACAACCGCCGCATCGAAAGGGATAGGCAGAACTGCAGTCTTCCACCCCCTTTCGAAAGAGCTGACGCACGGCGGCTCTTGGGGGTGGGGGCTGCCGTTAAATCCCCTCCGCGGCAATTTTCGCTAGAATGCCGATATGAGATTTTCCTTCCGACCTGCCCGACCGGTCCTTCTGAGTCGATTATCTTCTGCGTTGTTCGTCCTAGTGTTCTCAACCATCGTCTGGCTGGCGTTGGTGTCGCCTCAACCCGTGGGCGCGCAGGAAGGGCCGCTGGACAAGTCGCTGCCGAAGGGCATCTCAGTTGAGGACATCATTAAGCGATTCGCGGCCAAAGAAAAGGAATTCAAGGAAGCGCGCGACCAGTACACGTTCCGGCAGGACGTGAAGGTGATGACGCTCGATGGCGACACGCCCGACGGTGTGTATCAGCAGGTGTTTGATGTGACCTTCGACGACCAGGGGCGCAAGATCAAGAACGTGGTCTTCGCGCCGCAGCCCACGCTGCAGCGGATTCAGATGACGGAAGAAGACATTGACGACATCGAGAACCGGCTGCCGTTTGTGCTGACCTCGGATGAAGTTGGGGAGTACGACGTCCTGTATGTGGGGCAGCAGAAGCAGGATGAATTAAACACCTACGTTTTCGATATCGCGCCCAAACAGATCGTCGGGAAGAAGCGCTATTTCCAGGGGCGCATCTGGGTGGACGACCACGATTTTCAGATCGTCGAGACGTACGGAAAAACCGTGCCCGACATCCGGAAGAAGAAGGGACAGGAAAATCTTTTTCCGAAGTTCACGACCTGGCGCGAACAGATTGATGGTAAGTACTGGTTCCCCACTTACACGCGGGCGGAAGACACGCTGAAGTTCAGTCTGGGCGACATCAAGATTCGCGAGATCATCAAGTACACAAACTATAAGCGGTTCGGCGCGAAATCGAGAATCACGTACGAGGGCCAGGAAGTAAAGAAGGGCGGCGAACAGCCCACGCCCGATCAGAAGCCCGCGGAGCCGCCGAAGCCGCAGTAAAGTCAAGATTCTTGGGAAGCCAGTAGTTCCACAAGAGCACTCTCACCGTGGCGGCAAGCCCGCGCTCAGGCTGAATATTGTTCCGCTGCCACGATCGCCTTTGGGCGCACTACCGTATGCAGAGGTTGCCCCCCATAGCGTCCCATCTTTGGCTTGGATCAACACGGCTGGATAAGCGCCAACCGGGGCCGACGGGCTGAACGGAGAAAGAGTTTGAAGCACCTTGCCATCGGCAGGTGAAAGCGAGATGACATCCCCATAGCCGCTGGTGCCGACGCTTGGATACCAGAAGTTGCTGTCGCTGGCCAGCAGCAATTCCGGACCGAAGGAAACCGCGTCGGGAAAAAGCTTGAGGTTACTGCCATCCGCTTGGATTCCGAAGAGTCCGACGCCAGGTTCGTCGTATACGGTGTAAAAGCCGTACAGGTTACCGTTCGGACCAAATGACAGCACACTGGCGGCAAAGCAGGCAAAGCCCGGACACCCCTGCGGCAAAGGAAAAGGCAACGCCACCGAGTCGAAGGCTTCGCTCATAGGAGTGTAGTGAAACAGTCTCCCACCGTTAACGGTGATGCCGTAGAAGGAGCCGTCAGAGGCAGGCGTCAGGCCCTGCGGCAACTCTCCGTCCGTTAGGAGATTGAAGCTGTATACGACCTCGTATGCCCCCGAGGACGGAGTGACGCGGAAAATCGTGCCACAACCACCTCCTGGACAATGGCTGCCGGTTCCTCCTTCGGATGTCGCGCCATAGATATTGCCGTCCGTTCCCACCAGCAAAGCGCCCACGGGGTAGACCCCATCCTTACACGTGTAGAGTTCGTCGGAGCAGAACTTGTGGATGACCTTGAAACCAGAGCCGGTCTTGCTGATTCGGAAAACAACTCCAAAGCCATACGCGAATTGAGAGGGGTTATAGTCGTTCCCGCCGTCAACGGTCAGGCCATAAAGATTACCGTCCGGGCCTTCCGTCAGCGAGACTGGGCCTGCGCCGTTTGCGAAATTGTTCTTTGCCCCGGGAGCGAATGTGTATAACAAGGTAAACTTGCCGGCGGGCGTAAGCGAAAATACCGTGCCCCCAAAAAGCGTTTGGCCCCCAGCTTTGCTTCCAGAAGACACTGCGGTCCCGTAAAAATTCCCGTCAGATCCCTGGATGAGAGAATTGGCCCCGTTGCCGTCGGGGCATGTCCCGGCCTGCTTGCCTTTGCAAACAAAAGTGTAGGCGAGAACCGGCGAACTGGCTCCATAGGCGGAGCATGCCAGCAGCGTGATAACGATTGCCAGGGGGAGCGTTCTTTGCATTTGCATACCCTCGGAGCAGCAGAAGATTTGTGAATGTGATTCGCCGCTTTTATATGCCCAAGCGGGCCGGCGGTTGTCACAAAGATGTAAATAAAAAGGTAGTTAAAATACTCGTGCGCAAAAGCACCAGAATAGGGAAGGCAGAGGTACTGGTAGGCAGCACGCAAGGCTCCGAGTCTTTCGAACCTTGAAACTCTGAAACCTTGGAACCTTAATAGAACAGGTACTTTCTCCACTTGTCGTCGCTGTGGCCCATCAGGCGCATAATGTGGCGGCTGGTATGGAGATTGAACGAGCGGGGTTCGCGCATGGGGCGCATGTTGGCCTCATGCGGGAGTTGGTTGCCCTTGCGGCGATTGCAGGGATGGCAACAGGCGACAAGGTTCTCCCAGGTGGAGAGGCCTCCGCGGGAACGCGGGATGACGTGGTCGAGCGTGAGTTCGCTCGAGGGCAAAGTGGTCGCGCAGTACTGGCAGGTGTTGCGGTCGCGCAGCAGAATATTCTTGCGCGACAGAGCTCGCGACTGGTGCGGGATGCGGCGATATTCGAGCAGGCGAATGACCGAGGGCACGCGCATGGCCACACGAGCGGCGTGCAGGAAGTGTCCGTTTTCCTCTTCGGTCATGGCGATGCCCTTGAGCACGAGCACGATGGCGCGGCGGGCGGCACAGACGTTGATCGGCTCGTAAGACGCGTTGAGCACGAGCACAGGCTGATGGAGCGCGTGCCCATCGTTATCCTGGTGGACGCCGGCAGTAAGCATCCCGGGCAGCATCTGCGGCCGCCAGCTTCCAGCGAAATTGTGCATGCGCAACGACATAATTATCCAACGTGAGCGGCTGTGCCGATCGGCTGCTCGCGGCTTGCTTCGTTGTCCCGGGCTCCTTCATCGGGTTCTTTATCCCGGGCTTCGAACGAATCCCCCGGCTCCACAAAGAAATTCGAAATTCGCAAGGTTCGTCCGGCGGTAGCAACCCACACGTGCGCCGCACCGGCGCGGCGAAGAACACGCGCGCATTCGGAGGCGGTGGCGCCGGTCGTATAGACGTCGTCCACCAATAAGACGTCGCGATTCGAAATCGAGGCTGCGTCCTTGACGGCGAATGCGCCGCGCAGATTCTGACGGCGCTGATGGCGAGTGAGTCCGATCTGGCTTCCGGTGTCGCGCAGGCGCACCAGACCGCGAGCGCACAGTTCGAATCTTCCCTGCGGGCCCGAATCGGAAAGTTGTTTGAGCGCGGCTCGGGCAATCAGCTCCGCCTGATTAAAGCCGCGCTGCGCCCGCTTGTGTGCATGCAACGGCACGGGTACAACGGCGATGGTCCCAGAGGGAAGCGAGGACTCGAGAGCGGCAATGGAATCGGCTAGCATTCGTCCCAAAACCTTGGCCGCTGGCCGAACTTGACTGAACTTCAGCAAATGAACCAGGTCGCGCAGGGCCACGTCGTAGCTGCCGTAGGCGACTGCCCGCTCAAACGGCGGCGGAGCCAAGCGGCAGAGGCGGCAGCGAGAGTCAATCCGTTCGTCCGCAGTCTTTGCGGCGTAAGGCAACGCTTCACCGCAGATGACGCAATATGAGCCGGTCAGCGGTTGAAGCGCGTGGAGGCAATCGTTACAAACGGGAAGCCGGGAAATCTTGATCAGCGGGGAACCACAGATACGGCAATCGGCGGGGAAAAGCGTAAAAAACAGGCTGGCAGCAGCGCTCTCTGCCCAGCAGACGACCGGATGGATCGTTGCTGCGGGCCGGGCAACCCGTATTCGAAAGCCAGTACTGCTGAAGACGGCCTCCCGCACCCGGGCGGGCATCTAGGCGGCCCGGGCGACACCAGTTTAGTATAGCCGCTTCTACGCGATGCGGCTAGTGTGGTTCGCGGCGGCATCCGGTTGACTTTTCGGCTGCATGCGCTCGCGTGGCGACCGCTCCTGCGCGGCAAAAGAGCGGGAGACATAGTTGCGCAGATAACACCGGTCGCAGCGCACGGGCTGGAGTAGGAAAATCGGAAGCACGTATGTCTCGAAGAATCCGCGCGGGCGGGAGCGGTAGGCTTCTTTCGCACCGCAGCCGCGGCAGTGGAATTCCACAGAGAAAGTGCGCCAGGACGGACGGGGCAGAAGAGTCACAACACACCTCCTCGGAATGGTTTCCCCGTTTGAGAGGCCAAATGAGGACAACGAGCAGCGTTGGAACTATTGTCGAGGAGAAAGCATGCACTTGTAAAGCTGGCGTGCGGCATGGTAAGGTGCGCCGTCGATCTGCTACTGTGACGTGAAGATGAAATCGGCTCAGACCACGAGGAATTTATGAGCACTGTTACCACAAATACAGAAGCCCCGCGCAAGCATCGTCCCTACGTTCCGGAGACGATGGAAATGAAGGAATTTACATTCCGGGCCGTGCTGATTGGCCTGTTCCTGACGGCTTTGCTGGGCTCGGCCAACGCCTATCTTGGTCTGCGGGCGGGCATGACGATCGCAGCGACCTACCCGGCAGCGGTCATTTCGATGGCCCTTCTGCGCCTGATGAAAGGCTCGCTGCTCGAGGAAAACATCGCCCGCACCGTCGGCTCCATCGGCGAATCGGTGGCCGCCGGCGGAATCTTCACAATTCCCGCCTTCGTCATCGCCGGACTCTGGCCCGCGCTCACACTCGATGTCACCCGGCCTGAATACTGGAAATCTGTCGCCCTGATGTTGATTGGCGGCACGCTGGGGATTCTCTTTGTCACGCTCTTGCGGCGCGTGATGGTCGAGGATCCGGACCTTCCATTTCCCGAATCAGTCGCGGCATCCGAGATTCACAAGGCCGGCCAGCAAGGCGCAAAGGCCGCCAAGATTCTATTTGCCAACATGGGATTCGGCGGCGTGATGTACCTGCTTGGCGCGGTCAATGTTTTCAATCCAAGCAATACTTTCCCCGTGAAGATCAGCGATATGGGGAAGAAGTTGTTGCTGCGCACGAGCACCAATCCCAACGTGGCAACAACGATTACCGGCGGCTCGACTCTTTTCACCGCGCCCGACATCAGCCCCGCCTACCTGGGCGTTGGCTACATCATCGGGCCGCGGCTCGCCGCGCTGAACTTTGCTGGCGGCCTGCTGGCTTGGGGCCTGCTGGTTCCCCTACTAACTTTCACGCTCGGCCCGTACATTCAAGCCGCGCAGCCGGACGGACACCCAATTGCCTGGCCCTTGCTGGCTGGGGCGATCTACTTCTCGATTGTGCGCCCGATTGCCGTGGGCGGAATGCTGGTTGGGGCAAGCTACACGCTCTTCCGCATGCGCAAGCAACTTGGAGTTGGAATGAGCCGGGCGGTTTCCGATCTCAAGAAATCGGCTGCCGCTCACACCGCGAGCAATCGCACCGAGCGTGACTTGCCGGCCAAGACGGTATTCGCGGGCGTAGCGGTTGTGTTCGTAGCGATGATTCTTCTGTATCACTATTTCATCAGCGGCGCGGGGACGCTCTCCGCTTCGAAGGTTCTCTCCGGCTCGCTGGTCGCGGCCGGCGTCATGATCATCATTGGATTCTTCTTCGCCGCCGTCTCCGGCAACCTGGTTGGAATGATCGGGTCGTCGAACAATCCCGTGTCCGGCCTCACGCTGTGCACATTGGTGATTGCAGCCTTGTTGATGGTTGCCTTGGGCGTCTCCGGTGTCGGCGGTGTTGCCGCCGTGCTCGGTGTGGCGGCCGTGGTTTGCGTTTCTTCGGCGGTCGCGGGCGAAATGTTGCAAGACTTAAAGGTCGGGCACATCCTGGGAGGCACGCCCGCCAAAATGCAGATCGGCGATATTTTCGGCATCATCGTCGCTTCGCTGGTTCTTTTCTTCCCGATGGCCATTCTCGATCACGCCTATCATTTCGGCAGCCCCGCGCTTCCCGCACCTCAAGCCGGCTTGATGGCAATGCTCTCCAAGGGCATTGTTGGCGGAGATATGGCGTGGCCGCTGGTGATTGTGGGCATCCTGATGGGCATTACCGCAATCCTGATTGAGGTCAAGAGCGTGATGCTGTTTGCCGTGGGCATGTATTTGCCGCTGGGTACGACGTTCGCGATTTTCATCGGTGGCGTCATCCGCTGGATCACCGACACACTGCGTGACCGCCGCGGCTACAACGACGCGCAGAAGGCTCGCGTGGATAACGCCGGTGTGTTGACGGCCTCCGGTCTGATCGCAGGGGAAGCGCTTTGCGGACTGCTCATTGCGGGACTGGTTGGCTCCGGCCATGACGTTACGCTCGTGAAATGGGAGGCACCGTTTATCACCGCGCTGATTGCGCTGATTGCGCTCACGCTGGTGATGGTGCGCGTGCCGCTGGCAAACGCGGGCCGGCCGGAAGATCCGGCGCCGCCGACGGCGATTATGTGAGGTTAAAGGTCAGAGGTCAGATTGCTGAGGTGAAACCCAAATCGTGCCCGACTTGGGTTTCACCTCAGCAATCCGACTTTTTCTTTTTGCATTCCTCCGTGCTCCTCTGTGTCCCTTGTGGTTAAATCTTTTGGTGTCTATCGCAGAAAATATTGCTCACATCCGTGCGCGGATCGAGGCTGCCGCTCGGTACGCCGGGCGCGACCCTTCTGCAATTACGCTGATGGCAGTGAGCAAGACCTTCCCGCCGGATTCGATTCGTGAGGCTTACGCGGCTGGGATTCGCGTGTTCGGCGAAAATCGGGTGCAGGAGTTTGCCGAAAAGGTTGGCGCCCTGCACGGATTGGCCGACACGGAATGGCATCTGATAGGTCACTTGCAGTCGAACAAGGCAGCAAAGGCAGCGGAATTGTTTGGGGCAGTCGACTCGTTGGATTCGGTTAAGCTAGCCGAAAGGTTGAACGTAGCGGCGGAAGCGGCAGGCAAAACGCTGCCGGTACTCATTGAGATGAACGTAGGCGGCGAAGAGGCTAAGAGCGGAATAGCGCCGGGGTCGGAGGAGCTGGAGCGGATTTTGACCGGCGCACCGCAGTGGAAACATCTGGCGATCCGCGGGCTGATGACGGTGCCTCCTTACACCGATGATCCAGAAGGCGCGCGTCCGTTCTTTCGCAAATTGGGGGAGATTCGGGATGGGATTGCGGCTCGCGCTCTTTCGGGCGTTGCCATGAATGTGCTTTCGATGGGGATGTCGCACGACTTCGAGGTTGCGGTCGAAGAGGGAGCAACGTGCGTGCGCGTAGGCACGGGTATTTTCGGAGAACGGCGAAAACAATAACCACAGAGGACACAGAGTGGAAAGGGGAAAACTGGTAGATTGCAGATTGTAAATTGCAGATTGCGGAAGTAAAAACCCGAGACCACGTGCACCGATTTAACTTCTGCAATCTGAACTCTGCAATCTGCAATTGCCTGACATGGTTTCAATTCACGAGAGTTCGTCGGGCGTCACCTTCGCAATCAAAGTTCATCCGCGCGCCAAGAAGAATGCCATCACCGGCGAAGTGGGCAATGCGCTTAAGGTTGCGCTAACCGCTCCGCCCGTCGATGGCAAAGCCAACGAGGCCTGCATTGAATTCTTCGCAAATATTTTGAAGGTCTCGCGTTCCTCCGTTACTATTGCAGCCGGCCTGAGCAGCCGGAATAAAGTAGTGAGGGTAACCGGATTAAAAGCAGACACCGTGCGCGAGCGCCTGGGAATCTAGCGGCGGTCGCGGGCAAGGGCGCCTGCGCCACACCATCAGGAGTCACTTTGAACTTTTCCGAACGCTTGCAGGAGGTTCGCACTGGATTTGAGCGCCCCTTCTGGATCGCCAATATCACGGAAATTTTCGAGCGCCTTTCTTACTACGGCGCCTTTGCCTCGCTCGCGCTCTACCTGCAGGAGCGGTTAAATTTTTCGACCGAGCAGACTGGAGCGCTGACCGGCATTTTCGGCGGGATGGTCTGGTTTCTTGCGATCTTCGGCGGAGCGGTGGCCGATCGCATCGGGTTCCGCCGCTCACTTTCGACGGCGTATCTCATTCTGGCGGTCGCGTATTTTCTGATTGGCTCGATCGGAGCACCATGGCTCGCCCCAGCACGTAATCTGGTGCCGCTGGGCCTCTTTGTTGGCGTCATTCTTATGCTGCCCGCGCTGGGCATATCCATGGTGAAGCCTTGCGTAGTGGGCACAACGGCCCGCGCCTCGAAGGAGAATGTGCGCTCGATTGGCTACTCGATCTATTACACGATGGTCAATATCGGCGGCGCAGCCGGCCCATATTTTGCATCGTGGGCGCATCGCCATTTGGGGGTGGAGAACGTTTATCGGGTAGCGGCGCTGAGTGTTTTTGCGATGTTCTTTGTTGTGCTGCTGTTCTTTCGCGAGCCGCGCAAGGCCGGAGACGCGCCTCCGCCATCGATTGCAACGGTGGTGCGGAATTTCTGCGTCGTGGTGGGAAATGCCCGGCTGGTCTTGCCTGTGCTGGCGGTCGCGCTCCTGCTTAAAACCTACAGCCTCTTCCATCCCGCGGCAAACATTCCCTGGTGGATCTGGGTTGGGCTTTTGGCGCTGGTGTTCGCCGGCATCAGCCGGTTCATGTGGTTCCTGGTGATCTTCACCGGATACTGGGTCGTGTTCTGGCAGCAGTACATTTCCCTGCCAGGATACATTCACGGCTACATCAATTCGACGGCCGATGTCGAAATGATTCTGGTTACGGACGGGCTGACCGTCATCTGCCTGACGCTGGTCGTAAATTACTTGACGCGCAAGATTCCAGCGTTTCAGGCGGTGATTTTGGGCACGTTGATCACGTCAGCGTCATGGCTCATTCTCGCCTCCTGGCCAACGGTCGCGGGCGCCATTCTGTCGCTGTCCGTGCTCGCGCTTGGCGAGATCATTCAGTCTCCGCGCTATTACGAATACATTTCGCGGCTCGCACCTCCGGGTCAGCAGGGGACGTACATGGGCTTCGCCTTTCTCCCAATCGGCATCGGCTCGCTGATCGGCGGATGGTTCGGCGGAACTATCGTTCATCACTTTGGGGAAGTCGCGCACCAACCCGCGCGGATTTGGTGGAGCGTGACGGCTGTAGGCATCGTCACCGCTTCGCTGCTCTGGATTTATGACAAGATCGTGAAGACGGGTGACGCGCCCTCGGCGAGCTAGCGCTTTGGCCCGAGCAGAATTAAGCGGCGGGACTCCGGCGGAACATTCATCGGCAAGGGCGCCACAGCATTTTTCCCTCGGCTTCTTTATCATCAGCGGCTGTGGCATGACAGGCGGGGCGCCCGCCGCTCCAGTTAAACAGGATAGGGGATGGCCAAGCGAGAAATCACACCGCAATACATTGCCGACCACATCCGCCGCTTGCTCCGCGATGGCGGGTCGGCGCCGCACTCGGAAGAAGTGCAGTGGTTTTTCAAAGAAGAAGTGCAGTCTCGCGGATGGTATACAGCCGAGCTTCGCAAGGTAGCCGTGCGCTCCCGGCGCAGCATTGTCCGCGAGTTGGGAATCGAGTTTCTGGTACAGGTTGCCGACCAGCTTTTTTCTGGCCGCGTGCTGGAAGAAAAAGTCTTCGCCGTTTTTCTGCTCGAGAAACAGACACACCTGCTCGGAGAAAAAGAGTTTCGTCTCTTCTCGTCATGGCTTGACCGCGTCAGCAGTTGGGCGGATCACGATGGGCTGGCGCACTATGTGCTCGCGCCGATGGTCGGCGCCGAGCCTGTGCGCTGTCGCGAGGTTTTCCGCTGGGCCAAGTCGCGCAATCGCTGGCGCCGCCGCGCCGCCTGTGTGGCGTTGATTCGAGGCGTGCGCGAGAAGGAGTTTTTCCCAGAAGTTGTTCGGCTCTCGCAGATGCTAATGGCCGATGATGACGACATGGTGCAGAAAGGACTGGGATGGCTGTTGCGGGAAGCAGCGAAGTACAACCCAAAGCGGACCGTGCCCTATCTGATGAAAATTCGGAAACACGCGCCGCGCCTGGTGTTGCGAACAGCTTGCGAAACTTTGCCGAAAGCGATGCGCCAGCGGATTCTCGGCTAACGGCCCTGGGCAGAGGCCCCGCGCAGCTACCGGCTTGAGGAAGCTGGGATATGGATTCACTTTTTGCGGGCCGCGATTCGAAGATTTCTTCGGCGGACATGTTTCTCTTTCGCGCGGGCACCGCGTGCAGCAATGGAACCCCCGCTCTGACTTCGCAGGCCAGGAACCATTCTTTCACTTGACGCACTCCACATACAGGCTCTCGGCGCGGCGAGCCTCCGACTCGATCTTCTTGATTTCCGGAATGCGGCTGTTCCCAAACGAGCTGACCTCCGCGCTGGTAAATCCGGCTTCCTTCAGCATATGAATCAGCGAACTCGCGTCGAACATCTGCCGGTGGTGTGCCCCGGGGTGCAGAAGGTCTCGTACTCCGGAAACCAGCAGCAACCTCGCGATGAACTGGTGCGATGCTTTTGGATTGTCGCGGTCCGCAAGATAGTCCCGCACTGCAATCGCCAGGTCGGGGACAACCACGCGGAGGACCCCGCCCACAGCCAGGATGCGGTGGCATTCCTTCGAAACCTGCAGGGATTCTTCGTACGTGAAATGTTCAAAAGTGTGGGATGAATAAATGGCACGGACCGAACCCTCGGCGAACGGGATTCTCTTGCGGACGTCCAGGCAGCGCACGTCGCGTGCCCAGTGCGGAGTACCGAAGATTTGCCGCCCCAGGGGCAATCGCGAAAGCAAAATCGTGGGAGAGTTGTCGATATTGACCCAACCCTCGATCCCCGAGGTTCCGCAACCGATGTTCAGCTTGAGTTCCTCGGCCGCGTCCCCCTTCAATGTCCTTTCTCCTCCAGATATTTCTCGACTTCCAAAGCGGCCATGCAGCCGGAACCGGAGGCCGTGATGGCCTGGCGGTAGCGCCGATCTTGGACGTCGCCGCAGGCGAACACGCCGGGAACTTTTGTGAAGACGTTCTTCTGCGTAACGAGGTAGCCGTCGGCGTCGGTCTCAAGCTGGCCTGCGAACATCTTGGCGTTGGGGATGTGGCCGATACCCAGGAACATCGCACTCGCGGGAAAGTCCCAGCTCTCGCCGGTTTTCACGTTGCGCAGGCGCAGGGCGGTAACCTCTTTCTTGCTGACGTCGAGGACGTCGTCAACGACGGTGTCGGTGAGAAACGCGACTTTGGGATTGGCGCGAGCGCGATCGAGCATGATCTTTGAGGCGCGAAACTGCTCGCGGCGATGGATGAGAGTGACTTTGCTGGCAAATCGCGTCAGGAACGTGGCTTCTTCCATGGCGGAATCGCCGCCGCCGATGACTGCGATTTCCTTCCCGGAGAAAAAGAATCCGTCACAGGTCGCGCAGGAGGAAACGCCATGGCCGATGAGCGCCTGCTCGCTCGGCAGGCCGAGCCAGCGCGCCGAGGCTCCGCTGGCAATGATCAGCGTGCGCGTCTGGATTACGTCTTTGCCGATGGTGAGTTCGAACGGCCGTTTGCCCAGGTCCGCCTTGACGACGTGGCCCATGCGATACTCGGCGCCGAAGCGCGAGGCCTGCTTGCGCATGTTTTCGATCAGCTGCGGCCCTTGTATGCCCTCGGGAAAGCCGGGAAAGTTTTCGACCAGAGTGGTTAGCGAGAGTTGTCCGCCGGGCTCGTGGCCTTCAATCACCAGCGGCTTAAGATTGGCGCGGCCAGTATAGAGAGCGGCGGTGTGACCGGCGCAACCCGAGCCGACAATTACGACGTTGCGAATATCCATAGTATTTATCAATAGATTCCGTGGAGCAGATTTTGGTGCAGACGGCAAAACAGGCGTATGGGGCTATGGAGTCTTTTTCGTGCCGCCCGCCCTCGTGGAAGTCCCCACGCCCAGCCGGGCCAATTCCTGCGGTACCATCTTACGCACGCCCAGAGCGTCACGATAGCGATTCAGAACTTCGCTGGCTGCGCGGAAGATCGGTTCGTACGCGCTTTGATTTGGCGCCGGCTTCCCTTCTGCCGCCGAACATCGCGCGAGCACGATCGAGGACTTTCCAAAGCGCTCTAATTTTACGCGCGCAGCGGGCGTGTTGGCGGATAACATCACGCTCGCGGAGGTAATGGCGGAAGCGCTGTCCTCGATCGCAACCTCCATCAAATCCTTGGGGTCACGCACTCGCAGCACCAGCGTCTCTACCATGTTGTCCGCATCCACGCTAAACGAGTATTGAACGTTGCTGAAGGGCGCAGCACCCGGAAACTCCCGCCGGACCCGCACCCAGTTGGCAGCCGACACTGCGCCAGAAGGCATCGCCACCATGCCGGGCATCGGCGTGTTCGCATCCAGCGTGGAGTGTCCACGCGCCACTTCGTAATCTGTGGTGAACCCCGGCTTAGCAGGCACCTTGACCAGCGCGGCAGACAACTCTTTTTGGTCGTCGGCGGAAGGCGCACATACATTGAGCATGCTTACCTTCACCGGCGGTTGCTTCGTGAGTTGCGTGGCAGGCGGTTGCGCAGGAGACTGCTGAGCCGGAGGCTCCTGCGCCCAAACGGTTACCGTCAAAATCCCGGAAATGGTCGCAATCAGAATTTTGTTTGAGAACACGGCGGAATTGTATCAGGGGAAGGTAAGGGGTTTGAGGTCAGATTGCAGAGGGAAGGAAACAAGGTTTCAAGGTTTCAAGGTTTCAAGGTTTCAAGGTTTCAAGGTTTCAAGGTTTCAAGGTTTCAAGGTTGTCGGAACGCTGCGGCGATCCCCGCCTTGGACTTGAAACTCTGAAACCTTGAAACTTTCTGTTTTCCACCTCTGCAGTTTCACATTCGCAATAGCCTTACTCGGCCGCGGTGACTTCCTCACTGGCCCCGTGGCGGCGCAGCAACTGCGGCAGGTTTTGCGAGAATGCCGAACGTGGCAGCACCATGTCGCAGCCCACTTCGTGCGCTTTCTGTTTCAAATCTCCCTGCACGTGCGAGAGAAAGCCGATGATCGAGGTTCCCTTCTTGAGCTTGCTTTTCAGTTTGGGAATCAACGACAGAGGCTTCGCGTTAGCATTGTTGAGATCAAAAATGATCAGAGACGGTTTTTCTTCGCCGTTGTTTTTCATGTGGTCGGCGAGATCTTTCTCGGTCCGCACGAACTCCACCTTCACGTTCATCTTGCGGCCTGTGTCCTGGATCTTGCTTAAGAAGAACAGATCTTCGACAAAAGCAAAGACGCGGGAGGCTGCATCCTCGCGTGGCACAGGAAGCGGTTCCGGATCGCCGACCGGGTAGGCAGCGGAAAAACCGGGCCGCCGGGCCCCTTTGTTGCCGTTGTCGCCGCCGTTGAGATTAGCGCGATAGCTGTGATCCATGGGCGCGGTGAAGATCCCCTGATGTTCCTGGCGCGCGCGGTGCGGTCCGCCACTGCCGGGGCCGCGTTTTTGCGAACGACGCCCACGGCGCCGTCTGTGCTTCCCTCCTCCTGAGGAGGGGTGTGCGGGTCCTGCATTCATAGTTTTTCTCTTGTTAGACTTTTGAACTTAACCCCAGCCTGGATCGAAGATCACAGGCCTGATTGTTTCGCCTTCCCTTGAGCTCGATAGGACGCGGTGTGAGGCATTATGCACACCGGCCTTCGGCTGACCGAACCCACTTCGGCTGGATGCTACTTGAGAACGCTACTCACGCTGTAATCGTCGCCTGGAGATTGCTTGGCGCGTACGGCCCGCAAGAAGCAAGGCCCTAAGGGAACACTTGATGTTACCCACGAAACAGGCGATTGCGCAAGGGGGGGAGAAACTTTAGGGGAGAGAAACTTTAGTTTTCCACACTAGGGTATGGCCAAGGCGGAACGTGCACGAACGTCCTCGACCTGAAGTCTTCCCTTATCCATGCCGATTTACCTATCGTGAAGCCCGATAGCAGCGCAGGAACAGCCCCGGCCGTTAGCCCAATCTCGGTCCCGGGCCAGCGTTTCGTTGCCCGCCAGCCCATTTTCGACCGCTCCCGGAAAGTGTTTGGATACGAGCTTCTTTTCCGAAATGGCATCGAGGATTATTTCAACGCCGATACCGAGTTGGCCGCGCGCTCCACACTTGATAGTTCGCTGCTGCTTGGCTTGGACACGCTTTGCCACCACACTCGTGCTTTTGTGAACTGCACGCGCGACATCTTGCTGAAAGATCTGGTCACCCTGCTGCCTCCCCACCAGACGGTGGTGGAGATTCTGGAGACAGTCGAGCCCGAGGACCGCGTCGTTGCCGCCTGCAAGAAGCTCAAAGAGGCTGGCTACTTGATCGCTCTTGATGATTTCGCGCCCAATGATCCGCGAATTCCGCTCAGCGGGCTCGCCGACATCATCAAGGTTGACTTGCGGGCGACGCGGCCGGAAGAACACGCCGGAATGTTGCGCCGCTTCGGCTCGGCGAAGTGCAAAATGCTGGCCGAAAAACTGGAAACGCCCCAGGAGTACAGCCAGACTCGCAACCTGGGCTTCGTCTATTTCCAGGGATATTTTTTTTGTAAACCGGAACTGGTCGTGGGACGCGAAGTTCCGGCCAGCCAGCTTCGCCTCTTACGGCTCCTCGAGCTGGTTTCCCGTCCGGAACTCAATCTGCGCGAACTCGAGAAAGCTCTCAAGCAGGAAGCTTCCATCTGTTATCGTCTGCTGCGCTATCTGAATTCCCCGGTTTTTGGGTTTTCCCTGGAAATCAAGTCTGTACGCCATGCCATGGCGATCCTGGGAGAACGCGAGTTGCGGCGCTGGATCCGCCTAGTGGTTACGGTGGGCGCAGCCGAACAAAGATGCAGCGAACTGATCCTCATGGCGCTGACGCGGGCCCGGTTCTGCGAGCTGCTTTCCGAACGGCTGAAGTCGAATAACGATCTGTTCCTGATGGGACTGCTATCCATCATGGATGCGATCCTCGAGATCGAGATGAGCAGGCTCCTCGAACAGGTACCAGTCGACCATGCTATCAAGAGCGCATTGCTGGGCCAGGAAAGCAGCCTGCGGCCGCTCTATCGGCTCATGCTGGCGCAGGAGTCGGGAGAATGGGCAAGGTCGGCCGAACTCGCCCAACAACTCAATCTCACGGACGAAGAGGTCACCGATACCTGGTGGCTGGCGCTGACGTGGGCACAGGAAGTGACGGGCAGCGTCTAAGTCATTTTTACCGCTGAGACGCAGAGAGCGCCGAGAAAACCACTTTGGGGTTTCTCGGCGCTCTCTGCGTCTCGGCGGCAGACCTTGGCTTGCTGCGGCCGACAGCTTCCTACGGCGCTTCGATCAGCTCCATCTTTCCGTCGCGCGTCCGATGCAGAACCATGAGTTTGCCTTTGGGATCACGAAACACGAAGACATCGCGATCGCGGAAGTGGGCCTCTTTGATCGCCTCTTCGAGTGTCATCGGGCGCAGGGCGACAGAGTCGGCGGAACGCACCAGGTGCACCTCGGTGGTCTTGGCAACCGACGGAAATTTATGCACCGTTACCGAAACCGTTGCGCTCTCCGCCAGCCCCAGTTCCGTCTCAAGGTTCTCGTCTGCGCCTTGGCCGTTGAACTTCTTGACGGCCTTGCGTTTCTTGCTCAGCCACTTCGTTTTGTACTTTAATGCCTGACTGTGCAGATGATCGAGCGCGTCGTTCACCGCCGAGACCATGTCGTGCGCTTGCGCCAGGCCCACAATTGGCCCGTTCGGCGGGTTGATGGTGATTTCCGCTTTGTGACGGTGTTTCTCGACCGCGAGAATCACCTTGGTTTCGAACCGGTCCCCTAGGATTCTGCGGATCTTGTTGAGTCCAGTTTCAACTTCTTTGCGGATGGAAGGAGGAATTTCGTACTGACGACCCGTGTACTCCACATTCATTGAGCGCCCTCCTAAATTTTCGAAGTCAATACAAAACGGGCACTACTTGGAAACAAGGTCAGAAGTAAAAGGTCAGATTGCAGAGGTGAAAGCTCTCGGGATTTTAGCTCTGCAATCTGACCTCGGACCTCTGACCTCTACTTTTTCACTCTTCTCTGGTGCGTACTCGGAATCTTCATGTCTTCGCGGTACTTGGCTACGGTGCGGCGCGTTACATCAATACCTTGCGATTGCAGGATGCGGGTGATTTGCTCGTCGGTTAGCGGACGGCTTGGATCTTCGTCTTCGATCAGCTTCTTGACCCGGCGCTTCAAAATCAGCAGCGACGTTCCGCCGCCTTCGGGGCCTTGGACACTCTCCGAGAAAAAATAGCGCAACTCGAACACTCCCTGCGGCGTGTGGACATATTTATTGGCCACCGCACGGCTGACCGTGGAAGGATGCACGCCGATCTCCTCGGCTACTTCCTTGATCATCATCGGCTTCAGCTGATCGATTCCACGTTCCAGAAAATCCTGCTGCCGGGCCACGATCGAATAGCAGACCTTGGTGATGGTCTGCTTGCGCTGTTCGATGTTCTTGATCAGCTGAATGGCGGACTTGTAACGGTCCTTGACGTAGTTGCGCGTTTCGCGGTCGTTGCCTTCGCGCGTCAGCAGGCGCTTGTAGGCAGGATTCAGGCGTAACTGCGGCATGTCCTCGTCGTTCATGATGATCAGCCACTCGTCGCCGTGCTTGACGAAGGCGACATCGGGCTCGATCAGGCGCGCGGGAGTTTTGTTGTATTGCCGGCCAGGACGGGGATCGAGCGTGCGGATGTAGTCGAGCGCAGCCTGCACTGCTTCTACCGGGCGGCCGATGGCGCGGGCGATTTCCTTGAACTGTTTAAGAGTAACTGCCTTCAGGTGTTCATTCACCACCGCCATTGCATCTTGGACGATCTGCTCGGTGGCGCCATTGCCGTTGCGGTGTTGCTGCAGTTGATGGAGATGGTAACGCAACTGGTAGAGGAGGCACTCCCGCAGGTCGCGGCAAGCCACTCCTGGCGGATCGAACTGGCGCACAACGTCGAGAGCCTCGTGCAGGTCGGCGAGGGTGAAGCCGACCGGGATAAGTGCGGGGGCCGTTGCAGCCGCCGAAGAGTTGTTGCCCCGCGTGCCATTAGTCGGTGCGCTGGGTGCGGGCACTGGCTCGGCGGATTCAGAAACAGGAGCGTTCGGCAAACCCTCAGGTAACGGCACCGACTCGATTGCTGCTGCATCCGCCGACGTTTCGACGAGCGCGGCGGCCGCGATCGGATGAGCGGGCTGGCCATTTCCATGGAGATTGTCCGCTAAGGGAGCATCCACTGGCAAAGCCTGATCCGGCTGGGGTAGTTCCGGAGCGGCCGTTGCGCCGATCCCCAACGCTTCAGCTTGCCCGACGATTTTGGCCTGCGTTTCGGCGTCAGCGTCCGGCGGGGCCGCGGGCGCCACGCCCAATAATTCTTCATCGCTTGCGATCAGGTATCCGTCTTCACTCAGATTGCCAATGATCAACTCGGCCGCCTCGCGTACCGGCGGACGGGTGGAAATCGCCCCCAGTTGCCAAAGGAGATGATCGGACAGATTACCCGGTTTCGACAGGAAGTTTTCAAAAGAGGGCTTCTCGATTTCCTCCATTTCGCCGGAGCTGCGATAGCCGGGGTCGAGGTAATCCTGAAAAAAGGAGCCGAAATCGATCTCTTCGAATGGATCCTTCTTTTCGTTGGCAGTGATAGGATTTTCTTCGGTCGTTGCCTTGGCTGCAATCCGGTCGCGTTCTTCTTCCTGCCGCCCGATCTCGTCGAGCATCGGGACGGCATCTTCCAGCTCTTCCAGAACGGGGTTCTCGACCATCTCGGCATTGATCATGTCCTTAAGCTCGAGCTTGTTGAGCGCGAGCACAGACACCATCTGGACGAGGCCCGGGGTCAAGATCTGCCGCTGCGACAGCTTGACGTTCAATTTGTGTTGAAGAAGAACCATGCTTAAAATTTAAATCCCTGTCTGCGTTTGACTAACGGGTCAGAGGGTAGAGGTCAGATTGCAGAGGTAAGAGCCTAATCCCTCGCCTGTATCGCTCGAACCGAAAGCTTTCACCTCTGCAATCTAACCTTTTACCTCTAACCTCACTTCTAACTTCTCACGCGCTGCGGCCCTCCGGCTTGGCACGAAAGTCCAAGATGGCTACGCCTTGGTAACCCAACGCTCACACCAGCGAAAAACTCTCGCCCAGATAAACTCTTCGTACCTCAGGGTCACTTCCCAACTCCTCGGGGGTACCCGAGCGGAAAATCCTGCCCTCATTGATGATGTACGCTCGATCCGTCACCGACAGCGTCTCCCGAACATTGTGGTCCGTGATCAGGATTCCGATTCCGCTCGCCCGGAGATCCGAAATAATTTTCTGCAGATCGAGCACAGCGATTGGGTCAATTCCGGAAAACGGCTCGTCGAGCAGAATGAACGTGGGGCTGATGCAAAGCGAGCGCGCAATCTCGACCCGCCGGCGCTCCCCGCCCGAGAGAGCATATCCGCGATTCTGCCGGATGTGCTCAAGCCCTAACTGGTCGATCAGCTTCTCGGCCTTCTCCCGGCGCTCATGCCAGGAAATAGGCTGGGCCTCGAGGACGGCCAGGATATTCTCCTCAACCGTTAATTTCCGGAAAACGGAAGCCTCTTGGGGGAGATAGCTGATGCCGTACTCGCGTGCCCGTAAGTACATGGGAACGCTAGTGATCTCTTCATTGTCGTACAGCACCCTCCCGGTGTCGGGGGGGATCAAGCCGACAATGGCATAGAAGGAGGTGGTCTTTCCGGCACCGTTCGGTCCCAGCAGGCCAACTACTTCGCCCTGCAAGACCTGAAGGCTTACGCCGTTCACTACGCGTCGGCCCCGATAAGTCTTTCCAATTTCGTCGGTTGCGAGCGTGTGCATTTATCGTGCCACTTGCGTCCTTGTCACCGCCGGGGACGTTTCTCTTCCTTCCACGAGCACCCTATCATCGTGTCTAAAGAAAGTCAACGATTCGCCGGTAATCTTGCCTCGTTCGGCATCAAAAATGCTAGGAGGTCCGCCCGTGAGCACGAATTTCTCCTCTGCGGCGGTGTAGACAAGCTGATCCCCGGTCGCGCGGCGCGCCGGTTGGGTGAGCACGACATTGTCCTGGGCGATGATCTTTTCGACTTGCGTTCCCACCCCCACGCCGGATGATCCGGCAGCTTGGGGCTGGCCTTGCGGGACCATGAATACACTCATTTGCCGCGACGTCATGTTCGCGTAAGCCCCGGCCTCATCCGCTCCCTTTGCAGTCACCCCACCCTCAAAGAACGCCTTCCTTTCGCGGTCGGTATAAGTCAGGTGCGCGGATGTGATCGTCACCGGCGTCGCCTTCCCCGTCTTGCTGTCCATCTGCACTAGCACGGTCTTGACGAGCTGCGTCGGTGATCCCTGGGCAACCAGCGAGCGATGGTCCCGGTCGAATTGAAGAGTGGGAGCCTCCACGACGTTGCTGTTCTGCCATAGCCGCGCGTTGCCGGTATACACAGCAACCGCCGCCGAGCGATGCGCGGTCATGCTCTGGCTGATCACATGAATCGGGTCGGAAGAGGCGAGCATGGCGCCATCCGGCTGCGCCTTGAGTTCGGAGTACGTGCTCTTCACGTTGCCCTCGGCGAAGGCGTCGCCGGTTGCGCGGTTGAAGCTGATCGTCTGGGCGGTCGTTGTCATCCCGTCATCAACCACGCGCGGCGATCCGTTGAGCACCAGCATCTGGTCGGCAGCGGTATAGTTGCCAGTCTGAGCCCAGCCCTTTTGCGTTCCGCTCACGTAAGTGACTCCGCCCGCCTGCGTGATGCCTGAAATACTGCCTTCGGGCGCGAACCGAACATCGAGGGTCGGGCTGGTTGAGGTCCGGTCGGGCTGGCCGGGAGTGCTGCTGACGATCCTGGCATCCGGCTCCCCGTGCAGAACGTCGAGACGGTTCTTCGCCGTGAATCTGCCCGTGAACCGCCGTGCTGTGACCACCGTTTTCTGTTTTGTGTCCGGCTGCGTGATTACGATCTGCGGCGGCCCGCTGGTTTGGGCGGACTCGAGTTGATTGCCGTTGTTTACCACAAAGTCCATGACGGGGGCAGTCATTTCCACCTCTTGCGCGCTGCCAGATGCTCCCCGCTGCGGGCTAGCTGGCGGGGCCGGAACCTGCGCCGCATTTCCGCCCGCCGCCCCCCCCTTGGTCCAGACTTCACCGCCTTGGGCCGATTTGTTCTGGATCAGGCGCACTCCGTCTTCCGCGTGCACTTTTTCAAGCACCTGATTTGCGCCAAAGTGGAGTGTCGCCCGCCCGGCATCGCCCTGTGCTGGGGACGCTCCAAACGTTTCGACGTGGACGTTACCAGTCAGAAACGCTGTCGTCAGCTGATTTCGCGTGCCGGTGAGCAGCAGTTCCGCCCGATCGGAGCGCGCATGCGTTACCGAACTTGCGCGTACCTCACCCTCAACGTCGCCTTCGGCGAGAATACGTTCCACGGTGTTGTCGTTGCGCAAAAAGAAGGTGGAGCGATCGCATTGAAGTTGCTGATTCGCGCGGGTCATGTGAACCGTGTCGAGAACGATGACGGTCGGCCCCTTGGAGATGACCCCATGCTCCGCAATCAGGTGGAATTTCTGCGGCTGGTGGACGTCCATTGCAACCGACGAGCGGAGGGTCATCGTGCCCGTTTTGGCCACGTAGTCGAGGCCTACTGCCGAACCCGCCGCCTCCGGCGTCTCGAACGTCACTTTTCCGCTAGTGAAACCATTCCCCGTATCTTTGTTGAAGATGAGCCCGTCGCTCTCCACATGAATCGGTTTCCCCGTTTCGGTGGGAGGCGCCTGGTCGGCTTTCTTTATGCCCTCAGGGTTGGCTTCGAGATCAATCAGCACCCTGCCGCGAGCCGTGATATCGCCGGACTTGGGATCGAATTCGAAGTCGTCTCCGGCAATGCGGTCAAAGCGACTTGAGTCCTTGCCGTAGACAACGATCTTGACGTTGTGCAGGTCGGCGCGGCCGCCTTCTTTGAACTGGACTGCCTTCGATGCGCTAACCGTGAATTCCGTGCGGCCTTGCTCGGACTTGGAGATCGAAAAGCCTTCGGCAGTCTGCTGAATGTTGAGGCCGATTTTTGCGGGAACCTCGTGTATGGCCCCGCGCACGCGCCAGCGCGCATAGAAGTACATCCCCGCCACGATCGCGATCATGAGGATCGCAGCCGCGGCAAACCAGCGGCGCAGGCGGGTAACGGGGAGGGACATGACACCTTTAGTCTAAAGGAAAGGGGGAGGGTTGAATGACCTGGAGGCTGCCCCGGGGTTTGTGTGCGCGGGCACTCGGGCCCGCGCCGATGCGAAGCATCTGTACCCACAAATGTTCCACGTGGAACGTTGTGCAGAATGTTTTGTACGTACATAGGGCACTCTGACCACCACTCGCGACCTGACACGAAAGGGGTTAGCCAGACTCGATCTCGATGGAACTGGAAAAGTGGGACGCGGGGCGGACGAAGTTGCCACGGGTGACGATTTCTTCTCTTTTTGTTCGCTCAAAATATTTATTCGCGCTGTCAGAATTCGGCGGGAAAGCCCCGAAAAGCGTGAAAATGCGCGCTGATTTATAAGAAGTTGCGTGCGAAAAAAGTGAAAGCATGGATTGTCAAGTATCGTTGCCGTTAACAGGTTGGTGGTGGAAATATAACTCCGCAGCTACTAGATGCCGGGCTAATTGGCCTCGTGGGGTTGAAGAGCAAAAATCAAAATCCTCTACTTCCAGCCTCTGACCAGGGACTAGCTCCTCGGCACCAGCGTTCCCGCAATCATGTCGTGCAATCCCTGCTTGCGTTCCGTGAAGCCGACCATGATGTAGCCAATGCCCAAGATCAGCGAAGAAATCCACTTGGCGAAGTGCCGCCCGGTGGCGTGCGCGAAGGAAAGGCGGTTGCCGTGAAGATCGGTCACCTTCATCCCAAAGATCATCTTGCCGAGCGTGGCCTGGTAGGAAGAACTCAGCATGAGAGCTTCGTAAAGCCACGAGGCGCCGACAGTGAGCACGAACAAGACTCCGCTGCCGAAAATGAGGAGCGGCAGACCCGCTCCGTGTCCGAGGCCGTGCAGACCCAAGCCGCCGGCTGCGAGGCCGCCAATGCCGAAGATCGCGGCCACGGGATGCACGACGAGGCGCACAAGGATTGCGTCAATGATGAACGCGACCACGCGAATCCAGAAGCCGCCGTATCGATTCCCGGCCGGCGCGACCGGATACCCCGCCGGCGCGGGATAGCCAACAGCGGGCACAGGCGCTCCCGGGGGAACGGCGCCCGGCGTGGGCGCTACCGCCGGGACGAGCCCGGCTCCACATCGTCCGCAGAATTGAGCGGTCGCGGCATTTGGCGCCCCGCATTTGTTGCAGTAGAGAGTTCCGTTCATGGCGGGCACTATAAGGGTTTTGTTGAAAACTGTAAAGAGGGGCGCTCGTCCACCGCTTCAGTCTTACGAACTGCGAGCGAGTCGCGCCGTCAGAAACGTTCGTCGACGGCAAACTGCAATACCATGCTTTCCAGCTCAGCTTCCTTCTGTTCGCGCTGTGATTTCAGATCCGCCGTTCCCTTGCGCAAAACCGCCAGCCGGTCTTCCTGTTCATTAAGCTCGCCCGTATATCGCTGGATCAGCGCTTTTTCTTCAGGGCTCCCTTTCAGGGCCTTCATATTCTCGCGCAACCGCGTCTGGTCATTGGCGATTTGCGTCGTTTCCTGTTTGCGGTCGGCCAATTGTTGGTCAAGGTCGCTGATCTTTTGCTTCTGCGCCAAAATGCGACTAAAGGCATCCTGCATCAAGGGGGTGACGCGGTTTTGTTTCGTCAGCACTGCAATCAGATCGCTGTTAAGGTTGGTCAAAACATATTGCGTCGACTCGGGTGTGAATTCCTTCACGTCAAGCGTTTCGGTCTTGGCGGGATCGACTTTCACGCGGAACCGATGAAACGACGCGGAGGATTCGTCTGGCTTCGGCCCGTCGCTGCCCAGCTTCCAGTTCTCCTGAACCGGATGCTCTAGGACTACGTCGCGCGCGGAACTATCGGCGTTGCGAATCTCGTATTTTGTATCCTGACGTCGTTCGCGGGTCAGAACCATCATGCCGCGGGCAATCACAACGTGGGTGTATGGATCGTCGCTCGACTCAACCTGCGATTTGACTTGCACGGCGGTGTCCGCGGCATAGGAGAGCAACCGCCGCTCGCCGGGATGAATGACAGCAAAGACGCCCTCGCCGGCAAAGCTGCCACTGTCGATAATGTTGAACGTGCCCGAATCGAGAGTCTGGCTGCTGGTGTTCTTTAGCCAGATAGCCCGTAGCGCGCCCGAATCCTCGTTCCACAGTGTGACTTTGTCCGCTTCCACCGGCGCATTCAGGATCGGCACCAGCGCCGATTGATTCTTCGCCAGCGTGACTCTCTGCGCGAGATCGTATTGAAAGAAATCGCCAACCTCCTTGCCTTCGGCTTCCGAACTCTGACGGGCCAGGGCCGCGTTGAGCATGGCGGGCGTGGTTTCGAGGGCGGCTATGTTAGCACCGGTGACCTCCGCCATTTCGGTTGCCGAGCCTATCCTGAGCGCGGCATTGGTTTCGTTGGCGTTGTTCGGGCTGATTCCGGTGTTAATCCTCTCCTTCTTGAAGCCGGGGGCGCTGAACTCGACATTCACTCGCCCGGCAGGAACTCCGCTAAAGTTGTAGCGCCCGGAGGCATTCGCCCGCGTGCTCTGCGAGTAGCCCTGATCGTTGCTGACTGTGACCTGGGCACCAGGCACGACAGCACCGGTTGGATCGTGAACAACTCCGGAGAGGTTTCCATTTCCGCCTACCCTGAATGCGCCACCGCCCACGCCACCGCCATGGCCTGCTCCAACACCGCCGGCGTAACCTGCCGCCGGCTCTGCCACCGGCGGAGGAGGTGCCAGAGGCATCTCCTGCTCCTCCAGCGTCGCTTCGTGCGACTGGGGCGTCAACTGCACCGATTCCGGCAGCGGAATCACCGGGCGGCGCGTATAGAACGGCTGTGACAATTCCTGCACAAACGATTGCGGCGCACCCGCCACCAGGGTCAAGTGCACATCGTTCCAGTCTTCGCCAATGGTATTGTCCACAATCGCCCATCCCTGCAACCGGGGCTTGGCTCCGGCCTTCTCGGGGAGGATGATTCGGTACGTGCTTTTCCAGACCGGTACTTCGCTGATGTAGCTGACAAAGACGTCTCTCTCTCCATTGCCAGTTGCGGCAATCGTCATGCGCCGCAGATCGCGCGCTCGCGACGACCCCACCAGATCGAGATACCGTCCGACCTCCTGGTTCAAATCGCGCTCCGCAAGGCGCACCGAGGTTCCCGGCCCCACTTCGAAATTCCTCATCTCGCCCACATCGGTAACGATCGAAAACTCGGTAGTCTCAACCAGATCGCCCTTAGCCGTCTGCTTCTTTGTCTTATCGACGCTAAGAAGCCTGCCAGAAGCCGTTGTCGCGCCGCTGTGGACCTCGACGCGCGCGCCGCGCAATGCGATCAAGAAATCGTCGCGCGTGACTTCTTCCCCGAAGGGCAACCGCAGCCCTTTCAGTCGCTCACTCAGCGGCGCAATGGAGTTATAGCGAACCGATGAGATGCGGCCTTCGCCAAGGTCAACCACTGTGAGCGACTTGAGCACGTCGTTAAGCTGACCGGTGGTGAAGTCGATATTGAGTTCCTGCGTGCCCCTTACGCGCGTGGTGTGCTCGAAATAACCAACTCCGTTCTTGAAGAGCACGACGCGCTTCACGGGCAGACGGGAGGAGGACTCTCTTGCCTCGGACGCGGGAGCTGGCAACTTATCGGTAATTGGCTTTTTCTGCGCGAGGCATGGAACTGTAAGGAGAAGAACAAGTGTGGCGCATTTGAGCGAAGACATCGGCTGCCTCCCTGCTGTAACGGAGATAGGGAAACGGACTATAGCACTTGGGATGCGGCGCGGGCAGTGACGCGATGCTCACGAAATCCCGAGCGTTTGGGGGCACGACGCCCGTCTTCGGGCGTAAATTCCGGAAGCGCGCTGCCCGCCGGGTTCAGATCCGCATCGGCATCACGATGTAGCGGTATTTGTAGTCTTCGCCTTCGGGGGCGGAGTTGCCCAGCAAACTGCGCGGCCTTCAACTCGCTTCGCTTCACCCGACCAATCTGCAAATTTTTGCAGGTCGTTCCACAATGGGAATGCCCCGCATTCTCTATCGTCGAAATTCTCGGCCACCGTGTCGGCGGGTGGTATCTTGAAATCACAAAGTGTGATCTCAAGATTTTATGAGCAAACAGAGAACGGCGACCGTCAAACACGTCGAGGCAAGAATCCAGTCCAAGGTCCAAGCGAAGATCCAAGCGAAGATCGTCACGATTCGCGGTCTTCGCGTCGTCCTGGACTCCGATTTAGCGGAACTTTACGGAGTGGAAACGAAGAAACTGAATCAGCAGGTCAAGCGCAATGCACGCCGTTTTCCCGCGGACTTTGTCATCCAACTTTCCGCTGACGAGGTCGGGAAGTTGAGGTCACAAATTGTGACCTCAAAGCGCGGCGGCAGAAGGTACCTTCCTTACGCGTTCACCGAGCACGGCGCAATCATGGCAGCCTCAGTGTTGAACTCGCGACGGGCCGAGGATATGAGCATATTCGTCGTGCGCGCCTTCGTGCTAATGCGTGCCGCGGTGGCTGCCAACCAGCAAATCATATCCAAACTCGCGGCCATCGAGCAGCGATTGAACGGACACGATAGCGACATCGGGGAACTTGTCGAAGCGATTCGTGAGTTAATGAAACCTCTGCCCGCGACAAATCGCCGCATCGGATTCGCCGTTCCTGCGGCAATGCCAAAGGCACGGATGGCTGATGGCGGTGCTCCAGAATGGCGCCCGCGCTTTGGAATTACCTAGGCGAAGGGCGAATCTCCGAGTAAGCGGGGTTAACTGATGGCTGATGGTTGACGACTGAAAGCTCAGATCCGCATGGGCATCACGATGTAGCGGTACTTGTAGTCTTCGCTTTCGGCGGGGCGGAGCTGGCCGGCGGATTGGGCATCCTTAAGCTCGACCTTGACCTCGCCGGGACCCACGGCCTTGATGAAATCAAGCAGATACTGCGCGTTGAAGCCGATCGACATCGCATCGCCGTTGTAAGCAACCTCGATGGAATCTTCGGACTCGCCAGTTTCAGTCGACGAAGCGGATAGTTTCAACTCGTCTTTATCGAGGCGCAGGCGAACAGCGCGTGAGCGTTCGTCGGCAAACTGCGCTACGCGCGAGATTGCACCGCCCAGTTCGTCGCCCTGCACGAGGATCGATTTCGTGATCTCCTTGGGTAGCACCGCCTCGTAGTTCGGGAACTGCCCGGTGAGCTGGCGCGACGTGAGCAGGCGCGGGCCGATGCGGAAGAAGAGCGTGGATTCGTCTTTTGCAAAGTCGATGGTTTCGACGTCGGAGTCGAGGAGAGTCTTGAGCTCGTCCATCGCCTTCTTGGGGATTAAAGTCTTCATCTCACCGGAAACGCCTTCGAACTTTTCTCCCGAACGCTCAATGTGCGCCAGGCGATGGCCGTCGGTGGCGACCATGGTGATCGATTCCGGCTTGAGCACCATGAGCGCGCCGTTCAGCGTGTAGCGGGATTCTTCATTGGCGATGGCAAAGCCGGTTTTTGCGATCATGGACCGCAGCACGGCTGCGGGTATCTTGATTGCTCCAGCGGATGGGAATACCGGGAGCCCGGGGAAATTCGATTTCGCCATGCCGACCATCTTCGTATTGGAGCGTCCGCAGCGAATGCTGACCCAATGGTTCTCCAGCAGGCGGATGGTAATGTCAGCGTCGGGAAGCAGCCTGACGTAGTCGTAAAGCTTGCGCGCGGGAATTGTGCACGCACCCTCTTTTTTCACCTTCGCCACGCACGAGGTGCGCAAGCTGAGGTCCAGATCGGTCGCCGTCAGGGACAACTTATCGCCGGATGCTTCAAAAAGATAATTGGAGAGAATAGGGATGGTCGTCTTGCGTTCGACCACGCCCTGAGTGGCCGTCAGTTCGCGCAGCAATTCAAATTTGCTGACCGTGATTTCCATGGTCGCGGTGGCAGTGGCGGGGGCGGCTTCTACCGGCATAGTTGGGGTCTCCCGACTCTAGATCTGCTCTTTTTCTTATATCAAATGCGAAAGCAAGAAAACCAGTAGGAACCGGCGGAACAGGCCCAGGACGGGAAACCCGGCGCCAGCCGCCCGGCGAACGTCCTCAGCCGAAGGGCGGAATCTACGCGCTTAATTGCTCGGTCAGCTTATTGAGCAGCCTGTTCAAATCCTTGTCATTCTTTCGCACTTCTTCGATCTTTTCGACCGAGTGCAGCACGGTGGTGTGATGCTTGCCGCCGAACTGGCGGCCAATCTCGGGCAAGGAGGCCTCGGTCAGATGCTTGGCAAGGTACATCGCGATCTGTCGCGGGTAGACGATGGAGCGCGAATTGTTCTTGGCCTTGATTTCCACCAGCCGCAGGCCGAACTGTTCGGCGACCGCCTTCTGGATGGATTCGATCGTCACCTTGCGCGCCTGCGAGTCGATGAAGTTCTTCAAAACCTGTTGCGTGTAAGCAAGCGTAATTTCCGCGCCGATCAGCGAGGAGTGCGCGACCAGGCGAATCAACGCACCTTCCAGTTCGCGCACGTTAGAACGAATGTTCGAAGCGATGAAGAGCGCCACGTCAGTCGGAAGCGTTACGCGCTCCTGTTCGGCTTTCTTTTGCAGGATGGCCACTTTCGTTTCGAGATCGGGCGGCTGAATATCGGCAATCAGGCCCCACTCGAAACGGCTGCGCAGACGATCCTCAAATTCGGCCAGCTCTTTGGGCGGGCGATCGCTGGCAATCACGATCTGCTTCATCGACTCGTGCAGCGCATTGAACGTGTGGAAGAATTCTTCCTGCGTGCGCTCTTTCTGCGCCAGGAACTGAATGTCGTCCACGAGCAGGACGTCGACCGTGCGGAACTTGTCGCGGAAGCCGATCATCTTGTCGTAGCGCAGCGAGTTGATCATGTCGTTGGTGAACTTTTCGCTCGACACGTAGCAGATGGCCGATTGCGGCGAGCGCCGCTTGATCTCGTGGCCGATAGCCTGCATCAGGTGGGTTTTGCCCATGCCCACGCCGCCATACAAAAACAGCGGGTTGTAAGCCTTGGACGGCCGCTCGGCCACTGCCTGGCAGGCTGCATGCGCGAACTGATTGCCGCTGCCGATGACGAACGCATCGAACGTGTAGCGCGGGTTCAGCTGGGCAGCGCTATCCCAGTCGAACCGGCCCTGTGAAGGGCTGGCGAACTGCGCGCTCGATCCGTGCGCCGAAAGCCCGCCGTTATGGCGGATGGGCGTAGCAGAAGGGTCGTCCTCGGCCGTCACGAATTTCACGTCGACGTACCCGAGGTTGAGATTGTCGACCGCTTCCTGAATCAGATCGCCATACTTTTCGTTCGCCTTCCGGAACTCAGCAGTGGGAACGCGCACGAAAAGCACGCCATTGCTGGTATGGCTGAAGCGCGTTGGCTTTAACCAGGTATCGTAGGAATGGCGGTTGACTTTTTTTTCCAGCGCGTCCAGGATGCGCGCCCACGGATTCGGAATGATTGCGGAACTGGCTGCTGACATTTTATCGAATACCTAAATTACTGGCGAAAACCGCCGGGGAAAAGATCCTGTCTTGAAATATGAATGCTATCGTTTACCGCGGAACAATTCTTTTTATGAGTACGAGTTGTCAGGTGAAGTTCATTACGCGACGAACGGCATACTAGCACAAAAAAATTCGCCGCGTCGGTATCGTAGAACAAAAATATTTTTCGCGAACAGATTTTTGCATCGCGATTTCCGCGCGCTGTCAAGTGTCGAGAAACTAACTGCCGCACAAAGTGTGCAACGCACTAACTCCGCGCGACCCGATTCGTCAAGTTGGTTGTGTCGCAATCGTGATGCACATTACGGAAACAAGAAATCGGCGGGATACCGGGGACTTGTGATCGTCGCACTCGCAAGTTCTGCATTACACAGGCCGCGGTGCGCTAGACTCGCCGGTCGGGTCTGGAAGGTTTGTAGTTCCCGGGGTAGACGACGACCGAGCGGCGTCCGCCTTCGCCATCGCTTTCAGTGCGCAAATCTTTTTCCTCGCGCAGCGCCAGATGCACGATGCGCCGCTCGCGCGACGACATCGGCCCAAAACGGTAGGGCTCTCCGGTGCGGCGTACCTTCTCCGCCGCCGTGCGAGCCGACATTTGCAGCTCGTCGATCCGCAGCGAGCGAAAATTTTTGCAGTCGAACCAGATTTTCTCGTGTTCGTTGCCCTGCAGATGCAGAACCTCCAGCGCCAGCAACTCAAACGAGCGCAGCAGTTCGCCGCCGCGTTCGAGCAGGAGAGTGGAGTCGGGTCCGGCAAATTCGACCAGGATTTCCGGATGCTCCCAGTCGCGATTCTGCGCGATCGGTGGATCGACGGTGATGCGGTACTTCAACCTGAACCCGCCGTTGGTGATTACAGTTTGCAGGAATTCGCCAATCTGCTTGGCGGCGGCGACTTTATCGGTAATTGGCATAAATAAGGTCTCGGCTCTTGGCTTTTAGCCTTTAGCTCTTGGCTCTTAAACCCAGGGCCGCATAGCCAGCAGCTAAGAGCTAAGAGCCAAAAGCTATTTTTCTTTCTTCCTCGCCCGCTTGGCCATCATTTCGCGCATTTCGCGGCCGAGCGATGTGCGATTCATGACCGCCTGCTGCGCGATCCCGATGACCTGCCCGGCGGCCCAATAGAGGCCCAGTCCCGAGGGCAGGTTCCACGCCATGAAGCCCAGCATGCCCGGCATCATGATGTTCATCATGCGTTGCTGCGCCGGATCCATCCCGGCCTGCGGCGTCATGCGCTGCATCAGGAACATGGTCACAATGATCGCAACCGGCAGAATGTGCAAAGGATCGGCTGCCGACAGGTCATGAATCCAAACCCAGTTGGCATGGCGCAGATCGATGGCCACGGTCAACATGCGGTAATACGGCCACAGCAAGAATAATGGCAGCAGCATCGGCAGGCATCCCCCCACCGGGTTGACGCCTTCCTTCTTATAGAGCTCCGAAATCTCGGTATTCATTTCCGCTTTGCGCGGGTCGCGCAGGCTGTACTTCTTGTATTTTTCCTGGATGGACTTAATCTGGGGCGCCACTCGCTGCATCTTGAGCATGGACTTCATCTGCGTCAATCGCAGCGGAAGAATGGCGAGGTTGATGATGAGCGTCTGGAACAGAATCGCCCAGCCCCAGTTGGGGACGATGTGGTTATAGGTCCACTTGAGCCAGAGGAACAGCGGTCGCGCAATGATACCGAGCCAGCCGAAATCGACGACCGCCCGCAAATCGGGCTCCGCGCCCGCTATCCCAGGAACGGAAACCGACTCAAGATCAACCAGAGCTTTCGGTCCGACGTAGAGTCGTTCGCTGGTTTCGCCGTGGAGATTGCCCACGGCCGCACCCAGCACGTCGACCCGGTCGACCTGATGGGCATTGGGATCGGAACCCGAGCGTGGAATCTCGATCTGGCTGTGCAGCGTCGCCATCGCGGCCGTCTGTGGTTCCTTGGGCAGAAATACGGCCGCGAAATATTGCTCCGACAATCCTGCCCACTGAAACGGGCCTTGTATTGTTCCACCGCCGCTGATTTTCTTGATTGCCAGCCGTTCAACCTTGCTGTCGTACTGGTAGACGATCTGGACCGCAGCGTACGAAGGCGCTGACGACTCGCCGCCAAAGCCCGAGGGCCACATCGGGAAGGCGGTGACTTGCGCGCCTTTTTGCTGGACCGAGGTCTCCACACCGACGACGTAGCTGTGATCGAACTTGAACTTCTTTTGCACTGTAATGTCGGCATCGGAATATTCGAAAGAAATCTCGGCCGGCGCGGTTGCGCTGGTGCTCGACACCACATAGAGGGCCGAATTCAGTTTGTTGCGCAGCGTTTCGTCGTAGGTCCAGAGCGAGAGCGGATAGCCGTATTTCGCAGCTGCGGTTGAATTCACCAGGTCCAGCGGATTCCCGTTTGGCGTGTCCTTGTAATTCTTCAGTACCCACGATTTGACCTGGCCGCCACGATTCGTGAACACGATGTGGTAGAGGCCATTGTCGATGACGGTTTCCGACTCGGCGGCGGCTTGCTTGGTAGTAGGAACGGCGGGAGCGTTCCGCGACGACGCTGCGGAAACGGCTGAGCCAGGAACTGTGTTCGCCGCGGCGGTGGCTCCTGCGAGGGGCTGCGCCGGATTCGGAGTTTCCTGCGCCTTAGAGGTTTGCGGATTGGCCGCAGGCTGCGGCCCGTACTTTTTCAGTATGGGCTGAAACAGCATGATCACCAGAAAGGTCAGCGCAAACACCAGCAACAGCTTGCGCTCCATTCCGGGTTCTTGCTGAGGATTTTGAAATTCGGCCAAATTAGTAGCTCGTCGTTAGTCTTTCGCCGTTCGCTGTTCCCGCTGCGTGGCTACAAGCGGCCCATTTATCGGGCACCATGTTCGGAGTGGGATCTTTCACCACCGGGTCGTATCCACCCTTTACAAACGGATGGCAGCGCAACAACCGCCACGCCGCCATCAGTCCGCCGCGGAGCGCGCCGTAGCGCTCAATCGCCTCCATCGCGTATTCGGAGCATGTCGGCACGTAGCGGCACGACGGCAGTAGCGACGGAGAAATCCACCGCTTGTACAGCCGCAAGATCGCGAGCGCCACAAACTTCATTTTTCCGCTGTCCTCTTCTTCATCGCCTTGGCAATCGCGTCGAAGGCCCGACCGACTTCATCGAGCACCACCGCAAATTCCAAAGTCAGAACCGATTTCTTCGGATTGATCACGATATCGACCGGACTCTCGAGCGCCGACCGTCGAAGACGCACCGCCTCGCGCAGCCTGCGCTTGATGCGATTGCGCTCGACCGCGCCGCCCAGCGGCCGCCCCACGGTAAACCCGACGCGCGCGCTTTCTTGTGAAGCGTCCCCCTCCTGCGCCCGGTAAAAAACCGTCATGTGCGGAGAAAAGTGCCGTCGGCCCTGCTTGTAGACACGCTCAAAGTCCGAGTGCTTCAACAGCCGTCCCGCGCGTGGAAAGGCCGCTCCCGCGTTCGGCGCGGGCCGCTCTTGGCCATGCTGCTCTCGATCCCGGCTGGGAGCGTCAGCGCTCACAACTTCGCAATCCTGCACAGTAGCAATTGAAATGAGGCTGTTGATAAAACGACGGCCTTTGCTCTCCGTCCCTGAGAACTACTCGCGGAAACCCGGCTTCACGGAGACGCGCTTGCGCCCCTTGGCCCGGCGGCGCGACAGCACCTTGGCCCCGCTCTTGGTCTTCATGCGAGTCCGGAACCCGTGCTTCTTCGAGCGCTTGCGCCGGTTGGGTTGAAATGTACGTTTCGGCATCGAAAATCCCTGCTCCTGATTGAATCAACTAGCTTGAGGCAAACAGTGAGTATAAATGACGGTGAGCACGCGCGGCAAACGCACCAACCACCCTCCATCCGCCGGCGTTGGGTTCGGGCCTATACTCCACTTATGAAAATGAGCGGCTTTGCATTCGCCACCACAGACTGGACGCAGGTGATTCCTTCCGAACACCCGGGCAAAACTGGCAAGGCGCTATGGAGAACGCAGAACTTCGGCGAGATAAGGGTCCGGATGGTGGAATACTCCCCGGGCTATCTGGCGGACCACTGGTGCACCAAGGGGCATGTAATTCTTTGCCTGGAGGGAGAACTGGAAACCGAACTTGCCGATGGGAAGCGGTTCACCCTGAAAGCCGGCGACAGCTACCAAACAGCGGACGGCGAACCCGGCCATCGGTCTTCGACAGAGACGGGAGCACGTTTGTTTATTGTGGACTAGCAAGGACGATGGATCGCGAGCCCGAAATTACGGCAGACTTCATCCCATGAACCTCGACGACACCATCGTCGCCATCGCCACTCCGCCCGGACGCGGCGGCATTGGTGTTGTCCGCCTGGCGGGGCCGGAGGCGCGAGCGATCGCCGCGCCCATGCTGCGCTCGAAGCATAACCTTGAGCCAAACCATGCAGTTCTCGGCGAACTGATCGACCCATGTGGCGCGGGCGCCCCCGCCCGCGAAAAGGAAGAAGCTACCCCCGAGGCCGCCCGCATCGATGAAGTCGTCGTCACTTATTTTCAAAAGCCCCACTCCTACACCACCGACGACATCATTGAAATCTCGGCCCACGGTTCGCCGGTCGTTCTCCGTCACATCGTCGAGTTGGCGCTAGCTCGCGGCGCACGCCTGGCCGAGCCCGGCGAATTCACCATGCGCGCCTTTCTCAACGGACGGCTGGATCTTGCCCAGGCTGAAGCCGTCCGCGACCTGATTGATTCGCAGACTCTATTCCAGGCCAAAGTCGCGGCGCAACAGCTCGAAGGCTCGCTTTCAAAGCGTCTCAAGCCGATCAAGCAGAAATTGATCGAGTTGATCGCGTTGCTCGAAGCCGGCATTGACTTCGCCGAGGACGACATCTCGATCGCGCCGGACGCGGCTATCCTCAAATCCATTGCCGAGGTCCGCGCACCGCTCGAGCAGCTCGGGGCCAGTTTCGCCTACGGCAAACTCGTGCACGAAGGTCTGACTCTGGCCATCGTGGGCCGGCCGAACGTAGGCAAATCGAGTCTCTTCAACCGGCTGGTCGAGCGTGAGCGTGCCATCGTCACGGCCCAGCCCGGCACGACGCGCGACCTGGTCAGCGAGACCGTCGCCATCGGCGGCATTCCGGTGCGTTTGGTCGATACCGCCGGTATTCGCCGCGCGCTCGATGAAGCCGAGAGCATCGGCATTCGCAAGTCCATGGAGGCGCTGGCCGACGCCGACCTCGTCCTGGTAGTTCTCGATGCGTCCCAGCCGTTAGCCGAAGAAGATCGCGAGTTACTCAATCAGGTACAAGCGCGCGCAGCCATAGTGGTCGCAAACAAGATTGATCTGAAGAGTCCTCAGTTATCGATTCCCGGTTCGCAGTTGCCGCAGGTAGAAACATCCGCGCTCGCCGGCGACGGCATTCCCGAACTGCGCTCAGCCATCCTCGCACGCGTCGGAGGAGACGCGGCTCCGCAGCTGGAAAGCGGGTTTCTTACCAACGTCCGCCACCGGAAGCTTGTCAGCGACGCACTTGCCGCATTGGCTGCGGCCTCGAACGCGGTCCCCGCCCATGTGCCGCATGAGATGCTGCTGCTGGACCTCTACAACGCCCTGCGCGCCCTCGACGAGATCACCGGCGCAACCACCACCGACGACATTCTCAACCTGATTTTCGGAACCTTCTGCATAGGAAAGTAGCCTGCCCCGGCCCCGTCACTCCCCGGAGTGAGCGAGGTCACTGATCAGCCGTTGGGTTTGTGCGAGCGTTTAGTTCTTGTCCTCGCCCCTGAGCCCAATGATCCCAGTAAAGATGTGGCGGGCAATCTGCTATGCGGTGGCTGCAGTCGCTTTGCTCGGTTCCGCAAGCGCCACCGAAAATGGCGGCAGCGTTTACCCCGTCGGGGTGGAAACCGTGTTGACGGGCCTGCAGCCGCGCCCCGGACAAACCGTCCTCTACGAATACACCCTTTTCTACATGGCAAATGCATTCGATGATTCGAAAGGCAAAAGCGCCCTCCCGGAATTCAAACTCAGAGTTTTTGCCAACGCCATTAAGGTGACCCACAACTGGGGGCTTCGCTTCCTGGGCGGAACGGTCGAGAGCCAGATCGGGATGCCGTTTGTCTATGAACAGTTGCGATTGCAATCGGGCAAGTTCAGCGAGTTCGGCCTCACCAACATGAACCTGATTCCCGTGAGCGTCACTTACCAAAAAGAGAATCTGCACTGGTATTACGAAGCCGACATGTTTCCCTCCGGCGCGGGTTATTCGCCGTCGCACGTGGTGAACATTGGACAGCACAACCTGGCCATCGCTCCCGTCGCCGGGTTCACCTATCTGCCGCGGCAGGGCAAAGCAGAAATCAGTTCACGCTTCACCTATATTTTTAACGGCTACGATAAAGACACGCACTATCACAGCGGCAACGAATTCATGTGGGAGTACAATGTCGCCTACGAAATCTTCAAGAAAGTGGCGGCTGGATTCAACGGGTACTTTTATCGGCAAACCACCAATGATTATCTGAAAGGTGCAGTTTTCCAGGATGGCCTCCGCGGCCGCGACCTCGCCGTAGGACCGCAATTGCGCTTCCCGCTGGGCAAGCACGGAGGCTTCGCCGTCAAGTATTACCGCGACACTCTGGTCGAAAACAAGCCCCGGGGGAATGCGTTCTGGTTCCAGATGTCGCTGCCAATCGGAAAATCGGCCCACTGAGCCGCCTCTCACCCGCCACACATCCCTCAGCGGCCGGTTCCTGTCAAATAATTGGTGAAAAAAGAGTCAACCAAAAGAGCGCGACCATCATCCTTACTTACAGGTGGGGTATGGCGCGTGCCTGGAATTCTCGGCGCGGCAATCAAGGGATGTTTCGCTTCCGTGTCGTCTTCGCATCGGTAGCGCTGGCTGCTCTGTTGGCGGCCCGGAACTTCCCGCCTGAATTTCTGAACACCCTTTCCACTCACTGCCACATCAGCGCCGGCTCGCATCACGACCAGAGGCCGCGCTTCGATCGCGACGGGCCGCAGTGGAGCGCGGTTCCGGACCGCATTCAGATCGCGCTTCCGCTAATCGAAGCTGCGACCTTCGAACCTCTGGCTCAAACGCTCTTCGTGCTTCAGACGAAGGGCAGGCATTATAACCGCCCGCCGCCAGCCGCCAGCTAGTCTGCACAACTCGAGCCCGCCAGCTCAATCCATTCCAGCAGTTCTTAAGCAGACTGGAGGCCGCATGGCTCATCCCGCAGGAACTGGACGTTCGACCGGCAGAGGACATCGTCCGGACCATCCAGCGGTCCCATGGATCACGACAGCAACAGCGATTTCACTAGGCGCGGGATTAATGTGTTTCGCCGTAACCGAGTTTATGCACTACCTGCTGGTTCCCGATATTGGGCGCCAAAAGGAGAGATGGTTGGCGGAAGCCATTGCAGCTCTGGTGGTCAGTGGATTAGTGGGCAGGCTAATGGTCGTCTTGCATCGGCAGCACCAGGCGGCGCTGGCCAGAATGCAGGTGATTTCTGAGATCAACCACCATATTCGGAATGCGCTGATGGCGATTTCCGCTTCGGCGGATGTCGTCAGAGACGAGCAATATCTGCGGATCGTGTCAGATGGAGTCGACCGGATTGACTGGGCGCTGCGCGAGGTATTGCCACGAGAGCAGCCTCTTTCCGAAGAGGAGCAGTCGAGATTGATGTTTCGCACCCAATTTTCCGGCCGACAGGTGTGCAGTTCGCGCAAAATGGAGAAGACCAATGGGCGGAATGAAGATATTGTGCATTGAAGACCAACCCGAAACGATGGCCACGCTGACCTGCATGCTGGAGGGAATCGGCTACGAAGTAACGCCGGCAACCAGTAGCAGAGAAGCGATCACTTTATTGACCAAAGAATCGATCGCCGGAGTACTTCTGGAATACGACTTACCCGATGGGGTCGGTACCGACCTGCGGGCGAGATTGAAAAGAATTCGGCCCGAGATCCCCGTTTTGATGTTTGCCGGAATCGGCCCCCAAACACCATTCATGGTGCGCTTCTTCGACGCGTACCTGCGCAATGGCGACCGGCTCGGAGGTGGCGCAGAAGATATCGAGCCCTGAAAACATGGAGGAGGTAAATGCTATGAAGCGCATATTGCTGGCTTGCCTTGTGCTGTGCGCTACAGCCGTTGGCCAAAGTGTAATTCAAATTGGAGCGATCCTGCCGGTGGAATGGAAGACTTCGCTCGACTCACGCAAAGCCAGGGTCGGCCAAACGCTCACGGGACGAATCGCACAAGATGTTCCGCTGGGTGCCGGAGCAAAAATCCACGCCGGCGCGAAAGTGATCGGACGCGTGGTAGCCGTCACGCCCGCGGACGGCATCGGCGGCGGAGCACAAATCGCTTTTCGATTTGACACGGTGGTGACGTCGAAAGGCCGTATCCCGATCGCCACCAACCTGCGCGCCTTGGCTTCTCCCATGGCAGTTTGGGATGCGCAATTGCCGCTGAGCGGTCCAGACCGGGGAACGTCCGAAAATGCATGGACAACAGTTCTGATTGGCGGTGATGAGGTAGCCTACCGCGGCGGTGGACCGGTCGCGAAGGGCTTGCAGGTTGTTGGAAAGGCCTTGACGAATGGCGTTCTGGTGCAAGTTTCCGCGAAGGCAGGAACGAACTGCCGGGGCCAAAGCGAAGGCAACGATCAACTGCAGGCGCTATGGGTGTTCTCGTCGGATTCATGCGGGCTCTATGACTTGCCGGACTTGAGAATTGCCCATGCGGGGCGCACGAGTCCTTCTGGTGTGATCACTCTCGCAACCGACCAAGGCGAGGTACAGGTAAAAGTCGGCAGCGGCATGCTCCTGCGGGTAAATGGCGGAACACCATAGGAAGCGCGCCGAGAACGCTGGAAGTTGTCCGGAAAGCCCGGTTGGCGCCTGTAGCGTGAATTGCAATCGGCTTCAAAAAAACCCCCGCACGGAAAAGACTTCCGGCGGGGGCAGGTGCGCGAAAGTTACGGCAAATAGTAGCGGAACGAGGTAAGGAACATGTTGTCGATGCCATGCGGCGCCGAGAACCCCGTAGGAGCGTTCGCGTTCGTACCCGTCCATGCGTCCCGGGCCACATAGGAATACTGCGGTCCGAACTGCAATCTTCCGTGGGGACCCTGGTGCACGCGAATCCAGAAACCGATCGTGCCCTCAACCAGGCGCTGCGTATCCGCGCTACAGCCCCCTCCGAAAGCGAAGCCGTTGGTCAAACCGGGTGCACTTTCGGTGTAGCATCCCGAAACGGAAGTCAACGGACCTCCATACCCGACGTCGACGACGCTGGTACCGGTCGTGTTCGCAATCGAAACAGCGGTATAGTGCTTCTGCGCGTACTCTTCGCCACCATTCATGTAGAGGTCCAACCGTTTCGCGTGCCATTCCAGGGTGGCCAACGCTTGCGTGCTGCGAATCAATGCCAGCGTGCCATCGGGATTGACGGTTGCATCCGGCAATCCACCCGACCCGTACCGTCCAATGCCTTGTCCGGTTAGGAAGTGAGCGCCAATGTCGATTTGCTTGGCAAGGGTGATTCGCGCGTTGGCGCCAATGCCGGCGGCGGTCTGGGAATCGTTAAATGCGCCGAGGGACGAAAACGTTCCCGCGCAGTTCGACGGCAGCAGGCCTGGGTCGTTCGTCACGGAATTTTGGTAATTTCCTTGCTCGCACGGATACACACGGTCGCGGTAGCGGCTCAATATTCCAAACACCTCGTAGTGTCCGAAGCCCGGTTCCGCCGCCGCCTTGACGACAAAGTCAGGCATGGCATTGAACGAATAGTTGGCTGCATTCGTGGGGGTACAGGTGGTGCTATAGGTAGTGACGCCGGTCTTCGGGTTGGTGCTGGCAGTGGTGGTGCAACCTACCGCGGTGATTCCGGAGTTGTAAAGACCACTGCCATTGCCGGGACTTCCCAGGGCGAAATCCGAGAAGTTACTCCGAGCCGAGAACGTGGTCTGCGGATTTTCCAGCGATGCTCCCAGCCAGAAGTGATTATTGAAATTTCTTACCAGGCGAACCCCGTACTGCCGGGCCCAGCTGAAGCCGATGTTGTACTGCGCATCAATCGTCATCGGCAACGCTTCCGTCCGGTTGTCCATTCCCTTCTTGGTTTCTGTTACCAGGCTCCACATTTGGCCGCCCGTTAAGCTCCATTGGCTGGAGGCCAGTTGCCCCCACACCTGCCGCTGACGCAGGGTGTAGCTGTTGCTTTGGTTGTTGTTGGAGGTGATGCCCGAGGAAAGGAAGTCAGCCTCGTAGTATCCGGTCATCTTCACGTCTTTCAACTTGCCTTCCACCAGCATCGAGGCGCGCGACTGACGGCCGGACCCATAGAATTCCGAAACCTTGTTCGCCCCGGCATTCGGCATGTTGACGCTGTTGAATGGCGTATTGATGTCCGACCCGAGCGCGCGATTGCGGTACACCGATTCTGCCGCCAGGAACCCGCCCGGCGTGATCGTCACTCCCTTGAAGTGAATCGCCAGCGGACTCTCGAATTGGTCGCGGAGCGACTTCTGCGTGTCCTGCAGAGTTTGCGCCATGTTCGTTCCGTTCAACTTCAGATCCGAAACATCGCTCTTCAGCGCCGTGACCGACTGGTCGTCCTGCGCTGCTTGCGAGGCGGCGGCATCGGCCTTAGCCTGGGCTTGCACGGCGGCGGCCTGGCTCTGGTCAAGCCTTTGCTCAAGCTGCTGAATCCGCTGATCGCGGGTTTGCAGCTGCTGTCCCAGATCCTGAATTTGTTTTTGCTGCGCCTCGATGGCCTCCTTCAACTCGCTCAACTGAGACGAAACCGACGGCGTCTTCATCTTTTTCGCGCTTTTTGCAGGAGCTGATGCGTCCTGAGCGAACATGCTCCCCGCTAGCGCCATCGACAGCGCCAATGCCAACGCTTGCTTCATTTTTCTTCTCCTCACAACATGGAATTCATTACACAGACACAACCACCACGGACTTCAGAAAGGCGGACCCCTGCACGTAAGGATTGATCCTAAGACCCCAATTGTTAATAACTGATGAATGCCCGTTGAATATCCGGTTAAACGGGAAAGGTCTCAATCTGCGACGTCCGGGCTTCGCAAAAGGGCCGGAAATAGAGCGATGGATGTGAATTATTGGGAAGCGGATTTGAAACTACAAAGCGGCAAAACGCGCCCTCAAACCGCCTGTCGAGGCGCCATCTCTTTGCGCGCCGAGGCATCTTCCTCGCGCAAGCGTTCCACTTCGCCGGCCATCGCAAACTTCAGCTTCTCGATCCCCTCACCGGTCACGGCGGAGATGGGATAGAGCTTCAGCTTCCTGCGACTGGACCACTGTTTCAATTTTTTGAGTTTCTCGGGATTGGCAACGTCGATTTTCGATGCCACCATGAGCGTGGGCTTTTTATCCAGGTCAGCTCCGAAGTTTTCGAGTTCACCGAGGATGACTTCGACGTCCTTCACCACGTCCGGCCGTCCACTTGAGTCGGAAACATCAACCAGATGCACGAGCAGGCGCGTGCGCTCGATGTGCCGCAAAAACTGCGTGCCCAGGCCCGCGCCCGTATGAGCGCCTTCGATCAGCCCGGGGATGTCGGCGACCACAAAGCTGATTTCCTCTTTCTTGTCGCCGACGGCGACTACGCCTAGGTTGGGCTCAAGCGTGGTAAAGGGATAGTCCGCAATCTTCGGGCGTGCGGCGGATATGCGCGAGATCAGCGTCGACTTGCCCACGTTCGGATATCCCACCAGCCCCACATCGGCGAGCAGCTTCAATTCCAGCCTGTAGGTGCGCTCCTCGCCGGGCCGTCCTTCTTCGTGTTCGCGCGGAGCCTGGTGCGTCGACGTCGCGAACTGCGCGTTGCCCCGTCCACCGCGCCCGCCGCGCGCAATTACTACCCGCTCGTCGGGATGGGAGAAGTCGTAAACCTTCTCGCCCGTCTCTTCGTCGTAGACAATCGTTCCCACCGGCACTTTCAGAACGATGTCTTCGCCGTCGCGCCCGGTCTTCTTAGCTCCCTCGCCGTGACGCCCACGCTCCGCCTTGTATTCGGGGTTAAAGCGAAAATGCACCAGCGTATTGTGACGCTCGCTCGATTCCATCCACACGTCGCCGCCTTTGCCCCCATCCCCTCCCGAAGGCCCGCCTCGCGGCACGAACTTTTCGCGGCGGAAGGCCATGCAGCCGTTGCCCCCGTCGCCGGCTTTGACTCGGATTGTGGCTTCATCGATGAACATAAGTGAGGACCGCAGCACGACACCGGGGCCATTAGGGCAGTCAGTTCAGTATAAAGGGCCATGGTCTTCTGCCCGAAGAACCCATATTGATAATTTCGCGGTTCCTGCCGATCTATCCCATTGGGGACGTGTCTTAACCCATGACCACGCCCAAAGCAGCAGACAAGGGTGAACTCGTGGTGCCACGATCGCAATGGTGGGAAGCTCTGCGCGATGCCACACTCGAAGTGCTCTCGCCGATGTTCGGCACCGCAGTAGCTGTGCCTCAGCCAGGCGACGATCCTGCGATTGTCCTGGAACGGGTCGATTCCAAAGTCACGAAGTACGTCACCGGGATGGTCGGCATCGCCGGCCCTATGCGCGCCATCCTCAGCCTGCGGTGCAGCGAGAGTGCGGCCACAAGAATCGCTTCCCAGATGCTGGGAATCTCCAGCGAAGAAGCTGCCGAGCAAAAGGCCGACGCCATCGGCGAAATCTGCAACATGGTCGCCAGCCATTTCAAAAACCGAATTGGCTTCGGCGATGACTGTATCCTGAGCGCGCCCACCGTGGTCGCGGGCGGCAAATACAGTGTCCATTGTTTGGAGGAGGGGCACGGTCTCGAATTCCCCGCGATCTACGAAGACGAGACCGTAATGGTTACATTGGACATCCGCAGCAGAAGAGACGCGCGCGAACCCTAGCTCGCTTCGACCGGCTCGACCATGACGAACTTGCCCATCGTGCCCTTGTCCAGAAACTTGATCCGGCCTGTGACCTTGGCAAAAAGCGTGTCGTCTTTGCCGCGGCCCACGTTGAGTCCCGGCCTTACCCGGGTCCCCCGCTGCCGCACGATAATCGTTCCGCCGGGAACAACTTGCCCGCCGAATGCTTTGAACCCTAACCGTTGCGCGTTTGAGTCGCGCCCGTTGCGTGAAGTACCTTGTCCCTTTTTATGCGCCATAAAGTCAGTTCTCAGTGGCCAGTTGCCGTAACCCAGTTGCCAGATGCCGGTAAAAATCTAAATTGTCATCCTGAGCGGAGCAGCGGCAAGCGAAGCGCAGCCGCTGCGGAGTCGAAGGACCTCCATCTCCACTACTTCTTCTTCGGAGCACCCTTCTTCGCCGCTGCCTTCTTAGCCGCCTTCTTCGCGGGCTTCGCCGAAGCTTCCGCGGCCTCCACGTGCTCCTCGGCCACCTTCTTCACTTTCTTCTCTATCTTAGGCAGCTCCGGAGCCTTGAACGACTGCCCGTCGAAAGCAATCTCGGTAATCCGCACCGCGCTGAAGTCCTGCCGGTGCCCGCGCAGCTTCTTGTACTGCTTCTTTTTCTTGTAGTGGAACACGAGGATCTTTGCGCCCCGGCCCTGTTCGACCACTTCGCCAGTCACGCTCGCTCCCGATCCCGGCTTCACCACGCTGCCCGCTTCGGAGGAAACCGCCAGCACCTCGTTGAACTGCACCGGCCCGCCGGTCCCAGTCAACTTCTCCACCCGGATCACATCCCCCGGCGCGACCTTGTACTGCTTACCACCTGCGCGGATCACCGCGTACATAAGTCCTCCAAATTACCCATGTAGGCCGGACACTCGTGTCCGCCCATGCCAAGTCAGCCGAGCCGAACCTGGCTGATTTGAACCTGGCCGATCAAACTCTTGTGCTTGCTGTTTTCTCACCCCGTCACGCGAAAATCGCGCGTGTCGGGGACCCCGGCGCTACGGTTTTTTAACCGGAAACGCGGCGCGAGCCCAGAATAGACCCGCGGCTACAGGCAAACTCGACTATTCTATCGTGCCCAGCGGAAATGGGTCAAACAAAACGATTTTGGGGATCCTTCCAGTTTCAGTGTGAATCTCGCCCTCCCTTCTCAGTTTGATTCGGCGATTTACGGCCCCCAGATAAGTTCATGCACTACCAAGAACCCCATGAGCGCGGTTCCAGACAGCATGACGACAAAGGCGAAAGCCACCGCGAACATTCCAAACCAGTAGCTGATCGGTTCGTGAGTTCGTCGAGAAGTGCGGAGCTTGATTGTAAGCACACCGCTTTGGAGGGACCCGTAGAAGCCGTATCCCAGGAGTGCGGCAATGGTCGCACAGAAGACAAATATGAAGAGATTACGCGCCATTCGTGTTTATCTCAGTCGGGTGCCCCATCCTAACGTCGCACAAATAATTCAATCTCATCCTAACTCTTGCGTTGCGACGTTAGGGTGGGGTCTTTGACCCTCCCGGTGCTCCAGAACTTGCCATGAGCCCGCCCAAGGCTTAGCGTTAGCGGGACGCAGGGATCTTGGGAGCCTTGCGAACGCGGCCAAACACGTTCCCTTCGGCGATGCCGCTGGCGTCGCCTTCGTCAATCGCCGCCTGAAGCGCAGCAAGCTTGGCTTCGTACTCCCGCTCCTCGCGCTCCAGGGTCCGCAGACCGGCGCGCACAACTTCGCTGGCGTTTTCGTAGCGTCCGCTCTTCACCTTGGTGGCGACAAAACGGTCCAGTTCGCGGGTTAGATTGACATTGCGAGTTGGCAAGTTGTCAGCCCTTTCTCGGAACTAGTATTATGCTAACACCGTTGGCAAAGATTGCCAACTGTTCGCCGCCCAGCCACAACCACTCTTGGCAGGAGGAAAAACACACATGCGATTCATAGACCGCGAAGAAGTAGCCAGACGCCTCACGTATGAAATGTGCATCCCGATCGTGCGTCAGGCGATGATCCAATTCTCACGCGGCGAAACGAGACAACTTCTGCGCTCGCTCATCCCGTTGTCCGACGGCCGCGTCTTCGGCATCATGCCCGGAGCCATGGGCGACCATGCCCCATTTGGCGCGAAGTTAATCAGCGTTTTCCCCGAGAACTTCGCCCGTGGAATCCAGTCCCACCAGGGACTCGTCATCCTGTTCGATCCTGAAACCGGCGCGCCCGTTTGCGCAGTCCATGCCGGTGAGATCACGGCGATTCGCACCGCAGCCGCCAGCGCGGTTGCCACCGACGTCTTGGCGCGCAAAGACGCCCGCCGTCTGGCGCTGCTCGGCTACGGCGAACAGGCTCAAACCCACGCCCGCGCCATCCGCAAGGTCCGCAACTTCGAATCCGTCGTCGTCTGGGGCCGGTCGCCGGAACGCGCCCAAGCTTTCGCGCGGCGAATGCAAATGGAATTCCGCCTGCTCGTCACCCCCGCGGCAACCGTTCAAGAAGCAGTCGCCGACGCCGACATCATCTGCACCGTTACTTCGGCGCCCGAGCCGATCCTGAAGGGCGAATGGGTGCGCCCCGGCACACATGTCAACGTAGTCGGCTCCAGTTACGCCGGTCCCGCAGAGATCGACAATGACCTCGTTGTCCGCTCCCGCTTCATTGTCGATAGCCGCGAAGGCGTTCTAAACCAGGGCGCGGAGTTTCTCCGAGCCAAACAAGCCGGCCTGATCGGTGACAACCACATAGTCGCGGAAATTGGCGAGGTGCTGGCGGGTAAGATCGAAGGCCGCCGCTCGGCGGAGGAGATCACCGTCTACAAATCCCTGGGCCACATCGTGCAAGACCTGGCGACTGCCTGGGCGCTCTATTCCCAGAAGGAAGGCGACCGCTAATCGTGGTATCGCTGCTCGCCCGCTGGAATTGCAACGCTCAGCCGGTTCTGCGGCGGAGGCAGCGGACACGTCGCATAGGGCGTAAACGCGCACGGCGGATTGAAGAGGCGATTGAAATCCAGCCAGATCTCGCCCGGTTTGTCCACGCCGTGATCGGGCAAATCGGTATACAAAAATCGTCCCGCCCCATACGTGGTGGTCTTGCTAGTCGCATCTCGCATGATGAAGAACAATTCCGTCGCCTTTGGATCTTCGAGCACCGGCTCCAGCCGCACGGTCTGCCCGTCAATCGTGAATTCGGCCGTGCCCGGCGCAGGCAGGTGTGTAGTGGTTCCAAGAACGGTGGGAATATCGAGCACTTTGGGCGGGTTGTATGGAATCCATTTCGCCTTCACCCGGTAGGCCGCGTTCGGCGGATACCACTTGAGCCCATGGAAGGCTAGCCGCGTCGCCGCCTGCGGATCCTTGATCCGCAGAGCAAAGCGCCCATCCCGATTAATTACGATGATGGTGATCGTGCCGATGGTCAGCTTCGAGGGCTTCTCGGAGTCATCAGCGGTCAGCACCATTTCCTGTGCAGGGTGTCCGTCGATCAAAAAGTCCTTGGGGAAGCCGCCCGCCGGCGCCAGCAATTTCAGCGCGCCTTTCTCCAGACGCACCACCCCGATGTGCGCCGCTGTCTTGGCGGCAATCTGGATACGATTGTCTGCATCCGATCCGAAACTGTTGTCTCCGTCGTGCAGCCACTCCAGCCCAATCAGCGAGAGCCAACCCTCTGGCGCCTGCAGATTCGCCGCTCGCCGCGCCCTCCATGTCTCCAGTTCGCTCGCCCACGCCTTCGATTCCGGCGTCTTCTGATTCGCAGTATTCGGATTCGATGCATTCTGATCGGCCGTCTTCTGATCCGGCGGAGCGCTCACTGCGAGCGAGCTCAGAATTAACGCGACAACAGATAATCCAACCGCCATCAGGAGCGCTTTTCTCATGGCATCAACCCTCATCTCAGGCTTTATGACTCTTTTGATGATATCCCCTGCGTGAGGAAGATTGGATTGTACTTGGGTTTGCGGCGCGGGCGCGGCGCGCTTGCATCTTCAGTTGGGAAGGCCGAGCCTGTTTTCGTGGATCAAGAGCCGGCGGAGCGCGTCATAGAGTTGCTCGCGTTCCTTTTCGGCGGCGATCTTCTGCGCGGCAAGTTCGGTAAGCCGATCATTGATCGCCCGCCGGGCGCGGTCGCAGACCTCGTGCACTTTTTCATCGTCTTGTTCGCGGAGTGCTTCCCGGTAGATCATTTCCCACTCTAACGGCATCAGGATCGCACCTCGCCCGCAGGCGAACTACTCTTGCACAATTGAAGGACCACTACCCGGGACAGGGCCTCGCTGGCCACACCACGGTTGGCACGAACCAAGCGACGCGTCCGACGATCGCCCTCAAACTGTCTGTCAGCCTATCTGAGCGATCACGGTCGAGTCTGTGACAATGTCCAACTTATTTTCAGGAAAGGCCAGAAACGCAATAGCAGCAACCAATCCGAAACCCGCCCTGCCCCTTGACCGCCCTTTCCCCACCGGATAGCCTTCTTTGTGTCACCCCTTCATGGCTGCCTCCGACATCCCCGAGACCGGCCCCGTAAGTAATTCAGGGGAAAGCTCTTCTGCGCCTTGCGCAGACTCCGCCGGGGCGCAACTTTCCCCTACCGACGGGGTTTCCACAGATGTGAGCAGCATAGCCATCGACGGGGGGATGCTGAGGTACGCGGGAAGCTCGTCGACTGGCCCCGTCACCCGGGCGGATTCCGTCGAGGGTTCGTCCGACGCCGACGTGATGCTGCGCGTGAAGGCGGGCGACGACTCCGCCTTTAGCTATCTGGTTCAAAAATACCGCCGGCCGCTGGTCGGCTTCATGTACCGCCTGTGCCACAACCCGGCCACCGCCGAGGAGCTGGCGCAGGAAGTTTTCCTGCGCGTGTACCGGTCGCGTTCCAGTTACGAGGCGAGCGCCAAGTTCAGCACCTGGCTTTATCGGATCGCAACCAATCTGGCCGTCAATCACGCGCGCGATACGCGCCACGAGCGCCCGGAAAAAACCTTGCGGCTCGACGAACCGGATCAGGAGACTGGCACCACTCCCGATCTGGCCGATCAATCGCTTACCGCCGAGGAGCAGTTGCTCAGGAAAGAGCGTCTGGCGGCGATTCGAGAGAAGGTCAACGCCCTGCCCGAACGGCAGCGTTTAGCCGTAATGATGCACAAGTACCAGCAAATGGACTATCGGCAGATTGCCGCCGTGATGAAACTGAGCGAGTCGGCAACAAAGTCGCTGCTGTTCCGCGCCTACGAAACGCTGCGCGAACAGCTCAAGGAATTCGTTTCGGGGAAGTAAGAGGGACCGTTGTATGGACTGCAAAGACATTCACGAACTGATGCCGGACCTGGCCGCTGGCATGGACGTATCGACGCCCGAGATCGAAAAGCACATCGCATCCTGCACCGCCTGCGCCGCCAAGCTGCACGATTTTCGGAAGACCATGGCGCTGCTCGACGAGTGGCAAGCCCCCGAGCCGTCGCCCTATTTCGATACCCGTCTCGAGGCGCGCCTGCGTGAAGAAATCGCGCGCCCGCCAATTCCGTGGTATCGCCGGTGGACGCAGAGCGTTTTCATGCGCCCGGCCTGGACCATGTCCGTAGCCGCCGTCATTTTTGTGGCCGCGCTGGTTGCCGGCAACAAGTCCTACATTACGCAGACCGACGCCATCGCCACCAAGCCGCCTTCGCTCGGGCTCCCGGTGCAGCCGGGGACCGCAGTCGGTGATCTGCAAGCGCTAGAGACAAATGACGATTTGTATGCCGATTTCGACGTGCTCGACCAGTTGCAAGTGCAAGATGATGTGACGGCAAATCCGTAATCAGGAGAAGCGGAGGCCGTAAAGCGTGTTTCGTGACCCTGTTGCTGTAAGCAGGTATCGGGTAGCCAAAGCTGGATAGGCGACGGCTGCCCCACCTTGCGCTTTTTGCCAGGGTGGGAGGCTGCTAGTTCGAAAACGCGCTTGAAGTAAATGAGAGACAGATGTTGGGAAGAGCAAAACTCGCAGGCGGTCTGGTGCTGCTTCTGGCCGCGCACTCCTTTGCCCAAGGAGGTTATCGGCCCGCGCAGCAATCGCGCCGGCCGGCGGCCTCTTCCCGCGCCCAAAGGAAGAACTCCCAGCCCAATCGAAAGAGCGCTGGCCAGCAGCCGCGCAACCAGTCTCCCCGCAACCAGCAACGGCCCAATCAGCCACCCCACAACCCGCCCGGTCATACCGGAAATTGGCTGCGCAATTACAAGGATCTGCCGCCCGAGCAGCAGCATCGCGCGCTGCAAAACGATCCCCAGTTCCGAAAGCTTCCGCCGCAACGGCAGACGCAATTGCAAAACCGCTTGCGCAGCTTCTCCAGTCTGCCTCCTCAGAAACAGGAGCGCATGCTCAGCCGCATGGAAACCTGGGAACACCTCACACCCGGCCAGAAACAGCAAGCGCGCCAGGTCTTTCACCAGTTCCAGCAGTTGCCTCCCAATCGCCGAGACGCCGTCAACCGCGCCATTCGCGACATGCGCAACCTTACCCCCGAGCAGCGCGACCGCCTCATCAATTCCGACCGCTATCGCAGCGATTTCTCCCCCATGGAGCGCAACATCCTCAACGGCACCTCGCGCCTGCCACTCGCCCCCGGCGACCTGCAAGGCGCACCACCGGAATAATTCGGCCAGCCCCCTCGCCAAGCTTCTTTCTCGGTTTCTTTGATTCTCAGCAAGAGGAAACACGGCGCGACGGAGTACCAGTGCCACCGCACCGTGTTTTTCCACGACCTAGGAGCGCACTGGAGAGTAGATGCGCGCTGGCAGGTGAGGAAACTCTGATCTTCGGTCAAACGCTGGGCGTCGTTCGTTGTCTGCCGCGGTCACGCCGTATGATGCCGCTTGGTGTGCCACGGCAATAAAGGAAAAAACCTCCGCGTCGCCCTTCCCCGTGACGACGCAGAGGATTTTGTGCGGAAACCGAGTCTCAATGTATTTGAACTTCGCGAGCCACGGACCCTTCTCGCCCTTGCCGGATTCATGCACATCGCCGAGGGGGCAAGCGTTGAATCCGATTCGGGCTTGGCTTCCACCCCTAAGAACGAAATCGCTCGCCCATTCCCTTCAAGGCAATGAACAAAAATTTGGAGTCTCAGGGCGGAAGGCAAACGAAGAGCCAGCAAACCGAGCGAATCCCTCGCCCTCACTCGATTTAGTTGAACTCAGAGAGGTTGGGTTGTCTCAGGCTTGGTGCCCCGGGTTCGCGCCCCGGTTTTGGGTGGTAGGGCTGCCCCGCCCACCCTCTTACTTGCGCAACCAATTCTTGGCAATAAACAAAACATTCGCCGGCCGTTCCGCCAGCCGCCGCATATAGTACGGATACCACTCCGTCCCGAAAGGAACATAAACCCGCACTTTCCATCCTTCCTTCACAAGCGACTGCTGCAGGTCGCGCCGGATGCCGTGCAGCATCTGGAACTCAAACGCCTCGCGCGGCAATTTCTCCCGGATCGCGAACGCCTTCGCCTCTTTAATAATGTTCTCGTCGTGCGTCGCCAGCCCGTGATAGACCCCGCTCTTCATCAGGATCTTCATCAATTTCACGTAACTGGCATCGACTTCCGACTTTTTCTGAAACGCAATCTCTTCCGGCTCTTTATAGGCCCCCTTGCAGAGCCGTATTCGTATGCGATCGGCAAGGAGCCCTTCAACGTCGGCCTCGGCGCTCCGCATGTAGGACTGGATCACCGTCCCCACCACCCCAGCGTTTCCCGGCTCACGGTGTAGCGCGTGTACAAAGTCGAGCGTCCGCTTCGTGTAGGGAGAGCCCTCCATATCCACGCGCACGAAATTCTTGGGTGTCATGCTTGCGGCTTGTGCGACTAGCCCGCGCACAATGTCATAGGCCATCTTCTCGTCCACGTCGATGCCCATGTGCGTCAGCTTCAGGCTGATGTTGGCGTTCAGCTTGTCGGCGGCGATTTCGTCCAGCAGATTGTGATAAAGCTGCGCGCTCGCCCGAGCCTCCTCGGCGTTGGTTACGTTTTCACCCAGATTGTCGATGGAAACGCCGGCGCCGAACCGGTTCACCGCCGCCGCCGCGCGCACCGCGTCGGCTACCTGTGTCCCGGCGACAAAGCGCGCAGAAGTGCGCTGCCCAAAGCTTGACCGCTCCGCAATTCCACGCAGGGATTTGCTCTCCGAAAGCGCGATAAACAGTGCTCTCAGCATGACGCACCTGATTGTGACGGATTTGAACTGCCAGAGACGTTCATTGGCATTACATTATTTTCTACCACAAAAAAGGCGTGTTCGCAGTGCGCTCATGGAAGCGGGTCCGTGTTTGTTCGGGATGGGTCCGAGCCCCGGCTTTACTCGGGCGATGAAGGCAAGTTGTCTTGACTAGTCATCTGACTAGTCAGCTGGAGCATTGGGTTGATCGTGTACCAGAAGTCTACCGGGTGCTCCCGATGGATACAGCCTGCTTTCGGGAATGGGGCCGCATTATGGACAAGAAGGCCCCTGAACTTCTGCAAGATGCCCTGATCGCTACAACCGCGCGCGTTCACCATCTGATTGTAGCGACCAGAAACGAACGAGACTTCAAGCAACTCGACGTTCGCACCTTCAATCCGTTCAAGAGTTAGCGGGAATCTCCATACGGACCTTTGCCACCTTGGCGGGAGGGCACCGGGCAAGAACGCGATCCCTCCACATACACCAGGCTCGTGTAAAATTACTCATTATCTATGGACCTCTTGGCTATTCAGCACGCTCTGCGCGAGCGCAACATCGATGGCTGGCTTTTCTACGACCATCACCATCGCGACCCGATCGCCTACCGCGTTCTGGGCCTGCCCGAAACCCTGATGGTCACGCGCCGCTGGTACTATCTCATCCCCGCCAAAGGCGAACCGACCAAACTCGTCCACAAAATCGAAGCCGGCCACCTCGACTCCCTCCCCGGCTCCAAAAGACAATACTCCGGATGGCAGGAACTCTTCGACAGCCTCAAGCACGTACTCGCCAACCACCGCAACATCGCCATGCAGTATTCGCCCAACAACATCGTATTTACAATTTCCATGGTCGACGCCGGCACCGCCGACCTGATCCGGGGCCTGGGCAAAAACATAGTAAGTTCCGCCGACTTAGTCGCCCAGTTCGAAGCCACCTGGACCGAAGACCAGATCAAAACTCACTTCGAAGCCCGCGACGCGATCGACGCCATCACCGCCGAAGCCTTCAAGGAAATCGGCCGCCGCGTCCGCAATGGCGGCACCACCGAGCACGAAATCCAAAATTTCTTCAAGGAATCCTTCGCCCGCGAAAACCTCGTCACCGACGATCTTCCCATCGTCGCCGCCAACGCCAACAGCGGCAATCCGCACTATGAGCCCAGCGCCGCTCATCCCGTGCCCATCCGCGAAGGTGACTTCGTTCTCCTCGATGTCTGGGCCAAAAAGAACAAGCCCGGCGCCGTCTATTACGACATCACCTGGGTCGGCGTCGTCGGCAAGTCTCCCACCGCGCGCCAGCAGGAAATCTTCAACATTGTTCGCGACGCCCGCGACCTGGGCGTCAAAACCGTGCAGGATGCCATCGCCGCAAGCAAGCCCATCGCCGGCTGGCAAGTCGATCAAGCCGTGCGCGGCCACATCAAGAAAGCCAAGTACGGAGAATATTTCATCCACCGCACCGGCCACTCCATCGGCACCGAAGTCCACGCCAACGGCGCCAACATGGATGACCTCGAAATCCACGATGAACGCCGCATCCTGCCCAACTCCTGCTTCTCGATCGAACCCGGCATCTACCTGCCCGAGTTCGGCGTCCGCCTCGAAATCGATGTCCTGGTCCGCGCCACAACCGCCGAGGTCACTGGTAGAATTCAAAAAGAGATCGTGACCATCTGAATGGCGAAATCCGCGACAGATAAAACCAAAGACGCCGCGACCGCGCCCGAATACCCGCTAACGACCATGGCCGTAGTCGCTCCAATCGTAGGCTGGCTCGTCCCCGGGGCTGGCCATATCCTGCTCAAGCGCTACGTGCGCGGAGGGTTGCTGTTCCTCTCCGTCCTCGCCATGTTTTTCGTCGGTTTGGGCATGAACGGCCGCATCTATCAGCCCAATGGCGGAGACATTCTCGATATCCTCGGCTTCGTCGGCGACGTAGGCGCAGGCGCGCTCTATTTCCTGGCCCGCATCATGGACTGGGGCACAGCCATGGCCGCCAACGCCTCTGCTGACTATGGCAAGACATTCCTGATCGTAGCGGGGCTGCTGAACTTCATTGCCGCCGCTGACGCGCATCACATCGCACTGGGGAAGAAGCCGTGACCCTTACCTTGTCTCACTTCTCGGCTGCGGTCGTCTTTGCCCTTTTCACCTCGATCGTCTTCGGCATCACGCAAAGAAACACGCCCAAGGAGCAGCTCAGCTATTTCGCTTACTGCTTTGTTATGTTCGTCGGAGGCGTCTTTGTCGCGGGCTGGCTGATGTGGCTGATCCGCCGATAAGCGTTCACGGTCGGAGGTCCTCCGGCAAAACTTACCCAATGTTCCACAAGGCTCACACAGTGTTCCACGTGGACCGTTATGCGGTGTTTTATGTACGTACTAGAAAGCGAATGATGGGCGAACAAAATTTAGTTTTCAATACACACATGTATGTACAGTCAGCGTAAAGTCAACGGATGACAGGGGTTCGGGGATTTCCGGGAGGTCAAATAGGACTTGACAAGGCATGATATAAGGCCGCTTGCTCCGGTTAGCGTGGTAACCCACACATCGCGTCCTTTGCGATGTGTGGGATTCGGCCCGCCGCGATCGCACTTAGGAACCCGGATTGAAAGTCAGCTTAAACACGACCCGGCAGCCCCCAGAGCAATTAGAACACCGAGCAGGAGCCCCAAAATAGCCGCAACCGCCACTAATTTCGGGCCGATCTGTTTTCCTGTGAAACGTGCTCTAACGGTTTGAACCAAAAAAACTCTGTCAGGACTCCTCATCTTGCGTTCTCAACTTCTCAGCTCAAGTCACGAGATCTTACTAACATTGGCCGCTTGCGGGCCTTTCTCTCCCTGGACGATCTCGAACTCCACCTGGTCGCCCTCTTGCAGGCTTTTGTAACCGTCGCCGGTGATGGCGCTATAGTGGATAAACACATCCGGTCCCCCATCGTGCCCCAGGAAGCCGTAACCTTTTGCGTTGTTAAACCACTTGACCGTACCCCTGATACGTTCCATTTCTTCCCTTTCCTTTCGCTAACGCCCCCACAGTAACAACACTGTGGAAGCGATCGAAAAGCTGGTGATCTTAGTTTGATAAGTGATTTGCATAGGGAAGACTACTGCCTAAGCGTCGCCGGACACGTCTGAGGCGTGGAGCGTCCGGCGTTTCGCGGTTGTTCGCGGGTTGCTCGCTTGCGTAGAATCTCCTATACTTTGGACCGAGTCTACTGGCAAGAACGGGTTATTGCGGGCGATAGGCGGCAATCCTTTGAGCAGTAACCGGCGATCGTTCCGTCCCACAGCAAATCGTTCAGCCGAGGGCAGAAGTCGTTCGGCGAAGAGGAGCGAACCAGGCTGCACCACATGCCATGCCTCAGCAAGAAGGTGAGCGACTCGACTCCTGGAAGGAGATCGCTGCCTATCTAGGGCGCGATCTTCGCACGGTCCGGCGTTGGGAGAAAGAAAAGCGGCTTCCCGTCCATCGCGTGCCGGGAGGCGAGCGGCGATCCGTCTTTGCCTATCGCGCTCAGATCGACGCCTGGCTTGAAAATCTCGACGGTGACGAATCTATTAGCCCTTCTTCGGAAGTCGGCCATTCCGTTTCCGTCGCTCCATCCCCACAGTTCTCACCAAACGATGGTCCATGTTCCATATTGGCCGCAGCCCCACCCGGACCAACGGCAACCCCAACAGTGCGAGCCAGATTTGAATTTGGCCGAATTGCCTTTCTCGCCGCTCTCCTTGCGTTAGCCTGCTTCGCTGCCCTCGGGAGCTTTATCCTGCGCGCACGTGGGGCCAATCCTGCTGTCTCAACCGAGTCAGTGATCAAACCTGCAAGTACGGATGACTCAAAACCGGAAATCTCTTCTGTGACTCCGATCCTTCCTCAGGCACGCCAGAGAATAGTGATCCAAGGCCGCGGCTTAGGACTGCAGTTTCCTACGCCCGCACCGATACTCCCTACCTGGCGATTCGGGATGACACTGCTCATTGGGCGGCAGGGCGCATCCTTCCTCACAACTGGGACGAGGTTATGTTGGACGTCGAAAGCTGGACCGACAACCAGATCGTGATCACCGGCTTCAGCGGTGACTACGGAAAGAATGGATGGAAGCTCACCGAGGGCGACGACATAGAAATTGTAGTTTGGAACCCCCAAAATGGCGCGGGCCCCGCCCGTTACCGCGTCCACGTGGCTCCGCTAAGCAGCGTGAGATAATTTGAAGGTCCTGAGGGTGCCGCACGCATCGCGCCTTTTGCGATGTATGGGATTCGCTTAGCGAGCTGCGTGATCACCCCACGCGCGTTGACGCTACGCCAAAAACCGCGTGCCGCGGCAAAGGTCTGGCCACCCGCCGCGTCGCACGGGTAACATGTCTACATGACGGAACAACAGATCGTAGAGCGCATCGGCGCCACCACCGACGAGCGCGTCCTGGAGACGGAGCTTCAGCGAAACCGTGCCACCCAAGATTACTTGGACGTTGTGCTTGAAGGAGGCAGAGAAGCCACAGCCGATTATCTCGACTCCTCGCCGTTGTTTTTCCCGGAAGACTTCGTGGAAGAGATGAAACAATTCATTTCGAGCTCGGCGCTTCGAATCGAGAAACGGTTGGCCCAACTAAAGCGCATCGAAAGTGCCCTCACACAGCAGCTAGAGAAGTTGGGCTAGCCGCAACGTCCCAATCGAAAGGATCCAACTCCAGGTCCAACTTCTCACTGGCGCTCGCCCTGACCAACTACTTTCGCCCCTGACGGAGTAGAATTCCCTTCCGTATCGCTGGGCCGACGATCACAGCATTTTTGGAAATACTGGGGTCCCTGAGGACGACGCCCTCAGCGGCTAAAGACGCCGATGAAGATGTGGTGTCGAACGCAGCGCTGAAGCGCTGCGCCACCCAAAATCGGATCACAGTAGGAGGCCAAAAATGCTCTCGCTGGACCCAAGGGAGGCGCTCATGCCATCGCAACCGCCGCGGCCAACCACAGCGCAGGAAAAACGTCTGGTCCGTTTCGGGCTCGCGCTCGCCAACTGGAGCGAACGTTGGTTTCCCGATCCTCTCGTGTTCGCGCTGCTCGGAATCGTCGTGGTCTTTCTCGTCGGCCTGGTGCTTCATCAAAGCCCAGCCAAACTCGCCATCCAAGGCGGCAAGAACTTCTGGACGCTCGTGCCCTTCACCATGCAGATGGTGATGATCATTGTCGGTGGTTACGTCGTCGCGTCCACTCCGCTTGTCTATCGCGCCATCCGCGCGCTCGCGGGAATTCCGAAGACGCCGAAAACCGCGGTGGCGATGGTCGCGCTCTTCAGCATGCTGACTTCTTTGATCTCGTGGGGTTTGAGCCTGATCTTCAGCGGGCTTTTCGTCCGCGAACTTTCGCAGCGCGTCAAAGGCATGGATTATCGCGCCGCTGGAGCAGCCGGCTATCTCGGGCTCGGCGCAGTTTGGGCGATGGGATTGTCTTCCTCAGCGGCCATGATGATGGCAACGAAGTCCGCGATGCCTCCGACGCTATTCGCGATCAGCGGGTTGATTCCGCTCACGCAAACGCTCTTCCTGTGGCAGAGCATTGCCACCACGCTCGTCCTGATTGTGCTGTCGGTGCTGATCTCCTACTTCTCGACGCCATCGGCGGAAAACGCGAAGACGGCCGAATCGTTCGGCATTCAGTACGAGCCAATCCGCTCCAGCCTTGAGCCCAAGTCGAAACCCGGAGAATGGCTGGAATACAGCCCGCTGCTGAACATCCTGGTTGCGGCGTTGCTTGTCTGGTATCTGGTCGATGTGTTCCGAACCTCGCCGCAAGGAGCATTGGCGGCGCTCGATCTCAACACTTACAACCTGATGTTCATCACCCTCGGACTGCTGCTGCATTGGCGTCCCAAGCGCTTCATGCGCGCGGTCGCGGACTGCATTCCGGCAACCGGAGGAGTGATTATCCAGTTCCCTTTCTACGCGGTGATCTTCGGGATGATTGTAGGAACCGGAATCTCCGATGCGCTGGCCAAACTCTTCGCTGCGGTCAGCACGCACGGGACTTATCCTCTATTAGTCGCGATTTATTCGGCGGTGCTTGGCGTGTTTATTCCGTCGGGAGGAAGTAAGTGGGTGATTGAGGCGCCGTATGTGTTGCAGGCGGCGAACCTGCATCAGGTGCACTTAGGCTGGGTCGTGCAGATTTATAACGCGTCGGAAGCCTTGCCTAACTTGGTCAATCCATTTTGGATGCTTCCGCTGTTAGGCATACTGAAACTGAAAGCGCGCGACATCGTCGGCTATGGAGTGCTGCAACTGATGGTGCATATTCCGGTCGTGTTCTTTTTGTGCTGGCTCTTCGCGCGGTATATGACTTATCTACCTCCGATGAAGTGAATCTAGCTTCGAGCCATGAGCTGCGAGCTATGACCTACGAGCAGGCAATGTGCCGTTGAGGCCCCGCTGAGATGGAGATCCAGGCTCCGTCGGCTTCGCTCGGGATTGTCCGCAAAAAGCGGGAAACTACAGAGGACACAGAGTCTCACGGAGGAAATCAGAGGCTGCTCAGAGGCTGTTTAATTGGTTGCCGAAGCTCGTGGCTAATTTTCACCCCTCCCACACGAACGCATCGAACACGCGCACCGAATCGAACCCGATGCGCTCGTAGAGCGCGATGGCGCGATCGTTGGCCTGAGTAACCGTGAGGGAGATCGCGTTGAAGCGGCGCTCGCGCAGGCTGCGCGTGGTCGCGGCCAGCAGCGCCACGCCGATTCCCGCGGAGCGGTATTCGGGCAGTATGCACACTTGCGTGATGTGACCAACGTCGGCGCGCACGTGCGAGCACAGGATGAGGCCGATCAGGGTGCGCGTGCTCCGCTGGAAGACCACGAACGAACCATGCGGATCGAAGGTGCCGCATCCGGGGAAGCGCACGATGTTATTCAGGAAGCGCAGCGAGCCGCTGAGCGTGCGGTACTGGTCGTTGATTTCGGAATCGACGTGCCCGCGATAGGCGTTGGTGATAAGCGCCGCAGCCACCTGATACTGCTCCTCCGACCAGGGACGAATCTCGAACTCCGGCGCAAGCGGCGGCGCCGTTTGGGGATGCCGCACCATCTCGTAGTTCATGAACACGCGCGGATGCCGGCTGAAGCCCTGCTCAAGGAACGGGCGCGCGACTTCTCCGGCGTCATGCGCCAGCAATTGCGCCTCGATTCGATGGACGCCGGGCGATTGCTGCAGCGTCTCGATGACGTGCGTGAGAAGCCGTTCTTCGACTTCGCGGCGGTTCAAGCTGCGGCCGCCGTCGTGCACAAACAGGTCGCCGATTACGCCTTTGCTTTGCTCGTAGACAAAAAAGGCATAGCCGAAAATGCTGCCGCGCTCGATGGCGGCGTAACCGGGGAGAATCTTGGCGTCCATGTAGCGCAGGATCATCTCCGCCGAGCCGGCGTAATCCCAGTTGAGCAATTTCGCCCAGGTGGCGATCTCCTCCTCCAGCAACGGCCGAAGGTCAGCGGCAGAGAAGTGTCGGAGATCGAGGATTTCCATAGTAGAGAAGGTGTCAGGTGTCAGGTCTCAGGTTACTGGATGTGAGCGCCTGTCCGATTCAATCTCGGAGAAAGCGCGCCCTGAAAAGATTGCATCCACGGGATTTCCTGAGACCTGACACCGAAGACCTGAGACCTTATTCATTTTCCCACCCAGTACAGCTCCAACTTCTGGGCCGGGATGCTCGTTAAGTATGATACTCGGCGTCCGGGGACGAGTTGGGCAACTTGAGATTGTGTGCCTTGCGCGGCAACTACGACATGGGCTGCCGTCGGGATATTTTCATTTTCGCAGGATTGCGCCGGGCGATTGAGATAGAACTCGATGCCGTATTGCTCGATGCGGTTGACGTGATAAAGAGCAACGGGCACTGGCTCGCGCGAGAAGGCACGAATCGTCTCGGCCACAGGGCGCGCCGATTGCGTGGCATCGATTGCTGGCGCCGCGAAGCGAATCACGGCGGCAACGCTGACGATCACAGCGATCATCGTCGCCGAACGCACCAGTCGCGGTCCGGCATTTGTGACGAGCGCAGTCATGGTTGCGAGGGCAATCACGACGGCGATTGCCGAGGCAACGTAGCTCCATGGACCCCGCGCGAGATGGTGCGTTGCCGCGATGGCCGCGGCCGAGAGCGCGCCAAACACCAGCAGCCCGCAAAGCACTCCGTGCGCGGCAGCAAGCAGCCATGAAATTTTGATTTCTTTTTCGCGACGCGCTGCCAGATAGTCAGTCACCAGCAAGGCCGCTGCCGGAACTGCGGGCAAGATGTAGCCCGGAAGCTTCGATCGCGACATGCTGAAGAAGAAAACGGGCACGAGCATCCAGATCAGGAGAAACAGCGTCCATGAGTCGTCGGGGCTGGCCAATGCCTCCCACCCCTCGCTCCACACTTGCCGCACGCGCTCGACAACGGCTGCAATCAGCCAGACCGTCCACGGCAAGACGGCGAGTAAGAACACCGGCAGAAAGAACCAGAAAGGCTCCGGATGGTGATAAACATTCGTCGAGAAGCGCGCCAGATTGTGCTCGAGAATGAAGAAGCGGAAGAATTCGGGGTTACGCATCTGCACCGCGACGTACCAGGGCAAGGCAACGACAAGGAACAAGAGGATTCCGGGCAGCCAGAGCGTATTAAGAATGATGTGCCGGTCGCGTTTCGAGGCAGCGAAAATCACTACGATCACGGCCGCCAACACGGGCGCCACCGGTCCTTTGGCCAACGTTCCGAGCGCAAGGAATAGATAAAAGATGGCCAGAGCGGCGCGCTGCCGGCTTTCGTGCCACGCGTACCACGCGAGCAATGCGATGGTGAACGTTGCGGCTAATGGCATATCCGTGGCCGCTGCGTGTGCAAATCCAATGACGCCGGCGCAACTGGCGGTAACGAGCGCTCCATCCAGTTCCGTCCCTGCGCGAAATCGCCGTAGGAAGAAGTAAATGGCCGCGATCAGCAGCGCGGCATCGATCGCACCGGGAAGGCGGGCTGTCTGCTCGTTGACGCCGTCGCCGGCGGGCAAGAATGCCCGCGCTGCTCCATAGCACACCATCGCCTGCCAGTAATAAAGAGGAGGCTTCTCAAGCCACGGTTTGTCATTAAGCACCGGTGTAACCCAATCGGAGCGGTCGAGCATCTCGCGCGCGATTTGCGCGTAGCGCGGTTCGTCGGCTCCAAGCAAGCCGAACGCACCTAGACCATAGAAAAATAGGAATCCGCAGAAGGCGACAAGCAGCAATAGTTCAGTTCGGATTTGCAGATTGCTGCTGCTCACGTTCACCTTCGCGCGCCTGAGTATCTCATGATTAATCGGAACTCAAGACCACCGGTTCGACTCGCAGGCGCTCCACGACACGCGAAACGGCGATGGCAAGCGGACCTTCGAGCGCGCATCCGCTGGCACATTTGTGGCCGCCGCCGCCGAAGTGCTCGGCTACGGTCGAAACGTTGACCGCGCCCTTGCTCCGCAGGCTGACGCGATAGCGTCGGTCGGGCAACTCGCGAAAGAAAACGGCGACCTGCACATCGCCCATCGAAAGCGCATAGTTCACCAGGCCTTCGCAGTCCTCTTCGCGCGCGCCAAAGCGCTCCATCTGCTCCTGCGTCACCCAAATCCACGCGAGTGGACCTTCGCGATGCAGATTGGAGAGCGCGGCGCCGAGCAGCCGCATCTTGGCCGTGGAGTGGCCGAAATAAATCTGCCGCGCACATTGCGCTGGATTAGCGCCCGCGAGCACCAGTTCGCGCGCCACCGTAAAGGTGTGTTCATCGGTTCCCTCGAACATGAACGACCCGGTATCGGTCATGAGCGCGGTGTACAGGCAGGTAGCGATATCGCGGTCCACCGGGACGCAGGCCAGCCGCGCCAGACGGTACACGAGTTCGGCGGTGGCCATAACCGAGGAATCGATCCAATTGATGTGCGCGAAATTGCGTCCGCTGACGTGGTGATCGATGTTGATAAGAAAGCATTGGTCGAGGCCAGCTAGCCCGGCGCGCTGCGTGCCGTCGCATTCCAGCAGGATGACCGCATCGTTAGGCGGAACGGACTCGGCGCGAATCGCGCGATTGGCAAAAGGCAGTCCCTGATAGATGCGGGGCACGCCATCGTACATCACCACCTCCGCGTCCTTCCCCATGACGCGCAGAATCTCGCCGCAGGCAAGGGCCGAGCCGATGCCATCGCCGTCGGGCCGGGCATGCGAAGTCACGACAAAACGGTGGCGCTCGCGAATCGCTTGTAGAACGCGGTCAAGCATAGAAGCCATCAGCCGTCAGCCGTCAGCCGTCAGCCATCAGCTAAAAGCCCAAGATTGCGGCAGCCGCTTGGTTAATCGGTGGCACCTATCGGCACCGGGCGGGAATCCGGTTTTCCTGACGGCTGATGGCTGACAGCTATTTTTTGCTGCGTTTTTTCGCGCGTGCCAGCAGCTCTTCCACACGACTTTCCAGCTGCTCGCAACGGTCAATCTGAAAAAACAGTTCCGGCGCGCGGCGCAGGCGCAGGCGCTCCGCCAGTTCGTGACGGACAAAATTCCTGGCCGCGTTCAAGCCTTCGAGCGTGCGATCCGCCTCGGCATCGTCGCCGGCGACGGCCACCATTACATGCGCGGAACGGCCGTCCTCGGACATGTGCAGGCCGGAAACACTGGCCAGGCCAATCCGGGGGTCCCCCAGCTCGCCTTCGAGAATGGTGTCAATCTCCTCGCGCAGCGCTTCGGTCAAGCGGTCGCGATGATGCTTTAGGCCACGGCGTTCCATAATCCCTTGAAGAAAACTTTTAAGGATAACAGAAAGATCGGCGCTGGGCCTTGGGCTGCCGGCGCTCGGCTTTCGCAAAATCCCTGGGGCTGAAGTTCTAGAGCCCTAAACTTCTAGAGCCAAAAGCCTGGAGCCGAGTTACAGGAATTCCACGAACGAGTCTGTGACGTCCGCGCCGTGGTTGTTGGCGATGCGCGTGGCCGCGCGCTCCACGTTTTTCATCAGTCCCTCAAGATAGTCGCGGGAGTGCGAGACGGCGACCACGCCAATGGCCGCCTGGTTCCACAGGTTCGAAGGATCGAGCTCGGCAACCGACACGTTGAACGAGGCACGCAGGCGGTCTTTGAGGCTGCGCACCACCTGCCGCTTGTCCTTCAGCGACTGCGCCGCTTCAATGCGGAGTTCGAGGGTTAGGGAGGCGATCATGGTAATTCATAGCGTACCCCACAGCGAGTCACGTAGGGACAGCCGCCCTCGGCGGTCCAGCCGAGCGAAGCTCGGCAGCCTGACCTCAGGAAGCCGCCGCGCAGCCATCCCCTACCATCCCACGAGCCTTTTTCCCCGAAATGTGCTATACAGGTAGTCGCTAAGTTTGCTTCCCAGTGAGTTGCAGGCCGGTACCGCCAACCAGCGTCACCTCCTCTACCAGCGGCGAATCTTCTCAGCACATTTCAATCAGCAGCACAGAATAGGAACATCCAACATGGCAGAACAAGGAACAGTGAAGTGGTTTAACGACGCCAAAGGCTACGGCTTCATCAGCCGTCAGAATGGCGAAGACGTTTTCGTGCATTTCTCCGCGATTCAAGCAGGCGGCTTCAAGAGCCTGCAAGAAGGCCAGACCGTCCAGTTCGACGTGACCAAGGGCCCCAAGGGCTTGCAAGCGGAGAACGTCACTCCCGTCTAGCCCGCGAAAACCGTCTCTGGAAAACGACCTCCGGAAAACGATTTCTAAGCAAAAACAAAGTGCCCGAGATTCGTGAGAAGCTCGGGCACTTTCGCGTGTGGCCGTGTAGAGCGGACACTCCTGTCCGCTGCCGTTGAAGTTGCTGATGCTTTTAGGTATTAGCAATCTTTGCCAATCATGATATTGCCAAAAGCGGAATTACATCTGCCGAAAGGTCCGACGTCATGCCGACCCGCAACGTGAATCTAACCGACGAACTGGACCGCTTCATAGCCACCAAGGTAAAGAGCGGACGTTACGAAAATGCCAGCGAGGTGGTCCGCGCCGGTCTGCGAATTTTGGAGCAAGAAGAGCGGCAATACGAAGCGAAGCTTGCAGCGCTGCGCACGGCAATCGACGCGGGTGACTCCAGCGGTGTCGCCGAGAACAATGTTTTCGGGCGTGTACGTAAATCGCTCAAGCTGTCCCGCTGAGCGTGCGCATGCCTCCCGATCGGCATGTCATCGACGATCAGGACGACGCGCCTTGATGTGTCCTCCCTACGGAGTCCCATCACTCGCAGCCTTTGGCATGGTTGGCCACTCTCCAGCATCCCCACTCTAAATTTCGCAAAGAGCGCGAAATTTGGAATGGGCCACCCTCCTGACACCTGAGACCTGCTCCTAAAACGAGATCGATCCTTTGAACAGCCAGAACAATTCGATGACCAGGATGATCACCACCAGGAACTCCAGCACAAACGCGCGGCTCTGGTGGAACTGCTCCACCATGAAGCGATAGAGCTCTTCGGCGGTGTGGACTTTCTGGTTGACCAGGTCTTTGTAGTCGGTAACTCCGATCTTCGATGCAGCTACTTTGTAGAGTCGCGCGGAGAACATGTCGCTGAGGAACTTGATGGCGTTATCGGCGCGCTCGGTCAGTTCATCCACGTCGAGCAGCACGGTATGCAGCCTCGTGGCGCGTTTGGCCGTTCGCCAGCGAGCCCAAATGCCGGTTTTCCCGTGGTCCATGAACTCGTAGACGCTCTGCAGCTCGCGCGTCAGCAGCTCGTCGTAGTGGCGAAATTCGAGCAACTGCGAGTTGGCGTATTCGAGCAGCTGGATGATGGTTTCGGCGCCAGCCTGATTGTCGTAGAGAAACGCCGCATTCCAGCCGATCACGGCGAGATCGTTGGGATAGTACGAAATGCGGGACTGCAGAATCTCCTGCCGCTCGCCATCGGAGAGCGGAACGGTTTCGCCGCGCACGATCTGCGCGATTCGTCCGCCTTCGGCGGCAAGCAAGTCGTTGGCCGATGGACCGCCTGCGCAATCGCGCACGTGGAAGACGAAGTAGTCTTCGGTAAGCCACTCCTGATAAGGCTTGACCAGCGCAGGCCGCGCGCGTTCCAGCTTCTGCTTGACGATCTTCTGGGCGAAGCTGGTGAAGTCGGTGTCCCAAACCCAGCGGCCAGCGAGGCGCACGAGCGTGTCCCAATCGCCCGAAAACGGCAACTCGAACACCACGCTGAGCACGCCGTAATCGTAGTACTTGATCTGAGTGTCCAGCCGCTCGCCGCTGTCAAGCACCTGCGGCTCAACCCGCTCGACAACTGGAGGCCGCTGGTAGCGAACGTATCCGGGAGCGGGATGCTTGAAGCTGGCCTCTTGGCGACGCGCGCCAAAGATGTCGCGAAGGGCGTCGAGGCGGATTTCCTCGGAGACGTCGAACTGGATGAGAACGAGAACGGAACCCTGGAGTGTTTTGTCTATGGTTTGGGCTGTTGTCTGAGCCGCAGACGTGCCTGGAGTCGAGAGCACGATGGTGGTCTTTTCGGTTTCCATAAGGTTCCGCTTTCTAGCCAGAGCGCGACGAAGGGCCCAAAACGCCGGGTTAGACGTGGGTCGCGGGAGCGCGACGCTACCTCCTATTGTCCCAGAAAAACGGATGCCTGGGCAGAGGAGGGGTAATTCCATACACGTCAATGAGTTACGGGGATTACCGGCGGTGTCCGATAGGACGCTGCCGGATTGCTAGAGCCCAACCAAGCCGACTGGAGGTTCAGCGCTTCTTAGCGAGCGTCCACAGGAGCGCTGCTCCAGCGGCCATGCCGGCAATCGCTACCCCTGTACGCTTCATGGACCTTCGAATTTCCTCCTGGTGGGGGCGGACCCAGGCGTCTTCGGGATAGTGGCGCGGGGCTGCGTCGAACAGCGGAAAGCCTTCGGGGGTTTCGGTGGATTCGCGCAGAGCCATCTGCAGGACTTCGGCCAAGTGCAGGGCGTGGCGGTCGGTTTCCTGTGCGATCTGCTCGCGGCAGCTGAAACCATCGGCGACGATGAGCCAGTCGGTGGGCGCCTGGCGGACGGCGGGAAGGAGCTCTAGTTCGCCTACGGCATGCGAGATTTCGTACTTTTCCTTCTCGAAACCGAAAGCTCCTGCCATGCCGCAGCAGCCGGGGGCGGGCGCGGTGAAGTCGATGCCCATGCGGCCGAGCACGGCTTCCTCGGCGGTCATCTTCATGATGGCTTTGTGATGGCAGTGGCCGTGAATGAGCGCGCGGCGGGCGAGTTTTGGAATTGGGAAATCTTTGGCGAACTGCTCCAGGAATTCGCTGAGCAGGAAAACTTGCTTGGAGAGCGCGCGGGCGCGCTCGTCGTTGGGAAAGAAGTTGATGAGCTCGTCGCGGAAAACAGTGGCGCAGCTTGGCTCTAGAACGACGATGGGCGTGCGCTGCTCGATTTCGACGTAGAGTTCGTCCATGACTTGAAGGAGCAGGGCTTTGGCGCGGTCGAGCATGCCGACGTCGTAGAGCGGGCGTCCGCAGCAGAGGTGGGCGCGCGGGACGAGGACGTCGAAGCCGGCGGCTTCGAGGACTTCGGCGGCAGCTATGGCGGTGGAAGGCAGGAAGTGGTTGTTGAAGGTGTCGGCCCAGAGGAGAACTTGGGCGCCGGCGTAGCGCCGACGGTCTTTATTTTGGTCGGATGCTTCGGTTGGTCGCTGCGGCGTGGGCGCAGCAAGAGCGCTGTCGAGCTTCGCTCGACCGGACAGCCGAGGGCGGCTGTCCCTACGTGCTTCCCACCATTGCTTAAACGTCTCTGGGGCAAATGCCGGGAGGCGGCGGTTGGCGTGGACTCCGGCCACCAGCTTTGCCAAATCGCGCAGGCCTGGAAGCTGGGTTGTCAAATTCACGAGACCCGGCGCGTGCGACGCGGTTCTCACCCAGAGATCGAAATTCGACAGCGCCCATGCGTTCAACGGGCGGCGATTGGTTTCGTAATAATGAGACAGGAATTCTGCTTTGTAAGTGGCTACGTCGACGCCGACGGGGCAATCGCTTTTGCAACCTTTGCAGGCAAGACAAAGATCGAGCGATTCCTTGATGGCTTCATTCTTCCATCCGTCCCGGATCACGTCGCGCTTGGTCATCTCCCAGAGCAGGTGCGCTCGGCCGCGCGTGGAGTGTTGCTCTTCGCGCGTGACGCGATAGCTGGGGCACATGACTCCGCCTTCGTCGTGGCGGCACTTTCCCACTCCCACGCAGCGCAAGGTGGCGCTGGCCAGGCTGCCGTAGTCTTCCGGAAACTTGAAGTGAGTTGTGGGTTGCCACGGGTCGTAGCCGGGGCCGAGACGCAGATTTTCGTCCAGACGGTAGGGGTCGATTAATTTGCCCGGATTCATCTTCCATGCCGGATCCCACAACGACTTGAACTCGCGGAACGCCTGCATGAGTTCCGGACCGAACATCTTGGGAAGCAGTTCGCCACGGGATTGACCGTCTCCGTGCTCGCCCGAGATCGAGCCTCCATACCGCACGACGAGGTCGGCGGCCTCTTCCATGAACTGGCGGAACTTGCGCACGCCTTCGGTGGATTCGAGATCGTAATCCATGCGCGTGTGGACGCAGGCGTGGCCGAAGTGGCCGTAGAACGCGCCTTCGTAGTGGTGGTCCTGCATCAGCTTGCGCAGGTCGCGGAGATAGGCACCCAGTTTCTCGGGCGCGACGGCGGAATCTTCGAAGCCCTCCCAGCGCAGCGGCTCGCCGGGAACGTGGGAGGTAACGCCGAGGCCGGATTCGCGGACGTCCCAGATGCGGCGGGCCTGGCGGGCGTCGGTGAAGATGCGCATATCGGGCGGAGTCGCGGAGCGTTCGAGCGTCTCCATCAGGCGGCGGGCCTGCGCTTCGGCTTCCGCGATGGTGTTTCCGCCGAACTCGACCATTAGCCAGCCCGCGCCTTGCGGAAGCATGGCCAACGCATCGAGATTTAGCCCCTTGCGGCGGCTGGCATTGACGATGATGTCGTCGAAACCTTCGAGGCCAATGGGCCCGTGCGTCATGATCTGAGGGACAAAGTCGGCACAAATGTAGACATCGGGCCATCCGATCACGACCAGCACGCGCGCCGGCGGGCTTTGGACGAGGCGGCAAGTCGCTTCGAGAATAGTGACGCAGGTTCCTTCGGAACCGACCAGCGAGCGCGCAACGTGGAAACCACTTTCGGGCAGCAGGTGGTTAAGGTTGTATCCGGAAACGCGGCGCGGGATGTTAGGAAATTGTCGGCGAACGTGGTCGCCGTAGCGGTCGGCAAGCTGTTTGAGGCCGGAATAGATTTGCGCGCGGCGACCGCCTTCGCGCTGGATGCGGGCGAAATCATCTTCGCTGGTTTGGCCGACGTGCAGGCGCTGGCCATCATAGGTGAGGACTTCGAGCGCCTCAATGTTGTCGTCGGTTTTGCCGGCCATGATGGAGTGCACGCCGCAGGAGTTGTTGCCGATCATGCCTCCGAGAGTGCAACGGTCGTGGGTAGCGGGGTCGGGGGCGAATGTCAGGTGATGTTTCTCGGCCGCAGCGCGGAGGTTATCGAGGACGACGCCGGGCTCGACGCGCGCGATGCGGCGTGCAGGATCAATTTCGAGAATCTTCGACATGTACTTCGAGAAGTCGAGGACGACGGCCGTGTTGCAACATTGTCCGGCGAGAGACGTGCCGCCGCCGCGAGCGAGCAGCGGGGCTTGATGCTCGCGGCATAGGGCGACAGTCGCGATGACGTCTTCCTTGTCTCGCGGAATGACGACACCGATGGGGACCTGGCGATAGTTGGAGCCGTCGGTGGCGTAGAGAGCGCGGCTGCCTGAGTCGAAGCGGACTTCTCCGCGCAGATGGCGGCGGAGAGCGGCTTCGAGAGCGGCGGCTTCGAAGCGGGCGGAGCGGGACGTGGGTAAAGCGGTATCGAGGGGCATGGCGAAAGACTATCTTCGAGGATGCGGACGCTTCGCGCAAGGGCGATTTCCGTGACGGCCACGCCACCCAGTCGGAAAACTGGTGGCCTGTGCGGACAGGAGCGTCCGCGCCACACGATCAGCGCCAGGAGCGGGTCAGGTAGTCGGCTAGAGACAACGCCAGCAGGATCAGCAGAAAGAAGAAGCCGGAGACGACGACGGCTCCCGTCAGCTTCTCAGTGGCGCCTTTCACGTGCATAAAGAAGAGGATGACAAGCGTCGCTTTGATGGTGGCGATGAGCAGCGCGACGACCGGGTTGAAGGGCCCAAGGTTGATGAAGGCGACACCGGCCGTGACGCCGGTCAGCACAATCAAAGTGGCGCCGATGGCAATGTAGAAGCCGGTGGAGTGCGTTCCGTGTTCCGCTTGTTCGGACATATAAGTTCAGGTCTCAGGTCTCAGTTGTCAGGTCTCAGCGTCCAGCTAGTATCCAACATTCCTCACGAGTGGCGACTTATCAAGTAGAGCAATGGGAACAAGTAAATCCAGATGATATCGACCAGGTGCCAATACAAGCCTGCGTTTTCTATCGGCGTGAAATATCCCGGCGAGTAGTGCCCCTTCCAAGCCAGCACGGCCAGCACGCTAAACAATCCGCAGCCGATAATCATGTGCAGCGCGTGCATGCCGGTCATGGCGAAATAGAGCGAGAAAAACAGCTGCGCCTCGTTCGGATTCACGGGAATCTGCTTGCCGTTGTCGTCAAACGGCTCGTTAAACTGGAACGTCGCCCCCGGCACATGGTGCTTTTCAAACTTCTCTTTGTACTCAATGGCTTTGATGCCCAAGAAAGTCAGGCCGAGAAGGACAGTAACTACAAGATAGGACACTAACTGCTTGCGATTTCCGGACTCAGCCGCTTTCACGGCTAGAACGACCGTGACCGAACTGACGAGCAGGACGGCGGTGTTGATGGCTCCCATCCGGATATCTAACTGCTGGCTGGCGGCGGCAAAAGCATTGAAGTGCGCAAGCCGGTAGACGAGATAGGCGCAAAACATGCCGCCGAAAAACATGATTTCGGTGACCAGGAACAGCCACATGCCAAGCGAAGCAGCGTTCTTCTGCTGCTGCTCATCGGCGAAATGATGGCGCAACGCAGGATTGTGCTCGGCGTGTTCGGCCTCGGTCACTTGACTATGAGCCAACGGGAACCTCCATCTCTTTCGGTGGAATCTCGTCGTAGTTATAGGCCTCCCAGGTCACGACCGGCGTTTCGTCGAAATTGAAAGTCGGCGGCGGCGACGCTGTCTTCCACTCCAGTCCGGCGGCATTCCATGGATTCGCCTCGGCGATCGGTCCGTAGCGCAGCGACCACAGGAAGTAAATCATGGGCAGCAGATAACCCACAGCAAGCACGCTGGAACCCGCAGTCGAAAGCACATTCAGCACCTGAAACTCAGGAGGATACTGCCAGTAGCGGCGGGGCATGCCGACGTAGCCGAGAATGAATTGCGGAAAGAAGGTCAGGTTGAAACCGACGAACACCAGCAGGGCGGAAAGTTTTGCCCAGCCTTCCGGATACATGCGGCCGCTGATTTTGGGCCACCAGAAATGCATGCCTCCGAGAAATCCCATCAACACGCCGCCCACCATCACGTAGTGGAAGTGAGCCACTACAAAGTAAGTGTCAGTAACATGGACGTCGATGCCAAGCGTCGCCAGAAACAAGCCCGTCAATCCGCCAATGGTGAACAGGCCGATGAAACCGAACGCGTAAAGCATCGGCGTGGCGTAGGAGATCGAACCTCTGTATAGCGTGGCGGTCCAGTTGAAAACCTTGATGGCCGAGGGCACGCCGATAAAGAAGGTGAGAAACGAAAAAATCATCGCGGCGTAGAGCGAAATGCCGGCAACGAACATGTGGTGCGCCCAAACCAGAAATCCAAGAACGGCGATGGCGACGCTCGACAGGGCGATGAACTTATATCCGAAGACGCGTTTGCGCGAGAAGCAGGTAATGAGTTCGCTGACCACGCCCATCGAGGGCAGAATCATGATGTAGACCGCGGGATGCGAGTAGAACCAGAACAGGTGCTGGAAGAGCAGCGGGTCGCCGCCAAGTTTGGGATCGAAGATGCCGAGGTGGAAGAGGCGTTCGACTGCAACCAGAACAATTGTGATCGCGACCACGGGCGTGCCCAAAACCATGATGAGGCTGGTGGCGTAGTTGGCCCAGATGAACAGCGGCAGGCGGTCCCAGGTCAGGCCGGGAGCGCGCATGCGGTGGACGGTGACGATGAAATTGAGTCCAGTGAAGATGGATGAGAAACCCGCGATGAAGACGGCGAGTCCGGCTTCAATGACGTTGGTATTACTGCCAACCGTGCTGAATGGGGTATAGAACGTCCAGCCGGTATCGACGCCACCGACCAGCATGCAGTGCAGGAAGAGCACGCCGGCGATGGCATAGAGATACCAGCTTAGTAAGTTGATGCGGGGGAATGCTAAGTCTTTCGCGCCGATCATGATCGGCACCAGGAAATTTCCTAAGACGGCGGGCACGACTGGGATCAGGAAAAAGAACACCATGATCATGCCGTGCATGGTGAATACTTTGTTGTAAGTGTCGGCCTGCATCAGGTCGCCCTGCGGTGTGAGCAACTCGAGCCGGATAAGCATTGCGAAGAAACCGCCCAGGAAAAAGAAGATCGTGATCGAAATGAGATAGAGGATCGCGATCCGCTTGTGATCGGTCGTCAGCAGCCAGGATTTGAGCCCGTAGCCGTTGGTTAAGTAATTGGTCGGAGCCTGATTCGCCGCGATTGCTTCACTCGCCATGACTATTGCACCTGCATTTTCTGCGTTTCCGCCGGAGGCGCGGAAGGCTGGCCTTGCAAACCTGCCGTCCCCGGCGGCTGGCTCAACGATTTGACGTAAGCCACCAGCGCGTTCAACTGTTCTTCGCTGACAATGCCCTGGAACGTCGGCATCACCGGCTTAAACCCGCTCACAATTTTCGCGGTTGGGTTGAGAATCGATTCGCGCACATAATTTTCGTCGGCAATCACGGTACGCCCGTCTTCGAGGAGCACCGGCTTGTTATAAATGCCGGCTAAGTTCGGGCCGCGTCCCTGCACGTCGCTGCGATGGCAAGTGGAGCAGCCGAGAGAAGAAAACAACTGCTGGCCGGTTTCCTGCAGCGGTGGGGAGGCACTGCCGGCCATCCACTGCGCATACTCCTGCGGCTCCATGACCACGATGCTGCCGCCCATGCCGGAATGCATCGTGCCGCAGTATTCTGCGCAAAACAGGTGATAGACGCCGGGTTTCGTCGCTTTGAACCAGAGCGTCGTGTAGCGGCCGGGGAGCACATCTTGCTTGATGCGGAACGCGGGCACGAAGAAACTGTGAATCACATCTTGCGATGTCATAATCAGCTTCACGTTTTGGCCAGTCGGCACGTGGAGTTCGTTGATCTCGCGCTGGCCTTCCATGTGCTCGACTTTCCACATCCACTGCTTGGCAACAACATAGACTTCGGTCGCATCGGCGGGAGGCGTGCGCTCCTGAAAATAAATAACCGCGCCCCAGATGAAGAAAGTCAGCATTACACCAAAGGGAATGATCGACCAGGTGATTTCGAGAATCGTCGAGCCTTCGATCTGGTGCGCCTCAACGCCGGGCTTGCGGCGATACTTGATGGCCAGGATCGCGACCGCCAGAAAAATGAGCGTGGTCATCACGCCGGCCACGAGCAGCAGATAGATGTAGAGCGCATCCACCTGCCCCGACATGGTCGAGGCCGAATCCGGCCACAATGGTAAGTATTTCGACATAATTAGGTAACTCGCCCTAACTCCCTGTGCGCCGCGCTCCGGTCGGCACGGTACATGACAAACACGAACGCGCCGAGAATCAGCATGGTTGCGAGTCCGCCGATCTTGAGCACATTGCTGACCACGGCGCCATACTTACCCGCCCGCGGGTCGTAGTGATAGCAGTACAGCAGCACGGTATCGGTGATATTGCCGATCTTGCCCTGGCTCGCCTGCACTAATCCCAGGCGCAAGTCTCGCGGGGAAAACTCGACGCCATAGAAATACTCAGCGATATGCCGGTCCGGCGTCAGCAAGACGATTGCGGTCGCGTGCGCGTACTGCCCGGTCTTGGGGTCGAACTGATATTGGAAGCCGACAGCATCGGTAAGAACCTTGATCTGGTCGGCCCGGCCGGTCAGAAAGTGCCATCCAGTTGCCGCGTTGGCGCGGCCATAGCGCTTCATGATGTCGCGCTTCTTGGCGGCGGCCATCTCGGTGGTTTCGCGTGGATCGAAGCTGAGGGTTACCACATCGAAATCCCGGCCAAGCTGGAACGTCAGCGCCTTCATCGAGCCGACCAGTCCCTGAAGGAGTTCGCTGCACAACATCGGGCATTGGTAGTAGCCGAGGTTCAAAATTACCGGACGCCCGTGGCCGAAGTAGTCGCCGAGTTTGACCGCGTTCCCGAGTTCGTCGCGAAATTCGAGATCACCCGGCACTTCGGCGTTGAGGTGCTGCTCGATGCCGACGAATTCCAGACCTGGAGGTCTCTGGTTGGCTGGAGGCGACATGATTCCACCCATCATGGGGCCGCGCGCGCTCTGGGCGAGCAACGCGCCCGCCGTTAGCACCAGCATCAAAATAACGAAACTGCTTTTCCGAAACACTGCTTTTCCTTTACTGCGGTTCTACTGTTTCGATACCGCGGTCTTCTTCGCGGCCGCCTTCGCGGCAACCGCGACGCTTGTCTCTGCTCCGCCGGCGGGGCGCACGGGTAGTCCACGCTCCACGATCAAGTCCATTGCGCGTTCGATCGGAATGTGTGCCACGCCTGCTTGTTGATCGACCCATCCGTAGCTGTTCAGCTGATCTTCCTGTCTCAACAGAAAGTCCTTGAACTGGCCGCGCTCATCGCTTTCGAGCATGGGCGCGCCGTTTCCCTTGAACTTATCCATGTAGTCTTTCGTTACAACTCGCGCCGCCGGCCCCCTCGAAGTTACAAGCGGGCTCGCGGTTGTCATCTGGTCGTGCTCGTACTTATCCAGGAACGAATACATGCCCACGATGATGAAGTAAATCGCCAGTCCGACGATCGCGAGGCCAATCATGAACACGAAGACGCCGCGCGTGCTTAAGTCTTCACGCTCGAACGACGTTTCCGGATTCTTTTCGTGATCCAGTTCTTCATTCATGCGACGGCTCCAAATGTCTTAGCGTCTGCGGCGCGTACATAGCTAACAGCGGTCGCGCTCTGAGATTGCGGAAGAAATACGCCATCCACAGACCGCCCATTCCGGCGATCACGGCGAAGTGCACCCAGCTTAGATGAATCGTCGGGTGGCCGAGCGACGGAGCCGGCTCGATGTGCCAGTAAATATCGACGATGCGCATAAAGATGAGCCATGAAGCCAGAAGCGCCAGTTGGCCCAGATTTTTCTTCAAACTGCGCGAAAGCAACAGCGCGAACGGCACGGCAAAGTGAAATATGACCAGGAAAAGCCCCACGCCGCCCCATCCGCCACTCATGCGCCGCACATACCAGGGAATTTCATCCGGCAGGTTGCCCGCCCAAATGATGAGCCATTGCGAGAAATTGAAGTAGGCCCACACCATCACGAACGTGAGCATGAACTTGCCATGGTCGTGCACTTCAGTGGTTGTAAGATAACCCGAAGCCGGCCTGTGTTTGCCCAGGATGCTCTCAATTACAACCACGAAACAGTAAGCGGAAAGCGCTTCTCCGGCCACGAACAGCAACCCGTAGATGGTTGAGATCCAGCGCGCCTGTAGTGACATAACCCAGTCGATGACAGCAAAAGAAATTGTAAGTGAGTAAATGACCAGCCCGATGCCGCTGAGTGCGCGGAAGCGCAGCGTGCTCTTCTCGCCGCCTGTGGGCGTATCTTGCTCGCTGGACCAGCGATTCAAAAAGTAAGCCATCCCGATCCAGATCGCGAAGTAGACAATGGCGCGCAACAGAGTGCCGTTGAAATTGAGATAACTCCGCGCAATGTCTGCAAGCTTGGGGTCTTTTGCCAGTTCCTCGGGCCGAGCCCAGGCGTAAAGCCGGCGTAAGTTAAATACGATCGGAATAAACAGAACGGCCATCAGCGGCAGCGTGGTCATGCCCGCTTCCAGAATGCGCCGAATCACCGTTCCCCACTTGCCTCCGACGAGGTGATAAAGCATCAGGATGGCCATGCAACCAAGCGGCAGGCCGAGCCAGAACATGAAGCCGATCAGGTAGGCGGAGAAGAAATCGGTCTTTGCTGCATCGGTCCCAGCCACGAACCAGCCGACAATTGTGAGCGTAGCGCCCAGCGCGCCGATGATGAGCGAGCGCTGCTGAATGGTTTGCGCCACGGCGGGCGCCATCAGGTCCGATTTGTTCAACGTCGCCGTGATCATTTTGGCTCCTCTTTTTTCCCGGTGCCACCCTCGCTGGCAGGAGTCGTGTCGATCACCGGCAAGGTCGCGCCATTGCCTATGTCGCGGAACTTCGGCGGCGCGTTCATGTCTTTTCCCGCAACATCCTCCGTCGTCGCGTTCTGGCTCAACTGCAGCGCGCGAATGTAAGCCGCAATACACCAGCGGTCGCGCGGCGCAACTTGCGTCCCGTACTCCGGCATTACGCCATACCCATTTGTCATCACATCGAAGAAATACCCGATCGGGGCCTGGCGCAGTCGCTCGATGTGGTACGACGGAGGCTGGCGGAATCCGCGCGAAGGAATAAATCCGTTGCCGTCGCCGACGCGTCCATGACATGGAGTGCAATTGATATTGAAGCGTTCACGCCCGCGCGCCAGAACCTCTTCGGTTACCGGAAACGGCATGTACTCTCCCGGCGCGTTGTTGATCTTTCCCGTGTAGAAATAAGTGTCTTCGTGCAGATCGCCGCGCGCTACTGTGCCTTCGACTGGCAGACGCGCCGAGCGCTCGTCGCCAAAGAAATCGCTCTTCGCCAGCGGGCGGTAGTAAGGCTGGATATGCATATCGAGCCGGCAACCCGCGGTCACGCCGACCAACAGCAGAATCGCGGGCAGAAATTTGCGAGCAGTCGTCATGCTAGCTCGGCACCTCCGCGATCATGCGGGGCGATAGCCCTTGCAGGAAGTTGCGCGTGCCAGCCGAGTCATATTTCGGATCGGTGGAAAACACCACCAGGAAAAATTTGTTCTCGGAAGCCTTCTTAAACTCAGGCACGTTGAACACAGGGTGATAGGGCATGGGCAACCCGTTCAGCGCCAGCATGCCGAACACGGCCGAGAGGCCACCGAACAGAATCGTCATTTCAAAGGTCACGATGATGAACGAAGGCCAGGAGTGATATGGACGGCCGCCTATGTTGGTCGGATAAGTAATCGCAGCGACCCAGTATTGCAGCATGTATCCCGAGAGGCCGCCAAGGATTCCGCCGATCAGGACGACTAGCGGCACGCGGTTTTTGTGGAAGCCGATGGCCTCGGCTAACCCTTCAACCGGGAACGGACTGTAGGCGTCGATTTTCTGATATCCCGCTGCGTGCGTCTTATGCGCGGCATCGATCAGTTCCTGGGCCGAGTCGAATTCGGCCATCAATCCATAAGTTGAGGAAGTAACGCTAGATTCGCTCATTTCTCAACCTCCGCCGGTTCGTGCGTATGGGCCTCCGGCAGCAATTGGCGCAACTCGAAAATGGAGATCATAGGCAGAACGCGCACGAACAACCACATGGCTGTAAGGAACATGCCGATCGTGCCGACGTAAGTCATCCAATCCCACTTAGTCGGGTAGTACTGGCCCCACGACGAATTGACGAAGTCGCGGGTAAGACTCACCACAACGATAATGAAACGCTCGAGCCACATGCCGACGAGCACAATGAAGGAGATGAGCCAGAGCCAACCGGTGGATACACGAAACTTCTTCAGCCACAGTACCTGCGGAATGCCGATGTTGCAGGCGAGCAGAGCGAAATACCAGAATTGATAGGGGCCGTGCAGGCGATTCCACATCAAGAATGAGTCGAATTGGTTTCCGCTATACCAGCCCATAAAAGCTTCCATGCCGTAACCGTAGGCGACGATCAGGCCGGTCGCGAGCATGACCTTGGCCATGGTTTCAAGATGGCGCTCGGTGATGAAATCCTTCAATCCGTAGATCGCGCGAATGGGAATGGCCAAGCACAGCACCATGGCAAAGCCGGAGTAGATAGCACCCGCAACAAAGTACGGCGGGAAGATTGTTGTATGCCAGCCGGGGACAATGCCGACGGCGAAATCGAAACTAACTACCGTGTGCACGGAGAGCACGAGCGGAGTCGAAAGACCGGCGAGTAACAGATACGCTGTTTCGTAGCGATGCCAGTGCCGTGCGGACCCGCGCCATCCCAGGGCGAGAATGCCGTACAGGCGCTGCACCCACGGATGCTGGGCGCGATCTCGCAAGGTGGCGAGATCCGGGATCAATCCTGTGAACCAGAAGACCAGCGAAATTGTGAAGTAAGTCGAAACTGCGAACACGTCCCAGACCAGAGGGCTGCGGAAGTTCGGCCAGTAATTCATCGTGTTCGGGTACGGAAACAGCCAATATGCCAGCCACGGACGGCCGGTATGCACAAGCGGGAAAATCCCGGCCGAGGCCACCGCAAACAGGGTCATTGCTTCGGCGAAGCGGTTGATCGAGTTGCGCCAGGGCTGCCGCAGCAGGGCGAGAATGGCCGAGATCAGCGTGCCGGCGTGGCCGATGCCGATCCACCACACAAAGTTGACGATGGCGAATCCCCAGCCGATCGGAATGTTGATGCCCCAAATGCCGGTGCCCTTAATGAAGAGATATCCGAGGGCCACCATCAGCATATTAGTCAGCGAGAACATGATCAGGAAGCCGAAGATCCACCCCAGCGAGATCGGACGCTTCAAGACGATGTTGCTGATCTTCTCGGTGATGGTGGAGAAGGTATGCCCCGGCTCAATGACCGGCGCTCGCCTGTCTGCCACGGGAATTTGTAAGTTAGTCGCCATGCCTTCCTTGCGTTCCGGTTATGCCTTCGGCTCTCTCTTGGACTCTGCTTCTAAGTCGGGATTCGGGTTACGGACTTCCGCCAGATACGTTGTGCGCGGACGCGTGTTCAACTCACCCATCAGGGAGTAATTCCTTGGCTGGGCTTTCCACTTATTCACTAAACTGTTCGGGTCGTTCAAATTGCCGAATACAATCGCATCCGCCGGACACGACTGCTGGCAGGCCGTCTGCAGTTCGTCGCCAATGCGGATGTCTTTGCCTTCGCGGACTGAGGCGGTTTCCACATCAATGCGGCGTTCATTGATGCGCTGCACGCAGTAAGTACACTTTTCCATCACACCGCGGCTGCGGATGGTGACGTCGGGGTTCCGCATTAGCTTGAACTGGGGCGTCTCCCAATCCTGGAACAGCAGGAAGTTAAACCGCCTCACCTTATAGGGGCAGTTATTCGAGCAATAGCGTGTACCTACGCAGCGGTTATAGACCATGTCGTTCAGGCCTTCGCTGCTGTGGAGCGTCGCTTGCACCGGGCAAACCAGTTCACAGGGAGCGTTCTCGCACTGCATGCACGGGACGGGCTGGAAGAAGCCTTTGGGATTGTCACGCGGGCCGTTGTAGTAGGCGTCCACACGGAGCCAGTGCATGTGGCGGCCTTTCAGCGTCTGCTCCTGGCCCACAACCGCAATGTTATTTTCCGACTGGCAGGCGACAATGCAGTTATTGCAGCCCACGCATTTGTTCAGGTCGATCGCCATGCCCCACGCATAAGTCTCTTTTTCGTACGGGAACTCTTCCGGTTTATATAGAGTCAGTTCCTTCGGCGGCTCGCCTTCTTTCGCGAAGTTTGGTTCTTTCTTGTATTCTTCGAGGCTGCGCTCCTGCACCAGCGGACGCTCGCTGCCATCAGGCGTCTCCATCGTCTGGTAGCCTTGCGTGCTGGCAAGGTTGTAAGTCTCGCGGGTCGGGGTAAGTTTCACACCCGTCCCAAACCACGGGTTCTGACTGGAGCGCATTGGGTACACATCAAATCCAGTACCGGTGCCAATGCGTCCGGCCTTCGCGCGCCCGTAGCCGAGGAAAACCGTGACGGAGTTATCGGGATGTCCCGCCTGAATCCAGATCGGACCTTTGACTTTCTTGCCGTTGAACTCAAGCTCAACGACATCTTTGAAATTGAGCTTCATCCGTTCGGCCATCGCGGGACCGATCATGACCGGGTTGTCCCAGGTCAGCTTGGTCAGTGGCTTGGGGAGTTCTTGTAGCCAGCCGTTGTTGGCGAAGCGGCCGTCGTAAATGGAAGGATCGCGCCGGAAGTTGAGTTCGATAGCATTGTCTGACTTCGATTGATCTGCCGGCAAACTGGTAGTCTTCACCGCGACATTTTTCGCGGGGAAAGCTGTGTTCGCGACCCAGCCGTCATGCAGCGACTTACGCCAGAAGGCATCGAAGTCGGCCCCGTTGTGCTGTTTCTGCCAGTATTGCTGCACCAGATCATGCCCAGTCAATCCGGGCTGTCCCGCAAGAATCGTGATCAACTCGTGAGCGCTCTTACCACCGTAGAGCGGCTCGATCAGTGGCTGAATAATGCTGACGGTTCCGTCATACGCGCGAGCATCACTCCAGGATTCGAGATAATGCGCCTCTGGAACATGCCACTGGCAAAGCTCAGCGGTCTCGTTGCGATGCGAGCCAAGATAAACCTTAAGGTTGACCGCATTCGATTTCAGCGCCGAGGCGAATTCGAGTTCGGCGGGCGCATCGTACGCTGGGTTGCCGCCGAGAATTAGAAGCAGGTCGACCTTGCCGGAACGGATATCGTCCACCAGCGCTTTCAATGACTCGCCGCGATTCACCGGGTTGGCATCGACTGGATCGGAATAAAAGACGGTCTTGCCGACGTTGCCCTGCGCCTGGTTCATCGAGTGAGCGAGAGCATGCAATCTGGCCGGCTGATGATCGCCGACCATAAACAAGCTAGTACCACGGGGAGTCGCGAGTTCCTTTTCGATCGCGGCCATGAACTTGAATTCATCTTCAGGCAGGCCAGCGTTCTCGTGTCCGAGTTCTCTCAAAGGATGACCACCGCGGGTAAGGCTTTCGACCAGCCTCTCTATGCCACCCGCACGAACTGGCCACCGGTGGTCCGCCTTCATTCCCGTCGCGCTCGGCGTCGACTCGATCACGTACAGGCGGTTCATGTTCCCATCAGGATTGCGCCGCGCCGCAAAATCGCGGATGTAGCGCGTCGATCCCGGGAATCCGGCGTATAAAAAGTCCGCATCGAGCGAAACAATCACGTCGGCTTTCGACAAGTCGTAGCGAGTTTCGACTACCTCGCCGAAGGCCATCTTCGCGCCCTCGTAGACGTTGTCGCGGTTGATCGGCTCCCACACATGCCACTTCGCCTGCGGATGCGCCGCGAGATAGTCCTTAATCTGCGCCGCCAGCGTGGGCGAAGAAACGCCCTGCGTCAGGATGCGCACGCCCGAGCCCGCCATGCTCTGCTGCACACTCATCGGACCCTTTACGGCGTCCATGAACGCGCTCCAAGAGCGCACATCGCCCATGTAAGTGATGTTCTGGGCGCGGTCGGGATCGTATAAATCGAGAATCGAAGCCTGCGCGTAAATGTCGGTGCCGCCGAGACTCGCCGGATGCTCCGGGTTACCCTCGATCTTTGTCGGGCGGAACATGTGGCTTTCGACCAGCACGGGCGACGCATAGCCGCCGAGCGTAAACGCGGTCGCGTAATATTTCGGCTTGCCGGGAATCACATTCTCCGGCTGCTTGACGTAAGGAACAATCTCGGTGATCGGCATGCGCGTGCAGCCGGTAAGACCGGCCAGCGCGAGCGACGCGCCCATGGTTTGCAGGAAGCCGCGGCGCGAGAACGAATCCAGCCACTCGGATGCGCCCTTGGGGAATTCGCGGTGCAACATTTCCTGAAACTCTTCAGTCCCCGCTAATTCTTCCAGGCTACGCCAATACTCGGGGCCGGTCGTCTGCTCGATCTGCGCCTTCACCGTCGCAAGATCCAGCCGAGGTACGTCGAGCTGCTTGCGCTTGCTGGGACAAACATCCGCGCCGGCCTGCTTCGCTTTGTGATCGTCCATACTCATTTCAATTTCAGGTCTTGCGATTTGTTCCCCACGTTCCCCGCCAACTGCTAGCGATGGCAGGTATTGCAACTCGTAATATCTTCTACCGAACGAACGTTGTACGCTTCCTTGAGCGCCGTGCCGAGCGCAATCTGGTCGTTATAACTCTTGCCGCCAAAAGCCACGTCGTTCTTGCCCATCGGATCGTTGACCGGCGGCTGATAGCGCATGTTGAACACCTGCTCGCGCGGCCGCAGATATTTTTCCGGCGCGCGGTGGCAATCGAGGCAGAACTCCATCTGCAGCGACGCATACTGATACATCAGCGGCATCCGATCCACCGGGCCGTGACAGGTGTTACAGCCCACTCCTTTATTTACGTGAATGCTGTGATTGAAATACACGAAGTTGGGCAACTGGTTGACGCGCGACCACTCGAGCGACCGCCCTGTGCGGAAGCTCTCACGCACTGGTTCAAGATACGCGGCGTTGGTCCAGATCTGGGAGTGGCAGTTCATGCAGGTCTTGGTCGGCGGAATACCCGCGAAACTCGATTGTTCGACCGAGGTGTGGCAGTAGCGGCAGTCGATGCCGAGTCCCGTCACGTGATGCTGGTGGCTGAACGGCACAGGCTGCGGCTTGCGCACGCCTTCCCAGGTGATGTACGGCGAACGCTGAAGCTGTGCCAACACCCAGAACAGGCCGGCCACGGCAAAGACTGCGCCAAACAGCGAGGCCCTCGCTATTGCATTGCTGCTGCGTGGAAATATCTGCATCGATTAATGATGACGGCGATTTGCGATTTGGAAGCGGATTCCCCGACTTCCTGTCTGACAATGTTTGCTGTGAACTCCGTCACGCCCCTCAGTGACGGCGATTACCAGGACATGTGAGTATACCAGCAAGGCAGCTTTTGGGAATAGATGAACGCAGGTTTTCTGTGTTCGAGTTGGAGCCCCCTGATCGCGGCCCGAGAATGCTGTTGAGATTTTCAACATGGAGACGTGTTTGAGGTTCAAACCTTACACATCTCCTGCAAGGTCAGGTGATCTTTGATTTTCTTAGCGTAGGTTCATGACCAGGAGTTTCGGCTCCGTCATTTCCTCGATCGCATACCGCAGGCCCTCCCGGCCCAGCCCGGAGTCTTTCACACCACCATAGGGCATGTGGTCAATTCGAAACGTGGGCACATCTCCTGCGATCAGCCCGCCAATTTCGAGTTCTTCATAAGCCTGGAAGATGAGCTTGGCGTCGCGGGTAAACAATCCCGCCTGCAAGCCATAGGCGGAGTTGTTCACCTCGCGCAAGGCGGAGGCGAAATCGTTGTACGGCTCGACTGTCACCACCGGCGCGAAAATTTCCTCGGAGTTCACCTTCATATCGTGTTTGGTACTGGTGAGCACTGTTGGTTCCAGCATGGACCCTGTGCGCTTTCCGCCGCACAGCAAGCGTGCGCCGCCGCGTATTGCTTCCTGCACCCAGTCAAGAGCCCGGATCGCGTCGCTCTCGCGGATCATCGGCCCTACGTCGCACGATTCATCCAGCGGATCTCCCCGCTTCAGCTTGCCGACTCCGGCCATAAAGAGCTCGATGAACTTTCCGTACACCGAATGCTCCACCAGGATGCGCTGCAAGGAATTGCAAGCTTGACCTGCGTACGCGAAACTTCCGGTTACGCAGCGGTCAGCAGCGTAGGCAAGATCGGCGTCGCTGTGCACGATGACGCCCGAATTGCCGCCGAGTTCCAAAAGAACTTTCTTTTTACCCGCATTGCTCTTGATCGCCCAGCCCACCGCCGCGCTTCCCGTGAAGCTGATGAGCTTGATCCGATCGTCGGTCACCAGCAGCCTGGAATCCTCGTTCGAAAGCAACACTACATTGAAGCCGCCATCCGGCCATCCCGCCTGCTGAATCACCTCGGCGAGCAGCAGCGAACTGAGCGGCGTCTGGGGCGCGGGCTTCAACACGATCGGACAGCCCGCGGCAATCGCCGGCGCAACTTTGTGGGCCACCAGATTCAGGGGAAAGTTAAACGGTGTGATGCCGGCAATTGGCCCGAGCGGAAAACGCTTCACGATCCCCCAGCGCCCAGCGGTCGACTGCTGCCAGTCAAGGGGCAAATATTCGCCATAGCCGCGAACCGTTTCTTCAGCGGCAATATTAAAGGTGAAGACGGCGCGGTCCACTTCCATGCGCGCGCTTTTGATGGGCTTGCCGGCTTCCTGCGCAAGCATTCGCGCAAACTCTTCCTTGCGGTCGTGAATTCCGTCGGCGATCCGGCGTAGCACACGCTGACGTTCGAAGGCGGGCAAGCGGCGCGTCGTTCCGAAAGCCTTGACTGCTGCGGCAATTGCGCCCTCGGCATGTTCACGACGCCCCTGATAGACACGCGCAATCACCGCGCCGTCATAGGGAGCGCGAATCTCGACGATGTCACCCTCTTCCAGCCACTTCCCGTCGACGTAAAACCCGTGGGTTGCAACCGGAGTCACCGTCATCAGCGCCATGCCTCACCTCCCCATCACTGCAGGAATTATAAAACTTCGTGGGATGCGCCGTTGCCGGGGCGCGTGGCCTGGGAGATTTCTACTTGGTTGGCGGCTTGAAACGGTCGTCGATCTCCACCTGGTAGCCCTTAACCAGACGGTTGGTTTCGTTGGCCATGCCGACCACAGCCATCAGTTCTTTAAACTGCGCATCGGTCATACCAGCTTTGCGGGCGGAGACGGTGTGTGACGCGATACAGTATTCGCACCCGTTGCTCGCCGAGATGGCCACATAAATCATTTCTTTCGTCAGCGGATCGATTGCGCCCGGCGCCATGATCTGCTTGATGCTCTCCCATGTACGTTTGAGCGTCGCGGGATCGTGCGCAATCGATTTCCAGAAGTTGTTGATCCAATCCGTCTTGCGTGTCGCCATGATGTCGTCGTAGATGGCACGCACTTCGGGGCTGGCGTCTTTATATTCGATGAAGCCAAAGAGTGACATAAGTTCTCCGAAAAGGTCTCAGGTGTCAGGTCGCAGGTCTCAGGAAAACCAAAATCGCCTCAGAGCGGTTCCTGAGACCTAACACCTGACACCTGGGACCTGCTTTACCAAATCCAGTCGAGCACCTTATAGTAAGCGCCCGCGAATGGCAGGAACCACGGGTTGCCGTTATAGAGCCCAAGTGGCGCGCCCGGGAACTTGATCTCAGCGAATGGATTGTCAGTCTTTCCATCCGCAATCCACTCCGCCATCTTCTGCCCTTGCCAGGTCGCCATGGCGACGCCATGCCCGGCATAGCCAACCGCAAAGTAGATTCCGTCCATCTGGCCTGCGTGCGGCATGATGTCGAAACAGAAATCGAGCGTTCCGCCCCACACGTATTCGACTTTTGCATCGCGCAGCTGCGGGTAAACCTCGATCATGCCGCGGCGAAGAATCTCGGCGCTTTTGCGAATGGTTTGATCGGTCTCCGGAAAAAACGCGGCCCGCCCGCCGAATAGCATGCGGCTGTCAGGCGTCAGCCGATAGTAATAAAGATAGTTTTTCGAGTCGTAGATCTGGCGGTTGCGCGGGCTGAGTTCGCGCCCCAGAGCTTCCGGAAGGATTTCGGTCGCAATAATGAAAGACCCAATCGGGATGATCTTCTTCTGCAGCGCTGGCGTGGCCCGGCCTGTGTAACCGCTGGTGCCGACAAAGACGTTGCGCGCCCAGAAGGTGCCGCGAGAAGTCTGGAGCCAAAATCCCCCCGCGCCGTTGCGTGTGTCGCGGCGCACGCCCTCAAGCTCCGTCCGCTCGGCAATGTGCGCACCGGCTCGTAACGCGGCTTCCCCCAGTCCGGCCACATAGCGCGCCGGGTTTACGCCAACGCTGATTTCATCCACCATACCGCCGTAGTAAATGTCGGAGCCAATTTCGCTACGCAGTTCGCCGCGCGGCACCACCCGCAGCTGATGATTGAACTCGCGCGCGATTACTTCCACCTGCCGCGCATAATCGTCGAAGTGCGCCTGCTTGCATGCCACTTCCAGATGGCCGGTGCGGGCGAAGTCGCAGGCGATGTTTTCTTCCTTTACAATGCGCTCCACCGCGTCAATCGTCTCGAGCGACGCCGCGTACATGCGCCGCGTCAGCTCGCGCCCGTACATCGAGATCAGCTTGTTGACGCCGAGCTTCATCCCGGTGAGTACCATGCCGCCGTTGCGCGAGCTTGCGCCCCAGCCGATGGTTTCCGATTCCAACACGACGACCGTCGCGCCGCGCTTGGCGAGCGCCAGTGCAGCCGAGAGCCCTGTATATCCCGCGCCGACGATAGCAACATCGGCAGTCTCCGGCAGCGGTTGTGCCGCAGGGGTTGGCATCTGCACCGTTGTGAGCCAGTAGTTGAGTTCCCGAATTGCCACGGCGGGCCTTTGATTTCGCAGGACGATGCTCGTCCGTTAGAATGCGCTTCTACAATACTGCGGTCTCATGAATAGTACGGCCTTCGGCGAAGCGAGAGAAGTTTAGCAGCGAAGCATCGATCAGGTCTGTGTCCCCGGACAAAATCAGGTCGCTCAAAATCTTCCCTGTGGCCGGAGCATGCATCACGCCGTGCCCGCTGAAACCGTTGGCAAAGAAAAAGCCTGGCACCTCCGGCGACTCGCCGAGAATTGGATGGTGGTCCGGCGTCATTTCATACAGTCCGGCCCACGCCTTTTTTGGATTGACTTCGAGATTTTCGAACACGGGCACGCGAGCTGCCGCGCGCGTAAGAATTTTCTCAATGAACGCCGGATCGAAATCGGTCTTGTAGCCCGCCGTTTCCTCGGGATCATTCCACGCCAGAAGGAATCCGCGGCTCTCCGGACGAAAGTGAAAGCCATTCGACATATCCACGATCATCGGCGCCGTGTGCGGAAACCGGTCAAACGGCTCGGTCGGCACAAGCATCCGCCGCAGCGGCTCAACCGGGAGCGTTATGCCGACCATGCGCGCGACCTCCGCCGCCCACGGCCCCGCGCAATTGACCACGACGCGGGCCGAAACCACTTCGCGCGTGGTGGTGATTTCAAACTCGCCACTGCGCCGCGAAATCGAAACGACCGCCGCATTTTTCAAGAGTCTGGCGCCATGATCAGAAGCCCAGGACATAAAGCCCGTCATCGCGCTATAAGGGTCCACGAATCCATCGGTCGGGCAAAAGCTGCCGCCCACAATGTCATCGCCGCGTAGCTGCGGGAACCGGCTGCGAATCTCGTCGCCCGCCACCAGTTGTACATTCTTCAATCCCATGGCGACCTGCTTTTCATAGTTCGCACGCAGGCATGCCATGTGCTTCTCGCTGGTCGCGCAAAACAGATATCCCTGCGGACGGTAGTCGCACGGGTAGCCCAACCGTTCCTCAAAGCTCGCATAGAACGGAATCGCATACAGCGACATCTGAATGTTGACGGGAGTGGAAAACTGGGCGCGCACGCCGCCCATGCTCTTGCCGGTGGATCCTTTGCCCTGCGAGTTCTCGCGCTCAATCACCAGGACACTCTTGCAACCGGCTGCTGTCAGATGATAAGCAATGCTCGACCCGACAATTCCCCCGCCGATGAGAGCGACTTCTGCCGTAAGCATGTGCGGGGAAATTGTAAATCGGAAAGCGATGCTGCGTGGGAAGGGATTTGTATGGGACGGAATGTGTGGGGACGGGGCTATGCCCCGTCCAGGCGGAGCATACGTCCCGCCTCCACACCATGCCTCCACACAACAGTTACCTCAGCAACGCTGGCGTCAACGCCGGTCCTTTCTTCTCTCGCCGCATCTGCTCCGCCAGTTCCCGGATCTCGGTCAGGTCGCGCTGCATTTCGCTCCATCCATACCAGAGCGCGTAATCCGGGCTGGCGTGAAACGTGCCCTGAAAAGTGCGCATGCGGTGCTCCAGATACATTACGAACAATTTCTGCTCAACCACCGTCGGCGCATCGTGGAAGGTCAACAGATTCGGAAATGCGTAGTTGTAGTTCTTCGGCTGCGGAACGATGCCGTCTTTGTAGAGACCGGCGACAATCTTGATCGCCTCGGCCATCAGGTGGTCGGCGTTCTTGATCATGTCGTCGCCCGCTTCCAGTTGCTGCCGGGCAAAGTTGCCGGAGTGGCACTGATTGCAGGTCTTGAGCATCTTGTCGCGCTCTTTCTGCCAGTCTTCTTGCGTCAGGCGCGCCAAATCGGCGGCTTGCACCGTGGCCACCAGCGCAGTCGGTTTGCCATCGGGATCGAGCACGCCGAGCGCCTGCAAGATTGTCGCGCGATCGGCTGCCCATTGTTTGTCTTCCGGCAGAGGCAGGCGAACCGCCAGAAATCCCCATGCCGTGCGCACGCCATGATCACCATTTTGCATATGGCAGGTCTGGCAGGTGGGAGCGGCGGCCTCCGCTTTCAGAATGCCGCGCTGCTTCAGGTCTTCGCGTACGCCGTGCTTTGATGACGAATACATTTCCCACTGCGGATGGTCGAATCCCATGTGGCAGGTTTCGCACGCCTGCGGAGACTTCGCCTCCTCCACCGAAAACGTGTGTCGGGTGTGGCAGGAATCGCACGCCGCCGAGCCGAATTCGTTGCCCTGGCTGCGCAGCTTGGCGATCTCCTCCACCGGTTTCTCGCCGATCTTGTGGCAGGCGCCGCAGCCCTTTTGGCCTTCAATCATGGCCATGGGCTGCCAGTGAATGGTGGGCATGGCCATCATGGCCGCCCACGCCTTTGAGTGCTTGCCGTGCTTGTACTGGTCGACCTGAGTTTGATGGCATTGAGCGCAAGTTTCCGGTGTGGGGATCTTTACTTTGGCGACGTCGCTTCCCGATTGATGCTGATCGCCGTGGCAGGAGACGCAAGTCACTTCCAGTTGGCTGTGCTTGCTCAGCTTCCAGTCGGAGACGATGTTGGGCGTTTGTTTCGAGTGGCATTCGATACACGACGCAGCGGAATTCGCAGCCTGCGCATGCAGTAGCGAACTCATCGCAACAGTGAGAAAAAGAACGGCCAGGTAGGAACGCATGACTCCTCCTCGAAGGAAACTGGAGAGCGTAGCGCGCGCCGGCCGGTCGCGCTATGACTTTTGTCACGGCTTAGGCCGATAGTGCTGCCAAGCCAACTTTCAGAAGAACTGTGAACGCAAACCACCCGAAAACGATGCCAAATGCAGTGCCCCGTTTCACTTTGGCGATGCAAGGGATGCCGATTGCGACCAAAACCAAGGTCCAGATCGTAATGATGTCGAAGGATCCTAGCAGCGCACGCAGGATCGGTGAACCGGCCGGATCCAAAAAGTATGCACCGTTGGTCGCGAGAGGGTTCTGAATGTCAAAGGAATCCGGGCTGACCCCGGCAAGTATGGAGATGCTGGACAGTATCGCTCTCACCAACTCGGGAAGCCGGGTGTAGACGATGAGAGCAAACACGGTCTTGAACTGCACCTCTGCGTTGGCAGCAAACTTGGCGGCCGCGAAAATAACGCTCGCAAAAATGGAATAGATGATGAGGGCAATTACCGGAACTGCATAGGCAATAAATTTTGTAATAGCGACCTGACGTTGTATCGCTTGTGTGCGCTGATCGGCCGGCAGGTTCTCGATTCGCTCGGCCACCTTCGGTTGCGTTTGCAATTGATTGTCTACGACTTTCTGAAAACCCATTTTCTGATCGACGGTGTATACGAAAAGAAAACCGACGATCACAATGATCACGTAAGGCGCCCACCACGCTGCGCTTCGCCGCAAATCGGTAAAGGTCTTGCTGGGTGCGATGAAAACATCGATCAGGCGCTGAACTTCCGATAGCGGCGCTGGTTCCTGAGGTGGCAATGCAGTTGTGGCCATGAGGTTCTCCCCGAGCACGGGAATTTTAGAATTGTTTTTGATAACAGACAACCGCCCGCGCTCGCCCTACGAAGCCGCGATCTCGGGCGTAGCCGCCAGCAGGCTCCTGGTGTAATCGCTCCGGGGCCGAGACGTAATCTCTTCAGTTGCTCCCACCTCGACAATTTTTCCACGGTACATGACCGCGATACGCGTTGCAAGATAGCGCACCACGGGCATGGAATGAGAAATGAACAGGTACGTCAAGCCAAACTCGCGCTGCAACGACTGCAGCAAATTGACGATCTGAGCGCCCACGCTGACATCGAGAGCCGAAACCGGTTCGTCGGCCACGATGAATTTCGGCCTCAGGGCGAGCGCGCGCGCAATGCCGATGCGCTGGCGCTGCCCTCCCGAAAATTCGTGGGCATAGCGGGGCATGGCTGACTCGTCCATGCCGACGGCGTTCAGCAGCTCCGAGACCCGTACGGAGCGGGCCTGGCGGCTCAGATTCTCATGGATGATCAGCGGCTCGGCCAGAACGTCCTCAACTCGAAAGCGCGGGTCGAGCGAGCCGAATGGATCCTGAAAGATGATTTGCATGTCTCGCCGCAAACGCCGCATCTCAGAAGCGCTCGCTTGGAGAACGTCGGTGCCGTCGAACACCACGCTGCCTGATGTCGGTTCAATCAAGCGCAGGATCAATCGCCCCAGCGTGCTCTTGCCCGAACCGGATTCACCGACCAATCCCAGCGTTTCGCCTTGCTGAATGCCGAGCGAAACATCGTCCACCGCGCGAACTTCGCCGTTGCGGCGGCCGCCAAACGCCGAGGCAGAGAGATCGAAGATCTTGGTCAGATTGCGGATTTCGACCAGGGCCACGAGGAGAGCCTACCAGTCGAGGTTGCCGATTGTCAGCCGGTGTAAGATCCATGGCTACGGCGTCCCCTCATAGAGCGGCCAAAGCTGGTCGGCGGTGACGCGATAGATGGCATAGGCGCTGCCGGCATCTGTGGTTTTGCGGAAAAGCAATTCGCCGCGACCATCGCCATCGACATCGACGGCATCGATCAATTCCATCCGGGGGCTCGCGTCCAGATGGCGCGAGTCGGTTTGCCCGAAGAAGAGTTTGTGCAGCTCGCCTTCGAGGTTGGTGCGCGCGATGAGCGTGATTTCCTGCGGCAACTGGGCGCCGGAAGCTCCCACGGCCGGCACATGGGTTCGCGCCGAAAGCACCAGCACAGGCTCATTCGAACTGGAGAGATCGAATATGTGCAGATTCAGGTTCTCGAATTGAGGCTTGGGTTGGGCAGCTGGTTGCTTCGTGTGTGCGGGAGAACCAGCCTTAGTCGTCGCACTGGGAGAACTTGGTAGCGAAGCGCCTTGTCCGCTTTTGAGCTTTATCAGTTTCGCCGCCATGTCGAGCATCTTGTTGCGGTAGATGGCTTCCTCGGCCGGCTTCAAATCGTACGTGTAAGGCCGGGGATCGGGGCCAGCCGCGTCGGAAATCGCGGTGACGCTCTGAACCGTCGCCACGGCATCTTTGGACGCAGCGGCATTCGTGCCGGTACCAGCAGCGGTCCCGGCGCTCTTGGCGACACTTTCCTCGGCATCAAAATCCACGAACGGTTCATGGTGTGCGTTCGGATCTGGCTTGCCTCGACGCAGTCTGGGACGGTTGGGATCGGTGATCGGCTCATCAGCAGGCGCCTTTGTGGATGTCGCCGCCGCCGCTGGCTTTGTCGCGTCGCTCCTGTCATCTTTCGTGTTCGTGGGCGGCGAGTTGCCAGTAGACGAGTTGGGCGTGGAAGCGGGCGGCGAACCTGCCGGTGACGATGCCGTCGGGGTCGACGCTGGTGCGTTGCCAGAAGGCGTGGTGGTCGAGGGGGCCGGGGTCGAACTTGCAGCCGGTTTTGCCTCGTCTTTGTCGGCTGCGCCTTCCGGTCGGCGGTGCAGCACGGGCCGGTCGTCCTTGCTGTCAGTGTCGATCACTGGAGGCACATACTTCTTCTTCGTCTCCGGCCCTTTCACGCCCGCCGGAAGCCATGTACCCTCCGCGATCCAATTGTGATTCAGTTGCCCGGGCTGGGTGATAGTAAAAGTTCCCTGCGAGACGCCAGTCTTGAAACCTTCATACACAATTCCGAAATCAAGCGCCATCGGAACCGGCGTGGCCTTATAAGAGCCCGCGTCGTAGAACTTGCCGTCCATCATGATGACGATGGGAATCAGCCGCGCCTTGCCGGTGCTGGAAAGTTGAACCAACCCGAGAGCGCGCGGTCCCAGGTCAGCCTGCTTGCGACTATAGGTCTGGGCCAACTCCTGGGCGCCGAGCCATCTCTCGGCAAGCGACAGTCCGGCCAACGCTGCCCCCAGGATGACGGCAACGAGTCCCTTGCGGTATAACCATGTTCGGAAAGGTGAACAGCCCATGCAAGTCAATGATAAAGCCCCTGCCTTTAATACGACGGATGAGAACGGCAAAGAAGTTGCCTTGAAAGACTTTCTGGGCAAAACAGTCGTTCTCTATTTCTATCCCAAAGCCGACACACCCGGCTGTACGAAGGAAGCCTGCGGCTTTCGCGATACCTACAGCAAGATCAGAAAGACGGGCGCGGTGCTGCTTGGAATCTCGGCCGACACGGCCACGTCGCAGAAGAAGTTTCAAGACAAGTTCAGTTTGCCTTTCTCGTTGCTCGCGGACCCGGAGAAGAAGATTGCCAACCAGTTCGGCGTAATCAAAGAAAAGAACATGTACGGGCGCAAAGTCATGGGAATTGCACGCACCACCTTTGTCATCGGACCCGATGGCAAGATTAAGCACATCTTCAACAACGTGAAGCCCGAAGGCCACGCGGAGGAAGTGTTGGAGTATTTAAAGAGCGCCTGACATGGGCCAGTACGTTGCAGATTGCAGGGCGCTGTTGCAGAAAATTGAGCCGACAGGTGAGAGGTCAGAGGTCAGATTGCAGAGGCAAAATCAGTGGCGCCGACTGTAGAAGTGATTCCCTGAGGTTGACCTCTGCAATCTGACCTCTGACCTCTGCACTCAGGCCACTTAAAATGTCTGTCCCACCCACTCTCCTTAAGGCTTCGTTCTTCAATCGCGATCCGCGCAAGGTAGCGCGTGCGTTGTTGGGAAAATTGCTTGTCCGGAAAAATCCACACTCGATTCTTGCCGGACGGATTGTTGAAACCGAAGCCTATCTCGGGGAAAACGACGACGCGGCGCACGCCGTCGCCGGCAAAACGGCGCGCAACTTCGTTTTATTTGGGCCGCCGGGTTTTGCCTACGTTTACTTCGTTTACGGCAATCATTATTGCCTGAACGTTTCTTGCTTGCCGGATGGTATCCCCGGCTGCGTATTGTTTCGCGCACTGGAACCGGTGGCCGGCGTAGAAGAGATGGCTAAAGCGCGAGGGGTTGAAATTAGGGGACCGGATGATCTCAAGCGGCTCTCGTTGCTCCGGAAAATTGCGTCGGGTCCAGGCCGCATGTGCGAGGCCTTCGGCATCACGCGCGGGCGCGACAATGCAAAAAATCTGGCGAGCGCGCGCTCCGATCTAAGGATTGTGGATGATGCCTATCGCGTACGGCAGATAGCAGTCACGGCGCGCATTGGGATTACCAAGTCGGCCGCGCGTCCGCTGCGCTATGTGATCGCGGGGAATCCGTTTGTCTCCGGCGGAAAAGTTAACGTCTGAGATCGAAGGATGCCTTGGCTAGCGGGCGGCCGCGCCGTCACGCTCAGGCCTCAAGCACGACGTTGTCAATCAGCCGCGTGGAACCCACATAGGCGGCGACCGCAACCAACGTGTTCCCGGAGACGGTCTCTACCGGATCAAGCGTCTCCGGGTCGACGATCTCAAAGTAATCCAGGCGAACCTCAGGCTCCTGCGCGAGCACCGCGCGGCCCGATTGCGAAAGCGCCCTTGCATTCCTTTCACCCGCACGAAACGCTTTCTCCACCTCTTGCAACGAGCCGCCCAACACCAGCGCGCGGCGGCGCTCCTCGGCATTCAGATACGCATTGCGCGAACTCATCGCCAATCCGTCCGGCTCGCGCACGATAGAACAGCTTACGATTTCGACGAGCAAGTTCAGATCGCGCACCATGCGGCGGATCACCGCCAGCTGCGCAGCATCTTTCTGGCCGAAGAACGCAACCTGCGGCTCAATCACGTGAAACAGTTTTGCCACTACAGTCGTCACACCGCGAAAGTGGCCTGGCCGCGATCGTCCATCAAGCTTTTCGCTGAGACCTTCGACTGTGACCCAGGTCGTCTCACCCTCGGCGTACATCTCATCCGCCGCCGGCGCAAAGACCATGTCCGCACCCTCTTTTTCGAGCGCGGCGCAATCGCTTTCGAACGGACGCGGATACTTTGCAAAATCTTCCTTGGGGCCAAACTGCGTGGGATTCACGAAGATGGAAACAACGACCGCGTCACATTGCGCTTTGGCGGCGCGCACCAGCGAGAGATGCCCAGCGTGCAGCGCGCCCATGGTTGGCACCAGTGCCAAACGCTTACAATCGGCGCGCAGCTGGCGGCAGACAGCCCGCGCCTCGGCAATGGTGGTGCAGATCTTCACCGGCCGCGTATCCCGCTCACGGAAACTCCCGCATCGTGATCTCAAGCTCTTTCAAAGTCCCCGCCAGCAGCGCCCGATTCTTGCGCACTTCCGCCTTCGCTTCGACCGTCGAATTCCTGGGGGCGGCTTCCGTGACCAGCACGACTCGTCCGTAAGGCCACGCATGGGACCCAAGAGAGGCCAGTTCCGCCGGAATTTGCTCCGGCGTAAGGATGTGCACCTCATGGTTCTCCAGATCGACCAACCCAATGCCGTCCTCGCGCACCACGAAGTAAGGATTCTTCCAGCCGCTCAGGTCCTTGAAATTCGGATACTTTGACGGATCGGGCGCGGGAATGGCCTCCAGTCCGTTCTCCTTGGGAGCGACCGATCCCTTGCTGGGAGCTGCTTCTGGAGGTTTCGAACAGGCAACCATCGCCAGTATCGCCACCACAATTCCAAGTCTCACCATTGCCATGCGCGCAGCAATACTCTGCTGAATTCCAATCCGTAAAATGATTCGCACTATTGTTTCTCCGCCGCTATTATCGCCGCATCGCCTGCTTGCGGTGAAGTACGGTTTCGAGTGCGGCCTGCGTGTCCTTCGGCAGATGGTAGGACTCGCTGTCGTTCGGGAACTGGTGCGAAACGACGTCGGCTTTGAAGCTGAGCACCGACTGCGTGATCAGAGCGGTCGCATCGCCATAGCGCCGCACAAACTTCGCCGGCTGCCCGAACGTCAGGTTCATCAGATCGTGGAACACAAGCACCTGGCCATCGCAGTCGGGACCGGCGCCAATGCCAATCGTCGGCGTCTCGACTTCGGCAGTAATCATGGCTCCGACCTCGCGCGGAATGCCTTCGAGATAAAGACAGCAGACGCCCGCGCGATCCAGAGCAACCGCATCGCGCATCAATTGCTCGACCGCGCTCAGCGTCTTGCCCTGCACCTTGTAGCCGCCCATCACGTTCACCGATTGCGGCGTCAACCCAATATGCCCGGCAACGGGAATCTCGGCGTCAATCACGCGCCGGATCACGTCCACGCGCTTCTCGCCGCCCTCCATCTTCACGGCCTCGGCGCCGCCCTCCTTCACAAAGCGGGCCGCATTGTGGAGGGCGTCTTTGGGGTCAACATGATAAGACCCGTAGGGCATGTCGGCAATGAGCAGCGCGTCTTTCACGCCGCGGCGCACCGCCCGGACGTGATGCAGCATCTCGTCCATGGTTACAGAAAGCGTGTTCTCGTAGCCAAGCATGGTCATGGCAAGCGAGTCGCCGACGAGTACAACGTCTATCCCAGCCTCGTCGACCAGGCGCGCCGTCGCGTAGTCGTAAGCCGTCAGGCAGGCAATGGGCTCGCGGTGAAGTTTCTTTTCACGGAGAGTAGCAGTGGTGATCTTTCGGCGGGGTTCGCCGATGGGCGTGAGACTCACAATGTCCTCCAGTGCCCCTCCGCAAACCCGGCGGATAGAGCCTGTACACGTCTTTGGATGACGCGAGAGGGATTATAGTGCAAAAGGGGGCGTTGGTCGACTGACAATCGTTGGGGTAATGTTTTCCGAGTAAGATGTATTGATTGTCGTCTTACATAATGGTAAGATTTACTTCATGCGCAGCTTTCGAACCGTCATCAGTTCCAAGGGCCAAGTGGTGATTCCAGCCGATTTGCGCGAGAAGTATGGTCTCGATCAGGGAACACGCGCGACGTGGACCGAAGAAGAAGGCAGGCTTGTACTGACTCCGCTGACCGCGCAGCGAATAAAGGAGATCCGGGGATTCCTCAAGCCGCGCCCGGGTGAACCAACTATGTTTGACGAGTTGTTCGCGGAACGTGAGCGTGAGCGCAAACGAGAGGATCAATGACCGCTGTCCTTCCCCCTGGACGTGCGCGACGATACGTGCTCGACGCGAATGCGCTGAGCGGATTCTTCGAGGATCGCGAAGGAACTGCGGGGAGAGTCGAGAATCTTTTGGAAGAAGCCCTGCGCCGGGACTTGCCGCTGTTGATGTCGGCAGTGAATTGGGGCGAGGTTTTCTATGTCGCATGGCGGCGTCACGGCGAGCTGTATGCCCTGCAAAGCGAAGCCAGGTTGGGGGAACTGCCCATCGCGGTTATTGCGGTAGATCGCGAGCGTGCCTCGCGGGCAGGTGCCCTGAAGCAGAAACATGGCCTCGGCTATGCCGACGCTTTCGCCGCCGAATTGGCCATTGAGCGCGGAGCTTGGCTGGTTACGGCTGACCCGGAGTTTGCAAAAGTCGGGAAGGAACTATCGCTTGTTTCCCTTCCGCGGCATGCCAAGTAGCAACTAAGCCGAAGCCGCGTTCTCCCCGCCGAGCGGCAGGAAATATTGCGTGCCCTTGATCGGTGCTGAAACCTTCTTCAGCAGCTCTTGCAGGTCTTCGTTGCGGTCGACGAAATCAATTTCGTTGGTGTTCACGATCAGCAGGTCCGACTGCGTGTAGTGAAAGAAGAAGTGCTCGTAGGCCTTCACCACTTCCATCAGGTAATCCTCGCTGATGGCCTTTTCGCCGAGCACATTCTTTTTCTTCAGACGCTTCTTCAGCACTTCGGGCGTGGCTTGCAGGTAGATGACGAGGTCGGGCGTCGGCAATTGCTCGCGAAAAGAATTGAAATAGCGGTTGTAGGTGTCGAGTTCCTGGTCGTTGAGGTTGAGGCAGGCGAAGAGCTTGTCTTTCTCAAAAATGTAGTCGGCGACCACGGTCTTGCTTGATCGAGGCCCAAGATCAAGGGAACGCAACTGCTCGAAGCGGCGCACCAGGAACGCCATCTGCGCCTGGAAAGCGGCGCCCCGCTCGCCGTCATAAAACGCTTTCAGAAATGGATTGTCGTCCGGTTCCATGACTCGCTGCGCCGCCAGCCGTTCCGCCAGAACCTGGGCCAGCGTGCTTTTGCCCACTCGTATGGGACCTTCGACCGCAATGTAACGAGGGAGTTCGAAAAGGTTGGCCATGGGAGAACGTGAGCAGAATATATTGCTTCGAGGGAAACGCGCAATGACGAGACAAGCAGAGGCCAGAGGTTAGAGGTCAGATTGCAGAGGTGGAACCCTTCACAGCGAGCGTCAATTTCGAATCGTCGAGGTTTTACTTTTGCAATCTGACCTTCTTACCTCGGACCTCGTTCTACAATCCGTCTATGCTTCCTGTTCTCGCGGGATTCGCCGCTGTCGGGGCCGCTGCTGCGGCGGGGTATCAGTCCATGGCGCCAACTGGACAGTGGTACGGGCGGACGTTTGCCATAGGCAAACGTGAAAGCAAGCAAATCGCTCTCACCTATGACGATGGGCCGAACGATCCGCACACACTGAAGTTGCTCGATGTGCTCGAGAAACACGGTGTGCACGCCACTTTCTTCATGATCGGCAAGTTCGTGCGCCAACGGCCCGACATCGTGCGCGCAGTCGCGGCCGCCGGACACCAGATCGGCAATCATACCTTCACGCATCCGCTTCTTATTTTCAAATCGGAGACGCAAACGCGCAAAGAACTCGTGGATTGTCACCGCGCTCTTAAGGACATCGTAGGCGAGCATTCGAGCCTGTTTCGGCCGCCCTTTGGCGGCAGGCGTCCTGCAACACTGCGCATCGCCCGTGAATTGGGGCTCGACACCGTGATGTGGAATGTCACCGGCTATGACTGGACCGCGCCACCGGCTTCGGTGATCGAAAAGAAAATCGCGCGCCAGCTTCATGCTGGTGGTGGCGATGTGATCCTTCTCCATGACGGCGGCCATCGCGCCATGGGCGCCGATCGCGCGCAAACGGTCATCGCGACCGACAATCTGGTCCGGCAATTCAAAGACCAGGAATATGAGTTCGTAACGGTGTCAAAAATGATGAAAGCCGCCCGTCGTGAACCGGCTGAAGGCGGCCATCAGCCTCAAGAGAGGCTCTGAGTATCGATCTCGCCGACCATCTGGTGGCCCGCTCCGCCGAGTGCCGTCAGTGCGGGTTTCAGATTTTGGTTCTTGACCAGCACGTAATCGGTATCGAACGTGGAGATCGCGAAGACGGGGATCTCCGCTTCCGCCAACGGCTGCACAAACGACGCCAGAACACCGGTCATTGCGAATGGAAAAGGTCCTTCGATCCTAAGCGCTACCCAGCCATTCTCAACGACCGCTCCCTCGCCCTGCTGCGGTACAAGGTTCTCGGCGCACACAATCGAGAGCTCGTCCTGCGTCCGCGTCACGCAGAAAAACTCGCCCGCCAGTCCCCAAGCAGGAACGTCAGCCCCCAGCACGGCTCGGCATACAGCCAAGCGCTGCGGCAAGACGCTGTATTGCAATTTGTGTGGCAATTAAGAACAGAGGTTACTACAACACTCGCCAATTCCGTGGCCGAACTTGTTTGGACGCAACTCAAATCTGGCCGCGCCGCTTTGCTGCGCCTACTGCATCTCTCCGCCCATGGGCACGTAGCGGTAACGAAATTTCTTCGGATCGAAAAACACGGCCGAACTCTGGCCCGTGTCGCCCGCTTCCTGGACATACAGAGCTTCAATCACCCCTTTTTTCTTCCCCAGGTCTATCTTTCGCACCGAAAGTCCCTTGTATGGCAAGTTCACAATTACGTATTTTGCTTTCGGCTTCGCTGAGCGCCATGCCTCCGGTCCGGCTCCGTGGATGATCAGCGCCACCAACCCACGCTGCGCCGGATCCCCCTCGGAAAAGGTCGTCGTAATCCGGGGGTCGCCGTATCCAAAATACTCGTAGTAGGGATCCACGACTCGGTAGTTGTGCTCCGCCTGGTCGAGCATCGGATTCTTGCAGCGCGCCGCGATCACCACGTCTTCCACGCCGTCGCCGTCGAGATCACCGAAAACCGGGGCCACATTCGTCAGCAGCGTAAATTGGTCGCCAAACGTCTGCTGCACGAATGCAGCATCAATTTTCTTGGAAATGGGGGCCGGTCCCTCTGCAAGACTCGAAGCCGGCATCAAGACAAAGAATGCTACTGCCACACAGATCTTCCACATGCCGCTACTCTAGTCGCTCCCGGTCACACAGGGCAGGTAACGAAAGTCACGCACGCCTCTTGCCGAAATTTCGGACCATGGTTGTTACGCTCTGAGCCGAGTCCCTTTTGGCCGCCCCGCTGGTCGTTCAGCCTCCGCTCTTGAAGTGCTCCCACCCGCGCGCCTCAAGCGCTGTCACCTTCCCTGCCGCATCAAACATCCTCATCCCTGGCGAACCTTCCATGCGCCCAATCTTCGTGATCCGGACGCCCTTCACCTTCGCTGGCACAGGCCGCGACGACGTAAACAGCAGTTCATAATCGTCCCCGCCGTTCAGCGCATACTCAAACCCAACAATCCGCCCCTCCCCACGTCCTGCGCGTGCTCTCGGAATCGCATTCATCTCGATTTCGGCCCCCACACGACTTTCTTCGCAAATGTGGTGCAAATCTGTCGAAAGCCCGTCGCTAATGTCGATCATGGCTGAGGGAATGCCATGCTCGCGCAACCAACGGCCTACCTCGACCCGCGGTTCCGGATGAAAATGCCGAGCACGTTCTGCTCCCAACGGAAGCCCCTCTCTCAGCCGGTCCAAGGCCATGGCCGACGCGCCAAGCTCCCCCGTTACATAGATCGCTTCGCCGGGTTTGGCTCCCGATCGCAGAACCGCCTTTCCCCTAGGCACCGACCCCACCACTACGATGTCCGCCTGGATTCCTCCTGCCGCCTGTGCCGTATCTCCCCCGGCCAGCGGAACGTCATGTTTCTTCGCCAGCTCCAATAAACCCTTCAGGAATGCTTCGACCCACTTCTGCGGAACATCGCTGCCCAGCGCCAGCGACAAGAACGCCGCCCGCGGTTCTCCGCCCATAGCAGCAATGTCACTCAAACCCCGCGTCAGGCAACGCCGGCCCACCACCTCCGGCCGATGCCATTCCCGCCGAAAATGCACCTTCTCAATCGTGAAATCGGTCGTTACCAGCAGTTCGTGCCGGGGAGGAATGCGCAACACTGCCGCATCGTCTCCGATGCCCGTCACGACCGCCGAGCCGCCTCTGGCCAGGCGCCGTATCCGCCGAACCAATTCCTTTTCGCTCTTTGGCATTCCCATCACTATAACGGCTCGGTTGGAGCCATGCCGCCCGCACGGGCCTGAAAGCATCAATCCGCAGCCAGGGTGGCAGGTGCCCCGCCCGCTTACCCCGGTAATTTGGCCGAATGGACGGCGCGCATTACCCTTCCTTGGTAACCGCCCAAAGGGACATATGACGGTTGACAGGGGGAATCAGGTTTGTTACGTTTAACTCGCCATTAACAGAGACCTTTGTACACCAAGTGCAGCAACCTGAATCAGTTGCAGCTCTTGAGGATTTTCGGCACCTGCTTCGGCGGGTCAGGCCTGTGGTTGAGCTAGTTTCGGGGCGCTCCTGAAGCGGCCCGTGGATTCAAGATTTTCTGAGCCCGAGCATGACGGTTCCAGCTCCGGCGCGTTTCCAAGGTAGCTAAAGAAACGCCAATTTCGTCTTCTTATGGATAGGTATATTGCGTAAACGCTTTTACATCTTTTTCGTGGCCCGCGACGAAGCCGGACACCTTCGCAAGATCTCCATTCCCGTCCAGTATCTGTACATCCTCGTCGCCGGCGCCTTGATTGGCGTTTTCAGCCTGACCGGCATTGTCAGTTCCTATGCCCGCATGCTGCGCAAGGTAGCGCACTATAACCAGTTGCGCGACGAACAGGCACAGCTTAAAACCCGCTATTCTCATCTCGAGCAGCAGGCGGAAGAACGCGATATTCAGGTCGCCTCGTTAGGCTCGCTGGCCAGCGAAGTCTCCGCTCTCTACGGGCTCAAGTCCGATCCGGCGATGGTGGCCGCTTCGACCGAGCAGATTGAAAAATCCCAGGTCGCGTCGTCGCTCGACCAGCTTTACGCCCTCAAGAACACGGCGCTAACCGGAGCGGCCAGCGTCGGCATTTCGATGGGTCTGACTAAGAACTCAACCACCGCCGACTGGATCCGCGCCAATGCCGCTCCCAACCTCTGGCCCGTAGAAGGCCAGGTTACCGGGAGCTTCGGCGAGCGCATTGATCCGTTCAACGGAGAAGGCGCATTCCATTCCGGCGTTGATATTTCCGCCAATGTCGGCTCGGCCGTCATCGCTCCGGCGGATGGCATGGTCACCTTTGCCGACTTCTTGGGCGGCTATGGACGCGCCGTCATGATCGACCACGGACACGGCATTTCGACCCGCTACGGCCATCTCGCTAGCTTTGCCGTTGCAGCCGGCCAGCGCATCCACCGCGGCGACACCATCGGCTACGTAGGCCTGAGCGGACGCTCCACCGGACCGCATCTCCACTACGAAGTCCGCATCAACGACACGCCAGTCAACCCCTACAAATTCCTCCGCATGACGATGGCCCACCTAGGCGGCTTCGCTGCCGGCCAGTAAGCTCTTAGTCGTTTCTCAAGAAAATTGAATCACCCAGCTTGAGGCTGCCCCATCCTTCGCGCATTTTGCGAAGGGTGGGCGGCAGACTGATCGCATTATGGGATTTGCATCGCCGGCCCGCCCTGAGCGCAGTCGAAGGGGTGGGTGGCAGATCGCTCGCTTCATCCAGGACCGAACCCCCTGCATTTCCTCGACATCGTGGCGAATGTAGCCAATCGTCACAAATCAGGGACCGCAAAATTCACACTTGACATTGCCCAATAATCCACTACCATATGGTTGTGGATAAATTAGGTACAACGTTTGCGGCTTTGTCGGATCCGACCCGGCGGGCAATGATCGAACGGCTCTCCCATGGGCCTGCCTCTGTGCATGGATTGACGGAACCGTTCGCACTTTCGCAGCAGATGATTTCAAAACATATCGCCTACCTGGTGCGGGCGCGGATTGTGATCAAGAGGAAGCGTGGACGAGAGAGTGTGTGCAAGCTTAGGCCAGCGGCGATCAAGAGGGTCAGCGACTGGGCGATCAGCTATCGCCGGTTCTGGGAAGAGAGTTTCGACAAGCTGGATGTGGTGGTGAATCAAATGAAAAAAACGGGGGTGAGAGATGACAAAAAACACGGTTAACGAAACAGAGCGGATGGTGATCACAAGAGTTTTTGATGCCCCACGCGAATTGGTTTGGAAGGCGTGGACAGACCCGAAATACGTGATGCAGTGGTGGGGACCGAAGGGCTTTACTTCGCCGGTTTGCAAGATGGATTTTCGCGTAGGCGGAAAATTTCTCTGCTGCATGAGAACGCCCGACGGGCAGGAGTTCTGGAATGCGGGCGAATACCACGAGATTGTTCCCCTGGAGAAGATCGTTTCCTCCATGTACTTTTCCGACTCGAAGGGAAACAAGGTCGATCCTGCGCAATTAGGAATAGAACATGAGGCCATAGACGGTGCGTACGACGTGACCCTCTTTGAGGATCTCGGAAACGGCCAGACGAAACTCACCTTCATTGGAAATGAACCCATGGAGAGCGCGAAAAACAGCGGTCAACTAGAGGGCTGGAACCAGATACTCGATAAGGTTGCTGCGGTTATTGCGGGGCTGACGCAGGCGAAATAAGAAGCTGAAGCCTTGATGATCGTCATGCGCGAGCAACTGAACGTACAGCAAAGGCAGGCTATCTCGGAGACCCGGCTAAGGGCGGCATCAGGAGCTAGTCTCAGCCGGCTGCAATTGAATCAGTAACTCAGTTCCCAAAAGGAGACGTTCATGAATAAGCGCAAGTTTCTGACGGTGGCTCTAGCATCAGCTTTGACTGTTTCGATCAGCGCTAAGGCTATGGCAGATGCCGCCAAGAAGACTGGTTATGCCGATGTCCACGGCATGAAGATGTATTACGAGGTTTCTGGCCAAGGCGATCCCATCATCGTTTTGCATGGAGCCTTCATGAATATTGATGAAATGAAGGGCATTATCGGAAAACTCTCAATGTCACACAAAGTCTACGCTCTTGAAGCTCAGGGACACGGGCGGACAAATGACATTGACCGTCCGCTAACCTTTCCAAATCTTGCCAACGATGTTGCTGCCTTCATGGATGCCGTCGGCCTCAAGAAGGCCGATGTGTTCGGTTATTCCATGGGTGCGACCACAGGCTTGCGGCTGGCAATCCAGAACCCTGAGAAAGTGAACAAACTTATCATGGCATCGGGCATCTATGACACTGAAGGCTTGCAGCCTGAATTCAAAGCGGCGATCCTAAACTGGAAGGTCGAAATGTTTCTCAACTCGCCCTTCGCCGCCGAGTACAAAAAACTCGCTCCCAATCCGGATGGATTCCCGGCCCTGGTTGAAAAGGTCATCGCCGCCGAAAAGGAAACCATTGCCTGGGGCGAAGAGGTCAAGAAGATCAAGGCACCGGTACTGATTATTGCGGGCGACTCTGATGGTTATACATTGGAGCATGAAGTTGCACTGTTCCGGCTTCTTGGCGGCGGGGTCATGGGCGACACGGGCAAGCCTTTGGCCGCTTCACGGCTCGCTATTCTACCGGCCACATCGCATACGGCGGTCCCCACGCAAGTGGACTTGCTAATGGCCTTTATTGAGCCGTTCCTCACAGGTGAAACGCCGAAAGGAATTTTTGAAAAGTAGCGGTCAACTGGAGGGCATGAAGCAGACACTCGATAAGGTTGCTGCAGTTGTCGCGGGGCTAGCGCAGGCGAAATAAGAAGTTGAGGTCTCGATGATCGTTGTGGGGCGGGTGACCCAGGCTTAGTTTTTGACCTCTCCAGCCCCGGCAACACAAGAGGGTGCCCCATCCTAGCGCGTTCGTTGCGCTAGGGTGGGATTCCACGGTCCCGTCCCGCATGGGACGTCCGAAGCGGGTGCCCCACTCAAGGTGCTTTTCGGCTGGGTGGCTCCCAACTTCGCGGGAACCATTGATCTTGAACGGAGCACGACCCGGCACTCTTGGGTGCCCCATGTTTGCCTGTTGTTGGCAAACGTGGGATTTCGCTCGAAGAACAAAATCTTTCCCTCAGAGTTTTGAAAGTGCGGTCGTGGACCGGGCCCACATCTCGAAAATCGCGAGATGTGGGGCACCCTAAGACGATTTCATTCAGCCCTTGGTCAGAACTGGGCCACCCGTCCATGAAGCAGACACTCGATAAGGTTGCTGCAGTTGTTGCGGGGCTAGTGCAGGCGAAATAAGAAGCTGAAGTCTTGATGATCGTCATGCGCGAGATCTGAACGTAAGGCAACGCCGGTCCGTTCCGGAAACCTAAGAGTGGGCGGCGGAGGGATCAAATCGCTAAGAAACTGTCGTGCGGGATGATCGAGAAATACTAAGGGGTGCTCATCAAGAACTCGCTCGGCGCCGCCGCTATCAATGTGATCAAGCCAACCTTACATTTTCCGCAAGGGGCCCCTTGGCTGAAAACGTTAACTCAAAGCTGACTTTTTGCTTTTCTTTGAGGTTTGCACCGTTCAAGATCGTTGTCTTGCTCAGAATCACTGGTCCCTTTTCAGGCTGGACTAAAATATATCCTGGCTTGACAACTTCAACGAGGCCTTCGACTCGCGTTCGACCACCTGTTCCGGGATCACGGGGCGTGAACTGGCGTTTTGTCCGTTCTTCAAACGAAAATGAGTGCTCCTTCGCTGCAACCCAGAGTTTAGTCGCCTCTACAAAATTACCGTCCATGTAGAAAAGGCCCCCAAGTAGCCCAACGAAACCCGCATCTCGTTCACCGTCAAGCCTGCATTGAACAAGCGTTGCGGCGCACTTTCTAATTGGCTCGCCGACGTCTAACATTGCTCGCGTGTATTCCACATAAGCTCTGACATTCTTGAAGTCAGATTTAATAATAGGGTCCAGTACTTCCATAGTTTTTTGGGGATGTCCCTCGTCTCTGTACGCCCGTCCAAGCAGGTAACGACCTATCTCACTTGCTTTGTTCGAGTCAACGGCTTGGCGAAGCTTACTGATGCGCTCCGGCTGATTTCCAAAGTCTCTTTGAATTTCAGCCGATGTGATCAACAGGGAGGTTCTCACGCTGACCACTTTCAATGCCCGCGAAACTACATCCTCTGCTTTCTCCAAATACTCATTAGCTTCTTCCGTCGAAATCCTCGGACGCCTCGACCAGCCGATATAAAGGTTCGCTAGGCCACTGTGCCCGTAATCATCACTCTCTTTGGAGGCGATACACTGCACAAACTCGCGCTCGGCTTGAACCAGACGTTTTTGCGCAAAATCATCGTTTTCCTCGTCGATCGCCATCTGCATCAAGATCAACCCTCGGGTGTGATGCAAGGAGCGTATGGACTTTGTTCGATCATTCGCAATTGCGTTGTCGATCTGAGTTAAAGCCAGACTGAGTTTCCTTTCGCGCAAAAGCATTCTCGCGTAGTGCTGCAGGACGAAAACATTGTTTGGATCGCGGCGAGAAGCCGTTTCGAAAAACTTCATCTTGCCTTCCAAAGTGCTGAACGTGTCCACAATTTCGTCCGATTTTATAAAAAGTTCAAAAACCGACTTGTCGAGACGGTATGTCAGATTAAGTTTTTCCATCGCCTTTTGGAGGAGGGTCTCTTTCATCGATCGAGTTCCACACTTCTTCCAAACAATTTCAGCGATGATTCGGTGCCTAGCACGAGCAGCGTATAGACCCCGCTCGAAGTCGGTCTCGACGTACTCGACAAGCCCTTCCAAGGAAGTGCCCACTTCTTCATGCAGAGTTTGTAAGGGCATTTCAAGAACAGTTTCAAACAGTTGATCTCGAATCAACATGGCATGCTGATAGAAACAGCACACTAGGAGGTAAAGGTTCTTGGCGTATGGAGAGCCACCCCTAGCGCTGATTCCCCTATATTCATTCTCGATTATGGCGTCGAATCCGGTCCCTTCGCCTTCTGTGGCCTCGCGCATGGCGACGAGCAGTTGCTGCTCGTGCTTGTTCTTTACGATACTGAACTGGAACGAACGATCAAGCTCTTCCATCGCCCCCAGAGCACCTTCGGCACTCAGAAAGTCAAGCAAACCATTTATCTCCCCGTCCGAAAGTGGCAGTACATCAAAGTCCTCGGTCCTGAATTTGACATTTGCGGACAGCCACTGGTTCCGCCTTTCCGCGAGTATGAATAGACAGTTGCGGTCGGTGTTACTCTGTTGGACCAAAGCATTCTGGATGCGGCTAACGTGTTCACGCGCTTGATCAATTAGAAAAAAGCAAGCAACCTCGGGAAAAAGGTTCGCCGCGTATGCAACATCCGCTTCCCTAACCTCGGCTCCTTCTTTCAATAAGAAAACGGGGCCTTGTTTAGCCTCAACAATTCTGAGTGCCATTGCCATGACGATGGTGGTAATGCCATATCCGGCCGGACCAGTGAGGAGAAACGCAGTGCTCTTTGCCTTCGGATTTGTTGCGAATTCTATAACCCTTTCCCAAACGTCGTCTTCAATATCCCGAATAAATCGGTGATTCTGTGCGATCAGCGACCAATTGGCTCTTGTCCCCCGCAAAAACTCCTTTGTGTTTGGCTCGCTCGTGGCATTTACGTCGTTTACGTACTCCCATGACTCTAACAACCTGAGCATGGCAGCGGGAGCCTTGTCGTATTCAGATCGCAAATGTTGGGGAATTCGGTTCCTGTGCTTATTTAGCGTGTCTAGCGCCGGTCGGTAGTCTCCGATTTCCTGCTGCGCAACCGCATGAAATTCTGGCAAAGAAACCACTAAAGTCTCGACTCGCCTCGCCTCGCGGTGTATTTCGACATCGATTGGGTCGGCGAATGGGTCTATGCGGTAAGAAATAGGAGGTTTTGACGGAAGAAACTCGCGAGCGACTTCCTCAATTATCAGTTGCCAATTTGGATCCCTGCCCGAGTAACCGATGTAGAGAATTGTCGAAGTGGCGGAGTCATACTTGAGACGCTCCCAGACCATCGCCCGATTTTCTTGATATCGAGTGTAGTCAGATTGAGTGATGACAATTGGCGAAGGGCACGGCTCATATGGCGTTCCGTGGAGGTGGAAAATAGGCACTTCCGTGTATGAGTCGGTATAAATCAAGTCAGAAGTGACGGAAATAGGTATTGGCTTTTGCGCCGCTTTCTCCTCTAAGCTATAGGCACGCTCTAACCCCATGTCATAGTTCGTAGTAAAGATCGATCGCCATTTAAATGTCGTGAGCCATTGCACGTGTTCATCTGGTTCAATATTCGCAAGCGCTTTCTTGATGAAAGTGTCTAGCTCCTCGCGGGATGCCCGAATCTCGACTAATTGTGCTACCCGCGCAAGGTCTGTCGAAGGGTCAATGTTTAACTTGAAGTGCTTGATCAGGTCGCATGCAAGTTGTTTTGCATCAGGAACGGCCGTTCCATCAGAGCGTTTGTAGTGGGAGCCAATCCCAGCACCAATGAAGAGAACGCATTCTCCCTTCTCAAGCGATTGGCGAAGAGCTAGCGGCAGCTTCGTAAATATTCCACTAGAGGATGCCAAAAGCCACCTCCATTCTGCTGGCTCCGATTGTCCACTTTTTACACTCGCAAAAACTGAATCAGAAAACGCCGCTCGGGATAGCTCCCATCACGAGCTCAGACCACCCCATGGTGCGCCAGCTGCCGCGCCATCGTTTCGGACTGAACGAAGTTGCATTGTAGCCGATTGGCAAACTCAAATGATGGCCAGGATAATTCGGAGACAGACGGAACTGGCCCCCATTTCTTTTGTCCGAGCAGATTTCCCCAATCTTTGTAGATGCCGTGGGCCGCATCTGGTAGGTGTCCGAATTGGGGTCACTTCCGTCTGCCCCCGGATTTTCCCGCCGTAAACCTACTGCTGCAATGAGAATCCGCCCGGCAAAGCTGCCTCAAGATCGATTTGTTCTCCGGTGACGGGGTGCTGGAAATTCAGAAATTGGGCGTGCAGGAAATATCCTCCATCGCCCGGAAGGCCGGGGAGATTTTCAAGAGGCTGGCCGGTTAAGCCGTACAGAGGATCGCCGACCAGAGGATGGCCGATGGATGCCAGATGGATTCTGATTTGATGAGGGCGTCCCGAATTTAGCCTTACCTCAAATGTTGCGGTGCTGGTCGTCCTGGTTGGTGTGCGGCTTGGCTGCCTGCCCAGGCAGCCGGAATCTCCTCCCAAATCGCCCCGTCGTCCCGCCTCGTCCCTGTGTATTTTTTACCCCTCCGAACCCGGAAACCCGCCCAAACCCCCATGCCAGACGCGAGTTTCACATATCATGCCTGTCAAGCCCGATTTCGCCTTTTCCAGAGCCCGGAACCCTTTTCATTTGTTGGCCGTAGACAGTTTGTATGTACACATCTGTGTTCCAATAAATATTTTGTTCGCTATCTATTCGCCTTTAACTGCTCGATTTTGGACCGCCTGCCGAACCCGGCACCCCTGCCTCAATCGCTGCCAAAATAACGGCATCGTTCGCCTATTGTTCACCATCCAAGAACCCAAAAAAATCTGGGACTAGCGGGCCAGCTTCCTAAACTGCGTCAGCCAGCAAGAGCGAAATAAAAGCAAAAAAAAGACGCTTGAAACCGCTAGCAAAATAGACAAATGGCCAACAAAGTTTGCCGAGGCAGGAACCCGCTCTTTGAGAACAGAACAGGGGCGACGCAAAGCGCGTCAATAGCCCGTGTTTAATATCTTATTTGTGAACACTTTACACCTTATGCCTTCGCCTTCTTCACTTCTTCAATCAGCGCCGGCACGATGTCGAACAGGTTCCCTACCACGGCCACATCGGCAATCTCAAAAATCGGCGCCTCGGAATCCTTATTGATCGCCACGACGCTGCGCGACCCTTTCATACCGACAATGTGCTGAATCGCGCCCGAAATTCCCAGCGCCAGATAGAGCTTAGGAGCAACCGTCTGCCCCGACGATCCGACCTGCCGGTCCATCGGCAGCCACCCGTTATCGCAGACCGGCCGCGACCCCGCAATCTCCCCCCCCAACGCGTCAGCCAGCTGCTTGGCCATCTCAATGTTCTTCTGCTCCTTGATCCCCCGTCCGACCGACACGATGATCTCGGCCTGCGTCAGATCGACGGCCTGCTTCGCTTCTTTGAAAACTTCCTGCGGCTTGTTGCGCACCACGCCGTCCGGCACATCCACGGCCACCGTTTCCACAGGAGCCGCCGCCGAACCTGACTCGACTTTATCCACGCGAAACGAGCCGTTCTGAAAGGTGACGAAGCCCGGCTGCCCGGTTCCGGAAAAGCTGACATCAGCCACGAACTTTCCCTGAAACATCTGCCGCGTAAAAGTCAGCTTGCCGCCATCATACTTGTAGCCGATCGCGTCAGTGATCGCCGTCGTCCCCAGGACAGTTGCCAGCATCGGCACAAAGTCGCGTACCTGGTAGGTATGCGGCATGAGCACGAGCTTTGCCGGATGTTTCCCCAGGAACTCTTTCAGCGCATGAACGAATGCGTCGGGGGTATAACGCTCGAGATTGGGCGACTCGATGTCATAGACTTTTGCAACTTTCGTCGTAGCGACTTCGCCCGCGATCGCCGCCACGCCCGAGCCCACAACCGCGGCCTCCAGCGTCCATCCGGTTTGCGCGGCCATTGCCTGCCCCGCCACAATCGTCTCCAGCGAGACGCGGTTCATTTTGCCTTCGCGTTGCTCAACAACGGCCAGAATTGTGTCAGTCATAGGGTCAGCTCTCAGCTCTCAGTCGTCAGCTCTCAGTTAGGTCTTAATGTGATCATGATCTGCGCTCGCAACACGCAGGCAATCTCGCGGCTGCTCGCCAACCAACTCGTGCTTATTACTCACCGCTGCCGCGCCGCATCCACCATCCGCGCGCCATCAGCACCGCGCCCAGCACTCCCAATCCGGCCAGGATCATCTCAAATCTTCCCTGATGCCCGATCCGCACGGCCGCCGGAAGGTAAAACAAAACCAGTAATCCCGCTACCCATATCGCCAGTCCGGCAAACATAAGGCTGCCACCGGTTTCCCGCTTCTCCTCTGCATCCGCCATAACGGCCTCCTCGACATCTCACCGTTATTCTCGCGGCGGAAGCCGCGAAACCGCAGTGATTCAGCTCACGTGCAAGCTGCGAGCTATGAGCTATGAGCTATGAGCTATGAAAGCAAACCCCAAAGGCTCCGGACTGTGCAAACTTCGTTTGCTCGACGCTCACAGGTCATGGCTCGAAGCTGTTTTCAAATCACTCTCAACTCGTTCTTCAACTTCTCCACCAGTTTCTTCGCTACTTCCGCCGGAGGCCCTTCTAGCACCTCGGTGTTCTTCGTCTTTTGCGGAAGGTACAGCTTCTCGATCTTCTGCAGGTTGCCGCCAATGGCCGACTCGACTTCCGCCATCGCCACCTTGCGCAGCGGCTTGTTCTTGGCCTGCTTGATACCGATCAGCGTGGCATACCGCAGCTTGTTGATGCCCGACTGAATCGTCAGCACGGCCGGCAGCGGCATATCTACGTACTGGAAGAATCCGGCCTCCAGTTCGCGTTTCACGCGAATCCCGTCCGCATTTTTTTCAATGTGCATGATGATGGTGGCATGCGGCCAGCCGAGAATCTGCGCAAGAATCACTCCCGTCTGCGCGTAGCCGTAGTCGTCGGACTGCAGGCCGGTAAAAATGAGGTCGAACTTTTCATCCTTGATCGCCGCGGCAATCGCGCGCGCAGTATTGTAGGCATCGAGGCCGGCAAACTTGTCGTCTTCGAGGTGAATGGCGCGGTCGGCGCCCTTGGCCAGCGCTTCGCGCAACACCTGCTGCGCCCGCGCCGGGCCGGCCGTCAGCGCCACCACTTCGCCGGTGTGCTTTTCCTTCTGGCGTAGCGCCTCTTCCAGCGCAAAGGCGTCGGGTTCGTTGACTTCATACTGCACATCTTCCCGGATCCATGTCCCCGCCTCGTTCAGCTTCAGCGGAGCGTCCTTCTGCGGCACTTGCTTCATGCAAACCAGAATCTTCACAGTTCACTCCCAATCGTGCGGGACCAACGTGCGGTCCAATCTCAATGAACAAACACACGAGTATAAATGAAAGGCGTTGGCACGTCGCGAAGCTGCCGTTGGCTGGGTGATCTCGGACCGACTGCCGGCGTTCCCTATCCCAGTTCCGGATTCTCCGGAGGCGGAGGCACGTCGCGGAAATCGTTCTTCTTCCCCTGCTGCGACCGCAAAAGAGTTGGGGTAATCCGCCCCGGTGTGCCAGCATTTGGTGCGGGGCGAGGAATATTTGTCCGCGTTCGCGCTTTCGAAATCCGCCGCAAAAAAGAAAGGAGAATCAGCGCAAGAATCGCGAGCCTTATCCAGGTTTCCACCGCGAGCTCTCCTATTCCGTCAGTTCGGTTCCATCAGTCCAGAAACGCCACGCTCTGCACGCCGGTGATCTCGAAGCGCTTGCGGCAGCGCATATTCTTGCACATCATCATGTCGTCGCGGCGCAACATGTAAGACTGCGCCTTGGCGAACTTCGCCCGATCACGCTCATCGGCGCGCGGCGGCAGGCTTTTCTTCTTGGTTCGCACCAGCCACTGAATCTCGTACTCCGCGGCCTGGTGGCAGTGAGGGCAATTTAAGGTCGCCGGTTTCTTGTCCGACCGCTCATCAAAGAAATCTCGCTCGTCCATAGTAGGGCTCTCAATAGTAGTGCTTTCGGCTTTTTCGATTATTGCACTTTTGCGAGCTTCAATGCGAAGATGCGAAGCAAGGTAGAGACGCAGAGCCGCGGCTGGCTGTGCTGGGATCGACAAAAGGCCGAAGGATTAAAGGATCAATCGAAAGACTTTCGTCCGCAATGCCACGGAAACGCAAAAAGAAGACCTTCTCCGCCGCGACCACCGTCCGAGAAATGGCCCGGGAGCGCGTCGGTTCGCCCAAACCGTCCCAACTTGTGGTCGCCAAGAAAGCCAAGGCAGAGAAGCACAAACCCACGCTCGGCAAGCTGCTAACGGATGAGTAGCGACAGCGTTGTTTCACGCTCACTGTGATACTACGAACGAAGCGAGCACGTTGGCTCCCCCGGCGGGAATGGTGACGGAGCAGTCATTCCCATTCTCAGATGTGCAGGCCGACGACCAGTTCACCATGTAACCCGAATTGGGCGCCGCCGTGAGCCCGACCGAAGCACCCACCGAAACCGTGGCGATGCATTGCCCCGGACAGTTTATTCCCCCGGTTGTGCTGGTTACGGTACCGGGCCCACTGACTTGCACGCTCAATGTGACTGCGGACCCGTAGCCCGGACAGTTTACAACCGTGGGGTCGTCCACGGTTACGGTCGCGTAGGCAATTACAACGTTCGACGATCCGCCCGTGCCCTCCGGGACACTTGCTGAAATATTCCCGCCTCCGCAATAGTCCTGGGCTGGTGTGAACAAGCCGGGAGTCGACATCGTAACCACGCCATCGTCAATTTTCCAAGTGGCCTGACTGGTGACATCCTTGGTCGTCGGCGGATGGATGTAGGTAGCGGTCGCGGTGTACTGTTCTTTCACCGTCGTGGGATATGGCTCCAGAAAAGCAAATGTTGAGGGCGTGATCGTAATGCTCACCAACTTCTGATCGTGCCCGCAACTCGGCAGGCTCAACGCCGCTCCCAACGCGATCACCGCGCCCATGGCCAGCCCGATATATCTCTTCATACCCACCGCTCCCTCAAGAGGCGATTCCCAACTGCATCTTTTCTGTAAGATGGGAAAATTGAAATCTAGTGGAAGCACCGCGAAAAAGCAAGAAACACCGCACCTGCATAGTGCACAGCACCGTTCCGCCTAAAAGGCTGCGGGAAAAGTCGTCGAGGGGGCCGACAGCTCACCTCAGGCGCTGAAGCGCGGACGCTTCTGAACGACTTAGCGGCACGAGTAAACTCGTGCCCTTCCCAAAACTGGCGGGAATTGGAGTTTTTCCGCAGCCGACTAGAAGGTCTTTACCTCTGCAATCTGACCTCTCCCCTCGGACCTTACTGGACCCCAGCCTTCCCCAGCATCTCCAGAAACTGTCCGCGCGTCCGCATATCGATTGACTGCGCCACCAGTTTCCCATCCCGATCGTAGACAAAGCTCTCTGGAATACCTTCCACCACAAACATACCGTTCACTTTGCGCCCCGGATCGAGCAGCACCGGAAATGTGACCTTCCGCTCGCGAATGAACGGCTTTACCTCGGCTGCTTTTTCGTCGGAAATCCCCAGAATCACCAGCCCCTGCGCCGCAAACTTCTCATATAGCGCCTCCAGATCCGGCATTTCCTTGCGGCACGGCGGACACCAGGTCGCCCAGAAGTTGACGAGGACTACCTTGCCGCGCAGCTCCGAAAAAGTCCAGGTCTTCCCGGCCAAGTCCTTCAGAGAGAACTCCACATGATCACGCTTCCGATCGTCGGTTTCCAGGCGAGCCATCGCTGCCCGATACTGTTCATCGTCGAGCGACGCTTCCACATGCTCGTACCGCACCAGAGATGCCAGTTCCACATACGGCCCAGCAGGCTCGCGTTGTGTGGCGAGGGCGCCCGCGGAATTTGACTTGCCGCCCGAGGCCTCGTCCTTCTTAACTTCCGGCCACGGCAGCGGACGCTCCTTCAGCGTCTGCGCCAGCGTCGTTGCGACCTCCTGCAGCGTGTCATGCCCGAAGTCGCCTTCGGTAGAGAGACCTGCGAGCCCCGCCGCCAAACGCAGCTTGTTCTCCGTGACAGGCAGTTGGCGGATCTTCAGTGCGAGGTCCTTAGTAGTCCGCGCCCGCACGTCATCGGGAAGGTCCCTCAACCCATGAATCTGGTCGTGAAGAGGCTTCTCCTCAGCGCTCCACACAACCTCCTTCTGCTGCGCAAGCGCCGAAGCGATGCCAAGCCCGACGACCAACACGCCCGCCACGAAGACCGCCTTCGCAATCCGACACTTCCCCATAAGAACTCCTCGCTCGTTCTGTTGAATGGCGGAGGTCAGAGTACACCACTCGCAGCTCGACCGTCTCAACCGGCCGCGTTGCTTGGTTCGCCTGCCGTCCGCGTCTTCAGTTCGAGGCTAGCACGTCGTAGTTGTAATTCAGCACGGCTCGCCTGGGAGGGTCTTTCAGGCCCTTTAGCGGCACCTTCTCGTCGACGGAAGAGTTTCCGACAAGGCGAGCGTGACCCAGGTTGACCATGCGGCCATCGGCCAGCTCCAGATAGATGGGCACGAGCATGCGGAACTTGTCATCCACCCCCGCCTGCGTAATCTTGAAGTTGACGACAACATCGCCGTTCGCGTCCTTGTCGAATGAGGAATCGAGCTTGTAGCTCGGCAGCGCCGTGCCCGACACATACTCGTTGAAGAACCAGTCCATGCGACGATTGCCTTCCATGTTCATGTCGGCAGTCATGTGTTTTTCCACCATCGCCTTGAAGTCTTCCGCCGTCGCTGGCTTGTTAGTGTAGGTCTTCACGAAGTCCTGCATCATAGCGCGAAAATCCCGATCGCCCGTGTTGCGGTCCCACATCATCATGCGAATCATGTGCAGGACGTACGCGCCCTTGGGATAAATGAGGCGCCGAGTGATGTCGAAACCGGTGCGAGTGTTGCTGAGGCGATAGCCCAGCGTGAGCGGTCCGGCATCAATGGCCCGGAAGCCCTCCTTGTTGCGCTCGGTGAGGAGTTCACGCTCGTCTTTCCAGAAGTCAAGGTACCGTTGTGGTTCCTTGGAATAGACCGCTTGCAGGAATAGTGACGCGGAGAAATCAGCGAAGCCTTCGCTCATCCACTGATCACGATAGGAGCTGAAGCCCACTGTGTGGCCCCACCATTGATGGGCAACTTCGTGGGGAGTTACGACCTTCCAGTACCCGCGGCTGCCGTCCTCGATGCCGAGCTGGTGACGAACCGTCGTGTCGTAGAAATAACAGATCGGAATCCAGACCAGTTGTGGCCAGGACTGGCCGAAATCACAGGCCGCCTGCTGGGTGAGGGCCAGGCGCTTGTAGGAAGACGGCCCGAAATAATCGGTGTAGAGTTGAACCGCAATTTGTCCCTCGGCCAGCGCCTTCTTGTTCAGTGAGGTCGTGTCCATCGTTCCCACGGCAGCTTCAGAGAGGTGAGACCGATCCATCCCTGCAGAGAAGTCATCCCCCTGAACGGCATGCTGCAGGCTCTTTGCCCAATCCGGAGGTTCTTCATTGGTGAAAGAGAATACATGGTATTCCGGCTTGGTCAACTTCGCTTCTTCTAGTTTGAACTTGCCGAAGTTGAAGCCGGCAACCGTCTGCGGGCCGCTTTTCCAGACCGTCACATTTTGTCCGCCATCATTCGCTTCGCTAACTAGATCTCCAGTGGCCGCGATCTTCATTCCCTTCGGGATGTGGAAGGTCATGTCATAGGCAGCGTATTCGCCGAGGCTGCCATTGGGGTTGTTTGGAAACCAGTTGTCGCGAGCGACGGGGAAGTAGTTGCCGCCACCTTCGTTCCTGACCGCCTCCTTGCCACTGTAGACCGTATTGACAGTGAACTTTTCGCCGGCTGCCAGCGCTTTCGGAAGAATGACGGCAAAGTCGGCGTCATCGTTCTTATCTTCCTGAATGAACGCCAGAGGCGCACCGTGCTCGTCGGTCACGGCGCTCACGCGCAGCGTGTGAAACAGCTCCAGGGGCAGGACTCGCAAACCATTGTTCAGCGATGCAAACGTAGTGGAAGCCTTCCCGCTGAGGTTGGCGTTTTTCTCGATCGTGGCATCGATCTGCTGGTGCTCAATGTGGATTCGGTTCTTGCGCATCCCGCCTTGACCGCGCTCCGACAAAGGAAAACCTGCCCATCTGCCGAGTTTTCCCTCGTCATACGTCATCAATTCGACTTGATCGTCAGAACTGTGCGGGTCAATGGTGAAAAGTTCTTTGCCGTTGTAGCGTTTGCCGTGGACGAAGGCGATGAAGAGGCCGCCGGGCTCTGGACTCAGCACATCCTCCAGAATGCGCGCCTCGAGGTTGAACTTGAGCTCGCGATTGTGGCGGGTGGCGTTCTGGCTATCGCGCAGAAGGCCCGCATCACATCCACCGGCAGCCGCGCCGCTCCCTTTTTTCATTTCGTCGTAGGTGGAGTCGGTGAAGCGCAGCACCATCTGACTGAAGTTCTCGCTGAATGAATCTTCCTTGGTCAGCAGCTTCAACATGCTTCGCTCCTGTGCCGACGGCGGCTCAAGGACAAAGTTGCCGTCGCCTACAAAGACCGCGCCGGTAACCTTGCCGGCGACTGGAGCGACAAAGCAGACGGTGCCCGACCGCAGGTGAAACGTAGCGGCGTCGCGGCGTAAGTCCAGATTGCTCACCGCGACCGCCTCGCCACTCAGAGTGAGGTTACGCAGTTGTTGGTAAGTCCCATCCGAGTTCGGGACCACCGCCGGAGTATCGGCGGCAAGAACGGCAAAAGACGCGGCAAGTATGACAATCGCGTCAACGAAGATAGTGCGAAGACAGGTCGGCATATGCCTCCAATCCGGAAGAAACACGGAAGTATGCACGAATTTAAGATATTCGGAAAGTACTAAGCTCACACGGCCATAGGCGTCGTGAATACGAACCGCCTCAGCGCCGGACTTGGATATTGGCTGCAGCCCTTCTCCAGTTCGCGTTCAACTGGATAAGCAGAAATGTAAGTGCGAATCACTCAATATACGCCTAGGAAGTGGTTTGAAATGGAATTTGTTTAGCGGGAATTTCTCGTCCTCAAACCCGTGAGAAAGGACACTGAAGGAGGACTTAAGTCTCACTCGCTCAAAGACTTTTCGCATAAGTCCTTATTCCTCAAAGACCTGCGGGTGGAAGACGCTGAGTCTTTGATTTCAAAAGATCGCAAGAGGTGGGGTCCCAATGACAAACCAGTAAACATAGCTCAACTGAGAACTGAAAACTGAGAGCCGAAGACTGTCTCTCAGTACTTCGGCATCTTCGTGTCAACCTTCTCCGCCCATGCCGTAATTCCGCCGGTCAGGTTATAGACTTTCTTGAATCCCGAACGGCGCAGGAAGTTCACGGCCTTGGCGCTGCGCCCGCCCAATTTGCAGTGGGCGATGATCTCGCGGCTGGAGTCGAGTTCGTTCACGCGCTTGGGCAAGTCTCCGACGGGAATGAGATATCCACTCAGGTTACAGATCTGATATTCGTGCGGCTCGCGCACATCGAGGATGAAGATATCGGCCTTCGCATCCATCTTCTTCTTGAGTTCTTCGACCGAGATCGACGGAATGTCGTTGCCAGCAGGTTCCTCCTGGCCGCGAATCCCGCAGAATTCATCGTAGTCAATCAGTTTCGTGATCGTCGGATTCTTCCCGCACACTGGACAATCGGGATTCTTCCGCAACTTCAGTTCGCGGAACTTCATGCTGAGCGAATCGACCAGCAGCAAGCGGCCGGCAAGGGACTCGCCCGCGCCTAGGATGAGCTTGATAGTTTCGGTTGCCTGAATCACACCGACCAGACCAGGAAGAATGCCAAGCACTCCGCCTTCCGCGCACGACGGAACGAGCCCCGGAGGTGGCGGCTCGGGATAGAGGCAGCGATAGCAGGGCCCGCCCTCGGTTGCGAATACGCTCGCTTGGCCTTCGAAGCGGAAGATAGATCCATAAACGTTGGGCTTTCCCGTGAGTACGCAGGCGTCGTTCACAAGATAGCGTGTGGGGAAGTTGTCGGTGCCGTCGGCAACGATGTCGAATTCGCGGAACAGGTCGAGCGCGTTGGCGCTGGTGAGTTTCGTCTCAAACGTTTGCAGGTTTAGGAACGGATTGATTGCCTTGAGCTTCTCCGCGGCCGAGTCGAGTTTTTTGCGGCCAACATCGTCGGTGGTGTGAATGATCTGGCGCTGCAAGTTCGTATAGTCCACGACGTCGAAGTCCACGATGCCGAGCGTGCCCACGCCTGCGGCAGTGAGATAGAGGGTCAAGGGCGAGCCCAAACCGCCTGCCCCGATGCACAGCACTTTCGCGGCCTTCAGCTTCTGCTGGCCCTGCATGCCGACCTCGGGCATGATCAGATGGCGCGAGTAGCGCAGGATTTCGTCGTTGCTTAGAACGGCTTCAGGTTTGGCTTCGGTGTCTTTGACTTGCGAAAGCATGGCCATGGGTCCTCTTCAAGGTCGAATCGTTGACGGCGAACTACAGGCAACAACGGCGCGAAAGGCGGGACATTCGACGACATAGCGGTTTGTCATGGTCCGGTCTACGAATTGCGGATCTATCACTTGTCGGCTCGACGATCATTTTCCACTGCCGCCTGCGATCGATGGCACTATGGAAATGGTATCACCGTCGCTCAGTACCGTAGCCTCTTTCTGCAGGTAGCGCATGTCTTCGTCATTGACATAGACATTGACAAAGGCACGCAGTTTGCCGTCGTCACTGTAAAGGTGACGCTTCAGGTCGGGATGCTGGGCGATCAGTCCGGCAAGCGCGTCACCGACGGTTCTGGCAGCGACGCTAACGGCCGCCTGCTTTCCTGTGTATTGACGAAGTGGAGATGGAATCTGGATACGGGCCATATACCATTATTAAAGATGCGGTGAAATCAACCTGAGATTCAGGAAAGCGTAGGTGTCCCTCCTAAGTGCATCGGCGAGGAACGCCGTCTTCCTGCGCGCGATGGCCCACCTGACACAGCTATACTGTTCGCGATGAAGTCGGTCATTGTAGGTACCGCCGGACACATCGATCATGGCAAGACTTCGCTTGTGAAAGCGCTGACCGGTATCGACGCCGATCGCCTGGAAGAAGAAAAACGTCGCGGCATCACGATTGACATCGGATTCGCCCACCTCGAATTGCCCGCCCCAAACGGCGAAACGCTGCGCCTGGGCTTTGTGGACGTTCCCGGCCACGAGCGTTTCGTGCGCAACATGCTGGCAGGGGCCGGCGGAATTGACGTTGTCGTTCTGGTCATTGCTGCGGATGAAGGGATCAAACCGCAGACGCGCGAACACTTCGATATCTGCCGCTTGCTGGCGGTACGCCGCGGCCTCACGGTTCTAACTAAGTCGGACACAGTGGGTCCTGAAACACTTGAGGTTGCCCGCCTGCAGGTAGCCGACTTCCTGCGCGCCTCCTTTCTCGATCCTTCGCATTCTCCTATTGTGGCAGCGAGTTCGCTGACGGGCGCCGGGCTAGACCAGGTAAAGATAGCGCTTGCAAGAATCGCCTCCGAGGTGTCTCCCAAAGATGCAACGGCCCTCGCGCGCCTGCCCGTGGACCGCGTATTCACGATGAAGGGTTTTGGAACCGTGGTCACGGGAACGCTGGTTTCGGGAACCATCCGAAAAGAAGAAGAGCTGGAAGTTTTTCCGTCCGGGAAGCGTGTGCGTATTCGCGGAGTGCAGGTCCATGGATCGGCGGCTGAGGCGGCAATTGCAGGGCAGCGTACCGCGCTGAATGTAACTGGAGTATCGACGGAGGATCTGGCGCGCGGTATGACGCTCGCACCCGCAGACATGTTTCACTCCGCATCCCGGATCGACACACGGCTTTCCCTGCTCAGCACTGCAAAACCGCTAAGAGATACTTCGCGTGTACACTTTCACGCCTACACCATGGAAACGATCGCAGAAGTGAGACTCTATGGTGCAAAGCAATTGAGTCCCGGCGAGGACGCTTTTGCCCAGGTGAGACTAGCCGAGCCTATGCTTGTGTTACCGGGCGACCGCTTCGTCATTCGCCAGTTTTCACCCGTCGCGACCATCGGAGGCGGAGTGGTAGTCGACACGTCGATTCCGCCGAGTCGGCGCCGCGCAGAGGAAGTTACAGCATTCCTGAATACATTGCTCACGGGTTCTCCCCAACAGATGTTGGCAGCCCGAGTGGCGAGGGCCGGCGTCAAAGGTCTGTTCCTCAATGATGCGCAAGCCCAAATGAACATACGGCGCGCTCAAGTGGAACAACTTGCCTCGCGTGCGCGTCTGCCGCGATGCGGCGAGCTGCTTATTTCTAGTGCGGCCTTTGCGCAAGCAGGTACCATGATGATTGATACCGTCAGACAATTTCACGACTTGAATCCTCTGGTCGCGGGAATGAGGAAAGAGGAACTGCGCGACCGGCTCAAACTTGGTTCCGAAGTATTCTCCGGCGCCTTGGGCAAAGCAATCGAGGAAAAACAGTTGACGATCACCCGCGAACTCGTTCACCTGCCCGGCCGCGGCATAGTCATGAAAGACGACGAGGCGGAATCGAAAAAGATGATCGAAGAAGCGTTCGCCGTCGCCGGGTTGAAAGTGCCCTCGCTGCGAGAAGTGCTGGCTGGCCTCAAAGTGGACAAGGTGCGCGCACAACAAATCACGACCCTTTTGCTCCGTGACAAGGTGCTTGTGAAGATTTCAGAGGATTTAGTCTTCCACCAGAACTCGCTTACAGAGCTTCGCCAGAGAGTTGCGGCGCTCAAGAGCACGACCTCCAGGATCGACGTGGCACGCTTCAAGGATATGACCGGGGTAACTCGCAAATATGCGATCCCGCTGCTCGAGTATCTCGATCGCGAACGTGTTACCAGAAGAGTGGGCGATGAGCGAGTAATTCTCTGATCTCTGGATAAGAGTCAGGAATCAAATTGCGCAGGGCAACGCTGGCGCGGCGTGGCTGCAAAACGGGAATGAAGACAGTTCGCATCATCGGTGCGGGGCTGGCTGGGTCAGAGGCAGCGTGGCAGTGTGCCCAGCGTGGCATAGCGGTCGAGCTCGTGGAAATGCGTCCCGCTCGGACGACGCCGGCGCATCAGACCGGGGACTTCGCGGAATTAGTATGCTCGAATTCGTTGAAGTCGGACAGCGAGAACACCGCTCCCTGGTTGCTGAAAGAAGAGATGCGGCGAGCGGGATCTTTGCTCATAAAAATCGCGCGCGCCGAGGCGGTTCCGGCGGGGCATGCACTGGCGGTTGATCGCGCCGAGTTCTCGAGGAAAGTGACCGAGCTGATTTCTCAAGAGCCGCTGGTCAGCGTTCGGCGCGAAGAAGCAACCCTCATTGATGAAGACCAGATCACCGTAGTTGCAACTGGTCCGCTGACATCGGATGCGCTGACGTCTGAGATCTTGCGGCTAAGTTCGGCCGCGGTGAAAGAGGCGATTTCCAGCCCTGCAGACTCGCCGGCGGCAGCGCCCACGCCGCACAACCTGTATTTCTACGATTCGATCAGCCCCATAGTCGAAGCCGATACCATCGATATGAGTAAGGTGTACATGGCAGCGCGCTACGACAAGGGCTCGGCTGACTACATCAACTGTCCGATGTCGAAAGAAGAGTACGACACGTTCTACGAGGCCCTCGTCGTCGCACAGTCGGTGGAAGAAAAAGATTGGGAGAAACTGAGCTACTTCGAGGGCTGCCTTCCTATCGAGGAAATTGCCCGGCGGGGCCGCGACACCTTGCGCTTCGGACCCATGAAGCCGGTCGGCCTCATTGATCCTCGCACCGGCCGAAGGCCCTATGCGGTCGTGCAATTACGACAGGAAAATCTGCGCGCCGATTCCTACAATCTGGTTGGCTTCCAAAACCATCTTAGGTTCGCAGACCAGGCTCGTGTGCTAAGCCTGATCCCAGGCCTCGAGCATGCGCGATTTCTGCGCTACGGACAGATTCATCGCAACACATACATCAATGGGCCGGCTCTTCTGGCCCTCACTCTGCAGATGAAGGCGCATCCGAAGGTACTGTTTGCGGGGCAAATCTGCGGCGTGGAGGGGTACGTCGAATCCATCGCCACGGGCCTGATGGCGGGCGTGAATGCCGCCGCGTTGGCAGGTGGAGTCGAGCCGGTCCCGCCGCCGCGGGCTACTAGCTTCGGATCGCTCGTCTACTACATTACCCACGCCGACGCTCGCAACTTCCAACCCGCGAACATCACGTTCGACCTCTTGCCAGCACTCGGGAAGAGAGTGCGTGATCGCAAGGAACGCCATCAGTTGCAATGCGAACTGGCCCTCAGGGAGTTCCAGGGATGGCTAGCAAATGCCGCACTTCAATTCGCGGCTACCGGCAAGTAAGTGGCGCGGCGGCCGCTGCGCACAATCTTCTGGAACAAACCCTTCCTTAGTTTTCAAACCGACTGTCGCCGGGTGGCAGGCCACTCGTTGACGCCGCGACTCTGAACACGATACCTTGGCGGCATTAGCTCGAGGTAAACCTTTGCCCGTCTCCGCTGTCGATTGCGTTCAGCCGGCGCTGCAGCATACTCGCGACCAGCTTTTTCGTCCGTTTCGGTTGGGCCAGTGGTCGCGTTTGGCGCTGGTCGGATTCCTGGCCGCCGAACTGCACACGAGCGGATGCAATTTCAATGGGTTTAATTTTCCCGTCTCTCATCCGCGCAAAAGTAATGAACTTACATCAACGCTCGCGCCTTTCCCGCATTTCGACCCTGCGCGTATCGCACAGTTTGCTGCCCTGTTTGCCGCCATCTTCGCGGTTGCGGTTGTCTTGTTTTTCATTTTCCTTTACCTCAACAGCGTCTTCCGTTTCATCCTTTTCGACTCGGTTCTCAAGAAGCGCTGTTCGATCAGTGAAGGCTGGTCGCGATGGCATCGTGCCGGCCGGCGGTATTTCCTCTGGCAGATCGTTCTTATCATCGCGGAAGGGCTTTTCCTGGGTGTACTACTTGGTGTGCCGTTGGCCTTGGCGGCGGCGCTTGGGTGGTTCAGGAACGCAGATGAGCATATAGCGCGCAGTGTACTGGGAGTGATTTTCCTGGCCGGCTTGTTTCTTCTCTTCCTCTTATTCGCTGCAGTTGTCCAACTTCTGGCGAAGGACTTTCTTGTACCGATCATGGCGCTCGAAGATGTCGATTTCGCCGATGGCTGGAGCCGGTTAATGGCGCTGATGCGTCCCGAGCCCGGAAAGTATGCGATTTACTTATTGCTGAAGATTGTGCTCGCCATCGCGGCGGCAATTGTATTCGGCATATTGACGCTGATCCCGATATTCGCTCTTGTCCTGCCCGCCGCTCTGGCCGTGTTCGCTGGATACAAGGCGGGGTTGGGATGGAACGTCACCACGGTTAGCCTCGCCGTCATCCTCGGAGGCACGCTACTGGCGGTCCTTGTGTACCTGGTCGCCCTGATTAGCGTGCCTGCAACCGTTTTCTTCCCAGCGTTCTCCATCTACTTTTTCGCCGCGCGATATCCAAAGCTGGATGCGTTGCTGAATCCGCCGCCTACGGTTCCAGAGCTGCCGCCTGTAATCGACTCTCCGCCGCCTGAATCCCCGCCGATCCCGCCATCGCCGGAACCTATTGGCTAGCCGTTAGTTTTGCGAACCGGCAGTCTTGTGGGCGCGCGACCGTTATCCTGCACATGGGCTCGCGGACAGAAGACTGTTGCCAGCGTGAGAGCCGCTAGCAACAGATATGGTCTCAAAACCCCACCCTTGCTTTCCCCCCTGGAATTTCGGTCCTGCGCCTAGGTTTCCGATCCAACATAGCAGACGCGGCCCACAATATAGTCACTGGGCTTCAGCCCCTGCTCTATCGTGAGGATCTCTACGGGCGCTGCCGGGTTGTGGGGGCGCAGTAGCAGGTGATTGCCTGCAACCTCTACGTACCTGATGGCACACGACTCATCTTTTTTTACTGCGTAGATGTTGCTCTCACCCTTCCGGTATGGAGCCAATGAATTGAAATGGCGATCGAGCAAAACCGTCGCGCCCGGTTGCATTCGCGGATACATGCTTGTGGCCTCCTGCAGGGTCGCCCTTATGATGACAAATCGGTCCCAGTTGGCGCGGCTCCCGTCGGCGATTTCGTGCTTTATGCGCTTCAGAAAGCTCCTCTTGAATTTCACGATCTCCTTGACGTGCAAACCAATGATCAGGGCCTGGGTGGCGGCGATCTGAGGTTCCGTCACTGCCACGTTGTCGAACTCGCCTTCGCTGGGGGGCAGGATCGTAGCTCGTTTGTTAACTTCCACCGGATCAATCAGGTCCAGTACTGAGAGTCGCTGCACGCTCAATACTTTATCCATCCCTTCCAAGCTAAGTCCGCGCTTACGATTCAGAAAGTTGGAGATGTGCGCTTGCCTGAAGCCGGTTTGCTCCGCCAGGCGCAAGCCTGTCAGGCTACCGGCGTCGATTCGCTCCCAGAGTGTCCTTCGAAGGTTTTCTTGAAGAGTCCGGAATTTCATGGGGCCGAGTATATCAGGAGCTATAGCCCAGTGCTATTGATAGCTCAAACACAACATCTTCAAGGAAATATAGTTCTTGACTTAGACTTCTTTGCGCAATAGCATCGAGGCGTTATAGTTGTTTATAATGCACTTATACTGCAAGAGAGGTCAAACTGTCATGATAGAAGTATCAGCGAATGGCAAAGAGGAGAAGGGCTTCGTCGAGTTCCGCCGCAAGGTGCGCTCGGCGGAAGTTCTTTCGGCATCGATGTCGCGGTTGCTGCAGGACCTTCGGTTTACCGGGCGCTTGAGTGTGATCCTTCAGAATGGACAAGTGCTCAAGTCCGGGTATGAGGAAGGGTACTTCCGGAAGATGGAACCCGATGGATGCGCTAGGCTGCAATAGCGGCACGGTCACAATTAAATAACCATACAGGTCATCGTAAGAGAAACGAGCCCTGGGCCGGACGATCGGCGCCAGGGCTTTTTTACTTTGTCATCATTCATTTTCGCGAGGCAATCATGAATTTCATGGACAAAATCGAATGTACGGATGCAGAGGTGGAACTGAAATATTGTGAGCGATGCGGTGGATTGTTTCTCCGTTTGCTCGGAACAAGCCTCGTTTATTGTGGGGGTTGCACGGCACACTGGGCTGCATTGTCAACTGCCGGCGGACGCGGCGACGTTGGAAGTTGGACCCGGCGAAAGCCGAGAACTCCGAAACTTCATCGGAGCAAAATTGAACGCGGAACCCGAATTGACCGTCTGCAGGGATCAGAGGCCATTGAGGTGCGGCCATGTTGCATCTACCAATGCTAGTCCTCCAAACCTGGAATCTCATGGGCCAGGCGGAACCGTCGCCATCGGTATTGTTTGGTCCAACAGAAATCGACCTTTGGCCATACCGCTCCCGCACCACCGCGTTGCTGCGCCGCTATGCCCGAGTTTCAGTCGAGGTCGGCCGCTTGCCTTCCCTGCTGGGGGGCGAGATCTTTCGCGCAAGAGTCACGTCGTATTCGATGAAGAACTTTGAAGATGCCGTTATCTTTGTTGCGGACATGGAGCGCTCGCTCGACTTATTAGACCAGTTCGAAAGGAGAGTGATTGCAATGAGCGTGCTTGAGGGATATTCAGTGCCTGAGGTGTCTAGGCTCCTCCGCTACCCTCAAAGAACGGTCGAGCGACAGTTACAAACCGCATTGGATGACCTATCGTGCATCCTACTCAGTCGCGGTTTGCTAAAACAGCTGTGTAATTGATACGACTAATAAAGCGAGGGGGTGATCGTTTTGGCTGGTTAATAAAACTTGTCAAGAGGGGGAAAACCGCAAAAAGGGGGTAAGTTGTTCAAACTATGGGAATAATAAATGGGAGAAATTTGGCGGGGTACCCCCCCTCAATTTGATATCCTAAACTTAAGAGTAGAAAAAACAGAAATTTGCGGGGCGCGGCAGAGATTCAGGGGCGCGGACAGGCATCGGCAATCACCGGCGTCCTGCATCGCGCCCCAATTGTTTGGGCCGGCATTCGGCAGCGCCCTGTTTGTTTGGGCCGGCGTCCTGCATCGCGCGCCGTTTGTTTACGGTCAAACGGGGCTGCCCACGCTAGAATTGAAGCCCCTAGCGCCAAACACCCTGATGGGACGCGGAAGACGTAAAATCGAACGGAGACAGGCGCGAAGGCGAATTGGCGGCACGAGAATTGCGCGAAGGGGACCGAAGATCGAGTTCGGGAGACCGGAACAGAGCATGGACATAACGTGGGTGACCGAACGAATTGCGCTGGGAGGCGGGATCTGGCACGGGCAGAACATGGAGGAATTGGCGAAGGCCGGCGTCACTCACATTCTGAACATGCAGATCGAGTTCGATGACCGACCGCTGGCGGAGCCATTCGGCATCGAGGTGCTGTGGAATCCGACCGACGACAACTTCCTGCCCAAGCCTCCGGAGCTTTTGAAGCGGGGGGTCGACTTTGCGCTGGAAGCGCTGGACGATCCGGGGGCGCGGCTTTATGTTCACTGCGCGGCGGGGGTGCATCGGGCTCCGATGATGACGCTGGCGGTGCTGTGCGCCATGGATTGGAAGATCGATCCGGCGATGCATTGGATTGAGAGCAAGCGGCCGGTGGTCGACTTTGCGGACGTGTATGTGGAGAGCGTGCGGCACTTTCTGGAAACGCGATTCGAAGAGGCGGAGCAGAGTTCAGAACGGGATGCTTGATCGAACCGGGGAGAAAGTTATTCCTCGGGGCTCCGATTCAGTGTCAAGAAGCGAAAACCACAGAGGTCACGGAGGATTGCGGGGCACTTGATCAGTCCCAACCTTGGAGTTCGCTCAAGGCAGACTCCAGGATGCACGGAGTACCGCAGAGGCTTAATCAGAGCTTCCAGTTGGTTGAACCGAAAATGCGAAACGGGCCGCTCGGCAGGGCGGCTTTCTTATTGGCTCGAATGCGAGCCGGTGCAGTGACGAGGAGAAGATAAGAGATGCGCAGAGCGTGTTTCAAGAATACGGTTCCGGCCGTAGGGCAGTTCTTTCAAAATCCGACATACTTGCGGGCTCTTCGGCTTATCGCAGCGCTGAAGCGCTGCGCCACCCCAAATCAGATTTGGGTGGTGCTGGTGGTGACGTTGATGATAGCGATGAACGTACCGGAAACGTTGCGCGCACAGGGGCCGGTGCTGACGACCGTCAGTGGGCCGGTGTATCGGGCGGACGGCACACCGGCGTCCGGTATGGCGTTGATCTCGTGGCCGTCGTTCCAGACGGGAGCGGGAGACACAGTAACTGCGGGCAATCAGAGCGTGACGATCGGCACGGGCGGGGCATTCACGACGCAGTTGGTTCCTAACGCGGGAGCGAGCCCGGCGGGGACGTTGTATGTCGTAGTGTTTCAACTGGACGACGGGACGGTGCGAACGGAGTACTGGTCGGTACCAACGACGTCTCCGGCGACGATCGCGGCGGTGCGGACGACTCCGGGGACGGGACTTGGGAACAGCGTGGTGACGCAGCAGTATGTCGACGAGGCGGTGGCAAACCGCGCGCTGGACTCGACGGTAGTGCATCTGGCAGGAAGCGAGACGATCACGGGCACAAAGCAATTTGGCGTGCCGCCGTCGCTACCGCAGCCGGTGGGAAGCAGCGATGCGGCGAACAAAGGCTATGTGGACGCAGCCGTTCAAAACGTGGGCACGGGGGCATACGTCATGAAGGCCGGGGATACGATGACCGGACCGTTGACGCTGCCGGGCGATCCGACGGCTCCGCAGCAAGCTGCAGATCGGCATTACGTGGACACCGGCCTATTGGCGAAAGCGGACCTTGTGAACGGAACGGTTCCAAGCGCTGAGCTGGGTACAGGAGTGGCGAGTGCCGCGACCTGCTTAACGGGGAACTCGACGTGGGGCGCGTGCGGCGGCGGGGCGCCAGCGGGAATTACGTATGCCACCACAGCACTGAGCTGGTCGCAGAATCTGACAACTGCGCTGACGGGTGGTTCGCCGGCCACGGTGACACTGACGCCTTGTCCGGCGGGGGTGGACACAACGAGCGGAGCCGGATACCAGGTGCTGCTCTCTGGAGGGGGAAACAGCGAGGCGGTCAATGTACTTACCGTATCCGGAGCGTGCACTTCGGGAGCGGCGTCGGGGACGATCAGCTTTACGCCTTACTACTCATACCCAGCGGGGTCGACAATCGGCTCGGCCTCGGCCGGGATTCAAGAAACAGTGAATGCGGCGTGCGGAGTGAACCCGACTAACTGGAAAAACAGCCAGTGTAATGTAACGATTCCGGCGAACGGACCTCACAGTACAGTCAACACATACAACATTGCGGGCACACTTTACTTTCATTCCAATCAATCTGTTCTAAGTGGGTATGGGACAACCCTCAGCTGCATCGGGAGAGGGCCTTGCCTGCAGATTGGCGACTTGACCGGGTCCAATGACTACGCAGGCAACACCGTGATGGGACTCAGCTTCCGTTCTCCGACGGATCTTTCCGGGAACCCGTCCTTTGCCGGAGTGGCCATCAAGCAAACCCAAAAGGCCTCTCAAGTAGTGACGATCACAACCGCGAGCCCACACGGATTCCGAGCAGGGGACATGGTTACGATCATGTTTACGGATAACCCGGCCTATTGGGGGGACGCGAGCATCACGGCAGTTCCGAATTCCACGACTTTCCAGTATGCACACTCTGGGACCGATATCGCGGCCCAGACGACGCCTGGATCGGTGGCATTGGCCTATGAGGCGGTGCTCGACAATGGACTGGGAACGCACCTGAACGACATCAATTACGACAAGGTGGGAGAGGCCGGTTCATTCAACAACTTCTTCGACATGTGGGACGACGAAAACGCGCTCATCGAACATTTCAACGCTTCGACCAATTTGACGGGAAACGCGAATTGGACAGGCTCGTTTGTATTCTCGGCTGGGAACCAGGGATCATTGAACCAAATTGCTCCCGTCATCACGCTGCGCGATTCGACGATTACGGCGATCAACCCGGGGGTGACGGTTTATAACTCGAACGGAATTTACATCGAGAACACAATTCTGCAATCGAGCGGGCCCTGGCAGGTGTACTCTTCGAATACCACGGGGAACTATCAGGGCGCATATCTAAAGAACATTTATTCGGAAAGCAGCACCGGGGCGAACCCCTTGTCTCCACCGCGCTCTCCGTTTGCAGGGACGGGCATTGCAGGCCTGATTGCGGGAAGTTCCTCGGGTGCGGCGACTTTCTTCATTAAGGGTTCCGGCGGTACTGAGGGCATGCCCGCTGGCGGAGGCAGCGGCTCTATTGCCTATTCCTATTTTGTAGTGGCCAAAGATGTAAGTGCCGGAAGTCAAACCTCGCCGATGCAGGTATTGAACTATGGTTCGACCGGCAGCGATACGATCCCGGTGCGGTGGCCGCGTGTAGCGAACGGGACAGACGTTATTACGTATGACATACTGCGCACGACGTCGCCCATTGGCGTGAATTCCGTGTTCCCATACTTTGGCGGCTGTGGCGGGGGCTCCACGACCGCATGTGGTTCTATCGCGACTAATATTCCACAGTGTTCCGGTCTGGTATGCACTTACAACGACAGCGGAGCTGCGATCACGGCTAACTATACGATCCTACAGGGATCCTACTCTGGCAGTCTAGTTTTCTGGCCGGGATCGATTGTGACCGTCAACAAAAGCGTCTTCGTGGATGCAGAGGAAAATGGCGCGGTGGGAGTTGGGCTATCGAACAATCCGCTGGAGATTGCCGACGAATGCACGATTTATGGCGCGACGTCGCCGGGCGGTTATACGACCTGCTATGGAAGCATCACTTCCCCGAACAATGGCGTGCCGAGCCAAACGGCGACGCTGATGACAGACGGAGCGGCCGCGGGGGGCGGGCAAAGTTTGACGAAGGGGCGCCTGAACTTTTCAACGTCTCCCTACGCAAATGTGCAGCCGCATCACATTATCACGTTGATCGATTCACAGCCGGCGCTGACGCGAGCGACGTGGGGATATCGCCCGGCGGCAAACGCGAACGACACGTGGATTGGAACGGACGTGCCCAGCGGGGCGGTCGGCTTGAGTCAAGGGCAGTTGGCATTTGGGGCTCCGGTATCGATCACGAACTATATAGCGGCGACCGGCGACGGAGTGCACCAGAACTGGCTGGAGCGGCTTAGCAGCGCGCTGAAGGAGTTCAATGTCCCGGCTAAGTTCGACCAGAGCGTGACCCTTACTGGGCTCAGCGACGGATGTTTGAACGTGGCATCGGGAGTGATTGGTTCAACGGGCAGCCCTTGTGGGGCGGGATCGGGTGGAGGGACCGTTAGTTCGGTCTTTGGCCGCACGGGGGTGGTAACGGCGCAGACAGGGGACTATGGCGTTAGCCAGGTAACGGGGGCGGCGGCGGATGCGGCGGTGGTTCATAACACGGGGAATGAGTCGATTAGTGGGACGAAGACATTTAGCGGTACGGTTGCAGTAAGTGGTAACTTAGTGCTGCCACAAGGGAGCGGATATGTTCCGGCGGTTGGTGGTATTGGTGTGGACACCGCGGCTGGGATACCAGTCATGAACATTGGCGGCACGACTCACCAAGTGGCACTCACGAGTTCTAATATCAGCGGACAGGCAGGGACGGCTGTGGCGCTGGCGCAGACGCCGACACAATGCAGTGGATCGTTTGCTACAGGAATCCAGGCGAACGGAAACGCCAATTGCTCGACACCGGATGTAATTCAGATGGCAGAGACCGCGGCTCCGGCGGGGATCGCCAATTGGGGACAGTTCTGGTTCGATAGTACGGCTCACGTCGCGAAGTATATCGACAATAATGGTTCTGCGGTGACGCTGGGTAACGGGCAGCCGAACCTGTTCACGCAGGACTCGACGGGCAGCGATCCGGCGGATACGCTCGAGGAAATGAATGGCGGGAACTCGCAGGCGTTCCGGATCTACCACTCCTACACGAACTCGACGAATTACAGCCGCTTGCAGTTTACATGGGACAGTTCGCAGGCGGCGTGGCAAATCGGAAGCACGTTTGGCTCGGGGGGCGGCGCGCCTGGAGGAGTGGAGATCGCTACGGGTGCGATTCCGACCCCGCGCTGGACGTTTGGGGCGAGTACGCCGTATGCGTTTTATCCTAACGCGGATAATAGTTATACGATTGGAACTCCCAATTACTCACCGGAGATGATTTATAGCCATCAGTTTTGTATTGGGACGAGTTGTATCAGCTCGTGGCCGGGCGGCGGGGCGGTTTCTTCCGTATTTGGACGCACGGGAGCGGTAAGTGCGCAGAGTGGGGATTATTCGGTTGCTCAGGTAAGTGGGGCGGCGCCGCTCGCGTCTCCTACTTTTAGCGGCGTAGTAACACATCCGGATGGAACAATGGTGAGTGCGTCGGGGTGGGCGGGCAGTCCTACGTTTTTGAATAATGTCACGATTAGTGGAAATTTGAATGTGGCGGGGAACATTAATCAGACAAGTAACAGCCCGACGATGTGGTCGGGGAAGGAATGGACGAGCACTACGGCTAGCGTGCCGTCGGGAATGGATTACTCGCTGGGAGTTGGGTCGGATGGGGCGTTTCATTGCCAACTGGCTAGCGGGGCGTCGTGCATGGCAGCGGGCGGCTTGGTAACTAGCGTGTTTGGGCGGACGGGCGCGGTGACGGCGCAGAGTGGGGACTATACGGCGGCGCAGGTTGGGCTGGGCAATGTGAGTAACAATGCGCAGACGTTGGCGGCAGTGGTGCCGAACACGGCTCCGGCAGCGGGACAGGTTCTAGTGGGCAACGCGGGCGGGACGGCATATGCGCCGCAAAGCTTGAGCGGGGACTGCTCGCTGAGCGGTATGGGAGCGATTAGTTGTTCGGGAACGAATGGGATGGCGTTTGCGACTTCGGCGACGACTAATACGACTAATGCCAGCAATATTACGTCGGGGACCTTGCCACATGGACGGCTTCCGGCACTGGTTAGCGGAGATATTCCTAACAACGCGGCTAATACTACGGGGACGGCGGCTGGGTTGAGTGGGACGCCGGCGCTGCCTAATGGGACTCAGGCTGCTACGCAGAGCGCGGGGGATAACTCGCAGAAGGTGGCGACGACGGCGTACGTGAATGCCAGCATTCTGGCTCCGAGCCAATTTGTTGCGTTCCCGGGATACAACACGAGCAACGGGGCGGTGTTTCCCACGTCTGGGAGTGCGGCGGCCATGTGGCAGTTCGTGGTTCCTTTTGCGATGACGACCGCAAAGGTCGCTTATAAGACCGGGACTACGGCGGACAATACTGCGAACACTTATGAGGTCGGTGTGTATAACTCGGCGGGTACGCTGGTGCTGTCGTACCAGGCGGCGGGGACGTCTTTTGCGCCTACGGCTTCGACTATTTACCGGCAAAGCTGGTCGCAGGGATCGACGACTCTGGCGCCGGGGAAGTATTACCTGGCGCTTAGCAGTTCGTGCACGGCGTCTTGTGCGACTTTCTACTGGAGCGGGGGCACGACCACTACTTACTATTCGAACACAGCGGCATCATCGGTTGCGGCTAGCGGGACGTTGAATTCAACGATTACGGCTCCGGGGTCGGGTTATGAAAGTTTTACGGCGGGGCCGCTGTCGGTGATCCTGGAGTAGACAACATTGCCTAGTCGGCTACAGACAAAGCTGTTTCTGGGCAAAGACCGGCCCCTCAGCGGCTAAAGCCGCGATAAGACAATGTAGTTATCGCAGCGCTGAAGCGCTGCGCCACCCAAAATCGATAAGGTACCCACGGCTTACGCCGTGGGCTGCATTCTTACGCCGCTGCGCGGCTAACAATCTCCGGTCCGGGCAATAAAGACTGACATGATTAAACATATTGTTTTTTTACTCCTTTGGGGAGTGGGGCAGGCGTGTGCCTCGAATTATTACGTGGACTGCAACTTTGGGTCGAATGGGAATTCGGGGGCTCAGGGGCAGGCTTGGCGGACGCCGTTGAAGGTGGCGTTGCACTCGGGGAATCCTGGGTTTGTTCCGGGCGACGCTATTTATTTCAAGCGCGGGTGCACCTGGCATGAGGGGTTCACGCTGATTTCTTCGGGGCAGAGCGGGAACCCGATTACTGTGGACAGCTTTAACTCGGATGGGTTGGGTTCGGGGCCTACGAATTCGGGGCAGCCGCCTCATTTTACGGGGTATTTGCCGATTGGCGATGCTTACTGGTCGGTGTATTCGGGGAATGTTTGGGTTAGCAAGCCGCTGTTTGACAACGATGGCACGGGAGGGGACAACTGCCCGAATGATGGGGGCAACTGCGTGCCTTGCCCTACCAATGGGATTAAGTACAGCTGCCTTTCGCAGCCGCTGGCTGGAGTCGGGTTTGTGCGGTTTGGGACGGTTTGGGGGAACGAGGCTGCTTCGGCGAGCGGGATTGCTAAGGATCGGGATTGGTTTTTCGATCCTACTACGCAACTGCTTTATGTGAACTGTAGCGGGTGCGGGGGTGCGGTGAAGCCTCCGGATTTTTATGGGCAAGTAGTGCCGATTGTTTCGCCGACCACCATGTTGAACCTGAACGGGGTGCAGTACATTGTGGCGCAGCACTTGCTGCTCGACTGGTTTGCGGGATATGGAGTGCAAGTGCAGGGGGCTAGCGACCATTTGTGGCTGGCGAACATGGCGGCGAACAGCGAGGTGGAAAACGGGGCGGTGCCGCTCGGGTTCTATGTGCAGCCAAGCGGAACGCCGGTGGACATTCATTTATATAACACCGACGCAAACATGAATTACACGGGATACGAGTTTGACCAATGCACGAATGGGGGCTGCGCGTTTGAGATCAAGAATTGCCGGGCTTATGGGAACCGGGCTTACGGAATTGTCGACAATACGGGTGGGTCGGTGAGTTATGACTACTGCCAGCCGGGACGAATGCGGATTGCCGAAGATCGCATTACGGCGTTGGAGCGCAACGACATCAAGCGGAATGTATACGACCGGATCGTGACGGCGGTCATCGCGTTTGTGGTGAGCGCACTCATCACACTGCACGATCATTTCCTGCCGAAGTAACGCGACTAATCGCATAAGGAGAGCTGTTATGGATGTGACGCAGAAGCCGTTGCGTGCAATGGGGCTCGTGCCTGGGGTGGTCAACAGCATCGAGGGGCTGTTTGGGCGGCACAGCGGGCGGGAGAAGAAGGAGTCGGCGATGGCGTTTGTACTGGCTGCGCTTCATTTCCAGGAATCGATCGAAAGCGGTGAAGTTGTGGATGGAGAGCGATTCAAGGAAGGGCTGTCGAAGATGATCGACGGGGCGGTGGAGTGCCTGAACGCGTCGCAGTGGACACGGTAGGGCGGCGCGGCGACGTGGAGTTTTGCGCCGGACCGCGAGCCGAGGGCGGGGCACTCCCTTGGCAGGCTCAGGGCAGGCGCTCGGCACCGCCGGCGGGGTGCCGGCGCTACGTCCGAGCGGATTCACTTGATTCGAGGAGACAGGGTGGGGACTAATTATGACTAAGTTACAACAATATGGGCCTTTGGTGTGCACGTTGGCCGGGACGATTGGGGCAGCGATTTTTACGCCGGCGTTCATTGCGGCGCATCCGGTGGCATTCGCGTGGGTTAATGCGGCAGCGCAGCTACTGCACGCCGTCCTGCCATCCATCTTCGAAGCGAAGGCGAGTTGAGTATGCAAAGACTGACAATTGTACTGCTGGCGGCAGGATTGATGGCGATGCTGGGGTGTTCTCCGATTGAAAATCGGGCGCGAGACACAGCAGCGGCGCTTTCCGGATCTATTATTGCGGCGCAAACCAAGTATCAGGCGAGCTGCGCGGCGAATGCAAATCAAGAAGTTTGCCAACTTATTAACCGGGGAGTGTCGGGAGAGAACGCGTTGATTACCGCGGTTGAGACTTATTGCGGGTGGATGCCTACGCTGGCGCCTCCGGATGCGACGGCGACGTGCGTACCGGTGAAATCGATGCAGGCAGGGCTGCAGGCTGCGATCACGAATGCAGCGGCACTGACGCTGGAAATTAAAGGAGCAATCTAATGGGCGCGGCAACTTTGGTTAGTCTGGTTCTTACACTGCTTCAGTCGATTCTTGCCTCGGCGAAGGTTGGCGGAGTGGCTCCCAACATCATCGCTAATATCGAAGCGGCGGTTGCGAGTTTGTTGGCGGTACAGGGGACACCGGTTACGTTTGCGCAGTTAGAGGGCTTACGGGTGACGACGAAGTGGTGAAGACTTGTGGGGGAGCAAATGTTGGGGCGGGTATGACGCACTCTTGTAGCAGTAGAGGACGGCGGCCCGGAGGGCCGGAATTTTCTTGTCCTGGAGGGCAGATTTTGGTGTAGAACTGCCATGTTGGTTACCAAAGGCATCTTCTAATCCGGTCGGATGGAGTCCAAGATGCGGGAAGGCGAGACTTGCGAAGGACAGCGGAATTAGCAGGGGAAAGTTTACGAGAGATTGGAGTGCTGCTTGTCGTATTCGTTCCCTTGGACGCGGTTTTTTATCAGGGCGAGCTGACGCTTCGGACGCGACTCATCTTGGGCGTCACGGCGCTGGCTGGATTGGCAATCGTGGCCGCCGGGATCTGGCTGGAAAGGGGAAGCGAATAGACTATGGGCTACGTCATCCCGTTCGCGATGTTTGGATTTGCCGTGGGAGCGATCTTTTTCTGGGGCTTACGCGATAAGCGCAAAAGCAGGGCCGCCCAGGAAGGGACGGACTCGGCGCACCCTAAGAAGGCAGCATAGCGAAGCGAGTGCTTAGGGTTCGCCCTAAGACGCTAGGCTGCCGAGTTCCGCAACTCTTTAGTTCCCGCAGTTGTTCGGATGCGTGCCGTCCTGGCCCGCATCCGGGCTCTCTTTTAATGAACAAGGCATCGACGTGAGCGGGCGAGGGCGCCACACTAAGTTGCCACTATCCTACTTCTTCGCTCCAGTTTTCTAACGACTTTTTTACGAGGGCCATGAACTGGTCGGCTACGGCGCCGTCCACCAGGCGATGATCGTAACCTAGAGTTAGGTGGACTACGGAACGGATGGCGATGGAATCAGTGCCGTCATTGTCGGTTATCACCATGGGCTGCTTGGTGATTCCGCCTACTCCCATGATGGCGACGTTGGGCTGGTTGATGATGGGAAGGCCGAAGACGGCGCCGAACTGGCCGGGATTAGTAATGGTGAAGGTTGCGCCTTCGACATCGGCGGGCGTGAGCTTCTTGGAGCGGGCGCGCTCGCCGAGATCGGTGATGCCGCGCTGGAGGCCGAGGAAGTTGAGCTCGTCGGCATTTTTGAGGACGGGGACGATGAGGCCCCAATCGAGCGCGACGGCGATGCCGGCGTTGACGTGCTTGTGATAGCGAATGCTGTCGCCTTCGAGGGACGCGTTGGCGATGGGGAATTGCTGGAGGGCGATGATGGCGGCGCGCACGAAAAAGGGCATGAAGGTGAGGCGCGCACCATAGCGCTCCTCGAAGCCGTTCTTGAGTTTGTTGCGCAGATTGACGATGCGCGTCAAATCGACTTCGAACATGCAGTGGACGTGGGCGCTGGTGCGGCGCGACTCGATCATGCGCTGGGCAATGATCTTGCGCATTTGCGACATGGGGACGAGATCCTCCACCCCAGCCGGCGAAACCCGCGCCGCCTGGGGGCCCCGGCCGCCAGGGATAACGGCCGGTGCGGGCGAAGGAGCGGAGGTGCGGCGTTCGACGACGTCGAGGACATCCTGCTTGGTAACGCGACCGCCGGTGCCGGTGCCTTGAATCTTTGCGAGATCGACGTTGTGCTCTCGGGCTAACTTGCGGACGAGCGGGGAGGAACGGACATCGGAGTCTTCTTCTTCCTCGTGAGCGGCAGCGGAGTGAGCTTGTGGAGGCGCGGCCGGAGACGCGGGCGAGGGCCCCTTCGACTCACGCTCAGGGCTGGTCCGCGCCACACTCGGGGTGGGCGGGGCGGCGGCTTTTGCGGGCGCGGGAGCTGAGGCCGAAGCGCCGTTGCCTTCGCCGATCACGCCCACGACGGTGTTTACCTGGACGGTGTTGCCTTCGGAGACTTTGATTTCCTGAAGGACGCCAGTGGCGGGAGCTGGGATTTCGGCATCGACTTTGTCGGTTGAAATTTCAAAGAGCGGCTCGTCGCGCTGGACCTTGTCACCGGGCTTCTTGAGCCACTTGGTGATGGTTCCTTCGAAAATGGATTCGCCCATCTGGGGCATGACTACATCAGTCGGCATAGTTCCCTTTCCATGAGACCCGCGGGGATGCAGCGGGAAAAGAGCAAGAAGACATTATAGCGAAGGCGGGTGGGGATAACGGATCGCGGGGGAGTTTGCAATACCTCCGCGACGTCAGGGCTGAACAGGCTCAGAAAATGTCGTTTCTAAACAAGAGCCGTTACCTCTGCGGCTCAGAGCCGCGTTCAAAACAATGCTGTTGCCGCAGCGCTGAAGCGTTGCGCCACCCAAAATCAATCAGCGCCATTAAATCGATGTCATTAAGCGGTGCCATTCAATGAAGAATCTATATGCAATTCTGTTGTTGGTGGGGACATGCTGCGCCCAGTCCACGGGGAGTGGCAGTAGCGTAATTTTCGGAGATTTCATCGATGGCATAAGCGGGGCGCAGGCAGAAGACATTCCTTTGCCGAACTTTGCCGCAGTGGATGGATCGCCGCTACAGCTCCCGATCGGTGTAAATCCACTGGCCTATCTGAGTGTGGGCGCCCCAACGCACACCGTCTACATTGGAGACACGGCGCATGGGTGCCCGAAGGCCCCGGGGTCCGCTGGGAGTACGTCGCAGAGTTACTGCACTTATGCGTCGCAAAATTCCGGCGGGGCGTTTGACGATTTTACGGCGCTGAATGCGGTTACGTCGGCATGGGATGGGACTTACTGGGATGTGTGGGTGACGCACGGCTCGCGCTTTGACAGTTCTGCGGCGTGGATATGGCCTTACGTGGGGGCAACCGGGTGGCTGGTGTTTCACTCCGATTGTACGCAGGCTTCGCCTTGCACGGGAACCAACGATCTTGGATACAACCCGCGCGGCCGGCAGGTGTGCTCGCACGGTTCAATGGATCAACTTACGAATCCTGCGCTGCCAAACATGGGCTGGCGGAATCACGGCTGCATGGGGTCTGTGCTCGGCTTCCCTTCCTCGTCGGCCTCGGTTCCGGTGACGGCGGCAGCTTATTCGCTTACGAATCAGACCGGGTATGACGATCTGGCAAACATGTGGACGGTGTCCTCTTCCAGCAACGGCGTAGTTAACGGAAGTTTCTGCTCGGGCGCTCCGGTATCTTCCAGCCTTCTATCGCTGTACTGCTCGACTTCTGGCGGTCCTTCGCTCGGTTCGGTGATTCAGATGGGATGGGCGGCGGTCGACAGTCCCACCTCAACCGCCTGCTACGGAGCACCCTGCCCGGTCGATGGCATCAATCATATCGGCATCCAGGATGCCGCTATTGTGGCCGACGCTACCGGCAACAATATCTATCCCGTGGGAGTGAAGTCTACAGAGTGGGTAGTGAATCCAGCGCCGAATGCCCCTCCTTTTATCAACGCCTTCGCCGCGGCCGCGCCACACGATATTTTCTTCGACGAAGACCTGTTTCAGTCGGACGCCGACGACAATGGCTTTGGAGCCAACTCAATTGCCAGCGAGATTACTGCGGGCTGCGCCCGTTGCTCTTTCAATCATAACTACTTCGACGGTATCAAGCGCGACGCCGGCGAGGGGCACGTAATCAGCCTTGCGCCCCCAGGACCGTATCAGGTTGTAGATAACTGGGTGGAAGGAAACACTGTCGGCTTGTGGACGGGCGGCTCCACTCCGCCATACTTCGACACAAACGGCAATCCCATCCTCACTCAGAATGTGGAACGTGCCCGCAACCGACTGACCTATAATCCGCGCTGGCTCAACGATACAGCAATAGGTGGTGCGAATGTTGCTTCCTGGACTTGCTCTGGAACAGGGCCGTTGGTCGTCACAACCAAGAGCACCGTACCTATAGGAGAAACGAGCGGCGGAATTTACTACCCAACAATATGGGTCCAACTGCCGAATGAATCTGGCACTACCGCTCAAAACTCAGGCGTTCTAGCTAACTGGTACACGGCCGACAGCTTTACGGCCTGTTCGGGGAGCTGCACGATAACTATTCCCACGATTACGCTGGCAAGCGGCTACAGCGGTTGTGCCAGTGGCGGTGGCGCGGTGACGGATTCTATTTCGGATTGGGGTGGCGTAGCTGGTTTTCGTTATGGGGTTAGTACGGGTACGGCGAGCGTCCTGAATGCTATTAATTGCGGCCCCTCTAGTCCGTGCAATCCGCTGTTCCACATGTCGCCGCAGTACAAGAACCGCTCCGAATTCAAGGAAGCACAGGCCGTTTGGATTGACGGGGAACTCTGGGAAACCTCGGGCATCGGGGCACAGGAAGGCCAACTTTTAAGTATGAGTGTTCGGGCCTGTTCCGGTAACTCGAAGTGCCAGAACGGACAGACGCAGGACATCAACAATTTCGCCATTACTAACTCTATTGGGAGGCACGCAGTTGCAGGAATGTTCCGTGACGCCCGCAGCGAGGGCGGGGGAATTTCCTGCTGGGGAGACACAAGCACGTGCAAATCGAGCAATGGCAGCCTGCAAAATCTTAGTGCAGTGGCGTGCGACGGCGGAGCAAATAATGTCGTTGATTTCACGTATGCAACGGCACCAAATATCCTCAACGCTCCTGGCGCGTCCGGGTCCTGCACGACGGGAGGAACGATTACCTGCACAGTGAGCGGCACACCAACGATGACGGGCACCGACGTGTACGTGTACAACGTTGGGTCCGATCTTGCTCCACTGCTGCCGAATGGCTGGTATCAGACGCTGAACATCGCTTACGGAAAAACGATCCCCATAATCATACCGGCTGCCAATGGCACTTGCACGGCCGGGAACGCATATTCGACACAGGCCACGCTCTTGGGCACCAGCGGCGGTAACGGCGAGGGAGTCTCTTTCGGGATGCACCACGGCGTTACGCAAAACAACCTGCTCTACGATATAGGCAACCACAATCTTTATGGCGGATCGGGAGCAGACGTGGCGTCGTTTACGTCAAGCAGCGGCGGAAACGCTTTCGCTGTGAACGTCACCATGGGGCCTGCGGCGGGGACGCACTGCACGAGCGCCGGACAGGCCGCGGGAAGCATCGGCGCGGTCGCGTGCGCCTATGTTACGGCGATTACTGCTTGCCCAGCCGCCACCTATCCCCCAAATGGACAAGACTGCCCGCTGCTCCTACAGGCTGAAAAGGGAGATTTGATGCAGGTTGAATGCCCAGCAAACACGGGATTCGACACTAACGCGCCCGTGCTGCAGAACTCAGGAGGAACAGGCGGGGGAGCGCCGTCCGGCGTCGGTACGCCAATTATCGACCTTGATCTCGCCGGGCAGCAATGGTTCACCTACGTACCGACCGGAGCAACGTGCACTGGCTCCTGCCCTGGCTACACACCTGACCCGACAACTGGGGCAGGCAATCCGCCGGCTGCCGGTCACGCGGCGACGTGCCCGCTGGAGCCTCCGCAGCCCGGCGCGTTCTCGCCGCTTTCGACCGATGTAGGTTCCTCTGGCGTCTACAACCACCAAAGCTACCCTAAGACGCAGTGGTTCGCCCATAACACGGCGGTGGGGATCAATGGCATGCGGGTGTACGGCGGCTCCTACGAGACAGATATTACGTGGGAGAACAATCTGTTCGGAGTACCCGGGCCTAACGACGTCCTGCCGACGAACGCGGGGCTAGGGACGACTCAATACTGCGTTGCCTCCGGGGGTACGGCAGGCTGTGGGTTTACCTTTCCCGGCAGCGATGCTTTTTCGGGCGCTTCGACTTCGCCGTGCCCAAACTTGCAGACGAATGCGACCGGCATAACCAACATGGGTGACCCTGCTACGCTCACGTTCTTTGGAAACGCTTTAGCGGGAGGTAACTTGGTCAACTACCCGATGTGGCAGAGTGATTCCTCGACCTGCACCGGCTCAAGCTATGTGGCGAACGGGAACAGCACACCAACGAACACAGCCACACCGGGTGCCGGCGTGACCTGCAACGGCGGCCTGGCCTGTTCGCAGACGAACTACCTGCCCGATTCGATAGGCTTCCTTGGCTCGATGGGCACGACGGCCTTTCCACTGAATTTGAGCGACTGGCGACAATACGGACTTGATCCATCGTCTCCCTATAAGGCTGGGGGAATCTACCGGGCGGGCGACGGCTTGGACAACGGCATCATTCCGGGCTACATCGCCAATGCTTTTGCGCGGACGATCCGGCCGTGTCCTCTCGCTTCCGGATGTCCGACTTACTATCACGATGGGCCGCAATACGAGTGGCTGACGTGGACGTGTACGGGGACATGCAGCAGCTTCAATGTCTACGAGGACGGAACGCTGGTGCTGACCACCGCGAATCTGTATGCGCAGGTTTATGGGTTGGCGGTGAATTCGTCGCACACGTGGAACGTGACGAGCGCGAGCGGAAGCGTTTCGGGACTTACCAGCCAAATGTACTGAGAGCCATCGCTGGGAAAAAGCCGTGACCCTGAGGGGCGAACAGTTCGCTGGAGAAGCGGCCAGCCCCTAAAAGGGGCAGTTGATTCCTAAAGCTTGCGGTATCGCTAAAGCGATACCGTCGTATGAATCCGATTTTTTCAGTAAAACCGCACAGCCGCTCATCAAAACACCGCGGTTTCCCGCAGCGATGCGCTGAGCCGCCCAAAATCAAGAGGAGCATCGACTTTCCCGAGGCTTGTGAAGCCGTGCCCTACCCACATCTATTTGTAAAGCGAGTCCCAGGAAGGAAGATCCGTTGTGAACTTTGATCATCCAAATGTGCACCGGGAATTTGTGGAATATTCCGAAACGCAGAAGCTGCACATCGTGGGCGTTTATTCCAACCCATTTCGGTGGCAGCGGCGGCGGGAGAGCTTCAAGGACTTTCGCTATCACATGGAGCACAGTCCGAACGTAGTGCTGCATGTGGTAGAGCTGGCGTTCGGCGAGCGGCCGTGGGAAGTTACAACGGCGGACAATCCGCTCGACTTACAGTTACGGACGGACTGCGTGCTTTGGCACAAAGAGGTGCTGATCAACCGCGGCGTGGCGGAGTTTCCGGCTAACTGGCAGTACGGCGGCTATGTGGATGGCGACTTTCATTTCACGCGCCACGATTGGGCGCTGGAAGCGATTCACATGTTGCAGCACCACAGCTATGTTCAGCTCTTCAGCAGCTACGCGGACTTGACGGGAGAAACGGCGACGAGCGCGACGGGGCATCGTCCTTACCGCATGAGCGCATCATTTACCTGGAACTATCAGCACCCCAAGGAGTTTGTTCAGAGCCGCATGCGGAGCCTGGCGACGAAACAGGATTCCTATGTTCAGGCCGAACCTTTGCGGGCGGCGACGACGAGCGCATTTCCGTTCGGACTTGCGCCGGGGGCGACCGGGGGCGCATGGAGCTGGCGGCGCGACGCGTTTGAGGCGACGGGTGGGCTACTGGACACTTGCATCCTGGGCAGCGGGGACTGGCACATGGCGTTTGGATTGGTGCAGGCGACCAACGTTGCGGCCGAAATGAAGCGCTGCACTTCGGGGTACATCAAGTCCGTTCTCGCATGGCAGGAACGGGCTAAGAAGCTGCAGGCGATCGAGGGGCGCTCTCCGATCGGGTGCATCGACAACTTTGCGACGCACGCTTTTCATGGGAATAAGGGGGCGCGGGCGTACGGCGAGCGCTGGACGGTGCTACAGAAACATGACTTTGATCCGGCGACGGATTTGATGCGCGACTACCAGGGAATTTGGCGGTGGGCCGGAAACAAGCCGAGGCTGCGCGATGACGTGATGAGTTACTTTTTGGCGCGATCGGAGGATGGGCCGTTGTTGCTGGGGGATGCGCCGCTGTAGAGGTGCTGAAAACGACCCTCGGGGGCTAAAGCCCCCTCATTGTGCGCCACCTACGCGGCCCTGGAGGGCCGCTCTTCCACGAACTACGAGTAAGGCGTACTGCAAAAGAAAAAGCCGCAGTTCGCTGCGGCTGTTTCTTCACTTTTCGCTCTTGCGTCCGGTTGGGCAACTACGCAAGAGCCGACGATTTAGTGTTTGTCTTTGTAGATCGACTTGCTGATGCGGTTCTGCTGGCGGTTGATGCCTTTTTGCTCGGCCTTGGTGAGATGACCGTTGTGCGCCGCCATATCTTTCTGTTCGCGATTCTGGACGCTCGCCTCACGCTTTTCGAGGTTGGAGGTCTGTTGCGCGCTCAGCTTGCCGGTCTTCACGCCATTGGCGATGCGCTGCTGCTGGTTTTCTTCGCGCTGATTGACTTCGTTCACGCGCGGATGGCCGGGATCGACGACACCAGGGCCAGCTCCGGAAGTAGTGGTTGAGGTTTGAGCAGAGGCGGAACCGGCAAGCAGTAAGCCACCAACTGCCAGGACTAAGAGCGAAGTCGTGAATGTATTTTTCATGTACGTGGAAACCCTCAGGGGGAAGATTAGTTGCGATCGGCTACAGGGGCTACATAACGAAAGGACTAGGCCAGCGGGCGCCGCACCACAGCAAAGCGTCGCCTCTTATCTAAGTTCTAAGTTCGGCTCGCCGGCTCATATGTTACTCAAGTAACATCGGGGTGGTATCCCCTTCTATACACTCTTCATGATTTTCTTCCACGAAACGAGACTTGCTCATTGCGATGGTGGCGGCTGCGGTCTTTAGGCTATTGCGGGCTTTCGTTGCCCGTCTCGTTCCCAATGAGATTGAGACAGCGGGGAACGGCTGAAGGTGAGCAAGGTCCGACCGGAAATGGCGGGGGCGGGGCGGCGGCAAGTGAGGCCCTGGTGTGTGGCACTGTTGCAAAAATGAGACACCGCAGATTTTGCGCGACAGAGGCGGAATAAGGAAAAAATGTCGCTGGCGGTTTTTTCGTTAAGAACGCGGCTGGAAGGTGGCGTAGACTGGGACAATTTCCGTTTCGGGATAGGGTTCCGGTTGGATTCCCGATCTGGTCTGGCAAGCTGTTGAGAGAACGCTATTTAGGATGGCACACCGTTTACGTACTCCTTTTGTAACTTGGAGTTAGGGGTGGTTCCGGCCTATTGTGGTGGGGACCTGGAATCGGCGGGATTCGGCCCCTGGCGTGCATCGGGCTATCAGTTACGGTGAAAACCCAAAAACCGCGGGTGTACAGGGGCGTCTCGGGGAAGCCCGAGGGGTGAACGTAACTTCATAGTCGGAACCGGGTTTCTTTTGAGAAGAGCATGACGAGATTGGGCAAATTCTGGTTGCGGGTTGGGGTGGCGGTGATTGGCCTGGCGGCCGCGGGTGCGGCGCAGAGCGTGCAGTACGGGCTCGCGGCCTCTGCGGTTGCGGTGGGCGTGGGCGACGGTTCGCTCTCGGCCGTTGACAGCGATGCGAGCGAGCCAATTTTGACCATCCGCAAGCGCGTGGACGAAGTCAACGTGCTTTTTATTGCCACCGACCGGCACGGGAAGTTCGTGCGCAACTTGAATCAGAGTGATTTCTCCTTCTTCGACGATCACAAACCGGTGGAATCGATTCTTAACTTCCGGCGGGAGACAGACCTTCCCATCGAACTGGGGCTGCTGATGGACGTGAGCGGGTCGGTCGAGGGGCGCTTTGCGTTCGAAAAGCAAGCCGCCACCGGATTTCTGCAGCACATTATTCGCCCCGGGTATGACAAGGCGTTTGTGGTGGGCTTCAACAAGGAGAGCCACCTGGCGCAGGATTTCACAGACAACGTGCCGGCGCTTGCCGCGGGCGTGCAGCGGTTGAGGAACGGCGGCGGCACGGCGCTCTACGATGCGATTTATAAGGCCTGCAAAGAGAAGCTCGCGCGCGAGCACTCCGACCATCCCATACGCAAGGCCATTATCGTGGTGAGCGACGGCGAGGACAATCAGAGCGAGGTGACGCGGGCGCAGGCGATCGAAATGGCGCAGCGGGCCGAAGTGCTGATTTATGCCATCTCGACGGATGACAGCGGCCTGATTTTGCGCGGAGACAAGGTGCTGGAAGATCTCGCGTCCGCGACCGGCGGGCGAGCTTTTTTCCCCTACAAGATGAAGGACATCACGCACTCGTTCGCCGCAATTGAAGACGAGCTGCGCAGCCAGTACGCGGTCTCGTACAAGCCCTCCGATTTCAATGCTGATGGACGGTTCCGGGCAATCGAGATCACGACGCTGAAAAAAGACCTGCAAGTGCGTGCCCGTCGCGGGTATTACGCGCCGCGGCAGTAGACAGCCCTACAAGACCTGGCGTGTCCGCGGATTTGCGCGAGGGCGGCTGCACTTAACCCAGGTTAGCGCCCAACAACCGGGGCGCGAACCCTTCGACAAGCTCAGGGCAGGATCTAGGGCACCTTGCACTTTGGGAATTCCCGGAATGTCACGCGGAAGCGCTATCGCACTGCGTGGTTTCTCTCGAGACAGTTCTGAACGGGCTGAACCTAAGCGCTCTGCCAGCAGGCTTATTTCTTTACTGCGTGCTTTTGCAAGACTTTTCGGTTGCGCGCCAGCCAAACAAGAGCATTCCTTTGCCTCAATCGCAGTTCAGACTCCACTTCATTGGGGCGATCCCGGTAATAATCCCGTATGCAGCTTTCGCAAGCGACCCAATCTCTGAACTCGAACATTTGGGATTCACTCAGTTCCGTGCGGCAATAGCAGCAAAGGAGCGTCAGGCCGCCGGTTCCGGGCACGGGGGAATGGGGAGAAGATGGGGGGAGGATTCGTACAGAAGTGTCCATGCTTACTTGGGCCCTTAGCTTATTTTGACGCCGTACAGGCGCGATAAACCTACCGCCCCAACCCGGGGGAACTCTGTGATCCTCGTCACAATGGCTCGTGACTGGAAGTCTCAGGGCGTTGCTTGGCCGTCCTGCGCGAATCGTGGCTCTCCCCACTCCGATGCGGATGAGCCTGACGAAGGCCATTTCTACCGGGCCGCTTGCGTTACGGGTGTACAATGGCCGCCGTTCCGAAGTCAATCCGTTTTGAAGTCGCAAAGGAGACTCTCTATGAAACGAATGACGGGGCTCGTTTTAGGGACATGTTTGATCGCAGGCTGCATGGGGGCGGTGGCGCAGAACTCTGGTGGCAATGCGCCACCGAAGGTTCTCAGCGTGGCGCGGGAGTGGACGAAACCCGGCAAGAACGGGATGTCGCACGAAAAGACTGAAAGCGCTTTTGTCCAGGCGATGACAAAGGCCAAGTGGCCCACCCACTACCTGGCTGCGGAATCGGTATCGGGCAAACCACGCGCTCTCTTCTTTACCGGCTACGACTCGTTTGAAGCGTGGGAAAAGGACATGAAGGCAGCGGAAAAGAATGCGGCATTGTCGGCTGAACTCGATCGCGCCAACGTGGCCGATGGCGAACTGCTTTCCGGGGTGGACCAAGGGGTGTTGATGTATCGCGAGGAACTGAGCTTACGGCCGAATGTCGATATCCCGCACATGCGGTACTTCGAGATTTCGCGGTTTCACGTCAAGCAGGGACACGACAAAGACTGGGAAGCGCTGGTCAAGATGTACCAGTCGGGATTCGAGAAAATCGAGGGGACCCATTGGGCGATGTATCAGATCGTGTACGGCCAGGAAGATGGCACCTACATTATTTTCAACCCGATTAAATCCGTTGCCGAGATTGACCGGGAGTTGGCGGATTGGCCGAAGTTCGTGGCGGCGCTGGGCGAAGACGGCATGAAGAAGCTGGCCGAACTCACGGCAAGCACCGTGAACTCAAGCGAGACGAACCTGTTTGTGTTCAATCCGCGGATGAGCTACGTTTCGGAAGACTGGATCAAAGCCGATCCGGACTTCTGGAAGGTTAAACCGGCGGCAGCGGCGGCAAAGCCGGCCAAGAAACCTGCTGCGCAGTAAGACCGAACTGTCGCGACGAATGAACTGCTGTGCCCACGGGGAAGGATCGACCCCGTGGGCGCAGCCTATGACCGCAGCCAGCGAGCGCATTCCAGACCGGGCACATCCAACTGTGAGGTTGGTCACGACCGGGAGTATTCACGGTCACCGCCGTAGGTTCGAAAACACCCCAAAATTAATTCGCTGTTTATCGGCTGGATTGGTGTCTCTGGAGACGGCATGCCGCAATCCAGGATTGAAATCATAAATTTGCTGAAGAAAGAACTGGCGTTTCTGGAGCAGGGCGGCTATGGCGGGAAATCGCCCTGGCGGCCGGTTTCGATGTTCCTGGATTCACCGTCATGTCCTAACCGTCTGGATGTGGAGCGCAGTATGCCGTGCTCGCAGTGTTGGCTGTTTGAGTTCGTGCCGGAGCGGTTTCGTAAGGAGATGGAAGCCTGCCACTTTATCTCCTTAAACTCCGACGGCGAATCCGTGCACAGCATGAGCCGCCAGTACACGGCGGCCGAGGTAGAGGCGGGTCTGAAGACATGGCTCGAGGCCGAGATTAGGCACCTCGAAGCGCTCGAAAAGAAGTCCGCGCAGGGCAGCAACTGAAGTCCCACGCGGAGTAGTGAGGTTTTATGATTTCGAACTGTGTGAATCCCACCTGCGGAGTTCCCTTCAGCCATTTGCGCGAGGGGCGTATCATCACCGTGGATCGCGTTCTGAGTGCAGCGGCCGCGCGCAGAACTGAACGTCCAACGGAACAGTATTGGCTGTGCGGGACGTGCAGCAAGTCGTTCAAGGTGGTGGTTGAGGACGGGCGCGTCTCGACAGTGTCGATTGAGGTGGAGACGGCGCTCGCGGGATAGAGCCGTCAGCGATCAGCCATCAGCCATGAGGAAAGGCCGAGGCTGAAGGCAATGCGGGTGCAAGAATGCCCGCGCCACACAAGTTCGGTACCGGAGGTTTGCTGCGGGGCGGATGCGGTTCTATTTTTTCGGCTCTGCGTCGGAACCGAGATCCTGCGGGAAGATCTTTAGCGAAACCTCGCGCGAGTGCGCAGAGGTTTTGTTCCCTTCATCCATCGAGTTTTCGATGAGAGTTCCCTTCAAGACATAGTAGGCCTCGTCGCCGGGATTCTTGCCCGCGCCGCGCTCGACAGTGCCGCGAAATTCGTATGAGATACCGTGGACGGTTTCGGTTGCAAAAGTCAGGTGGTAGCCGTCGAGCGTGCCTTCTTTAAAAAAGTGGTCGAGGAACACGCCGCGGTCACTTTCCGTGTCGCCGTAGCGGGAGACAAAGCCGGTGACGCGTCCCTGCTTTTCGACGTTGATTTGCACAAACTCGCCATCGCGCAAAAAACTGTACATGCCTGAGTAATCGGGGCCTGATTGCTGGGCCGGCCGCGGGGGCGCACTGTGCGTTTGTGCTGCAATCTGAACGCACGCGAAAAGGACGCAACTGGCGAACAAGATGTTCGACTTTAGATTGCGAATTGGCATGATGACCTCGAAACGGGATCGGCTTGGGAATGCACTGCCACAATCTTAGAACGCAGCGGTTTAAGGGCGGCGCCAAAAACAAGCCGCTTATCTTAGCGTTAAACCGCTCTGTCGCGCGCCCTACACCCAAAATCGGATGCCAAACAGAGTTTTCAACATACCGCGAAGGCTTGCCCTTTCAAACCAGATTCGCACTGGCGTCCGGTTAGAACCAGCGTGCGCGGAAGCATGAACTAGCGGCCTGAACCGCCAGCCCCCTGTTCCCGTATAATCGTCCTAATTGCCATCCCGGGCTAACCGCCCAAGCGCCCCCGATCCTGCCTGCGGGGCGTCATTACGGGACCTGGCTGGAAGGCGTTTGTATCTGAGGATGGGATCTCCTGCCAAAAAAATCGTGGAGCTGCTGGTGGAGCATGACCCGGCGAGCACCGAATTTCGCGATGGCATTCGCGAGACGCTACGCGCGCGTTCGTCTGCGCAGTTTCGCGGGCGGGAATTCGACCTGTGGAAGGATGTATTCGTCGAACAAAAGCTGCCGTGGGAGAGATTGCTTCTGTCCGCAGTTTTGCATGTGGTGGCGCTGAATGTGGTGCTGCTGCTTTCAATCGCGTGGCTTCGACAGCAGAAAATTCTGGCGGCGGCTCCGTTTGATCGTTCATCGGTGATCACGTATTCGCCGGAGGAATATCTGCCTCCGCTCGACACCGGCACGGCGGAAGCACCAAAGCCGCAGACGGGCGATCCGGTGTTTGCCAAGCAGCCGATTCTTTCGGTGCCCCGCGAAGCGGATAACCATTCCCAGACTATTGTTGTGCCTCCCGATCTGAAGCTTGATCACGACGTTCCTTTGCCGAATATTGTGGCCGAGGGAGCTATTGCTCCCGTGGTGCCACTGAATGCAATCAGTTCCCTTTCCAGCCGCAACAAGGCACCGGACCAGCAGGTGGTGGCGCCAGCGCCGGAAGTTAATGTTGCACGCGATCGCGTGACGCAAGCGGCGCTGAAGTCAGACATCATTCCACCGCCTCCCGAAATAAAGCACGGGCGCACGCCTGGCCCTGACGGGCCGGAAGCCGCGGTAATTGCGCCGCCACCGGAGTTGACCACGCCGGCGAAGGGACGAGTGGGGCAGATCAATATTGGACCGAGCACTGCGGTCGCGCCGGCTCCGCAACTGGCTATGGCGGAACAGCACGCGCTGCATGCGCGCGGGCAGGGTGGCGGGAAAGACTCGTTGCCCGAGAGCGCGCAGGCGGTGGCGCCTCCGCCGAGTGTAGCGGGAAGCGCCGGGGCGGGCAGCGGCGAGGGACGGCTGATCGCGTTGAACGTTCATCCGGTAGCACCGACTGGACCGGTTGTTGTGCCGGCAGGGAATCGGGGCGGGAGCTTTGAGGCCGGTCCGCGCGGGAAATCGGGCGCGGCGGGAACGCCTGATGTGGTTGGATCGAAGTCGTGGGGGAGTGGCAGCGGGCATAACGGTTCGTTGCCGGCGGGACTTCACGTTGGCGCCGTGCCCGCAGCTACGGACGCAATTGCGCGCGATGGCAGCGGTTCGAATGGTGGTGCGCGCGAAGTCGCGGCGGCGGACAGCGGACGTGCAAACGCGGGCCGGCGGGCTGCATCCGCGATTTCCGATGACAAGGTGACGGACGTTGATCGGCAGGTGTTCGGGGACCGGCGGCCCTTCGGCACGACCCTCAACATGCCGAATTTGAATTCCTCGACGGGGAGCTGGGTGATGCATTTTGCGGAACTGGAGCCGGACCCCAAGCAGAGTGATTTGTTGCAACCGCTGCCTACGGAGAAGTCCGACCCCGGCTATCCGCTGGAATTGATCCGCGCGCACGTTCATGGCACAGTCACGCTCTACGCCGTCATTCATGCCGATGGAGGGGTTGATGGGATTCGCGTCCTTAATAGTCCTGACGACCGGCTTAACGAGTGGGCAATGAGCGCTCTGGCGGAATGGAAGTTTCAGCCCGCATTGCGAGCGGGAAGGCCGGTGGCAGTGGAAGCGGTGGTGGAAATTCCGTTCCGGGCGCGGAATGGGTACTGAGGGCAGTTCTCAGTTCTCAGTTCTCAGTTCTCAGTTCTCAGTTCTCAGTTCTCAGAAAAGGCTACCTGGCTGCACGCAGAATGCAGGTCCTTCGCTTCGCTCGGATGACTCGGTGGTTTTAGTGACGACCCTAGGGAGTCTTGGCTGCTGCTGATTTCTCTCCGGGCAGGGCTACCGAAACGGCGGGATTTGCGCATACTTCGTAGTAGCAGCGGTCGGTCCAGTGCAGGATGGATAAATCGCGGACGTCCACCTGGGGAACGCGGCTCCTGCGAATCGCAATCTTCCGAAAGGCACCGTTCGCGATAGGCACCGTGCCGATGAAGAACTCGCCCTCGCGATCGACCCATGGGCCGCCGAAACCGGGGATTTCGAGGTTTGCCGCCCAGTGCGTGAGCGAGATTTCCCGTTGCAACTTGGCGAAGGCCGCTTCGCTGAGGCAGATTCCGCCGACGTTGTAGTTGAGCCGCAGGTCCTCGCCGGCTTCGCCGCCCGCTCCGCCTTGATTGCCGCCGATCTGCACCGTGTACACCTGGAACACGCCGGCCTCATCCGCCAGGCGCTTGCGGACACGCTTGCTGCAGGAAGAAAGGCGGTCGCTTTCGTTGATAGCGTCGGAGATCATGATGCGGTGTTCGCCATCCATGAGGTAAAGCGGCGCTGAATTCTGATACGCAATTCCCAGACCGACTTCCATCGGCGGCAGCCCGGAGCGGCGCAGCAGGTCGTTGTAGGCGTGCAGCAGATTGACAATCTCCCATGCCAGCACGCAGGCGCGGCTCACGGCGAGTTGGACTTCGCCTTCACGCTGCAGCAACGCGACGATAATTGCGTCGCCTTCCAGGAAAACTTTCTGCGCGCCGTATTTTGCCAGCAGCTTGTTGACCGGATCGTAGAAATTCAAGCTGAAGTAGGAAGCGGCGTTCATGCCCTTCTCCATCAGCGAGCGCGTGAGGCGGGAGGAATCGCGGACGTCGGCCTTCAGGATGACGTGATCGAGGACGCGATCTTCGCCCGGCTTCTGGTCTTCCGGCGGCAGGAATTCGTAGAGCATGCCGTTGAGGGTAGAAAGCTTGCGGATCTTGTCGTCCGCGACCAGATTAATGCTGTCGAAACCGGCGCTGACGGCCTCGAGTCCGCGCAGATCGCGGTGATAACAGAAGAGATCGCGCAGCAGGCGGGCGGCAAAGCGGGCGCGCTCGCTGCCGCGGCAGGAGGCAACGCGGCCGATCGCAGCGAAGAGGCGGTCGGAGTGCAGCCGGCCTTCGGCGATGATTTTTTCGACGCGCCCGGCTTCTGCGCCGTCAATGAGGGAGTTCTTGAGTTGCTGCGGATTCACGCGGGGCGCGTAGTCGGCAAGCAGCGGAACAGCCTCGTAGGAAGCGATCACATGCGGAAGCAGGCCTTCGCGATGCAATTGGCGCGTCCACAACTCGAGGCGATCCTTGCGGTTGCGATCTTCCGCGGTCGCGTCTTCTCCGTTGCCGGTTCCAACGAGGGCGTTCGCATTATCTGGAACATTCAGCGCCTGCTCGAGGTTTTCGTCGGAAACCCCGTCTCCATAGCCCAACTGGCGCAGGAAATCGAGCGCGAGCTGGCGCATCATGGAAAAACGGTCCGGATCCCTTTCGAAATTTCCGAACATATAATAGTGTTCGGCGCACAGGTAATCGTCGCGTCCGTCTTCCGTAAAAATCAGCGGGTTCAGAAACAGGCGGTAGGTGTCGGTGGGCAATTCGCCGAGCAGGGCGCGGCGCGTGCGCGCCAGCGTTTCCTTTTCGATATCGCGAAGCACACGAAATACTTCCTGCCCGGCGCGCCGGATAATGATTTTCTTGCGCGCATGGAATAACGAAACGCGCTCCTGCGCCTGCAGCATGCTGGTTTGCCGCAAGCCCTCCAGCGCCTTCGATTTCATGCGGCATTGCTCGAGGATTTTCAGAAACTGCGCCTGCAGCTCCGAACGAATGAACTTCAGCACAGCCAGCCGCCCAAGCAAATCGATGGAGGGGTTCCCTTCCGCTTTGGCACGGGTCAGGATCGCTTGGTGGATCGAGATGAGCGCAGTCTTCAGGTCGGCAGGACCGGCTTTGCGCCTGTTCGCTTCACTGTCGGGTTGAAGGAACTGCGCCCGGTTGGCGGTGGGAACGTCCATCTCCAGCAACGCTTCGACCTCGCCAAAGCGGCAGAGATACCGGGCCAGATGAAAACTCAAGTCGGCGGTGATACGGGGGCTGAGAAAAACGTCGTAGCGGAGGTTATCCACGCCCAGTTGCAGATCGTTGAACGCAAGCAATGGCCGCTGATAGCGGAGATCGGGGAGGCTCGGCACGTCGGAACTGCGCAGCCGGAAAATCGGGAGCTTGGGCATGGGCCTATTTACAGCGGGGAGCGGCGGCGGCGAGAACGGCGTTGCCGGGACCGGCATCGGAGCCTTGACTCTGCCCGCAACTTACTGAAACAACAATGGTAAAGAGCAGACTAGCATGACGAAGAAAGCAGCAAAAGTTACTCTAGTTTCGGCGAAGCAAGTGGCCGTAAATGAACGGTTTTGGCTCTTGTTTGACACAGCTTTGGACACTGCTGGCGCAGAGACCAAGGTTCGCAAGGAGCATTAAAGATCGGCTCTAATTGTCCCGATAAACTGAACGGGAGCTGCAATTTTGGAGAGGCGCGCTTGAGTCAAACCGGCGTGGATTTCGCGTGCGTTTTTTGTACCCACAGAGTTGTCTGTTGAAGAGGCGTAGCCGACATGCGTAGACCTGTCGGATGGCGTTTCAAGAATCCGTCGCGAGGAACGCGACAACGATGATTAAGACAGCGGCGGTTAAGACCAGGGCGGTTTTTAAGTGGACCGAGGCGTACAGCGTCAACATCGCCGCACTCGACCGTCAACATCAAGGCTTGTTCGACACGATTAACGAACTCAATTCGGCGCTCGCGCACGGCCATGGCGCAACAGCCGCGGATAGCGTGTTACGCAAGCTGGGTCAGTATGCGACGACTCACTTCGCGGCGGAAGAGGTGCTGATGGAGGAGTACGGCTTCCCCGAACTGACTTCGCATAAGAAAGAGCACGAAGCGTTTAGGCGAAATGTCGCAAAGTACATGGAGGATTTTCGGGCCTCCAAGACTGGCGTGCCCGTATCGCTGCTGCTTTTCCTGCAATCCTGGCTGAGGGAACACATTCTCAAAACCGACAAGGCCTACAGCGGCTTCCTCAACGCTCACGGAGTTCACTAGCCGTCCGGTGCGATGGCTGGCCAGCCGTTTTGTCCCGCGACCGCGGGATCAGTTTTTGGACCCTCAACCAGCGCGGAAGTCGCGCACGTCGTCTCCCGCTTTGAACAGCGGACGAGGCGCGGTCTGTTGCGCGCTGGCAAGTTTTGCACTCACTGCCTCGACTTCCTGTTTCACCCACCCAACACTGGATACTCCAATCGTGCCGTCCCGGCCGATCAGAAGCAGCGTCGGCACGTTGGTCAGTCCGTAGGCGTTCGAAACCGCATATCCGTTCGGATCGTCGAGGAGTGTGCGGAACGTTACGCCGTACTCTTTCAAGAAGGCGGCCGTGTCGCGGGCGTTGTCCTGCGAGATGCCGACGATAGTGGCTTTCTGGTTGCCATAGGTTTTGTACAGTCTCTCGAAGAACGGGAAAGCGTACTGGCAAACGGGGCATGAAACTTTGAAAAAGGCAGCGACCACGGGCCCTTGCTGCAGTGCCTGCTGCAACGAGAACTTGCTGCCGTCGAGCGCGGGCAGCGAAAAATCAGGTGCTTTGGTTCCGGCCGTCAGTGCAGCCATGTTCTTCGGACCTCCAAATAAATGATTGAGCCATTTCATGGGAGAAATGCCCTGCCTGTTTAGATTATGCCATCGGCTTTCAGGATCTTTCGAGTGAGGCCGGTGATGGGCAGCGCCGGGATTGCTTCGATTGCGATCCAGTTTCCGCGGGGGCGGGGCGCGCTGCCTTTATGCGCCCAGTTCCGCAGCACGTGAATCGTGTAGTCGGTGACGGTGATGGAATGGCGAAAGGTTCGCCAGTGGGCGTCGCGGGCCGCGACGTGCGGGAGCATGGTCCATTGGGGGAGTTCCCACATGCCAGCCATGAGAGACGCGGTTTGGGACCGGCGCACGAGCCGCACGTGGCCGTCGCGACAATCAAGGGCGCACCAGATTTGCTTGCGCCGCTGACGGGGCGTGGCGTTTGGCCGCGAGATCTCGCCTCGCGCAAGACACCATTGGCGAATGGGACAGATCAAGCAGCGCGGTTCGCGGGGCAGGCACACGGTCGCGCCCAGTTCCATCATGGCCTGATTGAAATCGCCGGGGCGTGAAGGCGCCAGCAGCTCTTGCGCGCGCTGCCAGTATTGCTGCGTGGTCAGGGCGCGTTCGCCTAATCGTTGCAGCACGCGTTCTACATTCCCATCCACCACCGCTACGGGCTCTTCAAATGCGATGCTGGCTATCGCTGCCGCAGTGTAACGGCCGATGCCGGGCAGGCCGCGCAGAGCCTCGGCGGATTTTGGAAAGCGGCCGCCGTGGTGCGCGACAATTTCGCACGCACATTGATGAAGCATGCGCGCGCGGCGGTAGTAGCCCAGACCGCTCCAGGCGGCGAGGACATCGTCCTCGGAGGCCGCGGCTAGAATTGCGATATTCGGGAAGCGCTCAAGGAACCGTTTGTAATGCTGGAGGATGGCGTTGACACGCGTTTGCTGCAGCATGATTTCCGAGAGCCAGATGGCATAGGGATCGCGCGTGCAGCGCCAGGGCAGATCGCGGGCGTTCGTGTCGTACCACGCCAGCAGCGCGCGCCGCCAGCGGCCGATTCTGGTGCCTGTGATCGGAACAACGCTTTGGCTTTTTACCGCCATTGAGTTCGAGGCAGCCATCACTGGCTAACGCTGTGCGCGATGACGATCCAGCCTGCCTTCTGCTGCTGCCAAACGGTCATCATGTGCTGCGGGGTGGGAGGAAGCGGCGCGGAGCCAGCTGTTCCTTTCAGCGTGATTGTGTAGGTCACAACGATCGTGTTCCCGTTCAGTTCGGTGTGCAGGTCTCCAATCGAGTAGTCGTTCAATTGCCACTGCCGATAGTGCGCAAGAGCGGCATCGCGATCCAACGTCCCTTCCGATGTCACTCCGGTGTAATTCGATGCCAAGGCTCGCTCGATCTCGACCCAGTTGCGCGCAACTACATTCTTCCAGAAGACCCGCTCGAGGCCCTCGCCGCCGGTCGCGTCCGACATGGAACGCGCCGGGTGTTCCCCGTAAAAAGTGCAGGCTGGTGCGGACACGATGATGAACACCGACGCAACGGTGAGCGCGAGCATCCAACTGCGAAGCGACGGAGGCACGGCAGGCTTCAGACGCATGGCGAAATTGTACCGCGAGCGCGATCCTCTGTATGGAGCGCACGTGCCACAACAGATTCGCCAGGATTGACCGGGGGGGGAAAGGTCGGGATAATGAAGAGGCTTGGCATCCGCGACATTCGCGTGAAAATACACCTGCTCCGGCAGAATCTATATGACCGAATTCGACCGCAAAGTGGAAGAAGCTTCAGCGCGCCTGAACCGCTCAATGGCGAATCTCGCCGAGACGCTGGAGAAAGAGACGGCGGAACTCGTCACCTATCTGAACGACGAGGTAGTGCCGGCGGTGCGGTCGCACTCCTCGAAAGCGTTGCGCCACGCGGCGGGGAAGCTCTCCGAATTCGCCGAATTCATCGAGAAGCAGCACAAGAATTCGTGAAACGCGACTCTTTCCGAAATAAGCACTTCCGACTAGCACTGTGCCTTCTTGGCGTGGCTTTGCTCGGCGGCTGCGCGCATAAGCAGACGCCGGTTCAGGTGCCGCCGCCTCCCCCTATCTCCGAGCAGAAACCCGCATCGCCTGCGGCGCCCGCGAATCAGGGCGAGGAGAAACCCGGTAGCACGGCCGAGAGAGAACCGATCTTTGAACAAACTGGATTGGCAAGTTGGTACGGCGCTCCCTATCACAACCGGCGCGGCTCAAACGGCGAAGTTTATGACATGAACGCGATGACTGCCGCGCACCTTACGCTGCCGCTGGGTTCGGTTGTGCGCGTTACCAATGTGAAGACGGGGCACTCGGCGGTGGTGCGCATTACGGATCGCGGTCCCTTTGTTGAGGGACGAATTCTCGATCTTTCGCTAGCTGCTGCGAAGGCGCTCGACGTCTACTTGCCCGGCACGGCCAAGGTTCGCATGCAAGTGCTCGAGGCTCCCGCATCTCTCGACACGGGCGGACGCTGGGCTGTGCAGATTGGCGGATTCCCTGGCGAGCACCATGCCGCCCAGCTTGCTGACCATCTGCAACGGCGCTATCAAACCGCAAAAGTGTTGAAGTTCGCGAGCCCGACGGGAGATTGGTGGGTGCGAGTCCGGGTGCTTGACGACGATCGTGGGCGCGCGGAGGGCGTGCTCCGGGAGATGCGGCCTTCGGAAGCTCCGGCGTTTCTTGTCCGTCTCGATTAGAAGTCGACGAATAAACAGTGTTATGGCGAACGTTGCCCCGCCCACTTCAGATGCGACACCGCCGCCCAAATTCCTCGCTCTTCAACTTACTAATTGGCAGTTATTTGAAAGCGGTGTTATTGTTATGGGTCCGAAAGAGCGGAACATTCCCCCAACTTAGTAGCCCGAGGACGATTCTTTCGGGCCGCGGGAAGTGATGTTATGGCTGAGTGTTTATTCTGTCGCATTATCCGCGGTGAGGTGCCGAGCAAGAAGGTGTACGAAGATGAACACACGTTCGCCTTTGAAGACTTGAACCCCCAGGGGCCGACGCACGTGCTCGTCATCCCCAAGAAACACGTTGCGGGGTTGAAGGAGGCAAAGGCCGAAGACGCGGAGTTGGTTGGCCGCTGCCACCTGGCGGCAGCGCAGATCGCCCGCGAGCGCTCGATCGAAGACGGTTATCGCACTGTGCTGAACGTAGGCCCGCGCGCCGGACAATCCGTCTTCCACCTCCACGTGCACCTCCTCGGGGGGCGCCCGCTGCAGTGGCCGCCGGGGTAAAGGCGATTTGCGAGAATTAACTGAAGCGGCGCCCAGGGGCTAATGCCCGCCTCTCGCAGCCGTGACCGCTATGTTTCTGCGCTCACGCGGTGCTCTGAGCTTCACATCCTCTTCCCCGTTCTGCTGGCTTACAATCGGAGCATGGCAAATCTGACATTGGTGTACGGCCTGCGTCTTTTGCCCGCCGATGAGGTCGCGGAGGTTGGCGATGCCGCCGTGAAGCTGAAGAACGGCCGGGAAGCGCGCGTCACCATGCATATCCTTGAGGGTGGCAAGGAAGAAATCGAGAAGCAGCTCAGGACCAGTCTGTCGGCGTTTTTTGATTTCTATCCGGAAATTTAGGCAGACTCGATTACGCGCCGAAGAAGCGGGGGGAACTCCCGATCTGGCGGTGCTGGGCAGTACCATCTAGGGCAGCAGCATGAGACTGATCACGCTCGAACTCGAGAGCACGCTTCGAGCCCGCAACCTCTGGCCGCAAAATTGGGTGGCTTGGGCCGCGCTCTATGTTTTGGCACTCGATCTGTTCGTGTTCGCGGTGCAGTTGCTGGCTAGCCGCTTCCGGCCGGGGGTGTCGGAGAGCCTGACGGGCTGGGTCATATTTCTGAGCCTGCTCGCGATTGCGTTACTCGCGATTACCGGGTTCCGGTGGCTGCGTGCCCAAGTGCTTTGGCGCCTGCGGAACCGGTTGATCGTCACTTACGTTTTTATCGGCGTAATCCCGGTGTTGCTGCTCGCGGTCATTTCGGTGATCGCCCTGTACCTGTTTGCGGGACAGTTCGCCAGCTTCGTGGTGACTTCCGACATCGCCACTCGCTTGCACGCCATGGAAGCTTCGAACCGCGCGATTGCCCACTCGTTGCTCAACCGGCTTGGCCGCGACGAAAGGATGGACGCAGGAATTGTTGGCCTGATGCGGCCGCACCGTCCTGAATGGGCCCGCCGCCAAGTGTGCGTATGGTACCGCGACCAGCCGCAGGCAAATTGTGCGGGGCCCGATGGATCGCCTGCATTCGATTCTCCTTCCTTTATTACGGAAGACTTTCGCGACATCGTACGCGACCGCGACAAGCTTTACTTAAGAGTGGCCACGGTGGTAGCCGAAGAACCCGAATCGTTGCGCATCTTCACCAGCGAGCCGCTCGACAAGAACCTAATTGAAGAAATTGCCGGGAATCTGGGCGTCATTACTTTCTACGCGACACCGAGTTCGACTGCTGGACCGGAGGCCAAGGCGTCCGAGTCATTGTTTTCGCTGGACTCCGGCAAACGGGAGGGTTTTGACATCCGCGCTGAGCAGGCAGGAGCAGGAGGGAGGAAGAGCAACACGCAACTGGGCCAGACCTTCTCTGCCGGCATGCTTCCGCCCGCCGCCAACACATTCGACCGTCAGGTTTCCTTTCCGATCCCGCTGCAAGTGGTGGATTGGGCGACCGGAGAACGGCGGCGCGCGGGCGCTCTAGCGTGGGTGGAAACGCGCCCGTCGATTCTCTACGGCAGGTTGTTTGCCGTGCTCGGCGACTATGCCCAAGGCGTGGAATACATTTTGTTTTCGATCGCCATTGTATTTGCATTGATCGAAGGCCTCGCACTCTGGATCGGCACGAAGCTTACGCGCAGCATCACGTCATCGGTAGCGGAGCTCTATGGAGCCACCATGCACGTGAATCGCGGTGACTTCAGCCATCGCATTGCGGTGAAATCGAACGATCAACTGGCTGCGCTTGCCAACTCCTTCAATTCCATGACGGCTTCGATCGAGCGCCTGGTTCTGGAACAGAAAGAAAAGCAGCGCCTGGAAAACGAACTCTCGATTGCGCAGGAAGTGCAGGCCCAGCTTTTTCCGAAGGAAATCTCGCAGCTGGAATCGCTTGAGGTGCACGGCTTCTGCCGCCCGGCGCGCACCGTGAGCGGAGACTATTACGATTTTCTGAAAATCAATTCCGACAAAATGATTCTGGCCGTGGGGGACATAAGCGGGAAGGGAATTTCAGCGGCCCTGCTGATGGCGACAATCCACTCCGCTGTACGCGCGTACACGATTGAGCGCGCTCCCCAGGTTCTTGAGCACGCCACCATGGGTGGAGCGGGGCCGCAAGGTACGGCGCTTGCGAATGACATACCGGAAGTTTCACCGGCGTCCCTGATGGTTCTTCTGAATCATCACCTCTACCAAAGCACGCCGGACGCGAAGTACGCCACATTGTTTCTGGGCATCTATGACGGCGCCACCCGGCGCCTTACGTATTCCAATGGAGGGCATCTTCCTCCCATTCTCATGGCCGAGGATGGCTCGACGCGGCTTCTGGATTGCGGCGGAACGGTAGTCGGCTTGCTCGACAACATGGAGTTCCCCGAGGCAACTGTGCAGCTTCGGCGCGGCGACTTGCTGATTGCTTACACTGACGGCGTTACGGAACCGGAGAGCGACTACGGTGAATTCGGCGAAGAGCGCCTGATCCAGATTGTGCGCGACAACCGGCATCTTCCGCTCGAACGAATCACAACGCTTGTTACTACCGCAGTCGATGAGTGGATCGGCGACCGCGAGCAACCGGATGATGTCACGCTTGTGCTGGTGAGGCCGCGGTAAGAAAGAATCTTGGCCTGCCAATCTTCAACGGCCGCCGGCTGTTTGCATTCTTGCGAGCGCATCCTCGGGCCGCGCCGGAAGTTGAGGCAGCGACGACATTAGGCGCTGCGTGTAGGGATGGGCGGGCGCGGCGAAGATCTGGTCGGTCGGACCGCATTCTACGATCTGGCCTTCATTAAGGATGGCGATGCGATGGCAGATTCCGGCGACGGATGGCAGATCGTGCGAAATATAAAGGATGGACATTCCAGTTTCGCGATTGAGCCGGGAGAAAAGCTGAAGGATCTCCGCTTGCGTGATCACGTCGAGGGCGCTGGTGGCTTCGTCGGCGAGGAGCAGGGCGGGACGGTGCATGACGGCCATCGCGATCAGCACGCGCTGCGCCTGACCGACGCTGAGCTGCTGGGGACGCTTCCTTAGGAAATCGTCGGAGCCCGGAAGGCTGACGCTGGTGAGCGCGGAACGGATGGCGGTCCCGCAATCGGCCTTGGTGGCGGATGTGTCGCGATGGGCGCGCCAAGCCTCTTCGAGTTGCGTGCGGATGCGGAGCGCGGGATTGAGCGAGGCCAGCGGACTTTGGAGGACGAGGCTGAGCGTTTTTCCGCGCAGGCTGCGGAGTTCGCGCTCGCGCATGGAGAGCAGATCAGCTCCCTGAAAAGTGATTTTGCCTTCCACCGCGGCGCGCTGGCGGCCGAGCAGGCCGAGGATTGCGAGGGCAAGCGTGCTTTTGCCGGAGCCGCTCTGGCCGATGAGGCCGAGAACTTCTCCCCTTTGTATCTCCAATGAAAGCCCGCGCAGCACGGGCTCTTTGCCGGGATAGCGGACGGTAATCTCGGCAGAGAGCAGGGCAGGGTTGCTAACTGCAAATCCCTCGCTCCCACACCCCGTCGCGCCAAAACCGGGCGCGCCGGGGACCCCGGTCCGCCCGGGACGACAATTCACGGATTGCGGGGCGCTCAACATTAGGCTCAGCGTTTTGCGGTGGCCGTTCCGTTCAGCGTCAAGCGCTCAGCGTTCCAGTAGGTTTGCGGGAAGAGGATTCCGGGATTCGCTCCCGCAACCGAGGTTGAAACTGCCGACAACGCGTTCAGGTTGACCAAATAAATGAACGGCGCTTGTTCGTAAACGATTTCCTGTACGCGATCGAAACTCTGCTTGCGCTTGTTCACGTCGGAAGCCTCGGCTTGCGCACGCATCAACTTGTCAATCTCGGCTTCCCAGGCGGTTTCCGGCGATTTCTGTTGCGGATTCCAGGCGTGATTTTCCGCCGAACTCATCCAGATATTCATCTGGTCGGTGGGGTCGAGGTTTACGTTGTGGAATCCGAGGAGGGCGGCTTCGTAGTTGAATTTCTGCGAAATGCGATCGATCAGCGACGGAAAGTCGAGCGTGACCAGGTTGACCTTCATGCCAATCTTGCCGAGGTCCTCCTGAATCAGGACGCCCATGCGCTCGCGCGGCTTGCTGCCGGCGTTTGTGACGATGGAAAACTCGACCGGGTTCCCGCTTTTGTCGAAGAGCGTTCCATTCTGCATGTGAAAGCCGTCGGCTTTCAGCCGATCGAGCGAAGCCTGCGGATTGTGCGGTTCGGGCTTGAGGTTGCTGTTGAACCAGAATTTGTTGGCCGGTGAAACCGGGCCGACAGCAGGTCGAGCGTGGCCGTTGTAAACAATGCGGGCGATGTCCTCGCGATTGAGGGCCTCGGAAACGGCGCGGCGAAAGTTCACGGAGCGGAACCATGCGCGCTTGTATTCGGGGATGGGCGCGGCCGCAACCTGATTGAACCACAGGAAGTCGGAATCGAGCGACGGACCGGCGTCGTGCACAAGCTGGGGAGAGTTCGACGCCAGGCGGTCGAAATAGTCGGTATCGATCACGTTGATAAGGTCGAGTTCGCCGCGCTTGAAGCGGAGCATCTCGACATCGCGGTTGGGCTGAATGTCGATGTGGATGGAATCAAGATAGGGCAGGCGGCGGCCCTGCGCATCCTTCTTCCAATAGTAGGGATTGCGCTCGAGGAGCACACTCGATCCGGCCTTGTATTCGGCAACCATGAACGGCCCCAGGACGGCACCTTCCTTCTTGGGCGAGTGTGCCGACACGATGACGAGTTCGTCGAAGATGCGATCAATGCCGACGATCGGCCCGGGGAAAGTAACGGAGACTTGATCGGGAGCGACCACCTTTGTGGTGACTGCGTTGCCGGCGGCGCGGAATTCATCGCCGACTGGAGAGTGCAGAGCGGGATCCATCAGGCGCTTCATGGTAAAGGCTACGTCGTCGGCCGAAAAAGCCGTTCCGTCGGAAAAGTGCACGTCGTGGCGGAGTTTGAAGGTGATCTGCTTGGCGTCAGGCGTGACCTTCCATGATTCGGCGAGTTCGGGCGTGAGCTCCTGCGTATGGCGGTCGACGCGATTGAGCACGCCTCCGGTGAGATAGCGGATGGCGAGGGAGGACTCGTCATCGACGAGGAGTGGATCGAAGGTTTTGGGCTCAGTGCGCAGGCAGAAGCGCAGCTGGCTGCTGTTTTGCGCGACGGCGGCGAGTGTGAAAAGAGTGAAACAGAAAACAACACAGAAGAATTTGCGGCGGCCGGTCATGCGGTCACCTCCTCGTTCGATAACAGCAGTTGGAATGAAGTCATCACCACAATGAGCAGAAGTAGCGGAACCAGACGCCACGGCTCCTCGCGAAATGAAATCAGGCCTTCGAGCTCACGGAGCAAGCTCCCCCAGGAGGGAAGCGGTTCGGCAACGCCGAGGCCGAGAATTCCGAGATTGGCCTCGCTGAGAATAAAGACTGGGATAGAGATCCAGAATTGCGCGTACAAAATGGGCTTCAAGTTTGGCAAAACGTGAATGAGAAAAAGACGCGGGCCATCGAGCCCGCACGCGCGAGCCTGCAGCACAAAATCGGACGAGCGGAGTGCGTCGGCACTGGTGGAGAGCACGCGGGCCGAGGCGGCCCACCCGAGCAAGCCGAGGATCAGAAACGTGATCAAGACCGAAACCAGCGGCGAAACGTTCAACGGTAAAAGGGCGCGGACCGTGATGAGCAGGAACAGCCAGGGCAGAGATAGAAAAAGATCGGTGAATGCGCGCGCCAGCTTGAGCCAGATTCCACCCAGATAGCCGGCGATTCCGCCGATCAACGCAGCCAGTGCCGTGGAGACCAAAGCGGCGGCGGGCGCAAGCAGAAGAGAAATGCGAGTGCCGTAAAGGGTGCGTGCAAAGCGGTCGCGACCGAGTTCATCGGTGCCGAGCAGGTGGGCGCGCGAAGGAGGCGAATCCGGGACTTCGCGAAATTGTTTGGCGTATCCGGCAGGCGCCAGCCAGTTCGCGGCCAGTGAGAGGCCGCAGACGATGAGCACAACGACACACGCCAAGTAACGGGCTGCTTTCATGCAGCTCTTATGCCTCCGGAGGCCGCAACACGTAATTCATTACATCGGCACCGGAGTTGGCGAGCAAGGTTACCAGCGTAACCAAGACAGTCAGATTCACAAGCAGCGGCAGGTCGCGAGAAAGCGCTGCTTGCCATGCGAGTTGGCCGATACCGGGCAATCCGCAGAGGCTTTCCACAGGGATAGCGGCTCCAAGCGCGATGCTGATGGTGACACCCGCCAGGGCGATCATTTGCGGCCCGGCAACGGGCAGAGCATGTCGAGCAAGGATGCGAAGTTCACCGAGTCCGCGTGCGCGCGCGGCTGTGATGTGAGGCATCGCGTAGGCCTTGGCAAGCAGGTTGCGAGAATAGCGGTAGATCTTCGGAAACACGATCAAGGCAATCGCGAGATAGCCGGGCGAGTTGAAGATGACGGAAGCGAGAGCGAGCACAGCCGCGGGAATACAGAGGAAAGCGCCGCTGAGAGCGGTGCCGAGGATATTACCCGCCGGCCGCTGCCACAGGCACACTGCGAAGGCGAGAGTTGAGGCGAGAAGCCAGCCTAACAGAAGACCGATGCCGGCAACGCGCAGGGTGACGGGGCAGCGCTCACGCAGAAGACTTCCGACCGGCTGCCCCAGCGCTTGTGACGTACCCAAGTCGCCATGAACCGCCCCGCGCAGGTAATGAGCGTAGAAACGCAGGATATTGTTCTGCGCGGCGTGTTCGGCTCGAATGGCGCGGAGGCTTTCCGCGCTCAGGCTCGGATCGAGTTCGCGCTCATCGCTGTCAAAGCCTGGAGCAAGCCGGACTAGCGTCGCAGACAGCAATCCACCCAGCAGAACGAGCGCAGCGATTGATGCGACGTGACCCGCGATTTTGCGGAGGAGCATGGAAACGTCCTAATTAACGGTCGCGCCACGGGAGCGAGCTGGCGCGGGTTCGGCGTTGTGCTCGAAATCGGCGTGGTGAACCTGTTTCATGGAATACATGCGGCGGTCGGCCTCGGCGAGCAGACGCTCCGCGTCGAACCCGTCCTGCGGGCAGAACGAAGTGCCAACGCTCAACGAAACCAGGTTGCGCCCAGCGATTTTGCGGCCAGCTTCGATTGCAAGTTCGTTCAAATGGCTGGCCTTATCGGCGCTGGCTTGGGCCTGAAGGCCGGGAGCGACCACGACGAATTCATCTCCGCCCATGCGCGCGACATAGTCGTAGCCGCGGCAAGCTGATTTGATCTGGGCGGCAAAGTGCTTGAGCAGGTTATCGCCTTCGAGGTGGCCATAAAGATCGTTGATCTGCTTGAAATTGTCGAGATCGCAGACCATGACGGCTAGCGAAGTACCGGTGCGGCGACAGCGGGCAAGTTCGCGCGCGAGGTGGACATAAAGAGAGCGCGCGTTGGGCAGTCCGGTCAGGTAGTCGGTAACCGCCGAGCTCTCGGCCTGCTGGTACTTGAGGGCGTTCTCGATCGAAAGAGCGATCTTCGAACTGACGGCAAGCAGAATGCGCAAATGGTCGGCGGTGAAGGCATCGCGTTCGGCGCGATACATGGCGAGCACGCCCACCACGCCGTTGAGTCCATCGAGCGGAACCGCCAGCGCGGAACGCTGCGTAGTAAATTTCTCCGGATCGGCCACATATCCAGCTTCGACTTCAGGATTTCCGTTCAGGATGGGCTTGCGGTTTTCCGCGACCCAGCCGCAAAGGCCCTGGCCGACTTTGATGTCGAGCGACGAAAGCAGGCGGAAGTTGTCGCCGCTCACCAGTTCGGGAACAAGGTGGTCTTCCTTCATAAGGAATACAACCATGGAATCGTAGGGAACCAGCCTGCGCAGCCGCATGGAGAGGACGGAAAGGGTTTCTCCGAGACTCAGCGAGTTGCCCAAATCCTGGCTGATTTCGAACATGGTTTGCGCTTCCTGGCGTGCGGAAGCGATTGAGGCAAGGAAATCGGCGTCGTTGGCGGGCGAAGCAGGTGCAGCGGGCTGCTCGTAGCCGGTCGCTGGCTCGACCTTTCGTTCCGGGCGGACCTGGACCGAAAGGCCGGGTTCATCAGAAGTTTCCGACGACTGGGCCATGGCCTCGAGTTCGCGGTAACGGCGCTTGAGAACCTCGACCACGGCAGGATCGAACCATGTGCCAGACAGGCTCACGACTTCTTTCATCGCATCATCGAGCGGCAAGGCGTTGCGGTACTGGCGATGAGAAGCAAGAGCGTCCAGGCAATCGACCGCCGAAAGCACTCGCGCTCCCTTGGGAATCTCTTCGCCTTTGCGCCCGTCAGGATAGCCCGTTCCATCCCAGCGCTCGTGATGCGAACGGACGATGGGAGCGACGGGATAGGGGAAAGCAACCCGCTCAAGGATTTCGGCGCCGACCACGGGATGAATCTTCATCTTCTCGAATTCTTCGGGAGTCAGGCGCCCTGGTTTATTAATGATGTGTTCGGGAACGGCCAGCTTGCCAATATCGTGTAGAAGAGCAGCTGCACGCAGGGCTTCAATTTCCTCCGGCGCGAAACCGAGTTCTTTCGCGATTTCGAGCGCATACACGCGAACGCGCTGCAGGTGCTTATGAGTTGTGTGGTCTTTGGCCTCGATGGCGAGCGCCAGGGCCTCAATGGTCCGGAGATGGAGTTTGGCAACATCCTCGACGTGGCGCTTCTCCACTTCCACGTGCTTCTTTTCCGCTTCCAGACGCTCCAGATAAAGCCGGTAGGAACGATAGACCCAATAAATGACAGGGAGGACGAGCAGCGTAGTTTGCCACCCCGTGTGCTGGTTGACGATGTCAACCATAAAGACGACTGCGGCGCCGACCAGATAATACGGGAACGACCAGAAATAGCATTCCGACCAGACCTTGCGCGGGGATTTGCCTTCGGTCAATGAGATGATGATCGTGACCGGCAGGGTATTGGCCAGGAAGAAGACCAACGCCGTGACGACAAGTAACAGAGGCGTACTTCCGCCAAGGACCCGCTGCAGACGGTGAAAGACGAAATAGGAAAGTGCGATGGCGTTCGCCATCATGCTGAAGACGTTGAACACAACCTTGATGGGATCCGGCTTGTGCCGGACCAGCCACAGTGTGCACTGCGTCAGGCTGGCGGCGCAGCCGATGATCAGGGTCTCCGCCAAGCTCATCTCAAGGACACCCAGCAAGATGAACAGAAAGTTCACCGACATGGTGCCGTCAATGCCGGGCAACACGATCTTGAGCCCAGAGGCCAGCACGGCAATGAACAGAAAGCAAAAGAAGCGCGGCAGATTGTCGCTGTGCCAGTGCCACAAGGAATGGGCCAGTACCCACACGCCGAGAGCTGCGGTTGTGCCAACCCAGAATTTGATCCGTGTGGACATAGATCTCGCGCCGCACCTTCCACTATCTTCTATGCAGATGCGCAGCCAACGCGCGTTTTGCATTACGTGCGTTCACAACCGCGCTGAATTGGATGCACTTGCACCTGCCAATTCGATGGCTTCGTCATCCCGACCAAGCCAGCTTGTCCCATGATGGGCTGGTTGGGACAATTCGGCCCATTGCTCGAGTTGCACCGTTGCTGCGGACAAGAGCTAGGGTTGTCCCTTATATCGGATGGTAGAGCAGGGAGAAGGAGCGGTGACACTTACCGAGGTAATCGAGGGCCCGATCCCAGGTTTAAGGTTTGGGGTGTAATGGAACCGGGCTGCTACCCGTGAAGATAACAGCCCGTGTATGTTGCGATCAGTTGTCGCCGTTGATCAACGTACCGATAGAACCGGCGGTCGAAGGGCTGGCAGTGACAGTCGAGCTTCCCCAGACCGCAAAGAATGCATTGTTAGTATTGTTGCCCCAGGGTTCCGAGCTGCCCCAGACGGCGAAGCTCGCGTAGGGGTTGGACGACCCCCAGACCGCGAAGTTGCCGTTCACGAACGCATTGCTGCCCCACACCGCGAAACTGCTCCAGATCGAGGAGCTGCCCCACACGGCAAAGCTGTCGTTGACGAAATAGACGCTCTGGGTCGTCGGGTCATACTGCACCACCGGCGACTTCGCCAGTCCAGCGCTCAGGTCGGTACTGGTGAGGGCGGCTTGAATGTCCAGGTAGCCGGCCCCCACGGTGAAGACGTCGTACTGATCGGTGTAAGTGATGCCCGTCGTCGGATCGGTGTAGCTGCTGTATTGCGGAAAAGTCTTGTAGGCCGTCTTCATGAGGCGGGCTTTCACCTGGTCCGGGGTCATCTGCGGATTAGCCTCGAGCAGTAGCGCGACGGCGCCGCTGACCACCGGGGCTGCCATGCTCGTACCGCTCATTACGTAGTAAGTGGTGGAAGGAAACCCGTAGGTGTTTCCTGTCTCATAGGCGCTCAGCGGAACATCGTTGCTCGTGAAACTGGAGCCCAGCATTGCGCCCAAACTGAGCAGCGAGACCAATTGGTTGCCCGGCGCCACCAGGTCGGGCTTCGCGATATGGTCCACAAGGGTCGGCCCCTTCGAACTGTAGGTGGCAATGAGGTCGTCGGTGCGGTCGGGCGTGCCCATCATCTTCATTGCGCCCACGGTGATCACATAGGGATCATTGGCCGGGGCGTTAATGGTGGCGTAACCGTTCGTGCCTGCAGAGTTGTCCCGGCCATCGTTTCCGGCCGCGACCACGACCACAATACCGGCCTGGTAAGCCGCCTCGACCGCCTGGCACAGCGGATCGAGCGTGTAGCTTTCAAACACCGGACGGCCCAGCGACAGATTGATTACGCGAATGTTGTATTTGCTTTTCAAAGAAATTGCGGCCTGGATGGCGGCAATCACGTTACTGTCCGTCCCCACGCCATTCTGATCCAGGACGCGCAGGTTCACGAGATTCACGTTGGGCGCAATGCCCTTGAAGGTCTCGGTGTACTGGGTTCCCGTGGAATAGAAGCCGTTGCCGCCAATCAGGCCGGCCACGTGCGTGCCGTGACCGAAGTGGTCGGCCGTTCCCCAGCCGTCACTGATCCAGCTCTGCGCATACACGATCCTGGAGGTCGAGGTATTCCAGGTGGTGAGCTCCTTGAAAGTGAGCTTGCCGGAGCCGCGGATCCCGCTGTCAATCACGGCCACCGCGATATTGCTGCCATCGAGGCCTTCATTCCAGGCATAGTTGGCGAGTACGGCGGGTGCGGGCGTGTCCAGGAAGCCGGCAACAGGCCGGTCGGGCGCTATGTAGGCGATGTCGTCGTCGTTTGACAGGTCATCGACTTGGCTGGCGGGCAAAGTCACCGCCAAATCCTTGAGCGAACTTAAATCTTTCGTGACCTGACCCTGGTGGTCGCTAAGCTTCCGCAGGTGCTGTTCACCGGGAACGACCTTATAGCGAACGATAACGTTGACGTTGTTCCCGTTCGAGGCTGTCCGCAGTTCGGGGGCGAGTTTGTCTTGTCTGGCAGCCGCCACAGCCACGAGTGCGAGTACGACGACCAGAATGAAAGTTTTCGATCTCATAAGTTGCTGCTCTCCGTGACACGTCGGATTGCGCGACGTTGTCTGCTCTTGTGGAGCAACTATCCCCCCAAAGTGCCATAACGGAAGTGATTGAAAACTTGGGCGTCCGATTCGCTTGGCGCGGACACAAACGGGACAAGTTGGCGCAGCGGGACAGGTTGGCGCGAATCCGAGGGCAAGCGTTACTTTGGTTTCGCACCCGCGTCCAAAAGTTCGCCCGCAATCATTTCCGTTGTGGCAGCATCGTCTAGAGCCCTTGATTCTGCGCACTCTCCCGAACGACGGTAGCGCGAGTGGGTTCTTTTCAACAGCTCAAGGCAACCCTGCGATCACGGATCGCGAACGCAGTAAAAGAAGACCTTCTTACGTAGCTCCATTCATGGAGAAATCTCGGCAACCCGGCAACAGTCACGGCGGTCAGATGGCGTCCGCCGCTGCTGCCGCTGCTGTTCTCTGCGCCAACCTTTCGCCTGACATTCTGGACCAGATGCAGGACGCAGTCTTTACAACGGACCTGCGCGGCGTCATCACCGGATGTAACCGGGCGGTGAGCAGGTATGAATACTCGCCCGAGGAATTGATTGGGCGGAATCTGGCTGACTTGTTGGGCCGGGACGGCGAATCCTTGGCCCGGGTCGTCATCCCGACGGTCCTCAAAAATGGACGCTATCAGACGCGACTGCCAGGCCGGACCAAGTCGGGCCAGGAGTTTTCCTTCTACCTTTGCCTGACGCTGGTGCGCGATGGGGATTCTCCAGCCGGCATGATTGGGATTTCCATTGATGTAACGGGCGCGAAATCGGACCTAAGCAAACCGGCCGGGGCGCCGGAGACGGCAGCGAGCGCCGCAATCCCGCTGGCGCGGCGGGTCATCGACGGAACCGAGTTTGTGATCGCCAGTCCGGTGATGCATAAGTTCATGGGCATGGTCGACCGAGTGGCTGGGCATACGGAGACTGTTCTCATCACGGGAGAAACTGGGACGGGCAAGGAGTTAGTGGCGCGAACAATTCACGAATCTTCCTACCGCTGCAAACATGCGTTGGTGGATATCAATTGCGCGGCGCTCCCGGAACATCTGGTGGAGAGTGAATTGTTCGGCTACGAGAAGGGAGCGTTCAGCGGGGCCGACTCCTCCAAGCCGGGGCTGTTCGAGCTCGCCGACAAGAGCACGATCTTTCTAGACGAAATTGGCGAACTGCAGCCGCAGATCCAGGTGAAGCTGCTGCGTGTGCTCGATGGCGCGCCCTACTACCGGCTCGGCGGTCACCGAAAAATCACTGTCGATGTACGGGTGGTGGCCGCGACAAACCAGGATCTCGAATTGGCGGTGAAGGAAGGACGATTCCGCAAGGATCTTTTCCACCGCTTGAGCCAGTTCCAACTGCGTGTTCCGCCGTTGCGCGAGCGCCCCGAGGATATAACGTCGCTCGCTCGACACTTTCTGAAGCTGAAAGCATCGGACAGGAACCTTTCCCAAGATGCGCTCGCTGCTCTGCAGGCTCATGCGTGGCCCGGCAATATCCGGGAGCTGCGCAACCTGATCGCGAAGTTTGCCATGGCCGCCGATGCCCCCCAAATCACCGCGGAAGAAGTGGCGGCGGAACTACGTCAGGAACGGGGGCCTGCAGTCGCGGTCCGATCGGTGCTGCCACAAGGCAACCTGGAAAATATGGAAGAGCAGATGATCATCCGGGCACTGGAGCAGACCGGAGGACATCGCTCCCAGGCTGCGGAACGACTCGGGATTTCACGCCGCACGTTGAGCCGGAAGCTGCGGGAATATGGCATTGCTGCGCCCGCTGGAGAAGCTCCCCCCTCTCTAGGGACAATCAGCCCCGAACAACAGAAGTTCTTCCGCGCCAAAGTAAGTATTCCCGTGACATTGAGAAATGCGAACGGCAAGGAGCTGCTGGCACAGGCCGTCAATCTGAGCACCGGAGGAATGGGGCTGGATGGCATCAACGATCAGGCAGGCTTTTCCGGATTGCTCGACGTGAGTTTCCTGCTGCCTGACAGTGAAACCGTGATGCAAGTGAAAGGACGATTAGTTTGGGCGGACGTTGGAGGACGAGCCGGCCTGCGCTTCGTGGTGATCGAACCCGCATTGTTCGAGAAGCTGCAACACTGGTGCAACCAGAAAATGAAAGATGAGGGCTGGGAAATTCCTTCCTGAGAAACCAGCTATTTTGTTCCGTAACTTCCATCGCCTCCTGCCGTACTCGCACCCTTGGCCCTTCAATTTACGAATTCCGAAACTCAAGCCACTGACTGGGCGCGCTCGTACTTTTGCGACGGGTCAGCGGTGGTCGTACCAGGAATGAAAACACCGCAAACACACAGCTCAGAGCATGTTACGAAAACCGAATAATTTAGTTGAAATTGCCTGCATGAACTTGATATAAGCATGCACACAGGTAATTGATCCGCATTGTGGTAAGTTTCCCGAAACGGGAAATCGGATCAAGAATCGCCACGACAGCAGGCGAATGGTTGCTAGCGCTTCGCTCCGCCCGCTGGGATGGGATTAGCAGCCGCTTCCCCAGGAGCGTACATGCTGTCGGCAGGGATAGATTTACGCAAGATTCGCGAACGGCTTGGCCTCACGATGAGGGATGTCGAGAGCGCCAGCATGCTGATCTCACAGCATCACGGCAGCGAAGAATATTTGATCCCGCCGAGTCGCCTTTCCGACATTGAAACAAAAGGGGTGATTCCCAGCATCTTCCGGTTTTACGCGCTGGCCGCGATTTATCACAAACCCGTGCGTTCCCTGCTCCAGTTCTATGGGATTGACCTGGATGGGATCAACTCCGAATGGGCATCGTCGCAACCGGCGCGCTCCCACATCGTAACGGTGGACAATGAACGGGCTGCCTTCAACGTTCCCGTCAAGATGGACCCCGGATTCGATCTGAGCGAGACCTCGGATCTGGGACGGATGGTGCAGCAGTGGGGCGCGGTCTCGTTCTCCATGCTGAGCCGCTTGCAGTCACAAGGCTATACCTATGCCTATATCGGCAATGAAGACTACACCATGTATCCGATCCTCGCCCCGGGATCGTTTATCCAAGTCGATGAATCGAAACGGCGTGTAGTGGAACGGCAATGGCGCTCGGAATACGAACGGCCGATCTACTTTGTGGAGACGCGCGACGGTTTCACGTGTTGCTGGTGCTCAGTCCGGATGAACGCGCTCGTCTTGCAGCCACATCCACTTTCCCCCGTCCAGGTTCGGGTCCTTAGGCATCCCCAGGAGGCCGAAGTGATCGGTCAAGTGGTGGGCGTTGCAATGAGGCTTGGGAACCAGGTCGCGAGCGAGTCTCGAGAAGCGAGAGAATCTTCAGGATCGAAATCAAGTGCAGTTCTGTCACCTTCTGGCAGTTTGACGGCAGCAACCGGCGTTGCCCTGCCTTCAGTTTCGACACGTAAGAAACTGGGCTAGTTCCGGCCGCGCTGCTGGCCTGCTCCAAATCCTCCCGTAACAGTCGCAACCGGGTTTGCAGGATTGTATCGATCAGCGAGTGATGAACTCGTGCGAATGTTTCCTGCGCGGTCGCTATCCCGTGCGTGCGCTCAAATCCCCAGTGCTGGTAGGTCCCGTCCGCGGACCGCCGTTCGGCAACATAAGTGAGTTTCCCCCATAGCCACGCGATTCTGTCCAGCGTTCTATCGCGAAGATCCTCGTAAGCCGATTTCACCGCCATTCTTGCACCTTTTCGTAATTCGCTACATTTTTCAGAAATCTGCTGCCTGCAAATCTGTTTCTCCGGTTGCCCCCAGTTCGCTGGAAACTCCCTTCACCGAATCTTCACTTTGACTCAGAAAGGATACCCTGTGAACACACTGAAAGCAAAGATTATGCTGCTACTCCTCGCCCTTGCGACCCTGGCTGCCGTCCCCACCCAACTGCACGCCGACGGTGGGGCGCCTCCGGACTGCTTCCCCAAGGGTTGCACCCCGACCGGCTAGTTTGATTCCACGCTTGAGCGCGGCCGAGCTGGGGTGATACATTTCCCCAGACGGCCGCTCGAGCCTATGAATTTCCCGCACCTCATCTGGTTCTATCGCTATCTCTGGATAGGTCCGCATGTGCTGCTCCTGGCAGTTGCAACGGCAATGTTCCGGAAGGGACAACATAGACACTTCCCTATTTTCTTCTCGTATCTCATCTTTGAGTTCGTGATGTGTTGCATTCTGTGGCCGATGGCCTACTTCAGGGCGCCGGTCGAGATCTACTGGAGATTCGATCTGTTGGACCGGGCCGGGGACATTGCCCTGCGCTTTGGCATTCTCCAGGAGTTGTTTGAGTCGTCGGCGGCTGGAAGCGCTCCGTGGTACCGAAACGTGGCTCGAATGCGGAACCGAGTGACGGTCCTTCTCGTCATACTGGCTTCGGTGGTTTTTGCGGCCCTATACTCCAGCAGCCTGAACCACGCGTTTTTCGCCAACTATGCGATTATCGAGGCATTCAACGTCGCGCAATGTGGCCTTATCGTTCTCCTTCTTCTCTGGCACCGGTTTCTTGGGCTACGAATGTCGCCCTTCGCCTTTGGAATTGCAGTGGGCATGGGGTTGGCGATGGGCCTTGAGCCGTTCCAGATCATGCTGCGGTATTCCGTTCCCGCACGAATGGGAATGATCGTGGACATGATGAACATGGCGGCCTACCACGGGGCCGTTGTCGTCTGGTTCTACTTTGCACAGGCAAGGGAAAAGGTCCCTTCGGACTCCACGGCCGCATTACCGCAATTGATCGAGCAAGCAGCTGACATGGGGAGGATAGCCCACCTGTGACCCCACTAATTATTCTTGGTTTGGTCGCAAGCGTATTCCTCCTTTTCCTGATTCTTCAGGTGTGGTGGCGCTCGCGGGGCAACGAACTGGCGCTGGCGGCACAACTCACTCCGGTCGATTTGGAGGCCTTCGAAAACCTGACCGACCCCGAGGAAGAGAGCTATCTGCGGCATAATCTTTCGCCGGCTGAATTCCGGAGTGTACAACGGATCCGCATCCGCGTCGCAAAAATGTATATAGCGGCTATATCGAAAAACGCCAGCGCGCTGGCGTTCGTAGGCCAATCGGCGCGAGCTCACTCCGACCCTGAAATTGCAGCTACCGGACAGAACCTCGTCCAGCAAGCGATCCGTCTGAAAGTGTGGTGCGTGCTGTCGGCGACCCGGCTCAACGCTGCCCTTGCCTTCCCGACGGTTCTGTCTCCTTCGAGCGCAATCGCGAGCCGCTACCTGGCGGTAAAGTACATGGCTGCAAGTCTGCCTGGAAAATCAGCTGCGTAGGTTGGATAGGCTTGTGTCGAGATATTCAGCCTACGTTGCGCCCGATTCTTCGGACTCTTGTAGCTGTCCGGGTTGGAGGGCGGCGGAGCCGGCGAGGGGGTATCACAAACCCAGCTCCGCCCAACCTCGTACGACGCGGACGATTCTAAGTGAGTCCTCACAGGTCTCCTCCCGGGAAAACATTACTGGTTACGAAAAACGAACAGAGCTTTCCATGCTTCTCTCCGACGTGGTGCCAAGAGGGTTGGTCAAGACATTTTCTGCGGTGCAGATGACAAAACACCGTCCCGTGAATTAACCTGAGACTCTTGGGCGCTTCCATCTCAGCCGGGATGGCGGAACTGGCAGACGCAGCGGACTCAAAATCCGCCGGGCTTCGGCCCTTGGGGGTTCAACTCCCCCTCCCGGCACCAGCACTTTTGGGGTCAACAGGTTATGTTCGTTACCTAGTACTCCCCCCTACATTATCGGCTTGCTTAAGCCGAAATCGGTCGCGTAAGTGTTGTCCGGATGCGACTTCGCAGCCCCGATGATGTGTTGCGTCCTTTGGGGTCATAAATTTACTCCTCGAACGGCGTCTATTTGTTATGGTCGTCTCCGTACTAATCGTGTATCTAATGCCCCACTCGTACCTAATGCACCACTCGATGCACTTCTGTTGTCATGCCGGCTTCTCGGTTAGCCACATAGAGAAGCGGCGGCTCGCGTCTTTGGATGTCTTCTTGCCGCGGCCGCTGTTGAACCTCTGCACAGCCGCGTATGCGGGCCGCTAAAAGTGGGCCCCACTAAGCATGGAGGGCTGTCGCCTTCCAAACTGCGGCTTGCGTCCAAACGGATTGTTATGCAAGCTCTTAGAGATTGTTGGGTGGGATTACGAGACTCTGACTCTGCCAGTGGCAGGCCAGCGCGGGCATGCGGTCAGGCTGGATAATCAGCGCGAGTGATACTTAGCCGGCGCATCTTATTCTGCAGTGTCGTTCTCTTAAGGCCGAGCCGCTCTGCCGCTCCGCCCTTGCCGGCTATCCTTCCAGACGCAGTTCTCAAAGCGTCAATGATCGCCTGCCGCTCCGCTTGCTCGAAGGTCGACGCTGCCGGAACCACAGTGCGGCCAGCGGACCTGTTCAGCTCTGCTCTTGGCACATTCAATTCGTCCCCCTGCGTGAGTATCACACAGCGCTCAATGAAGTTCTCCAGCTCACGAATGTTGCCAGGCCAATCGGCATTCATCAGACCCTCCAGCGCCGGCTTGGGGACGGACCGGATACGCTTTTGCATTCGACGAGAGAGGCGCGAGACAAAAAAATGCACCAGCAGTGGAATGTCCTCCCGCCTTTCGCGAAGCGGCGGAATCTCTATCGGGAACACATTGAGCCGGTAAAAAAGGTCCTCGCGAAATTGATTGTTGCGGATCATGCCATCCAAATCCCGATGGGTGGCGGCAATCAAACGAACATCGACATGAATGGTCTTGGCACTTCCCAGCCGCTCGAACTCCTGCTCCTGCAGGGCGCGCAGGAGCTTCGGCTGCAACTCCAGGCTGATGTCGCCGATCTCGTCGAGAAATAGAGTGCCGTGATCGGCCAGTTCGAACCGGCCCTTTTTTTGTATCAGGGCTCCGGTGAAAGCGCCCTTTTCGTGGCCGAATAGTTCGCTTTCCACCAGTCCGGACGGGATCGCCGCGCAGTTCAGCCGGACAAAGGTGCGCTCACGGCGCGGGCTCAGGTTATGAATGGCGCGGGCAATCAATTCTTTGCCCGTACCGGTCTCGCCGTGTAGCAGCGCGGTGGAACTGGTGGGCGCTACGATCGCGACTTGGTCCAGCACCTTGCGAATCGCGGCGCTCCTACCGACTATGTCTTCGAAGTTGTATTCAGATTCAATTTCTGATTCGAGGTAGAGGCGCTGCTCTTCCAGATCGTCGCGCGACGCCCGGAGATGTCCATAAGCCAGAGCATTATCAAGCACTAAAGACACCTGAGTGCCGATTTCAAGCAGCAGATCGCTATCCGCTCCGCTGAAGAGATTCGCTTTTCGACCGCACATCACCAATGCGCCCAAGGGGCCGTTTATGCCCATGAGCGGCACAGTAACGCGCGAGAGGAGCCCCTCCGCCCTGACCGCCTCGCGGAGCGCCGGGGGTGATTCTGGGTCTGACCAGGGGGAAAACTGCGGCGTCCGAAAGGTCAACCACTCGTGATGTGTTTTCGTCGGCATGAATGAGTCGAACTTCTCCAGAATGCCCTTCCCGGTCGGGAAATCGAGGAACCTGCGTTCCAGACAGCCGGTCTGCTTGTTAAGGAGCCACAACGAGGTGGAATCACAGCCGAAGTGTTTACGCATGGACGTGGCCACGGCCTGAAACAGTTCTTGCGCTTCAAGCTTGCTGACAATGTGATTGTTGATTTCCAGCAGCAGCCTGAGTTCATCTCGCTGCTTCACGACTTCCCGCTGGTAAAGCTCTGCAGCATCCCTGGCCAGCGCGCACTCGAGCGAGACGGCGACATGCGACGCCAGAGAACGGATCATCTCGATGTCTTCGGGCAGAAATTCCTGACCCGCCAACTTTGTCACCCCAAGAACCCCGTATCGTTTCTGGGCGGTGGAGACCGAAAACAAATAGGTGGGTCGTCCAACGGAATCGGGTGCAAGTGGAGCCAGCTCAGGATGCTTCAACATTTCCTGGGATACATCCGGTAGGAAAACTGGTTGTTGGTCCTCCAGCACTCGCGCGATCGCCCCGACACGAAGGAGTCTGCTTCCAGCCTTGAGCGCAGGCCCGCCCGCGTCTTGATCGAACTCGAGCAGATGCAGACTTTCTTGGTCATCATTCAGGATGTAGAGGTGGGCTCCATGAAGCCGACAACTGCTGGACAGAACATCGCGCAGGCTGTGCAGAACGGCTTTGACGGTGGGTTGATCAGCCAAGATGCTGGACGCATCCAGCAAAGTTTGATATCGATCTTCGGCGGTCGTCATATGCTCCTGCAATCTTTGGACAAAGGTCGGCGGGCGAACTCGTGCTGCGCCCCATTGCTTACAAGAGCAATGCACTTTTGCGTCCAAAGTATCTACCAATACCGCGGCAATTGCCACATTTGGATGATCGCCCGGATCAATATTTTCGACATTCAGGTCCGACAAGAACTGCTTTGGATCACAACAGATACCGACCTCGTTGCGTTCTCTGGTTCACCAGAGAACGGTTGAGCTTGTTACAGAACACGACGTCCGCTCGCACCAGTGCGATTTGCCTGACTCGTGTCTCAAGAACACTGCCCGAATGTGGGCACCACCCGAATGTGGGCACCACCCGAAAGCTGTTCCTACATGCTTCGTTCCTGTAAACCAAGGACTTGCACGCACTCCGCCGATGGGCATCCGAATGCAAATTCACGGAACTGTGACCGCCCGGAAGATGCGGGAAGTTACACGTGGGCCGCAGTGTACGGCCTAACCATGCTTGCGATCGAACGGTTTCGCGAGCCTTGCGCGTCTGCCCATCGAGCGTCTCGCACAAGAATTGGTCACAGGAGTTTCGAGGCCTTGCAGTCAGGTAGTAGCCTCAAGAAACGGAAAAACAACATGAGATTCGACCAGTCCTCTTTGGTTTTCATCGGGCCTGCGCATGCACGACCGGTGGTCTCATCGGCCCAAGGGCAAACATCGAATGAGGCGCCATTCTGTCAGCTGCCTAGGTACCCTCTCCAAATGGCGCTTGTTCTTTTGGTCGTCGTTGCTGGGACTGTGGGCACGGTTGGATGCGGGCGCGGCCAAGCGGCAATCAAGCTACCGGATACGGAGGTGCTCGTTGCACCTCCTGTTCGGCAAGACGTGCCTGTGCACAGCGAGTGGGTGGCAACACTCGATGGTTATGTCAATGCCGAAATTCGGCCTCAGGTTTCCGGGTACATCATCAGCCAAAACTACAAAGAAGGTTCGGTCGTCCGCAAAGGCCAGGTTCTATTCGAGATAGATCCGCGGCCGTTCCAGGCAACACTCGACGGTGCCAAGGGAGCACTTGCCCAGGCGGAAGCGCAACTAGGCAAGAGCACGATCGATGTGGAACGCGATACACCGCTGGTTGCACAGAAGGCCGTTCCAAAGGAGAAGTTGGATAATGAGATCCAGGCGAAACGCGCTGCCGAAGCGGCAGTCGAATCGGGCAAGGCGGCGGTGGAACGGGCAGAACTCGATCTCGGCTGGACTCAGGTCACCTCTCTTGTCGACGGCGTTGCGGGAATCTGTGAAGTCCAGATGGGAAATCTTGTGGGGCCCGGTTCTCACCTGACTTCCGTCTCCCAGGTCGACCCGATCAAGGTGTATTTTCCTGTGAGCGAACAGGAGTATCTACGGGCCAAGCACCTTTCTAGCGGCCCGCCAATCGAGTTATTTGAGAGCTCGCCGGAGCTGATTCTGACGGATGGCACGGTGTATCCGCATCGGGGAAAGGTTTTGCTGACGGACCGGCAAGTAGACAGCAACACCGGTACGATCCGCCTGATTGCGGCATTCCCTAATCCTGGCAACATTCTGCGTCCGGGCCAGTACGGGCGGGTTCGGATCCAGACAAGTTTCAAGAAAGGCGCGCTGCTGGTGCCGCAGAGCGCGGTCAAAGAACTTCAGGGCGGTTACGAGATCGCAGTTGTGGGTAAAGACAACAAGGCGATCGTTCGTCCCGTCAAGGCGGGCGAGAAGGTCGGGACAATGTGGGTGATTGACGATGGATTGAAGGCAGATGATCAGGTCGTTGTGGAGGGAGTGGAAAAGGTGAAGGACGGAACTCCCGTTGTTCCCAAGCCGGCAAAAATTCAGGCGGAAGGACACTGAGCCATGTCTGGGTGCGTCTGCAGGAAACATTGTTCTGCGCAGGGGGGTGTTGTTTGGACTTACATTGTATTGCTCTTGTTATGCGCGGCCGCTAAACGAGCGAGCGCTCAGTGCGAGGGGCGGATCACTTCGCTGGAAGTCGCAGCGCGCTGCACAGCCCAAAGCAGCGTGCCGATATCCAAGGCGGAAATCGATCCAACCAAACCTTACGGTCTGGAAGAACTAATAGACATTGCGGAAAGCAATAACCCGCGGACGCGGATCGCATGGGAAGCAGCCAAGCAAGCGGCGAATGGGCTGGGAATCGCACGGAGCGATTATTTTCCGCATCTAGCGGCCCTGGCGCTCTCTGGTGATCAGCGCGTCATCGAGCCGTGGCCGAGGCCCCTCGGTGCATCGAGAGGATATTTTCTTATCGAGGCCCCGGTGGTCGAGTCCGGTGTGGAGCTGAGATACAACGTCTACGACTTCGGGAGGCGCGGCGCGAGAGTGGAAGCCAGTAAGGCCCGGCGCTTGGCCGCTGTGGCCGGATTCCAGCGGACTAATCAGGATGTCGCATTTCGCGTCGTAACTGACTATTTCAACCTGATCACGGCTCAAGAGCGGCTGGAAGCATCACGCCAGATCGTAAAAACCGCGCAGACCACGCAGGATGCTGCCGAGGCCGCGCTCGCTAACGGCAGGTCCACTCTTCCTGACGTTCTTAACGCACGAGCTGCGACCGCACAGGCAAATTACGATCTTCAAGCCAGTATTGGCGGGGTAGACACGGCTCGCGTCGTGCTGCGGGAGACCATCGGGGCGGAGCCTTCCGACGCCATTCTCGTCGCACCACCTGCAGGATTGCCCTTACCGACCGAAGTCGCCGAGTCGACGTCAAATCTGGTGAACGCGGCCTTGAAGCAGCGACCTGATTTGCGCTCAATTTTTGAAAGGATCCAAGCCGCGAATGCGGAATTTAAGGCTGCGAAATCGGAATACCTGCCCACGATTCATTTCGGGGCGTCGGCGGCTCAAGAAGCAGTTTGGCCGACTCTCAACCTTGCCGGCCCCAATCCGCTAGGTCATGCGAACCAAACGGTGTGGGACGTGGGGGTGACCGTCCGCTGGACAATTTTCGACGGTGGATTACGGCGAAACGAAGCTCATCTTGCCGACTCGAAACGCCGCGAGGCTCAGGATGAAAAACGGGAGAAAGAAGACGCAATCGCCCGTGAAGTGTGGGTCGCGTACGTGCAGTTCCGTACGGCTGTTCGTCAGCACGAGGCCGCCGAAACGCTGCTGACTTCTGCAAGCACTTCCTACGATGCGTCCCTTGATGCCTACAAGTACGGCGTGAAGAACCTGGTCGATTTAGTCACGGCGGAGAATCAGCTTGCGCAGGCTCGGCTGGCAGTGGTGCAGTCGCGCTCCGCGGTCCGGATCGATGCAAGCAATCTCGACTATGCAACGGGAAACCTGCTGCGTCAGCAACCGCCGCTGGCTCAACCCGTTTCCAAGAGTCCTTAGAGAATGAGGAGGAGGACGGTTGTGCGCAAGCTCGGAAAAACTTGGTTGCTCTGCCTGGCAGTTATTCCCTGCGTTAGCTGCTCGCGAGCTCCCTCCGTCGAGGTAATCGGGTCGTTCTTTCCGGCATGGATGTTTTGCATTATCGCAAGCCTGATTATTACCGGCCTGATACGGCTGGAACTGGCCCGTCGCGGACTGGAGACGAAGCTTGGCCCGCTGGTTATCTTCTATCCAAGCGTGGCCGTGGCAATCAGTTGCTTACTGTGGTTCATTCTGTTTGCGTAGGCACGAGGTCACATGATGAATAATGCCCTGACACTAATCCGGCCGAAAGGCCTCCAAATATGCTTGGGAGCCCTCGCATTTGCCGTCATTACAGTAGCGACCGTGCTTTGGAGTTTGAATAGATATCCCCGCACTGACGACGCCAGTGTGCGCGCGAATTACGTCCAGTTCGCTCCTGAAGTCAGTGGCCGCCTGGTTACTCTAGCCGTAAAAGACAATGCTTTCGTCCATCAGGGAGACCTGCTGTTTGCGATCGATCCCCGGCAGTATCAATATGCAGTGCAACAGGCGCTGGCCGACCAGAACCTCCTGGAAGCACAGATTGTTGATGCGCAGCGCCGGATCGCGGCCCAGAACAGTGCAGTCAGTGCGGCGCGCGCAGGGTTGAGCAGTTCTGAAACGCAGACCAAGGTGCGCGAGAGCAGCGTCGATGCGGCGGCTGCGGCGGTGGAGCGGGCGCGGGCAGCGCTTGAGTCCGCAGAGGCGCAGAAGATACTCGCCGCAAGTAACCTTAGGCGTATTGAACCGCTGCTGGTCAAGCAATATGTAACTCCGGAGCAGGTGGACGAAAGCAGGACCAAGTCGCGGATCGCGGATCGCAACTATGAGGAAGCGCAATCGGCGCTTCAGCAGGCGCTGGCCAACGAAAGCCAGGCGCGATTCGCCCACGAGGAGTCCAAGATCTCGGTTGCGGCCTCGCGGGCTCGCTTAGAGCAAAGCGAGCATGCGGTGGAGCTTCTCGACAGCTTGCTGGCGCAGCGGCCAGCCAAGGCTGCGAAGGTCAGTGATGCACAGCTGAACCTCGAGCGCTGCACGGTAAAGGCGCCCTTTGACGGATATGTGACCAATCTCAACATCTCCCAAGGCGAATATGCCAAGCCTGGTGTACCCATCTTCACTCTGATCGACAATCGCACGTGGTATGTCGTTTCCAACTATCGGGAGTCAGACTTGAAGTCCATTCGACCGGGCAAGCATGTCGACGTGTACGTGATGAGCCAACCCTCGAAGCGTTTTGACGGAATCGTGGAAAGCCTCGGCTTTGGCGTGGCCCCCGATGACACGCGACTAAGTAACGGTCTCCCCGACATTGAGCACACCTTGAACTGGGTGCATATTGCGGCGCGCTTTCCCGTGCGCATTCGCGTACAGAACCCGGACCCGGCGCTGTTTCGAATCGGCGAAACTGCGACGACAATCGTGAGATAAAAGCCGTGTCACTATTCAGCGCGGAAAAAGTCTCAGAACTGGATCGCTTCTGGCGGGAGATGGCGCCTGTTCCCGGCCGGACGGCGGGGACTTTACGTTTCGCTTTGGCTTCGGCCGTTGCAACGCTTCTGCTGCTCATCATACAGCCCGCCGTGGGCTTCATTGCGCCATCGCTTTTCATGTTGTTTCTGGTCTCGCACGATACGCCGTATCATTGCTTCAAAGATCTTCTGACGTGCGTTTCTTTCGCAACTCTGGGGACGGCGTCCGCGCTGCTGCTGGTGATTGCCACCGGCAATCATCCTGTGGCGAGGGTCGTGGGTGTTGCCGTATCTACATTTTTGGCTACATTCTTCTTTCGTGCTTCCACGATTCCGCTGGCTCCGCTGTCTTTCGGCTGCCTCGCGTACATGACGATTAATCTATGGGAAAACCATCTCCGGCCAGAAAGAATACTGCGTCTTTCTTTGTGGCCGATTGGAACCCTGGCGATAGTCGCCCTCAGCGGGACGGTGGTGGATTACCTGTTCAACCGCAGCGATCCTTTGCTCGCTTTGCAGCGCGAAATCAAGGCCAGATGTTCGGCACTAGAACAGCTGTTTCAGTTGTGCGCAACACGTGCGGCCGGTGAGCGGATTGAAAAACAGTCCGCAATCGTGCGGCGCTACGCTGTCACTGGCGAAGGGCAAATGCACGTCCTCCTGGAGCGCATATCGAAGCGCAATAGTTGCAGCAGTGCGGAATTGAGAGAGCTTACAACTGTAACTATGATGTTGGACCGGCTCGTCGTTCTTGGCGCGGGTTTTACCCTTAACAACGAGTTCGAGGCCGTGGACCCGGCGCGGCTCCAGCGTATTAGCGAAGCCATTGTGGCCGCCGGAGAAGGCCATCTGCAGAAAGTTAGGCATATCCTCAGCGATACGCTGACTCCGCTGCCCGGGGAACTCGAGCGCATCGAGCGAACCTTGCACCACTTCGGAGAATCGGCGGATTCGAACACGGCAGAACTGACGTCAGAAGGTCTGCAAGCTTCGCCTTCCAGCCGGTCCTGGAGCGATTTTTTCAAGCACCTGCTTGTCCCCGATGCGTTCACAAATTACGACTATTTCATGTATGCGCTGAAACTGAGCGTGTGCGCGACTATTTGTTACGTGTTTTACAACGGCGTCAAATGGCCCGGCATAGCAACTGCAATATATTTCACCGTGTATTTCACCGGCCTGAGTACCACCGGAGCCAGCAATCGCAAGTTGGTCTTCCGTTTGATCGGTTCGGCCATTGGAGGGCTGATATTGGGCATCGGCTGTCTGGTATTCGTGTTCCCGAATATTGAAGGAGTACAGGGTTTCCTGCTGGTCATCGCGGTGCTGGCGTTCCTCGGCGCATGGATCGGTGGCAGCTCATACTTCGGCTACCTCGGTTTGCAGATTACGTATGCCTTCAATCTGATTGCCTTTGAACGGCTTCGGACACCAGACCAGATGACCCCAGCAAGAGACCGGTGTCTCGGCATTGCCATCGGCTTTCTTGTGATGTTCGTCATATTTCATCAGGTCCGGCCTGAGCGCACCGTGGACACGATGCGGCGGCTCCTTGCGCGCCTCCTTCGCGCAGGGGCTGACCTCGTGCACCTAGTGGATATGGAACCCAACGTCAACCGGGACGCGACGATTACTGCGATAAGAAAACAACTCTCCGCTGGGATCGTGAATCTCCGGAGCTTTGGGGACGTGGTCAAGTATGAATTTCCGCCTGATCGCGCAGCCGACATGAAACTGAGTGACGAGATCTTGAATGCTATGAGTAGCGCGGCGGACATCCTTATTGGTCTTCCGGCCTGGCCACAGAAAACCGAGTCGGAGCAGAGTCTGCAGCTGAAAGAGATCCGAGACGCGCTGGGAAACGGCCTCCGCGAAATGGCGTCTTCGCTGGAACAACTCCCGCGAGAGCAGCAGCCGAGTGCGCAAGACGCTGTCCTTGAGAAGCTCCGGAACACGCTACCGGTCTCAGTCGTAAAGACCATCGATGGCTATAGAGAGCTGAAGATGGCGTGCGCCGACATTCTGCGCGCTGCGGCCTAACCACTGGCTCGCTTGCCATGCCCACATTCGGGCATTTGGGCGGCTCGTGGTGCAAAAGAACAGGGCTTCGCACGATCCATCAACGGCTTAGACGAGGGCAGAGTGGCAGCAAACCTGCACAAATCAAAGGCTCAACCTGTTTAAGAACTGGCAGAGCCGTGCACGCGGCAACTCCGCAAGCTGTTCGTTGGAGAAGCACTGAGCCATGTCCAAATTCTTCATCAGGCGTCCGATCGTCGCCATTGTCATCTCGATCCTAATGGTCATTGTTGGTGCGATCACCATCACCAACCTGCCTGTCGCCCAATTTCCGAATATCGCTCCCCCCGAAATCCGAGTGTGGGCACTATACCCGGGGGCCGATGCCGAGACGATGGAGCGAGCGGTAGCCACGCCGATGGAGCAGCAGATCAATGGCGTGGACAACATGGATTACATGTACTCGCTGAACTCGACCAACAACTCGAGTACAGCTCTCCTTGTCAATTTTGATCTCAAAACTGACCCGAACATGGACCTCCTCCTCACCCAGTCACGTCAGCAACTGGCGAATGGCCAGCTTCCTCCCGAGGTCAACCAGATCGGTATCGACGTAAAGAAATCCTTGACCTCGCCCATGATGCTGATCGCGATCTATTCCCCAAAAGGTACTCACGACGCTAAATTTCTGTCGAACTACGCTTACATCAATCTGACCGATCCGATCGCCCGCTCTTATGGTGTAGGTCTGACCCAGGTCTACGGCATCGGGCAGTACGCCATGCGCCTGTGGGTAAAACCCGATCGACTGGCGAAATTGGGAGTCACCGTCAGCGAGGTGGTCAACGCAGTGCAAGCGCAGAATACGGTGAATCCGGCCGGTCAGGTTGGAGGCGAACCGAGCGCACCCGGCCAGCAGTTCACATACACGGTACGCGCCCAAGGCCGGCTCAAGACGCCGGAAGAATTCGGCGACATCATTGTCCGCGAAGGGGCTGACGGTGGAGTAGTGCGCGTCAGGGATGTTGCCACGGTGGACTTGGGCTCCCAGGACTATGGCTGGCAGGCTCGACTCAATGGTCAGCCGGTGGGAGAAATTGGGATCTATCAGTTGCCCGGTTCCAACGCTGTGGAAGCGGCCAAAGGGATTCGCAAGCTCATGGCCAGGATGAAGGAGAGGTTCCCGGCGGACGTGGATTACGCTGTAACGCTGGACACGACCGATGCCGTAAGGGCAGGGATAACGGAGATCGTCATTACTCTGGCGTTCGCCTTTGTGCTGGTTATCCTTGTCGTCTATCTGTTCCTGCAAGATTGGCGCGCGACTTTAATTCCCATGCTGGCCGTGCCTGTCTCGTTGGTGGCTACGTTCATTGTATTTCCATTTTTCGGCTTTTCCATCAATACGCTCTCGCTCTTCGGGCTAGTGCTGGCGATCGGTTTGGTGGTGGACGATGCCATTGTCGTGGTCGAAGGTATACAACGCCACATTGAAGAGGGTCTGGCTCCAAAGGATGCGGCTCGCAAGGCCATGGATGAACTGACCGGCCCGGTCATTGGTATCGCACTGGTCCTTTCGGCCGTATTCGTGCCGACGGTGTTCATCCCCGGGATTACCGGGCGGCTTTATCAGCAATTTGCGTTGACGATCGCTATCTCCGTGATCATTTCAGCGTTCAACGCCTTGACCTTAAGCCCTGCCCTGGGAGGACTGTTACTCCGACACAAGAAGCAGACTCACGGACCGCTTGCGAGATTCTTCGGCTGGTTCAATCGTGTGTTTAACAAGGGCACGAATTTTTACTTACGGATGTCGGGCGGCCTGATCCGAAAGAGTGTCGTCGCCGTGGTGGCACTCGCGGGTTTTGCCGTTGCCGGCATCTTCTTTGCGAAGGTGCTGCCCTCGAGCTTCCTCCCCGACGAGGATCAGGGCTACATGTACATCCAAATGCAGCTGCCTGAAGCTTCTTCCATTCAGGCCAGCTTGGAGGCGACCCGAGCGGTGGAAGCGGTCGTGAGATCCACGCCAGGGGTCAAATACTGCGCCAACACTACCGGATTCAGTCTCCTCAGCCTGACACGCACCAGCTATAACGCGTTCTTTTGGGTGACCCTGGAACCATGGGAAAGCCGCAAACAAATCGAGGAGCAGTACCAGGTGATCAAGGCCAAGTTGAACTTGAAACTCATCACCCTCCCTCAAGGAACAGTCTTCGCCTTCTCTCCACCCGCAATTCAGGGAGTCGGCACCTCGGGCGGATTTCAGTTCGTGCTGGAAGACCGCTCCGGGAAAGAGTCCGAATTCCTGGTGAACAACCTGAGCAAGTTCCTGGATGCAGCCCGCAAACGGCCTGAAATCGGGATGGTCACCACGACATACATACCGAGCGTGCCGCAAAAGTTCGTGTATGTGGACAAGGAGAAGGTAATAAAGCAGGGTGTCAATCTCAGCGACGTCTATAGCACTCTTCAGACTTTCATGGGCGGGCAGTTCGTCAATTACTTCAACGAATTCGGCCGTACATGGCAGGTGTATGTGGAGGCAGAAGCGCCCTATCGCGCCAACCTGGACAACGTAGGACAGTTCTATGTTCGCAATAAAGGCGGGCAGATGGTGCCGCTGTCTGCACTGACTCGATTCGAATCCCGCTACGGTCCGGAATTCAAGATGCGCTTCAACGAATATTCAGCAGCGCAGATCATCGGTAGCGCTGCGCCGGGCTACAGCTCCGATCAGGCCACAGCGGCCCTGGAAGAAGTTTTCCATCAAACGATGCCGCCGGAAATGGGCTTCGATTACATGGGCATGTCTCGGCAAGAACAGAAGGCGCGAGAGGGGCTGCCATCGTGGGCGGTCTTCGGCATGTCGTTTCTGTTCGTCTTCCTGATCCTGGCAGCGCTGTATGAAAGTTGGTCACTGCCGTTTGGTGTATTGCTGACCACACCAGTCGCCGTGTTCGGCGCGTTCGGGTTGTTGTGGCTACGACGTACGGTGCTCGGTCTTATCTTCCCGGCCTTCATGGTGCAAATCGAAAACGATGTCTATTCGCAGATCGGACTCGTGATGTTGATCGGCCTGGCAGCCAAGAACGCAATTCTGATCGTCCAATTCGCGAAGAGCAAATATGAAGAAGGCATGCCACTGGTCGATGCTGCACTAGAAGGAGCCAGGCTGCGGTTACGGCCGATTCTGATGACGTCGTTCGCCTTCATTCTCGGTTGCGTGCCCTTGTTCATCGCGACCGGCGCAGGTTCCGTGGGCCGACAAATCATGGGTACGACCGTGATTGGCGGAATGCTCGCCGCGACTGGTCTTGCCATCTTCATTATCCCATCGCTGTATGTGCTAGTGGAGCGCCTGTCGAGTATTGGGAAGCGCGAAGCCCACACCGCCGCAGACGTTCCCGAGCCGCATCCAATGGAGGCTGATTAAAGTGAAAAAATTGATTTTCTTCTTATTCCTGATACTCATCACGTGCGGGTGCGCGGTGGGACCCAACTATCGTCGACCACAGGTTTACGTCCCGGGTGCGTACCGCGGAGCGCCGCCACAGGAAGCGGCTAACCCCGAGCAGAATGCGTCGCGGCAGGAACCAGCTCATACTGAGAGTCCGTCGCAAGCGTCGGAGTCGTTCGGTGATCAGAAATGGTGGGATGTTTTTGAGGACACTCAACTGCAGGAACTGATCCGCACCGCACTGCAGAACAATTATGACGTTCGCATTGCAGCGGCCAGAATCCTGGAAGCGCAAGCGCAGTTGGGCATCACGCGGGCTGACCAGTTACCGACGATCGATGCTGGAGCTGCGGCTGTCAACGAGCGGGTCCCAAAACAAAAGATCGCTGCGCCGTTCCCATACGAAACGAGTGCGAGCTCGGTGAGCGCCTCCATGGTGTGGGAACTCGATTTCTGGGGCAAGTACCGCCGCGCCACCGAAGCAGCGCGCGCCAATCTGCTGGCAACCGAGTGGGCACACCGTGCCGTCACGAACACACTGGTAAGTAATGTTGCCGCCTCGTATTTCCAGCTTCGTGCGTACGACCTTCAGCTTGAGATCTCGCGCCGGACCCTGGGTTCGCGCCAGGAGTCATTGCAACTTACTCAGACGTTGGCAGACGGCGGGGTCGGCACCATGCTCGACGTGCGACAGGCGGAACAACTGGTCGCCGTGGCCGCTGAGAACATACCCGACCTCGAACGGCGGATCCAGCAACAGGAGAACTTCATCAGCACGCTTCTGGGGAATAATCCGGGGCCGATTGCACGTGGAATGAAGCTGACGGAGCAGCCGCACCTGCCGGAGGTCCCAGCTGGAATACCCTCCCGCCTGCTCGAGCGGCGGCCCGATATCCGTGCAGCCGAAGCACAATTGATGGCGGCCAACGCTCAAATCGGGGTAGCCAAGGCAGCCTACTTTCCGCAAATCACATTAACCGCGAACAGCGGGTTTCAAAGCTCGGCGCTGACAAGCCTCTTTACTGGCCCGGCTGGCTTCTGGAACTTCGGTGGATCGCTCGCACAGCCGATCTTTGCGGGCGGCAGAATCAAATCGGGCGTGCGTTTGAGCGAGGCGCGCAAGAAGGAACTAGTGCTGACCTATCAGCAGACGATCCAGCAGGCGTTCCGCGGCGTTTCAGACTCGCTAATTGGATATCAAAAGAATCGTGAGTTCCGGGAGCATCAGCAGGAATTGGTTCTTGCGGCACAGGATGCAGCCCGGCTTTCCGAGTTGCGCTATCGCGGGGGCGCCACCAACTACCTGCAGGTGCTCACCAATGAAACTAACGCTTTTGACGCCGAACTCGGCCTGGCTCAGGCTCAATTGAACGAGCTCTTGGAACTCGTCGACATTTACAGAAACCTCGGTGGGGGCTGGCAGGTGTGAAGACGAATCGGAGAAGAGCAGGAGTATTCGTTCTCCAATATTTTGGTGGACGACCGGCCCAATCCCGAGGATGAGTGCCACAAATCCAGGCTAAATGCGCGGTTGATAAATTCAGCAGCAGGATTATCACCGACTTTGCAGAGGACGTTTCGCCTGCGTATGTGGATGATCTTCCGGTCGGCAAAACAGCTCGCGTTCTGAGGCGACAACCGGACCTCACCTGCCCGCATGCGGACAATGACCGCATTCAGGCAATTTGGCTGGACCGATCACTCCAACTAGTCAATCACTATCAATGAGATAGCGGCATCAGCCTTGGCACACAACGTGCCTTGCGAAAGCTAGGGAGAGAGCAGGAAGACGGCGCTGCGAGGACGTAGCAATGTTTCGGGCAGAAATTCGATGGCTTGCGAATGGTCCGACCCTGAAGATGGAGGGCAGGCTTGTAAGTGACTGGGCAGAGCAGGCAAGGTTGCTGGTTACAAAGGAAGTAATCCCGCAAGGGCTCATCGTTGACCTCAGCGACCTGAGCTTTGTGGACTCCACTGGCGAGCAGTTGCTGACGTGGTTGGCTAGTGTTGGCGCAGAGTTTGTCGCCGATAATGTCTACGCCGCATACATCTGTGAACGGTTGCATTTGCCCCTGCTGGAGAATGTCCCTGCCCGGTGCAGGCAGCGCCATGGAAGCATCGGTGAGGAGAACTCCGCTATGGAGTCGCATGCGGGTTGAAGCCGATTCAACGCATAGACAGAAGGAGAAACGATGTCTTGGTTTCAGACGAGCATTAAGGCGGATGCCAGTGATCAGGCCTCCGCAGCCGAAATCGTGGCGTGCTTCAGGGACGAAAGATGCTTGCTGACTAAGCTCGCGTTCCTGATTACGGAGGATCAAGCCTCGGCTGACCGGGCAGTTGACAACGCCTGTGCGGTAACTCTGCACGGAAGTAGTCCCTTCCGTGATTGGCTGCTCGAGTGGGCAAAAGCTGCGACGATTACGAATGCTATCTCGCAGAAACTGCCGGCTCTGCGCAATTGTGAAGCCGCATACCAACAAAAGCAGTGCAACCATGCCGAGCACTCATGGCAGTACGATGCTCCCGAGCGGGAAGCGGGCCTCAACCTCATTGTTGAAGCCGATCCCCGCAAACTGACCGCCGAGCTCGATCCGCTGTGCCGCGCAATCCTGGTACTCCGACTTGCAATCAGATCGTCCATCCAAGACTGTGTTCTCCGCCTGAATGTGTCGCGAGCAGCAGTGCTCGCCGCCAACTGTCAGGCAATGACGTGGCTTCATGAGTTGCAACTGAAGGGACTGGAGGCACATCCCAACGCTTCGGATGCCCTCCAAGAATTGCGGCAGGGCAACTAAGGGATGAGGCTGCTGGAACGTTTCTGTGGTGAGGAAGCACGGTCACGCTTCGGCTGAACCCAATTTGCGGAGGAATCTTGTGATTATCCAACTCGATGACGAAGAAAGCCGGTTGCTGTACAACGTCCTTCTCGAGCAGGCCCAGCAACATTGGAGCTATGCGAATACCTCCGAGCTAGCCAAGCGGCTATACAGGCTCGCGATTCGCTTTGCGCGCCTTGAAGGAGATTCTGGAAGCCTCTGGCATAGGGGCTAAGGATTCGTGTATTTCGGGCCCTTTGTCGATGCCGCTCCGATTCTCTGCGCCGGCGTCACCTTGTATAAAGGCCTGAAGGAAACTAAAGCTCGCCCCGGCGAGTGGGTTGTGATCTCCGGCGCCGGGGGACTGGGCCACGTCGCCATCCAATATGCCAAGGCCATGGGAATGCACGTCGCTGCTGTAGATCTGGGTCCGGGAAAAATGGCTCTGGCGCGCAAACTCGGAGCCGAGATCACCATCGACGCCAAGACCCAGGATCCCGTCAAAGAAATTCAGAAGCAGATTGGTGGCGCCCGCGGAGTCCTCGTGACCGCGGTCTCCACCATCGCATTTAAACAGGCGATCGGCATGATGCGCCGCGGCGGCACATGCGTGCTTAATGGCCTTCCTCCGGGAGAATTTCCTGTCTCCATTTTCGATCTGGTGCTGAACGGCCAAACCGTGCGCGGCTCTATTGTCGGTACGCGGCTCGACCTGGAAGAATCTCTGGCCTTCGCCGCTGATGGCAAAGTGAAGGCGACCATTGAGACACTTCCGCTCGGTTCGATCAACGATGTGTTCGACCGAATGAAGCAGGGAAAAATCAATGGGCGAGTAGTTCTCGACATTGCTTGCAGGACGGCCGCGAGCAGCCCAGTTCGCATACCAACACTAGGCGCTCTCGCCTGGCTGACGCCGCCATGTTTATTGGAAGAAAGTGCGTTGCCCAACCTTCCCCTTGGGCGACGCACTCAGGCGGCCGCCGCAAACCCGAATGCGTTGGGATTTTTGGGTGTCTACTTCATCAGCCGGACATCTGATACCTGCCTCCAAGCGAAGCCCGCGGAAAGTGAGCCGAGAGAGAGAAGACCTTTTCGACCTGAACCATCCAAACCTGTCAACCATGTGCTTCCTCTGACACTTACAATTCAAAGCGGTGGACAGATCGTCTAAGTAAAATCGTCTAGCCTTGATAATGTGCCCTTGCAATGCCGAGCCGGCGAATCTTGTTTTGTAGCGTCGTACGTTTCAATCCCAGGCGTTCGGCGGCTCCGCCCTTGCCGGCTATTCGTCCTGAGGAGGCTCTCAGAGCGTTGATGATTACAGAGGATTCCGCTTGTCGAAAGCTAGGGGTCGAACTGCCGGTAAGACTCATGTTGCAAGTCGGGCGAAGTTCGGCCATCGGCACCTCTAACTCCTCGCCGCGGGTAAGAATCACGGCGCGTTCCAGAGAGTTTGCCAGTTCCCGAACGTTGCCTTTCCACGGACAGTTCGTCAACATCTCCATTGCCTGCCTGGGGATCGACCTAATCCGCTTTTCCATCCGGGCGGACAGTTTCGAGACAAAGTGATTTACCAGCAGCGGAATGTCCTCGCGCCGTTCACGCAGCGGCGGGATCTCGATGGGGAAGACGTTGAATCGATAGAAAAGATCCTCCCGGAACTTCTCCTCCCGAATCATGGCCCCCAGGTCGCGGTGGGTCGCCGCAATGAGCCGCACGTTGACATGAATCGTCCGGGAGCTACCCAGCCGTTCGAACTCCTGCTCCTGCACGGCCCGCAACAACTTTGGCTGCAGTTCCAGGCTGATGTCCCCAATCTCGTCCAGAAAGAGCGAGCCGCCGTCGGCCAGCTCGAATCGGCCCTTTCTTTGCATCAGGGCTCCGGTGAAGGCTCCCTTCTCGTGCCCGAACAGTTCGCTCTCCAGCAGCCCCGAGGGAATGGCGGCGCAGTTCAGGCTGACAAAGGTGCGCTGGCGCCGGGCACTGAGATTATGAATGGCCCGCGCGATCAGCTCCTTGCCGGTTCCCGTCTCCCCGTGGAGCAAGACAGTGGAGTCGGTGGGCGCCACGATCGTGACTTGTTCCAGTACTCGTCGCAGGGCCGCGCTCTTGCCGACAATGCCTTCGAAGCAGTGCTCAGAGATGATTTCTGAGTCTTGGTATAGCTGCTGCTCTTCGAGTT